>JAESGM010000103.1_pt1 | contig 233148 bp, 224 predicted proteins | sample 9269721 | NCBI WGS metagenome assembly JAESGM01 (sample SAMN15720920, study PRJNA650825) | algae metagenome | isolation source: Komarekiella atlantica HA4396-MV6 and co-occurring heterotrophs from... | place: USA: Theobald House, Kauai, HI | collected 2009-07-29
TATAGCCGGCGAGCGAATCCGAGCCGTTGCCGCCGAGGACGGTGTCGTTGCCGGCGCCTGAGAAGATCACGTCGTTGTCGGCCCCGCCGTCGATATAGTCGTTGCCGTTGCCGGTCGCGATCGTGTCATTGCCGGCTTCGCCATAGGCGGTGATGCTGTTGGTCAGGCCGGAATAGATCGTGTCGTTGCCGGCGCCGCCATAGGCGAGATCCATTCCGTCATCGGCCCGGATCAAATCATTGCCGGCACCGCCGAGCAGTATGTCGTTGCCCTGGCCGCCGATCAGCGTGTCGTTGTCGTTCCCGCCGTCGAGATAGTCGTTGCCGCGCCCGCCATCGAGATAGTCGTCGCCGGTGCCGCCATAGAGGCCGCCAGTAATCACGTAGAAGGAGTAGGCGGCATTGTGATCCTTGACCGCGATTTCCGTCGCTCTGTTGTCGTCGCCGTCGCCGCCCAGCAGGATGTCGTTGCCGTCGAAGCTGTAGAGGGCATCGCGATCCTGACCGCCATCGAGATAGTCGTCGCCGCTCAGCCCGCCTATAAGCGGTACGATCGAGCCGCCAGCAGCAACGGTATAGAGAAAATCGCCCCCGACCAGCAGGTCGCTTCCTGTCTCTCCATAGAGATAGTCAGGGTTCGCGCCGCCGTGGATGGTGTCATTCCCATGACCACCGAATCCATACAGGACTCCGGTGCTTTTATTGCCGATGAAATCGTGACCGTTACCGCCATAAATGTTGGCATCCACCAGGGATGTGAGAATTCGATCGCTTCCATCAAGGCCGTATACCGTGAACTGGGTCGCGGTAACGTAATCATCTCCGTCCGTCAGTATCTGAGACATGACCGCCCTCCCCGCGAATTGCCGCGTCGATCCTCCGCAGTGATATTCGAGGAATTTCGGAACGTTAGGTCAACTCAAATACGCTTTCCAAGCCCTCTCAGCACTTGTAGACGGTGCCGGCCGTGCTCGGGCCCTTCCAGCCGTGATTGGCGACGTCGGACAGGACATGCGTGCCGCCGGCCTCGGCGCCGCGGACCTTGAGCCGGGCAAGCGCGCTGTCGCGAGCCCGGTCCATCAGCACGCTCTGGCTGATCGACCCGTCGCCATTGATCTGGGTGAGGCGCTTGCAGCTCTCGACCACAGCGGCGGTGTCGGTCACCACGACCGCGTTGGAGCGCGAATTGGGGACCATGCAGGCGCTGAGCGCCAGAGCCGGGACGAGCAGGAGGAAACGTAGCAGCATCGGAGTCTTTCCACGCGGTCTGGTCGCGACCATTTCTCTGCTTCGCATGATCGGCCGCAACGCCGCAACTTCAAGGGCTTTGCCACGGCGGACGAGGATCGCATTGAACAACGGCCGCGCCTGCTCTATCTCGGGCCGCTTCATCACGGTCGCTTGCGGGGCCGCCGGGCCGGCAGGTCGCGGCCCGCAGCCCACGACCCCAGCACGAGGATCGACCATGGCCCGCAAGAAATCCAAGCCGCTGGATGCCGAATTCGTCATGTTCGACGTCGTCTATAGCGACGGCTCGCGCTCCTCGAACCGGCGGGTGCCGACCGCCCTGCTCGGCGGGCTCGACGGCGACGAGCCGGCGCGCGACGCGATCATCGAGCAGGATGCCGTCATCGCCGAAAAATCCGGCCGGCCGGCGCTCGCGATTACCTCGTTGACCCGGTCCGGGAAGGCTAGTGCCGAGAAGCCGGCGCAACGTCCTCGCCGCGAACGAGCGTAACCGGCGCGACACACTCAGTAATCTTAACGTCTGGGGACGTCTTGACCCTTGCCGAAACGATAGTTTCTATGCGAACTGACGGCTCTAGGGTGGCTGAAAAGGACTTTCTCCAATGCGTTCACTGATTGTCGTGGGGCTGCTGGCGGCGGGGCTCGCCGGTTGCCAGACCGCGCAGGAATCCATGGCCGATGCCGAGGTGACCTGCGAATCCCAAGGCTTCCGTCCCGGCACGCGTGCTTATCAGCAGTGCCGTTCGGCGAATTACACCGAAAACCGCCGCGCTTCGAACGAGACGGCGAGCGCTGTCACCGCCGGCGTCGCCGCCGGCGTGATCGGCGGCGCCATCGCCGGCGCTGCGACGCGCCCCTATTACCGTCGCGGCTATTACTACGGCCCGGGCTACTGGTGGTAGCATATCCTAACCCGGGAGGCTTACGGCCTCCCGGGGTACTTTCGACACTGTCCCAAGTCTAACGTTTCGCAGTGCGGCGCCGTGCCGGCGCAGCCGAGGGCTCGCTATTCGAGCTGAGCAGCGATCCGAGCACATAGATCGCGATGCCGACGCCGAGCAGAGCAGCCAGCGGCTCCCGCTCCGTCCGCTTTGCCAGCAGGCGACCGCCATCGCGGGCATAATCCTGCGCGATGCTGCCTGATGACCTCAACCAGCTCTCCCCGCTCTTCCAGGCGTTTTCGCCGGCCTTGACAGCGTCATCGCCGCCATAATCCGAGAAGAGCCGACGCAAGCGCGGATAATCGGGCTGCCATGCCGGCGTCGACGGCCGCATGCTCGCCCATGCGATCAGGCCGACGCTGAGCGCACCAAGGCCGAAGGCCACGAGCGGATGGCGCTCGACGGCGCGCAAAGCCGCCTCGCCCCCATCCTGCGCGTAGCGGCCCGCGCTGCGCGCCGCCTCCCTTGCATCCATGTCTCCGACGGCGTCCTTGGCGCGGTAATACCCGTCCTTGACGGTGTCTGCGACGCCGCTCGCCTTCGCCTTGAGGCCTTCGCCGGCGCGCTCGACCGCGTCTTCGGTTTCGTCCCAGCCTTTGGGCATGTCGGGCGGGAACTTGTTGCTGATCGCCATTGGGGCCTCCATCTGCGGGTCTTTGGATATACCCAGTGAACGAGGCACCCCCGAGAGGGTTCCGGCGCGGCCGCGGAAATCTGCGATTATGCCCGCGCTCGCCGGCTAAGGCTTGTTGCAGCCGGAATGCAGCCATGACGAAGTCAAGATTCGATGCGAATTGCCTGACATCCACTCTGGACCGACAGGAGACGCTCATGGAACGACAGAACTTCCGGGCGCCGCAGGGGCCCGTCATGACCGACCCGGAATGGATCGCCCTCGAGAGCCTCGACGAGAGGACGAAGCACTTCATCTTCGACGACGCCATGCTGCTCGTCCTGACGCAGCGCGGGCTGGTCGAGCCGAAGGAAGGGCAATGGCGCGTCACGCCGCATGGCCAGCAGGCCTTGAACGAGCGCAGCGCTTATTGACGCGCGTGACGAGCGCATGATTTGCGCCGGGGCGTCCCGGACCGCGCCGGGCGATGCCGACCGCATCGCCCGGCGTTCGCTTGTCTGCGGATGTCGCGGCCCGCGGCCACTGGAAATCGCTCTGCGGCGCATCACATGAGAGGCTCCGCACATGAGAGGCTCCGCGCGGAACGAGGAACACCATGGCCAAGCCCGTCAGCATCACCGTTTCCCATGATCTCGGCCGCGAGGCCGCGCTGGCGCGCCTGCAGGGCGGCATCGACCGCATTCGCGACAAGCTCGGCCTGGTGAAGATGCAGCTGGTCGAGGAAAGCTGGAGCGGGAACACGCTGCAATTCGCGGTCGCGGCGCTGGGCTATACCGTCCGCGGCCGGCTCGATGTCGAGGACACGCTGGTGCGCATCGAGGTGATGCTGCCCTGGGTGCTCGCGGTCTTCGCCGAGAAGCTCAAGCTCGGGGTCGAGAAGCAGGGCCAGATCCTGCTCGAGAAGCCGCGCGCCTGAGGTCCGATAGTCCCTCTCCCTGCGGGGCTGAGCGCAGTGCGACAATTGGTCTGGTTCGATCGGCACCGATTTTGCCCCCGGACAACTCCGCCAACCACCCTCGGCGGTTGAAATTCACCGGCTCGCCCGCCATGATTCGAGTGCCCCCTCTTCACCCCTTCACCATTCCGGGAGACCGATGCATCACGGCCCGCTGATCGCCATTCTCGTCGCGGGCCTCGGCCTTGCTTTCGTCTTCGGGGCGCTTGCCCAGAGACTCCGCATCTCCCCACTGGTCGGCTATCTGCTCGCCGGCGTCGCCGTCGGCCCCTTCACGCCGGGCTTCGTCGCCGATCAGGGGCTCGCCAATGAATTGGCCGAGATCGGCGTCATCCTGCTGATGTTCGGCGTCGGCCTGCATTTCTCGCTGAAGGACCTGCTCTCGGTCAAAGCCATCGCCGTGCCCGGCGCCATTGTGCAGATCGGCGTCGCCACCCTGCTCGGCCTCGGCCTCGGCCTTCTGATGGGCTGGACCTGGGTCGCGGGCCTGGTCTTCGGCCTGGCGCTATCGGTCGCGAGTACGGTGGTGCTGCTGCGCGCCCTGCAGGAACGGCGCCTGGTCCAGACCGAGAAGGGCAAGATCGCGGTCGGCTGGCTGATCGTCGAGGACCTCGCCATGGTGCTGGCGCTGGTGCTGCTCCCCGCCATCGCCGATGCCCTCAACGGCGGCCGCCCCGGATCGCCCGGCCCGCTCGCGACGCAGTTCGATTTCGGCCTCTGGGGCGTGCTCGGCCTGACGCTCGCCAAGGTCGTCGCCTTCGTCGCCTTCATGCTCATCGTCGGACGCCGGATCATCCCCTGGGTGCTGCACTGGGTGGCGCATACCGGCTCGCGCGAGCTGTTCCGCCTGGCCGTGCTCGCGGTCGCGCTCGGGGTCGCCTATATCGCGGCGAGCCTGTTCGGCGTCTCCTTTGCGCTCGGCGCCTTCTTCGCCGGCATGATCCTGAACGAGTCCCCGCTGAGCCAGCGCGCCGCCGAGGAATCGCTGCCGCTGCGCGACGCCTTCGCGGTGCTGTTCTTCGTCTCGGTCGGCATGCTGTTCGACCCAGGCATCCTGCTGCGCGCGCCGGGGCCGCTGATCGCCACGCTCGCGATCATCCTGATCGGCAAGTCGCTCGCGGCCTGGCTGATCGTGCGCGCCTTCGGTCGCTCGAACGCGGTGGCGCTGACCATCTCGGCGAGCCTGGCGCAGATCGGCGAATTCTCCTTCATCCTCGCCGGGCTCGGCGTCTCTCTGGCGATCCTGCCCGGGGAGGGCCGCGATCTGGTGCTGGCCGGCGCGATCCTGTCGATCCTGTTTAACCCGGTCCTCTTCGCGATCGTCGACCGCCTGAACCTGGATGCAGCGCCGGCCGCGAAGCCCAAGCCGAGCGCTGCGGTGCCCGAGCCGGAACCCGAGCCGGAGCGCGACATCGTGCCGACCGCGCTGGTCGAGCACATGGTCGTCGTCGGCTATGGCCGGGTCGGCTCGCTGCTCGGGGCCGGGTTGATCCGGCACGGCGAGAAGCTCCTGGTGATTGAGGACCAGTCGGACGCGATCGAGGCCGCCAGGCGCGATGGCGCCGAGGTGATCGTCGGCAACGCCGCCGACCCGGAAGTACTCGCGGCCGCCGGCCTCTGGCGCGCGAAACGGCTCTTCGTCGCGATTCCGGGCAGTTTCGAGGCGGGACAGGTCTGCGAGCAGGCGCGGCGCGACAGCCCGTCGCTGCCGATCGTCGCCCGGGCGCATTCGGACGCCGAGGTCGAGCACCTGACCAAATGCGGCGCGACGCTGACGATCATGGGCGAGGCCGAGATCGCCCGCGCGATGCTGGCGCTCTGCACAAGTCCCGGCGTGGAACCGACGGAACCGCCCCCGGCCGCGACCGCGGCCTGAGGGATTCTTCAGCGCTTACTCATAAACGCGCAAAATCCTTGACCGCGAGACATCGCGGTCAAGGTTGATCCATGTCGTTAAATCGACGGCTGTGGCTTTAGTTGGAGGCCGTATGCATCGATTTGCGCCCGCGATGGGTCGTATATGCGGGCTTGTGATTGATCTGGATCGTCTTGCCGGTACGCACTGTGCGGGTCGGCAGAATCTGCGTCTGGGAGACGTAACGGGTCTGCGGCACGATCACCGTGCGATCATGCACGCGTGTGATCACATTGGTCCGGATCACCGGCTGCACGCGCGTGACGGTGACATGGCGGTTGATGTTCCGCACATAGCGGGTGCGGTTGACGTCATTATAGCGCGTCACGTTGTTGACCCGCTGCACGGTATTGTAGCGATAGACCGTCCTTGTCGTCGGGCGGGCCGCGGCGTGCGAGATATGGACCGTCTTGCCGGTGCTGACATGGCGGGCACCGAGCCTCTGCGTCCGGGACGCGTATTGGTTCTGGTTCACGACCGCGGTGCGGTTATGAACGCGCGTGACGACGTTGACACGTGTCACCGGTTGCACGCGCGTGACATTCACAACCCGCGTGACCTGGTTGACGCGGCGCGTGCGATTGACATCGCGGTAGCGCGTGACGTTGCGCTGCTGTTGCACGGTTCGATAATTGTAGGTCGTATTGACCTTGGTGCTGGCATAGGGCCGCTTGCATTCTTTGCCGGCACAGCGAGCTTCGGCCGAGATCGGCAATGTCACCGCCAAGACGGCGCCCGAAAGGGCGATAATAGCAGCAATTTTCTTGAAGGACTTAATCATGGTCAGCTCTCCTAGTCGCTAAGAGAAAGAGTCCATTACGATAAAATCCAGCGTATTAACTGCTGGAAATCTATTACAAGCACTTCAGAAGCTGGAGAGTCGAGTCAGAGGCGGAAAAGCTCGCATATTTTCAATTGCGCGAATCATGCCAGTTTTAGGATCTTTTTACCTACCAGTGGTTGCATTGGCGCGCCGAAATGTTTTTGACCTCGTTGAGGTTTGGCCTCATTGAAACCGTGTTCTTGCCAAATTGACTGTGTAGCTGGCGCCTTCGCATTTCGCTCCTCATGCGCATCAGAGGTCTGGTGACGATTGCTGCCAGGCAGAGTTGAGTGTGGGTTGCGGTTGGCTCGCGGGATGGTTGCTGCGACGGGCAGCAACCGTGTTTTCAATAGAGCGGACCAAGGCGAAAAGCCGATTCCCGCTTCGTATTCCGCTCGAACGCGGGATTGGGGCCAAGGGAACGCGTTTCCGCTCATTTGATTAAAATGCTATGGTTTGAGGCCGGTTTCATGAATCAGCAGCAGTCTGATCCGCCCGGCCCGAAGCCACCCGGATGAATTCGGAAGGTTAGAGGCATGCGCAGGATTTTGCAGGCTGGCCTGGTCCTTTTGACGGTTCTCGGCTTTGTCCAGGCCGCATCCGCAAGCGAACGCCGGGATTGCCATGGGCAGGCGATCCGGGACCTCCAGCGCCTGTCGCCGCGCGGCTACGTGATCTACGAGGCGATGAAGGACAAGAAGCAATTTCTGGGGTGGCTGAGCTGTGATGATGTCCAGCTCGGGCTGTCGACCGCGGTTCACGAGTCGGTGCATAATCTGACGGAGGAACGCGACGCCTTTCCGCTGGTCAAGGGTGGCGAGATCCGCCGCCCGCACGAAGTCTCCAAATTCTTTGCTCCCAGCGAGATCGCCAAGTCGTTCGCGGCACGCGACATCTTCGTCGCCGGTTACCTGCGCCCGGGCGGCGTCTCGTCCTCAAGCGATTTCCTCTATCTCCTGGATGAGCTCAACGCGTTCAGCCACGATCTGAACTCGGCCGTGGCGCTCGTTTCCTTACGCAGGAACGATCGCCAGATCGACCATCGCGACGGTCTGGCCGCGCTCATGGCCTTCGTCATGACCTATGCCGATACGGCGCGAAAGAAACAGCCGGTGACATGGCAGGGGCTGCAGCGGCCGGAGCCCAGGAAGGTCATCCAGACCCTGTGGGCTCAAGCCGAAACGACCATGGCGTCATCCTGCGGCGTTCCCGAATTCGGCTCGAAGGACAAAGCCTATCTCAGGCTCGTCTGCGAGCGGAGCAATGGCGATGCGCTTGCTCAATTGCTCGGCCGGGAGCCTGTCTGCCCCAGCGCCTGCCTGACCTCGACGATCGCTTCGCCTCGCTAGAAGAGCACGCCGCGTTGGGTCAGCCGCCGCGCTGCCGCAAGACCGGCAGCATGGCATTGCGGGATCTGACGCCGGCGCTCAGTTCTCGTCGGCCAGCGGATGCAGGTCGCGCACCATGCTCTTCAGTCGTTCGTCAAGGACATGGGTGTAGATCTGCGTCGTCGCGATATCGGCATGGCCGAGCAGCTCCTGCACGACGCGAAGGTCGGCGCCGTTCTGCAGCAGGTGGCTGGCGAAGGCGTGGCGCAGCACATGCGGGCTGAGCGCGGAAGCCGGCAGCCCGGCCGCGCCGGCAAGCACCTTGAGATCGCGGCCGAAGGCCTGGCGCGTCAGATGCCCGCTTTCCCCGTCCGAGGGGAAAAGCCAGCGGCTCTCGGCCGAGCCCATCTCCCGCAGCACCGCCAGATAGGCACGCGCCGCCTCGCGCGCCGCCTCGTTGAGCGGGACGAGCCGATCCTTGTCGCCCTTGCCGCGGACCACCAGGAAGCGCTCGCGCGTCGTGGCCGCCGATAGCGGCAGCGCGATCAGCTCCGAGACGCGCAAACCCGTGGCATAGAGCATCTCGATCAGGCAGCGCATCCTCAGCGCCTTGAGCCGCGCCGCTGGCGACAGGCCCTCGCGCTCGCTGGCGAGCCGCGCGGTCTCGATCAGGCGGTCGACATCCGCGACCGAGACGACCTTGGGCAGCGGCCGCCCCTGCCGCGGCCCTTCGATCGCGGCGGAAGGGTCGCTGCCGGTCAGGCCCTCGGTATAGAGGAAGCGGTGGAACTGGCGCACGGCCGAGAGCTTTCGCGCCGCCGATGAGGCTTTCAGGCCGCGCCCGGCGAGATCGCCGAGCCAGGCGCGGATATCGTCCGGGCCGATGGCGCCGAGATCGCCGGCGACGAAGCCGGTATAGTCGTCGAGGTCGCGTTCATAGGCCTCGAGCGTGTTGCGGGCCGCGCCCCGCTCGGCCGCGAGCATGTCGAGGAAGGCCGAGACCCGTGCGCGCGCCTGCCGGCTCATCGCGGCTGCAGCTTCGCCGGCGGCACGATCTCGACCATCTCGCGCGGCTCGGGCTGGACGAAGGTCACCAGCGCGATCATGCCGCCGAAGATCAACCCGCCGACGATCGCGAGAAAGGCGATGAATCTGAAGAGGGTCGGCACCGGCCGGCGATCCTTTCGGACGTCCGTTCCGAGTCGGAACCACCCGGTTATTCCCGATGCGAGGCCGGTGACGCAAGGGCGGATGTGCCGCAGGCGACGTGAGGGCATGACGCCGGCTGATCGCTCATGCTAGACCGGGCCAAAGGATCTGTAGCGATGACGATTGCCGAGGTTGTGGAGAGCATGGACCGCGACGCGCTGCGCGCTGCGCTCGGCCAGCGCGCCGTGGTGCTCGTCGGCATGATGGGCTCGGGCAAGAGCTCGGTCGGCCGCCGCCTGGCAGGCCAGCTCGGCCTGCCCTTCGTCGATGCCGATGCCGAGATCGAGACCGCAGCCGGCATGTCGATCCCCGAGATCTTCGCGCAGCGCGGCGAGAGCGAGTTCCGCGACGGCGAGCGGCGCGTCATCAGCCGCATCCTGACGACGCGTGCGCCTCTGGTTCTGGCGACGGGCGGCGGCGCCTATATGAACGCGGAGACCCGCGCGCGCATCGCCGAGCTCGGCATCTCGGTCTGGCTCAAGGCCGAGGCCGAGGTGCTGATGCGCCGGGTCCGCAAGCGCTCCAACCGGCCGCTGCTGCAGACGGCCGATCCCGAGGCGACCATGCGCCGGATGCTGGCCGAGCGCGAGCCGGTCTACGCGCTCGCCGACCTCACCCTGATCTCGCGGGACGATCCGCATGACGTCGTCGTCGAGGATGCCCTGGCGGCGCTCGACCGGCATTTGCGTTCGACCGGGAGCTTTTGAGCCTTCGAGTACCATGTGATGAGCTTGCCAGCGAATGAGAAGCCCGGGGCCCGGATCGTGGTTCCGGTCGCGCTCGAAGGACGCAGCTACGACATCCATATCGGCCGCCACCAGCTCTGCGAGGCGGCCGCGCTGGTCGCGCGGCTCGCGCCCGGCGCCAAGGCCGCGCTCGTCACCGACGAAAGCGTCGCCGGCCTCCATGCCCCGGCGCTCGAGACCTGCCTGCACCAGGCCGGCATCGCCGTGACGCGGATCGAGATCCCGCCTGGCGAGGCCTCGAAATCCTATTCCCGCTTCATCACGCTCTGCGACGCGCTCCTGGCCGCGAAGATCGAGCGCAACGATCTCGTCATCGCCTTCGGCGGCGGCGTCGTCGGGGACCTGACCGGCTTCGCCGCCTCGGTGCTCCGGCGCGGCGTGCGCTTCGTCCAGATGCCCACCACATTGCTCTCGCAGGTCGATTCTTCCGTTGGCGGCAAGACCGGCATCAACTCGTCGCATGGCAAGAACCTGATCGGCGCCTTCCACCAGCCGGCGCTGGTCATTGCCGATACGGCGCTGCTCGACACCCTCAGCGAGCGCGAGTTCAAGGCCGGCTATGCCGAAGTGGTCAAATACGGGCTGATCAACGACCCGGCCTTCTTCGACTGGTGCGAGGTCAACTGGAGCCGGATCATCGCCGGAGGCCCCGAGCGCGACCATGCGGTCGCCGTCTCGTGTCGGGCCAAGGCCGCGATCGTGGCGCGCGACGAGCGCGAGGAGGGCGACCGCGCCTTGCTCAATCTCGGCCATACCTTCGCCCACGCCCTGGAGCGTCTGACGGGCTATGACGCCAGCCGTCTCGTCCATGGCGAGGCGGTGGCGATCGGGCTCGCCCTCGCCTTCCGCTTCTCGCAGCGGCTCGGCCTCTGCTCCGGCCAGGACGCGGTGCGCGTCTCGGCGCATCTCGACGCCGTCGGCCTGCCGAGCCGGCTGCGGCAGGTTCCGGGCGGAACCGGCAGCGCCGACGAGATCGTCGCCGCCATGACGCAGGACAAGAAGGTGAAGCGCGGCGTGCTGACCTTCATCCTGGCGCGCGGCATCGGCAAGAGCTTCATCGCGCCCGGCGTCGCGGCGGACGAGGTGAAAGGCTTCATCGAAGCCGAGCTCGCGGCGGCCTGAGCAGATCCGCCATGCTGGAGAACATCAATCCCTGGCTGGCAGCGCTGATCGTGCTGATCTGCTTGCTGCTCTCCGCCTTCTTCTCGGGCAGCGAGACGGCCCTGACCGCGGCCTCGCGCGCGCGGATCGCGGCGCTGGAGAAATCGGGCAGCCGGCGCGCCGGCATCGTGCTGCGGCTGCTCGCCACGCGCGAACGGCTGATCGGCGCCATGCTGATCGGCAACAACATCGTCAATATCGGCGCCTCGGCCTTCGCCACCAGCGTGCTGGTCGCGACCTTCGGCGATGCCGGCGTGATCTATGCGACGGCCGCGATGTCGACGCTGGTCATCATCTTCTCCGAGATCATGCCGAAGACGGCGGCGATCGCGAAGCCCGATCAGGCCGCGCTGCTGCTGGCGCGACCGGTCTCCTGGGTCGTCGCCGTGTTCGGTCCGCTGACCCTGGCGATCGAGTGGTTCGTCCGCCGTTTCCTGCGTCTCTTCGGCGTGCGCATCGACGAGAACCTGTCGATCCTCTCGGCCAGCGACGAGCTGCGCGGCCAGGTCGACCTGATGCACCAGGAAGGCAGCGTCAAGAAGTCGGACCGCGACATGCTCGGCGGCCTGCTCGACCTCGAGGAGCTCGGCGTCGAGGACGTGATGATCCACCGCACCAAGATGCGCACGATCAATCTCGATATCGGTCCCGAGGCGATCGTGCGCGAGGTGCTGGCCTCGCCCTATACCCGCATGCCGCTCTGGCGCGACAAGCCGGAGAACATCGTCGGCATCCTGCACGCCAAGGACCTGCTGCGGGCGCTCGACGCCGCCGGCGGCGACGCCAGCAAGCTCGACGTGGCGCAGACCGCGCTTGCGCCCTGGTTCGTGCCGGTGACGACCTCGCTGCCCGACCAGCTCAAGGCCTTCCTGGCGCGCAAGACGCATTTCGCGCTGGCCGTCGACGAATATGGCGAGGTGATGGGCCTGGTCACGCTCGAGGACATCCTCGAGGAGATCGTCGGTGACATCCGCGACGAGCACGACATCGCCGTGCCTGGCCTGCGCCAGCAAGCGGACGGCTCGGTGCTGGTCGATGGCGGCGTGCCGATCCGCGACCTCAACCGGGCCATGGACTGGGACCTGCCCGACGAGGAGGCGACGACGATCGCCGGCCTCGTGATCCATGAGGCCCGCACCATTCCCGATGCCGGGCAGGCCTTCACCTTCCACGGCTACAAGTTCGAAGTGGTGCGCAAGAGCCGCAATCGCGTCAGCTCGCTCAGGATCACGCCGCTGGCGCTGGCCCTTTCGACTACGGGCTGAACACCAGCACCAGGAAGACGAAGAAGACGCTGAGATGCACGGCGCCCTCCAGCATGGTGGTGCGGGTGCCGGTGAAGGTCACGGTGCTGAGCAACAGCGTCATCGCCAGGATCACCATATTGGTGCCCGAGAGGCCGAGCACCACCGGCTGGTCGGTGATCAGGCCGATCAGGAGCACGGCCGGCACCGTCAGCCCGAGCGTCGAGGCGGCCGCGCCCAGGCACAGGTTGATCGCACGCTGGAGCTGGTTGGCGTTGATCGCGCGCAAAGCCGCGATGCATTCGGGCGTGAACACGACCATCGCGATCAGGATGCCGCCGAGCGCGACCGGAGCGCCGAGGCGCACGATGCCGAAATCCAGCACCGTCGCGAGGCTCTTCGCCAGGATCACGATCGGCAGGATGTTGGCGAGCAGCAGCCCGACATGGAAGAGGTTCATGCCCTCCGACGGCTGATGCGGCGGCTCCTCCGCCTCGATCTCCTCCGGCTCCGGCTGCGCCTGCCGCGCCGGCGACCGGGTGCTCAGGTATTTGGCGCCGTAGGGCATGCTCGACTCGACCGACGGCTCCTTGAAGAAGACGCTGTGCCGCCCGGTCTGCAGGACGAGGAACGCGCCGTAGAGCAGGATGGTGAAGAGCGAGAAGGCGATGGACTGGAAGCTGTTCAGCGTGCCGTCCGACGTCGAGGTGGTGAAGTTGGGCAGCACCAGTGGGATCAGCGTCAGCGGGATGATCACCGCCAGATAGGCCGAGGCGCCCTTGAGATTGTAGCTCTGCGAGAAATGCCTGAGCCCGCCCAGCAGCAGGCCGATGCCGACGACGCCGTTCAGGACGATCATCAGCACCGCGAACATGGTGTCGCGCCCGAGCGTCGGCGCGCCCTTGGCGCCGAGCATGACGGCCGAGATCAGCGCGACCTCGATGATCACGATGGAGAGCGTCAGGATCAGCGTGCCGTAAGGCTCGCCCAGCCGGTGCGCCAGCTCCTCGGCCTCGTGCACCACCCCGAACGCGGCCCAGACGATGACACCGAGCAGCCAGGCGAAGATCAGCGCCGACGGTAGGGCCGCGCCGAGTTGACCGAGCAGGGCATCGCCGAAGAACTGGAATGCGGCCACGGAACCCCAGGCGCAGGCGAGGCGAAGGATCATGCTGGTCAAGTCTCTAGTCCTGTTCGTTGCGGGAAGGCGGCGCATCGTCCGGCAGGGGCATACCGGGCGATGTGATCCCACAAGAACAGGCGGATGGCACGCGATTATTCGCGCCGCCGCTGCGGCTCATTGCACCGCGGCGAGCACATCCGTCGCGCGATGATCCGCATCGACCCCGTCGATGAAGAAGACCTCGCCGCGCGAATGCTGCGTGCGCAGCGGCAGGATCGCCTTGTAGGCCGCCGAGGCGTACCAGGCCCGCGCGCTCGCACGGTCGGGGAACTCGATCACGATCAGGTCCCCGGCCCAGTCGCCTTCGAGCCGCTCGATCGGGCCGCCATGGATGATGAAGCGGCCCTGGAACGGGGCGAGCGTGGCGTCGATCCCTTCGAGATAGGCGACGATCTCCAGCCCCATCGTGACATCGGTCAGGCGGGCGACTCCATAAGTTTTCATCTTGGTTCTCCTTGCGGGGCCGCCTGGCTGCGGCCGATGCGCGAGAATCCCGCGTCCCCGGCATGAAGTCGATTACCTGGCGGGTTATGGCGCCGGGCCTGCGGGCTGATCGCCCGGCTCAATCGGCGGTGAGCTTCTGCGCCAGCGGGCTCGCCGCATCCTCCGCCAGGGCCGCCGCCGGCTTGTCGGTGACGAGATATTGCGCCCGCGCCAGGGCCGCGAAGCGCCCGCCCTTGGCGACGAGCTCGTCGAAACTGCCCATCTCGATCACCTTGCCCTGCTCGAAGACCAGGATGCGGCTGGCATTGCGGATGGTGGCGAGGCGGTGGGCGATGACGAAGGTGGTGCGGTCCTTCATCACCTCGTCGAGGGCTTTTTGCAGTTTCACTTCGGTCGCTGCATCAAGAGCAGAGGTCGCCTCGTCGAGGATCAGGATCGGCGGGTTCTTGAGCAGCGCGCGGGCGATCGACAGGCGCTGGCGCTCGCCGCCTGACAAGGTGCGGCCGCGCTCGCCGACCAGCGTGTCGAGCCCGTCCGGCTGGCGCGCCATCACCTCCGTGGCCTGGGCCCGGTCGAGCGCCTCCATCATCTCGGCGTCGGTGGCGTCCGGCTTGCCGACCGTCAGGTTCTCGCGGATCGAGCGGGCGAACAGCATCGGTTCCTGGAAGACGACGCCGATATTGCGCCGCAGGCTGAGCAGCGAGATCTCGCGAATATCGGTGCCGTCGGCGAGGATGCGGCCCGATTGCGGGTCGAAGGCGCGGTGCAACAGGCCGAGCGTGGTCGATTTTCCCGACCCGGTCGAGCCGACGATGGCGATGGTCTCTCCCGGTTCGACCGTGAAGCTGACATCGGCCACCGCGGCGCGCTTGCCGTCATAGGAAAAGGAGACGTCGTCGAAGGCGATGCGGCCTTGGAGGCGGCCGACATCGCGCGCGCCGGGCAGGTCGCGCACGGCCGGCATCGTGTCGACCACCTCGAAGAACTCGCGCATCTTCGGCGCCTGCATGAAGATGAAGTTCACGAAGGAGACGATCTGCTCGAGCTTGCCGACCAGCATGGTGGCGAAGCCCATGAAGGTGACGATCTCGCCGACCGTGGTCAGCCCCTGCATCAGGAGCCAGGTGCCGACGACGAAGATCGCCAGCACGGTCAGCGTCGCCGAGGCGCGCGTCGCGACCGTGGCGATGGCCCACCAGGACAGCACCGGGAGCTGCGCCTCGAGCAGGTTGGCGATGGTCGAGCGCAGGCCGCGCACCTCGGCCTCGATCCGGGTGAAGCTCTGGATCACCGGCACGTTGCCGAGCGCGTCCGAGGCGCGTTCGGCCAGATTGGAATGATAGCCCTCGACATTGCTCTGCAGCCGCTCGGTCTTGCGCAGCACGAAGGCGGTGAGCGAGCCGAAGAGCACCACCAGGAAGATCAGCAGCAGGCCGAGCTGCCAGTTCTTCCACAGCGTGAAGGGCAGGAGGATGAACAGCGCGACGAAACTGGCGCAATGCTCGCGGAAGAAGGAGAGCCACAGCGCCCACATCCCGGCGGTGCCCTCCAGCATCACCTTCAGCACCCGGCCCGAATGGGTCTGGGTGTGATAGGCGAGCGGCAGGGACAGGGCGTGCTCGAAATAATTGGCCATCACGGCGAGGCGGCGGCGATGCGCCAGCCGGTCGGCATGCAGCGCGACGAAGACCCCGGCGGCGATGTTGAACAGGCCGAAGCCGACCCAGGCCGCGATCAGGACGTTGATGTCGCTCCAGCTCGGGCGCTGGCCGGCGCTCTGGACATTGGTCAGCTTGTCGATCAGCGCACCGAACAGCATCGGCTCGGCGAAGGCCGCCGCCGCCAGCAGCACGTTGGCGAGCGCGAGGATCAGCCCCAGCCGCTTCTCGGGGCCGAGCTCGCCAAGGACACGGGCATAGAGCGCGAACAACGACATCCTCACAGCTTTAGCTGACGCTTGGGCGCGGGCAAGTGCTTGCATGCCAGCAAGTGCTCAACCTTAACGCTTCGTTCAAACCGCATTGGCTATGGTTACCGCACTGCGAAAACGTGGCGCCGGAGCGGTAGAAGACCGGCCGGATCGGGGTGGCTCTGTATGGATATCGCAACCGGCGTCGGCATCATCGGCGGCATCGCGACGATCGTCTCGCTCATCCTGATCGATGGCGGCAATTTCGCCGCCTATTGGGACAAGCACGCCGCCATCATCATCTTCGGCGGCGCCTCGGCCGCGACCATGCTGCGCTTTCCGTTCTCGGTCATCGCCCATGGCATTCCGATGGGTTTCCGCTTCGCCTTCACCATGCGCTCGATCCATCCGCGCGAGCTCATCGACGAGATCACGCGCGTCGCCGAGATCGCCCGCAAGAGCGGGCCCGTGGCGCTGGAGAATGTCCAGGTCGCCGATCCGTTCCTGGCCCAGGGCCTGCGCTATATCGCCGACGGCTACGACAAGGACTTCATCCGCGACACGATGGAGCGCGACCGCGACAATTTCCTGCAGCGGCTCGACGAAGGCTCGAAGGTCTATCGCGCCATCGGCGACTGCGCCCCGGCCTGGGGCATGATCGGCACGATCATCGGCATGGTCACCATGTTCGCCAACATGAGCGACCCGTCCAAGCTCGGTCCTGCCATGGCGACGGCGCTGCTGGCGACGCTCTACGGCGCCATGGTCGCCAACATGCTGACCCTGCCGATCGCCGACAAGCTCCATATCAAGCTCGAGGAGGAGGAGATCTCGCGCACGCTGATCATCGACGGCGTGCTGCAGATGCGCGACGCCAAGAGCGCGACGCTGGTCCGCGAGATGCTGCTCGCCTATCTGCCCGACCATCATCGGGCAGAGATGGCGGAAGCCGCCTGAAGGGCAACTGAACGATGGCGCGCAAGAAGGGCGGAGCCCATGGCGGTCACGGCTGGTTCGTGACCTTCGCCGACCTGATGGCGCTGCTGATGGCGTTCTTCGTCATGGTCGCGGCCTATTCGAGCCAGGACAAGAACAAGCTCCAGATCGTCGCAGGCTCGATGCGCGAGGCCTTCGGCACGCAGACCGACATGCGGCTCGCCGGTATCGTCGAGGTCGACGGCATCCCGACCAAGACCCATATTAAGAACGCCTATATCCGGCCGCTCAGCGACGCCTCCGACACCACCGCCCCCAACCACAACCAGCAGAAGGAGGACGGGCTGATCTCGGCGACGCATGATCGCGGCTTCGCGCTCGCCGCCGCCTCGCTGCGGCAGGCCCTGCGGGAGATGCCGGAGATCGCCGAGATCTCGCGCAACATCCTCGTCGAGGTCTCCGAGGCCGGCATCGACATCCAGCTCGTCGACCAGGACGGCCGCGCCATGTTCGCCGAGGGCTCGGCCCAGCCCAATGAGCGCATGCGCAAGCTGCTGGCGGCCGTCGCCCCGACGCTGCGCCGGATGCCGAACAAGATCGCGATCACCGGCCACACGGCCGCGCCGCGCCCTGGCGCCGCACCGGAGGGCAATCCCTGGGAGCTCTCGGTCGCCCGCGCTGCCGCCGTGCGCGCCATCCTCGGCAATGCCGGCGTGCCCGACGACCGCTTCTCCTCGGTCTCCGGCAAGGCCGACACCGAGCCGCTGATCAAGGACAACCCCTATTTGCCCTATAACCGCCGCGTCGGCATCGTGCTGAAGGCGGACGCGCCGCCGCTGCCCTTCGGGGCCAAGCCCTAGTCTTCGCCAGATCTACGGCGCGACCACCAACGCCCAGTAGACCTGGTATTTCGAACCCGGCGCATAGGCGGTCGCGATGCCCATCCGGGTGGCGCCCGGCGTCTTCATCACACGGTCGTGCTGGGGCGAATCGCGCCAGCCCGAGAATGCCTCGGCCAGACGCCGGTAGCCGGCCGAGAGATTGGCTTCCGCGCCGGCCTGGCCGGAACGCGCCAGCCGCGCCTTGACGGCTTCGGCCTGGGCCGGCTTGTCGGCGGAGGCCATCGCGCTCGCCTCCTGCTGGGCCGCCTCGACCAGGGTCGGGTCGAGCGTCAGCGTGCTCAGGCCGTGATTCATCCGGTAGGCCGAGATCATGGCGCGCGCCTCGTTCGCATCGACCCGTGCCGAGGCCGAGCCGAGATCGCGGTAGAAGGCGGGCTGGCTCGTCCGCGCCGGTTCGGTGCAGCCGGCCATGCCGAAAGCGGCGAGCGCGCCGGCGAGGAGGGCGGGACAGGTCATCGTCCGGCGCACCGTCTGGCGGGCGCTGAAAGGCAGAGGCATCGCATCATTCCTTGCTGTCGTCCTTGGACGCATCCTTGACCGGCTCCGGCGCAGGCGCGGGTTCCTGCGCCTCCGTCTCCTCCTCCGCCTCCTCGGCAGGCGCCGGCCCGCGACGCGCACTCGCAGCGCCCTTCTTGCGTCGAGCGGGCCTGGCCCTGCCCCCGACGGCTGCCGCGATGTCGCCCAGCGACTGCTCGACGCCCTCGAGCCCCTTGACCGTGAGTTCGCTGCCTGGCGCCCCCGCTTCCATGTCGGTCAGCCGCTTGTGGATGGCGAAGTTGAGGTCGCTGGTCACCCGGCCGACGATATCGACCTCGCCGACCACGCAGATCAGGTCGAAATCCATCGTCGTGGTGCCGATCTTCTTGAACAGCACGGCCGGGGGCGGCTTCTGCATGACGTCGCCATGCGCCTGCGCCACGTCGGCGAGCATGGCGCGCACCTCCGAGGCGTCGAGCCGGCGCGGCACCGAGACCGAGATCAGCGAGCGGCCGGTCCTGTCGGCCCGCACCCGGTTCCGGACCACGCCCGAGACCAGGTTCGAGTTCGGCACGATCACGGTCGAGCGGTCGAAGGTCGCGATCTCGGTCGAGCGCACATTGATGCGCTTGACGATGCCCTCGGCGTCGCCGACCACGACCTGGTCGCCGACCCGGATCGGCCGCTCCCAGAGCAGGATCAGGCCCGAGACGAAATTCGACACCACCGATTGCAGGCCGAAACCGATACCGACCGAGAGCGCGCCGGCGACGATGGTGAGCTTCTCCAGGCTGAAGCCGAGCGAGGACACCGCCAGCGTCACCGCCGCCGCATAGCCGAGATAGCCGGCAGCCGTGGTGATCGAGTTGCGCAGGCCGGTGTCGAGCTGCGTCGTCGGCAGGAACTTGCCGTCCAGCCAGCCTTGCGCGCCGCGCGTCGCGGTCAGGCCGAGCGCGAACAGGAACCCGGCGACGATGATCGAGGACAGCGAGATGGTCACGCCGCCGACCTGGAAGCCGAAGAAGGCGGCGCGCAGCGAGGTCAGGAAATCAGCCGATTCCAGTCCCCAGGGCGCCAGGGCCAGCATGATCGTCACCACGATCAGCACGAGCTTGAGCAGCCCGGTGACGATGACGGAGATCTTCTCCAGCGCCGAGCCGCGGATGCCGATGCCGGCCTTAAGGGTCAGCGCGAACCGGCCCTTCCCGGTCAGCAGCTCGCTGATGCCGAGATCGAGCAGCTGATAGGCGAGCACGAACAGCGAGGCGAGGATGCCGATCCAGAGCACCTGTTCGGTCAGGAACGAGGCAAAGACGACATAGCCGGCAAGCGCGGCGAGCGCGATGACGAGCCCGACCACCCAGCCGAAGATGCGCACCGGCCCGAGCGAGGCCCCGTCCACCGGGACATAGGGGCCCAGGCAGGCCTCCTCTTCGACCTCCTCGTCGTCGCGCAGCCGGTAGAGTCCCGCGATGAGCACCGTCGCGAAGACGAGCACGACGACCCCGCGCACGAGGATGGAGACGGCGAGCCCGGCCGCGATCGCCTGCAGCCAGGCTTCCAGCACCTTGCCGATCGCCAGGACCAGCGCGAGCGAGGCCGCCATCCAGACCACGGTGCGCGCGGTCGAGTCCATGACGCTGACCAGGCGCCGCTGCGGATTGCCCGGCGCGAACAGCGCATTGGCCAGGGCCTGGACGAAGGCGAAGATCGCGAGCCCGATCACCACGGCCCAGACCACCGGCTGGATCCGCGGCGGCAGCAGGCCGGCCGTGTTGAGCGCCGAATAGATCAGCCAGCTCGCCAGCGCCGGCGGCGCCGCGCCCGCGACGATATGGGCGAGCGCGACATGCAGGCAGCGCAGGCTTCCCGCATCGCTGGTCACGTCGAGCCGCTGCGTGAAGCGCGGCAGATAGCGGGCCCGGGCGACATAAAGCAGGATGGCGCCGATGAAGGCGAGCGCGACCAGAAGGCCACGCGCGCTGCTCGACGTCTCCGCGACCACCGAGAGCCAGTCACCGAAGATCAGGCCCGACGCCCGCATGTCCTCGGGCAGCGTCGTCGCGGCGTTGCGCCAGAGATCCGAGCTGAGGATGGAGGGGCCGGGCGCGAACAGCGCCCTGGCGAAGAGATCGCGGCGGCGGTCGCTGATATCGGTCTGCAGCTGCTCGACCTGGAGAAGCGCGGCGCGCGCGATCTTCAGCGTCTCGTCGGCGTCGGTGAAGGCCTTCTCGCGGGTCTCACGCTCGCGCGCGACCTCGGCGCTCTCGGGCGGCGCCTTCGCATCCGGTTTGGGGCCGAGCTGGTCGAGACGCAGCTTCGCCTGGTCGACGCGCGGCGCCTGCTCCTCGACGATCAGGCGGAACTGCTCCAGCAGCGGTTGCAGCCGAGTGCGCTGCCGCTGCAGCTCGGCTTCGCTCGCGCCCGTATTGGCGAGCAGCCCTTCGACCTGAGTGAGTTCGGCGCGCGCGCCGTCGAGCCGCGACTTGAGCGGCATCGCGTCCGCCGCCTGCGCCCAGCCCTGCCCGGAGGCCAGCAGGGCGACGGCGAGAAGCCCGAGCGCCAACACGATCCGTCGACTCGATGCCGCCATGGGAACCAGCGCTCGGCGGAGGCGTGCGATCATGGCGGACCCGGCTCGTTCAGGCTGATTCGATGCGACGTTGAACCTCGCCTTCTCCTGCGCCGGAAAGCAAGACGAGGCGGGAAGATGCGTCAGATCGGGCAATTGCAGAACCTTGTTGCGGAAAAAGCCGCGCCGGCAGCGGATTCATCACATTGGCGTGATGAATCGCGCTCCGGCCCCGGCACGCTCGGGGCCGTGATCGACGACAATCGGGACACGATCATGGCGACTTGGCGGCCGGTTCGGCATTTTCGACCGTTTTCAGGTCAAACAACTCAGGGTGGTGAAGGTTCCTCGGCGAGCAACGACGACGTGTCGGAACACCTCCCGCTCACGAACATGTTTCCCGCCTCGATCTCGTCCAAATAAAATCTGGCCCTATGCTCGCTCGATGGTTCTGGCTTTCCGGCGAGGCGCGATGGCGCTCTCGCCGTCCTTCTTGATCGAAACCGGGAGGTTGCGGTGGTGAAGCTCAATGTGAACGGCAAGACGATGGATGTGGCAGTCGATGGCGACACGCCGCTGCTCTGGGTGATCCGCGAGCAGGTTGGGTTGACGGGGACGAAATATGGCTGCGGCGTCGCGCAATGCGGCGCCTGCACGGTCCATATCGACGGGGTGGCGACGCGCTCCTGCGCCCTGCCGATCAGCGCCGTCACCGAAGAGCAGAAGATCGTCACGATCGAGGGCCTGTCCCCGGACGGCTCGCATCCGGTGCAGAAGGCCTGGATCGCCCATGATGTACCGCAATGCGGCTATTGCCAGAGCGGCATGATCATGGCCGCCGCTGCCCTGCTCCAGGCCAATCCGAAGCCGACGGAGGCCGATATCGTCAACGAGATGACCAATATCTGCCGCTGCGGCACCTATAACCGCGTCAAGGCCGCGATCCTCGATGTCGCCGCCAGCGGCACGCTCGGCCGCGGCTGAGCGCCGCGCGAGCCTCGCAATATTTGAGTTTTCCGCAGCGCAGGGTCGAAGCGCGACAGGCCAGAGGCCTCGCATCCCCTGCCTCCGAACCGAAATCTGGAGGACGACATGACACCCGCCTCGCATGCCGCATCGACCACCACCGTCTCGCGCCGCACCGTGCTCGCCGGCTCCGCCGCGACCGCCGGCGCCTTCACCTTCGGCTTCGCCATTCCCTTCGCCGGAGAGGCGATGGCGCAGGGCGCGGTCAAGGAGCTCAACGCCTGGGTGGTCGTCCACCCCGACGACAAGGTGGTGATCCGCATCGCCCGCTCGGAGATGGGCCAGGGCACGCTGACCGGCCTCGCCCAGCTCGTCGCCGAGGAGCTGAACTGCGACTGGGCCAAGGTCACGACCGAATATCCGACGCCCGGCGAGAACATCGCGCGCAACCGCGTCTGGGGCAATTTCTCGACTGGCGGCAGCCGCGGCATCCGCGAGTCGCACGACTATGTCCGCAAGGGCGGCGCGGCGGCGCGGATGATGCTGGTCCAGGCCGCGGCCGGACAATGGAAGGTGCCTGCCGCCGAGTGCTCGGCGGAGAAGGGCGTGATCACCCACAAGGCCTCGGGCCGCTCGCTGCGCTATGGCGAGGTCGCGGAGGCGGCCTCTAAGCTCGAAGCGCCCAAGGACATCGCGCTCAAGGATCCGAAGGACTGGACCATCGCCGGCAAGCCGCTGCCGCGGCTCGACACCGCCGACAAGACCAATGGCTCCAAGATCTACGGCACCGACCTGAAGATGCCCGGCATGCTCAATGCCGCGATCAAGGACTGCCCGGTCTTCGGCGGCAAGGTGAAGAGCTTCGACACCGCCAAGATCCAGTCCATGCCCGGCGTGAAACATGTCGTGCCGGTCGGCGACAGCGCGGTCGCGGTCGTCGCCGAGACCTGGTGGCAGGCCAAGACGGCGCTCGATGCGCTGCCCATCGTCTGGGACGAGGGCGAGCATGCGAAGGTCTCGAGCGAGAGCATCGCGCAATGGCTGAAGGAAGGTCTCGACGCTCCGGAAGCGGTCGTCGGCAACCAGGCGGGCGACGTCAAGGCGGCGATCGCCAACGCGGCCCGCGTGGTCGAGGCGGTCTATTCCTATCCTTTCCAGAACCACGCCTGCATGGAGGTGATGAACGCGACGGCGCGCTATACGCCCGAGCGCTGCGAGGTCTGGACGCCGACGCAGAACGGCGAGGCGGCGCTCGCCGCCTGTTCCGAGGCCTCCGGCCTGCCGCTCGCCAAATGCGAAGCCTACAAGATCGATCTCGGCGGCGGCTTCGGCCGGCGCGGCGCCGTGCATGACTGGGTCCGGCAGGTCGTCGCCATCGCCAAGCAGGTGCCCGGCACGCCGATCAAGCTGATCTGGTCGCGCGAGGAGGACATGCTGCATGGCCGCTTCCACCCAGTGACGCAGTGCAAGCTCACCGGCGCGCTCGACAAGGACGGCAACCTGACCGGTCTGCACATGCGCATCTCCGGCCAGTCGATCGTCGCCGGCATCTTCCCGCAGAACATCCAGAACGGGAAGGACCCGGTCGTCTTCCAGGGCCTCAACCCGCCCGGCCCGGAGGCCTCGATCGGCTATGGCATCCCGAACCTCTTGATCGACCATGCGATGCGCAATCCGCATGTGCCGCCGGGCTTCTGGCGCGGCGTCAACCTGAACCAGAACACGATCTATCTCGAATGCTTCATCGACGAGCTGGCGCATGCCGCCGGCAAGGACCCGCTCGAATTCCGGCGCGCCCTGATGAAGGGCCATCCCAAGCATCTGGCCGTTCTCAACGCGGCGGCCGAGAAGGCGGAATGGGGCAAGCCGCTGCCGACCGGCGTCTATCGCGGCATCTGCCAGACCATGGGCTTCGGCTCCTATGTCGCGGCGGTGGCCGAGGTCTCGGTCAGCGATGACGGCAAGCTCAAGATCCACCGCATCGTCGCCGCCACCGACCCCGGCCACGCCGTCAACCCGGCGCAGATCGAGCGCCAGGTCGAGGGCTCCTTCGTCTATGGCCTCTCGGCCTCGCTCCATGGCGAGTGCACGGTCCAGGGCGGGCGCATCGTCGAGGAGAATTTCGACACCTATCCCGTGCTGCGCATGGACGAGATGCCGGCGGTCGAGACGGTGATCGTGCCCTCCGGCGGCTTCTGGGGCGGCGTCGGCGAGCCGACCATCGCGGTCGCGGCGCCGGCGGTCTTCAACGCGATCTTCGCCGCCACGGGCAAGCGGGTCCGCACGGTCCCGCTGAAGAACAACGACCTGCGCAAGGCGTGAGGTCGCAGGCGAAGGCCATGTTGCGTCAGGCCTTCGCCTTGCTGCTGCTGGGGAGCGGCGCGCTCGCTCCCCAGCATGCGGCGGCGCTGGAGCCCTTCGACGTGGTCGGCGACGCGATCCCGCGCCCGCTGGGCGGCCTTGCCGGCGAGATCGCGCGCGGGGAAGCGATCGTGCGCGACCGCGAGCGCGGCAATTGCCTGATCTGCCACCAGGGCGCGGACCCGGCCGAGCCGTTCCAGGGTTCGATCGGCCCGCCCTTGACCGGCACGGGCGCGCGGCTCGATCCCGGTCAGATCAGGCTCAGGCTGGTCGATGCCTCGCGGCTCAATCCGGACACGGTGATGCCGCCCTATTTTCGGACCGAGGGGCTGCATGATGTAGCCTCGCAATATCGCGGCAAGCCGGCTTTGTCGGCCCAGGAGATCGAGGATGTCGTCGCCTATCTCGCCTCTCTCAAGACGCCCTGACACGCCGAGCCGTCGCGACGTCGTGGCCGGTGCCGCTGCCGGCCTCGCCCTCGCGGGCCTGCCGGGTTCGGCGAAGGCAGCGACCCAGCCGGCTTTGCCGGAGCTGATCGCGCGCCTGACCGAGGGCGCCGTCCCGGAACGCGCCAGGATCACACTCGACATTCCCGGCCTGGTCGAGAACGGCAACTCGGTCGACACCCGCATCGCGGTCGAGAGTCCGATGACCGAGGCCGACCATGTCCGCTGGATCCATGTCATCGCCGAGAAGAACCCGTTCCCCGACATGGCACGCTTCCATCTCGGGCCACGCAATGGCCGGGCCGAGGTCGCGACCACGCTCAGGCTCGCGACCTCGCAGAAGGTCACGGTCGTCGCCGCGCTGAGCAACGGCGGCTATGTCATGGGCGACGCCGACGTCGTCGTGACGCTGAGCGCCTGCATCGACGGGGGTTGAGGAGAAGCGCGATGCCGTTCAACGCCCGCATCACCATGCCGGCCGAGGCCAAGCCAGGCGAGATCGTCGAGATCCGCGTGCTGACCCGCCACCCGATGGATCGCGGCGGCCAGTCCGACGGCAAGGGCGGCACCGTGCCGCGCAAGATCCTCAACCGGCTGACCGTGACCTATGCCGGCGAGCAGATCTTCCGCTTCGACATGCATACCGGTGTCGCCGCCAATCCCTTCGTCTCCTTCACCACGCGCGCAGTCGAGACCGGCGACATCACCTTCGAATGGCGCGAGGACGGCGGCGAGACCTATACGCGCATGGCGCGGCTCGTGGTGACGTGAGCGCCGCGTCATGCGCCTGAGGATCGCGTTCTGCGTCGCCGCGGCCTTGAGCAGCGCGCAGGCGGACGAGATCAAGTCCGGCAGCAGCTTCCTGTCCCCGGACATGCGCAGGCAACAGGACGACGAGACGCGCAACCCCGCCTGGTTCTGGGTCGATCAGGGCCAGGAGCTGTTCAGCCGCAAGCCGGAGGGCGGCGCGACCTGCCTGTCCTGCCATGCCGGTCCGGAGCAAAGCCTGCGCGGCGCCGCGACCCGCTATCCCCAGATCGACGCCGTCTCCGGCAAGCTGCTCAATCTCGAGACCCGCATCGAGCAATGCCGGGTCGAGCGGCAGAAGCAGCCGGCGTTCGGCTATGAGAGCGCGGAACTCCTGGCGCTCACGGCCTATGTCGCCTCGCTCTCACGCGGCTTGCCGATGAATGTCGCGACCGAGGGCGCGGCGCGGCCGTTCTTCGAGGAAGGCAAGGCCTTCTTCGAGCGCCGGCAGGGCCAGCTCAACCTGTCCTGCACGCAATGCCATGACGGGCTCGTCGGCCAGAGGCTGCGCGGCGACACGATCAGCCACGGCGCCGGCACGGGCTATCCCGCCTATCGTCTCGAATGGAATGGCGTCGGCTCGCTGCATCGGCGGCTGCGCGCCTGCTCACTCGGCGTGCGCGCGACGCAGTTCGATTACGGCTCGCCCGAATATCTGGCGCTGGAGCTTTATCTCGCCGGCCGGGCCAAGGGCTTGCCGGTCGAGACCCCGGCGATGCGGCGCTGACGGCGGCGCGAGACAGACCAACCGGCTCAGCCAGCCTTTTCCTTCTCCTTGCCCGTCTCGTCTGCGGCTTTGCGCTTCGGCTTCGCCCGGTTCTGGTAGCTCGCGTTGCCGAGCCCGGTGCCGATCGTCAGCACGGCCCAGTGCTCGACATCCTGCATATAGGGCATCTCGCTCAGGCCCTGGATCACCGCATCGTTATGCATGGCGACCGTGGTCTCGTGTTCGCCGATCTCCGGCACCAGTTCGCGGATGCTCTCGACCAGGTTGAAGCGGCTGCTTTCCCAGTTGCCCGGCAGGTTCTGGGCGCCGCGGTCGATCGAGCCGTCGGGCTCGATCATCCCCGGGCAACCGACCCCGATGAAGGGCGCGACACGCAGGCCGTCCTTCTCCGCCTGCTTGATTTGCCCTGCGAGCATCTTGCCGAGCCGCTTGATCGCCTCGTCGCGGCTCGTCTCCTCGTCGGCATGGCGCCAGAGCTCCGACTCGCGGACCCTGGCCTTGGCGAGGTCCGCCGCCTTGTCCTGCCTGAGCTCGACGATGCCGGCCCGGATGTTGGAGCCGCCGATATCGACCGCCAGCAGGCTGTCATAGGCCTCGAAGATCCATTTCGGCGCGAGATGGGCACTGCCGACCAGTCCGGCCTCGTCGGGATGGTGCCGGATCGGCACCAGGTCGATCTCGTGCCCGTCGGTCTGCAGGATGATGCCCGCGCGGGCGATCGCCAGTTCTCCGACCCTGCTCTGCCGGAAACCGCCACCGACGACGACGCGCTCGACCAGGCTCCAGGCCTTGAGCCTGACGAAGCGGCGGATCACGAAGGCCAGCGATTGCGCATAGCGCTCGATGGCGCTGAGGATCAGCGCGGCTTCTCGCGGCGCGCCCTCGCTCAGCAGCGCATCCAGCTCCTTCTTGCCGAGCTTCTCGGTCTCGCCCTCGATCGGATCGTCGCCATTGCGGCGCAAATGCGCGCGGAGCGCGTCGAGATGCTCCATGAAGGCGCCGCGCTTGGCCTTGTCGCCGACAAAACCGTCCTCGTCGCGGATTTCGAGATTGTAGCCGGTGACGAGGACAGAGGGCAGCTCGGCCGCTCCGTGAGGACCGCCCGCGCGCGTCTTCGCCACCGTCTCGACTGCCATATCCGGTATTCCCCCTGCTCTCTCCCGGAAGCAACGGGTCGAGGCGCGTCGGGTTCCCTGTCGGAGCGGATGGATGCAATGCGGGCGCGATACGCATGGCGTCCCTGCGCCGGCTGAAGGCAGCGGCCCTCCGGGTGCGGTTGACCTTGCCTGCATGTTCGCCCTCCATGCGTATGGCAGCGGCACCGCGACCCGGTGCGGCCACGCCGCCAGGCGGTTTGGGGGGTGATGGATGCTCGAATTTCTCGTTAGCGCCCTGTTGATCGGCGCGGGCGCGACCGCCCTGCTCGATCTCTGGGCCCAGTTCCTCAAACGCGCCTTCGGCCTGCCGGCGCCGAACTGGGCCATGACCGGCCGCTGGTTCGGACATCTCGCGAAGGGCCGGTTCGCGCATGAAGACATCGCGCGCTCCGAACCTGTGCCGAACGAGCTCGCGCTCGGCTGGCTGGCGCATTACCTGATCGGCATCCTCTTCGCCGCCGTGCTGCTCGCGATCTGGGGGCTCGACTGGGCCCGAAACCCGACTTTTCTGCCGGCCCTGATCGTCGGGCTCGTCACGGTCGGCTGCGGCTGGTTCATCCTCCAGCCCGGCATGGGTGCCGGCATGGCGTCATCCAGGAAGCCGAACGCCAACCAGATCCGGGCGATGGGCGTCGCCGGCCATGTCGTCTTCAGCATCGGCCTCTATGCCGCGGCGCTGCTGATCCGCTGATCAGGGCTTCGCCAGCAAACCGGCGAGCGGGGCCGACAGGCCGATGCTGCCGATCGGTGCGGGCAGGGCCAGATCGCCGCTGGCCGGCTTGGACGCACCGGCCGGCAGGACCGCCAGTACCGCCCTGATCCCGGCCTCGACCGAGCAGATCACCGGCACATCGAGATGGGGCTGGACCCGGGCGGCGAGGCCGGCGAGGCCCGCCCCGCCGAGGATGACGGCGCCGGCCCCGTCGCGTGCGACCGTCCTGCGGCAGGCCTCCGCCAATAGCGTGATCGAACCGTCGGGATCATCGGCGATCTCGGCGCCCGTCGGCGTGACGGTCTCGACCGCCGCGAGACGGCCGCCGAGCCCGATCGATCCGACGAATTCCTGCAGCATCGCGCCCCAGCGCTCGCCACCGGTGACGATCGAGAAACGCGGCGCGATCCCGGCCGCCGCCATGCAGGCCGCCTCCGCCATGCCGACCACCGGAACCCGCGCCACCTCCTTCAGCGCCAGCAGGCCGGGATCGCCGAAACAGGCGAGATAGACCGCTTCGCACCCGGCGCCATGCTCGGCATAGGCGTCGAGCGCGGCATGGGCGGCAATCGCGCTGGCGCTGCGGCTGGCGATATAGGGCGCGCCGAAACGACCCGTCACCGGAACGAGTCTTGTCTCCGGCGGGATCAGCGGAGCGACCACCCGCGCCACCAGATCGGTCATCGCCCGGGTCGTGTTCGGGTTGATCAGCAGGATGCGCAACGGAAGCCTCGGCCGGATTGGTCAGCCAGGCTTAGAGCAGGATGTAGCGCCGCGCCAAGCGCCCATCCCGCGAATAGTACTGCATCCCGGCGCGCCCGGCCTCAGAAGCGCATCGCCGCCCGCAGGGTCGCGCTCTGCGTCAGATGGTCGGCAGCGCCGCGCAGCCCGTACTCGGCCCGCAATTCCCAGCCCGACTTCGTCAGAAGCTCGAGGCCCGCCGTGACGTTGCCATAGGTCCGGGGCAGGTTGGTCGAGACCGAGAAGGGCGAAAGCTGGAACTCGGTCAGGCTGATGCGCGCCCTCGCGTCGGCATTCGACAGGAAACTGACGCCGAGCGCGAGATAGGGGCGCAAGGTCATGTCGGCGAGGTCGATGCGGCCGCCGATCTCGACGCTCGGCGTCGCCATGAAGGAGACGCGCTCGCTCGCCGCCACGGACAGGTTGAACAGGCCGCCGCCCGTCTCGCGATAGCCGGACGCGCGATCATAGGTCACGTCCAGGTCGGCATAGGGCTTGACGTACCACATGCCGAGCGGCTGCTCGTAGGAGATGCGGGCGCGGGCGCCGATGAAATAGGCGTCCGGCTCGCTGGTCGCCTGGCCCGCGAGGCCGGGCGTATGGCGCCGGTGCTTCGAGCTTTCATAACCGCCGAGCAGGGCCCCGGCGAACTGCCAGGGGCCGGCCTGCCGCTTCAGGGTGACGCCGGCCTGGAAGCTGTCGCTCGTGGTCTCGACATAGCGACCGGTGGAGCTGGTGTCGGTACGGCTATAGCCCACCGAGCCGCCGAGGAACCAGTCCGGCGCGATCTCCTTCTGAGCGCCGAGCTGATAGGTCATCTGCTCGCTGCGATAGCCGACATCCTCGCGCGTCGTCGAACGGTCGGCGCGGGTGCCGACGACGCGGCCCCAGACGCAGTCGCCTTCGGCCAGGCGCGTGCCGCCATCGATGAAATAGGGGCAGCTCATCAGCCGGTTGAGGAAAGCATAGTTCTCGTGGCCGCGGCTGCTCGCCCGGCTGAGCGCGACATCGGAGGCCACCGAATTGAGCGCATGCCGGTACGAGCCCGCATCCGCGATACTGACGAAGGAGTTGAACAGCGCGCCGGAACGGGTCTCGCCCATGTTCCAGACGGTCTGCAGATGGTCGGCGATGCCCGATTGATCCTGGTTCAGCGTGACGTTCTGCGGCCTGAAATTGGCGTCGACCGAGACCAGCGGATCGCGCGAGCCGCCATAATGGTCCTTCAGGTTGAAGGTGAAGAGCAGGGCGGAACTACGGATCACCGGCGCGACATTCGCCGCGGGAATCTGGTCGAAATGGCCGATCCCGAGCCAGATGTCCTTGACCGGATTGTGCAGGATCGGAACGATCGCGCCGCCGAAGCTGACGGCGCCGGAGACCGACAGGAAATCGCTGTTATGGCCGGCGAAGTCGAGATCGACCGCGAGAGCCCCGGCCCCGGACTGGTGCAGCGCGCCGGTCAGCCGCGTTCCCTGGAACACGCCCGGCCCGCCCGGACTGATCGTGCCGGTATTGTCGAGCGTCTGGAGCGTGAGATTGGCGCCGCTCCACAATTCACCGCCGGCCTTGTTGTTGAAGATGCTGGCGCCGCCGAGCTTCAGGTCGCCATGCACGATGCCGGTATTGGCGATGGTAGCGGTGTTCTGGCTCTGGATCGCCGTCTTCGCCGAGATGGTGCCGGCATTGGTGATCGTGGTCGCGGCGGTGGTGATCGCCAGAACGCCGATGCCCGAGGTCGAATTCGCGGCGGCGGTCGCGCCCTTCTCGAGGTTGATCGCGATCGGCGAGCCGCCGAAATTGTTGCCGCCCGTCGGGCCGGCATTGCCCATGCTGATCGCGGCGATCGCCGGCGATCCCGCACCGAGCGCGCTCACCGCGCCGCCGCCGCGGATGGTGACGTTGACCGCGCCGCCGGCATCGCCCTGCCAGTAGGGCGGGTCCTTGAGCAGGACGACGCCGTCCTTGTACACCGCGCCGCCGCCGAGGCTCATCGCCAGGATGCCTGGCGCATTCGCGCCGGTGGTCTGGATCTTGCCGCCGATATCGACCGAGACGGCGCCGCCCTGGCCGACGCTGCCGCCGACCCCCGCGCGCTTGACCATGTCGACGCCATAGACCGCCGCCGAGGCATCGCCCGCCATGCCGCCGCCGCCGCCGACGCTCTGCGCCAGCACGCCGGCCGCCCCCTTGCCGCTGGTGCTGATCCTGCCATGGGCGGTGACATTGACCGCGCCGCCGTCATTCGCCCCATCGAAGAGGTTGGCGGCCTGCGTCGCGACCAGGCTCGACAGGCCGGGCGCCGTGGTCAGTCCCGCGATGCCGCCGCCGCCACCGACGCTCTGCGCGACGACGCCATGCGCATTCTGGCCTGAGGTCGCGATCGCCGCATTGCCGCCCATCGTCACGCCGACCGCGCCGCCGCGTCCCGCCGCCTGTCCGGTCGCGCCGAGCGCGAGCGTCATGTTCGGCAGCGAAAGCGCGCCGCTTCCGCTGGTCAGGGCGACATAGCCGCCACCGCCGCCGACGCTCTGTGCCAGCACGCCATAGGCCAGCGCCCCGCTCGTCGTCACGCTGGCCGGCTGGCCCGACCAGCCCAGATTCACCGCGACAGCGCCGCCATCGGCCTTGACGCGCTGTCCGCCCTGCGCCTGCGTGGCGCCGAGCGAGATGCGCGGCCCGGCCAGCAGTCCTGTCACTTGCGGGCTGGCCACCAACGCCGCCACGCCACCGCCACCGGCGACGCTTTGCGCCATGATGCCATGCGAGAGCGCGCCCGAGGTCTGGATGCGCCCGTCATGCGTGACCGTCACGGTGCCGCCCTTCAGTGCTCCCGCATTGGAAAAATTGATGGAGTTGTACGACAGGGTGCTGCCGAGGCTGATGCTGGGCGCGACAGGGCTATGGCCGGCAATGGCGATGGTCGCGGCGCTGCTCGCCAGGTTGACCGCCGCGACGCCGCCACCGCCGGTGACGCTTTGCGCCAGGATGCCGATCGAATCGGCGCCGTGGGTCTCGACCGCGCCGCCATTCTTCACCATGACCCCTCCCGGCACGGCGGTCGGACGGGCGATGAAATCATTGTAGCTCAGGGTCGAGCCGAGCTGCATCGACAGCGCCGGGGTCGCCCCGTTGTCGCGCGAGACGAAGCCGCTCGGCCCCAGCGTGTAGGACGAGGCGCTGGCATGGCCGCCGCCGCCGGCGATGCTCTGGGCGATGATGCCGGACGAGCTGTCGCCCCAGGTTGCGATCCGGCTCGCGGACGCACTGGCGTCGACCGTGACGAGGCCGGCGGTGCCGTCGGCTCCGCCCTTCTTGCCGACGCTGACATTCACATTGTGCTGCGCCGACGCGAGATTGGAGCCGAGCAGATCGATGATGCGCGTGATCTGGGCGATGATCTCCGGCGCGGTCTCATGCGCATGGGTCTTGATGAAGAGCTCGAGATCTTGCGCCGTGACCGTCCCGGCTCCCCCGCCGCCGCCGACGCTCTGGGCGAAGATGCCGGGCGCGGCGAAGCCTTGCGTGGTGATCATGCCCGAATTGGCGACCGTCACGGCGCCGCCATTGCCACCCAGACCACCGCTGCCACCGACCGCGACATTGGTGCCCAGGCTCGGCGAGATCGAGAAATAGCCGCTGGCCTTGCCCTCCATCGTGGCGATCATGCTGTCGAGGCTCGACATCAGGCTGGAAACGCTGGTCGAGCTGGCCGAGCCGCCGTGGCCGCCACCGCCGCCCACGCTCTGCGCGACGATGCCGGCGGAGCCGGCGCCTGCCGTCTTGATCGTGCCGCCATTGGCGGCCTGGACGTCGCCGCCATCGCCCCCGCCCGCACCGTTACCGCCGACGCGCACGTCGACGCCGACGGAGACCGAGCCGAACTCGATCTTGCTCGGCGCTTTCTCCAGCCAGTCGCCGAGCTGCTTCAGGAGCCCGGCAGTGGCGCCGGGCGCGCCGAGCGTGCTCCCGAAGGATTGCGCGGTCTCCTGCTGGACGCTGCCGCCGCTGCCGCCACCGCCGCCGACGCTCTGCGCCAGGATGCCGATCGCATGGTCGCCGCTCGTCTCGATCGTGCCCGAGGCCTGGTTGGTGACGCCGACATGGCGGCCTGCCCCTGCCGCGCCACCACTGCCGCCGATCGTCGTACCGATGCTGATGTTGAATCTTGAATTCAGCGAATTGACGGTCGCGGCGCGCAATGGCGCCGCCGCGCTGCCGCCATTGCCGCCGCCACCGCCGATGCTTTGCGCCAGGATGCCATAGCTCTTGTCGCCTAGCGTCGAGATCAGCCCGCCATTGCCGAGATCGAGGATACCGCCCTGCCCGCCGCCACCGCCCCGGCCGCCGATCGTGACGGTGGGGCTGAGCGTCCCGCTCGGGATCTCGGGGCCGAGATCCGGCGCGATGGTGATCAGCGCCGAGCTGGCGAAACCGCCATTGCCGCCACCGCCGCCGATGCCCTGCGCCACGACGCCGCTGCTGAGCGCCCCCACGGTCGTGACCTTGCTGCCCCGGTCGAGCGTGAGATCGACGATGCCACCGTCACCGCCACCACCGCCATTGCCGCCATGGCTGACGGCGATGCCGAGCCCGATGCCGACGCCCGCCGCGGTGGCCGAGCCGCCATTGCCACCGCCACCGCCAATGCTCTGCAGCACGATGGCCGAGGCTCCGGCGCCCTGCGTGCTCACGTCTCCCGACGAGGTCACGACGACATCGCCGCCGCTGCCTGCCGCGCCGCCACGGCCGCCCGTCGCAACCGAAAAGATCACGCCGGTCGCATTGGCGTCGCCGCCATGACCACCGCCGCCGCCGATGCTCTGCAGCAGCACGCCGGCGCTCTGGTCGCCGCTCGTCGTGATCGTCCCGGTGTTGCTCAGGTGGAAATTGCCGCCATGGCCGCCATTGCCGCCCGCGCCGCCGCCGACGAACATCTCGCCATTGCTCGCAGCCGCCGCGCCACCGCCGCCGCCCACCGCATGGGCGAGAATCCCGAGCGCGTCCTTGCCATGCGTGGTGATCGACCCGCTATTGCTGATGTCGATGGCGAGTTGGCCGGTTCCCGCCCCGGCGCCGCCATTGCCGCCGCGACCGGAGGCGCCGCTCGACCCGCCATTGCCGCCTCGCCCGCCGATGGCCGCGGCAGTGATGCCATGCGAGCCCAGGCCGCTCGTCAGGATCGCGCCGGAATTCGTGACGGTGACGCCGTGGGGCGTGCCGCCGGCCCCGCCATTATGGCCGCCGCCCCATGACCCCTCTCCGCCATCGGAGCCGTTGCCGCCGGCGCTGCGCGCCGAAATGCCCGCCGAACGCGCTCCGCTGGTCGCGATCCGCGCACCGTTGCTGACGGTGACATGGCCGGCATCGCCGCCATTGGCGGCGGCGACATTGACGGCCCCGCCCTGCGACCGTGCATCGCCGCCGATCGAGCGCGCGAGGATTCCGAAGGCGTTGTCGCCGGTCGTGGTGATGGTCCCGTTCTCCGCGGTCACGGTCGCGTCGCCGGCGCCGCCACCCCGGCCGGTATTGGTGTGGCCGCCCCACTCGCTGTCGTTGATCCCGATCCCACCTTCCCCGCCGATAGACTGGGCGCGAATGCCGGCGGCGAAATCATCGGGAAAGCCGCCGACGGCGCCCGATCGGACGGTGATGCTGGAATTGCCGTTGAACGTCACCCGCGCCGCGCCGGCATTGCCACCGACCCCGGCGTCCCGCTCGTTGGTGATGCCGGGCTCGGTCGGGATCGCGCTGTCGCGGCCGGCTCCGCCCCTGGAATCGGCCGTGATGCCGAGGCCATAGGCCGTGATCGTCGTGTTGCTGACGGTCAGGTTGGAATCGTGCCCGTCGCCGCCATTGCCCCAGCTTGCGCCATTGCCCCAGCGGCCGCCATCGCCGCCCTTCGAGAGCGCCGAGATGCCCCAGCCCTGGGCGTCGATCCTGCTGTTCACGACGTTGTAGATGATGATCCGGCCGATGCCGCCATTGCCGCCCCAATGATTCTGGCTGCCGACATCGGCGCCGTCACCGGCATCGCCGCCGCTGACATCGACGGCGATGCCGGTGACCCAGCCCGGGGAGGCATGGGTCACGACGTTCAGGCCGGACTGGGTCAGGACGAAATCGTCGGTGCCAGGCGCCCCGTCATGGCCGTTGCTGCTGTGGCAGCAACCGCCATGCGCACCGCGCCTGTCCCAGAAGATCGGCCCGGACTGCGCAAGAGCCGGCTTGGCGAGCATCGCCCCGCCGACGCCGAGCAGTGCAACCAGAACAAGGCGCGAGACCGAAGCCTGAAGATCGCGGGACGACGGCCGAACCCGCTCCGCTCGTTTCATCCTCCTCATGCCGGCCTCGTCTCTCACGTGTCCGTGCCTCGGCTGGTTGCGGACGGGTTGCACATTCACGGCCGCGCCGGCGCGAGTTCGGCCGCGAGGTTGCGGACGCTGTCGCGGATGCCGTCGAACATCGAGAAGCTGACGCGGCTCGCCGCGACGAAGATGCCGAGCCTGCGGTTCGGCGACAGCACGACATAGGTCATGAAGCCGCCGAGGCCGCCGCTCTTGCCGAGCAGGAGCGGGACGCGATCCTTCGCCGGGCTCACGACCCAGCCGAGCCCCATCCCGTCCGAGCCGGTCGCCTCGACGCCGACCGCGCGCCTCAAGCCGTCATGCGGACGCCACATCGCATGGCTGAGGGCGCGCGCCATCGACCCGTCGCTATCGCCGGCGAGATGCCAGCGCATCCATCTCGCCATGTCCTCGGCCGTCGAATAGACGCCCGCGCTCGCCGCCATCACCGGCGGCGCCTCGAAATTGGGATCGGGCTTGCCGAACGGGTCGAGCCCGACCATCAGGCGCGGCTTTTGCGCCTCGGAGAGCTGAAGGGTCGTGTCGGCGAGGCCGCGGGGCGCGATCACCGTCTCGCGCAGCAGCTCGCCAAAGGGCCGTCCGCCGGCCTTGGCCAAGGCCTCGCCGAGGAGGCCGTAGCCCATATTGGAATAGTTCGCCGTGGTCCCGGGGGCATAGGCCGGTCCCTGTTCGGACAGCCAGCGCCAGTAATAGGACGCGGTATAGGCCAGGAACGGATTGCCTTCAGGCGGCACCGTCACGGCGGGATCGGGCAATTCGCGTGGCAGACCCGCCCCATGGGTGGCGAGATCGAGCAAGGTGATCGGGCCGTCCTTCGCCTTGACCGCCAAGCCCTCGGGCGCGAAACGCGACAGCGGATCGGTCAAGCCGACGCGCCTCTCGGCGACCATAGCGGCGAGCAGGTCGGTCGCGAACACCTTCGAGATCGAGCCGAGCCGGACGATGCTCTTGCCGTCGGGCTCGGTCTTGTTGCCGGGCGCGGTCTCGCCATAGCCGGCGATGAAGGCCTCGTCCTCGCGCACCACCGCCAGCACGAGGCCTGGAGCCCCGGCATTCAGGAACATCTCGACGCCGGCCATCGCGGCCGCGTCGCGCAAGGCGAGATCCTCGGCCGCCGCCCGCCCGGTCGCGGATGCGGCCCCGGCGACGAGCGCCCCGGCGAGAGCGATGCGGCAAAGCATCTGCCGCGCCGGCCGCCATACGGCGAGACGACGCCCCCCGCGCGACGCGCGCTGGCCATGATCGGTCATGCGCCGAACCCCCCTGCCCGACGATCCCGCGGCTCACCACGCGTGAGCTGGTCGAATCGAGCTGGATGCTGGACGACGACTTGGCGGCCCGCAAGCGAGCATGGACCAATCGACATGCAGGTTTGACGAACAGCATGAAAGCAGAATTAAGCCCGCCTGGATACTGTATGAACTCTGAAGGCCGGGTGTGCCGGAAACGAGTTGTTATCCATAAAAGGTTCCAGCAGCGACTATACGAGGGATGATCCCGTCGATTGCCTGCAAAACAGGCAACGCTGGACCTTCCGTCAGATGCCGACCCGCGTCCGCAGCTCCTGGCGGCAGGAGCGCGAGACCGGCAATGCCCTCGGAAAATGCCTGACCCTCAGCTCCCATTTATCCGCGTGCTGACGGTCGATCGCCTGGACATGCGCGAGATTGACGATCGCGGTGCGATGGACCTTGACGAAGGAGGCCTGCGGCAGCAGCGCCGACCACAATCCAAGCGGACGCAGGTCGAGCACCATCGAGCCGTCGGCGAGCCAGACCTCGGTATAGTTCTTCGCCGAGCGCAGGCTGACGACGAAGGCCGCCTCGACACCGCGAACGCCGCTCTGGTGGCGCAGATAGACGAGCGGCGCGAGCTGCCGGGCCGAGGGGCCGCTCACTGGCCCCCGCGTCTCGCCGCGATAGCGCGCCGCCGCGATCAGGTCGGCGCATTGGAAGAGCGCCTTGATCTCGGCATTCGACCAGCGGCGAGCCGCCTTGACCGCGTCGAAGCCGATGCAGGCCCGCAGCCGGCCGTCATGCATGACCGGCACGCTGAGCACGCTCTTGTCGCTCTGCCGGAGCATCTCGACCTGCAGCGCTCGCGCCATCTTCGGCAGGGCCTCGACCCGGTTGATCATCAACGCCTTGCCCGCCAACAGGAACTGGTGGAGCCAGCCGATCATCGTGACCGGAGCGCCCTGAAGATCCTCGACGAAGGAGGCCACGCCGCGCTGGCTCCATTCGTGGGAATTATGGAAGCGCAGCAGCTCCGCGTCATACTCGAACATCCAGGCGCGATCGGCCTTCGCTTGCGTCCCGGTCACGTCCAGGATCGCGGAGATCGCCGCGTCGACCGGCTGGCCGAGCAGCGCCCGCGCCGCCAGATAGGGCCAGTCGAGGGACGGCGCGCCAGCGAGGTCGCCGATCGAAAAAGTCTCGTAGGCGGGCAGGGCTGCCATGGGCGAACCGACCGGCGGATGCTTCGTCATGATCGTTCGATGATAGGGGCAGCCTCGGGGCCGGCTATTGTCGCCCGACCCTAGCGGGCCGGACATTCTCGGGCAATGCGAGGCTCGGGCTGGCCCCAGCCTGGCCAATTGCGGCGAGACTGGGGCAAAGGCCGGCCGCATTGAGTGAATCTTAAGGTTAAGATGAGAGGTTCTCCGTCGCCGACCAGCGCCGATTCATCGTTCCCACGATTGCATTCCGACGTGTTTCGGCATTCCGCCGCTGAAACTGGGAACGCATCGGTGAACATCTTTCCGAGATCGATCAAGAATTACCTGCTCGCCACGATGGCTTGCCTCTGCATTCCAGGCATCGGCGCGCTGACCTATATGGCGCATCAGGCGACCTCGGACGTGCAGACCAATACGCGCCTCAGCGAGCTGGTCAGCGCCGATCGCGCCCTTCTGCTCGCCGGCAACACGATCCGCACCAATCGCGGCCGGGCCCAAACCGCGATCCAGGCCGAGGACGACCCGACCCCGACGATCAAGCAGGTCGAGCTCGCCAACCGCACCGAGCTGGCGGAAGCGGTGGCCAGGATCAGGGCCACCGGCCTTCCGAACCGGGCAGCCCTCGCCGATGCCGTCGCCGATGTCGGAAAGCGGACCGATGCCAAGCTGGCCGAGATCTATGCCGAGGCGGGCAAGCCGAAGGTGCAGCGCAGCCTCGCAGCCACCATGCCCTGGTACAATTCCGTCGGCGACATCGAGGGCGCCCTGGTGAAAGCGTCCGACGCGACCTCGAACGCCGTCCGCCTGGCCGATCCGCTTCTCGCCGATCTCCAGGCGTTCAAGTCCGCCGGCTGGCGCGTCCGCTCGTCCTACGGCATGCAATGCTCGGTGCTGCGGCCGATCCTCGGCTCCGGCAAGGCGATGGAGCCGGCGCAGCAGCGCACGCTGGGCGAGATCCGTGGTGCGGCGGGAGCGGGCCTGAGCCAGCTGCAACAGCTGAGCGCCCGCGCCGGCGTCGCGCCGGAGCTCGCGCGCAAGGTCGGGGTGATGACGGCCGAGGTCGACGCCGCCAACCTCAAGATGAATGACCTGATCGGCCGTCTCGGCGCGGGCTCCGGTCCCGTGATCGGGGCGGAGGAATGGACGAAGCAATGCAATGCTCCGTTCACCGCCATCGTCGCGGCGGTGACCCAGTCGCTCGACGACATGCAGACGAGCACCCGCGATCAGCTGAACCGGGCCTGGATGAAGCTCGCTGCGATCGCGGGCCTGCTCGCCGCGCTCGTCGTCCTGTGCATCTTTAGCTGGCGCGGGATTCAGCGCCGCATCGCCGGGCCGCTCGTCTCGCTGAAGACCGCGCTCGACGGCATGCAGGCCGGCGACTTCTCCCAGAGCATCCCGCAGCCGCCTTGCTCCGACGAGGTCGGGGCCCTGAGCGGGGCGCTCGAGATCTATCGCGAGAACGCGCTTGCTCTCGAAGCCAGCAGACGGGACCGCGAGACGAGCTTGCAGGCGGATGCGGAGCAGGCGGCCCATGTGCAGAGCCTGGTCCGCGACGTCGCGGTCATCGTCGCGGCGGCGCGCGCCGGCGATTTCTCCGGACAGGCCGCGATCGGCAGCGTGACCGGGCCGCTGAGGGACCTGGTCGAAGGCGTCAACGAGATCAACAGCCTCGTCGACGGCGCCACCAACGAATTCGTCGGCGTGCTCGAGGCGCTCGCGCAGGGCGACCTGACCCATCAGGTCGAAACCGCCTATCAGGGGCGGTTCGGGGCCCTCAGCGATGCCCTCAACGGTACTGTCGCGCGCCTGTCGGCGACGGTCTCGACCATCCAGGTCACCGCCTCCGATGTCGGGCTCGCCGCCCGCGAGATCAACCTGGGTGCGGACGACCTCTCCAAGCGCACCGAGGAACAGGCCTCTTCGCTGGAGGAGACCGCTGCGACGACCGAGGAACTCGCGGCATCCGTCAAGGCCTCGGCTCACGCCTCGCGCAATGCCGTCGGTCTGGCCGAACAGGCCAGGTCGGTCGCCGAGGACGGCGGCGCGATCGTCAGCCAGGCGATCGTCGCAATGGAGAGCATCGAGCGCGCCTCGGCAAAGATCTCCGACATCAACGCGGTGATCGACGACATCGCCTTCCAGACCAACCTGCTCGCCCTCAACGCCGCGGTCGAGGCCGCCCGCGCCGGCGACAGCGGCCGCGGATTCGCGGTCGTGGCCTCGGAAGTGCGAGCCCTCGCCCAGCGCTCGAGCGCGGCCGCGAAGGACATCACCGGCCTGATCAACTCGTCCAACGAGGAGGTGATGCGCGGCGTGACGCTGGTCCGCTCGGCCGGCGATGCGCTCGGCAAGATCGTCGATGCCTCCCAGCGCGTCGCCACGACGGTCGCCGAAATCTCCACCGCCAGCGCCGAACAGGCCAACGGCATCGACGAGATGAGCCAGACCGTCGCGCATATGGACGAGATGACCCAGCAGAATGCGGCGCTGGCTGAAGAGAGCGCGGCCTCGGCCAATGCCCTGAGCAGCCAGATCGAGCGCCTCAACGCTCTCGTCGCGGCATTCCGGATCAGGGGCGATGGTGCGGCGGCTTCGCGTGCCCCGGCAGCGTTGCGCAGCGCCGCCTGAGCGATCCATCAAATAGCGCGCTGCCGTTTCAGGTCAAAGCGCGCGTCATCCCGGCTGAAGCGCCGGGATCCATCGTAAGGCTCCCGCGCTTTATGATGGATCCCGGATCGGCGCGGCTTCGCCGCTTGCCCGGGATGACGGCGTTCCAATGCGATCAGGTCACGCCCTGGCGCTTGCCCATCTCGACATCGGGCATGGTCGGCGGCGTCACGCCCCGCTCGCTTTCGAGGATGACGGGCGACGGCTTGCGCGAGATCCGCAGCGCGACATAGGCCGCAACCGCGACCGAAAGCACCACGAGATAGGCCAAGAGGCCCTGCGGGCCAAGGATCTCCATGAACAAGGTCGCTGCGAGAGGCCCGATCGCCGAGCCCAGGCCCCACAGGAACAGCAGCTGCGCCGAAAGCCCGACCGCCTGATCCTGGCCCAGGCGGAAATAGGCATGGGTGACGGCGACCGTGTAGAGCGGGACGCTGCAGCCCCCGATCAGCGCGAACAGGCCGTAGAGCCAGAGCCGCTCATGGCCCAGGCCGAGATGCAGCACGACGCCGAGCAAGGCTGCCGCCACCGCGACGATCAGCGCCGCGACCAGCATGATCAGGCGGCTGGCGGTCCGGTCGGCGAGCAGGCTCAGCGGCCATTGCAGCAGCAGGGCGCCGATCTGGATCGCGGCGGTGAGCAGGATCGTCGAGCGCTGGTCGAGGCCGATCAGGATGCCATAGGCAGGCGTGACATTGGTCAGCGGCCCGCTCGCCAGCCCGACATAGAGGCAGCCGACGACGGCCGCCGGCGCATGCTGCCACAAGGTTCGCAACCTGACCGAGACCACGTCGCTCGATTCCGGCCCGCGCGCCCGGGTGAGCGCAACCGGGATCAGCGCGAGCGAGAAGGCCACGCTGGCATAGAGAAAAACGTCATGCGTCTGGATCGCGATGTAGCCGACGCCGATCTGCGAGCCGATCAGCGCGAAACGGTTGAGGATCTGGTAGACGCCGAAGATCCGGCCCCGGTTGCTGCCCTTCGCCTGGCCGCTGATCCAGCTCTCGATGCAGATGCCGTGCCCGGCCGCCGACAGGCCCATGACCAGCCGCGACAGCCCCCACCAGGTTTCGGGGATCAGCGGAAAGCTCAGGGTGGAAGCGGCCTGCAGCGCGGCGAAAACCGCGAAGCCGCGAATATGGCCGATGCGGCGCACCAGCGAGGGGATCGCGAAACAGCCGACGAGGAAGCCGATCGAATAGGCCGAGGCGACCGCGCCGATCAGCAGCGGCGGCTGACCCGCGAGCGCCATCCGCAGCGGCACGACCATGTTCACGATCGTGCCGGCCAGCTGCAGGATCAGTGCTCCGGCGACGATCGCACCGAGCGCGGCGACCGAGCCGCCCCGCGCATGTGCCGTCACGGCTTCGTCACGTTCAGGAATCGCTGCCTCCCTGCCACCATCTGTTCGTGTTCTGAGCAGAAAAGCCAGGCGAAATATCGTCGCCCGCGCGGCGGCAGCCGCATTAAATTCGCAAGGAGGATCCTCGCGGCCTATGCGGATGGGGCATGATCCGAGGAGGGAAACCGGGCACTCGCGCCGATCTAGGAAGCGACGCAGGACAGCCCGCCATCGACGACGATCTCGGCGCCCGTCACATAGCGCGCCTCGTCGGAAGCGAGGAACAGGCTGGCATTCGCCACGTCCCAGGCGTCGCCGAAGCGCTTCAGGGGCACCCGCTGCGCCCGCGCCGCACGCATGGCCTCGCGGCTCGCGGCACCCATCGCCGAGGCGTAGGCGCTGTCGGCCGCCTTGGCCAGAAGCGGGGTGTCGATGATGCCGGGAACGACGACATTGGCGCGAATGCCGCTCGGGCCATATTGCGCCGCGATGCTGTGCGTGAACGCCGCGATCGCCCCCTTCGAGGTCGCGTAGGCGATCTGGGGCAGGCCCATATGGCGCCGGCCGGCGATGGAACCGATGGTGACGATCGCGCCGCCACCCCGTCGCTCCAGGCAGGGCAGGACGTGCTTGCAGGTCAGGAACAGCCCTTTCAGGTTGGCGGCCAGGACGAGGTCCCAATCCGCCTCGCTCAGCTCGACCGGCCCCCCGAGCCGATAGATCCCGACATTGTTGTGGAGGATGTCGATCCCGCCGAAGGCCTGAAGCGCGGTCGCGACGCAGGCCGCGACGTCGCCATCACATGCGACGCTGCCCACCGCGGTTTCGCAGACGCCGCCTTCCGCGCGGATGATCGCCTGCGTCTCCGAAACGGAGGCGACGTCGAGGTCCATCGCGACGACGCAGGCGCCCTCGCGCGCAAACGTCACCGCCACCGCCCTTCCGTTGCTCCAGCCGGGCCCGGTCGAGCCTGCTCCGGTGACGATGGCGACCTTGCCTGCGAGACGCGCCATCGCCGCCGGCTCCTGCTTCAGGCGGCTCAGGCGCTCGCCTTCCAGAGCGCGTCGGCGACCTTGACCTCGCGCTCGATCCAGCCCAGCTCGCGCATGCTCTTGACCTGCCCCTCCAGCGATGCGACCGGCATCTCGCTCTTGAACAGGTCCTTGCCCATCTTCGCGACGAGGTCGGCGGGCAGGCCGGTCCATTCGGCGATCAGCTTGTCGGCTTCCCGCGGGTTCTTGTTGAGATAATCCTGCGCCCGGTAGATGCCGGCCTGGAACTTGCGCGTGGCGATGGGATGGGCGTCGACCCATTTGCCCATGCCGACCCAGAGGCCGTTGGCATGGCCAGGCTCGACCTCGGTGTCGTAATAGGCCAGGACCTTGGCCTTCCCGTCGCTGATGCCGCGCGTGATCATCGGCTCGAGCGGAATGACGGCATCGACCTGCTTGGAGAGGAGGACGTCGATCATCTGGGCATAGGGCACCTCGATCAGACGCAGCTTCTTCAGGTCGACGCCGTTCTTGGCGCACCACAAGACCAGATAAAGCTCGTGCAGCGCCTTGCGCGTGACGATGCCGACCGTCTTGCCCTCCAGGTCCTTGGGCGAGGCGACCGGGCCATCGCTGCGCACGACGATCGCGGAGGTACCCGGCGCACGCTCGGGCGCGCGAAACCCGTCCGCGGCCGCCTTGAAACCGAAATTCTGATGCAGGCCGAGGATCATGCTGGCGCTGTTGAGCGGCAGGAACTCCATCTGCCCGGAAACGACCGCCGCCTGGCCTTCGGCCCCGGAGCGGATCACCGTGGTCTGGACGTTGACGCCCTCATCCTTGAAGTAGCCGAGCTTCTGCGCCGTGAAGATATCGGATACGCCCGCCACCTTGACCACGCCGACCCGCACGACCTCCGCGTCGCTCTTGTCGCCGCTTTGCGCGAAGGCGCCGCGTTGCAGGCCGAGCGTACAGGCGCCGGCAAGACCGGCGAGCGCCGCGCGCCGGCTGATCTGGAATTCGTTGCTCATCTCGCTTCTCCCCTTTTCTGCACTTCTTGTTCTGTCGAGGCAGTTGGTCTGTGACGGTCCGCCGAGACAATCTCAAGCGGCAAGATCCTCCGAAGCCGCGGCGCGGAACGCGCCTTGATCGAGACGACGGACCACTATCCCTCCGCGATCCGGCACAGCACCGTGCCGACCTCGATGGTCTGGCCTTCGGCGACCAGAAGCTCCGATATCGTTCCGGCCACCTCGGCCTCGATCTCGAGCGTGGTCTTCTCGGACTCGATCTCGGCCAGCAGCGTGCCCTGCTCCACCCGCTGGCCGGGCTGGACCAGCCATTTCATCAGGTCGACCTCGACGGTGGACATGCCCATCTTCGGAACTCTCACGTCGATCATGCCGGGATCCCATTGTAGAAGCAGACGCTGCGTATGGTGGAGGCGAGGTGCTCGCGCGTCGGCAGAACCGCCTGCTCGAGCACGGTGGAGAACGGCATCGGGATGTCGGCGCGCGTCACGCGCTTGATCGGCGCCCTCAGGTCGCCGAAGACCCGCTCGCCGAGGATGGCGCTGATCTCGGCGGCGAAGCCGCAGGTGCGGTTCGAATCGTCGTAGATCACCACGCGCCCCGTCGAGCTCACCGCCTTGCACAGCCCCTCGCGGTCGAGCGGCAGCAAGGTCCGGGGGTCCCAGACCTGGACGCTGATCCCCTCGCCGGCGAGCTGTTCCGCGACGGCGAGCGCGTCGGGGACGAGATTGCCGACCGCGATCACGGTGACGTCGCTGCCCTCCCGCTTCACCGCGCCGACGCCGAGCGGCAGCGTGTAGAGTTCCTCCGGAACCTCGCCGCGCTGGCCGAGCACCATGGCAGGAGCCAGGAAGGCGACCGGGTCATCCTCGCGAATGGCACTGACCAGCAGGCCCTTCGCCTCGTAGGGCGTCGAGGGCGAGACGACCTTGAAGCCGGCATGGAGCAGGTAAGGATAGGGATTGTCGGAATGCTGCCCGGCCTGACCGCCACGCGATCCCGCGACCATGATCGTATAGGTGATCGGCAGCCTGGTCTGCCCACCCAGCATCAGCGGCAGCTTCGCCGCCTGGTTCACCAGCTGGTCGAACGCAACATAGATCAGCGAGGGCACCTGGAACTGGACGATCGGCCGCAGGCCCGCCATCGCCGCGCCGGTGGCGAAACCGACGAAGCCGGCTTCCGAAATCGGCGTGTCGAGCACGCGGTCGGGGCCGAAGGCTTCGAGCAGCCCCTTCGTCTCGCCGCGGATGCCGCCGCGAATATCCTCGCCGAGGATGAAGATGTCCTGGTCGCGGGCCATCTCCTGGAGATAGGCCTCGTTCATCGCCTGGAGGTAGCGGAGCTGGCGCATCACTCGGTCCCCCGCGCCGGCGTGTCCGGATAGGTGGTGGCATACATGTAGTCGAGCGCGCTCGACACCTCGGGCAGCGGGCTTTGCCGGGCGAAGGCGACGCCCTCCGCGAGCAGGTCCTCGACCGCCTGGTTGGCCGCGTCGAGCTCGCCTTGCGTCCAGTGGCCGGCCGCGATCATCCGCCGCCCCCAGGTCTCGATCGCGTCGCGCTCGCGCCATGCGGCGATCTCTTCGGCCGTGCGATAGCTCGTCTTCATTAGCCGCTCGGCCGTGTAGTGGCCGACATAGCGATAGGTCTTGAACTCCAGGAATGTCGGCCCACCGCCGGCCCGGGCCCGGGCCACGGCCTTGCGCGTCGCCTGGTAGACGGCCTGTACGTCCATGCCGTCGGCGACCTCGCCGGGCATGCCATAGGCCGGCGCGCGCTCATGCGGCTGGACCTTGCTGACCTCGCTCAGCGGCGTCGTGATCGCGTACATGTTGTTCTCGCAGACGAACACCACCGGCAAGGTCCAGATGGCGCCCAGATTCAGCGCCTCGTGCAGCACGCCCTGATTGATCGCCCCGTCGCCGAAGAAGGGGACCGCGACGCGATCCTCGCCGGCCCGCTTGAAGCGATAGGCCGCTCCGCAGGCCATTGGCGCCCCGGCTCCGACGATGCCGTTGGCGCCATAGATGCCGAGCCCGAGATCGGCGATATGCATCGAGCCGCCGCGGCCCTTGTTGTAGCCGGTGGTTCGGCCGAGCAGCTCGGCCAGCATGAAGCGGACCTCACCGCCCTTGGCGATGATGTGGCCATGCCCGCGATGCGTGCTGGTGATCACGTCGTCGTCGCGCAGCGCCGCGCAGACCCCGGTCGCGACGGCTTCCTGCCCGACATATTCATGGGTGACGCCGGCGACCTCGTTGTTGTCGACGAGCGTCACCACGGTTTCCTCGAACCGGCGGATCAGCCGCATGCGATGGTAGAGATCCGCGCCGAGCTCCTTCGAGACATCGACGCCCGGTCCGGTAGGCGATCGCGCGACACCGTGTTCGGAAAGAGCAGTCATCGAGCACTCCGCGGGACGCAAGCACGATCGCCGCGCCCGAATGGCACCATTCATCCCGGCAGATTGGGCGCGCCCCGCCCATCCGTATGTCCAATGCTTGACAGCAGCCGTTGCCGGGAGAGCCGGCCGCGGAGCGTCAAATGCTGGACAGACGCGGGGCCCGCGCGCCCCTAGTCGTCGCAGCCTTGGAGGTCTCCGGCATCGCGCTGCGCCGGACCTCCCGACGAGGATGGCGGAGGGCCTGTATGACGAGAATGAGCGGCGAGCCCGCCGGCCTGACCGCGACGGCCGGGGACAGGCACCATCACCACGCGCTTCCGCGCATGATCTCGGACGATGTCATGTGGACCGGCGGCTGCATGGCGCTGGAGCTGCGCGGCGAACTCGTGCATTCGCATTTCGGGATCTATGCCATTCGCGGATCGCAGAAGACGCTTCTGGTCGATGCCGGCCACCCGATCCACGCCGCCGAGATCGAGGCCGCCCTCGACAGCTTCCTGGACGGAAGGCCGCTCGACTACATTTTCCCGACCCATGCCGAGTTCCCGCATTTCGGCCTTTTGCCCAAATGGCTGCGAAAATTCCCGGGCGCGACCGTCGTGGGCGATGTCCGCGACTTCCCTCTCTACTATCCCGAGGAAGCCCATCGCTTCCGGAGCATGACTATCGGCGAGGCGGTCGATCTCGGCGGCCGCCAGCTCGTCTTCGTGCCGGCGATCTGGTGCGACCTGAAGGACACGCTATGGGGCTTCGACACGAAGGACCGCATCCTCTTCGTGGCCGACGGCTTTTCGCTGACCCATCACCATACGCCCGGCCATTGCGGCCTGAAGGCGAGCGAGCTCCCGACCCCCGCCATCGAGACCATGCAGGTGCTCAACGAGCTCGCCCTGCAATGGACGCGATATACCGACTCGACGATGACCTTCCGCCAGCTCGACACCTTGTTCGAGATCCTGCAGCCGCGCCTCATCGCGCCCGCCCATGGCTCCGTCGTCGATCGCCCCGAGATCATGCTGCCCCTCATCAAGCGAGGGATGGAAGTCATGCCCAACCTGCGCCCGGGGGCCGAGGCGTGAGGCGACGTCCCGCCTGCGCAGCCCGCGACGAGCGGCATCCCCCCGGACGCATCGGAGACGCCTGACCATGAACAGCCCGCGCAGCGGCGCGACCGCAGTCCGCGACGCGCCCGAGATGGCGCAAGCGGTGACCGAGCTCATCCCCGGCCGCCTGTTCGCGATCGCCGGAACCGTCGCGACCGACCGCCCGACCACCTGGATCGCCCCCCATCTCCGGGACCGGCTGGCGGTGTCCTGCTACGTGCTGAAGGATGCAGGCGAAGCCCTGGTGATCGATACCGGGCTGGCCGCGCATCGCGAGCCGATCGCCGACGGCCTCGCCGCGGTCCTCGCCGGAACCGGCAAACGCTCGCTGATCATGACGCGCCGCGAGCCCGACGCGATCATCAACCTGCCCTGGCTGATCAAGCGGTTCGGCATCGACCCGGTCTATTGCGGCGGCATCCTCAGCCCTCTCGATTTCTTCGAGCGCCTCGACCGGGAGACGGCGGCGGCCCATATCAACGCCATCGCCGATATCGGCGTGACCTGGCTCAACGCCGGCGCCGTGATCCCCATCGGCGCCTTGCGCCTGCGTGTGCTGCGCACCACCCTGTGCGTGCTGCCCAAGAGCCATCTCTACGAGGAACGGACACGCAGCCTCTTCGCCTCCGATTCCTGGGGCTTCCTCACCCAGGTCGCGGAAAGCGGTGTCGGCACGGTCACCGCTCGCGACGGGCGGCTTTCGCGCGACGCCGTCGCCGCCTATCTCCGGCACAAGTTCGACTGGTTGCTCGGCATCGACACCGGGCCGGTGCAGCAGGACGTCGCCCACCTGCTCGCCGATCGCGAGATCGACCGGATCTGCCCCGGTTATGGCTGCGTGATCGAGGGCGCCGATCTCGTCCGCCACGTCATCGACGAGACCGTGGCGGCGATCGCCTCCCTCGCGCAGGAGCCCATGGCCGATCGCCTTCGCGGCTTCGATCGCGCCATGTTCGAGCGAGCGACCGGAGCGGCCTCGCGATGAGCCTGCCGCGATCCGAACCAGGGCTCGGCGGGCGGAGCGGCACCGCGGCAAAAAAGAGCGGGCGCCATGGCTGAGATCGTCTTCGCGGCCGGGGTTCCGCACACGCCGGCCTTTCCGGCCCAGGTAGCGCAGGAGGGGCCGGGCTGCGAGACGGCCCGGCTTTTCGGCGCCGTCCGAACCGCGCTCGAGGACAGCCGCCCGGACTGCGTCGTCCTATTCGACACCGACCATCTCAACACCTTCTTCTTCGACAATCTCCCGGTCTTCGCGATCGGCGTCACGGCGAGCTTCGGCGGTCCCAATGACGAGATGCCGGCTGTGCGGCGCCGGACGATCCGCTCCGACCGCGGCTTGGCCGAGCACATTCGTGGCCATTGCATCGCGTCGGATTTCGACCTGGCCCATGTCGAGCAGTTCGAGGTCGATCATTCGATGATCGTGCCGCTGCACTTCCTGCTGCCTGAGCTCGACGTGTCCGTCATCCCGATCTTCATCGGCGGCCATGTCCCGCCCTTGCCCGCGTCGCGGCGCTGCTTCGCGCTGGGCGAGGCCGTCTGCGCCGCGATCCGGCGCTGGCCCGGGCGGCAGCGGGTCGCGGTGATCGGCAGCGGCAGCTTCTCGCTCGACGTCTTCGGAACGCGGACCGCGCACGGCCAGAGCTACGGCGTCCCGGATCCGGGCTGGGCCGCGACCGTCACCGATCTCATTCGCCGCGGCGCCTATGACGAGCTGATCGCCGGGGCGACCGCCGAACAGCTCGCGCGGGCCGGCAATGTCGGCGGCGAGCTCCTCAACTGGATCGCGATGCTCGCCGCCGTCGAGGGCCGGCCGCCGGACCTGATCGCGAGCCAGGAGCAGTTCGGCCATGGTTATGCGGCCTGGCGCCTGGGGTGAGCCATGAGCGTGTTCGACATCAACCACCTGTGCCGGGACGTGATGCGCGACAAGGCCTTGCGCGAGCAGCTCCTCAGCGAACCCGACCAGGGACTGGCGCGCTACGACCTGACCGAGCAGGAGCGCGCATTGCTGAAGCAGGGAGACGTAGCCGCCCTTCATCGCCTCGGCGCGAATGCCTTCCTGCTCGGATATCTGGCCCGGTTCGAGGTTTTCGGCCTCGATGTCACGCGCTACGGCGAGAGGATGCGCGCCGGCGGCGGGGACGCTCATTAGCGCTCGCGGCCGGGCCGAACTGCGAGGAAGGAAGGCCGATAGCCGCCGCGCCCCAGGCCAGCGGATGGATTCACCCCGACCTTCGTGTCATTCTGATTTGAGAAAAGAAAAGGTCGAAACCGGCCATGAGGGAGGAAGGTTGATGAAGCCGTTTCTGCATCAGGACCAGTTCGACGTCGGTCCCTATTTCGCATCCTGCAAGACGACGCTCTATGAGCCCGGCGAGTTGATCTGCGACATCTTCGATACTCAGGAGACGGTGTTCCTGCTGCGCGGCGGTATGGTGAGGGTCTCGATCCTCAGCGCCCAGGGCGCCGAGCGCCTGCTGTTTTATGGCCATTCCGGCTGCATCATCGGCGACACGATGTGCTTCGGCCAGCAGAGCGACGTGCCGCAGGGCGTGCGGGCGGTCGCGGTCACCTCATGCGAGGTCGCGCAGATGTCGCAGCGCGAATTCCGCACCCATTGCCTGAGCCATCCCGAGCTGACCTGGGCCCTGCTCGGGCGCGCCTATTGCAAGGTGGCGAGCCTGATCGAACAGCTCGAATACGCCGCGTTCCGCGACACGACCTATCAGGTCGCCGCACTGATCCACGCCTTCTGGCTCGAGATCAGGCGCGGCCAGCCTTCGCACGACACCGAGCAGCTATTGAACGTGACGCATCAGATGATCGCCGCCGCGACCGGCAAGACCCGTGTCTCGGTGACTTACGCGCTCAACCGCCTGCGCAGCCAGGGCGCGATCGAGCTGCATCGCGGCAGGATCGAGGTCCTCGACGAGAGCATCCTCGCCCGCTATGCCGACGAGCCGCCTCCGGAGGCCGAGACGCTGGTCCCGAAGCACCGCGGCGGCGCGTTCGAACCCGGCTCGCGGCAGGTCGCCTAGAGCCGGATCCGATCAGGTTCCGCCACAGTGACGAGGCCCGGGCGCGGCAGGTCGTCGACCGCCACCATTGCTTCGGCGCTCAGCGCCCGCGGCCAGTCGAAGCCGGCGAAAGCCGGCCGTTGCGGCCGCGCCGCCAGCGTCGCCAGCGCGCTCTCGACCGCGTCGAAGACTTGCGCGGCGAGCGTCGCACCCTCGATGATGCCGCCGGACATCGGGCATATCCGGTCGATCGGATAGCGGCCGCGCAACCGCCGCAGATCGTCGATCAGGCCTTCGCAATTGGCCCCCGCGAGCCATTCGAACTTGAGCGACAGGGCCTCGATCATCTGCTCGGCGGTGATCTCGCCGCGGCTCGCCTTGAACAGGGCGGGTCCCGCCGGGTTGACCAGGAAGCCGAAGGAATCGGTCGTGAAGAGCGTGCGCGTCGTGCGCTCGTAGAACCAGTTGGTCACCAGCAGGCGCAAGCTGGTGCGCAGCACCTCGATCTCGAACGGGCCGACGCGAACGACGTCGCCGGGCATGACCGAGACCAGCGTGGCGCCGCGCGCCGAGACCTCCGCCTGCGCCCTCGTCGAGGCCTCGTCGAAATTGGCGAAGAAGTCGATCGGGTTGAGCTCGCCGACGGAATGGACGAAGCGCAGGCCGAAATTCTCGATCAGCCAGGGCAGGTTGATGATGGCGTCGGGCTCCCAGCGGCTCAGCAGGCAGTCGAGCTCGGTCCCCGCGGGCACGAGCCCCCTCAGCGCCCGCGCCAGCTCCGGGCGATGCACCGTCAGGCCGGTATCGAGAAGCAGCGCCCGGTCGGGCCCGCGGAACAGATAGGCCTGGACCGGGAGCCAGCCTGCGGCGTGCCGCGGCATCCAGCTCGTCCGGTTGGGCACGGCGACGGCCCCGCCGATCGCGTGCAGGCTCACACCGTCGCAGAGATCGGCGATGAGGAGGGGCTGGGTCATAGCCGGACATCCATGCCATGTTTCATCAACGGGATGATCTCGCGTCCGACATCGACGACGCCGCCATGCGCGGGCGCGATCAGCGCCGGCTGGAGGATCTCCAGGATCTCGTCGATATCGCCGGCGCCCTGGTCCGCGTCGGTATAGCGCGTCCAGAACAGGGCCCGCTCGTTGAAGAAGCGGATCATGCCCAGGTCCGGCAGGGGCTGCTCGCTGGTCACCATGTCGCACTGGCCTTCGCGGTGATAATGCAGATAGGCGAAGGCGTCGGAGACGAACAATGTCCGGCTGCCGCTGTCGAAACCCCACAGGGTCTGCGGCAGGTCCTTGTAGACCGGCGGCAGGAACCGGAACTCGCGGTCGCCCAGCGAGATCGCCTGTCCCGCCATCACGTTGCGCATGCGCGGCGCGAGGTCGGGATAGTAGAGCGGGTAATCGTCCATCCGGCCGATCGCGACGGCATCGGGATAAGCCTCCATCCATTCGCGGATCAGCCCGGCATGCGGCAATTCGAGATGGGTCGGGAAGATGTAGTCGAGCGGGCGCCCGTCCAGGAATTCCGCGACATGGCGTTCGAGCTGACGCCAATGAATGGGGTGGCCGGTGTCGATCAGGATCGACTTCTCGCTGCCGCGCACGAGATAAACCCCGAAATGCGAGTGGACGATCTGTCCCTCATAGGGAATGTCGAGGCACCCGCCCGTCCAGAGCAGGTCCGGACGCAGCATCCGTGGAAACTCTCCGCTAGCGGGTTCACTGGGCTCGAACGCCATGGCTGATCTCCCGGCGGCGCCCCTTGGCCGAGGCTCCCGCGCCTCTCGCTTCTAGCCGAGCTTTCCCGATCAGCAGGTCTAATCGTTGACATACATCCCGCCCGGGATCGCGAAGATGCGGGGTCAAGCTGCGTCAGTTCAGCATCTCGGGAGGACGGCATGACGGCATTGGATCCCCTGCCCTATTCGGTGCGGCGGCTCGCCTATGACGATCGCAAGGGCGCCGAGCTCTGGCCGAACGGGGCGCGGATGGCCGTCCTGATCTATACCTGCCCCGAAGAGTGGAACTGGAACCAGCACGAGCCCCTGCCGCCGGCCGGAACCTTCATGCTGCCCGGCGAGAAGCGGCCGTCCCTGAGTTCGCGGACCGCGGTCCAGTACGGGTTCGAGGTCGGGCTGAAGCGCCTGCGCGACGTGATGACCCGCCATAACCTCAAACTCACGCTCGGCACCACCGGCAACGCCGCCGAGCGTCACGCCGACCTGATCCGCGACCTCCACAGGTCCGGCCACGAGATCGCCGCGCATGGCTATAGCGAGGGCACGCCGCCGGTCTTCCTGACGCGGGAGGAGCAGGCGGCCGATATCGACCGGACGGTGGCGGCGATCGAGAAGGCGACGGGCGAGAAGCCGCGCGGCTGGTGGAGCCCCGGCGCCATGTGCGACGCCGACACGGTCACCCTGCTGGCCGAGCGCGGCTTCCTCTATCACGGCGATCTTCAGGACGACGAGCTGCCCTATTTCATCGATGTCGGCGACAGGACGCTGGTCGAGATCCCCTACAACATGGTCGGGAACGTCAACGACTACTTCGTCTTCGTCAGCCATCGCCGCGCGATCGCCGACAGCCTCGCCTATCTCACCTCGACCTTCGACGCCTATTACGAGCAGGCTGCGTCGACGCCGCTCTACCTGATCTGGGGCACGCATCCCTTCGTCAGCGGCCGGCCGGACACGGCCCATGTCTTCTCGAAATTCGTCGAGCACATGAAGCGGCGCGACGACGTCTGGTTCGCGACCTATGGCGAGATGGCGGACTGGTGGAGCAAGCGCTTCGGCGCCGGCTACGGCGTCTAGCAGCCCGATTTGTTTTGCCGGCAATCAAGAGACGCCATCAGGCGCAATTCAGGGGAGATGTCGATGAAGAATCTCACGAAACGCGGCCTGCTGACCGCCATGGGCGGCGTCACGGCCGCGGCCTTGCTGCCTCGCCGGGCCCGCGCCGCCGAATTCTCGCTCCGTTTCGCGACCGACGTTCCCTCCGCACATCCGGCGGTCGTCGCGCTAAAAGAAGCGATCACCGCGATCGGGGCCGAAGCCGGCGGCCGGCTCGAGATCAAGCTCCTGCCCGACGGGCAGCTGGGCACCTCGCCCGAGATGCTCAACCAGGTCCGCTCAGGCGCGGTCGACATGACCTTCATGTCCACCGGCCAGCTCTCGACCCTGGTCCCGGTGATGACCGCGCCGAACCTGGCCTTCGCCTTTCCGGACTATGCGACGCTCTGGTCGGCGATGGACGGCAGGCTCGGAACCTATCTCCTCGCCGAACTCGCCAAGACCAACGCGTTCTACACGCATCCGCGCGTCTGGGATGTCGGCTTCCGCAACATCACGACCAGCGCAAAGCCCGTGAAGGAGCCGGCCGACCTCGCCGGACTCAAGATTCGCGTGCCGCCCAACAAGATGGCGACCTCGCTGTTTTCGGCCTTGGGCGCGGCCCCGGCCCCGCTGCCCTTCCCCGAGCTCTATTCCGCCCTCGCCGCCCATCTGGTCGACGGCCAGGAGAACCCGCTCAGCCTGATCCAGAGCGGCAAGCTGTTCGAGGTCCAGAAGCACTGCACCCTGAGCCGGCATATGTGGGAGGGCTGGTACGCGCTGGTCGCCAACCGCTCGTGGCGCCGCCTGCCCGACGACCTCAAGGCGATCGTGGCGCGCAATCTCGACAAGGCGGCGCTCGCCCAGCGCGAGGCCAGCGCCAAGCAGGACCTGACGCTCCAGGCCGATCTCGCGGCGAAGGGGCTGAGCTTCGTCAAGCCGGACGCGGCCGCCTTCCGCAAGGCGCTGGCGCAGACGAGCTTCTACGCCGACTGGAAGACCGCTCTCGGGGCGGAGGCCTGGACGGCGCTCGAAGGCTCCGTCGGCAAGCTCGGCTGATCATGGCGACGCGGAGAGCGGCGATGAACGCGGACCTTGCCGGCACGGCCATCGCGGCCCGGCCCTCGTTCCTGGCGAAGGTCGAGCGCGGCCTCTTCGCCACCTGCGAAGCCGTGGCGGTCGCGCTGCTCGCCAGCGAGATCGTGCTGCTCTCCGTGGCGGTCGTCGCGCGCTACCTGCTCCACACGCCAGTGACCTGGGTCGATGAGCTGAACTCGTTCACCTTCCTCTGGCTCGGCATGCTCGGGACCGTCATCGCGAGCCATCGCGGCAAGCATTTGCGGCTGAGCGGGGTCATCGGCCTGCTGAAGCCCGGCACGGCCCGCCAGCTCGCCTTGCTTGCGATCGGCCTGGAGATCGCCCTCCTGGCCGTCCTGCTCCGCCCGGCGCTCGAGCATCTCGAGGATGCGACCTTCCTCGACAGCCCGCTCTTGTCTCTCCCCGTGAGCCTGCGCGTCGCCTCGGTGCTCGTGGCGCTGCCGCTGATCATCCTGGTCGATGTCCTGCGCTTCCTGCGGGAAGCCCGGAATCTGCGCGAAACGCTGGTCGCCGCGGGCTCCGTCGCACTGCTCGCCTTATGCCTCTGGCTGCTCGGGCCGGCGCTGACCGCCATGGGCAACTACAACCTCATCATCTTCTTCGGCCTCGTCCTCATCGCCTGCATGCTGATCGGCATGCCGATCGTCTTCGCCTTCCTGCTGGCGAGCGTCGCCTATCTGGCCTCGACGAGCGCGATCCCGCTTTCGGTGGTGATCGACCGCCTCGAAAGCGGCATGTCCAACCCGTTGCTGCTGTCGATCCCGCTTTTCGTCTTCCTCGGGCTCGTCATCGAGATGACCGGCCTGGCCCAGGCGATGATCGCGCTGCTCGCAGCCTGGCTCGGCGCCGTGCGCGGCGGGCTGTCCTATGTCCTGATCGGCGCGATGTATCTGGTCTCCGGCATCTCGGGCGCCAAGACCGCCGACATGGCCGCGATCGCGCCGGCGCTCTTCCCGGAAATGGAGAAGCGCGGCTATGACCGTCGCAGCCTGGTCTCGCTGCTCGCCGCCTCGGCGGTCATGGCCGAGACGATCCCGCCGAGCCTCGTCCTGATCGCCGTCGGCAGCGTCACCAGCGTCTCGATCGCGGCGCTTTTCGCCGGTGGCCTTCTGCCCGCCTTCGTGGCGGCGCTCGCGCTTTGCCTGATGATCTTCTTCCAGTCGCGGCGGCAGCCGCCGCCCGCCGTGCCGCCACCCGCGACGGGTTCGAAATGGACGATATTCCTGCTCGCCTTGCCGGCGCTGGCGCTCCCGGTGATCATCCGCACCGCCGTCGTCGAGGGCGTGGCGACCGCGACGGAGGTGTCGACCATCGGCATCCTCTATTCCTTCGCCGTCGGGCTCCTGATCTACAAGCGCTTCGACTGGCGCCGCCTCTACCCGATGCTGGTCGACACGGCTGCGCTCACAGGCGTCATCATCGTCGTCATCGGCGCCGCCACCTGTATGTCCTGGGCGCTGGCCCAATCGGGCTTCTCGCGTGATCTGGCCGCCTGGATCAGTGCGATTCCGGGCGGCGCGGTTTCCTTCATGATCCTGTCGATCGTGGTCTTCATCGTCTTCGGCAGCATCCTCGAAGGGATTCCGGCACTGGTGCTGTTCGCGCCGCTGCTGTTCCCCATCGCCCGCGCGCTCGGCATCCATGAGGTGCATTATGCGATCGTCGCCATCATGGCGATGGGCCTGGGACTCTACACCCCGCCCTTCGGCGTCGGCTATTACATCGCCTGCGCCATCGGCGAGGTGGACCCGGCCAAGGCGATGGGGAAGGTCTGGCCCTATCTCGGAATCCTGCTCGTCAGCATCGTGCTGATCGCCTTCTTCCCGTCGATCGTGACTGTCTTGATACCACGATAGGCCTCGGACGGGCCCGACGCGGGAGCCCCCGACGGACGGCACGCCGCGGGAAGCATGACGGAAACACAAGCGCGCATGCCGGCCGGGCAGGGGCGGCAGCGCCGAGGTCGCGTAGTAAGGACCCTGTGGGAGGGGATTGACGAAGATGAGCACGACAACGCCGGTTGCAGGTCGTTCGGCAGCGCCGCCGGGCCCCGCCGGCCCACGGCCGGCAAGGCGCTCGACCCTGCTCGACACCCGGCTCAGCGGTCTTCTCCTTCTGGCCGCGATCTGCCTGCTCTGGGACATCTCGGCGCGCTGGAAATTCGTCGACCTCGTCTCCTGGCCGCCGTTCTTCGACGTGGCGCGCCGCTGGCTGCAGCTCGTCTTCAGCGGCGAGATCCTGGCCCATCTCGTGCCCAGCCTGAGGCGCGTCGCGGCAGGATATGCGATCGCGGTGGCGATCGCCGTCATGTCCGGCATCCTGATCGGTTATTCGCGCCGCGTCTTCAACCTGCTGGAGCCGACGCTGGAGGCCCTGCGGCCCATCTCGGTGATCGCGATGATTCCGGTCATCGTCCTGTTCCTCGGTCTGGAGGACAGAATGAAGATCTTCATCATCGCCTATGCCTGCTTCTTCCCGATCCTGCTGAACACGATCACCGGCGTGCGCGATGTCGATCCGGTGCTGGTCGACACGGCGCGGACCTTCAAGCTGACGAAATGGCAGACGATCCGCTTCGTCGTCCTGCCGGCCGCGACGCCCTTCATCTTCACCGGCATGCGCATCAGCGTCGGGTTCTCGCTGATGGCCATGGTCGCCGCCGAGATGCTCACCGGCGGGGACGGTATCGGCGCCTTCATCCTCGACTCGCAGCGGACCTTCAAGGTCGCCGACATGTATGCCGGCATCATCACGCTCGGCGTCCTCGGCTATTGCGCCAATCGCGGCTTCATCGAGATCGAGCGCTGGCTCCTGCGCTGGCAGGCCGCCGGCGGCAGCGAGCGCGCCGCATGACGCCCGACCGCGCCCGAACCGACACTGGAAAGCCGATGTCACAGCTCGTCGTCGATAATGTCTCGATCGCCTTCACCCGGCCTGACGGGCAGCGCACCCGCGTGCTCGAGGACGTCTCGTTCGAGGTCGCACAAGGCAGCTTCACCACGCTCGTCGGGCCGTCGGGCTGCGGGAAATCGACCCTGCTGCAAGTGATGGCCGGCCTGCTCCCGGCCAGCACCGGCGCGGTCTCCATTGATGGAACGCCGTTTCGCAGCCCGCCCCGCGACGTGCTCTACCTGTTCCAGCAATATACCCGCTCGCTGCTGCCCTGGCTTTCGGTGCGCGACAATATCGCCTTCGGCCTGCGCCATCAGTCGCGGCTGGACAAGGCCGAGATCGACCGGCGCTGCGCCGAGTTCGTCGAGCTCGTCGGGCTGTCGGGCTTCGAGGACTATTTCCCCCGGCAGCTCTCCGGCGGCATGCAGCAACGTGTCGCCATCGCCAGGGCCCTCGCCTGTCACCCCAGGTTCCTGCTGATGGACGAGCCCTTCAGCTCGGTCGACGCGCTCACCCGCTCCGGCCTACAGGACCAGATGCTGAGGCTCTGGCGCGAACTCGGGCTGACGATCGTCTTCGTCACGCATGATATCGAGGAGGCGATCTATCTCGGCCAGCGCGTGATCGCGCTTGGCGGCAGGCCGGCACAGGTCATCCGCGACGTCGCGGTCGACCTGCCCGCCTCCAGGACCCAGCTCGAGACACGGGAACATCCCGGCTACCTGCGCTATCGCCACGACCTCCTCAGCGCGATCTTCGAGCATGCGAATTACAGGCCGGCGGGCATCACCCGCGAGGCCTTTGCAAGCTGAGCGCATGAGGCTCGGCCTCGCCCGCCGGCGATATCTCCGATAGCCGTTTGGTCATCGGCGGCAGGGCCGGACCCGCGCGAGACTATGCCTGTTCAATCGGCGTTCCGATGCCGATCAAGGCCTCGCCCTTGCTGACCGTCAGACTGCTGAGGCGATAGAGGACATGGCCGTCCTGACCTGCCGGGATGCGCTCGAGCACCTCGCCGAAGACGTCCCTGATCTCTCCGAGAGGCTCGCCCTTGCGCACCGCCTCGCCGAGATCGCGGGCCGGGTACCACAAGCCGTCGACGCCGGCCGACGGCACCGTCATCGTGACGATGCGCGTCTCTTCGCGCGGGGCCGGCGGGCGGGGCCCGCCGCTCATGCCGAGATGGTGCAGGGCGCGCTCGATCCCCACGGACATCTCGTCGACGCCCTGCTCGTCCCAGAGCCCGTTGCCGCTGACCTCGGCGATGATGCTGGGAATGCCGAGCCGTCCGGCCGCGTTGATCGTATAGCCTTCGCCGCCGGCGGAGACGGCGATCGGAAGGCCGAAGGCCGTGGCGAGGTCGCGCGAGGCCTCGCTGCCGCTCGGAAACAGCGAGAAGGGCAGCAAGGCTTCGCTGAGATCGCCGCCATGCAGGTCGAGATAAGCGTCGGCCATCGGATAGACCGTGTCGACGAGCCAATGCGCGACCCGCTCGCTGAAGCTGCCATCGACCCGGCCGGGGAACATCCGGTTCAGGTTCCGGCCGTCTTCCGGCATGACATAGATGGCGCGCTGGCGGAACGCCGTCATGTTGAGGATCGGCAGGACGAGGATCGTGCCGGCAAGATCGTCGGTTCGCCGGCGCATCAGCCGCAAAGCCGCTTCGATCGAGCAATATTCCGAGCCATGCACGCCCGCCGTGACCAACAGGCAAGGGCCGGGGCGCCCCCCTTCGACGATGCCGAAGGGAATCTCGACGCCCTCGATCGGTTTGATGAAGCCTTTTTCGGTGCGGGCCTTGCCGCTGCGCAGCTGGGGCAGCTGGTTCATGCGGTCCTCCTATGACGATTGCTGGCCTGCGCCGGCCTCGAAGGCCGCGAGGAAACTCTGCAGATAGCCACCGAGCGACGGGCTCAGATATCCGCCTTCCTGGACGAGCAGCGTGGGCAAGCGCAGCGCCGCGAGCTTGCCTGCGGCCTCGGCGAAGCCGCGATCGCCGATCTTGAACGTCGCCACCGGGTCTTCGGCGCCGGCGTCGAAGCCGAGCGAGACGAGTACGGCTCCCGGGCCGAAGTCGCGGATCCGCGCCACGGCCTGGTCGACAGCGCCGAGCCAGGCTTCGGTCTCCGTCGCCCAGGGCAGCGGCTGGTTGAAGTTCAGCCCTGCGCCCGCTCCCGCCCCCGTCTCGTCGGCATAGCCGGCATAATAGGGAGCGGACAGGCGCGGATCGACATGGATCGAGGTGACGAGCACGTCCGGGTCTTCCCAGAAGATGAACTGCGTGCCGTTGCAGTGATGCACGTCGAGATCGATGATCGCGACCTTGCCGAAACGCTGCGCCAGGCGGCGCGCGGCGATTGCGGCATTGTTGAGATAGCACACCCCGGTCATCAGGTCGGGATAGGCGTGGTGTCCCGGCGGGCGGCACATGGCGTAGACCGGCTTGCCGCCTGCCATGAGCCGATCCGCCCCATGGACCGCCACCTGCGCGCTGGCGAAGACGGCTTTCCAGGTGTCGGCGGTGATCGGGCAGGAGGTCGAGTTCGAGTACCAGCCGAGCTCGCCCAGAAGCTCGGTCGGCCTGCGATGCATGCGATGCGTCGGATGCACGTTGGGAATGACCACCGGCCCGTAGCCTGGATTCGCGATCCAGCGGTCATGGACGGTTTCCAGGAAGGCGACATAGTCCGGGTCATGGACCGCCGTGATCGCCTCGGCCTGGTCGAGCGGCGCGACGACGATCTCGTGACGTGCGCGCGTCACCACATCGAGGAAGATCCGGTAGCGCTCGGCCCGGTCGGGCTGAGCGACGAATTTCCCAGTGCGGAAGACCTGGTCGGGATCATGGTGAGCCTGATCCGGGTGATGGACAACAAGCATCGTGCCGCTTTCTCCAGAAGGACTGTCAGTCGAGGGAACGCCCACGCGTCTCCGGCGTGAGGAAGAGATGCGTGGCGAGCGTGATGGCGCAGACCAGCATCACATAGAGCGAGATGTAGAGCGGCCCGCCGAGCTGCTGCAGCCAGGTCGCGGCCAGAGGCGCCGTGCCGCCGAAGATCGCGGCGCAGACGGCATAGGGAATGCCGATGCCGGATGTGCGCACGCGGGTCGGGAACAGCTCCGCGAAAACCGTTCCGAGCACGGCGTTGTTCAGCGAGATGAAGATGGCGCCGACCACAGCCACGAAGGCGAAGGTACCGAAGGAAAGCTGGGGCACGGCGAGCATCGACAGCAGCGGATAGGTGAAGAGCAGGAAGCAGACCGCCGCGCCGATCAGGAACGGCTTGCGGCCGATCCGGTCGGAGATGAAGGCGAAGAGCGGCACACCGATGCAATAGGCGACGCTCGCGAGCACGTTGCCGGCAAAGCCGGAAGCCCGGTCCAGCCCGCCGACGAGATTGGCGTAGGTCGGCAGGAAGATCATCCAGAGGTAATATTGGAGCCCGTTCATCTGGACGACGAAGACGATGAAGACCTCTTTCGGAAATTCGACGATCGAGGCCAGGATGGCGGCCGCGCTCATCTTCTGGCTACTCTTGACCTTCTCGAAGGAAGGCGTCTCGGCAAGGCCCGAACGCAAGTAGAGGCCGAAGATGGACAGCGCGGCGCCGAGCAGGAACGGCACCCGCCAGCCCCAGCTCGTCAGCGTGTCCGGCGGAAAATACTTCGTCGTCAGGCTGGCGACGCCGGTCGCGACCAGGACCGCGATCCCGATCGACAATTGCTGCGGCGAGGCGGCGAAGGCCCGGTTGCGGCTCGATGCGTGCTCGTTCAGGAAGGTGATGGCGATCTGGTACTCGCCCCCGGCCGAGAAGCCCTGCAGCAGCCGCGCGAACACGATCAGCAGGGGCGCTGCGATGCCGATCTGGGCATAGGTCGGGCAAATGGCGATCAGCAGGCTGCCGATGCCAGCCATGATGATGGTCGCCGCCAGCATGGTCCGGCGGCCATATTTGTCGGCGAGCGGGGACAAGACGAAGGCGCCGATCGGCCGCCCGAGAAAGCCGACCGCGAAGGCGGAGAAGCTGGCGATCAGGGAGACTGTGGGATCCTCGGAGGGAAACATCTGGGCGGCGAAGACGCCGGCCAGGAAGCCGTAGATCGACCAGTCGTACCACTCGATGAAATGACCGAAAGCGCCGCCGACCAGGGTCCTGGCATTGCCCGAACCGTGGCCGCTCGCCGCGTGAACCTGTGTATCCGTCGTCATCAGCCTCACTCCCCTGCTTTGCTTGCCGGTCACGTCTTTGGTTCTGTCCCGGCCTCGATCGTCGCGAGCTTCCAGGCGGCCATCTCGGCCAGAAGCTTCAGGCTGTGCTCGAAATAGACGGGCGGCTTGTCGAGGAAGCGCTCCAGGCTCAGCCCACGGATGGCGACGAGCACGAACTCGAACAAAGCCAGCATCTCGGGCAGCGGCGCGCCGCTGGTCAGATGCCGTGCGACCCAGGGATGCACCACCTGCCGCATCGTATCGAGGCGATGCGCGACCATCCTCGGGTGGAGCGCCTCATCGGCGCGCGTGCCGATGATGATCTCCCAGACCGCCCAATATTCCGGGTCGCCATAGAGCTCCCAGAGATGGTGGACCAGGCTGGCGACGTCGATGCTGTTGTCGGCCCTGGCGTGGTCCTGGGCGTCGAGCCGCTGCCGCACCCGCTCGCTCGCGCGGTCGAGCACGCCGAACATCAGCTCGTCCTTGGTCGGAAAATGATGGTGCAGGGCGCCTGTCGTCACGCCGGCATGCTGGGCGATCAGCGCCGTCGTCGTGTTCGCATAGCCGGCCGACTGCAAAAGCGCCGTTGCCGCCTGGATCAGAGCGTCTCTCGTCTCCGCGCTGCGCTCGGCCTGCTTGCGCCGCCTCTGAACCGGCATCGGCTCACTCCCACAAAAGATACCTACCAATTGGTATGTAAATAAAGCGGATGTCAAATGCCCTGTTGATGCCCGGCCGCATTGCCGCGACCGGGCCGGTCGAACCCCTTCCCGGCCTATCGCCGCATCGGCGTGCCGACATTGCCGATGAGCTGGCCCTTCGCCACGAAGGCGTGCTCGGTCTGGCGCAGCACATGACCCGACGCCGGGCTCAGGATCTCCTTCGGAGCGCTGTTCGCCCCGCTCGTAGGATGCAGCAGCGCGACGCGCTGCCCCGACCGGACTTCGTCGCCCAGCGCCACGAGATGCTCGACCAGCCCGGCCTCCGGCGCGAGATACTGGCCTTCGGGGCCGGCGGTGAAATGCACCCCGGCGAACGGAACAGGCTCGAGCACCGGCTTGATCGCACCGAAGGCGGCCAACGCGCGCAGCAACCCCTCTTCCATGATCGCCAATTCCGAGGATTTCATTCGCCCGCCGCCGCCCTCGACCTCGATCGAGGCGAGATCGGCGAGCTTCGCCGCACCGCAGGCCGTCTCGTCGATGCCGTCGACATGCTGGACGAAGCGATAACCCCACGCCTCCATCAGGCGCGTCAGCTGCGCGGCATCGACGACGCTCTTGGCCGTCGTGAAGCCGAAGACCATGGGCACGACCGAGACGTCGCCGCCGCCGGCATGGACGTCGATCAGCAGGTCGACCGCCGGGAAGAGCTGTTTCGTCACAAAGGCGCAGAGCCGCTCGGTCGGCGTCCCGTCTGGCTTGCCGGGGAAGCAGCGGTTCATGTTCTGGCCGTCGAAAGGCGAGAGCCGCTTGCCCTTCTGGGCGGCGGGGAAGTCGATCGAGGGCACGATGATGACGCGCCCCGTCACATCGGCCGGCGTCAGGCGCTCGGCCAGCCGGCGCAGCACGATCTGCGCCTCATACTCGTCGCCATGGATGCCGCCGAGCAGCAAGACCGACGGGCCGGTGCCGTTATTGATGCAGCAGAGGATCTCGCCGGCGACGCCGTCGAGTGATCCGGCGATCGGGCCGAGGTCATGGAGGGTCTTGCCGGGGCGGGCGAGGTCGAAATCGGGCAGCATGAGTCAAATCCTGTCATGCGGCGGGCGCGGGCATGGCCCGCACCCGCCTCGGAATGGCGGAGCGCAAGGATGGTCTGGTTCAGGCGGCGGCGCGGCCGGGCACTGCCGCGAGCAGCGCGGCCGGCTTGTGGAAACGCAGCGGTGAGAACGGCTCCAGCGCCTCCGGCTTCTCGCCCGACTGGACCCAGTCGCTGAACAGTCTGGTGAAGCCGAGCGAGATCGCAAAGCCATGGCCCGACCAGCCATAGCCGTAGATCAGGTTGGGCAGGGCTTCCGCCTGTCCGATCAGCGGAATCTGGTCGACCGCGACCGCCTCCACCCGCGAGGCGTCGACGCTCAGGAAGCGCGAATTGTCGATGAAGGGCAACGTCTGGATCGCGTCGGTGACGTTCTGCGTCATCGCGCTGAGCGAGCCTTTCCACAGCCCCTCGGGCGTATGCCCGACATGGGCGCCGCCCGACAGCATCAGCGTGCCGTCCGGCAGTTGCTTGACGGCGAGGCGGCGATGCGCGTGCGAGAGCAGGTGGTTGACCGTCTTGCCGAGCGGGTTCGAGACGAAATGCATCTGCGGCATCAGGTTCCAGACCGGGCTGAGCTCATGCGGCTTCAGCACGGGCTTCAGCAGCGCCTCGGCGCCGGCATTGGCGACGACGATGAGCCTCGACCCGACCGGCACGGTCTCGCCATCGGCGAGCTTCACCGCCGTGACCGTTCCGCGCGCATGGACGATCTCGGCGACCCTGGCGCCAGTGCGGATCACCGCGCCGGCCTTCTGCGCCTCCTTGGCGAATTGCCGCGTGGCGAAGCCATGGTCGCCGACGCCGTCATTCGGGCAATAGATCGCGCCGAGGATGCCCGGCGCGAGCTCGGGCTCGCGGGCCAAGGTCTCGTCGCGGGAGAGGATATCCGAGGGCGCGCCCAGGCTCGACTGGGCCGCTGCGATGGCCTCCATCCGGCCGCGCACCTCATGGTCGCGATGGCCGTAGGAGACGTCGAAGATCTTGAGCCCGCCGATGCGGCGATAGCCGACGCCGCCCTCGATCTTGGCCTGGTACTCGGCCCAGAGCTTGAGCGAGAGGGCGCAGACCGGCAGCTCGCGCGGATCGCGGCCATTGGCGCGGACGCCGCGCTCGCCGGGACCGCCGGAGGCGCCGCCGGCGATCTCGCCAGCTTCGAGCAGCGTCACCGAACGGCCTGCCTTGGCGAGCTGATAGGCCAGGCTCGTCCCGTAGATGCCGCCGCCGACAATGACGATCTCGGAGGCGCTGTTGTGATCGGACATCGATCGAATCCTTCGTCTTCAGGTGCTTGGAGGGGGGAGGCGTTGATCCGCGAAATGACAGCTCGCGACGCTGCGGCCTCCCGGCGCAGGATGGAGAACGGGCGTGTCCTCGACGCAGCGGCGCGGCAGGCGGCCATCTTCCGTCGCGACACTCGCCCCGTCGGCGGCGCCGAGGCGCCTGGCGAGCGGGCAGCGCGTATGGAAGCTGCAGCCCGTCGGGATGGCGAGCGGGCTCGGAATCGAGCCTTCGAGGACCGCAGCCAGCTGGCCCCGCGCCAGCGGCGAGACGGGTGCGGCGATCGCCATCAGGCTCTGTGTGTAGGGATGGCGCGGTGAAGTGCAGACCGCCTCGACCTCGCCCTGCTCGACGAAGCGGCCGAGATACATGACCCCGACCGCATCGGCCATGTGCGCGACCAAGGCGAGGTCATGGGTGATGACGATGAAGGTCAGCGCGAGCCTCGCCTGCAGATCGGCCAGCAAATTGACGATCTGGGCCTGGACCGAGACGTCGAGCGCGCTCACCGGCTCGTCGAGCACCAGGATCTCCGGCTCGCAGATGATGGCGCGGGCGATCGCGGCGCGCTGGCGCTGGCCGCCGGAGAGCTCGTGCGGATAGCGCGAAAGATGCGCCGCGCTCAGGCCGACCATGGCGATGACGGCGTTGATCCGCTCGCGCCGCGCCTCGCGCTCGCGATGCAGCCCGTGGACGGTCAGCGCCTCGGCCAGCGTGTCGAGCACCGTCATGCGCGGATCGAGCGAGGCGCGCGGGTCCTGCAGCACGAGCTGGACCTTGCGCCGCAGCGCGCGCAGGCCGGCCTCATCGAGGCTCGACAGGCGCACGCCGTCGATCGTGACATCGCCGCCGGTCGGCCTGAGCAGGCCGACAATGAGGCGGGCGAGCGAGCTCTTGCCGGAGCCCGACTCGCCGACGATGGCGAAGCAGCTGCCGCGCGGGACGCGGAAGGAGACCCCGTCGACCGCCCGCACCACCGGGGCCGCGACGCGGCTCAGCAGCCCCTTCCTGCCGCCGAACTGGCGGCTGACATTCTCGACGACGACGATCTCGTCGGCGGCGGCGCCATGGCCGCGCGGCGGGGGTCGGAAGGGCGCGTTCACGGCAGGCCCTCCTCGGCGAAGACGCAGGCCACGTCACGGGCGGCGACATGGCGCGGCGGCGGTTCTTGCGCGGCGCATTCGGCTCGGCCGGCCGTGCGCGGGCAGCGCGGACGGAAGGCGCAGCCGGACGGGAAGCGACCGACCAGCGGCGGCTCTCCGGGGATGCTGGGCAAGGGCCGGCCGCGGCTCTCCCCGCCGCCCAGCGCGGAGGCGCGCAGCGCGAGCGTATAGGGATGCAGCGGCCGGTCGAGCACGGTCGCGACCTCGCCGCTCTCGACGATGCGGCCGGCATACATCACCGCGACATCGTCGGCAAAGCGCGCGACCAGGTTGAGATCGTGGGTGACGAGCAGGACGGCCATGCCGCGCCGGCTTTGGATCTCGCGCAGCAGCACGAGGATCTGCTGCTGGATGGTGACGTCGAGCGCGCTGGTCGGCTCGTCGGCGAGCAGAACCTCGGGATCCTGGGCCAGCGCGATCGCGATGACGATGCGCTGCTTCATGCCGCCCGAGAACTGGTGCGGATACATCGCGAGCCTACGCTCCGGATCGGCGATCTTCACGTCCTCGAGGAGGGCGATGCAGCGCTGCCGAACGGAGGCCGCATCGAGCCGGGAGCCGGCACGCACCGCCTCCGCGAGCTGGTCGCCGACGGTCAGGACGGGATTGAGGGCGCTCGCCGCATCCTGGAAGACGACGCCGATCTTGCGCCGGCGCAGCTCGCGCAGCGCGACCGGCGGAAGGCCCAGCGCCGGTTCGCCGCCGATGGCGATCCTGCCTGCCGTGATCGCGACCTCCTGCGGATTGACCAGCGTGCCGATGGCGCGCAGCAGCGTCGACTTGCCGGAACCGGATTCCCCGACGAGAGCGAGCGTCCGGCCCGGCCGGATCGTCAGGTCGACATCGCGGACCACCGCGAGCAGGCCCTCGCTGGCATGGAAGGCCATGTCCAGGCCGCGGACGGCGACGGCAACGGGCTCGGTGCTCGGGGCGGGCTCGACGGCGCGCGGCGCGTCCGCCTTCCGCCGCCGCAGGAAGGCGAGGAAGGGCGGCCTTCGCGTGCTGCGCCGGCTCGTCGGATCGTAGATCGTGCGCAGCGCATCGCCGAGCAGGTTGAAGGCGAGCGCCGAGACGGCGAGGAAAAGCCCCGGAAAGGTCGCGAGATAGGGATGGCTGCGGATATAGGAGCGGCTCTCGCCCAGCATCGTGCCCCATTCCGGGAAGGGCGGCTGCGTGCCGAGGCCGAGGAAGCCGAGGCCGGAGGCGGAGAGCAGCGTCGAGGCGAAGAGCAGGGTCGAGAGCGTCAGCAGCGTGCCGGAGATGTTCGGCAGCACATGGCGCAGGATGATGCGGCGGGGGCTGGCGCCGAGCGCGGCCGAACCTTCGATATAGGGCTCGGCCAGAATGCTCAGCGTCACGGCCCGCGCCGTGCGGGCGAAGACCGGAATCGAGACGACGCCGACCGCGATGATGACGTTCTGCGTGTTCGCGCCGAGGATCGCCACGACCGCCAGCGCGAAGACGATGTCCGGGAAGCTCAGCATGATATCGATGGCGCGCATCAGCGCGGCCTCGATCCAGCCGCGCCGCCAGGCCGCGAGGATGCCGAGCGGCACGCCGATGAGGAAGGCGACAGCGACGCCGCCGACGCCGATGCCGAGCGTCGCGCGCGCCCCGACGAGGATGCGGCTGAAGACGTCGCGCCCGAGCTGGTCGGTGCCGAACCAATGCGCCGCCGAGGGCGCCCGCAGCGTCTGCGCGAAGTTCTGGCGGAAGGCGTCCTGCGGCGCCAACATTGGTCCGAAGATTGCGAGCAGCAGATAGAGCGTCACCAGCGTCAGCCCGATCGCGCCCTTCGGCTGGGCGAGGATGCGCCGCAGCAGGGCCCAGCCCGGCCTCGGGGCGGCGATGACGGCCTGGCTCGGTTCCGGTGCGGTGGCGGTCATGTTCTGCACCAGGCTCATGCCGGCCTCTCCTGCTCGCGCGTGCGCGGGTCGAGCCATTGGGTCAGCAGGTCGGTGACGAGGTTGATGACGACGAAGAAGACCGCGAACATCAGGATCGCGTATTGGATGACGGGATAGTCGGCACGCGTGACCGCATCGACGAGCAGGCGGCCGACGCCGGGGATGCCGAACACGGTCTCGGTGACGACCGAGCCGCCGAGCATGCCGCCGAACTGGACGCCTGCGACGCTGACCGCGGCGATCAGCGAATTGCGCAGCGCATGGAACAGCACGACGCGGGTTTCGCTCAGCCCCTTGGCGCGGGCCGTGTCGAGATAGTCCTTGCCCATCGCCTCCAGCAGGCTCGTCGCGACGAGGCGGCTGAACATCGCGGCCGGCCGCGTCGCGATCACGAGGATCGGCAGGACGAAATGCGCCGGCGTCGAGGCGCCTGCCGCCGGCAGCCAGCCGAGATGGACGGCGAAGAGCCAGATGCAGAGCAGGCCGAGCCAGTAGATCGGCATGGATATGCCGGCGAGCGTCAGCACGGTGATCGCCGCATCGGCAATGCCGCCGGGACGCATCGCGCAGACGATCCCGGCCAGCGTGCCGGCGATGACGCCGAGCACGAGCCCGCCGACTGCGACGATGAGCGTGTTCGGCAGCCGTTCGGCCAGCTCGACGACGACGGGCCTGTGGGTGCGGAAGGAGGTCGCGACAGCCGGATCCCAGATGCCCTGCAGGAACTTGCCGTAGCGCGAGACGAGCGGCTCGTTGAGCCCGAGGAACTGCCGGATGCTCTCGATCTCCTCGTTCGAGGCGGTCGGCCCGGCCAGGATCTGCGCCGGGTCGCCCGGGATCAGGTCGACGAACAGGAAGACGAGCAGCGAGACCGCGAACAGGGTCGGCAGGGCGCTGCCCAGGCGTCTGAGAACGAACATCGTCCTGCCCTCCGCTGCAGCCGCTACTTCAGGGTGACCTTGTCGAAGACCAGCGTCTCGTTGGGCTGCACGGCGAAACCCTGCACGCGGTTGGCGACGCCCAGCGCCTGGGTCTGGTACCAGAGGAAGAGGAAGGGCTGGTCCTTCCAGATCGTCTCCTGGACCTCGCCATAGATCTCCTTCTGCTTGGCAGGGTCGGTGGTGGCGCGCCCTTCCTTCAGCAGCGCGTCGACGCGCGGATTGGAATAGCCGGTGCGGTTGGCGCCGACGCCGGTGAAGAACAGGCGGTAGAGCGTGTAATCCATGCCCGCGGTGGCGCGCCCGACCATGCCCATATTGTCGGTGCGCTGGGCCGGGTCCATGCCGACCACCTTGCTCCAGGTGCCGCGGTCGACGACCAGCGGCGTCGCCTTGATCCCGACATTCTCGAGCGAGCCCGCGAGCGCCTGGCAGACCTGCGAATCCTTGATGTAGCGCCCGGTCGGGCAGGTGAAGCTGAGCGCGAGCTGGCCGGGCTTGTAGCCGGCTTCCGCCAGGAGCTTCTTGGCGCCCTCCGGATCGAAGGCGAGGGGCGGGAAGGTCTTGCGCAAGGTGTCCTGCGTGCCCGGGCCGACCATGCCGACCGACGGCGTCCCCAGCCCGCCGAGGATGCCCTTGGCGATGCCCTCGCGATCGATCGCGAGATTCAGCGCCTTTCGCACGCGGGGGTCGGCCAGCGGGCCGCGCAGCACCATCTCCATGTTGATCGAGAACATGCTGGGCGGGTTGACGACCTTGGCGTCCTTGAGCGCGTTGATCGCGTCCATCGATTCCGGCGGCACGCGCTCGACGATGTCGGTCGCGCCCGTCTCGAGCAGCGCCATGCGCGAGCCGTCCTCCGGGACGACCGAGAATTCGATCGCCTTCAGCGTCGCCGGGAAATCGCCGGAATAGGTCGGGTTCGGGATGAGGCGGAAGCCTTCGCCGCCGACGAACCGGTCGACCATGTAGGGCCCGGAGCCGACCGGCTTGCGGCCGTACTCGGCGCCCATCTCCTTGACCGCCTTGACGTTGACGATGCTGGCCGCGGTGCTGGCCAGGAGCATCAGGATATGCCCGTTCGGCTCGGCGAGATGGAACTCGACGGTGTCCTCGCCCACAGCCTTCACCGTGCCGAGGGAGGAATAGAGGCCGCGATAGATCGAGCCGGTCTTCTCGTCGAGCATGCGGGTGAAGCTCGCGGCGACGGCTTCCGCGTTCAGCGGGTCGCCATTGCTGAATTTTTTGCCCGTCCTGATCTTGACGGTGAAGACCTTGCCGTCCGGCGAGAAGGCATGCTCGGTTGCCAGGACCTTTTCGACATTGTTCTGCGGATCGAGGCGGAAGAGCCCTTCCAGAACCGCGAGATCGACCGCGTTTCCGACCGGCAGGTCGTTGAACGCCGGATCGAAGGTCGCCGGATCGGCGCCGACCGCGACGCGAAGCACGCCGGCCGGCTGGGCTTGCGCCTGGGCCGCGACGATCGACAGGCCGGCCACAAGCGCGGCCGCGTAACAGGATTGACGAAGATTGCGCATGTTCGACTGTTCCCCAAGCTCGCAAATTGATCGTCCACGATGGCGCGGCAGGGTCTGTGACCCTGAACGAACCCCATGGTGGGCATTGCTGTTTTGCTTCCTTGGTCGCTTCGCGCCGTGAATGGATCGGGCGTCGAAAACTTCTGCGACGGCTTAGACAACCACACGCCTTCAGCTGCCTCAAATTCATAATTATGCGATGTATATGAATTGAGGTTATGGCGAGGCGGCATGAATTACCGGCAAGTGGAAGTGTTCAAGGCGATCATGGATTCCGGCTCCATCACGGAGGCCGCGACCATGCTGCGGATTTCGCAGCCGGCGGTCAGCAAGGCGCTGAAGCTGCTGGAGGCCGAGCTCGGCCTGCGGCTCTTCTCGCGCACCACGAAAGGCATCGCGGCGACGGAAGAAGCGCGTGCGCTCTATACCGAGGTCGAGCGCACCTATTTCGGCATGCAGAACCTGGCGCGCTTCGCGGCGAACCTGCGGGACCGCAAGCAGGGCCGCATCGTGGTCAGCACCATCCCGGCGCTCGGCATCGCCTGGCTGCCGGCGATGGTCGCCCGCTTCTCCGCGGCTCATCCGAATGTCACGGTCTCGATGCATTCGAGCAATTCGACCGATGCGGCCCGCCTCGTCGGCAGCGGCGAGATCGATCTCGGCATCGCTCAGCCCCGGAGCCAGGAATACAACCTGTCGCGCCGCAAGCTCTTCGATCTCGAAGGCGTCATCGTCTTGCCGGAAGGGCATCGCCTGGCGAGCCGGTCCGAAATCCAGGCCGGCGACCTGGCCGAGGAGACGATCGTCGGGCTTGCGCTCGAAGACGAGTTCCGCCGCAAGCTGACGCAGGCCATGGACGGCGGAAACCTGCGCTATCGCTCGGTGATCGACGCGAGCCTCGCCGTCACCGTTTGCGCCCTGGTCGCGGCCGGCTGCGGCGTCGGCATCGTCGACAGCGAGGCGGCCCGCTACCAGAGCGGAAGGGGGCTGGTGTTTCGTCGCCTCAGCCCGCGAATTCACGTTCCGATCTATCTGTTCCGCCAGCGCGGCCGCCCCACCAGCAAGCTGGTGGAGGCCTTCATCGCCAGCCTCCAGCCGCCACCCACGTTCGGCCGCGGCTGAGCACGGCGAATCCCGCACCGCTCGGGAAGGACCGGGACGGGATCGCTGCCGCGCCTTGCCTCTCCGGGGGAGCGCTGCAACATCGGCATTCGCGCTTGCGACCAGAAAAACGGGGCACGGATGAACCTGAGACATGTCGAGCTTTTCCGTTACATCATGAAATTCGGCACGCTGACGCAGGCCGCCGAGATGATGGCGATCTCACAGCCTGCGGCGAGCAAGATGCTCTTCCAGCTCGAGCGCTCGACGGGGATCGCCCTGTTCGAGCGCACCAAGTCGCGGCTCAGGCCGACCCGCGACGGCGAGCTGTTTTTCGCCGAGGTCCAGCGCACCTGGGAAAGCATCGAGCGCCTGGAGCGGATGTCGAAGGACATCAGCAAGATGCGGTTCGGCCGGCTCAATCTCGGCATCAAGCCGGCCTTGGCCGGGACGCTGGCGCCGCCGCTGATCGCGCGCTTCTGCCGCAAACATGAGAACACCACGATCTCGCTTCACTCGCGCAGCTCGGAACGCATCATCGAATGGGCCATCGCCGGCCAGATCGATCTGGGCCTCACCAACACCTCGACCCCGCATCCGAATGTCGCTTGCCGCGTGATCGCACGGACACCGGGTGTCGCCGTCGTTCCCGAGGGGCATCGGCTGGCAGGGCGCCGCGAGTTGCGTCCGGAGGATTTCGACGGCGAGGACTATGTTTCGATCGGCGCGGTCGAACGCAGCGCCATCGTCGAGACGTTCGAGGCGGCAGGCGTGCAGTTGCGGATCATGATCGAGGCCCCGATGGCCCATATCACCTGCTCGCTGGTGGCGAGCGGCGCAGGGATCGCCGTGGTCGACGAGATCAATGCCAGGGTCTTTGCCGGACGCGGCCTCGTCATGAAGCCCTTCCTGCCCAAAATCTCGTTCCCTGTCTGGCACCTCAGGCCGCTCAGCCTCAGCAGTTCACCGCTCGAGGAGGCTCTGACCCGCGATATCGAGGACGAGTTCGAGCGCCTCGGCTACCGGGCCGATGCCTAGGCGATCGCCTGCGGCAAGCGAGGGCCGAGTCCATAACCAGAAGGAATGAACTGGCAAAATCATATTCTTTGACGCCTCTTTTTTCCACTCATACGCTCCCCTCACTGACATAGACCAAGCAAAGCCCGCCAATTCCATGCGTGTCCAATAACGCGATGGAATGACTGCCTTCTGTTGTCTATCGAGTTGGGGAATCGTTTCGCCGATGCGGGTTTTCGTCTTTCTGACGAGAAGGCTGATCTTTGCGGCCCTGCTGATGCTGGGGGTCAGCGCGGCGATCTTCTTTCTCGTCAATGCGATCGGCAATCCGATCGAACTGATGATGGCCGAGACCCCCGGCATGACCGGCGAGGTGATCGACCGGATGAAGGCCTATTACGGCCTCGACCATCCGCCGATGACGCGCTACCTGCTCTGGCTCAGCCGTATCGTCCAGCTCGATTTCGGCACCAGCATCGTCTACAACCAGCCCGTCGGCTCGCTGATCCTGACCTGGGGCTGGCAGACCCTCAAGATCCAGCTTCCAGCCATCCTGATCGCCCTGGCGATCGCGATCCTCTTCGGCGTCACCGCCGCGCGCCGGCAGCATTCGCGCTCCGATTTCGCCGTGATGGGGACCGCGCTGCTCGGCCAGTCGCTGCCCGCCTTCTTCCTCGGCATCCTGCTGATCTTCGTCTTCTCCTACACGCTCGACTGGCTGCCGAGCTACGGCGCCTACTCGACCCGCAACCCGCTCTGGGGCAGCCCGGCGCTCGACGCGCTCTGGCACATGATCCTGCCCATCGCGATGCTGACCTTCTTCAACACCGCGACGCTGACGCTGCTGATGCGCTCGAACATGGTCGACGTGCTGAAGAGCGATTTCATCGCGGCGATGCGCGCCAGCGGCATCCCCGAGCGGCGCGTCATCTATGTCCACGCGCTGCGCGCCGCCTTCATCCCGATGCTGACCTATCTCGGCCTGCTGATCGGCCTGATGCTCGGCACGGCGCCCGTGACTGAATCCGTCTTCACCTGGCCGGGACTCGGCTATCTCTACATCTCGGCGATCCATCAGCTCGACTATCCCGTGATCATGGGCGCGAGCACGGTCATCGCCTTCATGCTGATCTGCACCACCCTGCTCACGGACGTCGTCTACGTCCTCATCGACCCTCGCATCAGCCTGGAGTGAGGGGATGAGCGACCAGACCATCGCGGTGCCGCCGCCATCCGCCGCAAAGCCGGCGCGCCGTCCGGCCAGGGGCATCTGGCGCCAAGGCTGGCAGCGCTTCTCGCGCAGTCGCACCGGCATGCTCGGCCTCGTCCTCGTCCTGCTCGTCGTCGCGACCGCCGTCACCGGGCCGTTCCTGGCGCCCTTCGACCCGCAGGACCAGAGCCCGATGATCGATCCCGGCGCCAAGGCGCCGCCGAGCTGGACCCATCCGCTCGGCACGGACCGGATGGGCTACGACGTGCTCAGCCGGCTCATCTACGGCGCGCCGACGGCGCTCGCGGTCGGGCTCGGCGCCATGTCCATCGCCTCGCTGATCGGCATCCTGGTCGGCGGCTTCGCCGGCTATCGCGGCGGCACCACCGACGAGGTGCTGATGCGCTTCACCGACTTCTTCCTCGTCATCCCGATGTTCGTCGTCATCCTCGCCGTGGTCCGGCTGCTCGGCGTCGCCGTCGTCAACACGCCCTTCGAGAGCGTGCCCTATCTCAATCTCGGCGTGATCATCCTGCTGATCGGCGTCTTCTCCTGGGCCCCGATCGCGCGAATGACGCGGGCGGAGTTCCTGCGGCTGAAGAACCAGGAATTCGTCGAGGCGGCGCGCTGCATCGGCGCGACCTCCGGCGACATCCTGTTCCGGCACATCCTGCCGAACGCCCTGCCCTCCCTCGTCGTCATCGTCGCCCTCGGCATCGGCGGCGCCGTGCTGGCGGAGGCGATGATCGGCTTCCTCGGCTTCGGCGATCCGGCGGCGGTGAGCTGGGGGCAGCTGCTCTACTTCAACTACGAGGCGCTGAAGGTCGCCCCCTGGGCCTCGCTGAGCCCCGGCGTCGCCATCTTCATCACGGTGCTCGGCTTCAACCTCCTGGCGGATGGCCTGACCGACGCCTTCAACCCGCGGGCGAAGCGCTGAGATGACGAGCCTCGCCCCCGTTCACGCCGCCCCCGCATCGGCCGACCGGGCCGACCCGGCCGCACAGCCGGCGCGGACCCTGGTCTCGGTCGAGAACCTGCGCATCCAGTTTCCGCCCTGGAGCGCGCCCGTCCGGATCGTCGAGGATGTCAGCTATCAGGTCCGCGCCGGCGAGACGATGGGCATCGTAGGCGAATCCGGCAGCGGCAAGACCCTGTCGAGCCTGGCGATCCTGAACCTCCTGCCGCCCCCGGCGCGGATCGCCGGCGGCCGCATCCTGTTCGACGGCGAGGACCTCGCCGCGAAATCGCAGGGCGAGATGCAGACGCTGCGCGGGCGCAGGCTCGCCATGGTCTTCCAGAACCCCGGCTATTCGCTGAACCCGCTGATGACGGTCGGCGCCCAGCTCGCGGAGATCCTGAAGGTCCACGAAAAGCTGCCGCGCATTGTCGCGCTGCAGCGCGTCGAGGAGCTGTTCCGCCTCGTCGGCATCACCGACCCCGGAGCCCGCCTGTCTCAATATCCCCATGAGATGAGCGGCGGCATGAAGCAGCGCGTCTGCATTGCCCGCGCCCTGCTCTGCAACCCGGCGCTCGTGCTCGCCGACGAGCCGACCACGGCGCTGGACGTCACCATCCAGGCCCAGATCCTCGACCTCTTCGAGGACCTGAAGACGCGGCTCGGCATGTCGATGATCTTCGTGACCCATGACATGGGCGTCGTCGCCCGCATCGCCGATCGTATCACGGTGATGTATGCCGGCCAGGTCTGCGAGACCGGCGACAAGCACGCCATCTTCGCGCGCCCCTCCCATCCCTATACGCAGGCACTGCTGGCGAGCACGCCGCGCATCGACAGGCGTTACGCGATCGATGCGCAGGGCCGCCGCGAGCGCCTGCCCACCGTCGGGCGCGCGACGACGCAAGGCCAGTCGCTGGGCGGCGGCTGCCGCTTCGCCGGACGCTGTCCCGAGGCCATGCCGGACTGCGCGCGGCTGGTGCCGCAGGCCGCCGCGATCGAGCCGGGGCGGGTCGTCCATTGCCTGAAACGCGGCAGCGCCGGAGCGCCCGGCCATGACTGAGCTCGCCACCGGATCCATGCCGGAAGCCCGCCGGCGCGACACGCCCAGGCCGCTCCTGACCGTCGACGGGCTGGTGAAGAGCTACCCGCTGCACCGGCGCGGCCTCTTCCGCCAGAAGGTCACCGGCGAGATCCGCGCCGTCAACGACATCAGCTTCAGCGTGGCGGCCGGCGAGACGCTGAGCATCGTCGGCGAGAGCGGCTGCGGCAAGACGACGGCGGCCCGCGCGATCCTGCATCTCGTCGAGCCGACCGCCGGCGCCATTCGTCTCGGTGACAGCGATGTCCGGGCGACCTTCGCGCAGGACCGGCGCTCGGAGGTGCTCGCGCTGCGGCGGCGGATGCAATACGTCTTCCAGGATCCGTATCTCTCGCTCAATCCGCGCTGGAGCGTCCGGCAGATCCTGGCCGAGCCGCTGCGCGTCCACGGCCATGTTCCGTCACGGGACTGGGACGGCGCCGTCGAGAGCCTGCTGGAGCGGGTCGGGCTGCCGCCCGACTATGCCGACCGCTATCCGCATGAATTCTCCGGCGGCCAGCGCCAGCGCATCGGCATCGCGCGCGCGCTCGCGGTCGAGCCGCAGCTGCTGATCTGCGACGAGCCGGTGTCCTCGCTCGACGTCTCGGTCCGGGCGCAGGTCCTCAACCTCCTGGCGGAGCTGCAGGAGGAGCTCGGGCTCTCCTATCTCTACATCTCGCACGACCTGAGCTCGGTGCGCTTCCTCAGCAATCGCATCGCCGTGATGTATCTCGGCAACCTAGTCGAGATCGGCGAGGTCGACGAGATCTTCGCGCGGCCGCGCCATCACTACACAGCCGCGCTGATCTCGGCCATTCCGGTGCCGGACCCCTCGCGCCAGAAGCCGCGCGAGGCGATCGAGGGCGAAGTCCCCAGCGTCCTCCAGCGCCCTCCGGGCTGCGTCTTCCATACCCGCTGCCCGGCCGCGCTGCCGGTCTGCTCGCAACAGGTCCCGCAGCTATCGGCGCGGGACGGCGGCCACGCCTTCGCTTGCCACAACCCGCGCTGAGCGCGGAGGAGAGAACAGGAAACACCATGCTAAACGTCATCGTCGTCGGAGCCGGGATCGTCGGCAGCTCCATTGCCTATCGCATCGCGCAGGGCGGCGCGAAGGTCACCGTTCTCGAGGCCTCCCGGATCGGTGCCGGCACCTCGGGCGTCAGCTTTGCCTGGACGAACTCGAACAACAAGACGCCGCGCCCCTATCACGATCTCAATGTCGCCGGCATGCGCGCCCATGCGGCCCTCAGGGAGGAGTTCGGCGCGGCGCCCTGGTTCCATCAGAGCGGCAGCCTCGAATGGCGCGTCGATCCCGCCGACATCGCCGCGCAAGCCGAGAAGGTCGCCCGCCTGCGCGAATGGGGCTATGCGGCCGAGTTCATCGACAAGCGGCGCCTGCACGAGCTCGAGCCCGAGCTCGCGATCGACGCCGTCTCGGACAACGCCCAGATCGTCTTCTGCCCGGAAGAGGGCTGGGTCGACCCCGTGCTCTATTCCGGCACCATGCTGCGCGCGGCGCGCCAGCGCTATGACGCGGCGGTCAAGACCGGCGTGAAGGTCACGGGGATCGAGACCCGCAACGGCCGCGTCGTCGGTGCGCGGGACGAGACCGGCACGGTCCATGCCGCCGACCTCGTCATCAACTGCACGGGCCGCTGGTCCAACGAGACGGTCAACGGCACCGCGCCGAACGTGCCGCTGGCGCCGACCGTCGGCTTCCTCGTCTTCACGCCGCCGGTCGGGGTCGATCTGCGCCGCCCCTTCCATGCGCCCGACCTCGATGTCCGCCCGGACGGGGCCGGCCGCCTGATGGTCCGCAAGGACACGCTCGACGACCGTTTCGCCGCGCTGGAGAGCCGCAGCCCGGATTGCGAGGAAGCCGGGATCGCGCTCGCCAGCGCGACCGAACTCCTGCCGGGCCTGGCGGGCGTCGCGGCAGAGGCGGTGCGCACGACGCTCCGTCCGATCCCGGCCGACGGGCTCACCACGGTCGGGCCGGCGCGTGGCGTCGACGGCTATTACGTCGTCGTCACCCATAGCGGCGTGACGCTGTCGCCCTATCTCGGCCATGCCGTGGCGGACGAGGTCCTGCGCGGCCGCCAGCGCCCGGAACTGGAGCAGTTCCGCCTGTCGCGCTTCCAGGCCTGAACGGGAGCCGCGGCGTCTTCGTTTCACAGCATCCAGCAAGAGGGGAAAAAGCGATGTCCACGAAATCGACCAGACGCGACCTGTTGAAATGGACCGGGGCGGGCGCGGCCGCGCTCGCCGCCGGCGGGGTGCCGGAAGCGGCGCTCGCCAAGCCGCCCTTCTTCAAGCTCTATTTGATGATCTTCAACAACCTGCAGTCGCGCATGATCTGGACCGACCTGATCGGCAAGCAGTTCGCCCGCCTCGGCATCGATGTCGTGTCGAGCTACCAGCCGCCTTCGGTGGTGATCGCGCGCCGCGCCAACGATACCGGCAAGACGCATGTCGATGGCGGCTGGGACATGTATTCGGAGCGGATCTACTATAGCGGCCTGGTGCCGCTGCCGGAGACGCTGTTCCACAGCAAGAATTTCCCGCCGACCGGTCAGAACTATTACCGCATCGCCGACAAGCAGATCGACGCGGCGATCGAGACCTATTCACGCGCGGTGAAACCCGAGGAGCGCAAGGCCGCGATCACGGCCTTCATGAAGCGCTGGTACGAGATCGAGCCGCTTCACATCGTCTTCTATCCGGAAGAGGTGATCATCACCAATCCGAAGCTGAAGGGCATGGATTCGACCACCTACAACCCGGTCTTCTATCCGCGCCCGGAGAACTGGACGATCGAGGGCGCGACCGGCGACGTCACCGCCACCTTCGCCTCCTGGCAGCCGCCGAGCCAGCTCATCCCGATGTATGGCAGCGGCTACAACGAGGCCAATATCTTCGGCCCCGTCTACAATGCGCTGTTCGAATATGACAGCTGGGCCAACAAGAAGCTGGTGCCGGCGCTGGCGGAATCGGTGAAGACCTCCGAGGACGGCAAGACCTGGGTGTTCACGCTGCGCAAGGGCGTGACATGGCATAGCGGCGAGGAATTCACCGCCGAGGACGTCAAGTTCACCTGGGACACCATCATCGACAAGACCTATGCCAGCGTCTTCCAGGCGCCGCTCGCGACGGTGATGGGCGGCAAGGACGCCTATAAGGTCACCGGCACCCACGAGATCACGGTCACGCTGCGCGAGCCCAACGTGATGTTCCAGGACTTCGTCCTGCCGGTCATCGCGATGATGCCGAAACACGCCTATCAGGACCTCAAGGTCGAGGAGCTGCGCGGTCATGTGATCAGCACCTGGCTCGGCACCTTCCCGGTCAAGACCTCCGACGGCAAGACCTTCGAGGCCAAGGGCGGCGTCGGCACCGGCCCCTGGATCCCGCAGGGCTTCGACCCGGCCCGCAAGGCCTATAAATACGTCAAGAACGAGAATTACTGGAAGAAGACCCCCGGCAACGTGAAGACCTTCTACGTGGTCAACATCCAGGGCGCCGACGCGGTGCTGAGCGCGATCAAGGCCGGCTCGATCGATGCGCATGACCCCATGTACGATGTCGGCGGCCTGCTCGACACGATCGATCCCTCATGGGGCACGGTCAACCGCTTCGATTCCTTCAAGTGGATGCAGACCTGCCTGAACATGAACCATCCGGTCTTCGGCACCGGCGCCGAGACCCCGCTCGGCAAGCAGGACCCGAGCCGCGCGGCCGAAGCGGCGGCCTATGTCCGCAAGGCCATGAGCCACATGATCCCGCGCGAGCAGATCATCAAGAATGTCGTCGCCGGCTTCGGCAAGCCCGGGACGGTGCCGATCCCCTTCACCTCGGAGGATTACGACCACGATCTGCTGAAGCCGATCGCCTACGACATGAACCTGGCCAAGCAGTATATGGAGAAGGCCGGGTACAAATACTGACCGCATGCCGCCCAGGGCCGGGCTCATGCCCGGCCCCTCTCTACCTGACGACAACTCCCAAGGAACAAGACGATGCGTGTCGCAATTCTCGGCGCAGGTTCGATTGCCTATGGCAATGCCGCGCTGCTCGCCTCCCTCGGCCATGAGCCCGTCCTGTGGTCGCCCTCCGGCAAGAGCGGGCAAAGCCTCGCCAACGGCGAGACGCTGACCGCGACCGGCGCACTGACCGGCACGTTCAAGGTCGGCATGGCGGCGAGCGCAGGCGAAGCGATCGCTGGGGCCGATGCCGTTCTCTTCGCCCTGCCGGCCAATGGTCACCGCCTCGCGATGGACGCCGCCGCGGCCCATCTCGCCAGCGGCCAAATCGTCATCATCAGCTCGCACACCTCCTTCAGCGGCCTCTACATCGCTAGGGCGATCGCCGAGCGCGGGCTCGATATCCCCGTCGTCGTCTGGGGCACGACGGTGACCGCCGGCAGGCGCACGGGCGATGCCAGCGTCAATGTCTCGACGGTCCGCGCCAAGGTCGACATCGCGACGATCCCGGTCTCCGCCGCGGCGCGCGGCCTGAAGACTTGCCAGGACCTGTTCGGCGACCGTTTCGTCGAGCGCTCGGACGCGCTGGCGATCTCGCTGTCGAACCTCAATCCGCAGAACCATCTCGGCATCGCGCTGTGCAACTTCACGCGGATGGAGCATGGCGAGACCTGGGGCCAGAACGAAAACAACACCGATTCCGTCGGCCGCCTGCTCGAGGCGCTCGATGCCGAGCGTCTCGCCATCGCGGAAGCCGCCGGCTACCAGGTGCGCACCATCCGCGAGCACTACAACCTCTCCTTCCATGTCGAGCCGGGCCCCGTCGGCGAGATGGCGCGCCAGCTCGCCGCGCGCGGCAATGGCGGCAACGGGCCGAGCAGCATCGACACGCGCTATGTCCTGGAGGATGCTCCTTTCGGCCTGCACCCGACCGTCCTGCTCGGCAAGCTGACGGACCGGCCCGCGACCCTGCATCAGGCCGGGGTCGATATCTTCTCGGCGCTCTATGGCCGCGACTTCGCCGGCGAGAACGACCTGCTCGACGATATCGGCCTGGAGCGCATGTCGCTAGCCGAGCTCAAGACCCTTGTCCGGGACGGCTGGCCGGCGCAGCGAGCCTAGCTGCGGCCGCGCCGCCCGCTCTCCTGCTCACGAACCGGAAAAGACCATGCCTGACATCATCGTCATCGGCGCCGGCGTCCTCGGGACGTCCGTCGCCTATCGCCTCGCCCTGGCGGGCGCCAAGGTCACCGTGCTGGAAGCCACGCGCGTCGGCGGCGGCACCTCCGGCATCAGCTTCGCCTGGACGAATTCCTGCAACAAGTCGCCGCGCGCCTATCACGACCTCAACGTCGCCGGCATGCGCGCGCATGCCGCTCTCAAGGACGAGTTCGGCGCCACGCCCTGGTGGCATGGCGGCGGCCGCGTCGAATGGAAGGCGCCGGACGAGCAGGCCGGGCAGAAGGACAAGGTCCAGCGCCTGCGCGACTGGGACTACGCGGTCGAATGGATCGACCGCAAGCAGCTGCTCGAGCTCGAGCCCGACATCGCGCCCGAGGCCGTCGGGGATGCCCCGGTCGCCTGGTATCCGCGCGATGGCTGGCTCGACCCCGTGGTCTACGCCCATGCGATGATGAGCGCCGCGCGCCGGCATGGCGCGGTCCTGCGGACGCAGACGAAGGTCGCCGGGCTGATCGTCGAAGGCGACAAGGTCAAGGGCGTGCGCAGCGAGGCCGGCGAGACCTTTGGCGCCGACCTTGTCGTGAACTGCACCGGGCGCTGGTCGAACGAGGCGATCGGCGGCGACGTCCCTCAATTGCCGCTGGCGCCGACCATCGGCTTCCTGGTCTTCACGCCGCCGGTCCCGGCCGGCATCCAACGCGTCGTCGCCTCGCCGATCTGCGATTTCCGGCCGGATGGCGCCGGCCGGCTGATGCTCCATTGGGGCGCGGCCGATGCCACGGTCACGCCGGAGCTCGGCGTCGAGCCTGGCATGAAGCAGGCCGCCGATCTGGTCGAGAAGCTGACGCGGATCCTGCCCGGCATCGCGCCGGTCAAGCCCGAGGCGGCGCGCGTCACCATCCGCCCGATCCCGAAGGACGGCCTCTCCGCCATCGGCCCTGTCCCCGGGCTGGGCGGCTATTACGTCATGGTCACGCATAGCGGCGCGACGCTGTCGCCGGCCTTGGGCGCCATGGCCGCCGACGAGATCATCGGCGGGACGGCACGCCCGGAACTCGCCGACTTCCGGCCGGCGCGCTTCTTTCCCTGATGCAGCATTGGCCAGGATCGACCGCCCGCGGCGCCGCTAGCCCTCCCGACGGTAGAGGAAGCTCTCCGGCCGGACATGGTCGTCGCGCAGGCCCATGCGCTGGACCCGGTAGAGATGCTTGGTGAAGGCGAGCGCGTCGCTGCGCGAGAGCTCACGGCCGCGGTAATAGGCCTCCATCTCGACGCGCACCGCCTCGGGCGGGTGGCGGGCGATGCGCGCGGCGACGGAGCGGGCCTCCTCCATCAGCGCCTCGGGCGAGACCACCTTGTTGACGAGCCGGTGCGAGAGCGCCTCCTCGGCGTCCATCGCATCGCCCGTGAGCAGCATCCACATCGCGACCGTGTGCGGCAGCTGCAGCCCGAGCCGCGAGGTGCCGCCGGCGCCGCCCATGCCATAGGCGATCTCGGGAAAGCCGAACTTGGCGTTGGTCGAGGCGATGCGGATGTCGGTCAGCGACAGCAGGTAGATGATGCCCTGGCCGAGGCACCAGCCGTTCACCGCGCCGATGATCGGCTTGAAGCGTTCCATCGCCAGCACGTCGCGCGACCAGGAGAAGTCGTAGGGCTCCTCGCCCTCGCCGTGATGCGGCCAGAGATGGTCGGCGAGCGCCTCGCGCGGCGAGGCTTCGCTGCGATAGGGCGTACGGATGTCGTCGCCGGCGCAGAAGGCGCGCTCGCCGGCACCCGTCAGGATGCCGCAGCGGATCGAGGTATCGGCCAGGAAGTCCTTCAACGCGAGGAAGAGTTCCTTGTGAATGGCCGGATTGGTCGGATTCACCGACCCGTTCTCGATGGTGAAGACGGCGACGTCGCCGTCCTTTTCATAGCGCAGGGGCAAGGCTGTTCTCCTCGAAGCGTAGCGGAATCGGTCAGGCGGGCTGCCAGGCGCGGGCGAGCCGGTCATAGGCGCCGGCCCGCAGATCCTCGCGCTCGGCGACGATAACGTGCTTGGCGACCTTCTCGGACGGCGTCTTCGGCAGGCTCTGGCGGAGCTCGAGGAAGCGCGGCACCTTGAAGGGCGCGAGATGGGCGGCGCAATGCGCGAGGAAGCCCTCGACATCGAAGCCCTCCGGCGCGACCCCGGGCTTCAGCACGATGCAGGCCTTGACCTCCTGCCCGCGATCGGGATCGGGCACGGGGATCGCCGCCGCCTCCAGGATGTCGGGCCAGCCGAGCATCACCGCCTCGACCTCGCGCGCCGCGATGTTCTCGCCCGAGCGCCGGATCATGTCCTTGATCCGGCCGACGATGTAGTGGAAGCCACGCTCGTCGCGCCGGAACAGGTCGCCGGTGCGGAACCAGCCCTCGCGGAAGCTGTCGGCATTGGCCTCGGGCTTGTTCCAGTAGCCCTGCAGGATGCCGGGGCCGCGGATCCAGAGCTCGCCGATCTCACCGGGCGGCAATTCCTTGCCGTCCTCGTCGCGGATCGTCGCCTCGCGGAAGGGGGACGGGATGCCGCAGGTGCCGGAGCCGACCATCGAGACCGCGCCATAGGGCGTGAACAGCGCCGAGCCGACCTCGGTCATGCCGAAGCTCTCGCGCGCGACCACGTCGAAGCGCTGCTCGAGCTCGGCATGCATGTTCTTCCTCAGGCCGAAGACCGAGACCATCTTCAGCGGGATCGCGCGGTCGTCCTCGCGCGGCGGCTGCTTCAGCACGATCTGCGGGAAGATGCAGTACTCGATGCGGTAGCGCCGCACCCAGTCGAGGACATTGGTGCCCGAAGCCTTGGCCGCGACGAAGAGCGTGCCCTTCAGCCGCATGGCCATCAGCAGCAGCCATTGCGGATCCATGTAGTAGAAGGGCTGGGCGGCCAGCACATGGCTGACGATGCCGTTGGCGCGCATCGCCGCGACCCGGCTCAGCGTCAGCCAGTAGCGGTGGCTGAGCATGCAGCCCTTCGGGAAGCCCGTCGTGCCCGAGGTGTACTGGATGTTGATCAGGTCATCGAGCCCCGGCTCGCGCGCCGGTGCGAAACCGTCCGCCGGGGTCGCGGCGAGCGCTTCCCAGGAGCCTTCGCCGCCCGGGCCGCCGGCGACGATCGGGCTGGCGAAGGCCGCCAGCTCCCTCACCTCCGGCGCCCCGCCGATCTCGGCGAGCACGCCGGCATCGATCACGATCGTTTCGGCGCCGCTGTCGCTCAGCACATAGGCGACCTCGCGCGGGGTGTAGCGCACATTGATCGGCACCATGATCGCGCCGAGCCGCGCCAGCGCCAGCCAGGTCAGCGGGAAGGCGGGGACATTGGGCAGCATGACGCCGACCCGGTCGCCGAAGCCGATGCCGCGCCCGGCGAGGCCGGCGGCGATGGCGCGCGTCCGCTCGGCGATCTCGCGATAGCTCAGGACGGTGCCGGCCTCGAAGAAATTGGCGGCCGGCGCGTCGCCGAGCGCGGCCGCGCAGGCATCGACGAAGGCGGCGAGATTGGCCGGGAAGGGCTCGGCCTCGATCTGGGCGCGCAGCTGCGCGGCGTCCTGCAGTTCCTTATCCATCGGCGGGTTCCGTCTTGAGCCGGCGCAGCCCGGCGCTGCGCGCGAATTCGGCGATGCCGAGCCCGACGATCGACATCGCCACCATGACGCAGGCGGCGGCCGCGACCGTCGGGTCGAGCCTGAGATTGAGGTCGTTCCAGATGCGGAGCGGCAAGGTCTCGATCGCGCCCGAGACGAAGAGCGTGATGATCAGGTCGTCGAAGGAGGCGAAGAAGGCGAACATCGCGCCGGCCAGAATCGCCGGCCGTAGCGCCGGAAAAGTCACCAGCGCGAAGCACCGCCACGGCCCGGCGCCGAGCACGCGCGCCGCCCGCTCGATCGTCTGGTCGAGATTGCGCAGCGCGGCGCTGACGACCACCACGACATAGGGCACGGCAACGACGGTATGGGCGAAGACCAGCGTGGTCAGGCTCTCGAGCCATCGCAGCCGGGCGAACAGCATGAACATACCGAGCGCGATGACGATGCCGGGCACGATCAGCGGCGCGATCGAAAGCCCGTAGATCAGGCTGGCGCCGGGCAGCCTGTGGCGGACGATGGCGAGCGCGGCGGCGATGCCAGTGACGAGCGAGAGCGCCGTCACCAGCACGGCGACCTTGAGGCTCAGCCAGAGCGCCCCGCTCCAGGACGGGTCGGTGAACAGTGCACGGTACCAGCGCGCCGACCATTGCGTCGGCGGGAAGCTCAGGATCTCCGATTCGTTGAAGGAGAGCGGCACCAGGAAGACGAGCGGGAAGAGCAGGAAGACGACGACCAGGACGAACCAGATCGCCAGGCCCGCGCCGACGAGACCGGACCTCATCGCGCGCCTCCGTAGAGATTGCGCTCCGGCGCCAGCCAGCGCAGCAGCGCCACCGCGGCGATCGTCGTCGCCAGCAGCACGAGCGCCATCGCCGCGGCCGCGGTCCAGTCGTTCATCTGGTTGACCTGGAGGTCGATCAGGTTGGCGATGGTGCGGTGGCGCGGCCCGCCGAGCAGCGCCGGCGTGATGTAGAAGCCGAGCGAGAGGATGAAGAGCAGCATCGCCGCCGCCACGATCCCCGGCTTCGTCATCGGCAGATAGACATGCCAGAAGGCGCGCAGCGGCGAGGCGCCGAGCACGCGCGCGGCGCGCACCAGCCCGGTGTCGAGCTCGGCCATCACCCCGACCAGCGTCAGGATCGCGATCGGCAGCAGGATCTGGACCATGCCGAGATGGACGGCCAGCGGCGTGAACAGGAAGCGCTGCGGCGCATCGGTGAGGCCGAGCCAGAGCAGCGAGGCGTTGAGCAGCCCCTCGCGGCCGAGCACGAGCGACCAAGTGTAGGTGCGCACCAGCACGCTGGTCCAGAACGGCAGCAGCACCAGGGCGAGGTAGACGCCGCGGCGCGAGGCCGGCTGCGCCGCGATGAAGCAGGCCGCGGGATAGCCGATCACCAGGCAGATCAGCGTCACCGAGAGAGCGAGCTTCAGTGTGTTGACGAAGACGACGGCGAAGACCGGCGAGGCGGCGAGCCAGGCGAAGCCCGTCGTCGCGCCGCCCTTGCCCGCGAACGAGACCCGCATGATCTCGACGAACGGGACCACGAAGAAGATCGCGAAGAGCAGGAGCAGCGGAGCCGCCAGCAGCGGCCCCACCATCGACGATTTGCGCAAGGGTTTCTCTCCGGCCTCGCCCGCGTCAGCTCAGCAGCCAGGCGGCCCAGCGCTCGGCCAGCTTGGGCCGGTGCTCGCTCCAGTATTCCGGGTCGAACCGGTACTGGACCTCGACATTGGCCGGGTAGATCGGCAGCGTCCTGGCGAGCTCGGGCGCGACCTTCTCGATCAGCCCCGGCGCGAAACCGGGATAGGGCGAATCCTGCAGGAGCTGGGCGCCCTTGTCGGGGTCGAGCCGCGACTTCATGTAGCGCATCGCCTCGCGCGGATGCTTGGCGCCTTTCGGCACCGCCCAGTAGGAGAGCTGCAGCGCGCCGCCGTTCCAGATGATGTCGACCGGCTTGCCCTCCTTCTTCAGCGGCGGCACGCGCCCGTTCCAGACGGTGCCCATCACCGCCTCGCCGTCGACGAGGAGCTGGACCTGCTGCGCGCCCGTCGTCCACCAGGTCGCGACATTGCGCTTGATCTGGTCGAGCTTCCTGAAGGCGCGCTCGACGTCGAGCGGGTAGAGCTTGTCGGGCGCGACGCCATCGGCCAGCAGCGCGAATTCGAGGTTCTGGACCGGACTGTCCTGCAGCGCGCGCGGGCCCGGGAAGGCTTTCACATCCCAGAAATCGGCCCAGGATTTCGGCGCCTTGCCGCCGAACTTGTCCGTCCGGTAGGCGATGACCGTCGAGAAGGTCGAGGTCACCATCCCGTATTTCTGCCGGGCGATCTCGGGCAGCTTCTTGTCGGGGTCGACGATCGACCAGTCGATCTCGGTCAGCCAGCCGTTCTTCACCGCCTCGATCATGTCGGCCCCGCCCATCTCGGTGAGGTCCCATTCCATATTGCCGGTTTCGACCATCGCCTTGAGCTTGGCGATCGAGACCGGGGCCGTGGCGCGCACGCCGATACCGGTCTCGGCGGTGAACGGCTTCTCGTAGATGCGCTCCAGCGATTTCGCCAGGCTGCCGCCCGAGCCGTTGACGGTGATGGTCACGCCCTGCGCCTGCGCGCCGCGCATGCCGAGAACCGCCAGGGCCGCGCCGCCGAGGCCGATGCGGCCGATATCGCGCCTTGAAATTCGATTCATCGTTTCCCCTCCTGTTGTTGTCTTTTTCCGTATCTCGACGCGCCCTCACGCCTCGAGGAACACCGCCTTGTCGATGCTGAAGCCGAGCCGCACCGTCTCGCCGACGGCCGGAGGCCTGTGGCCCTGCCGCCGCTGCTCCTGCACGATCATGCGGCCGGCGCCTTCCGTGTCGACCACGCAGCGATAGCTGCCGCCATGGAAGGCGACATCCGCGACGACGCCGCTCAGGGCGCCCGAAGCCTCGCCCCCGCCGAGGCGCTCGACATGCTCGGGCCGCAGCGCCATCCGCCCGCTCCAGCCGGCGGGAAGCCGGCCGGGCGGCGTGAGATCCGTCCGCTGCCCGCCGAGCAGCAGCACGCCGTCGCGGAGTTCGGCCGGCACGAAATTCGTCTCGCCGACGAATTGCGCGACGAAGCCGTTGCGGGGCGCGTCATAGACCTCGGCCGGCGCCCCGATCTGCTCGATGCGGCCCTCGCTCATCACGACGAGCCGGTCCGACATCGCGAGCGCCTCGCCCTGGTCATGGGTGACGTAGATCACCGTGCAGCCGATCCGGCGCTGGACTTCGCGGATCTCGTCCTGCATCGCCTCGCGCAGCTTCAGGTCGAGCGCGCCGAGCGGCTCGTCCATCAGCAGCACGCGCGGCTCGAAGACGATGGCGCGGGCGCAGGCGACGCGCTGGCGCTGGCCGCCGGAGAGCTCGTGCGGCTTGCGGCCGCCATAGCCGGCGAGGCGCACCATCGCCAGCGCCTGCTCGGCACGTGCATGGCGCTCGGCCCGCTTCACGCCGCGCATGCGCAGCGGAAAGGCGACATTGTCGCGCACATCCATGTGCGGGAAGAGCGAATAGCTCTGGAAGACCATCCCGACATTGCGCTTCTCGGTCGGCACCCGCGTGATCGAGACCCCGTCGATCAGCACGTCGCCGGAGCTCGGCTCGATGAAGCCGGCAAGGATGTTGAGCGCCGTCGTCTTGCCCGAGCCGGACGGCCCGAGGAAGGTCACGAACTCGCCCGCCGCGATGTCGAGCGTGAAGCCGCTCAGCGCATCGACCTCGCCATAGCGCTTGGCGACGCCCCTGAAGGCGATCGGAGCCCCGCCGCCCGCGAGCCTTCCCCCCTCGGCGCCTGTCCCCTCGCGATGTGCTAAAGGTGGGTGCATGATCAACCTGAAACTGATATCAGTGTCAGTATGAGAACGGGAGTTTGGACGTGTCAAGCGCTCACCAGGCCGCCAGGCGGAGAAAAGCGGGCGGCGGCGACGGGCCAGCGGCGAGCCGGGATGCCGCGCCGGCCCTCGCCGGCTTCAGCTTTCCGGAGGCGATGCAGCGCGACCTCGAGGCGGGCGGGAAGCTTCCACGCTCGGAGACGACGCGCCGGCGCCTACTGATCGCCGCGGCGGAGCTGATCCAGGATGCGGGCTTCAACGGCCTCAAGGTCGCCGACATCTGCAAGCGCGCCGGCTTCGCCCATGGCACCTTCTATCTGCACTGGCCGGACCGGCGCGCCATCGCCCATGACGTGCTCACCGAGTTCATGGAGGCGATCAAGCGCCTGCGGCCGCCGCGCGATCCCGGGCAGTCGTTCTACCGGCGCCTCGTCCACGGCCATCTCTACTATATCGACGTCTACCGCCGGAACGCCGGGCTGATGCGCTGCCAGGGCCAGCTCGGCGACGAGAGCGAGGATTTCGCGCGGATCGGCCTCGAGGCCAATCTCGGCCTCGCGCGACGGGTGGTGCGGGCCGTCGAGCACGAGCTCAGGGAACAGGCCCTTGTGGCGGATGATGGCGCCGACCGGCTCGCCACCGCCCTCGCCTGCATCGCGATGGTCGACAAGCTGCTCCACGAGATCTTCGTCCGCGGATTGCAGATCGGGCTGAGCGATGACGATCTCGCCGCGATGTTCTCCCGCGCCTGGCATCGCGCCCTGCTCGGATGCGAACCGATTGCTGGTCGTCGCAACTAATCGTGCTCGGCGCCGGAAGCACTGCGCAATGTGCAGAGCTTCCGGCGCCCTCAGATCAGCGGAACAGCGCCAGCGACTTCGACAGCGTGATCCAGACGCCCCAGGCGAGCGGCAGCCCGACCACCGCCCAGGCCAGCAGCGCCGGGCCGTCGAGCCCGCCCTTCCCGATGCCGAAGGAGCCGTACTGGACCGTCGCGTTGGCGCTCGCCGTCCTGGCCTGCAGGGCCGCGACCTCGGCGTCCTTCATGAACCACCTCGACGCGACGGGACGGACCAGCAGGTTGCAGAGGAAGCCGAGCACCAGCATGCCGGCGAGGATGTAGAGCGTGCGGTCATAGACCTGCGCCCTGGGCACCCCGGCGGCGATCTGCGCCTCGCGGATATAGTTGACCACGACCGGGCCGACGATGCCTGCCGTCGACCAGGCCGTCAGCAGCCGGCCATGGATCGCGCCGACGAACTGCGTCCCGAACATGTCGGCGAGATAGGCCGGCACCGTCGCGAAGCCGCCGCCATACATCGACAGGATGATGCAGAAGAAGGCGACGAAGAGTGCCAGCGAGCCCGCATGCGCCGCCCAGGGCGAGAGCCCGTACATCAGGATGCCGAGCCCGAAGAAGGTGGCATAGGTCAGCTTGCGGCCGAGCTTGTCCGACAGCGAGGCCCAGAAAAAGCGGCCGACGATATTGAACAGCGAGAGCAGGCCGACGAAGGCGGCCGCGATCGTGGCGATCTGCTTCTTCTGCTCGGCGTCGAGCGCGGCGAAGGCGATCTCGGGCTTGCCGATCAGCGAGCCCGCGAAAATCTCCTGCAGCATCGGCGAGGCCATGCCGATGACACCGATGCCGGCCGAGACGTTGAGGCAGAGCACCGCCCAGATCAGCCAGAATTGCGGCGTCTTGTGCGCGTCCTTGAGATGGACATGACCCGACGTGATCATCGCGTTCTGCGTTGCCGGCGGGGTCCAGCCCTCCGGGCGCCATCCGGCCGGCGGAATGCGGTAGCCGAAGGTGCCGGCCATCATGAAGGCGAAATAGATCACCGCCATCACGACGAAGGTCTCCCAGACACCCACCGATGTCGGGGTCTTGAAATGGTTCATCAGGATGTCGGCGAGCGGCGAGCCGATCATGGCGCCGCCGCCGAAGCCCATGATCGCCATTCCGGTCGCCATGCCCCGCCGGTCCGGAAACCATTTCACCAGGGTCGAGACCGGCGAGATGTAGCCGAGACCCAGCCCGATTCCGCCGATGACGCCGGAGCCCAGCCACATCAGCCAGAGCTGGTGGGTATAGACGCCGAAGGCCGAGATCAGGAGGCCGCCGCACCAGCACAAGGTCGAGGCGAAGGCCGCCTTGCGCGGGCCGACCCGCTCGAGCCAGCCGCCCCAGACCGCGGCCGACGAGCCCAGCAGCACGAAGAACAACGTGTACATCCAGCCGAGATCGGCGACCCTCCAGTCGCAGGCGGTGGTGAAGAGCGAGCCGATCAACCCGACATCGGCGGCGCAGGCGACGGGCTTGGTCACCCCGATGGCCTGGCTGAGCGGCAGCCAGAACACCGAAAAGCCATAGGCCATGCCGATGCAGAGATGGATGCAGAGCGCCGCCGGCGGCACCAGCCATCGGTTGAAGCCGGCCTTGGCGATGATCCTCTCGCGGTCGAGCAGCCCCACCCCGGGAGATGTCTGCTCTATGCCTTGTGCAATGCTCATTCCCGTTCCCTTCCCCAAAGCGCTGCCGTTCGGGCCGGATGGTGCTCCGGCTCGTTTGAACTGCCGATGGCGACGGCTGCCCGCCGCGCCCCTCACCCGCTTGGCGCGGGCCTTATCTTGGCGAGCGCCTGCCGCACGAGCGGCGACAGCGCTGACGCATCCTTCTCGAAGCCGGCGCGGAAATCCTCGCGCATGCGCCGGTTCCAGAACTGGTTGATGTGATCGGCGATCGCTGCGACCGCCTCCGTCTCCGGATAGGATTTGAAGAAATCGCCGATCTGATTGGCCATATGGGCGAGCTTGGCGAGTTGCTCGCCTGCATGATCCCGCCCCGCCGTTTCGGTGCCTTCGGCCTGCATCATCACGCTTGCACCTCCACGGGGTCTGCAAGGCGCCCAGTGAAGACGGTCGCGGAATCGGCCCGCGCGATGCAGACCAGGGTGAGTCCGAGCACATGCGCCCGCTCGATCGCCAGCGAGGTTGGCGCCGAGATCGAGACCAAGGTGCCGGCCCCGAAGATCGCCGCCTTTTCGACCATCTCGAACGAGGCACGGCTGGTGGCCAGGACGAAGCCGTCGCGCGCGTCCTGTCCGGCCCGTAGGCGCGCGCCGATCAGCTTGTCGAGGGCGTTGTGGCGGCCGACATCCTCACGCACGGCCAGGATCGCGCCGTCGCGGCCGCACCAGGCGGCGGCATGGACCGAGCGGGTGAGGCGGTGCAGCGGCTGCTGCCGCTCCAGAGCTTCGAGTGCCGTCCGGATCGCCACTGGCGCGATCGGATCGGCGATGCTGGCGCGAGCCTCGGCGCTGGGCAGCCCGGCGAGCGTCTCGACGCCGCAGAGCCCGCAGGAGGTCCGGCCCGAGAGGTTGCGCCGGCGCGCCAGGTGCTCACGGAAGCGGCCGGGCGCGAGCTCGACGCTAACGACGATGCCGTCCGCCTGTGGCGTCGCGGCGATGCCGCGGATCTCGTCGACGGTCCGGACGATCCCCTCGGTCACGCTGAAGCCGGCGACGAAGTCCTCGAGGTCGGACGGCGTCGCCATCGTCACCGCATAGGGCAGATTGCCGTAGACGATGTTGACGGGCGCCTCGACCGCGACCTCGGCGCTGGCCGCGGCCGCATGAGCGGCCGTGCCGAAGCGCACGGTCCGGACCTGGACCGCGTGGCTCGCGGGCGGCTGTGCGGGCGGACTATTCCGCGGCATCCGGCAACCGTCCTGCGATCAGGCGCAGCGAGATGTCCTCCTCGCGATTGCGCTCCTGCCATTGCGAATAATAGTTCGTCCGCCGGACCTCGACCGCCGTGACCTTGTATTCCGGGCAGTTCGTCGCCCAGTCCGAATAATCGGTGGTGATGACGTTGGCGCCGGTCTCGGCATGGTGGAAAGTGGTGTAGACCACGCCGGGCTGCACCCGCTCGGTGATCTGCGCACGCAGCGAGATGTCGCCGGAGCGGCTGGCGAGCGCGACGAGATCGCCGTCCTTGATGCCGCGGCTCTCGGCGTCGAACGGGTGGATCTCCAGCATGTCCTCGTCATGCCAGGCCTGGTTCTCGGTTCGCCGCGTCTGGGCGCCGACATTGTATTGCGAGAGGATGCGCCCGGTGGTCAGGATCAGCGGGTAGCGCGGGCCGGTTCGTTCCTGGGTCGGGACGAACTCGGTGATCATGAACTTGCCCTTGCCGCGCACGAAGCGGTCGACATGCATCAGCGGCGTGCCGGTCGGCGCCTTCTCGTTGCAGGGCCATTGCACCGAGCCGAGCTTCTCCAGCTTGTCATAGCTCACTCCGGCGAAGGTCGGCGTCAGCCGCGCGATCTCGTCCATGATCTCGCTCGGATGGCCATAGGCCATCTCGTAGCCGAGCGCGCTGGCGAGATCGATCGTCACCTGCCATTCCGACTTGCCGGAGAGCGGCGCCATCACCTGGCGCACGCGGTTGATGCGGCGCTCTGCATTGGTGAAGGTTCCGTCCTTCTCCAGGAAGGAGGAGCCCGGCAGGAAGACATGGGCGTATTTCGCCGTCTCGTTCAGGAACAGATCCTGGATGACGACGCATTCCATGGCCGCGAGGCCGGCCGTGACATGCTGTGTATTGGGGTCCGACTGGGCGATGTCCTCGCCCTGGACATAGAGCCCCTTGAAGCTGCCGCCCACCGCCTCGTCGAGCATGTTGGGGATGCGCAGCCCCTGCTCGGCATCGAGCGGCACGCCCCACATCATCTCGAAGACCTGGCGGGTGGCGTCGTCGGCGACATGGCGATAGCCGGAGAACTCGTGCGGGAACGAGCCCATGTCGCAGGAGCCCTGGACATTGTTCTGCCCGCGCAGCGGATTGATGCCGACGCCCTCGCGCCCGATATTGCCGGTGGCCATGGCGAGATTCGCCATCGCCATCACCGTGGTCGAGCCCTGGCTGTGCTCGGTGACGCCGAGCCCGTAATAGATCGCGCCGTTGCCCCCCAAAGCGTAGAGCCGGGCCGCTGCGCGGATATCGGCCGCCGGCACGCCAGTGAATTCCTCGCTCGCCTCCGGCGAGTTGCGCTCCTCGGCGACGAAGCGGGCCCAGAGCTCGAAATCGGCGAGGTCGCAGCGCTCGCGGACATAATCCTCGGCGATCAACCCCTCGGTCACGACGACATGAGAGATCGCGTTGAGGAGGGCGACATTGGTGCCGGGCTTCAGCTGCAGATGGTAGTCCGCCTTGATATGCGGCGACTTGACGAGATCGATCCGGCGCGGGTCGGCGACGATCAGCCTGGCGCCCTGGCGCAGGCGCTTCTTCATCCGCGAGGCGAAGACCGGGTGGCCGTCGGTCGGGTTGGCGCCGATGACGATGATGACGTCGGATTTGGCGACCGACTTGAAGTCCTGCGTGCCGGCCGAGGTGCCGAGCGTGGTCTTGAGGCCATAGCCGGTCGGCGAATGGCAGACGCGGGCGCAGGTATCGACATTGTTGTTGCGGAAGGCGGCGCGCACCAGCTTCTGGACGAGGAAGACCTCCTCGTTGGTGCAGCGCGAGGAGGTGATGGCGCCGACCGATTCCCGGCCATATCTGGCCTGGATGCGCTTGAACTCGCCGGCCGCGTAGGCGATCGCCTCCTCCCACGAGACCTCGCGCCAGGGATCGGTGATCTTCTCGCGGATCATCGGCCTGGTCATGCGGTCCTTGTGGGTCGCATAGCCCCAGGCGAAGCGGCCCTTGACGCAGCTATGGCCCTCGTTTGCCTTGCCGTCCTTGTAGGGCACCATGCGCACGACGCGGTCGCCCTGCATCTCGGCCTTGAAGGAGCAGCCGACGCCGCAATAGGCGCAGGTCGTGACCTTGGAATGCTCGGGTTGGCCGAGCTCGATCACCTTGTTCTCCATCAGCGTCGCGGTCGGGCAGGCCTGCACACAGGCGCCGCAGGAGACGCATTCCGAGCCGAGGAAATCGGTCGGCCCGGCGGCGACGCGCGAATCGAAGCCGCGCCCGGTGATCGTCAGCGCAAAGGTGCCCTGCACTTCGGCGCAAGCGCGCACGCAGCGATTGCAGACGATGCACTTGGTCGGGTCATAGGTGAAATAGGGGTTGGAGGTGTCCTTCGGCAGCCAGTTCTCGTTGGCGAAGCCCTCTTCGCTCCTGGCGAAGACGTGGTTCTCGCCCTCGTAGCCATAGCGCACCTCGCGCAGGCCGACGGCGCCGGCCATGTCCTGCAATTCGCAATCGCCATTGGCCGAGCAGGTCAGGCAATCGAGCGGATGGTCGGAGATGTAGAGCTCCATCACGCCCTTGCGCAAGGAGGACAGGTTCTCCGACTGGGTCCGTACCGTCATGCCGTCTTCCGCCGGTGTGGTGCATGACGACGGCGTGCCGCGCCGGCCCTCGATTTCGACCAGGCAGAGCCGGCAGGAGCCGAAAGGTTCGAGCGAATCGGTGGCGCAGAGCTTCGGGATCTTGGTGCCGAGGCTCATCGCCGCGGCCATCACCGAGGTGCCGGCCGGAACGGTGACGCTTTCGCCGTCGATCGTCAGCGTCACCGTCTTCTCGGCGACCCGGATCGGCGTTCCGAAATCGATCTCCTTGATCAGGCTCATCGATGTCTCCTCACTCGGCCGCGAGCGGCAGCTTAGGCGCCGGCGGGCGGTCGAAATCCTCGAAGAAATGATTGAGCGCGCTCATCACCGGCATGGGGGTGAGGCCGCCCATGGCGCAGAGCGAGGCGTCGGTCATCAGCTTGTTGAGGTCGCGCAGCACGGCGATGTTCTTCGGCCGCTCGGTGCCTGCGATGATCCTGTCGACCAGCTCGACGCCGCGCGTCGCGCCGATGCGGCAGGGCGTGCACTTGCCGCAGCTTTCCTTGGCGCAGAACTCGAAGGCGAAGCGCGCCTGCTTCGCCATGTCGACGCTGTCGTCGAAGACGACGATGCCGCCATGGCCGAGCATCGCCCGGATACCGGCCAGCGCCTCGTAATCCATCGGCGTGTCGAGCTGCCTGGCGGTGAGATAGGCGCCGAGAGGTCCGCCGACCTGCACGGCCCGGATCGGCCGGCCGCTCAACGTGCCGCCGCCCAGATCCTCGATGATCTCGCGCAGCGAGATGCCGAAGGCGAGCTCGATCAGCCCGCCGCGCCTGACATTGCCGCCGAGCTGGACCGGCAGCGTGCCGCGCGAGCGGCCCATGCCGTAATGGGCGTAAGCCTTGGCGCCATGCGCCAGGATCCAGGGCACGGCGGCAAAGGAGAGCACGTTGTTGACGATGGTCGGCTTGCCGAACAGGCCCTGCAGGGCCGGGATCGGCGGCTTCGCCCGGACGATGGCGCGCTTGCCTTCGAGGCTCTCCAGCAGCGAGGTCTCCTCGCCGCAGATATAGGCGCCGGCCCCGAGCCGGACCTCGAGATGGAAGGCCTTGCCGGAGCCCAGCACGTCGTCGCCGAGAAACCCGGCATTGCGCGCCTTCAGGATCGCCCGCTGCAGCGCCGTGTGAGCGTGCGGATATTCCGAGCGCAGATAGATGTAGCCCCTGGTCGCGCCGACCGCGACGCCGGCGATCGCCATGCCCTCGATCAGCAGGAAGGGGTCGCCTTCCATCAGCATCCGGTCGGCGAAGGTGCCGCTGTCGCCCTCGTCGGCGTTGCAGACGATGTATTTCAGTGCCGCGTCCGCGTCGTGGACGGTCTTCCACTTGATCCCGGTCGGGAAGCCGGCGCCGCCGCGGCCGCGCAGGCCGGATTCCTTCACCAGCTCGACGATCTCGGCGCCGGTCAGGGCGAGGGCCTTCTCCAGTCCCTTCAGCCCGCCCTGGGCGCGATAATCCGCAAGCGAGAGCGGGTCGGCGACGCCGACACGCGCAAAGGTCAGACGCTGCTGGCGCCGCATCCAGTCGAGCTCGCCGGTCGGGCCGAGCCGCAGGGAATGCTCGGCGCCGTCCTGGAATCCCGACTCGAACAGACCGGCGACGTCCCTCGCCGAAACCGGGCCATAGGCGATGCGGCCGGATGGCGTCTCCACCTCGACCAGCGGCTCCAGCCAGAGCATCCCGCGCGAGCCGTTGCGGACGAGGTCGATCGCGACCCCGCGCGCCTGCGCCTCGCGCATCACCGCCTGCGCGACGGCCTCTGCGCCGACCGAAAGGGCCGCGGCGTCGATCGGGACATAGATGCGGATCGCCCCACTCATGCGTGGGCTCCGCAGAGTGCCGCGACCCGGCCGGCATCGACCCGTCCCACCAGCTCGCCCTCGACCAGAGCCGAGGGGCCGAGCGCGCAATTGCCGAGGCAGTAGACCGTTTCGACCACGACCCCGCCCGGACCGCCAGGGCGATCGACGACGATGCCGTGGTCGCGCGCCAGTTCGTCGACGAGCGTCTCGCAGCCCAGCGCCTGACAGGCCTCGGCCCGGCACAGCTTGACGACGCGGCGGGGCGGCGGGGCAGTGCGGAAATCATGGTAGAAGGAGATCGTGCCGTGCACATCGGCGCGCGACAGGTTGAGCGCATCGGCAATCAGCGGCACGGCCTTGGGGTCGACATAGCCGAACTCCTCCTGCAGGGCGTGCAGGATCGGCAAAGTCGCTCCTTCGAGATGGGCGAGGCCCGCGATGATCAGGCGCGCGCCGTCTTCGTCCCAGGCCGGATATGCCGCCATGTCTCCTCCATGTTCAGCCGTTCTGCCGGCTTTTTCGATTGGAGGAATTGAGAACGAAGGTTGGAACGGGTTCAAATCGTTTGTTCCAACCGCATGATAGCCGTGGACTATCAAAATGACTGAACGCCTGCCGGAACGCTCGACCACCCCGCACGAGTTTGCCGGTAAGCCTGGCTCGTCACGTGTTTTTTGCAGCGCAACACGATACCACTCATATCAAGATAGGTCGGGCCTATCGGACAATCGGCCGCCGCGGTAGCGCCGCTTCGACGACGGGCCGTGTCATCATCAGGAGGTTGCGCGCGAGCGGCGCGAAGGGCTGCCGGTCGGCGACGATCAGGCCGATGGTTCGCTGCGCCGACGGTTCGACCAAGGGCAAGGCCTTGGTTCCGATCGGGACGCCGAAGAATTCGAGCAGCTGGATCGAGACGATGCTGGCGACGCCCTGGATGCCGGCATGGGAGCAGAGATTGAAGATCGAGTTGGTTTCGATCGCCGGGCGCGGCGACTGGCCGACCGAGCGGAAGATGCCGTCGATGATGCGCCGGTTCTGCATATCGGATGTGAGCAGGCAGAGCTTGAGCTCGGCGGCCTCCGCCCAGGTGATGGAATCGCGCTCGCCGAACTCGCCGTCCTCACGCGTCAGCAGCACATAGGATTCGAGATAGATCGGTTTCGAGATCACCCGGTCGAGCGGCTCGTTGTCGAGATAGGTCAGGCCGACATCGAGCTCGAAATTGTCGATGCGCTGCTGGATCTCCATCGAGGTCAGCGACAGCACGGTCAGCGAAACCTCGGGATAACGCGAAGAGAACGGCGCGGTGATATGCGCGATCATCGGCAGCGCCGTCGGGATCGCCCCCAGCCGGATGCGGCCGCTGACGCCCTCGCGCAGCCCCGCGATCGATTCCCGCATCAGGTCGGCTTCGGCGAGGATGCGCCGGGCATGGGCGAGCACGACCTCGCCCTCCTTGGTGAACCCCTGGAAGCGCCGGCCACGCTCGACGATGAGGACGCCGAGCTCCTCCTCCAGCTGGACGATCGCGGCCGAGAGCGTCGGCTGCGAGACGTGGCAGGCCTCCGCCGCTTTGCGGAAATGCTTCTCGCGGGCGAGCGCGTCGAGATAGATGAGCTGGCGGATGATCATCGACCGATTGTAGCCAGGCGAAGCGGAAATCGGCCATGCCATTATGCCCGATAAAATGCACTGCCAACCTTTGGTTCGAAGCCAGGGCCGGGCGCGATGCCGTCACCCACAACCTTTCAAATCGTCGCTCCAAGCGAGATTTGGGTGATGACAGGTCGTTGAGCCGGCTGCCGGTCGCTGGGAACGGCAGCCGTGCCTCATGGGATCTGCGATCGTCAGGACATGGCTTGATCAGCGCGCGGCTTACGGGGCCAGGTTCGGCCAATTGGCGTCGGCCTGGACGATGTAGGCCTGTGTTTTCGTCAGCCAGGTCTTTCGCACGCCGAGGTCGTAGTTCAGGTAGAGCTTGCCATCGACGATCGACCAGGCCTCGGGCTCGATCTTGACGAGATAGCCGCGCGAGGTGCCGTAGGCGCAGAAGCCACCATAGGCCGGCAGGTAGCGCTGCGGGTCGGCCTCGAACAGCGCCTTGTGCTCGGCGCTGGCGAAGCGCCAGGTCGCGCCGCCGTGGCTCGTCGAGAATTCCGGCTTGCCGAGCCGTGGTCCGCCATCGCGGAAATAGGCGACCGGGTCGTAGCCGCGGATCGCGAGCCCGTCCGACGAGCCCAGCGTGTTGACCGGGCGGGGCGTGTCGGCCCGGACAGCGGGCGCGGCGAGGGCTGCCCCGGCGAGCATGATGAAATTGCGCCTGTCGAGCATGGCGTTTCTCCTTTCCATGTCTGTGCTCAGGCCGCGCGCGCTTCCAGCGCCTCGAAGACATAGGCCGCGAGATAGCCGTAGATCGCGTGGCCGACGAGACTCATGAAGGACAGCCGCGGCACGTCGTTGAGCAGGAAGTGCTGCCCGGCCAGCGGGGCGAAGAAAGCGAGCGCGATGAAATAGGTGATCACGCCCCAGATCCAGCCATCGGCCGGCATGCCGAAGCTCTTCACCCAGCGTGTCACGATCCAGTAGCCGAGCGGATAGAACAGGAAGCCGGTGACGAAATGCAGCAGCTTGGCGGTCGGCGTCGAGACCGTCAGGCCGAGCTGATGCGCGAAGAGCGACTTCACCAGCTCCGGCGGCTCCAGGGCGTATTCGGCGAACCAGGCGGTCGGCACGGCCGAGAACAGCTCCCAGAAGCCGAGCCCGGCGAAGCCGCCGAGCGCGAGATGGATCATCGTGCGGGTGGAGGGCAAGGCGAAGCTGCCGGTCATGGTCGTGGTGGTCATGGGCCTTCTCCGTGTTGGCATCTTGTGTCAGTGGGCGATGGCGAGCGGGGTCGAGGCGACGGCGAGTGCCGCGAGGCGGCCTGCGGGGCGGCCGCGCAACTGCGCCAGACGCCGTGCGGCGAAGCGATTCGCGCCGCCGCGCCGGGTGAGCCGGTCGCTCAGCGCTGCGGCGGCGCGGTCAAGGCTGCCGGCGCGGATCAGGCTTTCGGCATAGGCCTGCTCGAACAGGTCGCGCTGGGCATGGCTGCCGCCGATCGCGACGAGCCCGCTGCGGGCGGCGCCGAGCAGGCGGGCCGCCTCGGCATAGTCGCCCTCGCTGAAGGCGATCAGCCCGAAGGCCGCGAGCGCGCCGTTGCGGGCGGCCTCGCGCCGCTCGCAGCTCGCATGGGCATGCGCGTCCTCGGCCAGGCTGCGCGCGATCGTCTCGGCCCCGTCATGATGGCCGGCGCCGAGCAGGGAGAGCGCATAGTGCAGATCGGCGAAGACGAGGCGGCCGTCATGGACGCGCCCCTCCGCCTTTGCGGCGAGCTCGTCCCAGCGGCTGCCGACATCGACACCGGCATAGTCCAGCCGCGCCAGCAGCGAGGCTCCATTGGCGATATCGCGGTAGTCGTCGGTCGGCTCGGCGCGGATCTCCTCGTCATAGAGGCGCAGCACCTCGGCGGTCTCGCCGCGCTCGAGCCGGAACAGGGCGAGATGCCAGGTGATGTGGAAACGCAGGTTGTTGGCATGGGAGAAATTGCGGCCATCGCCGAGCCAGGCGACGCCCTCGTCGGCCCGGCCGGTCATCTCCAGCACGTGAGCGACGGCATGGCGGCCCCAGGCGTCGCGCGGACTTAAGCTCACGGCGTGGCGGCCGACGCGCTCGGCCTCGGCATAGTGGCCCTGCTCCTCCAAAGCGAAGGCGTAGCAGCCGTTGACATAGCCGGCCAACGGATGGCTCTCGCCGAAGCCGGGGACCACCTGGCGCAGGCTCGCCAGCATCTCGGCCTGGTCGCCGAGCATGAAGCGCAGGCCGTGCGAGAGCTTCAGCGCCAGCACGTCGAAGGGATGGGCGAGCAGGATCGCCTCCAGCCGCTGCGCCGCCCGGCGCGGCGCGTCGTCGAGCCAAAGCGCCAGCGCCTCGATCACCATCGTCTCGCGCCGGGTGACGGGCCGCGCCGCCGCGGCGGCGCGCGCCCTGGCGAGGCAATCGCGCGCCGGGCCGGACAATTCGCCACGCGCCAGCGAGAGCAGCATCAGGCCCTTGGCGGCATGGGCCAGCGCGAAACCGGGATCGGCCTCGAGTGTGCGCGCGAGATGCTCGGGCGTCGCAGCGGCATGGGCGAGCAGGGCCTCGAGCGTGTCGTTCCAGGCGATCCGGGCCCTGTCGTTCGCGGTGCCGACGCGGTCGCCGGAGAGGTCGTGATACATAATCTGCTCCATTGCGGCGCTCGTCCGGAGCGCTCATCGGGGAGTTCGCAGCGGGCCGATCAAACGGCGTTCAACTCGCTTCACGGACCCGTGTTCGCAGGGCGATGGCGGCCGGCGCGGGCTCCGCCTGCGGCTGGGCCTCGGGCTTGTGAGCCGGCTTCGCCCAGGGCGCGCTCTTGAACCAGCCGACCACGATCGCGACGCCGAGGATCAGCGCGAAGCCGGTGAGGTTCAGCAGGGCGATGACGGGTTCGCCGTGCCCGGCCATCTCGGCGGCTGTGCCGGCGAGCCGGGACAGCACGACGCTGGCGAGGAAGGTCGCGAGCGATTGCCGGCCGATCAGGATGAGCAGATGGCCCGCCCCCCGGTCGAGCCGCCGGCGCCGGGGCTCGATCAGGCTCAGGACCAGATAGGCCAGCGCCAGGAAATGCAGGACGCGCAGGATGTGCAGGTTGCTCTTCTCGGCCTCGGGGATGATCAGGTCGCGCAGCGCCTGCGCCGCAGGCCAGTGCCCGAGGATGCCCCAGAAGGAGAGCGGCACGCAGAGGACGACGAAGGCGGCGGCGGCCGGCACGAGGCGCCTGTCGCCGAGCCGCGGCACAGGCAGCCACCTCATGGCGATGAAAAAGCCGGTGAAGAAGATCAGCTGCCAGGCGAAGGGATTGAGGAACCAGCCCGCGCCGTTCCAGGGGTTTCCGGGCAGGTTGAGGCCGCTCGTCCAGACCAGGGCGTAGAGCAGCCCGGACAGCGCGAAGGGCAGGGCCGGATGCAGGCGCCTGAGCGCCATCATGACCGGCACCAGCGCCAGGATGACGAGATACATCGGCAGGATGTCGAGATAGTCGGGCTGCCAGGTCAGGGTGGCCAGGCCGAGCAGGGCGCTCTCCGGGTCGCTGAGCAACGGCGGAAACTGCGTTGCGAGCTCCGAGAGGCCGAAGGCCCTGTCGAGCGACGCGGCGAGCGCGATCAGCGCCAGGACGAGGCCGAGCTGCGCCCAATAGACCTGCCAGATCCGATAGGCGATGCGCGCCGTGCCGAGCCCAAGCCCGCGCCGGACGAAGACGCTGCCGAAGGCGAGCGCGCTCGCGATGCCGGAGCAGAAGACGAAGAGCTCGGCCCCGGACGAGAAGCCGAAGCGCGCCGGAATGAAGGCGTTCCAGCTGTTCGCCGGCAGATGCGCGACGAAGATGATCAGCATGGTCAGGCCGCGGAAGAGGTCCAGCCGCTCGTCGCGCGGGCGCTTCGCCCCCTGCTGAGACGGGCTCATCAGAAGGCTCCCTCATAGCTCTTGGCGTCGATATGGCAGGCGAGGAGGGTGAAGCCCTCGCGCCGGAAGGCAGCCTGCGCCTCGCGCTTCAGGCTGCGGCGATCGTCGAGATCGACACCGTGGCCGCCCATGGCGCGGGCGACCGCGGCGAAGTCGGTCGCGCCGAAATCGACGCCGGCGCGCCTCAGCCCGAGCTGGCGCTGCTTCAGCGCGATCAGCCCGAGGCTCTTGTCGACGAGCACGACGATGACGACGGGGAGCCTGAGGTCGCGCAGGGTCGCGAGCTCGCCGAGCACCATGTCGAGTCCGGCATCGCCGACGAAGCACAGCGTCGGCCGGCCGGAGCCGAGGGCCGCGCCGGTGGCGAGCGGCAAGGCGCAGCCCATCGTGCAGAGCCCGGTTGATTGCAGCAGGCGGCGCGGCCCGTCGCAGGCCCATGCCTGGCTGAGCAGGATGCGGTGCGCGCCGGAATCGGCGGTGGCGACGGTGCAGGCCGGCGCGGCCTCGCGTAGCGTCTCGAAGACGGCATGCGGGCCCCAGGCGGACGGCGCGGCGAAGGCGGCACGGAAGATCCGGCGGATCGCCGCCGGCTCGCGACCGAACCAGACGCCCTTCGTGGCATGGTCCTCGGCCAGCTTCGCCAGGATCGCGCCGACATCGCCTTCGAGCTGAAGGCTTGCCCCGTGCATGCCGTGCCGCAGCGGCTCGGCGACGATGTCGATCACACGCTTGTCGACCGGCCAGGGATTGCGCCAGCCCTGGCGCATCTCGATCGGGTCATAGCCGGCGAGCACGATCAGGTCCGCCGCCTCGATCAGCGGATGCACGATCGCGTCGGCCTTGGGCGACAGGCCGATGCCGCCGATGACGCGCGGATCGTCCTCCGGCACCAGCCCCTTGGCCTTGTAGGTGGTGAGCAGCGGCGCGCCGGTCCGCGCCAGGAAGCGGTCGAGCGCAGAGGCCCCGCCCTGATTGACGAGATCGAGCCCGGCGATGACCAGCGGCGTCTTCGCGCCGGCGAGCAGTTCGCGTGCAAGCGTGAGATCGGCTGGCACGGAAGGCAGCGTCAGCGGTGTGGCGGGCGGCCCGCGTCTTGTCGTGCGAGCCTCGGCGACGGAGATCGGCAGGTCGATATGCACCGGGCCGGGCCGGCCGCGCGTGGCGATGGCGATCGCCTTCTCCACGACGAGGTCCTCGGTGCCCGGCGCGGCCCGGAAACTCGCCTTGACCAGCGGACGCAGCACCGCCTGATGGTCGAAGACCTGATGCGTGTAGCTCTCGGCCAAGGCCTGATCGACGCAGCCGGTGATGAAGATCAGCGGCACGCGGTCCTGCTGGGCATTGGCGACGACATTGACCGCGTTGGCGACGCCCGGCCCGAGGGTCGCGACCAGCACGGGCAGCGCGCCCGTGGCGTGCCAGAGCCCCTCGGCCATGAAACCGGCGGCGTTCTCGTGCTTGGCGAGCAGGAAGCGGATGCCGGTCCGCTCCAGCGCGTCGACCAGCGCCAGCACCTCGCCGCCGGGAATGCCGAAGGCATGGGTCGCGCCTGCTGCCGCGAGCCGGCCGGCCAGCAGGTCGGCGCCCGTGACGAGATCGCTGGGGACCGCGGTCGCGCGGCTTGTCGGAATCGTATCGTGGCGCATGCGGTCTCTCCGGCGCGCCGCAAAGGCGGCTTGCCGGAGAAATCGCGCGACGGGTGGCTTTGGTTACATCCTCACGGAGACGTGAGCCCGGCGCCCACCCTCCGTTGCGCGCAGCGCCGTCTCGCCGCCATGCCGAAAGCTCCTCCGCCGGGCGGCCCGCAGATCGCCCCTCGCATGCGTGAGCGTAACGGGACGCGCGGCGGGCTTCATCGCCCGGTCGCGGGCTTGTGAGACCTGGTCCGGCATGCAACGGAATAAGCCGGATTCCGTCTTGCCATCCGGGAAAAGCGCTTCAGCACCGTGTCGCTCGCCGAACTCGAAACGCAGCTGCGACCGGTCTTCCTCGCCGCGCTGGCCGGCGATGCCGCCGCCTACCGGCTCTTCCTCGACACGATCAGCGCCCGGCTGCGCAGCTATTTGCGCCAGATGCTGGCGCGCGCCGGCCGCAGCGAGCCGAGCGAGGCCGAGGACGTGCTGCAGGAGACGCTGCTGGCGCTGCACCTCTCCCGCCACACCTATGATCCGGCGAGCCCGGTGACGGCCTGGGCTCACGCGATCGCCCGCTACAAGCTCGTCGACCATTTGCGTCGCAGCGGGCGGCATGCCGGAAACCTGCCGATCGACGACGAGGTCCATCAGCTCGCCGCGCCCGACAGCGGCGCCCCGGACGCCAGGCTCGATCTGGAACGCGCCATGCAAGCCCTGCCGGAGCGGGCCCGCACGCTGATCGATCGGGTCAAGATCCAGGGCGCGAGCGTGGCCGAGGCCGCGGATGCCGCGGGAATGACCGAGACCGCGGCCAAGGTCGCGATCCATCGCGGCCTGCAGGCCATGGCCCGGTTCCTGTCGAAGCGCGGCGTGAGGCCAGGGTGACTATACGTGATGCTGCACCAACGTAACCTTTTGCCGGCGTGCCGCGAATTTTGTCCCGAACCGAACCCAGTCGCAAGATTCAGACATGCAAACCGATGACCTGATCTCCCTCATGACCGCGAGCCACCGGCCGGTGGATACCGGTTGGCTGAGGCGCGCCACGGCGATCGCCGCGCTTGGAGCGCTCGCGGTCACGGTCACGCTCGTCCTCGCAACGCTCGGGGCCCGGCCCGATCTCGCGAGCGTGTGGATGACGCTCCCGGTCGTCGCCAAGGCCCTGCTCGGCGCGAGCGTCGCGACCATCGCCCTCATGCTGTTCCAGAGGAGCCTGCGTCCCGGGCTGAAGATGGCGCGGCTCCTGCCATTGGTCGCGATTCCCCTCCTGCTGGCGGCGGCCTGGGCCCTGCTGGCCCTGGCCCAGGCGCCGGCCGAGCAATGGAGCGCGCTGGTCTTCGGCCGCTATTGGCGCGCCTGTCTCATCGCGGTGCCGCTCTATGCGCTTTGCCCGCTCGTCATCCTGCTGATCCTGGCGCGTCGGGGGGCGCCGATAGACGGGCGCCTCACGGGGGCCTGTGCCGGCCTGGCCTCGGCGGGCCTCGCCACGGTGGCCTATAGCGTGCATTGCCCCGACGACGCGGCGCCGTTCCTGGCCGTCTGGTACACCCTCGCCATCATGATCGTGACGGGCCTCGGCGCGCTCGCCTTCCCGCGCCTGGTGCGTTGGTAACGCGGCCGGCGGCATCGACCGACGTCATTGAACGATCAAACACCCGCTTCCGAGCGAAGAGCGAATGTCTGCGATTGGCGCTGCGGGGCACCGGTCGGATCGGCGCCGCCTGGACGGGGGCTGACCGTTGCTATGCCGGCAGGACGACCACCTTCGTCTTGACCGGGGTGTTGTTGTAGAGGTGGATCATGTCCTGCGTGAGCAGGCCGATGCAGCCGCTGGTGATGCCGTTTCCGATCGATTCCGCGTCGAGGGACGCGTAGATCGTATAGAGCGTATAGGCGCCGTTCTGATAGAGATGCAGCGTGCGCGCGCCGAGCGGGTTGTCGAGGCCGCCAGGCATGCCGCGGGCGTATTTGGCCGCCTCGGGCTGGCGCTTGATCATCTCCCTGGGCGGCGTCCAGGTCGCCCATTCGGACTTGCGCCCGACATAGGCGTCGCCGTTCCAGCGGAAGCCGTCACGGCCGACATTGGCGCCATAGCGGGTCGCGCTCCCGTCGCCCTCGACGCGGTAGACATAGTAGTTGCTGGGATCGACGATGATCGTGCCGGCTGTTTCCTTGGTGTCGTAGGCGACCGTCCGGCGGAAATATTTCGGATCGACCTTGCTGACGTCGATCGCCGGGATCGGGAACTTCTCCTCGGGCACCGGCCCGTAGAGCTTCTGCACCTCGGCGAGGCTCATGCCGTCGGTCGCACAGCCGCCGAGCCCGAGCGCGCCGAGACCAGCGGCAGAGCCGACCAGAAACGACCGGCGGTCGAGAAGGCCTGCCCGACGCCCGAGCGGAGCGATCTCGTCCATCTTGCCGGCATCGGCATTCTTGTCGTCGATGATCATGTTTTGGACTTCCCATGTCCTGCTGCCCGGCGAGAGAATGCTCCGGCATAGACCCGCTGAACGTCTTGGCCAGGCTGAGATTGCCGGCACACGGCTCGACTGGCAAGCTCGGGCCTTCGCTCCACGGGAGGCGATGTGCCAAGGTCAGCGCCTGCGCGCCCTGCCGATGGATGCCGATCGGGCCTTCTTGATTTATGAGGGCAGATCGAGCACCACCGCCCCGAGAGCCTTTTGGCTGGAGTGTCCGGCGCGAACCTGAGCGCCCCTCTGTGAACTTGCAACCGCGATCCAACCACGGGCTTTGCAACCCCTTCGGGATCGCAGTGAATGCAAGGAGCCCCAAAAAGCAAAAAGCGCCGGGAGACCCGACGCTCGCATGCTTCTCAAGCCTTGAGAAATGTCTGGAGCGGGCGAAGGGATTCGAACCCTCGACCCCAACCTTGGCAAGGTTGTGCTCTACCCCTGAGCTACACCCGCATCCGGACATGGCGCGCCAATGGCGCGGCCGGGTTATTGCCCCAAAGCGCGGCGAAGCGCAAGCGCCTTGTTGCGCAATCTTCACAGGAGGCAGCCCTTTCGGGGAGACCGCCATTCGGCTCGACTTGCCGCGACCGCTCGGGCATCGTCGGGCGATGCGGCGGCGCGGCTCCGGACAGGCATGCTGAGATCAGCGGAATCCGGCCGCGTGCTTCGCAGGCTCTGGCGCGGCCTGCGCGTCAGTGCGTTGGCCTTCGCTGTCCTCGTTCTCGCGGCCGGCATCGCCATCCTCGCCGGCGCCCTGCCCTATCGTTCGCAGGTGCCGGCATCGGAGGGCGAGCCCGTCGCGATCTATGTCGTGACCAACGGTTTCCACACCGACATCGTCGTGCCGACCCTGAGCGAGGCCAAGGACTGGCGGCCGCTGCTGCAGGCCTCTCCGATCACGCGGCAATCGCTCGATGCGCCCTGGCTCGCCTTCGGCTGGGGCTCGCAGGCGGCCTATACGCAGCTCGGCACGCTCGCCGACCTGTCGGTGGGCCTCGTCCTCAGGGCCGTCGCCTTCGATCGCTCGGTCGTCCATGTCCAGCCCGTCGCCGCGATCCTGCCCGGCGGGGATGCGCGCCGCTTCACGGTGACGGATGCGGGTTACCGGCGCCTCGTCGCCCATATCGAGCGCAGCCTGCAATCGGGCGGCGATGGAAGCCCCATCGCGCTCCCCGACGTCACGCATGGCACCGGCGACGCCTTCCTGCGCGGCCGCGACCGGTTCTGGCTGCTGCGCAGCTGCAATGTCTGGGTCGGCGAAGCCCTGCGCAAGGCAGGCCTGCCAGTCGGGCTCTGGACGCCGCTCGCCCAATCGCTCATGTGGTCGCTCGGCCCCGGCGACGGGCCCGAACGCCAGCCCTGACCCTTGCGAAGCCGCTCACCATGACCCTTTCCCTGCCCATGTCTGCCTCCGGCCCGGCCCGCCCGGCCGATCTCCTCGCCGCGCTCGACACGCTCGGCATCGTCACGACCAAGATCGACCACGAGGCGGTCTTCACCGTCGCGGAATCGAAGTCGCTGCGCGGCGTGGTTCCCGGGCATCACACCAAGAACCTGTTCCTGAAGGACAAGAAGGGCCGGCTCTTCCTGGTCTCGGCGCTCGAGAGCACGCGGATCGACCTGAAGCGCCTGCACGAGACGCTCGGCGCCAGCGGGCGGCTCTCCTTCGGCTCGGCCGAATTGCTGCTGGAGACGCTCGGCGTCACGCCGGGTTCCGTCACCGCCTTCGCCGTGATCAATGACCGCGAGGGCAGGATCACCATGGTGCTCGATTCCCGCCTGATGACCGGCGAGGCGATGAACTTTCACCCGCTGGTCAACACCGCGACGCTTGCGATCGCGCGCGACGACATGCTGCGCTTCCTGCGCGCCACCGGCCACGAGCCGCTGATCGTCGATTTGCCGGCGCCGCCCGAGACGTGATGCCGGCCGCATTCGGAAACATCGCTCCGGCGATGGACAGACCGGCCGAAGCTCCCCATCTATGGACCGCGCTGTCCGGCCGCCGGAACAAGCCGGTTTCGGATGCCCGGATCATGGCCTAAAAGGCGGCAGGATCCGGAGGACGGCTCACGGTTCCGCCGGATCGCGATCCGGCCTGTCGACGAAACGAAGGACGACCCATGCTGGTCAATGGCGATGCGGCCGAGCAACCCGGCCTGATCAAGGATACGACGACGCAGGGCTTCCGGCAGGATGTCATCGCCGAATCGATGACCCAGCCGGTGCTGGTCGATTTCTGGGCGCCCTGGTGCGGCCCCTGCAAGCAGCTCACCCCGATCATCGAGAAGGTGGTCAAGGAGGCGGGCGGCAAGGTCAAGCTCGTCAAGATGAATATCGACGAGCACCCGGCGATCCCGGGTCAGCTCGGCATCCAGTCGATTCCGGCCGTGATCGCCTTCCAGCAGGGTCAGCCGATCGACGGCTTCATGGGCGCGCAGCCCGAGAGCCAGGTCAAGGCCTTCGTCGAGAAGCTGGTCGGGCCGGTCGGTCCCGGCGAGAGCGAGGAGCTGCTCGCGGCGGCGCAGGCGGCGCTCGAGGCCGGCGACGCCGCCGGCGCGAGCGAGCTCTTCGCCAATGTGCTGGCGCTCGAGCCCGAGAACCTCGTGGCGCTCGCCGGCCTGGCGCGCCTCCATCTCGACATGGGCGATCTCGAGGGCGCCAAGGGCATTCTCTCGGCCGTCCCGGCAGCCAAGGCGGGCGACCCCGCCATCGCCGCGGTGCGCGCCGCGATCGAGCTCGCCGAGCAGGCGGCCTCGCTCGGCGACACGGCCGAGCTGGAGGCGAAGGTCGCCGCCAATCCGAAGGATCATCAGGCGCGCTTCGACCTGGCGCTGGCCTTGAACGCCCGCGACCGGCGCGAGGAGGCGGTCGACCATCTCGTCGCCATCATCAAGGCCGACCGCAAATGGAGCGACGACGGCGCGCGCAAGCAGCTCCTGCAGTTCTTCGAGGCCTGGGGGCCGATGGACGAGCACAGCATCGCTGGGCGGCGCAAGCTTTCGACATTGCTGTTCTCCTGACGGGTGCGAGGTGGAAGGGAGCGAGCTGCCGATGGGCATGAACGCCGTCTATAACGGAGCCGAGGATTGCCCGCTGGTGATCCCCGTCTTCCCGCTGGCCGGCGCGCTGCTGCTTCCGCGCGGCCAGATGCCGCTCAACATCTTCGAGCCGCGCTATCTCGCCATGGTCGACGACGCGCTGCGCGGCCACCGCACCATCGGCATGATCCAGCCCGAGCCGGAAAGCGGGCGCCAGGCCGCGACGCCGGCCCTGCTGCGCGTCGGCTGCCTGGGGCGGATCACGCAGTTCTCCGAGACCGGCGACGACCGCTACATCCTGACCCTGACCGGGATCGCGCGCTTCCGGGTGGTCGACGAGCTCTCGGTGACCACGGCCTACCGGCAGGCGCGCGTCTCCTATGACGATTTCACCGTCGATTTCAGCGCCCGCGCCGGCGAGGACGAGGTCGACCGCGCTGGCCTGCTGAAGGCCCTGCGCGCCTTCGCCAAGGCCAACGATTTCAAGATCGACTGGAAGGGCGTCAACGAGGCGCCGAACGAGGCCCTGGTCAACGCGCTCTCGATGATGTGCCCCTTCGGCCCGCGCGAGAAACAGGCCCTGCTCGAGGCGCCGAGCCTGAAGAGCCGGGCCGAGGTCCTGGTCGCGATCACCGAAATCGAGCTCGCCCGCGGCGGCAGCGACCCCGAAACGACCCTGCAGTGAGCGGCCTTGCGACGACCGCCAGCGAGGCGCCGCCTCGGGCTTACCCCCCGCGGCGGGCCGTCACCGCCTGGCTGTTCTTCGACTGGGCGGCCCAGCCCTTCTTCACGCTGGTCACGACCTTCGTCTTCGCGCCCTTCTTCGCCGCCGCGCTCGCCTCCGACCCGGCGCAGGGCCAGGCGCTCTGGGGCTATGCCACCGGCTTCGCCGGCCTGTGCATCGCCCTGCTCTCGCCGCTGGTCGGCGGCATCGCCGACCGCACCGGCCCGCGCAAGCCCTGGATCGCCGCCTTCGGAGCGCTGCTCGTCATCGGCTCCGCCCTGCTCTGGTTCGCCAAGCCGGGATCGCCGCTCGCCGTGCCGATCGCGCTGACGGGCTTCATCATCGCCACGATCGGCGCCGAGTTCGCGACCATCTTCAACAATGCGATGATGACCCGGCTGGTGCCGCCCGAGCGGCTCGGCTGGCTCTCCGGCACCGGCTGGGCGATCGGCTATCTCGGCGGCCTGATCTCGCTGGCGCTGACGCTCGCTCTGCTCGCGGCCGACCCGCTGACCGGCAAGACCCTGGCCGGGCTCTCGCCGATCCTTGGCCTCGACGCCGCGGCGCGGGAAGGCGACAGGGCCTCGGGCCTGCTGACGGCGCTCTGGTTCATCGTCTTCGTCACGCCGATGTTCCTGCTGACGCCCGACGCGCCGCGGACCGGCCTGCGCTTGCGCGAGGCGGCCGGGGGCGGGCTGGCGCGCCTGAAGGCGACATTGGCCGAGCTGCCGCGCCTGCCCTCGCTCGGCCGCTTCCTGCTCGCCAACATGATCTATCAGGACGGGCTCGTCGCGCTCTTCGCCTTCGGCGGCATCTACGCCGCCGGCGTCTTCGGCTGGCAGACGATCGAGCTCGGCATTTTCGGCATTCTGCTGACCGTCACCGGCACGCTCGGGGCCTGGCTCGGCGGCCGGCTCGACGACCGCATCGGCGGCAAGCCGGTGGTGCTCGGCGCCATCGCCTGCCTGCTCGTCGCCTGCATCGGCATCCTCTCGCTCGGGCCCGACCGGATTCTCTTCGTCCTGCCGGCCGCGCCGGCCAGCGCCGGGGACGGCCTCTTCGCCTCCGTTCCGGAGCGGGTCTATCTCGCCCTCGGCCTGCTGATCGGTCTCGTCGCCGGCCCGCTCCAGGCCTCCTCGCGCAGCCTGATGGCGCGTCTCGCCCCGGCCGGCCGGCATGGCGAGTTCTTCGGTCTCTTCGCGCTCTCCGGCAAGGTGACCTCCTTCATGGGGCCGACTTTGGTGGCGCTGGCGACAAGCATTTTCGCCAGCCAGCAGGCCGGGCTCGCCGTGCTGATCGCGTTCTTCCTGATCGGCGGGGCGCTGCTCGCCGGGGTCAATGTGAAGCAGAGGCTGGCGGAATAAGACGCGGAGAACCCTCTCCCGGAGGGAGAGGGTAGGGTGAGGGGTAGGCCGCTGGACCAGTTCCGCGAGCGCTCACCGCGCACCCATCTTCAGGCCAACGAATCCCCTCCCGAACACCTCGCCCCTGCCCCTCTCCTTTCAGGAGAGGGGTTCTGTTGCGGTTTACGGCAGCGCCTTCAGATATCGCACCGGCCGCCCCGGCGCCGCAGCCTGCGCCGCGTGCACGATCGCGTTCGCATCGATGCCGAAATGCCGGTAGAGGTCGGCGACCGTGCCGGTCTGGCCGAAATGCTCGACGCCGAGCGCCTTCTGCCTGTGGCCATGGACGCTGCCGAGCCAGGCCAGCGTCGCCGGGTGCCCGTCCAGCACCGAGACGATGCCGCAATCGCGCGAGAGTTCGCCGAGCAGCCGCTCGATATGGCCCATCGCGGCATGGTTGCCGCGCTGGCGCGCCCGTTCCGCCGCCTGCCAGCCGGCATTGAGCCGGTCGGCCGAGGTGATGGCGAGCAGCCCGACATCGCGCCGGTCCTCGGCCAAAAGCCCGACCGCCTCGATCGCCTCGGGCGCGACCGCACCCGTATAGGCGATGACGACCGAGGCGTTCGGGCCCGGTTTTCTCAGCCAATAGGCGCCGTCGATGATCTCGCGCTCCAGCTCCGGCGTCATCGCCCGCTGCGGCTGTTCGACCTGGCGGGTCGAGAGCCTGAGATAGACCGAGCCGCCGGTCTCGTCGCGCAGCCAGGTGCGTTCGTCCGGATCGCCCTCGCCATCCTTCTGCAGGTACTCGAACGACCAGCGCATCATCACGGCGAGCTCGTCGACGAAACCCGGCTCGAAGGCGCAGAGTCCGTCCTGGCTCATGCCGATCAGCGGCGTCGCGATCGACTGATGCGCGCCGCCCTCCGGCGCCAGCGTCACGCCCGACGGCGTCGCCACCACCATGAAGCGCGCATCCTGGTAGCAGGCATAGTTCAGCGCGTCCAAGCCGCGCGAGATGAAGGGATCGTAGAGCGTGCCGATCGGGATCAGCCGCTCGCCGAAGATCGAATGCGACAGGCCGAGCGCCGAGAGGTTGATGAACAGGTTCATCTCGGCGATGCCGAGCTCGATATGCTGGCCCTTGGGCGAGAACTCCCATTTCTGCATCGAGGGGATGCGCTCGTCCTTGAAGGTGTCGGCCATCGAGGCGCGCGCGAACAGCCCTCGCCGGTTCACCCAGGGACCGAGATTGGTCGAGACCGTGACGTCGGGCGCCGTGGTGACGATGCGGTCGGCCAGCGGCCCGCCGAGCTTGGCGAGCTCGTCCAGCACCTTGCCGAAGCCCATTTGCGTCGACATCACCGCCTGGATGCCGGCTTCGAGCTTGTCCGGCACCGGCAGGGCCGGCGCCGAGAAGCGGCGGCGTCCCTCGGCGAAGAACGGCACCTGGTCGAGATAGGCCCGGATCTCTGCCTCCGGCAGCGACAGCCCCTCGAACAAATCCCATTCATGGCCGGGGCGGATCTGGTTGGCTGCCTTGAAGCCCTCCATCTGCTCCTTGGTCATCAGCCCGGCATGGTTGTCCTTGTGTCCGGCCAGCGGCAGGCCGAAACCCTTGACGGTATAGGCCAGGAAGCAGACCGGCCGGTCATGATCGATGCCCTCGAAGGCTTCGAGCAGAGAGGGCAGGTCGTGACCGCCGAGATTGCACATCAGCGCCGAGAGCTCGGCATCGGAACGCCTCTCGATCAGCTTGGTCACGGGTCCCTGGTCGCCGAGATCGTCCATCAGGCGCTTGCGCCAGGCCGCCCCGCCCTGGAAGGTCAGGGCCGAATAGAGCTGGTTCGGGCAGGAATCGATCCAGGCCTTGAGCCGCTCGCCGCCCTTCTCCTTGAAGGCCGCCTGCTGCAGCGAGCCGTATTTCAGCGTGACGACATCCCAGCCGAAATTGCGGAACATCGTCTCGAACCGGTCGTAGAGCCCCTCGCGAATGACCGCGTCGAGCGACTGGCGGTTATAGTCGATCACCCACCAGGTGTTGCGCACTCCGTGCTTCCAGCCCTCCATCAGGGCCTCGAAAATGTTGCCCTCGTCGAGCTCGGCATCACCGATCAGCGAGACCATGCGCCCGTCAGGCCGACCATTGCCCCAGCCATGCGCCTTCACATAGTCCTGGGTCAGCGAGGAGAAGAGCGTCTGCGCCACGCCCAAGCCCACCGAGCCAGTCGAGAAATCGACATCGTCGATATCCTTGGTGCGCGAGGGATAGCTTTGCGCTCCCTTGTAGCCGCGGAAATTCTCGAGTTTTTCGCGGGTCTGCAACCCCATCAGGTAGTTGATGGCGTGGAAGATCGGCGAGGCATGCGGCTTCACCGCGACCCGGTCCTGCGGCTTCAGCGCCGCCATGTAGAGCGCCGTCATGATCGTCGCCAGCGAGGCCGACGAAGCCTGGTGCCCGCCGACCTTCATGCCGTCGCCATTGTCGCGCAGGTGGTTGGCGTTGTGGATTGTCCAGGACGCGAGCCAGAGGATCTTCTTTTCCAGCTCGGCGAGGATGGGCAGACGGGGATCGGACATGAAAAGCCTCCAGCGCGGGCCATCATGCATGGTTCGCGTGGCGAAGGCTGCTAAAGATGAGCTCCGACGCTACCGGATTTGGCGGAAACCACCAAGATCGGCAAAAACTCCTATTGCGGCGGTTGCTGCGGCAGGAGCCAGTTCCGGAAGCTCTCGGCGAAATTCCCCGTCAGCCGATCGATCGGGTCCGCCATGAAGGCCGCGTCGATGAGCGTGCCGCCGAGCCCCTCGCCGGCGAGTGCGATCGCCCGCAGACCTGGGCGAGACAGGATCGGCGCGCCGGTCTTTGCGTCGGTGATCGTCACATCCGCGGTCATCTCGTGAGGGCCTCCGACCAGGATGCGCTGGATGACCGACGTCACGCGCAGATTGCGCACGACCGCGACGACCTTGACCGGCCGCTGGCCGGCGAGCGCCGGCCTGAGCTGGCGTTCGAGGGCGGCGGAGAGCTTGTTCGAGGCGGCATTGGCGATGAAGGCGCGCGCCTCCGGCGTCTTCGACAGCGCCTCCGAGTCCTGCTCCGGCAGGCCCTTGCTGCGGGCATAGGCCCGATCTCCGTCGCCCCACCAGAGGGTTGCCGCGGGATCGACCTCGACGGTGACCGTGGTGAGGTGGAGAGCCTCGACCTGGTCCGGCGCGAGCGGGTTCGGGACGGAGACGCAGCCGGAGAGCGCGGCGGCGAGGAGGCAGAGCGAGAGCAGGCGGTTGAGCATGTCGAAATCCGCGAGGAGGGGGAGCCCGACTAGACACGCGCCGAGGGCGGGAGCCAGAGCCAAATGCCGCAATTCGGTCGCAATCTTGCAACTGTGACGCGAATGGCACAGCGCGGGACTCTTCCGCTCTTGGCGGTTTCCGCTAAGTTCGCGGCGTCAGGTGAGGAAAAATGCCAGAACGCAAACTCGACGAGATCGACCGGCGCATCGTCCAGGCCCTGCAGGCGGACGGGCGCATGAGCAACCAGGACCTCGCCGAGAAAGTCGGCCTCTCGCCCAGCCCTTGCGCTCGCCGGGTGCGCCTGCTGGAGGAGGCCGGCATCATCCAGGGCTATGTCGCGGTGGTCGACCAGAAGAAGCTCGGCCTGCCGGTCTCGGTCTTCGCCTCGATCAAGCTGGAGCGTCAGCGCGAGGAGGAGCTCGACCGCTTCGGCGCCGCCGTGGCGCGCTGGCCCGAGGTCGCCGATTGCTACCTGATGACCGGCCCGCGCGACTATCTGCTGCGCATCATCGTCAGCGACCTTGCCGCCTATGAGCGTTTCCTCAAGGACAAGCTGACGAGGCTCGACAATGTCGCCTCGATCGAGTCGAGCTTCGCGCTCGGCCAGGTCAAGCGCTCCTATGCCGTGCCGGTGGAATTGGGACGAGGTTGATCCTCGTTTGCTTGTCCCGCCCCGAGCAGGTCGGAGCGCGCCTCAGCGTCGCTCGAAATCGCGGTGGACGTCATGGGTGACGATCCCCGCGCCATCCGGCGGAATCGTCAGCCAGTCCTTGCGGGTCAGCGTCTGCTTGGTGTCCTCATAGCCGGAATGCCAGTGATCCTTCATCGACGTGCGCGAGAACTCGTGGTCCTTCGCATGGCTCTCATAGGTTTTCTGCTGGTAGATCAATTGCAGGATTGTGTGCTCGGGGATCAGGGCGAGCTCATCGCGCAGCCTGCGATCGTCCTCGCTCAGGGCGCCCTCGGGGATGTGCGTAAGGGCCTCATGGGTCTTCTTCTTCCAGCCCTGCAGGGTCTGGAACAGGTCGGTGACCATGCGGGTGCGCGAGGAGTACATGATATCCTTGTGGCGGCCCATCACGTCCTGCATCGTGCGCGGCATCGGGCCGCGTGACGAGAACAGGTCGACCTGGAAGATCAGCGAATTCAGCGTGTCGTCCTGGTTGAGCAGGTGCGACAACGGCGTGTTCGAAACGATGCCGCCGTCCCAGTAGTGCTCGGTGCCGATCCGCACGGTCGGGAAGGCCGGCGGCAAAGCGCCCGAGGCCATGACATGCTCGGGAGTGATCTCTTCGAGCATGTTGTCAAAATAGACGAAGTTGCCGGAGAGCGCGTTGACGGCGCCGACCGAGAAATGCGTGCGCTTCGCGTTGATCAGGTCGAAATCGACCAGCTCGAGCAGCGTCTCGCGCAAGGGCGAGGTGTCGTAGAAGCTGGTCGCGTCGCTCGCCCCGGCCGGCGCCAGCCAAGCATTGGTACGGCGCGGCTCGAAGAAGCCGGGCTGGCCGAGCATGGTGGTGAGGAAGGATGAGGTCGCATTGCGCGCCTGGCGGAAGACGTCGCCTTCGGGCGTGAACCACCAGACCTTGCGGTCGGTGATGCGGTTCCAGAAGGTCTCCAGCCGCTCGAGCCGGCGCTCGCGCGGATTCCCGGCGATCAGCGCCGCATTGATCGCGCCGATCGAGACGCCTGAAACCCAGTCCGGAGCGATATCAGCTTCGTGCAGCGCCTGATAGACGCCGGCCTGATAGGCGCCGAGCGCGCCACCGCCCTGCAGCACCAGCGCGACCCGGTCGCAGCGCTCTGGACGCCAGCCGAGTTCGGTCGCCGGGGCCGGCGCTGCGGAAAAGGGGGCATTCATGGCGCGGGTTCCGTTCGGTCTGCGGCAGGAATTTCCACATAGTGCTGAAGGTTTCGAGGTGACAGGCGTGTGACGCGGGTAAGGTCCGGAGCGCTGTCATCATGCCGTCAGGCAAGCTTCATCGCTCCGTCAGCTTGCTCTTCCACCTGAGGGGCAGGGTTTTGCGGCGCAGTATCGCGTCCGCATCCTTTCGGCTGGAGAAGAGCATGCTCAAGGGCAAGACCGCCGTCGTCACCGGCTCCACCTCCGGCATCGGGCTCGCCATCGCCCGCGCCTATGCCGCCGAGGGCGCCAACATCGTCATCAACGGCTTCGGCGAGCCGGCGGCGATCGAGACAGAGCGCGCCGGGATCGAGACAGATTTCGGGGTGAAGGCGCGCTATTCGGCGGCGGATATGACCCATGGTGGCGCGATCGCGACGATGATCGCCGAAGCCGAAGCCGAGTTCGGCAGCGTCGACATCCTGGTCAACAATGCCGGCATCCAGTTCGTCGCAGCCGTAGAGGAATTCCCGGTCGAGAAGTGGGACGCGATCATCGCGATCAACCTCTCGGCCGCCTTCCATGCCATCCGCGCCGCCCTGCCCGGCATGAAGCAGCGCAAATGGGGCCGCATCGTCAACACGGCCTCGGCGCATGCGCTCGTCGCTTCGCCCTTCAAATCGGCTTATGTCGCCGCCAAGCACGGCATCGCCGGCCTGACCAAGACGGTGGCGCTCGAGGCGGCGACCTTCGGCGTCACCGTCAACGCGATCTGCCCGGGTTATGTCTGGACGCCCTTGGTCGAGAAGCAGATTCCCGAGACCATGGCGGCCCGCAACCTGACCAAGGAGCAGGTCATCAACGACGTGCTGTTGCACGCCCAGCCGACCAAGCAATTCGTCACCAGCGACGAAGTGGCGGCGCTCGCCGTCTTCCTCGCCTCCGACGCTGCCAAGTCGATCACCGGCGTCATCCTGCCGATCGACGGCGGCTGGACCGCGCAGTGAGGACATCGCCATGAACCGCCAGCAGATCCTCGACCTGCCCTCGATGCCGCTCGCCGGGCCGAGCTATCCGGCCGGGCCGTACCGCTTCATCGATCGCGAATACATGATCATCAGCTACGAGACCGATCCAGAATTGATCCGCCACCATCTGCCCGAGCCGCTGATGCCGATCGCGCAGCCGGTCGTGCACTATGAATGGATCAAGATGCCCGATTCCTCCGGTTTCGGCACCTATACCGAGACTGGAATCGTCATCCCTTGCACCTTCGGCGACGAAGAGGTCAGCTTCGTCTCGCAAATGTATCTCGACATCGAGCCGCCGATCTCGGCCGGCCGCGAGATCTGGGGCTTCCCGAAGAAATACGCCCATCCCAAGCTCGAAGTAGTCAAGGACACGCTGACCGGCACGCTCGAATATGCCGGCCAGCAGGTCGCCATGGGCACGATGGGCTACAAGCATGAGAGCCTCGCCGGCAACGGCGTCAGGACGACGGCGATGCTGACCAAGACGCAGGTCAACCTGAAGATCATCCCCGGCGTCGACGGCGAGCCGGAGATCTGCCAGCTCGTCGCGCTCAACCTCACCGACATCACGGTGAAGGGCTCCTGGATCGGCCCTGGCCGTCTGCACCTGATCCCGCATGTCAACGCGCCCGTCGCCGACCTGCCGGTGCGCAGGGTGCTCGGCGCGCATCATTTCATCGCCGACCTGACGTTGCCCTTCGGCCGCAAGATCCACGACTACATGAAGGGCTGAGGGCAACGTCACTCGGTGAACAGGAAGCACTCGTCCAGTTCGTCATGTTCGCCCTCGTTGCGAGCATTCGCGTCTTGAGCGCCGTCCTTCACCAGCCGCGCTGCGCCTTGATCGCCTGCTTCTGCATCTCCTTCTGATGCCTCCAATAGTCCTTCTGCGCATCGATCTGCATGCGCTGATAGTCGCGGATGCGGTCCTTGCGCGAGGTCGCGTTGCGGTAGTCGTTCCAGTCGTAATGGTCGTCATGGACGAAATCGTCCGAACCGTCGTCGCGAAACAGATCGCGCAAGATCGAGCGGGCGGGCTCGACCAGCGCCGGCGGCTGGATTGCGAGCGTCGGCATCGCCGCGGAGACCGCGCTGCCCGGAATGTCGAGCGCGAGCAGCCCGATCGCCAGGCCAAGCCGCGGGAAGCCAAATCGCGCGAAGCTATAAAAGCTCATCATCAATCCCTCGCTCACTGATCGGCCTGGCGGCTGAAGGAATGCGGCAATTCCGGATTGATCCAGCGCAGCTGCGTGATCCGCCCGGCCATGTCACGCTCGAAGCGCATCTGCACGAAAGGGGTGTCGCCGACGATCGCGACGATCGGCCCATAGCCCCCGCTCGGCGCAAGCCGCGCCTGGAACAGGTTCGGATCGTCCCTGTTCGCCTCGAGCAGCATGGTGAGATCGGTCCGCTCGAGCTTCATCTGCAGCTTGCCGTCGACCAGCGAGACCGTCGCATCGCCGAGGATCGGCGAGGCATAGGTCGCGGCCAGGGCGGCGGCGTTGGCCGGCGGCGGGCCGACGATGAAACCGGCCTGTTCCTGGCGCTCCTGCTCCCGCTGCTTTTTCGCCGCGGCCGAAGCCAGCGCGACATTGTCCACCGCGGGATTGCCGAGCACGCGGTCGTAGAACCACAGCGCCAGCGCATCGGCCAGCGCCGGGCTGCCGATATTGCTCAGGATCACGATGCCGGTCCTGGCATCCGGCAGGAAGCCGGCATGGGCGCCGAAGCCCGAGGTGCCGCCATTATGCCAGATCGCCCGGCCGCGCGGCGTCGCCATCGCGAGCCAGCCGACGGCATAGCTCATCCGCTCGTTCACCGCGACGCGCGGCGTCCAGGTCACGTCGAGATTCTCCTCGGAGACGGTGACCTTCTCGCCGAAATGCCCGCGGCCGAGCTGCAGGCGCAGCCATTTCGCCATGTCGGGGATGTTGGAGTTGAGCGCGCCGGCCGGCCCCAGCGCATAGGGGAAGGCGGCATGGAACGGGATCGCGACCGGCTTGTCGTCGGGCCGGTGTCCGGTGGCGTGGTTCGGCGCCTGCGCGATCGCCTCCGCCGTCCCGCTCGTCGCGCTCATGCCGAGCGGGTCGAGCAGGCTCGCCTTGGCCGAATCGAACCAGGATGGCGCGCCATTGACCTTGGCGACGATCTCGCCGCCAGCCAGATGCGGAATGTTGAGATAGCGGAAATCCGAGCGGAAGATCCCGGTCTGCGGCGCGGCGCGCATCGCGCGGAACAGCGTCTCCTTGTCGAAGCCGAGGAAGGCCAGCCCGTCATTGACATAGGGCGTCAGGCCGCTGCGCTGCGCCGCGATGTCGAGGATCCGGAAATCGCGCGAGACGAACGGGTCCGAAAGCTGGAAGGCCGGCACGAAATCGCCGACATGGTCGTTCCATTTGAGCCGGCCGGCATCGACCGCCTGGGCCAGCGTCGTCGCGAAGAAGGCTTTGGTGGTCGAGCCGATCTGGAAGATCGTCTCCGGCGTCACCGGATCGGCCTTGCCGGCCTCCCTGACGCCAAAACCCTTGCTGTAGATCAGCTTGTCGTCATGGACGATGCCGACCGCGAGGCCCGGCACCGAGAAATCCTGCATGCCGCGCGCGACCTGCTTCTCGAACTCCGGCAGCAGCGCCTCGATCGTTCCTTGCGTCGGCTGCTGCGCCATGGCCGGCGCCGAGGCCAGCGAGGCGGCGATAGCGAGGCCGAGCAGCGCGCGGCGCGGCCGAGCCCGGTCCGGTCCGTCGGAATTCCGTGACATCTCTTCCCCCCACGCCATGCGAAGCCCTGCCCTGCAGCCGGCCGGAGCCCGCTGCGGGACGTGACGGTTCACTTTACCCGGCTTCGCCCGGCGATGAAGGCGAGCCGGTGACAATAACCGGCGTGAGGCTCCCCTAACGCAACCTTTGGTTGACGATTGACGAAGATCGCCTGACGCTCAATCGATCCACAACCCGCGCTTGCGGTGCCATTGCTCGATCGATTCCTCCGGATAGCCGTCGAAGCTCTGGTCCTTCGGTCCGATATCGGGCTCGACCCAGCTCGCCTTGAAGCGCAGCAGGAGATGCGTCTTCTCGGGCGGCAAAGGCAGATCGCTGTCGATCGCCGAGGCAAAGGGGTGGACGAGCTCCGGCCAGGCCGGATCGGAGACGAACAGCGCCGTGCCGCAGGATCTGCAGAAGCGCCGCTCCCCGCTCGAAACATGGCAGGCGCCGCTCTCGTCGCGGATCTCGGCCCGGAACATCCCGACCGAGCGCTCGCCCTCGACCTTCAGGGTCGCGGCGTCGCCCATGATGTTGATGGCATAGCCGCCACCGCCCGCCGTCTTCCGGCAGATCGAGCAATAGCAGAGCTGATAGGGCTGCGGCGTATGGCTCTCGAGCGAGAAGCGGACGGCCCCGCAGCGGCATGAACCTTTTAGCGTCAGCGGCATGAGCTCTCTCCTTTCCGCAACAACGCGTCAGCACGGCCGGGCGCCCATGCGTCGCTGGCGACGACACTATGCGCCCGGCAGGAACGCCACCCGCCCCCGACCGTCGCGCACCGTCTCGATCGGAGCGCCATAGAGCTCCGCCAGCCGCTCCGGCGTCAGCAGCTCCGCCGCCGGCCCGCTCGCCAGCGCCCGCCCCTCGCGCAGCAGCATGACGCGGTCGGCATGGGCCAGCGCCTGATTGGGATCATGCGTGGTGAAGAGCACGCCGAGCCCCTCGGCCGCGAGCCGCCTGATCTGCGCCATCACCTTGCCCTGGTTGCCGAAATCGAGGCTCGCCGTCGGCTCGTCGAGGATGACATAGGCCGGCTCCTGCGCCAGCGCCCGGGCGATCAGCGCGAGCTGGCGCTCGCCGCCGGAGATCATCGTATAGGGGCGCTGGCCGAGCGTCGCGATGCCGAGGCGCTCCAGCATCGCCTGCGCGACCTCGCGGTCATGGCGCGACGGCGCGGCGAAGAGCCCGCCATGCGCGGTTCGCCCCATCAGCACTACCGTGAAGACCGAGAAGGCGAAGGTGCCGGCATGGGCCTGCGGCACATAGCCCAGCGCCCGGGCCCGTTCGCCGATCGGGAGCGCCGCGAGCGGCTTGCCGTCGAGCGTGAGCGCCCCGGCTTGCGGCGGCAGCAGGCCGAGCAGCGTCTTCAGCAACGTGGTCTTGCCGCCGCCATTGGGCCCGAGCAGCGCCAGCACCTCACCAGCCTCGAGATCGAGCGTGACGCCTTCTCCGATGCGGCGCTCGGGATAGCCATAGGCGAGGCCGCTGGCGCTCAGGCTCACGACCAGCCTCCACGCGCCGAGGCCAGCAGCCAGATGAAGAAGGGCGTGCCGATCACCGCGGTGAGGATGCCGAGCGGCGTCTCGACCGGAGCGGCGCTGCGCGCCAGCGTGTCGATGATCAGGAGATAACCGCCGCCGAGCAGCGCCGCCGTCGGCAGCAGCTTGCCGAAATCCGGCCCGACCAGGAAGCGCGCCAGATGCGGCACGACGAGGCCGACCCAGCCGATGATCCCGGCCGCCGCGACGCTCGCCGCCGTCACCAGCGTCGCCGCCGCGACGATCGCGACGCGCAGCGGCCCGGTCGCGAGCCCGAGCGCGCGCGCCTCCTCCTCCGGCAGCGACATCGCGTTCATGCGCCAGCGCAACGCGATCAACACGGCCGAGCCAAGCAGAACAGGCCCCAGCAGCGGCACGAGATCGGGCCTGGCCGTGCCGGCGAGGCTGCCGAGCAGCCAGAAGGTCATGGCGGGAAGCTGGTTGTACGGATCGGCCCAGTATTTCACCAGCCCGATCCCGGCGCCGAGCAGCGAGCCGACGACGACGCCGGTCAGCACCAGCACCAGCACCGGATCGCCGCGCCGGAGGCCCGAGCCGATCGCATAGACCGCCCCGACCGCGACCAGCCCGCCGAGGAAGGCGGCGAACTGGATGCCGAAAATGCCGAGCGAGAAATAGATGCCGATCACCGCGCCGAGCGCCGCGCCCGAGGAGGCGCCGAGGATGTCGGGCGAGACCAGCGGGTTGCGGAACAGACCCTGGAAGGCGGCGCCGGCGACGGCGAGCGCCGCCCCGCAGAGCAGGGCCGCGATCACGCGCGGGCCGCGGATGTTCCAGATCACGGTCTCGACCTGCGCCGGCAGGCCCGATTGCTGCCCGCTGATGAGCGACCAGACCAGCCGGCCGAGATCGCCGGGGCCGATCGGAAAACGCCCCAGCCCGAAGGCGAGCAGGATCGCCAGAAACAGCAAGCCAAAGGCGATCAGGTTTCCGCGTAGGGAGGATGGCGACAAGGGCTCACCCCCGCCCGGACAGGATGCGGTCGAGCTGCGCCTCGCTCGGCGTCACCTGGTAGAACAGCGTGTGGAACTCGCGCACCAATGCGCGGATATCCTCGGGGAACTGCGCCGGATAGAGCAGCTTCGCCAGCCACCACAGCCCGATCATCCGATTCACCGAGGGTGGAAAATCGACCCAGCCGAAAGGCAGTTTCGGCGAGAGATGCACCCGGCCTTCGCGCACCGCCCGGACATTCGTCCAGCCCGGATCGCCCCGCACCGCCTCGGCGAAGCCGAGGTCGATGGTGACGATCACCTCCGGGTTCCAGGCCAGCACCTGTTCCAGCGAGACACTGGCGAGCCCGCTGCCCGGCGTTTCGGCGGCGACATTGCGCGCGCCGAGAAAGGACAGCGTCTCGACATTGATCGAGCCGCCGAGCCCGGTCTCGAGCCCGCGCGGTCCGCGCGCGTAATAGACCGAAGGGCGCTGCGCGGCCGGAATCGCCGCGATGCGCCCCGTGATCACCGCCATCGCCTCCTCGCACCAGCGCGCCAGCCTCTCGGCCCGCTCGCCGCGTCCGGTGAGCTTGCCGAGGATGCGGTAGCTCGCCGGGATCTGCGCGAAGCGCCCGTCGAGCAGCGCATAGGGGATGCCGGTCTGGTCCTGCACCCGCCCGGCCAGCTCGACATATGTCTTCCCCGTCGAGCCGGCATCGACGATCAGGTCGGGCTTCAGGGCGAGCACGGCTTCGAGATTGGCGCTGTTGCCGCGCCCGGTGATGCGGCCGATCTCGGGCCTGTCGCCGATGCCCGGCAGCAGGAACTCGCGTTCGTCGGCCCGGTTGGCGCGCGGCCAGCCGAGCAGCAGGTCCGGCGCCAGCGTATAGAGCGTGATCGCCGCCGGCGGCCCGGCGGGAAAGACGCGCTCGACCTTGGCGGGGATGGCGATCTCGCGCCCGGCGCCGTCGCTGACCGTCGCGGCGCGCACGCCCCGCGGCGCGGCCAGCGTCGCAATGCCGGCCAGAATCGAACGGCGCGACACCAGCCCGATCATTCGCAACCCCTTTGACCGGCACGCGCTTCCCCTCCCCCTTGTGGGGAGGGGAGAGGGGTGGGGGGCGGATGTCCGGGCAGCCGCTCACCAGGCGGGACGCCCCCCATCCCCGGCCCTTCCCCACAAGGGGGAAGAAAGAGAGCTTGGCTCGTCACGTTCGGACCTCCGGCGAGTGCCGACAACGGTTCGGCTTGATGTCGATCAGCGGCGTGCCGTCGAGGCAATCGAGCCCTCGCACCACGAGCACGCCCTCCTCGACGCCGATCAGCCTGACCCGCGACAGCGCGACCGGATTGGGCCTGACCGGCGAGCGCAGCGCAAAGGTGCCGAGCGTCTCGCCGCCGCGCGGGGTCTGGGTCAGCAGGTCGCGCCGCGCCTCGTGCATCCAGTAGAGCAGGTCGAGATGCGCGAAGCGCTCGATCCCGGCCAGCGCCGGACGGAAGGCGTCGTCGAGCTCGACGCGGCAGAGCGGCCCGGCCTCGGCGTCGCCCTGGCGCGGGCAGTCGTCACGCGAGGCGAAGGGCGTGCGCAACCGGCCGATGAAGACGAGATGCGCGTCCTGCCGGCCGGGCAGCGGCGCGGAGGTCTCGCCCGGTCGCGTCGCCTGCCAGTCCATCCTGCATCCTCGTCATTTCGATCCGTCGCGCGACAGGAGCGGCGCAGCGAAGCCATGCTTCGCCAGGATCTCCTGCCCCGCCTGCGAGAGCATGAACATGGCGAGCCGATAGGCGTTTGGCGAGGCCTTGCCGAGCACGGTCAGCCCGTAATCGGCCCCGACCGCGAGCGCCGCCGGCAGCCTGACCAACGTCACGCCCGGCTGCTCCGTGGCGAGCGGCTGGGCATTGGTGCAATAGGCCAGGAACAGGTCCGCTTCGCCGGTGCCGAGCTTGTGGCCATAGACATTGACGCCGGCGGGCGCCGGCACGCTTGCCGGCCCGCCGGTGAGCTGCAGCGCCTTGGCTTCGAGCGCCGCTTTCGCGCCGGGCTTGACCGCCTCGGCCCGGGCGAAGACCGCGAAAGCATAGTCACCCGAGGGGTCGGCCTTCGGCGTCGAGGTGCCAAGCTTCACCGCCGGGTCGAGCATGCGCTCCAGCAGCGTCTCCGGGGAGACGGCGACGCCCGGCCGCGCGAAGGCGCACAGCTCGTTGCGCGCGAAGAGCACGACCGGGCCTGCCAGCCCGGCCTTCGCCAGGGCCTGCGGGTTGCCGAGATCGGCGGAGGCGAAGACCTCGGCCGCTTCGCCCTTGGCGATGCGCTCGCGCAGCAGGCCGGAGGCGCCGAAGCTCGGCCTGACCGCGATTCCGGTCTGGGCCTCGAAGGCCTGCGCCACTTCGGTGAGCGCGGCCTTCAGGCTGCCGGCGGCATGGAGCAGCACCGGCCCCTGCGCGCTGGCGGCACCCCCGAAGCCGATCAGAGCCATCAGCCCGGCGAACCCGGCGACGAGGACGCGGCGCATCGCATCATGCCCCGGCCTGGGTCGCGTTCGGGAAGAAGAGCTGCTGCCCGTCGATCTTGTAATCGGCGATCGCCTTTTGCCCTTCCGGGCTGATCAGCCAGTTCACGAAGGACTGCCCGTCATTGATCTTCACATGCGGGTGCTTGGCCGGGTTCACGGCGATGACGCCATACTGGTTGAACAGGCGCCTGTCGCCCTCGACTGAAATGGCGAGATCGCCGCGGTTCTTGAACGAGATCCAGGTGCCGCGATCGGCCAGCACATAGGCGTTCATCGCATTGGCGCTGTTCAGCGCCGCGCCCATGCCCTGGCCGATCTCGCGATACCACGGCCCCTTCTTGGCCTCGAGATCGACGCCGGCGACCTTCCAGAGATTGAGCTCGGCCGCATGCGTGCCGGATTTGTCGCCGCGCGAGACGAAGGGCGAGCCCTTCTCGCTGATCGCCTTCAGCGCCGCGGCGATGTCCTTCGTGCCGGCGATGCCGGCCGGGTCGCTCTTCGGGCCGATCAGGACGAAGTCGTTGTACATCACCGGCTTGCGCTCGAGCCCGAAGCCCTCGCTGACGAATTTCTCCTCCTGCGCCCGGGCATGGACGAAGACGACGTCGGCATCCCCGCGCCGTCCAGTGTCGAGCGCCTGGCCGGTGCCCTGCGAGATCACACGGACCTCAATCCCGGTCTTGGCCTTGAACAGCGGCAGGATATGGCCGAACAGGCCGGAATCCTGCGTCGAAGTCGTCGAGGACACCGTGATGAAACGGGTGTCGCCGCTCTGGGAGGTGGCGCTGCCGGCGGGATTGGCCGGCGCCGTCGTCGTCTGTGCCTGCGCCAGACCGGCGAGGCAGGCGAAGAGGCCGGCCGCGATCAGGCGGCGGCGGTCGAACAGGCTCATGGTCGTCTCCTCGGTTTTGTCGTTGGACGGGCTTTCACCAGATCAGCTCCCCCGCCAGGAAGGCTTTTGCCTCGGGCGATCGCGGGCCGGTGAAGAAGGCGGCGGCCGGCGCGTCCTCGACGAGCCGGCCGCGATGCAGGAAGAGCACGCGGTCGGCGAGGCGGCGCGCCTGGCCGAGATCATGGGTCGACATCATCACCGTGATCCCTTCGGCGACGAGGCCGGACAACAGCGCCTCGATCTGGCGCGTCGCCGCCGGGTCGAGCTGCGAGGTGGGCTCATCGAGGAACAGGAGCTCGGGCCGCAGCGCCCAGGCGCGCGCGATCGCGAGCCGCTGCTGCTCGCCGCCCGAGAGCAGCCGGGCCGGCTGCGCCGCGCGTTCGCTCAGCCCGAAGCGGGCGAGCGCCTCCTGGCAGCGGCCGCGGCGCTCGGAGCCGGCGACGCCCGCCGCCGCCAGCGCATGGCCGATATTGGCCTCGACCGAACGGCGCAGCATGATCGGCTTCTGGAACACCATGGCGTGACGCTTCACCCGGCCGGACGGCGCGCCGCTCGCCCATCCGATCCTGCCCGCGCTCGGCTTGAGCAAGCCGTGGCAGAGCCTGAGCGTCAGCGACTTGCCGGCGCCATTGGGGCCGAGCAGCACGGTGAGCCCGCGCGCCGCCACGTCGAAGCTCACCGCATCGACGAGCCTGCGCCCATCCCCGAGGAAGGTGACGTCGTCGACGCTGAGCGGCAGGATCGAGACCGTGTCACGCATGGCGCTCATCCGGCATAGCGCGCGCCGATGCGGCTGGCCCCGAAGGCCACCGCATTGATCGCCAGCGTCAGCGAGATCAGCACCAGACCGAGCCCCAGCGCCAGCGGCAGGTCGCCCTTCGAGGTTTCGAGCGTGATCGTCGTCGTCATGGTGCGCGTGTAGCCGGCGATGTTGCCGCCGACGATCAGCACCGCGCCGACCTCGGCGCTCGCCCGGCCGAAGCCGGCGAGCAGCGCCGTGGCGAGCGCGAAGCGCCCGTCGAAGAGCAGGGTCGGGATCGCGCGCATGCCGTCGAGCCCGACCGAGCGCAGATGGTCGCGATACTCGCTCCACAAGTCCTCGACCGTCTGGCGGGTCAAGGCGATCACGATCGGCAGGACCAGGATCACCTGCGCGACGATCATCGCCGTCGGCGTGAACAAGAGCGCGAGCGAGCCGAGCGGACCGGAGCGCGACAGCAGCAGGAAGACGACGAGCCCGGCGACGACGGGCGGCAGGCCCATCAGGGCGTTGAGGCAAACGATCACGGCGGCGCGGCCGGGAAAGCGCGCCAGCGCCAGCGCCGCCCCGAGCGGCAGGCCGATCAGCCCGGCGATCAGCACCGCGGTGAGCGTGACGCGCAGCGACAGGCCGACGATCGCCAGGAAGCCGGGATCGAGCCCGACCACAAGCGCGAAAGCCGCCTGAAAGATCGCTCCGAACTCCACCGTGCCGACCTGCCTCCCCTTACGTCCGCCTGCATCCTGCAAACGCTTGTAAATGCTAGAATTCAATGCGACAAAAAGCCAACTTTGGAACAAATGCAGGAATTCGCAGCAAGGTGCAGAGCCAGATCTACCTGACCACGGAGGAAGCCGCCGGCTATCTGCGTCTGAAGGAGCGCAAGCTCTACGAGCTCGTCGCGCATGGCGCGGTGCCCTGCACCAAGGTCAGCGGCAAATGGCTGTTCCCGCGCGCCGCGCTCGACCGCTGGCTCGAAGCCGGCCTCGCCCGGCCGGAGGGGATGCAATGGGTCAATCCGCCCGCGATCATCGGCGGCAGCCAGGATTCGCTGCTCGAGGTCGCCGTGCGCGATTCGGGCTCCGGCTACGCCCTGTTGGCTGAAGGCTCGCAGGCCGGGCTCGACCGGCTGCTGCGCAACGAGGTCGCCATCGCGGCGATCCATCTCCATGCGACGCCCGACGATGACGAGGCCAATCTCGTCGCGATCCGCTCCTATGCGGTCCTGCACGATGCGGTGGTGATCGCCTTCGCCCGGCGCGAGCAAGGCCTGCTGGTCGCGCCCGGCAATCCGCTCGGGCTTGCCGGCATCGCCTCCGCCGTCGCCCGGCGCGCCCGCTTCGCCCGCCGCCAGCAGGGCGCCGGCGCGCAGTTGCTGCTGCACAGCCTGCTGGAGCGCGAGGCGATCCCGGCCGGCGCCATGATCGTGGCCGATGGCGTCTCCTCCACCGGCCAGGACCTGGCGCTCGCCATCCGCACCGGCCGCGCCGATTGCGGTATCGCCTCGCGCGCCATCGCGACCGCCTTCGGCCTCGATTTCCTGCCGCTGGTCTGGGAGCATGTCGACCTCGTCATGCGCCGGCGCAGCTATTTCGAGCCGGGTCCGCAGACGCTCCTGGCCTGGATGCGCGGCCCTGACATGGCCGCGCGCGCGCAGGAGCTCGGCGGCTATGACCTGTCGGGGAGCGGGGCGGTCAGGCTGAACCGCTGACGGCAAGACATCGACCACGGAAAGCGCGGGACCCCCTCTCCTGTAAGGAGAGGGGCAGGGGTGAGCGTTCCTTCTCCTCCGAAGGATTCCTCCCCTGCGAAAACCGGACGTGGAACCCCTCCCCCTTGTGGGGAGGGGCAGGGGTGGGGGGCGACCGACCGGGCAAGCGGTCACCAGGCGGAACGCCCCCCATCCCCATACCCTTCCCCACAAGGGGGAAGGGAGGAGCCAAGGCCACTGGCCTCGACGCCCCGTCTTTCGCAGAATCATCCTCTGCGGACGAAGGACAAACTTATCCCCGCGGCCCGAAACCGTGCCTATCCTCTCCTCGCTCCGCCCGACCAAGGGGGCTGTCGCGAGGCATCGTGCGGCCGGGCGGAGTGGCGGTGTCCGTCAAGCGCGACCGTTGCGGGTCGTGGCGGCGGAGGCCCCTCCGTCGCCGGGCAAGCGCCCGGGAGGCCTGCCGGCCGCCGGATGGAGGGGTCGTAAGAGAACCGCGCGCGGGACGGGGCGGTCGCCAGCGGCGCCGCTTCGACATCTCGACATCGACATTCGACATGCGGCGCTCGCTGCGCCGCCGCCCTCGTCCCGCGCATCCCCTCGGATACGCAAGCGACCAGCAAAACCCTCGCGGCGAGAGCCGGCGGGGTTTTCGGCGCGGCCTTTCAACCTCGATGCCGCCATCAAATCAGGGTCGCGCCCCGCGCTTGTTCCAGCGCCGTCTCGCCGCAGCAAAATCCGCCCAGGCGCAGACCTTGTGCACGGCCTCGCGGTCGCGGCCAGCCTCGCCGAAGGGCGCGACGGTCCAGTCCCAGCTTTCATCCGCAGGCGGCAGCGCGACGCCGCGGGTGAGATCGAGCCGGTCGGTCACCGTGCCAGTGCGGTCGCGCTCGATCATCTCCACATCGCTGACCAGGCAGACGCGCGCGCGGAACCGCGTCAGGTCGTCGAGATGCCAGGCGATGCAGCGCGCCGGCAGGTCGGCGGGCAACGCGGCCGCCCGCGCCGGATTCTCGTCGAGCCAGTCCTCGATCGGCCAGGCGAGCTGCGACAGGAGATTGGCCGAGACCACGAGATCGACGCTCTCATCGGCGACGAGATCGCCCAGCGGATCGGCGCGGCCGTCGCGCTCGCCGGCGAGCCAGCCCATGACGCCGCTGAGGTCGCGGGTCAGCAGCGTCACGTTCCGGCGCAGCGCCATGCGCAGCCTGACCTGCGGCAGATGAACCGCGTCGACTAGGATCACTTGCGCGAAGCTGGAGCAGAGTGCGTCGAGCGGCACGTCGCGGACGAGACCGGAGCCGAGCACCACGACGGTGCGACGGCGCGCGAGCGCGCCGATCGCGGCCGTCACCACGGCCTGGCTCCGGCGGTGATGCTCGGCCCAGACCCGGCGCTGGCGCAAGCCGCGAGCCCAGAGCGCGATGCTCTCGCGCCGCAAGCCGAGCTGTCGCGTCATCCGCTCGGCCGGCGTCGCCAATGTCAGGACGAGCTCGGCCAGCATCGCCGCCTCAGGTCAGGGCGCCGCGCCCCGCCACCGGCCAGAGCGTCTCGACATGGGCATCGGGCCCGTGCAGGCCGCGCACCCCGACATACCAGTCGTGCAGATTGACCGTCGGGTCGCAATGGCCCGGCACCAGCAGGAGCCGGTCGCCGCGATGGGGCAGCGCGATCGGGTCGCCGGTCAGCACGCCATGCTCGTCGGACGGCTTGACATAGATCACGCCGTCGCGCTGGAACGGCACCGGCATGCCGGAATCGACCGCCGCCGCCTTGTGGCCGGCATCGACGATGGCGCGGTCGGGCACCGGCTTGCTCATCACGCCGGCGAGCACGAAGAGCGCATGCTCGAAGGTCCGGAACGGCGTGCCGTCGGCCTGGCGGTTGCGGGCATAGTCGGCGTCCATGAAGATATAGGAGCCGGCCTGGATCTCGTTCCAGATCCCGGACTGGCTCTCGAGCTCATAGGTCCCGGTGCCGGCGCCGCTGACGATCTCGCAGGTCAGCCCGGCCTGGGTGATTCGCTCGACCGCGTTGCGGGTCAGGAGCCCGGCCCGCTCGATCGCCTCGCGCCGCTCGTCGATCGAGCGCATATGCTGGGCCGAACCGTGATAGGCCTGGAGGCCGGAGAAGCGCAGCGTGTTGCTGCGCGCGACCGCCTCGGCGATCCTGACCGCCTCGCCGACTGCGACGCCGCACCGCCGCCCGCCGATATCGAGCTCGACCAGGGTGTCGAGCGTGACGTCGTGCCGCGCCGCCGCCTCGGCAGCCTCGCGCACGCCTTCGGGATGGTCGACGCAGAGCCCGATCCGCGCATGCCGCGCCAGCTTGGCCAGCCGGTCGAGCTTGGCCGGCCCGACGATCTCGTTGGTGACCAGCACGTCGGTGACGCCGCCGGCGACCAGGATCTCCGCCTCCGCGACCTTCTGGACGCATTGGCCGACCGCGCCATGCGCCATCTGCAGCAGCGCGATATCGGGACTCTTATGGGTCTTGGCGTGGGGACGGTGGCGCACGCCATGGGCCTGGGTGAAGGCGGCCATGGCGACGAGGTTGCGCTCGAAGGCATCGAGATCGAGAACCAGCGCGGGCGTGTCGATCTCGGCGAAGCTCTGGCCGGGCTGGGCCGGAGGGGATAGGGGCATGGGCTCTCGATATCTCCTGAATCACTAGAGCACGCGCCGATCAGATTGCGAGGCAATCCGATCGGATCACGCGTTCTCTATTCAAGTTTAGAGACGGATTCACCGATCAGGTTGATCCAACCTGATCGGATCCGACTCTATGGCCATCGGACGCCAGCTTCGTGTCGCGAGCAAGACCGGCCAGGGCGCGGCGGCTCGCCCGCTCCGCCAGTAGCGCATCGCGAGCCGCCATGTTAGGCCCCGCCGCATGAAGATCGGCCGCGTCACCGACGACACCTTCGCGCTCTTCGCCCGCGTCTGGCGCGAGCGCATCAGCGCCTACCTGCCGCAAATGGCAATGATCCTGGCGCTCGTCGTCGTCATCGCGGCGACGACCAGCTTCTATCCCCTGTTGATCAAGGCGGCCTTCGACGCCTTTGCCGATCCCTTGACGGCCGAGGCGACCGGCTTCGTGCGGCGCATGGAGCGGCTGGTCTCGAAATCGATCGGCTTCCAGATCGGCGTGGTCAACGCGGTCGCGACCGTCGTGGTCATCGTCACCGCGATCAAGGGCTTCTCGCTTCTGGCCCAGACCGTGATGACCAACAGCGTCGTCAGCCGCATCGAGGCCGACATGCAGACGGCGCTCTACGCGCATCTGATCGATGCCGACCTGGCGCAGCTGCAGCGCGAGAACCCCGCCTCGCTGACCCAGCGCTTCACCACCGATTTCACCTTCGTCAAGGAGGCGCTGACCCGGCTGATCAACATCGCCGTGCGCGATGTCCTGACCGCGGTCGCGCTGGTCGGCGCCATGCTCTGGATCGACTGGCAGATGACACTGGTCGTACTGCTGATCGCCCCGCTCGTGGCGCGCCCGATCGGCCGGATCGGCAAGAAGCTGCGCCGCATGGCGATGTCGCAGCAGGAGCAGACCGGCATCATGGCGAGCCTCGTCACCGAGAGCCTGCAGGGCGCGCGCGTCGCCAAGACCGATTCGCTCGAGCCCTATCTCAAGACCCGCGCCGCCGCCGCCTTCGAGACCATCCGCACGCTGAAGATGAAGGCCGCCAATGCGCGCGGCCGGCTCGATCCGCTGCTCGAGGTCGCCGGCGGCATCGCGGTCGCCGGCGTGCTGGCCGCGATCGGCGTGCGCATCACCTCGGGCAGCTCGACGGTCGGCGATTTCACCGGCTATGTCTCGGCCCTGCTGCTGGCGGCGCAGCCGATGCGCTCGCTCGGCAATCTCAACGCTATCGTCCAGGAGGCAGGCGCCTCGCTGAAGCGCTATTACGCGCTGATCGACGAGAAGCCGCTGATCACCGAGCGCCCCGACGCGAAACCGCTTTCGGTCGGCACTGGGGAGATCGCCTTCCGCCATTTGCGCTTCCGCTATCGCGACGATGCCCGCGCGCTCGAAGGCATCGAGCTCGTCGCCGAGGGCGGCAAGACCACCGCGCTGGTCGGCCGCTCCGGCTCCGGCAAGTCGACCTTGCTCGCGCTGGCGCCCCGGCTCTACGACCCGAACGAGGGCCGCATCGAGATCGACGGGCAGGATCTGCGCGACGTCACGTTGGCCAGCCTGCGCAGCCAGATCGGCGTGGTCAGCCAGGATGTCGTGCTCTTCGACGACACGGTGCGCGCCAATATCGCCTTCGGCCGGCCGGATGCGAGCGAGGCGGAGATCATCGCTGCCGCCAAGGACGCCGCCGCGCATGACTTCATCATGGCGATGCCGGAGGGCTATGATTCGCAGGTCGGCGAACGCGGCGCAAAGCTCTCGGGCGGCGAGCGCCAGCGCGTCGCCATCGCCCGCGCCATCCTCAAGGACGCGCCGATCCTGCTGCTCGACGAGGCGACGAGCGCACTCGACACAGAATCCGAGCGTCTCGTCCAGCAGGCGCTGGCGCGGCTGATGAAGCACCGCACGACGCTGGTGATCGCGCACCGGCTCTCGACCGTCCGCGAGGCTGATCTCATCGTCGTGCTCGAGGAGGGCCGCATCGTCGAGACCGGCAGCCATGACGCGCTGATCGCCCGCGACGGCACCTATGCCCGCCTGTACCGGCTGCAATTCGCGGAGAGCTGAAGCCATTCGCATCGAGACCGAGCGCCTCATTCTCGATCTGCATCGCCTCGACCAGTTCGAGCACCTTGCGCAGATGTGGGCCGACGAGGCCGTCACCCGTTACATCGGAGCGCCGTCCACGCCCCAGGAGAGCTGGGCTCGGCTGCTGCGCTATCGCGGTCTCTGGCCGCTTCTCGGTTACGGCTACTGGGCCTTGACCGAGAAACGCAGCGGTCGCTTCGTCGGCGATCTCGGCTTCGCGGATTTTTACCGCCCGGTGACACCATCGCTGCGCGGCCTGCCGGAAGCCGGCTGGGTTCTCGCCCGATGGGCGCATGGCCAGGGCTTCGCGGGCGAGGCGCTCGGCGCCGCGCTGACCTGGCTCGACGAGTGCAGCCCTCACCACCGCTCGGTCTGCCTGATCGCGCCGGAGAACGAAGCGTCCGTGAAAGTCGCCCGGCGCGGCGGCTTTCGCTTCGATCGGACAGTGCAGTTCCTTGGCAACGAAACGTCGCTTTTCGTGCGCGAGCGTCCTGCGGGAGGCTGACGAGCCTCTGGCGCTCAGGGCTCGCGCGCGAGCGCGTCCGAGGCCGCGGTGAAGCCGCGGAAGGAGAAGGGCAGCGCGACGCTGCGGTTGCCGGCATCCTGATAGCGCAGCTGCCCGGCCTCGCCCGCCGCGCGCCAGCGCTTCAGCAGGTCCTCGCTGACGGCGACCTCCGCGAAGCAGCCGCCCGGCAGGCAGCGCTGGAAGCCGGCGAGCACGCCCTCGTCCTTCTCGCTGAGCGCGACGCGCACCCCGGCATTGGCGCCGAGCGTGACATTGGGCGGCACCTGCACCACGAGCTTGTAGGGCTCGCTGCGGACTGGCCGCCCGAGCGCGATCAGGGCCGCCGGCCCGCGCTGGCCCTGGACCTGCAGGGTCTGCACGATCTCGCAGACCCGCGTGCCGACGCCCTGCTGGCAGCGATGGACCCAGTCGCCATAGCTCGCGGTCGTGTTGTCGGGCTGCGAGACGCCGCCCGGAGGTGCCGCGGCAGGCGCCGGGGCGGGAGCGGGACGCTGCGGCTGTGCGAGGGCCGGGCTGGCGAGCAGCGCGGCGACGACGATAGGCACGAGCTTCGAGATCACGGGACGGTCCATCCTTCTGGTCAGGCCAGCCAGTTAGATGGCAGGCCGGCGCCTCCCGCAAGAGAGTTGCGCGGCGGCCCCGGTGATGAGGGTTTACGATCCCTGGATGCCCGCCCTTACGGCCGCCAGCCGGTCTCCTGCGCCGGCGCGCTCTCGGCCGCCTCATCCGCCCGCGCCGCCTCGACGACCGAAAACAGCGCCCGCAGCGCCTCCTCGACGCCCTGGCCCGAGGCCGAGGAGAGCACGATCGGCATGCGCTTGGCCGCCCGCTTCAGCCGCGCCACCTGCTCCTTGAGCAATTCCGGCGAAAGCGCGTCGGCCTTGGAGAGCGCCACGATCTCCGGCTTCTCGGCGAGGCCCTCGCCATAGGCGGCGAGCTCCTGGCGCACCGTCTTGTAGGCCTTGCCGGCATGCTCGCTGGTGCCCTCGACCAAATGCAGCAGCACGCGGCAGCGCTCGACATGGCCGAGAAAGCGGTCGCCGAGGCCATGGCCCTCATGCGCGCCCTCGATCAGCCCGGGAATGTCGGCGAGCACCATCTCGCGGGCATCGACCCGGACGACGCCGAGACCGGGATGCAATGTCGTGAAGGGATAGTCGGCGATCTTCGGCTTGGCCGCCGTCACCGTGGCGAGGAAGGTCGACTTGCCGGCATTGGGCAGCCCGACCAGCCCGGCATCCGCGATCAGCTTCAGACGCAGCCAGACCCAGCGTTCCTCGCCCGGCAGGCCGGGATTGGCATGGCGCGGCGCCTGGTTGGTCGCGGTCTTGAAATAGGCGTTGCCGAAGCCGCCATTGCCGCCCTTGCACAGCACGAAGCGCTGGCCGGGCTCGGTCAGGTCGGCGACCAGCGTCTCGCCATCCTCGTCGAAGACCTGCGTGCCCGGCGGCACCTTGAGCACGATCGGGGTGCCATTGGCGCCGTGCCGGTCCTTGCCCATGCCGTGCTCGCCGATCCTGGCCTTGAAATGCTGCTGGAAGCGGAAGTCGATCAGCGTGTTGAGGCCCTGGACGCATTCGACCACGACATCGCCGCCGCGCCCGCCATCGCCGCCATTGGGCCCGCCGAACTCGATGAATTTTTCGCGCCGGAACGAGACGCAGCCGGCGCCGCCGTCTCCGGCCTTCACATAGATCTTGGCTTGGTCGAGGAATTTCATGGCTTCTCAGTAGTGGCCCACGCGCGGCAGGGCAATGCGGCGCTCGATCATTGAACGGTGAAGCGCCTCCCTTCCCCCTTGTGGGGAAGGGTTGGGGATGGGGGGCGTTCCATCTGGCACTCGCTCACCCGGCCGTTCGCCCCCCACCCCTTCCCCTCCCCACAAGGGGGAGGGATCTCCGGTACGGCGCGACGTGAAGGAAACCTCACGCCGCCAGCCGCGGCGCCGCCATCTCCTCCCGCAAGGCCTGGGCGAAGCGGCGCGCGGCGAGGCCCGGCTGCGGCCCGGTGATCAGCCCGACGGACAGCTCGAACAGCGGCGGCAGGTCGTCGGCGGGCCCGAGCCGGCGCAGGCTCGGCGGCACCGCGCTCTCGGTGATCGCGGTAACGCAGAACCCGGCCTCGACCGCCGAGATCACGCCCGAGGTGTGCGAGGAGGAGAAGACCAGCCGGTGCGCCCGCCCGGCCGCGTTCAGCGCCGCCAGGATGCGCGGGCGCGCCCTGCAGCCCTCGGAGAACAGGGCGAGCGGCAAGGTCTCCTGCAATTCCGGCCGGTGGCCGCGCGCCGCGACCCAGACCATCGGCTCGCGCCGCAGCAATTCGCCCTTCGGCCGCTTCGGATCCTGCGTCACCACGGCGAGGTCGAACTCGCCCGCCGCCAGCGCCGGCTCGATGCTCTTCGACAGGTCGCAGCGCAGCTCGAGCTCGACGCGCGGATGCTCGGCGGCGAAGCGCGCGATCAGCGGGCGCAGATAGGCGTCGACATAATCGTCCGGCACGCCGACGCGCAGCCGCCCGCTCGCCGCCTGCCCGCCGAGATCGTCCAGCGCCTCGCGCTCGATCGTCAGCAGGCGCCGCGCATGGCCGATCAGCCGCTCGCCGGCGTCGGTCGGCGTCACGCCCCGGCGCGAGCGCTCCAGCAGCTTCTGGCCGAGCTGCGCCTCGAGGTCCTGGATGCGCACCGAGACCGCCGATTGCGTGCGGCCGAGCCGGGCGCTGGCGGCGGTGAAGCTGCCCATTTCCGCGACCGTCACCAGCATGTCGAGCGCCGCCAGATCGAAATGGATCGCCATGGTTCTACTCCATCGCTTTTCCGAATGGAAGGATGAGAATAATCCGTTTTTCCGATTGACGGTAGCTCCCTATATCAGCGGCATCGACAAGGACCGCTTCCGATGACCACGCCCGATCTCGCCCTGCCCCGCCCGGCCACGCCCGCTCTGGCGATGTTCTTTGCCTTGCTGCTCGGCGCGACCTGCATCGGCTTCTCTGGCATCTTCGTGCGCTATGCCGATGTCGGGCCGGCCGCGGCCGGCTTCTGGCGCATGGTCTTCGCGCTGCCGGCGCTCGCCGCCTGGACGGCGCTCGAAGGACGCGGCCGGCCGGCGCCGGCTCTTGGCTCGCGAGCGCTCTGGCCGATCGCGCTCGCCGGCCTCGCCTTCGCCGTCGACGTCACGCTCTACAACGCCTCGCTCGACTTCACGACCATCGCCAACGCTTCACTGCTCGGCAATCTCTCGCCGGTCGTGGTCGTGCTCGCGGCCTGGCTCCTGCTCGGCGAGACGCCGACCCGCCGCGTGCTCGGCGCGTTGCTGCTCGCCGTCGCCGGCGGCCTGACGCTGGTCCTGCCGCAGCTCGCCGCCGCCAGCGCCACGCCGGCTGCCGCGACCGGCATTTTCGGCGACACGCTCGCGGTCGGCGCAGCCATCGCCTATGCCGGCTATATCCTCGCCATCCGCCGCGCCCGCAACCTAGCGGAAGCCGGCCTGATCAGCCTGATCTCGAGCGCGCTCTGCGCAATCTTCTGCCTCGCCGCCGCGGTCCTCCTCGGCGAGACGATCCTGCCCCAGAGCCTGCAGGGCTGGCTCGCCGTGGCGGCGCTCGGCCTCGTCTCGCACGCGCTCGGCCAGGGCCTGATCACGCTGGCGCTGGGAAGCTACGGCGCCGGCGCAGCCTCCCTCGTCATGGTCTGGCCGGCGCTGGTCAGCGTGCTGGCCGCCTGGGCCCTCTTCGCCGAACAGCCCGGCCCGGCCCAGGCCTTTGGCGGGGTGGCGATCCTGGCGGCGGTGCTGCTGGTGCGGCGGGGGTGAGGGCGCGCGGGCTTATCCCCGTCGTCTGAAACGCCCTCAGAATAGCGCGCTCCCAGTGCGGAGCGCGCCATGCAGCCACCAACCACGCCGAACTCTCACGTCAGCGACAATGCCCATTGGCGCAGCGAAGCCGCAAAAATCGACTGGCTTCTGAATTTCGCCAGCGTCGAGGCTCTCTTGCTTCAGCGCCAGCTGGTCTCCCGCAAATACAATCCCAGCCAGCCGCGCGTCCCGGCAGGCAATCCGGATGGCGGGCAATGGACCAGCGGAGACGGTGGCGGCTCGGGGTCTCCGGTTTTTGACCTTGGTTTCAGTTTTGAGGCCGCCGATGGCGGTCAAACCCCGACCGACACGACGACGATCGTCGATTCGACCGGTGAGGAATCCTGGTCCTCCTATACCGAAGACTTCCGCGACGACGGTTCGATGGCTGAGCGCCAGATCGTCAACCGCGATGGCAGTTCGATCCAATCCGAATTTGCGGCGTCGCGCGAAACAAGCGCTTGGGACGAGCGCCACACCGTCACTCTACCGGATGGCGACAAAGCCACCTTCGAGACCTCTGACCAGACTCAGACGATCCGGACTGATGGGCCGGACGGCGAGATCGTCTCGCGCGCGATCTGGACGGAAGGTGGGCCCGAGCCAGAAGCAAGGGTGCAACAGGCCTTGGCGCCGGCGATCCTGCTCGCGCCCGGCGCGGCTCAAACGACGATCACGACCGCACTTACGCTGTACACCTGGCTGTCGACCCGCAATCGGGCCGACGACCTCCAGGCTGTCCTCGGCTTCAATGCCCGCGAATACGCACCCGGCACAACAAGCCTGGAGCCGAGCTTCGTCGGTCAGCTCAAACCCGACGAGGTCGAGCGCGCCTGCCCACGCTTTCCGGAAGTGCGCAGCCGCACCGACGACGCTGTCACAGTTGCCGGCCCGCGCGGCAACTACCCATCGGACGCAGTCTACGGTACCGCGGTCCACACGAATCTGAAGGTTCAGATCGATGATCTTCGCGATCCGTATTTCCGTGCAGAGAGATCGTTCCTGAAAAGCGCGAAGGAGAGCGCCGACGATCGGGATGTGCGCTACGGTACTCGCGACTCGCTTCGCATCGATGTCTTTGAACAGCTCCCTGATGGCACGATCTGCGTCTATGATATCAAGACTGGCAAGTCCAAGTTGCTGCCGGGCCGGTCCATGGAAATTGCAACCGCGGTCAGGCGATATTTCGGCAGCGTGCGTCGGATCATCGTGACAGAGGTCAGGCCGAGCAGATGACGACAATCCGCCAGATCGACAAGCTCGTGAAGCCGGTGACCGGAGGGGGGAACGAGTTTTTCCAGAAGGGGCCATATCTTTTTCACCGGCCGGTCGATCACATCATCAGCCGGATCGACATTTCGCGCACTTCGAACGCGGAACATTTTCGGGTGATCTGGCATTTCTGCCCGACTTTCGGCACGGGTTTCACCATGGAATGGGAGATGTGGTTCCTGCCGATCCCGCATCAGCTCTGGTTCTGGTCGACGCCCGGCATTCACGAGTTGTTCGTGGCCTGCGTCCACGATCAGATTCTGCCCCGCTTGAGGGCTGCCCGGACCATCGAGGGCTTCGTAGACCTTCTCGCCACCGAGCCCGATTTCGCCAAGATGGGGAACCGTCTCGCGGCGTGCCCCGACGACGAGATCCGCGTCGAGATCGCGCGGGGACATCTCGACGCGGCACTGGAGAAATGCCGGGCGCTGGAGAAGCGGTTGATAGAGCGCCCGGACGGCTACTGGGGACCGATCCTGAGCAGGACGACGGAGGCGGTGCGGCCGCTCTTGGAGTCTGGCGACAGGACGACGCTCGTCGACCTGCTTCGTCGATGGGAACGTGAACGCATCGCGAAACTCGATCTTCATGCGCTCTACGAGCCGACGCCGTTCCCGCTCGAGCGCCTGGGATAAGCCACCCTCACTCCGCCGCCAGCCGCGGCGGCGGCAGTTTTCCGCTCATCGCCTTGGCGCTGGCCTCGCCCGGCGATTCCGCGTCATGGATCGGCTCCCACAGACTCTCGTCCTCGGCCTTGCTGAAGAAGCGGCCGAAGAGCCAGGCGACGCCGCGGCCGGCATCGTCCATCACCATGAAGAAGGACGGCACGAAGACGAGGCTGAGCACGGTCGAGACGATCAGGCCGCCGATCACCGCGATCGCCATCGGCGCGCGGAACTCGCCGCCGTCGCCGACGCCATAGGCCGAGGGCAGCATGCCCGCGGCCATGGCGATCGTCGTCATCACGATCGGCCGCGCCCGCTTGCGCCCGGCCTCTAGCAGCGCGGTGAAGCGGTCCTTGCCGCGCCCGATCTCCTCGACCGCGAAATCGACCAGCATGATCGCGTTCTTGGTGACGATGCCCATCAGCATCAAGAGCCCGATATAGACCGGCATCGAGACCGCGTTATGCGTCGCGAGCAGCGCGATCACCACGCCGCCGAAGGAGAGCGGCAGCGAGAGCAGGATGGTGATCGGCTGGAAGACCGAGCCGAAGAGCAGGATCAGCACCGCGAGCACCAGCATCAGCCCGGTGGTCATCGCCGTGATGAAGCCCTGCACGACCTCGCCCTGGATCTCGGCGTCGCCGGTCGCGGCGATCCAGACCCCGTTCGGCAGCCCGACCTCCTTGATGATCTCCTGGAATTTCTCCTGCGCCGTGCCGAGCTCGAAGCCGCGTTTCAGGTCGGCGCCGATCTGCGCGCGGCGGACGCGATCGTAGCGGTCGATCGAGCTCGGCCCCTCGCCGAAGCCGATATCGGCGACCGCGGTGAGCGGGATCGAGACGCCGGCCGTATTGGTGACGCGCAGGGCCGCGATGTTGCGCATGTCGGTGCGGGCCGCCTCGTCGAGCTGGACGCGGATCGGCACCAGCCGGTCGCCGGCATTGAACTTGGCGAGATTGGCGCCGACATCGCCGATGGTCGCGACGCGGATCGCCTCGGAGATCGCCTCCGGCGTGACGCCGAGATTGGCCGCCTGCTCGAGCCTGGGCGTGACGCGCAGCTCCGGCCGGCTCAGCGAGCCGGCCGTGGCGACGTTGAGATAGCCGTCGACCTGGCGCATCCGCGCCTCGATCTTCGCCACGGCCTCATCCAGCGCGTCGCCGTCCTTCGACAGGATCGAGAAGGCCATCTCGCGCTCGCCGCGCTCGTTGACATACCAGGCGCGCACGTCCGGCACCGAAGCGAGCTTCTCGGCGATGGTGACCTTGAGCTCCTTCTGGGCGATGTCGCGCTCGGATTTCGGCTTGAGCATGATGAAGACGGAGGCGCGCCGGACCTCGCGCTGCCCGGTCGGCGAGGAGCCGCCGAGCGCGAAGACCTGGGTGACCTCGGGGATCTGGCGCAGCTTGTCGGTGATCTGGTCGGTGGTGACGCGGGTGTCCTCCAGCGTCGCGCCGGGCGGCAGCTCGACGCTGGCGACGACGCGCGCCGTGTCCTCCTCCGGGAAGAAGCCGGTCGGCAGGTATTGCGTCGCCGCGATCGAGGCGAAGAGGAAGCCGAAGCCGATCAGGAGCGTCAGATAGGCCGTGTTGAACGGCATTCTGCGCCAGCGGCCCGAGCCGTCGAAGCGCGGCAGCAGCGGAATCCGGATGCGCGCCAGCGAGAGCTTGAGCAGGCCGACATAGCCACGCATAACGGCGCCGGGCTTGGGGTCCTCGTGCTTGACCGGCCGCATCAGATAGGCGGCCATCATCGGCGTGATCAGGCGTGCGACGAGCAGCGAGAACAATACCGCGACCGCGACCGTCAGGCCGAACTGCCGGAAATACTGCCCGGCGATGCCGCCCATGAACGAGACCGGCGCGAAGATCGCGACGATGGTCAGCGTGATCGCGATGACGGCGAGACCGATCTCGTCGGCCGCCTCCATCGCGGCGCGATAGGGCGATTTGCCCATGCGCATATGGCGCACGATGTTCTCGATCTCGACGATCGCGTCATCGACCAGGATGCCGGTGACCAGCGTGATGCCGAGCAGGCTGACCAGATTGAGCGAGAAGCCCATCATCTGCATCGCCCAGAAAGTCGGGATCGCCGAGAGCGGCAGCGCGATCGCGGTGATCAGCGTGGCGCGCCAGTTGCGCAGGAACAGGAAGACGACGAGCACGGCCAGGCCCGCACCCTCCAGCAGCGTCTCCATCGCCGCCTTGTAGTTGCCATGGGTATAGGAGACCGCGTCGTCGATCGGCTTGAGCTGGATGTCGGGATAGCGCTTGTTGAGATCGGCGACCCGTTCGGCGACGACCTCCTTGACCGACAATTCGCTCGAGCCCTTCGAGCGGAACACCGCGAAGGTCACGACCGGGCTCTTGTCGAGCCGGCCGAAGGAGCGCGGCTCGGAATTGGAATCCTCGACCCGGCCGAGCTCCTTCAGGCGCACCTCGCGCCCGCCGGTCAGCGAGATCTTGGTCTCGCCCAGCTCCGCGACGGTGCGCGCCCCGGCGAGCGTACGGATCGCCTGTTCCTGGCCGCCGACCTCGCCGCGCCCGCCCGCGAGATCGACATTGGTGGCGCGGATCTGGCGGTTGACCTCGCCCGCCGTGGTGCCGAGCGCCAGCAGCCGGTCGGGATCGAGCGAGATCCTGATCTCGCGGTCGACGCCGCCATAGCGGTCGACGCGGCCGACGCCCTTCAGCCCCTGCAACTCGCGGGCGACGACATCGTCGACATGCCAGGAGAGCTGCTCCAGCGTCATGCCGGGCGAGGCGGCGCCATAGGTCAGGATCGACTGGCCCTCGACATCGATGCGCTGGATGATCGGCTCGTCGATCGTGCGCGGCAGGTCGGCCCTGATCTTGGCGATCGCGTCCTTGACGTCGTTCACCGCCCGGTCGGTGTTGGTCTCCAGCCGGAACTCGATGATGCTCTGCGACTGGCCGTCGGTCAGCGTCGACATCACGTGCTTGACGCCGGTGATGTTGGCGACTGCATCCTCGACGCGCTTCGAAACCTGGCTCTCGAGCTCGGCCGGAGCCGCGCCCGCCTGCGTCACCGTCACCGAGACCAGCGGAATGTCGATATTGGGAAAGCGCGTGACCGGCAGGCTCGAGAAGGACATCAGCCCGAGCACGCAGAGCACGACGAAGAGCAGGATGGACGGAACCGGCTTGCGGATCGACCAGGCCGAGAAATTGATGTTCATTCCCCGCCCCGTCAGTTCGACGCGATCGGCGTGATCACGTCGCCGTCGCGCACGAAGGTCCCGGCGCGCGCGACGACGGTCTCGCCCTCGCCGACGCCGGAGACGATCTCGGCGCGTCCGCCGCCGATCAGCCCGAGCTCGACCTTCTTGGTCGTGATCCTGCCGTCGGTGACGCTCTGCACCGTCGCCCCGCCGCGCGCATAGGTGATCGCCGAGAGCGGCAGGATGATGGCGGTCTTGCGCCCGGTCTCGATCACGCCGCGCGCGAAGGAGCCGATCGCGACCGGGGGATTGCCCTTGAGCGAGACGCGCAGGCGCCCGAGCCGCGAGGCCTTGTCGACCTCCGGCGCGATCAGCCTGATCTCGCCTTCCAACGCCTTGTCGCTGCCGGCCGGGGTGACCGCGACGCGCTGGCCGGGCTTGAGCGAAGGCAGCTCGACCTCGGCGACCTCGGCCTCGAGCTCGATCGCCCCGTCGGCGATGATCCGGAACAGCGGCTCAGTCGCAGCCAGCGTCGCCATGGCGCCGAGCTTGGCGCTGCGCCGGCTGACGACGCCGGCGGCGGGCGCCTTGATCTCGGTGCGGGCGAGCTTCACGTCGATGTCTTGCCCTTGCGCCTTGGCGAGGGCGAGATCGGCCGTGGTGATCGCCAGCGCCTGGCGCGACGAGTTCACCCGCGCATTGGCCGAGCGTGCCGCCGCGTCGCGCTGGTCGAAGGTCTCCAGGCTGGCATTGCCGCTGTTGCGCAGCGCCTTGGTCCGGTCGAAGGCGTTGTTGGCCTGGACGAGATTGGCCTGGGCCTCGACGATCTGCGCATTGGCCTGGGCGATCGCCGCCTCGGCCCGCGCGATCTGCGCGTCGTTCTGCGCCTTCTGGACCTCGAGCGTGGTGCGCGACAGGCGCGCCAGAACCTGGCCGGCGGTGACGCGGTCGCCCTCCTCGGCCAGGAGCTCGACGATCACCAGCCCATCGACCTCGGGCGCGACCAGGACCTCGTCGCGCGCGATCATCGAGCCCGAGACCACGACGCTCTGCACGATTTCCGCCATCTTGGCGGTCGTGACCGTGACCGAGGGGCCGGCGGCAGGCTGGGCTTGAGCCGCCGCGCTGGCCGGCGTCTGGGCCAGTGCCGGCGCGGCCGGCAGCGCGGCCGCCGCGAGCCAGGTCAGGGCCGCCAGGCGCGGAAGGGATGGCAGGGACATGGGGAAGGCTCTCGGAGCAGTCATGGTTGGGCTCGGTCGGAGGCGGGCAGGAGCAGCACCTGCGCCAAGCCTCGCATGGCTGCGAACAAGGTCTCGGCAGCAGATTCCGTATCGAAATTCGGGTCCGCGGCACGGCCACAGAAAAATCCGTCGGCCATCATGAAGATCGCCTGCAGGAAGCGCTCGTCATCGAGATTGGCCGGCAATTCGCCGCTCGCCTTGGCGGCCGCCACCGCTGCGCTCATGCCTTGCGCGACCGTGCCGTCGATGCTGGCGCACATGCTGGCCATGGCCGGGTTGCGGGAGGATTCGGCCCAGATCAGCAGGGCGATGACCGCCTTTTCGCGCGGCTCGCCGACGAGATGGCGCCGGCCGAGGCGCTCGAGCTGATCGAGCAGGCCGCCCTTGGCCGGGTCCAGCGCGGCGAAATCTTCCGCGATCGCCATCCGGTCCCGCTCGGCCATGCCGGCAATGATCGCATCCTTCGAGGCGAAATAGCGGTAGAGATTGCCCGGGCTCATCCCGGCCTCGACCGCGACGTCGTTCATCGTCGTCGTATGGAAGCCGCCGCGCGCGAAAACCCGCTCCGCCGCATCGAGGATGCGGGTCCGGCGTTCCGTCAGGCCACGATCGACCAGGGCGGCTGCGAGATGCGGCGGCAAATCAGAGATCCCGAGAAATGAGAATGAACGTTCATTCTCATGCTCGAACCCGAGCAGGAAGTCAAGATGACGCCAATAAACCGGCATTCGGAACGCAACCGTGAACGCCGCCATGCAGAAAGCGCCGGCACGTCATGCGGCGCTGGCGTATGAATTGCTTTGCCCAGTTCCGTCTGGAACCGCATTGTCAGAACATGAATGGCCTCGCGTCGATGGCTGCGACCCAGGCATGCGAGCGAACCCGAAGCCCGTGATGAACGACCAGAACTTTCGCTTCCGCGCCGCTCGCAGGACCCGAACGCCCGCATCCCTCCGCCGGATCGGCCCGGCGCCCAAGCCGGTGCTCGTCGTCCTGCACCAGGAGCACTCGACGCCGGGCCGGGTCGGCCGGCTGCTCGCAGGCCGCGGCCATGCGCTCGACATCCGCAAGCCGCGCTATGGCGACCCGCTGCCGCAGACGATGCGCGAGCATGCCGGCGCCGTGATCTTCGGCGGCCCGATGAGCGCCAACGACCCCGACGATTTCGTCAAGGCCGAGATCGACTGGATCGGCACCTGCCTGAAGGAGGAGGCGCCCTTTCTCGGCATCTGCCTCGGTGCGCAGATGCTGGCGCGCCATCTCGGGGCCAGGGTCTACACCCATGCGCAGGGCCGCGCCGAGGTCGGCTATTACCCGCTGGTGATGACCGAAGCCGGCCGCACCGAAGAGGCGACGCATGGCGTCGCCTGGCCGGGCACGGTCTATCAATGGCATCGCGACGGCTTCGACTGCGCGCCGGGCGCCGAATGCCTCGCCACCGGCGGCGATTTCCCGGTGCAGGCGATCCGCTCCGGCCCCAAGGCCTATGGCGTCCAATTCCATCCCGAGGTGACCCCGGCGATGATGTGCCGCTGGTCCGTGCGCGGCTATGAGCGCACCCTGATGCCGGGCGCGCAGTTGCGCCACCAGCATCTCGACGGCTGGTACCAGTACGATCCCGCCGTCCGCCTCTGGCTCGACGGCTTCCTCGATCATTGGCTCCAGACGCCGGCTCTGCCGGCAACTTCCACGGCAGGCTCCGTGACATGACCCGCACGGCCCTCGTCCTCGGCGCCGGCATGGTCGGCGTCTCCTGCGCGCTCGCCCTGCAGAAGCGCGGGATCGCGGTCACGCTGATCGACCGGCGCGAGCCCGGCGGCGAGACCTCCTACGGCAATGCCGGCGTGATCAGCCCGTCCTCGATCCTGCCGCTCAACAATCCCTCGCTGTGGAAGAGCCTGCCGGCCTATCTGCGCAACGACACCGCCGCGATCCGCTACCGGCTCGGCCATCTCCTGCGCAATCCGGGCTGGATCCTGCGCTTCCTCGCCGAGGCGCGGCCCTCGCGGCTGGCCCCCCGCGCCACCGGGCTCGCAGGCCTGACCGCGCCGGCGCTCGCCCTGCACAAGGCCTGGATGGCGGAGGCCGGCGTCAGCCATCGCCTGCGCGAGACCGGGACGCTGAAGCTCTGGCGCGGCCCCGAGGGCCATGCCAAGGCTCGGGCCGAACATGATTTCCTGGAGGACCACGGCTTCCGGACCGAGATCCTCGACCGGCAGGGCATATCCGGGCTCGAGCCCGACCTGAACCCGATCTTCTCGGCCGGGCTGTGGCTGCACGAGAGCGGCTCCGTCGACTGGCCGCAGGCCGTCGTCACCGCCTATGCCGCCCTCTTCACCGCCCGCGGCGGCACGGTGCTGCGGGCCTCGGTCAGCCAGCTCACCGCTACGCCGCAGGGCTGGCGCGCCACGAGCGATGCCGGCGCCCTCGATGCCGATCTCGCCGTCGTCGCGCTCGGCCCCTGGAGCGCCGACCTGCTGCGCCCGCTCGGCCTCAAGGTCCCGCTCGGGGTCGAACGCGGCTATCACCGCCATTACCATCCCGAGCAAGGCCGCAAGCTCGGCCGGCCCGTCCACGATGTCGACGGCTATTATTTCCTGACGCCGATGGAGAAGGGCTATCGCCTGACCAGCGGCGTCGAGCTCGCCGATCGCGACGCGCCCTCCGACCATGCCCAGATCGACATGGTGCTGCCCAGCGCCCGCGAGGCCTTCCCGCTCGCCGGCCCCACGGAGGAGCCGACCTGGCGCGGCTCGCGGCCGACCTTGCCCGACTCGCTGCCGATGATCGGGCAGGCGCCGCGCCATCCCGGGCTCTGGCTCGCCTTCGGCAACCAGCATATCGGCTTCTCGACCGGCCCGGTGACGGGCGAGATGCTGGCGGCGCTGGTCACGGGCGAAAAGCCGCTGGCGGACCCGGCGCCCTTCGCGCCGGGGCGGTATCTTTAGGCGCTGCCTTAGGGAGGCCCGGCCGCATCCATCCCGTGAGTGTAGTCTTCATAGACCATGAAGGCGCAGGGGTGATCGCCGAAGCTCTCGATCAGGAGGGGTTTCACCTCCTCAGACCAGGACAACTTTCCGAGCCCGGCACCGATTTTCGGCAACGCGACTGATTCGACAGCCGATGCCCTGGCCCAGCTTGCCAGCTTCCTGATCGAGCGCCGGAGGAAGGGCAGCGTGGCGTGATACATGTCCGGCTGGGTCGCGAGATAAACGAAACCGGGACCGCCCTCGACGGGAGGGTGGACCCAGATATCGCCGCCCTTGAATCGGCCCTGCCGGGCGTGACGCTTGAAAGCGGCCTGGACTTGCGGCCATCGCGACGAGATCTTGAAAGCCAGACCGGTCCCGAGACCTTCTTGATTCCCCGCGGCGACACCTTGCGCAATGTAGTGCTCGCGAGCCTGAAGAATGTCACCGGAAACGAAGTGGATCATCACTTCCCTTCCGAAGCGCCCCAACGTCATTGCGAGAAGCGTAGCGACGAAACAGTCCGGAATCCATCGGGCTCGATGCTGGATTGCCTCACTGCGCTCGCAATGACGGAAGCGCCTCAGACCTGCCGGGCCACCATCATCTTCTTGATCTCCGCGATCGCCTTGGCCGGGTTGAGACCCTTCGGGCAGGCATTGGCGCAGTTCATGATCGTGTGGCAGCGATAGAGCCGGAACGGGTCTTCCAGATCGTCGAGGCGCTCGCCGGTCGCTTCGTCGCGCGAGTCGATCAGCCAGCGATAGGCCTGCAGCAGCACGGCCGGGCCGAGATAGCGGTCGCCGTTCCACCAGTAGCTCGGGCAGGAGGTGGTGCAGCAGGCGCAGAGGATGCACTCATAGAGCCCGTCGAGCTTCTCGCGGTCGCCCTTGGCCTGCTTCCACTCTTTTTCGGGCGCCGGCGTCGTCGTCTGCAGCCAGGGCTCGACCGAGGCGTGCTGGGCGTAGAACTGTGTCAGGTCCGGCACCAGATCCTTGATCACCGGCATATGCGGCAAGGGATAGATCGCGACCCGGCCCTTGGCTCCGCATTCGTCGATGCCAGTGGTGCAGGCGAGCCCGTTCTTGCCGTCCATGTTCATGGCGCAAGAACCGCAGATGCCCTCGCGGCAGGAGCGGCGGAAGGTCAGCGTCGGGTCGATCTTGGATTTGATCCAGATCAGCGCGTCGAGCACCATCGGCCCGCAATCCTCGCGGTCGACGAAATAGGTGTCGGTGCGCGGATTCTCGGTATCGTCCGGGCTCCAGCGATAGACCTTGAACTCGGTCAGCTTCGAGGCGCCGGCCGGCTTCGGCCAGGTCTTGCCCTCGATCAGCCGGGAGTTCTGCGGGAGGTTGAATTCGGCCATGGGATTTCAGTGCCTCATATCGCGCGGGCGAATTTTACGCTGGCGAAGCCGGTGACAAAACTGGTGCCGATCAGCGCGAGTACCGCGCCTATGGCCAGATCCTTGGGCGCGCCTGACGACGGAAGCTGCGCCAGAACGAGCGGCAGCGTCAGCAGAAGGGCGCCACCGCCGCTCACGACCATCAGCACGAAGAAAAGCCAGACCGGTATCACGCCAAAAAAAGCGCCGATCAGGAACATCAGCAGCGCCAGCAACATCGCTCCGCCGAAGATGAAGGCCCGGTAATCGACATTCGCCCCGTGCCGGCCCGCGCTGCGCACGAGCGGGTTCGAGGCAAAGTTCAGCGAAAAGACGTCGGCCAGCCAGGTGCTGATCGAACTCGCCTCTCCGAAGGACTTCACCAGATCGCCGGCGACCCGACTCATCGCCAGCAATCCCACCCCATAATTGCTCGTGTCGCCGCCGAGCTCGCTCGGGACGAACAGCAGGGGTGCGGCGAAGATATAGGCGCCGCCCAGCAGCAGGAAGGTGATGAACTTCACCATGGCAGGTCGGTTGGGCGCGGCTCAATACACCCGCGCCTTGGGCTTGATGTACTCGATGTCGTTCGAGAGCGTGTAGGTGTGGACCGGGCGATCGTCGAGCGTGACGCTGCGCTTCTCGTCGTCGATCCAGGACAGGGTGTGCTTCATCCAGTCCTTGTCGTCGCGCTCCGGATAATCCTCGCGGGCGTGGGCGCCGCGGCTTTCCGGCCGGTTCAGCGCCGAGTCCATGGTGACGACCGCCTGGGTGATCAGGTTGTCGAATTCCAGCGTCTCGACCAGGTCCGAATTCCAGATCAGCGAGCGGTCGGTGGTGGCGATGTCCTCGATCCCGGCCCAGACCTCGTGGATCAGCTTGTGGCCTTCCTCCAGCGTCTCGCCGGTGCGGTAAACCGCGCAATTGTCCTGCATGGTCTTCTGCATGCGCCCGCGCAGCTCCGCCGTCGGCGTGCCGCCGGCTGCGTTGCGATATTTGTCGAGGCGGGTCAGGGCGAGGTCGGCCGAGTTCTTCGGCAATTCCGGCTGCTTCTCGCCCGCGCTCACCGTGTCGGCGCAGCGCAGGCCGGCGGCGCGGCCGAAGACCACGAGGTCGATCAGCGAATTCGAGCCGAGGCGATTGGCGCCATGCACCGAGACGCAGGCTGCCTCGCCGATCGCCATCAGGCCGGGCACGACCGTATCGGGATTGCCGTCGACCTTGGTCAGCACCTCGCCGTGGAAGTTCGTCGGGATGCCGCCCATGTTGTAATGCACCGTCGGCAGCACCGGGATCGGCTCGCGGGTGACGTCGACGCCGGCAAAGATCTTGGCGCTCTCCGAGATGCCCGGCAGGCGCTCATGCAGGATCTTCGGATCGAGATGGTCGAGATGCAGATAGATATGGTCCTTGTTCTTGCCGACGCCGCGCCCGCCCCGGATCTCCATCGTCATCGAGCGTGAGACGACGTCGCGCGAGGCGAGGTCCTTGGCCGAAGGGGCATAGCGCTCCATGAAGCGCTCGCCCTCGGAATTGGTCAGGTAGCCGCCCTCGCCACGCGCGCCCTCGGTGATCAGGCAGCCGGCGCCGTAAATCCCGGTCGGGTGGAACTGCACGAACTCCATGTCCTGCAACGGCAGGCCGGCGCGCAGCACCATGCCGCCGCCGTCACCGGTGCAGGTATGGGCCGAGGTCGCCGAGAAATAGGCGCGGCCATAGCCGCCGGTCGCCAGGATGGTCTGCTGCGAGCGGAAGCGGTGCAGCGTGCCGTCATCGAGCTTGAGCGCGATCACGCCGCGGCAATGGCCGTCATCGTCCATGATCAGGTCGATGGCGAAGTATTCGATGAAGAACTCGGTGTTGTAGCGCAGCGCCTGGCCGTAGAGCGTGTGCAGCATGGCGTGGCCGGTGCGGTCGGCGGCGGCGCAGGTGCGCTGCGCCGGCGGGCCGTTGCCGAAATCGGTGGTCATGCCGCCGAAGGGGCGCTGGTAGATCCTGCCGTCCTCGGTGCGTGAGAACGGCACGCCCCAATGCTCGAGCTCGTAGACGGCGGCGGGCGCATTGCGCACCAGATATTCGATCGCGTCCTGGTCGCCGAGCCAGTCCGACCCCTTGACGGTGTCGTACATGTGCCACTGCCAGGTGTCCTTGCCCATGTTGCCGAGCGAGGCGGCGACGCCGCCCTGAGCCGCGACCGTGTGCGAGCGCGTCGGAAACACCTTCGAGATGCAGGCGGTGCGCAGGCCCGCCTGCGAGCAGCCGACCGTGGCGCGCAGGCCCGCGCCACCGGCGCCGACGACGACGACGTCGAAGGTGTGGTCGGTGATCGCATAGGCCTGGCCGGCATAGGCCGGGACCGAACGGGCTCTGGTGATCGCCATCGGGTCAGCCTCCGAACGAGAGTTTCAGGATCGCGAAGACGCAAGCCGCGCCGATCGCGATCGCGAAGAAGGTATTGGCCATCACGGCGGCGACCTTCAGGCCCTCGTGATGGACATAATCCTCGATGACGACCTGCATGCCGAGCCGCATATGCACCGTGCCCGACAGCGTGAAGAGCAGCATCAGGATCGCCACCAGCGGATGCGAGAGCAGCGCCACGGCGTCAGGATAGGGCTTGCCGAAGAGCGAGATCACGATGCCGAGGAAGATGATCGTCAGGACGACATTCGCCACGGCGGTGACGCGCTGCAGCCAGAAATGCCCGGTGCCGGACTTGGCCGAGCCGAGCCCGCGGACGCGGCTGAGCGGAGTACGCATCGAGGAGTTGGATTGCATGGCGCGGCTCCTCAGCGCAGGGCGTAGGCGACGACCCAGACCAGGATCGTCAGCCCGGCCGAGACGAAGACGCTGTATTTGGCGAGGTTCATCCGGGTCTGCGGGTCGTAGCCGTAGCCCATGTCCCAGACGAAATGGCGCAGGCCCCCGACCATGTGATGCAGCAGCGCGAAGGAATAGCCGAACAGCACGAGGCGCCCGAGGATCGAGCCGGCGATCGCCTGTGCGGTCTCAAAGGCGGCAGGGCCCGACGCGGCGGCGACCAGCCAGGCCGCGATCAGCACCGTGCCGGCATAGAGCGCCGAACCCGTCACGCGATGCGCGATCGACATCGCCATGGTCCAGGACCAGCGGTAGATCTGCAGATGCGGCGAAAGCGGGCGCGCCGCCGGTTTGACCTCGGCCAAGATGAACTCTCCGACTCCGCGGCCCGTTCGCGGGCCGACCATTTGGGATGGTTCTAGAGTGATTGGCTGTCTAGCGAAACCATCCCCATGCCGCAATGCGGCGGCGCGAGAACGAGGTTACAAAAAATGTAACTTGTAACCGGGCTTTGCGTTTCAGCGCGGGAACAGGGCCCAATAGTCGAAGTCCAGAACCACGCCGCCGGCATATTGGTCGCCCTGCTTCAGCGGATATTCGTTGCAAGGCAGGTTCTTGGTGGCGACGAGCCGCAGCCTGAGCGCGCCCATGTCGCTGCGCTGCGGCAGCTCGGCCTTTTCCAGCACCTCGCTCCAGGCATAGACCGTGTCGCCGGCAAAGAGCGGCGCGACATGCCGGCCGCCATTGATCGCGGCGATATGGAAACCGCTGCCGAGCCCGTTGAAGGACAGCGCCCGCGCCAGGCTGATGACATGGCCGCCATAGATCAGGCGCTTGCCGAACCGGCTCTCGCGCGCGCCATAGGCGTCGAAATGCACCTTGGCGGTATTCTGGTAGAGCCGTGTCGCGAGCTGATGCTCCGCCTCCTCGACCGTCATGCCGTCGACATGGTCGATGCATTCGCCGACGGCATAGTCGCCCCAGCGGAAGGCCGAGCCCGCCAGCCCGTCGTCATAAGCGGCCGGATCGATCGCCGGGCAGCCCTCGCCTAACTCTTCCGGCACGACCACGCTCGGCAGGTCCGGCACCTGCTCGGCATGGGCCGGCGTTCCCGGCTCGCGCTTGCGCACCAGCACCCAGCGCGCATAGCTCAGCACGATCTCGGAGCGCTGGTTACGGCCGATCGAGCGGACATAGACGATGCCGGCGTCGCCGGCCGAGGTCTGCTTCAGCCCGATCACCTCCGAGCTCGTCGACAGCGTGTCGCCCGGATAGACCGGCTTCAGGAAGCGCCCGTCGGCATAGCCGAGATTGGCGACGGCGTTCAGGGAGATGTCCGGCACCGTCTTGCCGAAGACGATGTGGAAGACCAGGAGGTCGTCGACCGGCGCCGCGGGATAGCCGATCGCGGCCGCGAAGGCATCCGACGACTGCACGGCGAAGCGCGAGCCGTAGAGCGCTGTATAGAGTGAGACATCGCCCGCGCTCACCGTTCGCGGCGTGGCGTGGATGATCGTCTCGCCGAGCCGGAAATCCTCGAAGAAGCGGCCTGAATTGGTCTTGGCGGTCGGGAGGAGCTCGGACATGGGCGTCTCACGGGGACAAGGCCGTCAGAATGTGCGCTGCAATATGAGCTGTCGTCCAGTGTGCTGCGCGCAGCCGGCCCGGCTCCGGACACATCACCGCTCCGGTAGCGTCATGGTCGGGCTTGTCCCGACCATCCACGTCTTCGCTAGTCGAACGCGGTGCTCAAGACGTGGATGCTCGCCACAAGGGCGAGCATGGCGGGGGTAGCGCGCCCGCCGCTCAGCCGAAATCCTGCGGCCGCAGGCCGGCATGGAACCAGGTGATCAGCGAATAGATGTCGTAGACAGGCAGGCCCGTGGCCGCGCGGAGCGCTGCCGCATAGGGCGGCATGTTGGTGCATTCGAGCACGATCGCGCCGACCTCCGGGTGCTCGGCGACGAGACGCAGGCCGGCCTCGACCACATCCTGCTCGGCGAGGCCGATATCCATGTCGTCCTTCTCCGCCTTGATCAGCACGCGGAAGAACTCGCGGCCGTTCTCGGTGCCCGTGACCGGCGTGTCGGCCGGGACGCCGACGGCCGTCAGATGGGCGGGCGTCAGGGTCGCGGCCGAGACGGTGACGAGGCCGACGCGCTTGCCGGGCGGCAGCGTCGCCTGCACCCAGGGCACCTGCATCAGCGAGGACGTCGCGACCGGCACATTGATGGCAGCCGCCAACTCTTGCTGGAACAATGAGAGGAAGCCGCAATTGGCGGTGATCGCCTCCGCACCGAGCCGCACGAGGTCGCGCGCCGCGGCGATGAAATCCGGCAGGAGGCCCGCGGCGCCCTGCATCACCACCTTGTCGGGACTCGCGCCCTGGACCACGCGATAGAGCACCGGGAAGGGCCAGGTCGCGGCATTGCCCATGTCGCCGAGGATGCGCGGGAACCGCGCCTCCAGCATCAGGATGCCGAGCGGCGCCCCGTAGATCGCCTTGCCGCCCTGGGCGATGCGCGGCTGGTTCACGCCGCGATCTCCGCAAGCTTGGCGAGATCGACATTCGCGCCGCAGACGAGCACGCCGAGCCGCTCCCCCGGCGCCGGCTTGTAGACCCCCGCGATCAGAGCGCCGAAGGCGGCCGCTCCGCCGGGCTCGACCGCGAGCCGGAAATCGCGCCAGAGCTGCGCCTGCGCCGCGGTGATCGCCTCGTCGGGCACGAGCGCGACATGATCGACCGTGTCCTTGCAGACATCGTAGACGAGCTGGCCGACATTGCGGGCGCCGAGCGAATCGGCCGCGACCGAAACGACGCTGACCCCGACAGGCCCCTTCGCCTCGAGAGCCGCCTGCAGGGCGCGCGAGCCTGCCGGCTCGACGCCGACGACCTTGGCCTTGCTGCCGGCGAACCAGGCGGCGATGCCGGAGATCAGCCCGCCGCCGCCGACCGCGACCAGGACGGTGTCGAGATCGGGCTCCTGCTCCTGCCATTCGCGCCCGAGCGTGCCCTGCCCCGTCACTGTCTCGACCGCGCCGAAGGGGTGGATCTTGAGCGCGCCGGTCTCCGCGACGAAACGGTCGCAGGCCGCCTGTGCATCGTCATATTGCGCGCCGCCGATCACCACTTCGGCGCCGAAGCGGCGGATCGCCTCGATCTTGGCGGCAGGCGAGATCTCCGGCACGAAGATCGTCGCCTTGACGCCGCGCGCCCGCGCCGCATAGGCCACTGCGGCGCCGTGATTGCCGCCCGAGGCCGCCGCGACGCCCGCCGCCGGCACCGGCAGCGAGAGCAGGTTGTTGAAGGCGCCGCGCGTCTTGAAGGAGCCGGCATGCTGCAGGCATTCGAGCTTGAGCGAGATGTCGCCGGCCGTGCCGAGCGCACCCTGGCCGAGCCGCATCACCGGCGTGACGCGGGCATGGCCGGCAATCCGCGCGGCGGCGGCCTCGATCATGGCCTGGGAGACGGGGCGATCTGCGGTCGGGCGGTCGAGCATGGCGCTGTCCTGCAAAACGGGCGGATCCGGCTGGTAGGTCCAGATCGCGATGGGAAGCATGTGGCTATCGCGTCCGGGCGGATCGGGGAAGGGCTTTCCGCGCCCGGCAAGGATGTGCCTGGCGACGACCAGCGCCGCGAGCGCGTCGAGAGCGTCGTCCGCCGCGGCGCCGCGCGGCGGGGCTGCGATGACGCTCTCCTCCGGCAGGCCGGCCGCGATCAAGAGGGCGCGGCGCTCGATCATGCCGGCGGGATTGATCGTGCCCTTGATCTTCTTGGGGTGCAAAAGCGGGGCCCCCCGCATTGTCCGGAAGGCGAGCTCGGGATGGACCTCGTAGACCCGCTCCCGCCAATGCGCGGCTTCGCGCAGCAGCAGGTCGATCTCGCGGATCTTCGGAAACAGGAAGAAGCCCTGCTTGGAGACTTTCCGCGGCGGCTGCGAGCTCGCGAGCGCGATGCGGCAGGCCTCGGGATAGTCGAGTGCATGGACCGCCGTCCGTGACGGGATCGAGAAGACCGAGGATTGCCGCGCCCCGAGCAGGCTGCGCACCGCCTGCTCCGGACCGCGCCCGGAACCAGCGATCCGGTCCGGCAGGCCGATCGGCATGTCGACCGCGACGAGCGCCGGCGGCTCGCCATCCTCAAACAGCGCAGCGAAGCGCGGCACCACGCGCAGGACCGGCCGTGCCCCGGGCGCATCATCGAGGCTGGCGACCACCCAACCCGCCTTGCAGCCGTCGACACCGGCGATCCAGCTCATGTCTCGCCCTCTCCAACTGCGTTAAAACAGGTGTCGCAGAACTGTTGTTGCATTGCGGTCGCGTCTGGTGTGCATTGCAGCGAAATTCGATCGACCGTCGTCAAGGAGACCCTCATGACAGCGATCCGCCCCCGCCGCAGCGTTCTTTATATGCCCGGATCGAACGCCCGCGCGCTCGAAAAAGCCCGTGAGATCGCCGCCGACGCGCTGATTCTCGATCTCGAGGACGCCGTCGCGCCCGACGCCAAGGAGATGGCGCGCAACCAGGTCTGCGCCGCCGTCAAGGCCGGCGGCTACGGCCGGCGCGAGCTCGTCGTCCGCGTCAACGGCACCGGCACGCCCTGGTTCGAGGCTGATCTCGCCGCCGCAACCGAGGCCAAGCCCGACGCGATCCTGATTCCAAAAGTCTCGTCCCCGGAGACGCTGGTCGAGATCGGCCACAAGCTCAACGGGCTCTGGGCCGATCCCGCCATCGCCATCTGGGCGATGATCGAGACGCCGCTGGCGCTGCTCGAGGCCGGGCGCATCGCCGCTGCGGCGCAGGACCCGATGACGCGGCTGTCCTGTTTCGTGATGGGCACCAACGACCTCGCCAAGGAGACCCGGGCCCGCTTCGTGCCCGGCCGCGCGCCGATGCTGCCCTGGCTGACCACGGCGATCCTCGCCGCCCGCGCGCATGGCGTCGACATCGTCGACGGCGTCTATAACGACATCAAGGACGCCGACGGCTTCCGGGCCGAATGCGAGCAGAGCCGCGATCTCGGCTTCGACGGCAAGACGCTGATCCATCCCGGCCAGGTCGAGACCGCCAATGCCGTCTTCGCGCCGGACGAGAGCGAGCTCTCGCGGGCCAAGGCAATCATCACGGCCTTCGAGCGGCCCGAGAACGCCGACAAGGGCGCGATCCAGCTCGAGGGCCGCATGGTCGAGCGCCTGCATGCCGAAATGGCGAAGCGGGTCGTGGCGCTCAGCGAGGCGATCGCGGCCTAAAACCCTTCTCCCCTCGGAGATTCCTCCGCGAAACGCCGGTCGCCTCGGCTCCTCCCTTCCCCCTTGTGGGGAAGGGATGGGGATGGGGGGCGAGCGGCTGGGTGCAGGATCGGTTGTAGGGGCGGATCGGGTCGGGTTCCGGCGGATTCGGCTCGACTTTTCGCCCCCCACCCCTGCCCCTCCCCACAAGGGGGAGGGGTTCTGCGCGCTTAGTCCGGTTTCGCAGACGAATCCGGATGGGAGAAGGGTTCCCCGCGCCCCTGCTTCTCGCCGCGGCGGGGATAGATTCGCAAACAATCCCCGCTCCCCAAACCTGCTCTATTTTCTCCGCGTCCCGCCCGAACCGAGGGGGCTTCGCGAGGCGTCAAGAGGCCGGGCGGGAGAGCGGTGTCCGTGGCGAAAGAGCTTCGCAAGCTCGAAGTAGCGCGGAGGGGTTTCGTCGTTCGGGGCAGGCACCCCGGTCCAGCCGGACGTAACACACGGCGAAGTCTCATAGAGAATCGCGCGCGGGGTTCGGGCAGTGGCCAGTGGCGCTGCTTCGACACATCGACATCGACATCGGCACGCAGCCGTCGACTGCGACGCCGCCCGACCCCGCGCCTCCCTCGGATGGCGTCCAGCGCAAACCCTCGCGGCGCAGGCCGGCGGGAGGCAAATGCATGCCAATGGCAGTCCACGACCGGTTGCGGACCTAGCTTGGCTCTCCGACTTTGGGGACTGCCGCTCGATTATTATGTTCCAGCTCGCCCAGGTGGCGACCTTGATACCCTCAGCTCGCCATGCAGTGCGGAACGCCAGCCACCGCTTCGTATTGCAACGTGGGGGCTAGCGCGGCCCGCAGAAGGATAGTTTAACACTGGCCTTGCACTTCAGCCTAGCGGAAGGCATTGGCCTGGGCTGTGCTCTAGCAGCCGAATTCTGCTGCGGCCAAAGCGAAATTTGGGCGAGGCAATGCGAGCTCTGTCGGTTATCGTGGGCGCATCATTCGTTTTTGCAGCAGCATTGACGCAAAAATTGTGGCGCCCGCTAATATTCGTCGTCTTACCCTTGATCGTTGCCGCTGGATACATACGAAATGGCTTCGCGTCCAGAATACATCAGGATCCCGTGGGATGGACGATCGGATTAATTCTATTTTCTCTCCCGTTATTATCTATAATTTCAGCTATTTTTGGCGTTTATGCCTACTTTACAAAGTTCAAAGGCGATGATGTTGCAGAATTCTATGATGAAATCAGAACTGCAATTAGAGAACTGAGCTAGTCGATCGGGATAGGCTGGCCGCGGAGCTCATGGCACCCTCAAGGACGTCGTCGCTCGGCGTGCCAACCTTGGCCAGGTTACCAGCAATTATCCGTTGCGCGAACGTTTCTGACATCGCGGAGCAACACCCACAGCGAACATTCGCCCTTCGACCATCCACCCGTCAAAACCCCCTCCCCGCCAGCTCCCGCTCGACCTCGGTCACATAGTCCCGGATCACCGGCACGGCGCTCTTGTGCTGCCCGAGCAGGAGCTGGAAGACCATGTCGCCGCCGATGTCGAAGGAGATCGAGCAGGCGCCGAGATAGAACTCCCACATCCGCGCGAAACGCTCGCCCAGCATCGCGACCACCTCCTCGCGCCTGGCCATGAAGCGCTCGCGCCAGGCTTCCAGCGTCCAGTGGTAGTGACGCCGCCAGAACTCGCAATCCGACGACCACAGCCCGGTCTGCTCGACCGCGGCAAAGACCTCCGACATCGCCGGGGCATAGCCGCCCGGGAAGATGTATTTGTCGAAGAACGGCCCGGTGAAGCCCGGCGGCCCGACGCGGCCGATGCAATGCACCAGCGCGATCCCCTCGCCCGTCAGCAGGTCGCGGATGCGCTCGAAATAGTCGAGGTAATGCGCGACGCCGACATGCTCCATCATGCCGACCGAGACGACCCGGTCGAACGAGCCGGTCAGCTCGCGATAGTCCTTGTTGACGAAGGTCACCTTATCGGCGACGCCCGCGGCCTCGGCGCGCTGCTGCGCCGCCGCCATCTGGTCCGGCGAGACGTTGAGGCCCGTGACCGTCGCCCCGCAGGCCTTGGCGAGATAGATCGCGAGCTCGCCCCAGCCCGAGCCGATGTCGAGCACGCTCATGCCGGGCTCGATCCTGAGCTTGGCCGCGATGTGCCTGAGCTTCGCCTTCTGCGCGTTCTCCAGCCCGACATCGGGAGAATGCCAGTACCCGCAGGAATAGGTCATCGTCTCGTCGAGCCAGAGCCGGTAGAACGCGGTCGGGATGTCGTAATGATGCGCGACCTTCTTGCCGGCAGCGCCGAGCGGATTGTGCATGCGCCAGCGCCGGATGCGGAAGCGCAGGCCGCGGATCGCCTTCTGCAGCGGATGCTTGCGCATCTCCTTGCGCTGCAGCCAGAACAGGCTGAGCAGGTCGTGGATGCTCGAGCCGTCCTCGAAATTCACCCGCCCGTCCATATAGCCCTCGGCCAGGGCGAGCTCGGGATTGAGGAAGATCTCGCGCTCGATCCTGTCGTCGGCGAAGCGCACGGTCACGGCGGGCGCGGTCTTCATCTGGCCGGCGAACAGGATCGGCCCCGGACCCGGGCCGAAGACATGGCGCTTGCCGTCCGGCGTGATCACCGTGAGGCGCCCCTGGCGGACGAAGCGTTTCAGAAGGCGCGGCAAAAGCAGCATGCAAATCCCCCCTCAGCCAGCGAGTTTAGGCCGAGCCGGCAATCCAAGGGAATGCCGAGCGGCGCGGGGGCGCGATGACATGGCCGAGTGTTGCACGACGACCATAAGGACAGTTGCCGAGCCCGAGGGTGAAAGCGTAGTCCTGAGGCCGGAAGCAGGCGCGGGCCTGCGATCGGCGAATGACGAGACCCATGTCCTGGCGCGATTTCTGGAACGGCGAGCACGCGATCTATGTCTCGCCCCGGCACAAGCTGCTGCATTACCGGCAGATAGCCACCGACCTGATCCGCCATATCCCGGCGCCGGACGCCGTGGTGCTCGACCATGGCTGCGGCGAGGCGCTCGCGGCCGACCGGGTCGCCGCCGCCTGCGGTAGGCTCTATCTCTGCGAAGCCGCCGCCAGCGTGCGCGAGAAGCTGCGCGCCATGTTCGGGGCGAATGCCGGGATCAACGTGGTCTCGCCCGAGGAGGTCGAGGCGCTGCCCGACGCCACGCTCGACCTCGTCGTCGCCAATTCGCTGATCCAGTACCTGAAGCAGGATGAGCTCACCCAGCTCCTCGCGCTCTGGCGGCGCAAGCTGAAGCCCGGCGGCAAGCTCGTCCTCGCCGACGTCATCCCGCCCGATATCAGCCCCCTGACCGACGCGACCCAGCTCCTCGCCTTCGCCTGGCGCGGCGGCTTCCTGACCGCGGCGCTCGGCGGGCTGGTGCGCACCGCCTTCTCGGACTACCGCAAGCTGCGCGCCGAATACGGGCTCTCGACCTATAGCGAGCCGGCGCTCACCCTGTTGATCCGCGAGGCCGGCTATCAGGAGATCGAGCGCCAGCCGAATTTCGGCCACAACCCCCACCGGATGACCTTCTCGGCCCGCAACCTGGAGCCGCCACCCGCTTAGGAGCACGTCCCATGCAGTCGCTCGCCGTCGCCGTCACCTTCGTCGCGCTGCTGCTCTCAGGCGCCATTGCCGGTTTCTTCTACGCCTATTCCTGCTCGGTGATGTGGGGGCTCGACACGAGCGACCCCAGGGCCGCGATCGACGCGATGCAGCGCATCAACATCGTCGTGCGCAACGCGGCCTTCTTCCCGGCCTTCTTCGGCACGCCCGTCGTAGCGCTGGCGGCGGCGGGCCTGTGGCTCTCGCAAGGCAGGCGGGATGTCGCGCTCCTGCTCGCTTTGGCGGCGGCGATCTATCTCGTCGGCGCCTTCCTGACGACGCTTGCCGTCAACGTGCCGATGAACGAGGCGCTCGGCCGCACCGCCATACCGACAGATGCCGAGGCGGCCGCCGCGATTTGGCGCGACTATTCCGCGCCCTGGACGCGCTGGAACCATGTCCGCACGGCCGCCAGCCTCGCCGCGCTCGCCATGGTCGGCTGGGCGCTCCATCTCGGAGGCCGTGCCGGCGCCGGCTGACGCCGATCAATGGCCGGCGCGGTCGGCGAAGGAGAAGAACTTGTGGCCGAGGAAGGAGAACACCATCACGATCAGGGTGGTGACGACCTGCATCGGCAAATAGGGCAGCCCGGCGCGCGCCACGAAGAGATGCATCAGAATGCCGGTCAGCACAAAGCCGCCGGCCGCGATCAGCGCGAAACGCCAGGTCGCCTGGGCATGGCTATGGGTGGCGTCGAAGGTCAGCCAGCGGTTCAGCGTGTAGGAGACGACCGCGCCGAGCGCGAAGCCGGCCAGCGTCGCCGGCACCGGATCGACCCCGCCGAGCTCGACCAGCCCGATCAGCAGCGCGTAATGCGCGACCGCGGTGACGCCGCCCGAGAAGACATAGGCAAGGACCTGGCGGGATTGGCGGGGGAATCGCGAGAGCGGCATCCGGGCAGTCTATAGACCGGATGCCGAAGGATTGCTTACGCGATCGGCCCCTCAGCCGGCGTCCCCGCCGCCCGCGAGATTGGCCGGCATGCCGCCGACCGGCATGTCGAGCCCCTGCTTCAGCGTGTCGAGATGATATTCCCGGATGCGGCCGTTGGTCGGGTCGCTGACGAAGGCGCTGTTGCCGACGATGCCGAGGCTCGGCGTCGGCGTCTTGGCGCCGTACTGGCAGTCGAAGGCCGGCACTGCGTCGAAGGCGGCAAGCTCCTTCCAGCTCGCGATCTCATAGACGCGCAAGCGGCCATCCGGCGTCAGATTGGCGAGCCGCCCGCCGCCGGCATCGAGATCGAACTGGCAGGCAGGCTGGCCGCCCGGCACCGACAGGATGTCGCCTTCCGCCAGCGAGGTGGTCGCCGGGTCGATCCGCAGTAGCGCCGTATAGGGGCCTTTCGCGCCGTAATTCCCGACGAGATGGCGCCCGCCCGCCCGACCCTTGATGGCGCTGACGCGGCGCTCGTCGGGATAGGCGAGGTTGCGCCCGGTCCAGCCGCGGCCGCGATCCTGCGACAGCACGAGGAGCCCGCCGTCAGCGCCCTCGGCGCAGCCGAAGACATGGCGGCCCTTGCTCTCGGCATAGCCGTGAAAGAGCTTGCACGAGGCGGCGGCTCGCGCCGGATCGTTGAAGCTGGCGAGCCGCTTCCAGCTCTTGCCCCGCTCGCCCTTGCCGCGCTCGAGAATCTCGAAACCGTCCGGGCGCGACGAGGCGCTGCGGTCCTCGCCCTTCGCATAGACCGGGTTGGGCACCGAGATCAGCGCCTGCCCGCGCTCGAGCGGCACCGCTATGCCATGCTGCGGCGCCGGGCTCGCCCAGCTCTCGCTCGCCGGCGCCGTGCGGTCCAGGCTCTTGAGCTCGACGAACACCGCCTTGGGTTCGCTCTTGCGCTCCCAGGGCCGCTCGCCGTCGAAGAACAGCGCGACCTGCCCGTGCTTGGAGATGACATGGGCCGGGCGATCACCCTTCACGGAGAAGTCGAGCAGCTTCACCTCGCTTTTGTCGACATCGACATGATCGCCATGGGATTCGTAGCGCAGGCCGGTGTCGAGGAAGCGCAGCGTGCCGGCCTCGTCGCCGGTCTTGACCACGACGAAGCGGCCGCCCTCGGTGGAGGCGAAGCCGGGATTGGGCTTCGGCATGTCGAAGCTGTGCGTCACCTCGCCGGTATCGAGATCGAGCACGCGCACCACAGGCTTCTCGTGATCGGCGAAGATCAGGCGGCCGCGCAGGACGGTGTGGTCATGGGCGAGAGCACCCGTGCAACCGAAAATGAGGGCGAGTGCGGCACCGGCCGCCGAATAAGAACGCATCATCGTCTCCTGTGAACGGAATGAGGCGGCCCGCGCCGCGCGCAGGCCGGGAAGGTCAGGCCGCTTCGGCCCGGCGCCAGACCGGGAACGGATCGGGCAAATGGCGGTAGCGCTCGGGTCGGAAGGCGATCGTAGGCGTCTCGCCAATGAGGCAGGCATCGAGCGCCGCGCGGATGGCGGCTTCGTCCATGCCTGCGCCGATGAAGACCAGTTCCTGCCGCCGATCGCCCCAGACCGAATGCCAGTTGCGGTTCAGGATCGCCTTCCACTCGGGGTGGTCCGGCCAGCGCGAGCGCGGTACCGCAGCCCACCAGAAGCCCATCGCCTCGGTGCGGCAGATGCTGCCCGCGAGCGACATCTCGCCGACCCAGTCAGGCCGCGTCGCCAGCCAGAAATGCCCCTTGGCGCGGATCAGGCCCGGCCAGGTCCGCGCCAGGACCTCGCTGAATGTCTCGGGATGGAACGGACGCCGCGCCCGGTAGACGAAAGAGGAGATGCCGTATTCCTCGGTCTCCGGCACATGCTCCCCGAAGCCGTAGAGCTCCTTGTGCCAGAGCGGGTGCTGTTGCGCCTTGTCATGGTCGAACAGGCCGGTGTCCAGGATCGCGCCCAGCGGCACACAGCCGAAATCGGCCTCGATCTGCCGGGCGTCGGGGTTGAGCGCCCGGACGATCCTGCGCACGAGATCGCGCTGCCCGGCCGGCACCTCCGAGACCTTGTTGATCACCACGACGTCGGCGAATTCGATCTGCTCGACCAGGAGGTCGACCAGGGTGCGCTCGTCGCCTTCTCCCGCCGCCTCGCCGCGCTCGCGCAGGAACTCGCGCGAGCCGTAATCCCTCGTCAGGTTGATGGCGTCGACCACGGTCACCATCGTGTCGAGACGCGCGACGTCGGAGAGGCTGCGGCCGTCCTCGTCGCGGAATTCGAAAGTCGCGGCGACCGGCAGCGGCTCGGCGATGCCGGTGCCCTCGATCAGCAGGTAGTCGTAGCGACCCTCCTGCGCGAGCCGGCGCACCTCGGCGAGCAGGTCGTCGCGCAAGGTGCAGCAGATGCAGCCATTGCTCATCTCGACCAGCGTCTCGTCGGTGCGCGAGAGCCCGGCGCCACCCTCGCGCACGAGATCGGCGTCGATATTCACCTCGCTCATGTCGTTGACGATGACCGCGACCTTGCGGCCCTCGCGATTGTTCAGGACGTGGTTGAGCAACGTCGTTTTGCCGGCCCCGAGGAAGCCGGAGAGCACGGTGACGGGAAGGCGCGAATCCATGAGGCGTCCATCAATGAAATGTTACAACATTACATAAACAGCCTCATCGAAATTTGGCAAGCCGCCTTCCGGCTCGACGTTCTGCGATCAGTCCAGCGTCGAGACGCGCGGTATCGAGGCGTCCCGGCGTGCGGTCTCGATGGCGCTTTCGAGCAGGCCGGGGAAACGGGCGCCGAACTCCTCACGCCTCAGGCTGAGATAGCGGACGGTGCCCTCGACCCGCATCCGCGTGATCCCCGCCTCGCGCAGCTTGGCGAAGTGGTAGGAGAGCAGCGAGGGCGAGGCGAGCTCGGTGAAATTGCCGCAGCGCGCCTTGTCGATCTCGGTGACATCGGCGAGCGCGATCAGGATGCCGAGCCGGATCGGATCGGCCAGCGCAGCGAAGACATCGGCGACAGCGACGTCGTCGATCTCAGGGTGAAGCAGCGCTTTCATGACGCCCTGACATAGGCGACGCCGCTGCTCCTGACAAGATTCAACATTTCTTGAAATTAGCCTTGACGGGTCGACGCCGGCGGCTATGTTTCAACGATCATTGAAATTGCAAGGACTGTCCGATGGACACCCGTCTCCTCTGGCTCGCCGGCGGCGCTTTCGCCATCGGCACCGGCAGCCTCATCATCACCGGCATCCTGCCCGATCTCGCCGCGGCCTTCGGCGCCTCGCTCGACACTGCCGGCCTGCTGCTCTCGCTCTTCGCCATCGCCTATGCGATCGGCTCCCCCATCCTCTCGACATTGCTCGGCAGGTTCGACCGGCGCGCCGTCCTCGCCGGCTCGCTCTCGGCCTTCACGCTCGCCAATCTGCTCGCCGCCTTCGCCACCGATTTCACCCTGCTGATGGCCGCGCGCATCCTGATGGCGCTCGCCGCGGGCACCTTCATGCCCGCCGCCAACGCCGTTGCCGTCGCGCTGGTGCCGCCGGAACGGCGCGGCCGGGCGATCGCCCTCGTCACCGGCGGCATGACGATCTCGCTCATTCTCGGCGTGCCCCTCGGCACCGCCGTCACCTCCTGGGGCGGCTGGCATTTCGCCTTCCTGCTGGTCGCGCTGGTCGGCGCGCTCGCCGTCGCCGGGCTGATCGCGAAACTGCCCGCCGGCCTGCCGCGCGGCAGCAACACCATGGCCGAGCGCCTGCAGGTCGCCCGCCGTCCCGACGTGCTGCTCGCACTCGGCACCACCATGCTTTGGACGACCGGCGCCTTCGCGCTCTACACCTATGTCGCGTCCTTCCTCGCCACCCATGCCGGCATCACCGGCATCTGGCTGAGCGTGGCGCTGGTCGTCTCCGGCATCGGTTCGGCGCTCGGCAACCAGTTGGGGGGCATGGCCAGCGACCGCTTCGGACCGGAGCGCAGCCTGCCGGTCGTGCTCTCCGTGCTCGCCCTGTCGCTGGCGGCCTTCTCGCTGATGGCGGTGACGCTGCCGCCGGCCGCGGCCCTCTTCGTCGCGCCCGCGATCCTGTTCGTCTGGAGCATGGCCGGCTGGGCCGGGCACCCTGCACAGATGTCACGGCTGGCGGCGATGGCGCCCGACGCGACGGTGGTCGCGCTCTCGCTCAACGCCTCTGCGCTCTATCTCGGCATCGCCGCCGGCTCGGCGCTCGGCCAGCTCACGCTGCGCCACGGCGACTCATGGCAGCTCGGCTTCGTCGGCGCCGCCTGCGAGCTCGGCGCGCTGGCGCTGCTCGGGCTTGCCTTGCGGCACAAGCGCGCCGCCGGGACCGGGCTCAGGACGGCCGCCCCTCCGACCTTGCCAGCAAACTGAGACGCTCGGGCGGAAGCGTCGCGATCCGTTCGACCAGCTGGGTCACGGTCGCGACGACTCGCCTGCCGCGCGAGGCATAGGCTTCGATCTCGGCAGCAAGCGCGGCATCGTCATGCATCGGTTCGACGAGGTTGAGGAAGGCGAACTTGAGATCGCGCATCGCCTGAATGCGTAGAGCGAGCGCTGTCAGCGGCGACTCGGCCGCGCTCGCCAGCCTGTCGAAGGCGAGCTTCAGCCAAAACCGGGCCGCGGCCGGATCTCCCGCCTGCCGTGCCGCATCGGCCAGGTTCTGGCACGTGATGACGAAGATCGTTGCGGCCGGAGCCGACGTCAAAACGCGCTCCGCCACGCGGAACAGCCGCTCGGCCTCGTCGAACGCATCCCGGTACAGCGCCAACGCTTCGTGCAAGCGACCGTCGTGATAGGCCTCGTTGGCCGCCGCGATGCGGCGCACCCATTCGGAATCGTCGCGGACCGGCGGCTTGGCGGCCGAAGGGGTCATGGTCGAGCAAGCTCGGCCGCCGCCGCTTGGCCACCGATGCAGCCCTCGGCCAGGTCGCCCGCCCCTGCTTCGTCCGCCTCGATCGGCAGTGAGCGCCGCAAACGGATCAGGACGTCGACCGCGGTGATGACATAGCCCGCGGGCGGTTCGGGAAGGCGGTCGAAACCAATCGCACCGGGTGGAATATCGATCAGGCGATCCTCCTCCTCGACATAGAAATGCTGGTGATCGCTGGCGCTGGTATCGAACTGCGCCCGGCCGGCTTGCGTGGCGACCTGCCGGATCAGGCCCGCCTCGCACAGATGCCGCAGCGTGTTGTAGACGGTCGCGAGCGAGAGCGAGCCGCCCCGCAGCAGCACTTCGCGATGCAGTTCCTCGGCCGCCACATGACGGTGCCGGTCCGCGAACAGGATCTGACCGAGCGCGAGGCGTTGCCTCGTGGGACGCAGGTCCGCCGCACGCAGGATCGCTCGGGTCTCCTGCTGGCTCAAGGGCTCTGCGCCGGACTGGAGCAAAGCCGTGGTCGTGTGAGCCGTCATAGCTCCTTCTCCCCATGGCAATCGGAATAGACGGGGCGACCCCATGCAAGGGACACCGAGGATGGCCCGCCGGCACCATGGGGATCTCATTATTGCAAATGGATCGCAAAAGCAATATGGGCCCCACAAGGCAAGCGGCACCCATGCGCCGCGACATCGAGCGGGTCCCACCGAAACGGAGGTCCCGTAGGCAGGTCACGCTTTTCCCTTCCTTCCGCCGCCATCCCCCTCTATAGCGAGCGCCTAGCATTCATTCAGGCGCTCGCTGGCCCTCCCTTTCGCTCGAACGGGATCGTCCGGCGCGCGCCCGCACAGCACTGGCCGGACCCATGCCCAAGCGCACAGACATCGAAACGATCCTGATCATCGGCGCGGGCCCGATCATCATCGGCCAGGCCTGCGAGTTCGATTATTCCGGCACCCAGGCCTGCAAGACGCTGAAGGCCGAGGGTTACCGCATCGTCCTGGTCAACTCGAACCCGGCGACGATCATGACCGATCCGGAGCTGGCCGATTCGACCTATGTCGAGCCGATCACGCCCGAGATCGTCGCCAAGATCATCGAGAAAGAGCGCAACGTCGCCCCCGGCGGCTTCGCCCTGCTGCCGACCATGGGCGGCCAGACCGCGCTGAACTGCGCGCTCTCGCTCAAGAAGATGGGCGTGCTGGAGAAGTTCGATGTCGAGATGATCGGCGCCACCGCCGAGGCGATCGACAAGGCCGAGGACCGCGAGCTCTTCCGCGAGGCGATGACCAAGATCGGCCTCGACACGCCGCGCTCGCATCACATCAAGACGCTCGGCCAGGCGCTCGACGCGCTCGAGGATATCGGCCTGCCGGCGATCATCCGCCCCTCCTTCACCATGGGCGGCACCGGCGGCGGCATCGCCTATAACAAGGGCGAGTTCATCGACATCGTCGAGCGCGGCATCGACGCCTCGCCGACCAGCGAGGTGCTCATCGAGGAGAGCGTGCTCGGCTGGAAGGAATACGAGATGGAGGTTGTTCGGGATAAGGCCGACAACTGCATCATCGTCTGTTCGATCGAGAACATCGACCCGATGGGCGTCCATACCGGCGATTCGATCACGGTGGCGCCGGCGCTGACCCTGACCGACAAGGAATACCAGATCATGCGCGACGCCTCGCTGGCGGTGCTGCGCGAGATCGGCGTCGAGACCGGCGGCAGCAACGTTCAGTTCGCGGTCGACCCCGCCACCGGCCGGATGATCGTCATCGAGATGAACCCGCGCGTCTCGCGCTCGTCCGCCCTTGCGTCGAAGGCGACCGGCTTCCCGATCGCCAAGGTCGCGGCCCGCCTCGCCGTCGGCTACACGCTTGACGAGATCGAGAACGACATCACCGGCGGCGCGACGCCGGCCTCCTTCGAGCCGACGATCGACTATGTCGTCACCAAGATCCCGCGCTTCGCCTTCGAGAAGTTCCCCGGCTCCGAGCCGACGCTGACCACCGCGATGAAATCGGTCGGCGAGGCGATGGCGATCGGCCGGACCTTCCAGGAATCGCTGCAGAAGGCGCTGCGCTCGCTGGAGACCGGCCTTGACGGGCTCGACGAGATCGAGGTCGAGGGGCTCGGCCATGGCGACGACAGGAACGCGATCAAGGCCGCGCTCTCGATCCCGACGCCGGACCGCATCCTCCATGTCGCGCAGGCGATGCGCTTCGGCTTCACCGACGAGCAGATCCACGAGAGCTGCAAGATCGACCCCTGGTTCCTCGCCCAGATGCGCGGCATCGTCGAGACCGAGGAGAAGGTGCGCGCCCACGGCCTGCCCGCGACGCCCGCCGCCTTCCGCCGGATCAAGGCGATGGGCTTCTCCGACAAGCGCCTGGCCGCCCTCGCCAACCTGAGCGAGGCCGAGGTCAAGCAGCGCCGGCGCGCGCTCGACGTGCGCCCGGTCTACAAGCGCATCGACACCTGCGCCGCCGAGTTCGCCTCGCCGACCGCCTATATGTATTCGACCTATGCGATGCCCTTCGCCGGCAAACCGGCGGACGAGGCCAATCCCTCCGAGCGTAAGAAGGTCGTCATCCTCGGCGGCGGACCCAACCGTATCGGCCAGGGCATCGAGTTCGACTATTGCTGCTGCCATGCCTGCTACGCCCTGCGCGATGCCGGCTACGAGACCATCATGGTCAACTGCAATCCCGAGACGGTCTCGACCGATTACGACACCTCGGACCGGCTCTATTTCGAGCCGCTGACCGCCGAGGACGTGCTCGAGATCCTCGAGACCGAGAAAAGCAAGGGCACGCTGCACGGCGTCATCGTCCAGTTCGGCGGCCAGACGCCGCTGAAGCTGGCGAACGCGCTGGAAGAGGCCGGCATCCCGATCCTCGGCACCTCGCCGGACATGATCGACCTCGCCGAGGACCGCGACCGCTTCAAGCGCCTGCTCGACAAGCTGCACCTGAAGCAGCCCAAGAACGGCATCGCCTATTCGGTCGAGCAGGCCCGCATGATCGTGGCCGAGCTCGGCCTGCCCTTCGTCGTGCGGCCCTCCTATGTGCTCGGCGGGCGCGCCATGGCGATCATCCGCGACGAGGAGCAGTTCGAGGACTATTTGCTCGGCACCCTGCCCTCGCTGATCCCCTCCGAGGTCAAGGCCAAGTACCCGAACGACAAGACCGGCCAGATCAACACAGTCCTCGGCAAGAACCCGCTACTCTTCGACCGCTACCTCTCGGATGCGATCGAGGTCGATGTCGACTGCCTCAGCGACGGCAAGGACGCCTTCATCGCCGGCATCATGGAGCATATCGAGGAGGCCGGCATCCATTCCGGCGATTCGGCCTGCTCGCTGCCGCCGCGCTCGCTCTCGCTGGCGACCATCGCCGAACTCGAGCGCCAGACCAGGGCGATGGCGTTGGCGCTCGATGTCGGCGGCCTGATGAACGTGCAATACGCCATCCAGAACGGCGTGATCTACGTGCTCGAGGTCAATCCGCGCGCCTCGCGGACCGTGCCCTTCGTCGCCAAGGTCATCGGCGAGCCGATCGCCAAGATCGCGGCGCGGATCATGGCCGGCGAAAGCCTCGCGAGCTTCGACCTCAAGCCGGCCGCGCTGACCCATGTCGGCGTCAAGGAAGCGGTCTTCCCCTTCGCGCGCTTCCCCGGCGTCGACGTGCTGCTCGGCCCCGAGATGCGCTCGACCGGCGAGGTCATCGGCCTCGACCGCTCCTTCGACATCGCCTTCGCCAAGAGCCAGCTCGGCGCCGGCTCCAAGGTGCCGGTCAAGGGCACCGTCTTCGTCTCGGTGCGCGACGAGGACAAGCCGCGCATCGTGCCCTCGGTGCGGGCGCTCTCCGAGCTCGGCTTCCGCATCCTGGCGACCGGCGGCACGCTGCGCCTGCTGCAGGAGGAAGGCATTCCGGCAGCCAAGATCAACAAGGTCTTGGAAGGCCGCCCGCACGTCGTCGACGCGATCAAGAACGGCGAGATCCAGCTCGTCTTCAACACCACCGACGGGCCGCAGGCGCTCGCCGACTCGCGCTCGCTCCGGCGCACGGCCCTCTTGCACAAGGTTCCCTATTATACCACCTTGGCTGGAGCGATCGCCGCAGCGGAAGGCATCAAGGCCTATTGCAGCGGCGATCTCGAGGTACGATCGCTGCAATCCTACTTCGTGCGCGCCGCCTGAACGGGCGGACGCCGAAGCAGTTTAAAAAAACGATCGGAAGTGGAGTGCGCAGGCCGCGAGCGACGCGGCCGGCGGCGCCCGGCTTTCGTAATTGGGACGAGATGATGGACAAGGTTCCTATGACGGTGAGCGGCTTCGCCGCTCTGGAGGTCGAGCTGAAGCAGCGCCAGCAGGTCGAGCGCCAGCGCATCATCCAGGCGATCTCGGAAGCGCGCGCGCTCGGCGATCTCTCTGAGAACGCCGAGTATCACGCCGCCAAGGAAGCGCAGTCCCTCAACGAAGGCCGCATCCTCGAGCTCGAATCGCTGATCGGCCGGGCCGATATCATCGACGTCACCAAGCTCGGCGGCGACACGATCAAGTTCGGCGCCACCGTCCAGCTCATCGACGACGACACCGAGGAAGAGAAGCGCTACCAGATCGTCGGCGAGCCGGAGGCGGATGTCCGCTCCGGCAAGGTCTCGATCGGCTCGCCGATCGCGCGCGCGCAGATCGGCAAGAAGGTCGGCGACTCGGTGCAGGTCAACACGCCCGGCGGCGGCAAGTCCTACGAGGTCGTCGCCGTCAGCTTCCGCTGATCGCGGCGGCATGGAAATGGCGCGCCGATGCATTATCTTCGGGTGATGCATCGGGAGACATGCTCATGACCACGCGTCGCGCCTTTCTTGCTCTTTCGCTCGCAGCCCCCGCGCTTGCGCTCGCGCCCGTCGGCGCCGCTCTGGCGCAGGCCCCCGGCCCCATCGGCGGCATCAGGGTCGATGTCTCGCGCCTGGTCGAGCAGGGCTGGGGCGAGCATGCCCGCGCGATCGGCGCCGGGCTCGAGCGCGAGCTGCGCGCGGCCTTCGGCGGCGACATCCGCCGCGGCGGGCCGACGCTGGTCGTCTCGGTGCGCCAGGTCTTCCTCAACAGCTATGCCGGCAATGGCGGTGGCGGCGGGCGCTGGGGCGGCGGCGATGGCGGCGCCAGCAGCGACAGCTTCGAGAGCCAGGCCTCGCTGGTCGGCCGCGGCAACAGGGTGCTGGCGACCTATCCGGTGCTCTCGACCGTGCCGGCGAGCTCGGCCGGCCCCTGGTACCTGCCCGATATCGACAAGCGCCGGATCGAGAACCTGATCCGGCACAATGCCGGCTGGATCAAGCGCTACGTCGCCGGCTGAGGCGCGTTCACGAGATCGGGATCGCGCCCTGCAACCGGGCGCGGCCGTGACTAGCTCTCACCTGCGACATGCTCGGTGGCCGAGGCCGCCGAGCCCCATCGACAGGAGAGAACTCATGCTCACTCGCCGCAATCTCATCGCCGCCGGGCTCGGCGGCGGCGCGCTCGCGCTGGCGGGCGTTCCAGCCATGGCCGCGACCGGTGGCGTCAGGGTCGACGTCTCGCGCCTCGTCGAACAGGGGTGGGGGCCCAATGCCGGCATCGTCAAGGCCGGGCTGGAGCGGGAGCTCGCCGGCGTCGGAAATGGCGCGCGTCTCGTCGTCTCCGTGCTGCGCATCAGCATGCCGAGCTATTCGGGCGGCGGCGCCGGCGTGGGCGGCGGCGGCACCAACGACAACATGGAGACCGAGGCCCGCCTGATCGGCGCCCATGGCCGCGTCCTCGCGAGCTATCCGATCCTGTCCTCGTCCCCGGCCTCCTCGGGAGGAGCCTGGTATGATTCCGGCAGCGACGCGCGCCGGCTCGACAACCTGATCCGCAACAATGCCGGCTGGATCAGGCGCTATGTCGGCGGCTGAACGGCCGGCCGCCTGATCTCGAAAGCGGTCTTGCCGCGCGAGAAGCCGCAGGACTCATAGAAGCGGAGCACGGCCTCGTCCTTGCGCCCGGTCAGCAGCATCACCTTGTAGCAGCCGGCGGCCCAGGCCTCGTCGAAGGCCGCCTGGATGACGCGCCTGCCGATGCCGCGGCCGCGCATCGCCGCCAGCGTCACGACATTCTCGATGATGGCGAAGGGGCTCTGGTTGCGCGTCAGGTTGGGCACGATCACCAGCACACAGGTCGAGACCGCGCGGCCATCGAGCTCGGCGACATGCACGCCCATCATCTCGCTGCCGAGGATTTTGGCCCAGATTTCGATTGCATCTTCGGCCTGCGGCAGCCGGTCCGTGACGCTCAGCTCGGCATAGAGCGCCAGAATCGCCGAGAGATCGGCGGCAACGGCCTTGCGGATGATGGGCTGCTGCATCGGCGTCCCGGCATCACCCCAGCGGCACGATCGGCTCGTCCTTGACGCGGTCGAGCGCGAGCGCGGTGCGGACATTGCGGACATTCGGCAATGCCGTGAGATCGCCGACGAAATCCTGGAACGCCTTCAGGTCGGGCGCGACACATTTGAGGATGAAGTCGATATCTCCCGACAGCGTCCAGCATTCCCGCACCGCGTCCCAGTCGCGGATACGACCTTGGAAGGCCGCGAGGTCGGCCTCGGCCTGGCTGGCGAGATGCACGAAGGCGAAGCAGACGACCTCGAGGCCGAGCTTGCGCTCGTCGAGCTGGGCGCGATAGCCGGTGATCAGCCCCGCTTCCTCCAGCGCCCGCACCCGCCTCAGGCAGGGCGGCGGCGAGATGCCGACGCGGCTCGCCAGCTCGACATTGGTCATCCGCCCATCGGCCTGGAGTTCGCGCAGGATGCGCAGGTCGATCTCGTCGAGTTTGGAACGCACGAATTTCCCCGAGCCCAAGGTCGCGCTGGTGTAGACGCAGCGTTGGGGCGATACAAGGCATCAGCCATGCCAGCCCCCGGAACCGTGCCCTTGCCCGCAGAGCCATCCCCGACCATCTGGGTTCTCACCGACGGCAAGGCGGGCGACGAGGTCCAGTGCCTGGGCGTAGCCGAGCGGCTGGGCGTGACGCCCGAGATCAGGCGCGTCGCTCCCGGCAGGCCCTGGGCCTGGCTGATGCCGCGCGGGCCGATCGACCCGCGCGAGGGCCCCGACCGGCCGGGCAGCCCGATCCGCCCCCCCTTTCCCGATATCGTCATCGCCTCGGGACGGCGCGCCGTCGCCTATCTTCGCGCCGTCAAGAAGGCCTCGAACGGCCGCGCCTTCACCGTCTTCCTCAAGGATCCACGCATCGGCGCCGCCGCCGCCGACCTGATCTGGGTCGCCGAGCACGACCGCCTGCGCGGCGACAACGTCCTGGTGACCGTGACCTCGCCGCACCGGCTCGCACCGGGGCAATTGAGCGAGGCCAGGCGCGATCCGCCGCCGGCGATCGCGGGGCTGCCCGGCCCGCGCGCGGCGGTCCTCGTCGGCGGAGACAGCCGCCATCATCGCTTCCGGCCCGACGACGTCGTGCGGTTCGCCGGGCTGCTCGACAGGCTCGCCGCGTCCGGGGTAGCGCTGATGGGCTCGCGCTCGCGGCGCACGCCGGCGGCGCTCGACAAGGCCGTGGCGGAGGTCTTCGCGCGTCATGGCGGCTGGTGGTGGGACGGGACGGGCGCCAACCCCTATGTGCCGCTGCTCGCCAATGCCGACGCCGTGGTGGCCACCGCCGATTCGACCAACATGATCGGCGAGGCCGCCGCCACCGGCGCGCCGATCCTCGTCTTCGAACCGCATGGCGGCCATGGCAAGCTGGCGAAGTTCCTGGAAGCGCTCAAGCGCCAAGGCGCTGTGCATCATTTCGAGGGACGTCTTGATGGCGCCCGCTATGTCCCGATAGATTCCACCGGCGTCATCGCGGAAGCGGTGCGCCAGGGCTGGTTGCGGCACCGCGCCGAACTCGGCCTCGCCTGAACTTGACCCGGGCCGCCCTTGCGCCCGGCGCGCGAGACCGTATCTGAGCGAAGGAAGACGCGGCGGGATGCCGCGCGACGAGGACGGAAGACGATGGCCCATACCCATGCCCGCGTGATGATCGTCGGCTCCGGCCCCGCCGGCTACACCGCCGCCATCTATGCCGCCCGCGCGCTGCTCGAGCCCGTGATGGTCTCCGGCTTCCAGCCCGGCGGCCAGCTCATGATCACCACCGATGTCGAGAACTATCCCGGCTTCGCCGACGTCATCCAGGGCCCCTGGCTGATGGAGCAGATGCGCGCCCAGGCCGAGCACATGGGCACGAAGATGGTCTCCGACCACATCTCGAAGGTCGACCTTTCGCAGCGCCCGTTCCGGCTCTGGGGCGACGGCGGCGAGACCTATTCCTGCGATGCGCTGATCATCGCCACCGGGGCGCAGGCGAAATGGCTCGGCCTGCCGTCGGAGCAGGCTTTCCAGGGCTTCGGCGTCTCGGCCTGCGCAACCTGCGACGGCTTCTTCTTCCGCGGCAAGGAGGTCGTGGTCGTCGGCGGAGGCAACACCGCGGTCGAGGAGGCACTCTATCTCGCCAACCTCGCCTCGAAGGTCACGCTGGTCCACCGCCGCGATTCGCTGCGCGCCGAGAAGGTGATGCAGGACCGGCTGTTCAAGCACCCCAAGGTCGAGGTGATCTGGGACAGCGAGGTCGCCGAGATCTGCGGCGGCACGCAGCCTCCCTCCGTCACCCATCTGCGCCTACGCAACCTCAAGACCGGCGCCGAGAGCAAGGTGAAGACCGACGGCGTCTTCATCGCCATCGGCCACAAGCCGGCGACGGAGCTCTTCGCCGGCCAGCTCGCCATGCGCGACTCGGGCTATCTCGAGGTCGCGCCCGGCACCACCCAGACCAATGTTCCCGGCGTCTTCGCGGCCGGCGACGTCACCGACGAGCATTATCGCCAGGCGGTGACCGCCGCCGGGCTCGGCTGCATGGCCGCGCTCGACGCCGAGAGATGGCTCGCCGCCAATGTCGGCGAGCAGCGCCAGGCGGCCGAATAGCCCTTTTTGAGCCATTCATCACGAATGTTGATGGATCCTCTCACGAGATTCAGTGTGAAAAGACGCTGCACCGGCAAAGCAGTCGTTGACGTTCCTGCGTTTTACCCCCCAACATGCATGAAACGCATAACGGGGGAAACGCGGTGGATTGGGACCGCATCAGGATCTTTTATACCGTCGCCGAGTCAGGCAGCTTCACCAAGGCTGGCGACGTCCTCGGCCTGAGTCAATCGGCCGTTAGTCGGCAGATCGGCGCGCTCGAGCGGGAGCTGCGGGCGCCGCTGTTCCATCGCCACACCCGCGGGCTGATCCTCACTGAACAGGGCGAACTGCTCTGGCGCGCCGCGCGCGAGATGACGCAGCGGCTGGAACGCACCCGCGCCCAGCTCTCCGAGACGCGCGAGCATCCATCGGGCGAACTCAAGGTCACCGCGACACGCGGCCTCGGCGGCCATTGGCTGACGCCGCGCCTGGCCGAGTTCCTCGATCTCTATCCCGACATCAAGGTCGACCTCATCCTCACCGACGAGGAGCTCGACCTCTCGATGCGCGAGGCCGACATCGCGATCCGCCTGCGCCAGCCGCAGCAGCCGGACCTGATCCAGCGCAAGCTCTTCACCGTGCATTTCCACGTCTATGGCTCGCCGGCCTATATCAAGCGCTTCGGCGAGCCGAAGAGTTTCGACGATCTCGACAATCATCGCCTGCTCTCTTTCGGCGGCACCTCGCCCTCCTATCTGACGGCGGTGCACTGGCTCGGGTCGCTCGGCCGCGAGCAGCGCAACCCGCGGCCGATCCATCTCACCGTCAACAACATCACGGCGATGAAGCGGGCCGTCGATTCGGGCGCCGGGATCGCGATCCTGCCGGACTATCTGATCGAGACCGGCTCCCCCCTCGTGCAACTGATGCGCGAAACCGAGATGCCGCAGCTCGAGAGCTATCTGGTCTATCCGGAAGAGATGAAGTCCGTCGCCCGCGTGCAGGTCTTCCGCGACTTCCTGATCCAGAAGGCGCAGCGCTGGACTTATTAGAACGCGCTGATTTGCTTGGGAGCACGCCGTCCTTCCGAGACGGCCCGCAGGGCCGGGCCCGGAGCCCAGAGCCGCTGCTTCTCATGACGATGCGCTGTCTGTTGCATCGAACATGATGATCGACAGCGGTTCTGGGCTCCGGGTTCGTTGCTGCGCCATGCCCCGGAATGACCGCCGCGCTGCGGAATGAACGCCGCATGGTGCAGTGCCCACATGATGGGCAATCGCGGCTGTTTCCGGAGAGCCGGGAGCGCCCCTCATCGACGATAGTATGACGTACCGGCAGGTCATGCGCCCCACGCAGGCGAATCACGCTGCGGGAGACGCATGCTTCTCAGGCATTTGGGCTAAAATTTGTCACAAGTGACCATAAGTCATGCAACCGACGCATGTCGGACCCAAGCAATGTTGCATTGCAAAAAGGCAGCTGCTGCTCAATATTGCAATCACGGTTGTTCGGAACGGGCTCCGCATTCTCCTCCCGGCGTTGAGTTCGTTCCAGCCGTTCCCCTCTGAGATGTTTGGCGCTTGCGCCGGATGTTTCAAACTTTCAAGGCCGGTCTTCCCTCGGGAAGCCGGCCTTTTTTTCGTGCCGATCACAGGCGCCCTTTCGCCTCTCGAACGGCCCTTCCCGTCATGGTCGGGCTTGTCCCGACCATCCACGTCTTCGCTAATCGAAGCCGGTGCTCGAGACGTGGATGCTCGCCACAAGGGCGAGCATGACGACAGAGGCCAGCCCCTAGCGTCGCCGCGCCTCGAGCGGCAGCGCGTCGAACAGGCTCGGTTCGGCGCTGGTGCGCGCCCTTTCGATGGTCAGGATCCTGAGCTTGGTCTCCACCCCGCCATCGGCCGAGAAGCCGCCGGTCTTGCCGCCGGCCGCCAGCACCCGGTGGCACGGCACGATGATCGGGATCGGATTCTGGCCGAGCGCGACGCCGACGGCGCGCGCCGCGCCGGGCTCGCCGATTCGCGCCGCGACCTCGCCATAGGTCAGCGTCTCGCCCGGCGGGATGGCGAGCGCGACCCGATAGACCCGCTGGTTGAACTCCGGCGTCGCACTGAGATCGATCGGCAGATGTGCGAGGTCGCGCCGCTCGCCGCCAAGCAGCGCGACGATGTCGCCGATGGCCTCGCCCACGAAGGACGGCGGCTCGGCCTCGGTCGCTTGCGGGGCACGCCGCGCCAGCCGGCGGCGCGCCGCCGCCTCGTCATGTTCGGGCAGTTGCGCGGCGATGATGCGCCCATCCTGCCAGGCCAGCGCGCAAGTGCCGATCGCCGTATCGAAGAGACAGAAGTTTTGCATGCCGACATGTTAGCGCATGCGACGGCGGTGCGGCACCCGCTTCCTGCCAGGGCGCGGCAGCGGCTCACATATAGAGCCGCTCGCCTTCCAGCCCCTTGTAGAGCCCCGCGACCTGCTCGGCATAGCCATTGAACAGCAGCGTCGGCCGGCGCTCGCGCGTGCCCAGCACCTGCTCGCTCGCCTGGCTCCAGCGCGGATGCGGCACCTCGGGGTTCACATTGGCCCAGAAGCCGTATTCCGAAGCCTGCAGCGCCTCCCAGAAGGTCTTTGGCCGCTCGGCGACGAAGCTGACCCTGGTGATCGATTTCACCGATTTGAAGCCGTATTTCCATGGCGTGACCAGCCGGATCGGCGCGCCATGCTGTTTCGGCAGCGGCTTGCCGTAGATGCCGGTGGCGATCAGGGCGAGGTCGTTCGTCGCCTCCGCCATGGTCAGCCCTTCCGTATAGGGCCAGGGATACCAGCGCTGGAGCTGGCCGGTGGCGACGCGCGGGTTGAGGAAGGTCTCGAGCTTGACGTATTTCGCGCCCGAGAGGGGCTTTGCCAGCGCGACCAGCGATTTCAGCGGGAAGCCGGTCCAGGGCACCGCCATCGCCCAGCTCTCGACGCAGCGGAAGCGGTAGAGCCGCTCCTCCAGTGGGATCTTGCGGACGAGCTCGTCGATGCCGATCTCGAACGGCTTCTCGACCATGCCGTCGATGCTGATCGTCCAGGGCCGGGTGACAAGCTTCTGCGCGGCGGCGACCACATCCTTCGACGTGCCGAACTCGTAGAAATTGTTGTAGTTCGCCGCCAGTTCCGCGTCGGTCAGCGGCCGGTCGAGCGTGAATCTCTCGTTGCGCTTGGCCGGGTAGAGATCGAGGGTCGGGTCGGCGCCCTGCGCGACCGCGAGGCCCGGCAAGGCGGCCCCGGCGATGAGGCCTGCTCCCACACCGATGAAGGCGCGGCGGTTGAGCGCGACATGCTCGGGCGTGGCCTGGCTTTCGGGCATTTCCCAGCCCAGGCGGCGTTTGATCAACATTGGACGGACATGCTCCGTTTCGGTGCTCGGAGCTTAGCCCACCAAAGCCGCTCGCACGCAATTCACGAGGGGGAGAGGACGGCGCCCGCCTGCATCGCGCTCATGCCCACCCGCTCGGCTCGGGCAGTGCCCGGAGCGCGCCCATATGCTAGAAATTTGGGCAGTGATCGGGGCAATCGCTTCTGCTTCGCCGTGAGCTGGACCTCCTCGCAGGACGTCGTGCCACGAACACCCGATCGACGCGGCGACAGCCGAACGCGGACGATTCGAAAAACCAGGGAGACGATTGCGATGAGCAAATCGAAATATCTTGTCGGCGCAGCCTTTGCCGCCGGCCTGCTCGCCTCCGTGACGGCGGCGCGGGCCGATATCGTGATCGGCCTCGTCGCGCCGCTGACCGGCCCCGTCGCCGCCTATGGCGACCAGGTCCGCAACGGAGCCGAGGCGGCGATCGACGTCATCAACAAGAAGGGCGGCATTCTCGGCGAGAAGCTCGTGCTGAAGCCCGCCGACGATGTCGGCGATCCCAAGCAGGGCGTCTCGGCCGCGAACCTGCTGGTCGGCGAGAAGGTCCGCTTCGTCGTCGGACCGGTGACCTCGGGCGTCGCCATGGCGGCCTCCGACGTCTTCGCCGAGCATGGCGTGCTGATGGTGACGCCGACGGCGACCACCCCTGCCCTCACCACGCGCGGCCTGACCAATGTCCTGCGGACCTGCGGCCGCGACGACCAGCAGGCCGAGATCGCCGCCGCCTATGTGCTGAAGAACCTGAAGGGCAAGAAGGTCGGCATCGTCCACGACAAGGGCACATACGGCAAGGGCCTTGCCGATGCCTTCAAGAAGGGCATCAATGCCGGCGGCGTCAAGGAGGTGCAGTATCTCTCGCTGAACCCGGGCGAGAAGGACCTCTCGGCCGTCATCACCCGGCTCAAGGCGGCCGATGTCGAGCTGATCTATTTCGGCGGCTACCATCCCGAGGGTGGCCTGCTCGCCCGTCAACTCCAGGAGGCCGGGGTCAAGGCCACCATCATCGGCGGCGAAGGCCTCTCCAACACCGAGTACTGGGCGATCGGCGACGCCGCAGCAGCCGGCACCCTGTTCACCAACGCCACCGACGCGCAGAAGAACCCCGAGTCGGCCGAGGCCGTGAAGGTTCTGAAGGAGAAGGGCATCCCGCCCGAGGCCTTCACGCTTAACGCCTATGCCGCCGTCGAAGTGCTGAAGGCCGGCATCGAGAAGGCGGGCAAGGCCGACAAGGCCGCCGATGTCGCCGCCGCTATCAAGTCGGCCGGGCCGATCACCACGGCGATCGGCAAGCTCTCCTACGACAAGACCGGCGATCTCAGCTCGCCGGCCTTCTCGATGTTCAAATGGGAGAACGGCAAGATCGTCGCCGCGGACTGAGCGGACGTTCGGCCCGCGCCGTCATCGCGAGCGTAAGCGACGCGATCCAGAGGTCCCGCGCGACCCCTAGATTGCGTCGTCGCTGACGCTCCTCGCAATGACGGGGAACGGCGCGCTTCGACGGAATCCGAACGCCGTCATCCCGGACAAGCCGCGTCAGCGGCGCAGATCCGGGATGACGCGTTTCAATCTGCAGGCGGCGGGAGGCTATGCCCCTCAGCCGCGCGCCTCCAGCGCCTTGACGATGGCGTCGCCCATCTCGGCGGTCGAGACGGCGTTGGCGCCGGGCGCCGCGATGTCCTTGGTGCGGGTGCCGGAGCCGAGCACGTCGGCGATAGCGCCTTCCAGACGATCAGCCGCCTCGCCGGCGCCGAAGGAATAGCGCAGCGCCATGGCGAAGGAGCCGATCATCGCGATCGGGTTGGCGAGACCCTTGCCCGCGATGTCGGGGGCCGAGCCGTGGACCGGCTCGTAGAGCGCCTTGCGCTTGCCAGTCGCCTTGTCCTCGGCGCCGAGCGAGGCCGAGGGCAGCATGCCGAGCGAGCCGGTCAGCATCGCCGCGACGTCGGAGAGGATGTCGCCGAACAGGTTGTCGCAGACGATGACGTCGTATTGCTTCGGCCAGCGCACGAGCTGCATGGCGCAGTTGTCGGCGAGCACATGCTCGAGCTCGACATCCTTGTAGTCCTTGGCGTGCAGTGCCGTGACCGTCTGCTTCCAGAGCACGCCGGTCTTCATCACGTTGTGCTTCTCGGCCGAGGAGACCTTGTTGCGGCGGCTGCGCGCCAGCTCGAAGGCGACGGCGCAGATGCGCTCGATCTCGGGCGTGGTGTAGAGCTGGGTGTCGACGCCGCGCTTACTGCCGTCCTCCAGCGTGACGATCTCCTTCGGCTCGCCGAAATAGACGCCGCCGGTGAGCTCGCGCACGATCAGGATGTCGAGCCCCTCGACCACCTCGGGCTTCAGCGAGGAGGCCGAGGCCAGCGCCGGGTAGCAGATCGCCGGACGCAGGTTGGCGAACAGGCCAAGGTCCTTGCGCAGCCGCAGCAGGCCGGCCTCGGGCCGGTGCTGATAGGGCACATCGGCCCATTTCGGCCCGCCGACCGCGCCGAACAGCACGGCATCGGCATCCTGGGCGAGCTTCATGTCGCCTTCCGAGATCGCCTGCTTATGCGCGTCATAGGCGGCGCCGCCGACCAGGCCACGCTCGAGGGCGAAGGAGGCGAGGCCCTGCTTCTCGAACCAGCTCACGATCTTCTCGACCTGGCCGGTCACCTCGGGGCCGATGCCGTCGCCGGGCAGGAGCAGGAGCTTGTGGGTGGCCATGGTCGCCTCGCGCTGGGAAAAACCTCGCCGGCTGATTACGGGCGCGGGGCGGGCGGCGCAAGCTCAGAAGGCGCGCAGGGGGTCTTCGTCCTGCTCGGGTGCCAGCAGCCGGGCCGTGACCTCGATCTCGACCTTCATCTCCGGCTTGAGCAGGCCGGCGACGACATAGATCGCGGCCGCCGGCCTGATCTCGCCGAAAACCTCGCCGCAGACGCCGAGCACCGGCTCGCAATAGCTGCGGTCGGTGACGAAATACTGCGCTCGCACCACCTGGCCAAGCGCCGAGCCGGCCTCGGCCAGCACCGCATCGAGTGTGCGGAAGATGTTGCGCGCCTGCTCGGCCGCGTCCTCCGGCAGCGCCATGGTGGCATAGTCGTAGCCGGTCGTGCCCGAGACGAAGACGAGGTCGCCGTCGATCACGGCGCGCGAATAGCCGAAGGCCTGCTCGAAGGGCGAGCCGGTTGAGATCAGGCGGCGTGTCATCGGATGAAGGCTCCTGCTGGCATAGACCACGATCTTTGCCGGCGCCGGCCGGGCGCGCGCAACCCGATTCCTGCGAGCCTAGCGCCCGCGCAGCGCCCGCAGCACCTTGGCGCCCGGGCGCCCGGTCTGCGGCATGCCGATCTGCGCCTCGACCTGCTTGATCGCGCCGCGTGTCAGCGAGCCGACGGCGCCGTCCGGCGCGCCGACATCGTAGCCGCGCGCGATCAAGAGCCGCTGCAATTCGCGGCGCTCCTCGCGCGACAGCGGCGGATCGTCGGTCGGCCAGTCGGCCTGGACGCCCGGCCGGCCGCGGATCCGGTCGGAAAGCAGCGAGATGGCGAGCGCGTAGGAATCGGCGCCATTATAGCTGTAGGCGGCATCGTAGTTCTTGAAGACCAGGAAGGCCGGGCCGTTGCGGCCGGCGGGCATCAGCAGGCCGGCATTGCCGGAGCCCGAGAGCGAGGAGCCGTCATATCTGACGATGCCCTGCGCCGCCCAATGCGACAACGGCCGCTTCGGATTGCGCCCGCTCGCGCCGGAATAGCCGTTCGGCACGCGCACCTCGTAGCCCCAGGTCGCGCCCGTGACCCAGCCGGCCTTGTCCATGAAGTTCGCGGTGGAATGCAGCGCGTCGGGAATCGAATCGACCAGGTCGCGCCGTCCGTCGCCGTCGCCGTCGACAGCCAGGCGCAGATAGGTTGAGGGAATGAACTGGGTGTGGCCGAAGGCGCCGGCCCAGGAGCCGAAGAGCCGGTCGGCCCGCACGTCGCCGCGCTGGATGATCTTCAGCGTCGAGATCAGCTCGCCACGGAAGAAGGCGTTGCGGCGCGGCGCGAGGCACGCGCCGGTCGAGAGCGCCTGGACGAGAGGCATCTTGCCACGCGCCTTGCCAAAATCGCTCTCGACGCCCCAGACCGCGACGATGGTGTGGCGGTCGACGCCGAAACGACGCTCGGCCGCGGCCAGCGTCGAGGCGTGCTGGCGCAGCATGGCGCGGCCTTCCGCGACCTTCTCCTCGTCGACCAGTGTGCCCAGATAGTCCCAGATCGGGGTCTTGAACTCCGGCTGGTTGTTCATCGCCTCGATCACCTTCATGTCGGGCGTGACGCCGGCCATGGCGCTGTCGAAGACGGAGCCCGACACGCCGCTCTTGATCGCGGCCGAGCGCAGGCCCGCCAGGCATGACTGGAAATCGGCCTGGGCGGCCGAGGCGAGGAAGATGAGCGGAAGAGCCAGTTTGAAAGCGCGCATGAACCCACCGAATCCGAGGAATGACGCGAAACTAGGGCTGATTGGTTAAAGGAGGTTAACCATAGGGCCGCCGCCGGCAAGCCCGGCGCGCTACCATTCGCCGCACGGCTTGGTTAGGTTGCGCCACCCCCTGCCGGATCCTCTCATGCCCGCCCTGACCACCGCCCATCTCCTGCCGATCGTCATGCTGGTCGGCTCGAACATCTTCATGACCTTCGCCTGGTATGGGCATCTCGGCCACAAGGGCGCGGCGATCTGGCTCGCCATCCTCGCGAGCTGGATGATCGCGCTGCCGGAATACATGCTCGCGGTGCCGGCCAATCGCCTCGGCAACGGGGTCTATTCGACCGCCGAGCTGAAGACGATGCAGGAGATCATCACGCTGACGGTCTTCGCCGGCTTCTCGGTGCTCTGGCTGAAGGAGCCACTGGGCTGGAACCACGCCATCGGCTTCTGCCTGATCGCCGCCGGGGCCTTCTTCATCTTCCAGGGCAAGGCATGACGGGCCAGGACATGACAGACCATGGCATGACCGCGACCGCCGATCTCCCCTCGCCCGGGCATCCCGCCGTCGCCGCCTATCTCGCGGGTGGCTATGATGGCGTCGTCGGCATGTCGTCACGCTTCGCCGCTGCGATCTGCGCGCGCCTGCTGCGTCTGCAAAGCGAGGAAGGCCTCGCCGGGCCGATCGCCGAGATCGGTGCCTTCGAGGGCCGCTTCTTCATCGCGCTCGCGCTGGCGCTCGAACCGGGCGAACTGGCGCTCGGCATCGACATCTTCGAATGGCCGGACGCCGGCGTGAAGGAGCGTTTCGAGGCCAATTGCCTGAAGCACGGCGTCGGGCCCGAGCAGCGCGTCACCATCAAGGGCGATGCCGGGGCGATGGCGCCGGACGCCCTTCTGCGGCACGCCGGCGGCCGCAAGCTGCGCTTCATCCATATCGACGGCGAGCACTCGCGGGACGCGCTGACCCGGGACCTGGCGCTCGCCACGGCCTGCCTGGCCGAGGGCGGGCTGATCGTCCTCGACGACATGCTGCACCCCGGCTACCCGACATTGATGGTCGCGGTGCAGGCCTATCTCGACGCCAATCCCGAAATCGTGCCGCTCTGCATCATCGACCGCGAGACCATCGTCGGCGCGACCAAGTTCGTGCTCTGCCAGCGAAACTGGTTCGAGCGCTACCAGACCCGGCTGCTCGACATCTTCAAGGAGCAGATCTGGCCGCTCGGCGCCGATTTCGAGCCGCATTGGTGCCTGGTGTTGTCGCGTGATACGCGCCTCGCCGAGATCACCTGACTGATTCCCGAAGGACCCTGCCTTGAGACGACTGGCCCTGATCGCCTGCACCCTTGCGGCCGCCTCGACCCACGCCGCCGCCGGCCCGACCTGCAGCCCGAGCGAGGACAGCGCGCGCATCCTCTCCTCCGCCTCGCCGAACGCAATCCATCGCGACTGGCGCGGCGCGAACCGGGTCGGCATGGGCTGGTCGCTCCAGGTCGAGCGGGAGGCGCGCGACGCCGCCGGAACATCCTATTATGTCGGCGACCTCTACGACACGCGCGGCCAGCTCGCGAACCGCAACGTCTTCGTCATCGAGAGCGAATGGGATTGCGGGCCGTAGCCCGGCTCAGATTCAGATTAAAACGCGCGTCATCCCGGACGTAGCGAAGCGGAGCTCCGGGATCCATCCCAGAGCGCTGAGCCTTATGATGGATCCCGGAACTGCGCCGCCAAGGCGGCTTGTCCGGGATGACGAAAGTTCTGCGTCGTGATCTCACAGCGCGCTCAGCGCGCTGGCCTGACCCGCAGGATCTTGCCGCTGGCATCGTCGGCGAGCAGGTAGAGAAAGCCGTCCGGCCCCTGCCGCACGTCGCGGATGCGCTCGCCGAGATTGGTCAAAAGCCGCTCCTCGCCGGTAACCTTCTCGCCCTGCGTCGAGAGCCGGATCAGCATCTGCCCGGCGAGCGCGCCGACGAAGAGCGAGTTCTTCCAGGCCGGCCAAGCCTGGCCCGTATAGAAGGCCGCGCCCGAGGGCGCGATCGAGGGATCCCAGTAGAACAGCGGCTGCTCCATGCCGGGCTTGCTCGTGCCCTCGCCGATCTTCGCGCCGGAATAGTCGATGCCATAGGTGATGACCGGCCAGCCATAGTTCAGGCCGGCCTTGGGCGTGTTGACCTCGTCACCGCCGCGCGCGCCATGCTCGGCCGTCCAGAGCTGGCCGGTCTCGGGATGCAGCGCCGCGCCCTGGACGTTGCGATGGCCGATCGACCAGATCTCCGGCTGCCAGCCCTGCTTCTGCGGATTGCCCGGCGCCGCCCCGCCTTCCGGGCGGATGCGCAGCACCTTGCCGATATGGTTGGCCGGATTCTGCGCCTGGTCGCGCTGGCTGTAGCGGTCACCGACCGTAACGAAGAGCGCGCCCGTGCGGTCAAAGACCAGCCGCGAGCCGAAATGCATGTTGCTGGCGATCGTCGGCATCTGCCGGAAGATCACGCTCGTCCCCTCCAGCCCGGTGCCGGCGGCGTTCAGCCTGGCGCGCGCCACGCTGGTGCCGTTGCCATTGGCGCGCGGCTCGGAGAAGGACAGGTAGATCGTCCGGTTCTGTGCGAAATTCGGGTCGAGCGCGACGTCGAGCAGCCCGCCTTGGCCGCGCCCGGTGACGTTCGGCAGGCCCGAAAGCGGCGCCGAGAGCTTGCCGTCGGCGGCGACCAGGCGCAGCCGGCCCGGCCTCTCGGTCACCAGCATCCGTCCGTCCGGCAGGAAGGCGAGGCCCCAGGGATGCTCCAGCCCGCCCGCCACCGTCTCGACCGAAAGCTCGCCCGCGCTCGACGGGTAGCGCTGCTGCGCACTGGCCGGAGCCGCGGCGGCGAAGGCCGAAAGCGCGGCCCCGAGGCAAATGGCGAGGGCTGTGCGGCGCATCGGCTTCTCCCTGTCGTTTCCTCAAACGTCAGTGAAGCATAACGCCGCCCGCTACCACTCCGTTGCCCAAAGCTCACGCCGAAGTGAAGCAACCGAAAAAAGGGGCGGCCCGGCCGGGCCACCCCTCCGAGGTCACGCCGGCTGCACGCCCGCCTCGGCGATGATCTGCTTCCAGGTCGCGATCTCCTGGAGGTGATAGGGCTTGAAGGCGGCCGGATCGCGCACCTTGAGCGTGAAGCCGAGCTTGAGGATCGACTCGGTGATCTCCGGCTTGGCGATCGAGGCCATCACCGCCTTGGAGAGCTTGTCGAGGATCGGCGTGGGAACCGTCGCCGGCGCGAAGAAGGCCGCCCAGGAATCGGCGTCGGCATTGCTGACGCCCTGCTCGCGCAGCGTCGGGATGTCCTTGGCGCGCGGGTTGCGCTCCGGGCTCGCCAAAGCGAGCGCGCGCATGCTGCCGGCATTGATCTGCTCGAGCACGCTCGGCAAGGTCGAGTTGGCGATGTCGATGCGCCCGGCGACGATCTCCTGCACCAGCGGCGCGGCGCCGCGGAACGGCACATGCGTCATCTTGATGCCGGTGCGCTGCATGAACAGCTCCATCGCCAGATGCGAGCCGGAGCCGACGCCGGTCGAGCCGTAGTTCAGCTTGCCCGGATCGGCCTTGGCCAGCGCGACCAGCTCGGCGATGCTCTTGGCCGGCAGGTCGTTGCGCACGACGAAGGCGTGCTCGAAGGCGCCGACGCCGCAAACCGGCGCGAAATCCTTGACCGCGTCGTAGCCCGGGTCCTTCAGCAGGAACATGTTGTTCCCATGCGTCTGGTTGTTGCCGAAGATGAAGGTGTGGCCGTCCGGCTCGGCATGGGCGACCGCGCGCGTGCCGACGGCGCCGGAGGCCCCGGCGCGGTTGTCGACCAGCACGTTCTGGCCGATCGAGGTCGAAAGATCCTGCGCCACGAAACGCGCGATCGCGTCCGTCGGCCCGCCGGCCGGATAGGGCACGACGAGCGTGATCGGCTTCGACGGATAGCTCTGCGCCCGGACGATGGCCGGAGCGAAGACGGCGCCGGCCATCAGGCCGAGCGTGGTGCGGCGGGTGAACGACATGAAACTCCTCCGGAATGCGCCCGATTTGGAAGATTGGGCTTGGCGCGAGGATTACGGGCAAAGGCGCCATGCGTCCAGCGCCGGATATCAGGGCTGCGGGAGCCTTTAGCCTGCGCTCGACGACAAGGGGAGAGGAGCACGATGGCAATCCGTATCGAACGCGACGGCAAGGTCGCGACCGTGATCATGAGCCGCCCGGAAGCGCGCAACGCGATGGACCCGGAGAGCGCCGCGGCGCTGACCGAGGCCTTCATCGAGCTCGATCGCGACGCCGAAACCCATGCCATCGTCTTCTGGGGCGAAGGCGGCGCCTTCTGCGCCGGCTGGGATCTGAAATACGCGCAGGCCTTCACCGATCCCGCCCGCTTCGAGAGCGAGATCGTGCAGGGCCTCGCCTTTCCTGAAAGCGGCGGCCCGCTCCCGCCCGGGCCGATGGGCCCCTCGCGCCTCGATATGGGCAAGCCGCTGATCGCCGCTGTCGAGGGGCCAGCCGTCGCCGGCGGCATGGAGCTCGCGCTCTGGTGCGATGTCCGGGTGATGGCCGAGGGCGCCTATTTCGGCGTCTATTGCCGGCGCTGGGGCATCCCGCTGATCGACGGCGGCACCGTGCGCCTGCCCCGTCTCGTCGGCCAGGGCCGCGCGCTCGAGATCATCATGACCGGGCGCAAGGTCGAGGCGCAGGAGGCGCTGCTCATCGGGCTTTGCGAGAAGCTCGTTCCGAACGGGCAGGCGCGGCTCGCCGCCGAGGCCATGGCCCAGGAGATCGTGCGCTTCCCGCAGGGCGCGATGCTGGCCGACCGCAGGAGCGCCATCGCCGGACACGGCCTTGGCGTCCGCGAGGCGCTGGCGCGCGAATGGGCCGGCGGCGTCGGAACCATCGCGAGCGAAGGCGCGGCCGGCGCCGGCCGCTTCGCCTCCGGCAAGGGCCGCGGCGGCGATTTCGGGGATATCTAAACTCCGAACCCCGCCCGCTTCAGGCGCTGGATCGAAAGGTCGAGCGCCTGCAGGAAGGCCGAGCGGTCCTTTTGCGAGAACGGTTTCGGCCCGCCTGTCACCGCGCCCGCCGCGCGCAGATCCTCCATCATGTCGCGCGTCGCCAGCGCCATGCCGATCGAGGCCTCGGTGAACGGCTTGCCGTTCGGCCCGATCACGTCGGCGCCGGCCTTGATGCAGCGGTCGGCGAGCGGGATGTCGGCGGTGACGACGATCGCGCCACGCGAGACCCGCTCGGCGATCCAGTTGTCGGCCGCGTCGAAACCGTCGGAGACGACGACCCGCTCGATGTGAGCCTCGCGCGGCACGGCCATGAAGCTGTTGGCGACGACGAAGACCTTGAGCCGATGGCGCTCGGCGACCCGATAGATCTCCGGCTTCACCGGACAGGCGTCGGCGTCGACATAGATCGCGATGGTGTTCGGGCCGGGTTCCATGGCTGAGAGCGCATCGCAGGGAATATCGCTGCGCGCAAGCTCGAGCTTTATGCCGGCCTTATACGGCGGCCGATCTTCCACATCGCAAGCTTAGCGGGGGCGGACCTACATCAGGACCATCGATGGAGGTCGATATGACGACTGATACCGCCTATGCCCACACCTCTCAGCAGCGCCGTGCCCGCATCGTCTATCGGACGATCCCGAAGACGCGCCCCCCGGTCGGCCTGCTCGCCGCCGAGCTCGCTGCGCTCGCCTGTTTCGCGCTCGCCACGGCCGGCTTCATCGGCCTGCGCGCCTGGCTCTATCTGCCGAACTGAGCGCTGCGCCATGGGACAATCCAAGCCAATCCGGCCGCTCGACGGAACGAGCCATCTCTTCCTCGTCGGCCAGTCGACGCACGGCTTCTGGGTCGCCCGCGACCTCGAAGGCCGCTCCGAAGGCATCTTCCGCGAGAAGAAGGATGCGCTCCGCTTCGCCTTGTTCGAGGGCGGGCACGCCAATGCCGTGATGCTCTCGCCCAGCGCGGTCGAGCCCAGCTACGGCATGGGAGTGCACTGAATTCTCGCTCGCAACGACGAGATCCCCTCAAGTTCGGCCGGGCGAAAGCCCGGCCGAACCCGTCATGGCGACGAGCGTCGCCTCGACCGGGACCTCTTTCTCATTTTCATCGAGGCCGCCGGCGCGCTGATCGAGCAGCTCGTCGCGGTCGGCATCTCCGATCCCGCCGACATCGCGCGAAGGCTCAACCGCCGCGGCTTTCCCTGCTATGGCCGGTCGCGCTGGCGAGCGGGGAGCGTGACGAACGTGCTGCGCCTCAAGGCGCGGCGGGATGCGGGCAGGTAGCCGGCGCCTTCGCGCCATGGTCCAATTCGCTTTGTTGCTGCGATTGATCAAGCACTCTGGCTTGCGGTGACGGCCCGCGGGTCCTAAACCACGCGCGCGCCGGAAGGCGCGTCCCCGTCCGCTCCCCCTGGAGATCGATCATGGCCTTTCTTGCCGATGCCCTGAAGCGCGTGAAGCCGTCAGCGACCATCACCATCACGCAGAAGGCGCGCGACCTGAAAGCCCAGGGCAAGGACGTCATCTCGCTCTCGGTCGGCGAGCCCGATTTCGACACGCCGGACAATATCAAGGACGCCGCCATCGCCGCCATCAAGCGCGGCGAGACGAAGTACACGCCGGTCTCCGGCATCCCGCAGCTGCGCGAGGCGATCACCCGCAAGCTCAAGCGCGAGAACGGCCTCGACTACAAGCCGAGCCAGACCATCGTCTCGACCGGCGGCAAGCACGTCATCTACAACGCACTGCTGGCCACGCTGAACCCGGGCGACGAAGTCGTCTGCGTCTCGCCCTACTGGGTCAGCTATCCCGAGATGGTGGCGCTCTGCGGCGGCACCCCGACCTTCGCCGAGACGAAGCTCGAGAACGAGTTCAAGCTCCAGCCGGAGGAGCTCGAGAAGGCGATCACGCCCAAGACCAAGTGGGTGATCCTGAACTCGCCCTCCAACCCGTCCGGCGCCGCCTATAGCCACGCCGAGATGAAGAAGCTCACCGACGTGCTGATGCGCCATCCCCATGTCTGGGTGCTGACCGACGACATGTATGAGCATCTGGTCTATGGCGACTTCAAGTTCGTCACCCCGGCGCAGGTCGAGCCCGGCCTCTACGAGCGCACGCTGACCATGAACGGCGTTTCCAAGTCCTATGCCATGACCGGCTGGCGCATCGGCTACGCCGCGGGCCCGCAGCAGCTGATGAACGCCATGGATCTGGTCCAGGGCCAGCAGACATCCGGCACCTCGGCGATCTCGCAATGGGCGGCGGTCGAGGCTCTCGACGGCACGCAAGAGCATATCCCGGTGTTCCGGAAGGCCTTCGAGCGCCGGCGCGACCTCGTCGTCTCGATGCTGAACCAGACGCGCGGCCTGAAATGCCCGACGCCGGAAGGCGCCTTCTACGTCTATCCCGACTGCTCCGGGCTGATCGGCAAGACGATGCCGGGCGGCAAGACGATCGAGACCGACGAGGACCTGGTCATGGGCCTGCTCGAGAACGAGTCCGTCGCCGCCGTGCACGGCTCCTCCTTCGGCCTCGGCCCGAACTTCCGCATCTCCTACGCCACCTCGGACGAGAAGCTGGAAGAGGCCTGCCGCCGCATCCAGCGCTTCTGCGCCGAGCTGCGCTGAGCCTGGTCTGCACGTCATTGCGAGCGTCAGCGAAGCAATCCAGGAGGGCTCGCTCGGCGGCTCCTGGATTGCTTCGTCGCTGACGCTCCTCGCAATGACGATGAGGCGCGGCACCGTGAGTTGCGGCCTCATGGATGCCCGACTAGTTCTGTCGCATGCGGCGTAGAACGGTCATTCTCGGCATATTGGCGACGCTTGCGCTCGGCCGTGCGCAAGCGCAACAAGTCCTCCCCTCGCTCACAGTCCGCGAGGCCCATGACGGCGTGAAGGCCGGCAAGATCGTCCTCGTCGACATCCGCACGCCGGAGGAATGGGCCGATACCGGCGTGCCGCAGGGCGCGGTCCGGCTCGACATGACGGGCAGCGCCTTCGAGGTCCGGCTCGCTGCGCTGCGGCTGGAGAACCCCGGCAAGCCGATCGCCCTGATCTGCCGCACCGGCAGCCGCACCAGTACATTGCAGCGCAAGCTCGCAGGCCGCGGCTGGCGCGATCTCGTCGACGTGCGCGGCGGGATGCTCGGAACGCCGAAGGACAAGGGCTGGCTGGCGGAGAAGCTGCCGGTGACACCTCCCTGAAACCCTTCTCCCCTCGGGGATTCCTCTGCGAAACGCCGGTCGCCCGGCTCCTCCCTTCCCCCTTGTGGGGAAGGGTATGGGGATGGGGGGGAGAATGACTGGGTGCAGGATTGGTTGTAGGGGCGGATCGGGTCGGGTTCCGGCGGGTGCGGCTCGACTTTTCGCCCCCCACCCCTGCCCCTCCCCACAAGGGGGAGGGGTTCTGCGCGGTTAGTCCGGTTTCGCAGACGAATCCCTCGGGGGAGAAGGGGAAGCAAGCAGGTCCGGCCTTCTCTCCCGCGTGATCCGCTCGGCCTCGTCGCGCCGCCATTTCGCGATGCGGGCGTGGTCGCCGGAGAGCAGCGCCTCGGGCAGGCCCCTGCCCTCCCAGTCGCGCGGGCGGGTGTAGTGCGGATATTCGAGCAGGCCGTTCTCGAAGCTCTCCTCGCTGCCCGAGGCCTCCTTGCCCATCACGCCGGGGATCAGCCGCACGCAGGCATCGAGCAGGACCATCGCCGCCATCTCGCCGCCGGAGAGGATATAGTCGCCGATCGAGACCTCGGTGAGATTGCGCCCCTCGATCACGCGCTCGTCGACGCCCTCGAACCGGCCGCAGACGATGACGGCGCCCTCGCTCGCGACGAGATCGCGCACCAGTCCCTGGTCGAGCCTGCGCCCCCGCGGCGACATCAGGAGCCGCGGCCGCGGATCGTCGGCCGGCACCGCCGCGTCGATCGCAGCGGCAAGCACATCGCAGCGCAGCACCATGCCGGCGCCGCCGCCGGCCGGGTTGTCGTCGACATTGCGGTGGCGGCCAATGCCGTGGTCGCGGATCTGATGCGTCTCCAGCGACCACAGCCCCTTGCGCAGGCCCTCGCCGGCCAGCGACGCGCCGAGCGGGCCGGGGAACATCTCGGGATAGAGCGTCAGGACGGAGGCGCGAAAGGGCATCGCTCAAGCAAAGCGCAGCGCGGCAAGCCCGTCCAGCGCGGCGAAATCGGGCGCACTGGCAATGACGTTGTCGAAGCCGGCAAAGGCGTCCGCGTCCAGCATCGTCAGGATCGCGATCGCGCGCATGCCGGCGCGCTGCGCCGCCTCGATGCCGTTCGGCGCGTCCTCGAAGACGAGGCAGCTCTCGGGCGGAACGCCCATGCGCTCGGCCGCGCCAAGGAACAGATCAGGATGCGGCTTGCCACGGAAGCCCTGGCTCGGCGCGATGACGGTCGCAAAACGTGAGCGCAGGCCGAGCGTATCGAGCACCAGGGCGATGTTGCCGGGCGGCGCCGCACTCGCGACCGCCATGGCGACGCCGGCCGCATCGGCCCGCGCCATCAGATCGAGCAGGCCGGGCATCGCGGCGACATGGGGCCGGTAGATCTCTTGGTAGAAGAGCTCCTTCTCCTTGCCCAGCGCAGCGATCTCGTCCTCGCTCGCCTCGGGAAAGAGCGGTCCGACGATCTCCCTCACCGCCATGCCGGCAGTGTGATGGAAGAAGCTCGCGCGGTCGAAGGGCAGGCCATGGGTCTTGTGGAGGTGCTCCCAGGCATCCTCGTGATAGCGCATGTTGTCGACGATGGTGCCGTCCATGTCGAAGATCAGCGCACGGACGGGTCTCTCAGCGCTCATCGCCGTCCTCGAACAGCCCGGCCGGCGGTTCGGCCTCGATGCGGCGCGCCGCGATGTCGATCCGTGGCGCGAAGGTCTTGGTGAAGGGCATCAGCACCGAGCTTCCATCGGGCGTCTCGATGTCGAGCAGGTCGCCGGCGCCGTAATTGACGACGGCGGTCACGCTGCCGAGCGCCGCGCCATCCGGCGCGATGACGGCGCAGCCGACGAGATCGGCCTGCAGGAACTCATCCTCGTCCTCGGCCGCCGGCAGCTTGTCGCGGGTGACGTGGAGCTTGACGCCGTTCAGCAATTCGGCGGCCTCGCGGCTGGTGACGCCCTTGAGCCGGGCGACCACCACCTCCTTGGCCGGCCTGATATCGGCGATCTCGAAACTGCGCCCCTGCTCGTCGAGCAGGGGGCCGTATTCGGCGATCGCCAGCGGATCGGCCGTGAAGGCCTTGATCCTGACCTCGCCGCGCACGCCATGCGGCGCGCCGACGATGCCGAGCAGGACGAGGTCGTTGTCAGCCATCAGCCGTCATTCCGGGTGAACCGAGCCGGCACGTCATGCTCGGGCTTGACCCGAGCATCTCCGGATACGAGATTCTCGGGTCTGCGCTGCGCTTCGCCCGAGAATGACGAGGAATGGCTCACGCCTCGGCGGCTTCTTCGGCCGGGGCGGCTTCCGCCGGAGCGGCGGCCGGGGCGGCAGGAGCGGCCGACTTCTCGGCCCGCTTCTCGGCGCGCTCCTTGGCCTTCTCGCCGGGAACGGCCTTCTCCGGGTTGTTGCGGGCCGGACGCTTCAGCACGCCGGCGGCGTCGAGGAAGCGCAGGACGCGGTCGGTCGGCTGGGCGCCCTTGGCGATCCAGGACTTGGCCTTCTCGAGATCGAGCACGACGCGCTCCGGCGAATCCTTCGCCTTCATCGGGTCATAAGCGCCGATCTTCTCGATGAAGCGGCCATCGCGCGGCGAGCGGGCGTCGGCGACGACGATACGGTAATAGGGGCGCTTCTTGGCGCCGCCGCGGGTCAGGCGGATCTTCAGGGACATTGTGTTCTTCCTTGCTCAGTCGTTGCTCTGCCGGGCTGCGCAAACGGCAGCCGGCGTTTCACCGTCATGCTCGCCCTTGTGGCGAGCATCCACGTCTTCACCCCGCCGCCACGTCGCGAAGACGTGGATGGTCGGGACAGGCCCGACCATGACGGCGAGCGTCACGGCCGAACGATCTCTCACTTCTTCTTCCCCCCGAATGGGTTGCCGCCGAGGCCGGGCAGGCCGCCGCCGAGGCCCGGCAGCTTTGGCATCATGCCGGCGGGCGGAGTGACGCCCTTGGGCAGGCCGGGGAAGCCGCCGGGCGGCAGCGAGGGCATGCCGCCGCCGCCGAACTGCTTCTGCAAGGCCTCGAGCTGCGCCGGATCCATCTTCGAGGGATCGGGCATGCCGGCCGGCAGGCCACCGCCGCCGAGCCCGAACATCTGGCCGAGCTTGCCCAGCATGCCGCCCTTCTGGCGCGCCATCATCTTCATCATATCCGCCATCTGGCGGTGCATCTTGAGCAGCTTGTTGATCGCCTCCGGCGTGGTGCCGGAGCCGGCGGCGATGCGCTTCTTGCGGCTGTTCTTGAGCAGGTCGGGATTCTTGCGCTCGGCCGCCGTCATCGAGTTGATGATCGCGACCTGACGCTTGATGACGTTGTCGTCCATCTTGGCGTTGGCGAGCTGGTTCTTCATCTGCGCCATGCCGGGCAGCATGCCCATGACACCGCCGAGCCCACCCATCTTCTCCATCTGCTGGAGCTGGGTGCGCAGGTCGGAGAGGTCGAAATTGCCCTTGGCCAGGCGCTGGGCCAGCTCCTGCGCCTTGTCGGCGTCGACCGTCTGCGCCGCCTTCTCGACGAGCGAAACGATGTCGCCCATGCCGAGGATGCGGTTGGCGACGCGTGAGGGATGGAAATCCTCGAGCGCGTCGGTCTTCTCGCCGGTGCCGACGAGCTTGATCGGCTTGCCGGTGACGGCGCGCATCGAGAGCGCCGCGCCGCCGCGTGAATCGCCGTCCATGCGGGTCAGCACAATGCCGGTCAGCCCGACGCGAGCGTCGAAGGCGCGCGCCGTGTTGACCGCGTCCTGGCCGGTCAGCGCGTCGGCGACGAGCAGCACCTCGTGCGGGCCGGTGGCCGCCTTCACATCCGCGACTTCCGCCATCAGCGTGTCGTCGAGCGTGACGCGGCCGGCCGTGTCGAGCATCACGACGTCGAAGCCGCCGAGCCGGCCGGCCTCGATCGCGCGCCGGGCGATCTGCACGGCGCTCTGGCCGACGACGATCGGCAAGGTCTCGACGCCGACCTGGCTGCCGAGGATGGCGAGCTGCTCCATCGCGGCCGGGCGGCGCGTGTCGAGCGAGGCCATCAGCACCCGCTTCTTGTTGCGGTCGGTCAGGCGCTTGGCGATCTTGGCGGTCGAGGTGGTCTTGCCCGAGCCCTGCAGGCCCACCATCAGGATCGGCACCGGCGGCACGGAGTCGAGCGCGATGGCCTCGCCCTCGCCGCCGAGCGTGTCGATCAAGACGTCATTGACGATCTTGATGACCTGCTGGCCGGGCGTGACCGATTTCAGCACCTCGGCGCCGACGGCCCGCTCGCGCACCTTCTCGGTGAAGCTGCGCACCACTTCGAGCGCGACGTCGGCTTCCAGCAACGCGCGGCGCACCTCGCGCAGCGCGGCGTTGACGTCGTCCTCGGTCAGAGAGCCCCTGCGGGTGAGCCCCGAGAGGATGCCGGACAGTCTGTCGCTCAACGTGCCGAACATGCGGCCCCTTGTCGGTTTCGTACGGTTCTGCTCGCCGGCAAACGGACATCATCCCCAAACGGTTTCGCGCCCGAGGGCGCGGACGCGCTGTCGGGCGTTGACCTCCGGGCTCGTGGAAGCGCGCTGCGCGGCCCGGTCGGCGGATGCGGTCTCGTCGATGTCGGCGAAACGGATGGCCGGGTTAAAGCGTCAGAATGTGGCGAAAGTCAAGGTCGGCGCGCCGGCCAGAGCAGGGATTGCAGCGCCAGCGCCACTGCCATGCCGGCGAATTGAGCGAGCACGAAGGCAGGGACCCCGCCTGGCGCGATCCCGGCAAAGGTGTCGGACAGAGCCCGCGCCAGCGTCACCGCAGGATTGGCGAAGGAGGTCGACGCCGTGAACCAGTAGGCGGCCATGATGTAGAGGCCGACCGCATAGGGCGTCGCCGCGGGTGCGCGTGCGATACAGCCGAAGATCGTCAGCAGCAGGCCGAGCGTGGCGATGCCTTCCGCGAACCATTGCCCCGGCCCGGTGCGAACCGTGGTCGCGATCTGGAACAGCGGCAGCTCGAACATCAGGTGCGCGACGAGAACGCCGAGCACCGCGCCGGCCATCTGCGCCGCGAAATAAGCGAAAGTCGCAGTCCACGCCTGATCCCGCCTCAGCGCCGCCGCAAGGGAGACGACCGGGTTGAAATGCGCGCCCGAAACGGGACCGAGGATGAGGATCAGCACCACGAGCATCGCCCCGGTCGGCAAGGCGTTGCCGAGCAGCGCCAGCGCGATATTCCCGCCGGAGAGACGTGCCGCCATGATGCCCGAGCCGACCACCGTCGCGAGCAGGAAGCAGCTCCCGACCGCCTCGGCGAGCAGGCGGCGGGCGAGCGGCTCGCCCGGCATCAGGAGCCGCCGGCCGGACGGCTGGCGCCTTCGCTCGCCCCGATGCCGCGCAGGCGCGTCTGCATCGCCATCGCATCGAGCGTCGCGAAAGGCAGCGCCAGGAACAGCGATATCCGGTTCTTCATGAAGCGGAACGCCTGGTTGAAGGCACGCTCCTTGTCGATCTCGGTTCCCTCGGCGGCTGCGGGGTCCTCGATGCCCCAATGCGCGACGATTGGCTGTCCCGGCCAGATCGGGCAGGCCTCGCCCGCCGCGCTGTCGCAGACCGTGATGACGAAATCCATGTGTGGCGCGCCCGGCACGGCGAACTCGTCCCAGCTCTTCGAGCGGAAGCCTTCGCTCGGATAGTCCTGAGCCGCGAGCACCTTCAGCGCGAACGGATTGACCATGCCCTTGGGCTGGCTCCCGGCCGAGAAGGCGCGGAATCGGCCCGCCCCGTCCTGTTGCAGAATGCTCTCGGCCAAGATCGAGCGGGCGGTGTTGCCGGTGCAGAGGAACAGCACATTGGTGATGCGGTCAGACATCGGCGGTGGCCCTTGGCGATGAGCAGCATGGAGCGAGATCGGCGATCAGCGGCGCGCAGATATCGGCCCGCCCGCCGCAGCAATCCTTCAGCAGGAAGAGCACGATCTCGCGAAAACGCGGGAGCTCGGCCCTGTAGGTGATCGACCGGCTCGCGCGCTCGCCGGTGACGAGCCCGCAGCGTGCGAGCACGGCCAGATGCGCCGACATCGTGTTCTGCGGCACGCCGACCAGCCGCGCGATCTCGCCGGCATTGATGCCCTCGGGCTCGCGTCGCACCAGCAGGCGAAAGGTCTCGAGCCGTGTCGGCTGGGCGAGCGCTGCAAGCGCGGCAATGACATCATCAGATTCCATATATCCAGATACATGGATTTAAATATTCTCCGCAAGGCATTTCTCTCAGGTCGGGCAACATTCCCGCCCAGATTGGACGTTAGCCAGCAGCGCCCGATCCCAGACGAGTCGCTCGCCTTGATGTCCAAGCCGCTATCTGCCCTGCTCATCGCCAACGCTCTCCTGGCCGCCGGCTGCGCGGCGCAGCCGCGCCCGACTCGCCCGCTCGACTCCAAGGCGATCGAGCGCCTGGCCGCCGTGCGGGTCGATCCGGGCGCCGCGAGCCGCATCCTCAACGCCTACCGGACCGGCAACGGGCTGAGCCGTGTCCGGCTCGATCCGGCGCTGACCGCGATGGCGCAGCGTCAGGCCGAGGCGATGGCGGCCGGCAACGCGCTCTCGCATGACGTCGCCGGCAGCTTCACCTCGCGCGTCCACGCCGCCGGCATCGACGCCGCGCGCACCGCCGAGAATCTCGGCGGCGGCTATTACTCCACCGAGGAGGCCTTCGCCGGCTGGCGCAAATCCTCCGGCCACGACGCCAATCTCAGGATGCCGCAGGCGACGCGCTTCGGCATCGCGCTGGCCAAGGACCCGCGCACCACCTATCGCGCCTGGTGGGCGCTGGTGATCGCTGGCGAGCCCGAACAGAGGCGGGCGCTGGATGCAGGGCCACTCGTTCCGGTGGAAACTGTGCGCGGGCCGCGCGCTCAGGATGACAGGCGCTCGACCCGACGCTAGGGATCGCGCTCCCGTGTCGGAGTCCGATCGCGCTATGCGTCACATTGCCTTGAAATCGCTCACCCTGGCCGCCGTCACCCTGGCGGCAGGCCTCTCCCAGGCCCAGGCCCAGCCCTGCGCCACCAACTTCAAATCGTCGGGCGTGCCGATGATCTCGACCATCACCTACCGGACCTGGGACCTCATCCCCAACCGCAAACCCGCCGCCGTGCTCGGCCCGCTCGCCCGCGCCGTGGCGGCCGACGGCTTCGACAACGTCCAGACAAGGCCGGCGGGGTGATCACCGCCATGCAGGAGGTGACCGGCTCGGGACGGCCGCAATTCCTGCGCGTCACTGCCAAGGCGAGCGGCCCGGCCACCCGCGTCGACATCGTCTTCACCGTGCAGGCGGGCCAGATCGCCGAGGAAAACGGCACGCGCTCGGCCATGTGCAAGATCATCGCGAGCGCCCGCCGCTGAAGCGCCGCACCAGACCTGACGAGGCTGCCGCAGAAGCGCTCGCGGCGGCCTCTTTACAAACGCCGGCTCCTGGGGATTGCTCCGCCTCCCGCTACCGGAGCCTCGCGCCATGACCCTAGAAACCTGGGCCGCCTTCGCCGCCGCCACCGCAATCCTGCTGGTCATCCCGGGCCCGACCATCCTGCTCGTGATCTCCTATGCGCTCGGCCAGGGCTGGCGCACCGCCTTCCCCATGGCGGTCGGCGTCGCGCTCGGCGATTTCACCGCGATGACGCTCTCGATGCTCGGCGTCGGCGCCCTGCTCGCCACCTCCGCCACCGTGTTCACGGCCCTGAAATGGGTCGGCGCCGCCTATCTGATCTATCTCGGCGTCAAGCTCTTCCGCGCCGGCGGCAGCCTCGACGCCGAGCCGCGCAAGGACGCCAGCTCGGCGCTCAAGATGCTCGGCCATGCCTGGCTGGTGACGGCGCTCAATCCGAAGGGCATCACCTTCTTCGTCGCCTTCCTGCCTCAGTTCCTCGACGCCAAGGCCGATTTCTGGACGCAGATGCTGATCTTCGAGGCGACCTTCATCACGCTCGCCTTCGCCAATGCGCTCGGCTATGCGCTGATCGCCTCGCGCGCCCGCTCGGTGGTGAGCAATCCCCGCGCGATCGGCCTGTTCAACAAGGCCGGCGGCACGCTGCTCGTCGGCGCCGGCATCGCGACCGTCGCGGTGCGCTCGGGCAGCCAGTGAGCCCGCCGCGCTTCAAGATGCCGTGACGAAGGCGGCGGGCTATGGGCGCGGCCGCCGATCCGCGGCAGGATCGGCGCACTTGACCCTACGCGAACAGAGCCCATTTCCATCGCCATGAAACGCGTCATGAACCGCCGCAAGCTGCTCTCCTTTCTCGGCATCACCGCCCTGCTCGGCTCGACCGGCTTCGCCTGGGCCGCCTTCACCCGCTCGCGCAATCCCTATTACCAGGGGCCCATCACCGCGAACTTCGATGGCCTGCGCTTCAGCGACGGGCGTCCCGTCACCAAGGGCTTGCTCGACGTTCTGAAATGGCAGACCTCGCGGCGCGAGCGCGAGACCTTCCCGGCAAGCTATCCCGCCCCGCCGCAGGACAAGCCGCCGGCCCGCGTCGAGGGCCTGCGCGTCGTCCATCTCGGCCACGCCTCGTTCCTCTACCAGATCGCCGGGCTGAACCTGCTGGTCGACCCGGTCTATTCCGAGCGCGCCAGCCCCTTCTCCTTCGCCGGCCCGCGCCGCGTGAACGCGCCCGGCGTCGCCTTCGACGTCCTGCCCAAGATCGACGTCGTGCTGATCACCCACAACCACTACGACCATCTCGACCTCGGCACGCTGGAGGTGCTGCATCGCCGCGACCGGCCGCGCATGATCATGCCACTCGGCAACGACGTGATCGTAAAGGCGCGCGACCCCGGCATCCGCGCCGAGGCCCATGACTGGAACACCCGGCTCGCCCTGTCGGACGCCGTTTCGGTCGTCCTCACGCCGACCTATCACTGGTCGGCGCGCGGCGCGTTCGACCGGCGCATGGCGCTGTGGTGCTCCTTCGTCATCGAGACGCCTGCGGGCCGGCTCTTCCATATCGGCGACACCGGCTATCACGACGGCTCGCTCTACGAGCGCATCGGCGCCGAATACGGCCCCTTTCGGCTCGCGGCCCTGCCGATCGGCGCCTATGAGCCGCGCTGGTTCATGGGCGACAACCACATGAACCCCGAGGAGGCCGTCAAGGTCATGCTCGCGCTCCGGGCCGAGCAGGCGATCGGCCACCACTGGGGCACCTTCCAGCTCACCGACGAGGGCATCGAGCGGCCGCCCGAGGCGTTGAAACTCGCGCTCGCCGAAGCAGGCCTGCCCGAGGAGCGCTTCAGGCCGATGCGGCCCGGGCTGAGCTGGGAGGCGTAACACGCCCCGTCGAAGCGCTGCGCGTCATGCTCGCCCTCGTGGCGAGCATCCACGTCTTGAACGTACCTTGCACGACGGAAGACATGGATGGTCGGGACAAGCCCGACCATGACGGCAAGCATGCCTATTGCGGCTGGACGTAGACGTTGATCTCGAGATTGGGGTCGGCAGGGTCGTTGAGCTCGCTGACATATTCCTCGAGGAAGGCGTCCTTCACCTTGATGTTCTTCGCCTCGAGATAGGCCGTGATCGTCTCATAGGTGGAATCGATGTCGTCATAGGGCGCGGTGTGCACGAAGCGCAGCGAGGCGCCGGCCGGGCTCGTGCCGGCGCGGACGCCTTCGGCGAGCGCCGCGGCCGCGTCCGGGGCGCGGTCGACCGGCAGCATCGCCTCGAAGCGGAAGCCGTTGTCGTCGGTCTCGACGAACAACGTCAAAGGCCGGCCGGCAACCGCCAACCCGGCCTTCGAGGCCTGCTCGCGCAGGGCCTTGAAGCTCTCCGACAGGCGCTGGAAGCCCTGGTCCCAGCTCGCCTGCCCCGACAGCATCAGCACCGGCTTGCCGACGAGCTGGACCTCGTCGACATCGCTCGGGTCGCCCGGCTTGCCGGCCATGGTCGCGTTGGGATTGGGGACGCCGGTCGATTGCGGCGTCGTCACCGGAGGCGCCGGCGACTGGCTCGGCGCCGGCAAGGTCGGCGGCGGCTGCACGGGCTGCGGCTCGAGCGGTCCCTGCGGGCTCGGCGCCGGCTGGACCGGCTGCGGCGTGACCGGGCCCTGCGGCGTCGGCGGCGGCTGCACCGGCTGCGGCGACGGGGCGGGTTCGGGAGCTGGCGTGCTCTGGGCCTGGGCAGGCGCCGCGCCGGGCGGCGGCGCCAATGGCGCGGCCTCGACCGGCGTCGGTGGCGCCACCCTGGTCTGGGCCGAGGCCGGACCAAGGGCGCAGAGCGCACCCGTGAGAGCCAATATTACAACCCGGATATGCCGCATCGTGGTGGCCCTGACAGAGAGGAGCGATTCGCGCCCTTTGCGGCGCAGCATAGGATGTCCGTTGTCACGCAGGAACGGCCGCAATGCTGGCTTTTTCGCGTCGCCTCCCTCATATAGCCGCTCTTTGTTGGACATGTGACCGAATGAACGCATTGGCGCATCGCCGGTTCCTCAAGATGAACGGGCTCGGCAACCAGATCACGGTGGTCGACCTGCGCGGCACCAAGCTCGTGGTGAGCGACGCGGAAGCGCGCGCCATCGCCGCCGAGCCGCGCGCCAGCTTCGACCAGCTCATGGTCCTGCACGACGCCCGCACGCCCGGCACTGACGCCTTCGTCAAGATCTACAACAGCGACGGCTCCGAGGCCGGCGCCTGCGGCAACGGCACGCGCTGCGTCGCCTGGGCGATGCTGGCCGATGCCGAGATGGGCACGCCCGGCCGCCGCGAGCTGCTGCTCGAGACCAAAGCGGGACTGCTGCCCGCGACCCGGATCGACGACCTCACCTTCACCGTCGACATGGGTGCGCCGAGGCTGGCCTGGGACGAGATCCCGCTGGCCGACCCCTTCCACGACACCAGCCGCTTCGAGCTCCAGATCGGCCCGATCGACGCGCCGATCCTGCACACGCCCTGCGCCGTCAACATGGGCAACCCGCACGCGGTCTTCTTCGTCGACGACCCCTATGCCTTCAACCTGGAGCAGATCGGCCCGCTGCTGGAGAACCACCCGATCTTCCCCGACCGGGCCAATATCGAGCTCGCCGCGGTGACGGCGCCGGACCATATCGTGCTGCGCGTCTGGGAGCGCGGCGCCGGCATCACCCAGGCCTGCGGCTCGGGCGCCTGCGCCGCGCTCGTCGCCGCGGTGCGTCGCGAATTGTCGGATCGCAAAGCAGTGGTCAGCCTGCCGGGCGGCGACCTCACCATCGAATGGCGCGAGAGCGACGGCCATGTGCTGATGACCGGGCCGGTCGCCTTCGAATGGGACGGCACCTTCGCCCCCTCCCTTTTCGAGAATGCGGCCTGATGGCGCTCGACGTCGTCACCTTCGGCTGCCGACTCAACATCGTCGAGAGCGAGGCGATCCGGCATGAGGCTGAGGCCGCGGGCCTCGACGATCTCGCCATCGTCAACACCTGTGCCGTCACCAGCGAGGCGACGCGGCAGGCCCGCCAGGCGATCCGCCGCCTCAAGCGCGAGCGGCCGGGCCGCCCGGTCGTGGTCACCGGCTGCGCCGCGCAGATCGACGCCGCCGGCTTCGCCGCGATGCCGGAGACCGCGCGGGTCATCGGCAATGCCGAGAAGATGCGGGCCGAGACCTGGGCGGCGCTCGCCCGCTCGAACAGCCTCGCCGCCGACGCCGCCCCCGCGCCCGCGGACAAGACCGCCGTCGCCGACATCATGGCCGAGACCCGGCTGCTCACGCTTTCGCCGCGCGGCTTCGCGGCGCATACGCGCGGCTTCGTCCAGGTCCAGAACGGCTGCGACCATCGCTGCACCTTCTGCGTCATCCCCTATGGCCGAGGCAATTCCCGCTCGCTTCCGGTCGAAGCCGTGATCGCCCAGGCTCAAAGCCTCGTCGAGACCGGCGCGCGCGAGATCGTGCTGACCGGCGTCGATCTGACCAGCTATGGCCGCGACCTGCCGGGGACGCCGAGCCTGGGCACACTCGTCGGCGCCCTGCTGCGCGCCGTGCCGGAGCTGCAGCGCCTGCGGCTCTCCTCGATCGATGCGGTCGAGGTCGACGACGGGCTGCGCGAGCTGATCGCCACGCAATCGCGGCTGATGCCGCATCTGCATCTCTCGCTCCAGGCCGGCGACGACCTGATCCTGAAGCGGATGAAGCGCCGGCACTCCCGCGCCGACGCCATCCGCTTCTGCGCCGAGATGCGTAGCTTGCGGCCGGACATCGTCTTTGGCGCCGACCTGATCGCCGGCTTTCCGACCGAGGACGAGGCGATGTTCGCCCGCTCGCTCTCGCTGATCGGGGAATGCGGCTTGGCCTATGTCCATGTCTTCCCCTATTCGGCCCGCCCCGGAACGCCCGCGGCGCGCATGCCGCAACTGCCGGGCGAGGTCGTGAACGAGCGCGCCGCGCGCCTGCGCGCCGCCGCAGCCGCCGCCCATGCCGATCACCTGAAGGCCCGGATCGGCCGCCCGCTCAAGGTGCTGACCGAGCGCGGCAATACCGGCCGCGCCGAGGATTTCACGCTGCTGCGCTTCAGCCGCGATGTCGCTGCCGGCGAGATCGTCATCGCCGAAGGGATTCGCGCCGACCGGAACGCCTTGCTGGCCGCCTGAGATCGGCCGGCCCGACCTTTCTCAGCGCGCCGTTCCGCGCACAAGCTGCACCTGGTTGTTGCAGTAGCCGCGCGGGTTCCAGACCATCGCCAGCGGCTGCGCCCGGCCTTCGGCGTCGGTGGCGCGGGCCATGATCGTCACGATGCCCGCCTGCCTCGCTGTTACCGTCGCGTTGAAGCGTCGCCAGGCGAAATCGCCCTCGCCGGCGCCGATCTCGGCCTGATGCCACGTCTCGCCGCCATCGCTGGAAACGGCGACCGAGGCGACGGGCACCGCCCCGCTCCAGGCAAAGCCGCGCAAGGCGAACGGCCTGCCGGCCTCGACCGAAAAGCCTTCGAGCGGCGCCGTGATCAGCGATTTCACCGGCATGTCGGTGATCACCTCGAAGATGCCGGCATCGAGCGGCTCGCCAGGAGCGACCGGCCTCACCGGCAGCCGGTAATCGGTGCCGCGCATCTTCTCGCCGTCATGCTCGCAGGGGCGGATCGTGACCCGCTCCAGCCATTTCTGCCAGGCCGAGCCGGGATAGCCGGGCGCGACGATCCGCAGCGGTCCGCCATGGAGGGGAGGCAGCGGCTCGCCGTTCATCTCGAACGCCACCAGCGTCTCCGGGCTCAAGGCCTTGGCGATGGGCAGGCCACGCGACAGCGCCGGCCTGGTCTCGTCCTTGATCAGCCGGTCCGGGCTGTGATGGGCCGTGTAGAACGCGCCCGGCCGCAGGCCGGCCTCAATGAGCAGATCCCTCAGGCGAATTCCGGTCCAGCGCGCGCAACCGACCGCGCCCAGCCGCCAGGGCAGCCCGTCGGTCGGCGGCGAGAACTGGACGCGGCCATTGCCGGCGCATTCGAGCACCGAGGTTACGGTCACCGTCTCGAAGCGCCGCCGCAAATCGTCGAGCGACCATGTCGCCGGTCGCTCGACCTCGCCGTCGAGCGTCAATGTCCACGCTTCGGCTGCGTCGATATCCGGCAAAGCGCCGTTGTTGCGGATGAAGAAGGCATCGACCGGCGTGATCGGCGAATCGAGCAGCCCGATCTCCGGCTCGGCGTTCAGCGCCTCCTCGTCATGGACATAGAGGCCGGGCTTGAGGCGCCGCAGCAGCGGCAATTCGACGAGACGGCGAGGCAACGGCCACCTTTTGCGGAAGGACTTGATGCCGCGCGTCCGCAACGGCCGGTTTCGCAGCGGACGCTAGTCAAGCCCGGCCCGCTGATCAAGCGGCCAGGTGCTCAAGTTTTCGACGCGGCCTCCTCGCGCAAGGCGCGGCGCAGCACCTTGCCGACATTGGTCTTGGGCAAGCTCTCGCGGAAGACGACATGCTTCGGGACCTTGTAGCCCGTCAGCTTGTCCTTGCAGAAACTGCGCAGCGCCTCCGCCGTCAGCGTCTGATCCTTCTTGACCACGAAGGCGGTCACCGCCTCTCCGGAATGCTCGTCCGGCAGGCCTATGACGGCGGCCTCTAGCACGCCGGGATGGCTCGCGAGCACATCCTCGACCTCATTCGGATAGACGTTGAAGCCGGAGACCAGGACCATGTCCTTCATCCGGTCGACGATCTTGATCTGGCCGTCCGGCAGCATGATGCCGACATCGCCCGAGCGGAAGAAGCCGTCCGGCGTCATCACCTTGGCGGTCTCGTCCGGCCGCTGCCAGTAGCCGACCATCACCTGCGGCCCGCGGATGCAGACCTCGCCGGGCTCGCCGAGCGGCATCTCGTTGTTCTCGGCATCGCGGATGGCGAAATCGGTCGAAGGCAGCGGAAAGCCGATCGTCCCGGTGAACTCGGCGATGTCGGGCCGGTTCGCGGAGGCCACCGGCGAGGTCTCGGACAGGCCGTAGCCCTCGACGATCGGCCGGCCGGTCACGTCCTTCCAGCGCTTGGCGACGACAGCCTGCGTCGCCATGCCGCCGGCGACCGCGAAGCGCAGTTCCGAGAAATCGACGCCATTGATCTCGGGATGGGTGGCGAGCGCGTTGTAGAGCGTGTTGACGCCGGAGAAGAGCGTGATGCGGCTGCCCTTCAGCGTCTTGACGAAGCCGGCGATGTCGCGCGGGTTGGCGATCAGCAGCCCCTTGGCGCCGATGCGCAGCATGAACATGCAGCAGCAGGTCAGCGCGAAGATGTGATAGAGCGGCAGCGCCGTCACCATCACGTGCTGATAGTCGCTGCGGCCAAGCGGTGGCTCGAGCCCCCAGCCCAGCCAGAGCGCGCATTGCTCGACATTGGAGGCGACGTTGCGGTGGCTCAGCGTCGCGCCCTTCGCGACGCCGGTGGTGCCGCCGGTATATTGCAGGAAGGCGATATCGTCCGGCGACACCACGACCGGCGTCATGGCGGCGGGCCGCGACAGGATATCCTTCAGCGCCAGCGCGCCCGGCAGGTTGAACGGCTTGACCACCTTCTTGATGCGGCGGGCGACGAAATTGACGATCGCGCCCTTGAAGCCCATCAGGTCGCCGGCGGTGGCCAGGATGATGGCGTCGAGCTTCAGGTTGGGCCGCGCCTCCTCGACGACATGGGCGAAGTTCTCGATCACCACCAGCGCGCGGGCGCCGGAATCGTTGAGCTGGTGGGTGAGCTCGCGCGCGGTGTAGAGCGGGTTGACATTGACCACGGTGAAGCCGCCGAGCAGCGCCCCGAAGATCGTCGCCGGATAGGCCAGGATATTCGGCATCATCAGCGCGATCCGGTCGCCCTTCTGGAAGCCGTGTCCCTGCAGCCAGGCCGCGAAGCTCTGCGCCGCCCGCCCGATCTCGGCGAAGCTCACAGACTTGCCGAAGCTCTCGAAGGCCGGCCGCTCGGCATAGGTCTCGCAGGCATTCCGGATCAGGTCGGCCAGGGTCCCGACCCTGGCTTCGTCGATCTGCGGCGGCACGGCGGTCGGATAATGCGCCAGCCAGGGCCGTGGATCGGGCTTCGCCTGCGCGGCGCTCGTCGCGTTCATCCTCGCTCCTCCCAGGTCGCGGCATTCGCCTTTTGTCGCGGGCGTTTCTGCCTAGTTATGACCCTACAGTGCGAGACCGGAACGGCGGACGCAAGCGCCCGCCGTTCTTTCGCTCGCGAAAGGTTCATATATGAACCTTTTAGGTCACACCCGTGGACTCACCGCCCCTGCGCCAAGGCATGGGCGGAGACCACCGCGTCGGCGGATTTGCCGGCGAGTTCGGCGAGATGGTCGAAGCGCAGGCTGAAGGAGCCGACGCCGGACGTGGCCGAGCGCAGCTCGACGATCAGCCCGCCCATTTCCGCCTCCGGAAGCAGCGCGTTGATCTGGTCCCAGCCGCGCCAGCCGGGCCGCGCGTCATAGCCGAGGATCTGGCCGCGGCGGGCCGAGACGATGGCCGAGGCGCGCGACATCGCATCCGACGGGATCACGACCTCGACGGCGAGGATCGGCTCGAGCAGCACGGGTTTCGCTTGCGGCACCGCCTCCGACATCGCCAGCCGCGCTGCCTGGCGGAAGGCCATGTCGGAGGAATCGACCGTGTGATACGAGCCGTCGGTCAACGTGACCTCGATGTCGACGAGCGGGAAGCCGAGCGGGCCGTGCTGGCAGAAATCCCGCACCCCGGCCTCGACCGAGGAGATGTATTGCCGCGGCACCACGCCGCCGGTGATCTTGTCGACGAAGCGGATGCCCTGGCCCCGCTCCAGCGGCGCGACCTCGAGCACCACGTCGCCATACTGGCCATGGCCGCCGCTCTGCTTGCGGTGCCGGCCGCGCGCGCCCGCTTTGCCGCGGATCGTCTCGCGATAGCCGATCGCCGGCGCATGGCTCTCGACGGAGACACCGTAGCGCCCCGAGAGCCGCTCCATCGTCACGCGCAGATGCATCTCGCCCTGGCCCGACAGGCGCATCTCGCCGAATTCCGGCAGATGCTCGACCAGGAGCGCCGGGTCCTCCTCGGCGATGCGCCCGAGCGCGGCGGTCAGCCTCACGTCGTCCTTGCGGTCCCTGACGCTGATGCCGAGGGCATGCACGGGCTCGGGCGGCGCGACCGAGCTCACCATGCCGGGCCGCGCCTTGCCGGCGGCGAGCGCCTCGCCAGTCTTGACGCCCTCCAGCCGCGCGAAGGCCGCGACCTCGCCCTCCTCGGCTGCGGGCTTGCGGGTCTGCTCGGCGCCCTTCAGTGCGATGACGCCGCCGATCCGCGTCTCGACCCCGCCGGAGGTGGTCACGATGTCGCCTTCCGCCAATCGCCCGCGCAATACCCGGGCCAGAGAAACCTTGCCGCCCTGCCCCGAATGCCAGGTCTTCATCACCTGCGCCAACGGCGCGCCATCCGCCACGACGCCGATGCGTCCGCGGGTCTCAGTCAGGCCGGGCGCCTCGTGGCGCAACGCCTTGAGCAGCCGCGTCACGCCGTTGCCGCGCTCGGCCGAGCCGATCAGCACCGGCACGACATGGCGTTCCTTCAATTCGCGGGCGAGGTCGTCGAAGACCAGGTCGCGCGGCGGCTCGATGTCGCCGAGCAGGTCCTCCATCAACCCGTCATCGTAATCCGCGAGCTTTTCCAGCATCGAGAAGCGCGCATCCTTCTCGCGCCCGACATCGTCGGAGCCCAGCGGCACGATCTCGCTCGGCGCATGCTCGCGGTAGATGAAGGCGCGTTCGAGGGCGAGGTCGATGAAGCCGACCGCGATGCCTTTCTGCCAAATCGGGATCTGGCGCAGCAGCAGCGGCGTGCGCGAGGCGCGCTGCAGGATGGCCAGCGTCTCGCGCACCCGGCGCGTCGCGGTGTCGATCTTGTTGAGGAAGAGGAAGCGCGGGATGTCCGCCTCCTCGAGCTCGCGCAGCACGAGCTCGAGCGCCGGCGCCTTGCGGTCGTCGGCCTCGCAGACCACGATCGCCGCATCCACGGCCGGCAGCACATGGCGCATCTCGTGCAGGAACTCGACCGAACCGGGGCAATCGATGAAACTGTAGCGTTCCCCCAGGAAATCGACGGTCGCCACGTTCGGCTCGGTGCTCATCTGGTGCGCGCGCGCCTCGGCGCTGGCATCGCCGATGCTGTTGCCGGTCTTGACCGAACCGGCCCGCGAGAGCGCCCCGCATCGTTCCAGGATGCCTTCGAGCAAGCTCGTCTTGCCGCTCTGGAAGGGGCCGACGATGGCGATGCATCGCGGCCCCGAAGCTCTATTGCCGGTGGTGGAACCTCCATTGCCCGACGTCGCAGCCATAGCGTCCTCCTTCGGGTGAGGCCGCGCAGGAATGCGGGACAGATGTCCGTCCGGCGCGGCGGAAGACCGGCGGGAACGAGATCGCGGCGCCCACGCCGGGAAGGCGGCGGTCGCTCGGGCCCGACAGGGTCGGGCGGCCGTCGAAGAGGGATGTCGGAGTTGAGGTTCGCGCTTACCGGAGCCAGGCGCAAGGGGAATATTTAGGATGCTTGAGAGCGATGCGCGAGAAACCCCTCTCCCGTGTGGGAGAGGGGTAGGGGTGAGGGCAGGCCCGAAATAGCCAAGGCTCCGATCACCTCATCCAAGCAGCTGATATCGCGTGTTTAATCCTGCATCGCCCGGCCCTCGCCCTGCCCTCTCCCACACGGGAGAGGGTTCCCCGCACCTCGCTCTGGACCCGGGGACGTATGGAAAGGGTCAAAGATTCCGCCTTTGCCCGCGCAGCGTCGAAAGCCCAATCCCGACCGCATCGAAACCGCCATCGACGGCGAGGACCTGGCCGGTGACATAGCTCGCCTTGTCGCTGCACAGGAAGAAGATCGCCTCGGCCAGCTCCTCCTCCAGCCCGTAGCGGTTGAGCGGGATCGCGTCGTGGTAGTCGGCGCGGATCTCCTTGCTGTGCACGGCCTTGGCCATGGCGGTGTCGACCGGGCCGGGCGCGACCGCGTTGACGCGGATGCCGAGCGAGGCGAACTCGGCCGCCTGCTGCTTGGTGAGATGGGCGAGGCCCGCCTTGCTGGTGCCGTAGGCAACGCGCAGCGTCGAGGCGCGCAGGCCCGAGATCGAGGTGATGTTGACGATCGCCCCGCCGCCATTGCCGGCCATCAGCGGCGCGGCGGCCTGGCTGCACAGGAACGGGCCGGTCAGGTTGACCGCGAGCACGCGCTGCCATTCCTCGTAGCTCGTCTCCAGCACCGGCTTGAACACGGCCGTGCCGGCATTGTTGACGAGCACGTCGAGCCGCCCGAAATGCTCGGCCGCCTGCTCGAAGGCTGCCGCGACCGCGACCGGATCGGCGACATCGCAGGTCAGCGCCAGGGTCGCGGTCGGCGCGTCCAACTCGGCCATGGCCTTCGCCAGCGTCACCGCGTCGATATCGAGCAGCGCGACGCGCCAGCCCTCGGTGAGGAAACGCTTCGTCGTCGCCAGGCCGATGCCGCGCGCGGCGCCGGTGACGAGGGCGACCAGGGGAGTGTCTTGCGGCATGAGGCGATCCTGAGCGGCGAGGAGTCGGGTTCCGGCGACGATATGCACCCTCGGCTCCATCGACGCAAAGCCGCAAGCACAGGCGAGATGCGGCGTTGCCTGTGGGCGAGCGCGACGGCAGGATGGCGCGACAGCGGAGAAAAGCCGAGATGGCGAGAATAGCGAGCTGCGCCTGCGGAAACCTGCGCGCGACCTGCACCGGCGAGCCGAGAAAGGTCTCGCTCTGCCATTGCCTCGCCTGCCAGCGCCGCACCGGCTCGACCTATGGCATCGCCGCCTTCTTCGCGCGGGAGGACGTCCAGGTCGACGGTCCGAGCAAATGCTACACCCGCCAGGGCGACAGCGGCTTTGCGGTGCGGCATTATTTCTGTCCCGAATGCGGCTCGACCGTGTTCTGGGAGCCGCTGCGCCGGCCGGAACTCATCGCCGTCGGCGTCGGCTCCTTCGCCGACCCGGCCTTCCCGGCGCCGAGCCAGTCCGTCTATGGCGAATACCGGCATCCCTGGGTGGCCGAGCCGGGTTGATCCCGCTCGACAAACGCCTCGCCCTCCTGTATGGCCCGGCACTCAACTGAAAACAGCGAGCCGAAAGCCCGCGCCCCGGCGCGAACACGGCCATGGAGAGACCCATGAACATCATCGAGCAGCTCGACCAGGAGCAGATCACCAAGCTCCGCGAAGGCAAGGAAATCCCGCATTTCCAGCCGGGCGACACCGTGCAGGTCAACGTCAAGGTCAAGGAAGGCGAGCGCAGCCGCGTCCAGGCTTATGAAGGCGTCGTGATCGCGCGCAATGGCGGCGGCCTGAACGAGGCCTTCACCGTCCGCAAGATTTCCTATGGCGAGGGCGTCGAGCGCGTTTTCCCGCTCTACTCGCCGAACATCGATTCCATCAAAGTGGTGCGCAAGGGCAAGGTCCGCCGCGCCAAGCTCTATTACCTGCGCGATCGCCGCGGCAAGTCGGCCCGCATCGCCGAGCGCGTCGAGGCGCGTCCCGCCAAGAGCGACAAGTCGGCTGCGAAGTAAGCACCCGCCCTCTCGGTCAAGTCGTTCGAACGCGGTCCCTCGGGGCCGCGTTCTGCGTTTATGGGGAGTCTGCGTTTGAAGATCCGGCGCGGCGCTATTCCGATTGGCCGAAGGTCATGTCCCGCCGCGCCGTCAGGATACTGATCGAATAACCGGCGACGACGTCGACCAGCGCCATCAGCGTGACGATCAGGAAGGTGCCGGTGCCGAAGCCCGGAACCAGCAGGAAGCAGCCGGCGCAGGCGATGAAGACCAGCATCGACAGCCCGTGATTGAGGATCGAGCTCGATTTGGCGCTGGTCGCGTTCATGATCTCGAAGAACAGCACGATCGTCGCGAGCGAGAGCAGGAGTTCGCTCACGGTCAGGACGAAGCGCGTGCCTGAGGGCAGCCCGAAACCGAGCACCTCATTGGCGAGCGGCACGCCCATGACCGCGACGGTGACGGCATAGGCGATGACCGCCACGACCATGAATGGAAAGAAGCGCAGCATCTCGGAGCCCGTCCCGTTCGCAAAGCATCAAACTGCCGACCATCCTTAGCAGCAACGGACGCGCTTGGCACAGGGCCCGCCCCCATGAGCGGGCAGCGTGGCGGGAGCGCGTCGGGCGCTGCCGGTGCGGCCGTTCGCTCGATTGCCGCCGCACTCTGGAACTGTTAGAACCTCGCCATGACGCGAGCCCGACAGATCGAGGATGGCAGCCGTTGCGCAGTGCGCCGCGAGGCGAACCTGCGCCGCATCCCGACGACGCAAGGCTTCGCGGCGCTGCATGACCATGCGCGCCTGCCCTGGCGTTTCTTCGGCCGCTTCACCGCGTCGATCGCCGCAGGCCTTACGCGCGCCTGAGACCGGCCCCTCGGCCGGCGACAGGCCGTTGCGATGCGCCAGCCGGCTAGTGCCGGCCCATAGATTTCCATGACCGAGGCTTACCGACATGACGTCGCCCACCGCCCCCCGTACGCTTTACGACAAGATTTTCGACGACCATGTCGTCGACCGCCAGGAAGACGGCACCTGCCTGCTCTATATCGACCGTCACCTCGTCCATGAGGTCACCAGCCCGCAGGCCTTCGAGGGCCTGCGCATGACCGGCCGCAAGGTCCGCGCGCCGGAGAAGACGCTGGCCGTCGTCGACCACAACATCCCGACCACCGACCGCAAGGCCGGCATTGCCGAGGAGGAGAGCCGCATCCAGGTCGAGGCGCTCGCGAAGAACGCCAAGGACTTCGGCGTCGAGTATTTCAACGAGCTCGATATCCGCCAGGGCATCGTCCATATCGTCGGCCCCGAGCAGGGCTTCACCTTGCCCGGCACGACGATCGTCTGCGGCGACAGCCACACCTCGACCCATGGCGCTTTTGGAGCTCTCGCCCACGGCATCGGCACCTCGGAGGTCGAGCATGTGCTCGCCACCCAGACGCTGATCCAGAAGAAGGCCAAGAACATGCTCGTCCAGGTGGACGGCACCCCGGCCAAGGGCGTCACCGCCAAGGACATCACGCTCGCGATCATCGGCGAGATCGGCACTGCCGGCGGCACCGGCTCGGTGATCGAATATGCCGGCGAAGGCATTCGCGGCCTCTCGATGGAAGGCCGCATGACGGTCTGCAACATGTCGATCGAGGGCGGCGCGCGCGCCGGCATGGTCGCGCCCGACGAGAAGGCCTTCGCCTATCTCGACGGGCGCCCGAAGGCGCCCAAGGGCGCCGCCTGGGACGACGCCATGCGCTATTGGGAGACGCTGCGCAGCGACGAGGGCGCGCATTTCGACCGCGTCGTGAAGCTCGACGCCGCCAACCTGCCGCCGATCGTCTCCTGGGGCACGAGCCCGGAGGACGTGATCTCGGTGATGGGCGCCGTGCCCGATCCCGACCAGATCGAGGACGAGGTCAAGCGCGCCTCGAAGAAGCGTGCGCTGGAGTATATGGGTCTCACAGCCGGCACGAAGATGACCGAGATCCCGCTCGACGTGATCTGGATCGGCTCCTGCACCAATGGCCGCATCGAGGATCTGCGCGCCGTCGCCAAGATCGTCGAAGGCAAGAAGATCGCGGGCTCGCTTGACTACGCCATGATCGTCCCCGGCTCGGGCCTGGTGAAGCAGCAGGCAGAGGAAGAGGGTCTCGACAAGATCTTCCTCGCCGCCGGCTTCGAATGGCGCGAGCCCGGCTGCTCGATGTGCCTCGGCATGAACCCCGACCAGCTCAAGCCCGGCCAGCGCGCCGCCTCGACCTCGAACCGCAATTTCGAGGGCCGCCAGGGCTTCAAGGGCCGCACCCATCTGGTCTCGCCGCAAATGGCGGCGGCCGCTGCGCTCGTCGGCCATTTCGTCGACGTCCGGCAGCTGGGCTGATGGCGGCGCGGGGAGCACGGTCATGACCGGCGATCCCCGCGAGGCCGCTCGCGCCGCCGAGGCAAAGGAAGCGCTCGAGCGCGTCAAGCGCGACCAGGAGGGGCTGCTCAGTTCCTCCATGGGCCGCGCCGCCGACCACTTTTCGGCCAAGGACGCGCCCGAGGGCGACAGGATCGAGCTCTGGGGGCGGCGCATCGGCCGCTCGATCTCGCTGGTCCTCGTCGTCCTGCTCGCCTGGTGGCTGGGGCATCAGCTCAAGATCTGGTGATGGGAACCGTGCCGTCGATCAAGGCATCCGCCAGCGCCTCGGCCTCTGCCGAGGCGTCGTCGACGCCTGCCTGGGACGAGGCCAAGGCGCCGTCGATCGGCGATTTCGAGACCCTCGCCCAGACGGCTTACGACCGGCTACCGGAGGAGTTCCGCGCGCTCTGCGCCGATCTCGTCATCAATGTCACCGAATTCCCCGAGGACGACGTGCTGAAGGAGCTCGAGGCCGAGAGCCCCTTCGACATTCTCGGCCTCTTCACCGGGATCGGCCTGCCGCAGCAGGGCTCCGGTCCGCAGACCGGCCAGATGCCGAACCTGATCCATCTCTACCGCCGGCCGATCCTCGACTACTGGGCCGAGCATGACGAGAGTTTGGGCGCCATCGTCACCCATGTCCTCGTTCACGAGATCGGCCACCATTTCGGCTTCTCGGACGACGACATGGAAGCGATCGAAGCCGGGGCGGAACGATAGGCGATGCAGCGGAGCAAGAGACGATGATCGACGATCTGATCCGCCATCTGCCGGACCTGGCTTTGGTCTACTCGGCGTTTTTCCTCGCGGTCGCCAGTCCCGGCCCGAGCAACCTCGCCGTCATGGCGACATCGATGGAGCGCGGCCGGCGCGCCGGCCTGACGCTGGCGCTCGGCGTCACCACCGGCTCCCTGACCTGGGGCATCCTGGCGGCCATCGGCGTCTCGGCTTTGATCGTCGCCCATCCCGGCGCGCTCTACACGATCAAGATCATCGGCGGCCTCTATCTGCTCTTTCTCGCCTGGCGCTCGGCGCGTTCGGCGATGCAGGCGGAGATGCCGCCGCCGAAGGCCGCCGTGTCGGGGCACCGCACCTATCTGCGCGGCTACCTGATGCATCTCACCAATCCGAAGGCGATCCTGAGCTGGACGGCGATCATCGCGCTCGGCCTGCGGCCAGGCGCGCCGCCGGTGATCGTCTACGCCATCATCTTCGGCTGCCTGATGATCTCGTTGCTGATCAACCAGGGCTATGCCCTGCTGTTCTCGACCCCGGCCATGGTCGCCGGCTATCGCAGGATCCGCCGCCGGGCCGAGGCCTGCCTTTCGGCCTTCTTCGCCTTTGCCAGTTTCAAGCTCCTGACGGCGCAGCTCTGAGGCGCGCCGTCGACCACGCACCGATACCCTGACCAGAAAGACCTGTTGGAGTCCTCGCCATGCAGCCCTTCACCACCCTGACCTCGACGCCCGTCCCACTGAAGGTGATCAATGTCGACACCGACATGATCATCCCCAAGCAGTATCTGAAGACGATCAAGCGCACCGGGCTCGGGACCGCGCTCTTCGCCGAGATGCGCTACAAGGAGGACGGTTCGGAGAACCCCGATTTCGTGCTGAACCAGCCGGCCTACCGCAAATCCGAGATCCTGGTCGCCGGTGACAATTTCGGCTGCGGCTCCTCGCGCGAGCATGCGCCCTGGGCCTTGCTCGATTTCGGAATTCGCTGTGTGATTTCAACGTCTTTCGCCGATATCTTCTACAATAACTGCTTCAAGAACGGCATCCTGCCGATCGTGGTGAAGCCGGAAGACCTGGAGAAGCTGTTCGACGACGCGGACCGCGGCTCGAACGCGACCCTGACCGTCGATCTCGAGAAGCAGGAGATCAAGGGCCCCGACGGCGGCACCGTGAAATTCGACATCGACCCCTTCCGCAAGCATTGCCTGCTGAACGGCCTCGACGATATCGGGCTGACCATGGAGAAGGCGCCGAAGATCGACGCCTACGAGGCCAAGATCGCCAATCGCAGCTGGGCCTGAAGCCCCGCATCGCGCAAAAGAAAAGCCGCCACGCCGGGAGGCGTGGCGGCCCTTCGTGGCAGGTCGGATCAGGCCCTTACATCGCCGGCAACGCCGCGACATCACGCACCGGCGCTTTCAGGCCGGTCACCTTGCCCACCATCGAAGCCTTGCCCGTCGCGAGATCGACCTTGTGCAGGGCGCCATCGGCCAGGAGCCAGCCGGTATTGCCGCCCGAGGCGTCGGTCTCGATGTCGAAGGCGATCGCCTTCGGCATCACGCCGAGCTTGCCGACCGCGCCGAGCACGCCATCGTTCGGCGGCGCCTGCTTGATCAGGCCGCCGATCTTGGCGTCGATGTCGTAGAGCGCGGTTTCCTTCGTGCCCTTGACGGAATTGGTGTAGGCACCGGCGACGATCATCGGCGCCTCGCCCTTGTGCATGTCGGTCTCGGCGAATTTCAGCTTGCCGTCGACCGTCGTCTTGCCGTCATCGACATTAACGCGCAGGTTCGTGCCGTCCGAGCCGATGACGCGTAACCGGTCGGCAGCCGGGTTGAAATCGACGGTCGCCATCGCGCTCGCGGCGAGCACGGTGTCCATCTTCGACTTCATCGTCGCCTTCCCGCTGGCGGCGTCGATCGTGTAGATCGTGCCATCGGTGGCGAGCGCGTAGAGCATGCCGTCGGCGGGGCGGACATCGATGCCGGCGATCTTGCCCTTGATGCCGGTGACCTTGATCGACTTGCCGGCCTTCTGCGTCGCCGTGTCGACCATGGTCAGCGTATTGTCGCCGGTGAGCGCAGCCAGCGTGCCGGCGGGCGCCGCGAAGGTGGCGGCGAAGGAAGCACCGAGAATCGTCGAGGCGATCAGCGCAAGGCGTGTGGCGCGTGCGGTCTGCATGAGGTTATCCTCCGGTTGGTGTCGCAATGTCCTGCGGGCAGTTCGACGCCTCCCGGCGCGTCACCCAGGGTGGATAGCCCTGCGGCGAGCCGGCGGATGCGAAGAAAAAAATAAATGACTCCAGACGCATCCGAAGTAGGCTCGGTTGCGTATTCATCGCTCTGGCGCGCCCGCGAGGACGTAGACCAGCAAGGGAGACGGGAATGGCGACGAGCGCCGCGTTGCCGCACAGGGCGACGGATATCGAAGACGCTCTGCGCGCCTGCGCCTCCGGCGATAAACTTGCACTCAAGCGCATCTACGATGCCGAGTCCGCGCGTATGCTTGGCGTTGCGCAGCGGCTTCTCAAGCGGCGCGCCCTGGCTGAGGAGGCGGTGCAGGACGCATTCATCCTGATCTGGCGGCATGCCGCGCGGTTCGATCCCGAGCGCGGCGCCGGCCTGACCTGGATCTACGCGATCCTGCGCAACCGCTCGCTCTCGATCCTGCGGGACGAGAAGCGGACGGAAACGAGCGACACCCCCGTCGCCGAGGAGACGGCGAGCGAAGAGGACGATCCCGAGACGGTCATGTCGAAACTGTCCGACGCCAAGGCCCTGCATGCCTGCCTCGAGACGCTGCCGCCGCAGCGCCGCGGCATCGTGCTGCTCGCCTTCGTCCAGGGCCTGACCCATGGCGAGATCGCCGGCCGCCTGCGCATGCCGATCGGCACCGTGAAATCCTGGATCCGGCGTTCGCTGATCGCGCTCAAGGAGTGCCTCGGATGAGCCCCTCCCCCGACATGCCCCTGACGCCGGCGGAGCGCGATGCGCTGGCCGGCGAATATGTCCTCGGCCTGATCGAGGGCGCCGATCTCGTTGCCTTCGACCGGCGGCTCGAAAGCGATACCGAACTTGCGGCCTCGGTCGAGCGCTGGCGCGCGCATTTCGCCGCGATCGACGCGACAGCGACGCCGATCGCGCCTCCGCCCGGCCTGTGGGCCCGGATCGAGGCGGGCCTGGCAGGGATCGCGCAATCCCCCGCGCGGGCCGGGGCCGAGGTCGTGCGTTCTTCGGCGCATGCAGCCGCCGCCTCCCCCGCAAGCCGGCTCCAGGACTGGTGGAACAGCCTCTTCGTCTGGCGCGGCGCGGCTCTTGCCGGCGCGCTTGCCGCGATCGTGCTCGCCGTCGGCCTGGTCGGCGCGCTCGACCGCGCCAGGCGGCAGCCTGTCATGGTCGCGGTGCTGATGACCGATGCCAGCGTCGCCGCCGCGGTCGTTCACACCTTCGCCGATGGCCGGGTCGAGATGCTGCCGCTTCAGGCGATCAACGTCCCCGAGGGCAAGGCCCTCGAGATCTGGACGCTCTGGGACCGGGCTGTCGGCCCGCGCTCGGTCGGGCTGATCGACCGGGCCCGCTCGACGCCGCTGCGCCTCGACAACCTGCCCCTCGGCAAGGACCAGCTCTTCGAGATCACGCTGGAGCCCGCCACCGGCTCGCCGACCGGGCGGCCGACCGGCCCGATCATCGCCAAGGGCACGACCTCGCAGAGGCTGTAGGGCGGTTACTGCATGTCGGCGAAGGCGGCCTTCAGGCGCTCGGCTGCCTCGTCCACGACCGAGCGCTGCGTCGCGAGGTTGAAGCGCAGGAAGCTGTCGCCGCCGGCGCCGAAGCTCGTGCCGTGGTTGACCGCGATTTTCGCCTGTTTCTCGACGCGGGCGATGAAATCCTTCGCGTCCATGCCGGTGCCGGCGAAATCGACCCAGGCGAGATAGGTCGCCTCCAGCGGCATCGAGCGCAGGCCGGGAATGCTGTTGACCGCCTCATCGAAGAGCTGGCGGTTGCCGTCGAGATAGGTCGCGAGCGCATCGACCCAGGCAGCGCCCTCTTTGCTGTAAGCCGCCGTCGACATCTCCATGCCGAAGGAGTTCGGGGAGATGCCAAGCGCGTTCATGCGGGCGCGGAACGGCGCGCGCAGCTTTTCATCGGGGATGATGACGTTGCCGACATGGGCGCCGGCGATGTTGAAGGTCTTGGTCGTCGCGGTCATCATCACCAGGCGATCGATGATCTCCGGCGCCGCGAGCGGCATGACCGTGTGCTTGCAGCCGGGCATGACCAGATCGTGGTGGATCTCGTCAGAGACCAGGATCAGGTCATGGCGGACGCAGAAATCGGCGATCTGGCGGAGCTCGCTTTGGCTCCAGACGCGCCCGCCTGGATTATGCGGCGAGCACAGGATCAGCATCTTCTCCTTGCCGGTCATCTGCGCATCCCAGGCCGGGATGTCGAGGACATAGCGGCCGTCCTCCTGCGCGAGCCGGCATTCGACAACCTCGCGACCGGCCGCCTTAATGACGCGGGCGAAGGCGTGATAGACCGGCATCATCAGCACGACACCGTCGCCCGGCCTGGTATAGGCGTCGACGCAGAGCGCAGTGCCGTTCACCAGCCCATGTGTCGTGAAGATCGCTTCCGGCGCAACCGCCCAGCCATGGCGCTCCTGCATCCACCAGCAGATCGCATCGCTGTTCGTCTTCTCATCGCCGAAATAGCCGTAGACGCCATGGGCGGCCATCGCCTCGACCGCAGCCTGGACACAGGCCGGCGGGCGGAAATCCATGTCGGCGACCCACATGGCGATGCCATCCGAGACCGGCACGCCGTAGATGGCCTCCATCTTGTCCCATTTGGCGCAATTGCTGCCGCGGCGGTCGATCAAAGCGTCGAAATTCGGAGCGAAGTTCATCATGGCCCTCGATGAAAACCCGGTTCTGGAGCCGGATCCGATCAGGTTGAATCAATCTGATCGGATCCGGCTTCAAGCTATTGATAGAGAACGCGTGATCCGATCAGGTTGCTGCGCAACCCGATCGGCATGTGCTCTAGCGATCCATGCCCGTGACAAGGACATGCCGCGATGCAAGGCCGAACGCTAGCCTTCGTGGCGCATGCCGATTCACGGGCTGCGTCATGCCTGCCTCGCGGTCGGCGCGTCCTACATCACCACCGTGATCGTCTCGGCCGCTCGGGTCAGCCCGGTATAGAGCCAGCGCGCCCGGTGCTCGCGGAAGGCGAAGGCCTCATCGAACAGCACGATGTCGTCCCATTGCGAGCCCTGCGCCTTGTGGACGGTGAGCGCGTAGCCGAAGGTGAACTCGTCGGTGTGCTTGCGCAGCTCCCACGGCACCTCCTCCTCGGTGCCGTCGAAGAAATTCGGCAGCACCGAGACCTTCACGGGCTTGCCGCCTGTATCGTCCTCCGGCGTCACCCGCATGGTGATCAGGCCCTTCTTCGAGGTCTTGAGCTCCTGCACGATCCAGGAGCCGCCATTGAGCAGGCCCTTGCTCTTGTCGTTGCGCAGGCAGACCAGCTTCTCGCCGGCGACGGGCACGGTCGAGGTCCGGCCCATCAGCTGGCGCATGCGGGCATTGTAGAGCCGGCGCGTCTTGTTCATGCCGACCAGCACCTGATCGGCGCCGAGCACGATCTCGGGGCTGATCGCGTCGCGCCTGATGACGCGGCTCTCGCCATAGTCGCCGACGGCGAGCCGGCCGCCTTCGCGCACGATCATCGACATCCTGACGATCGGATTGTCGGCCGCTTGCCGGTGCACCTCGGTCAGCATCACGTCGGGCTCGGCCTCGGTGAAATAGCCGCCGCCCTTGACCGGCGGCAGCTGCGCCGGGTCGCCCAGCACCAGCACCTTCGTGCCGAAGGAGAGCAGATCCTTGCCCAGGTCCTCGTCGACCATCGAGCATTCATCGATGATGATCAGGCTCGCCTTGGCGGCGCTGCTCTCGCGGTTGAGCACGAAGGTCGGGCTCTCCTCGTCGACGCCGCGCGAGCGGTAGATCAGCGAGTGGATGGTCTGCGCGCCCTCGCAGCCCTTGTTGCGCAGCACCAGCGCCGCCTTGCCGGTGAAGGCGGCGAAGACGACGCTGCCGTCGACCCCTTCGGCGATATGGCGCGCGAGCGTGGTCTTGCCGGTGCCGGCATAGCCGAACAGGCGAAAAATCTGCGGCTCGCCGGCGCGCAGCCAGTCTGCGACGGCGCTCAGCGCGCCATCCTGTTGCGGCGACCAGTTGTTCATCGGGAGTGGAAGCGGAAAGCGGCCATGCCGCACAAGGGCGCGAGTCGGGCCCGCAATGCAAGCGCGGAACAGAACGGGATCAGGCGGCGCGCAGGCGCCTGGTGAATTCCTCAGCCTCGGCCTGCAGCGCGGCGATGCGCTCATTGAGCTCGCGTGCGCCATTGGCGCCCTTGCCGGCCTGGTCGACGGTCTGGGCGTTTGCCTTCGATATTTCCATCATCGCGCCGGCGGCGGTTCCCGTCACATGCGAGATGCGCGCGACCGTGTCGCCGAGCGAGCCGAGCAGCTCGGAATGCGAGGAAACCATGGTCGAGATCTCGGTGCTGGCCTGCTCGACGGCGCCGACCCTGGCGACGATCCCCGACACGGCCTCGGCAGCTTGCGAAAGCGCCTCGTTGACCATCGTGATCCGCTGCACGATCCGGGCGGTCGCGTCAGCGGTCTGTCCCGCCAGCGCCTTGACCTCGCTTGCGACGACAGCGAAGCCACGGCCATGCACGCCGGCGCGCGCCGCCTCGATCGTCGCATTGAGCGCCAGCAGGTTGGTCTGCCGCGCGATCGCCTCGATGATCTCGACGACGCCGCGGATCTGCCCCGCATTCTCGGTCAGGCGCAAGACCAGGCCGGACGTGCCCGCCGCGTCCTGCGTCGCCGCCGTCGCCGTTTCCGAGACGCGCCGGACCTCGGCATTGATCTGCGCGATCACATGCTCCAGCCGCAGCGCCGCCTCCGTGATGTGCTGCGCCTCCTCGCCCGCCCCGGTGACGGCGAAGGCCGCGGTGCCGGTGCTTTGCGAGACCTGCTGCGCGCGAACGGCGGAATCCTGCTGCGCGGCGCGCAGGGCCTGGCTCAGGCCGACGATATCGGCGAGCAGCGCGCCGATCCGCCGCTCGAATTCGTCGGCGATGCGGCCGAGCTCCTCCGTGCGCCGCTCCTGGTGGCTCTGCGCCAGGTCGGCCTCGGCCTCGCGGGTGACCAATGTGGCGCGGACCTCGCTCAGCGTGCGCACCGTGCGGGCGAGCTGGCCGATCTCGTCACGGCGCCTGACATGGGGCACCTCGATCAGCTTCGGCGTCGTGGTGACGGCGGCGATCGCCGCCATCAGCTCGCGCAGCGGCCGGGTGAGCTGCGTCCGCAGCAGGTAGATCGCGAGCAGCGCGCCGCCGAGCGGCAGGCCGAGGGCGATCGCGATCGTGCGCAGGCGCAGCCTCTGGGCCAGCTCGCCGCCTTGCGCCGCGGCGAGCTGCGCCCGCCCATTGAGGCCGTCCGCGAGCTGGGTGGTGACCAGCATGATCTGGCGCACGTTCTCGCGCGCCGCATCGGCCGAGGCCTCGAGCAGCGCCGCCTTGGGCGAGACCTGGCGGCCCATGGTGACGATGTCGCGCTGGAAGGCGATGAAAGTCCGGATGTTCGGATCGAGCGTCGGATTGGCCTCGCGCAGCTCGTCGGGCAACGCCGAGAGCAGGCTGGCGCGGGCGGCATCGACCAGTTCGACCGCGCCGTCGAGCGCATCGAGCGCGGCCTCGACCGCGCGCGGCGTCGCCGAATCGTCGAAGCGGCTGAGCAGCGATGCCTGGGCGACGCGGTTGGTCAGCAGCGCCGCGCGGTTGGCCAGCGACAGGCTGGCGAGAGCCTCGCGATCGATGGCGTGGACCGAATCGAGGCCTTTGACGGCGCTGAACAATCCGAGGCCGGCAGCGATCCCCATCAAGGCGAACAGCAGGGTGATCTTCGCCGTCAGCCCCAGTTTCCGCATCGCATCCAGCCCTCGTCGAAACGCGCCTGTCATCTCGCAGGCGCGAACGAACACGAGGTTAACGCGATCGACGAAAACCGATGAAAATCAACAAATTAGCCGGTTACAAAATCCCGCGGACTGACCTATGCCCTGGTTTTCCGGGCCGAAAGGAACCGATTTTCAGCCCATCAGGCTGTCGAGACCGCGCCTGAGGCCGATTTGGTCCGCGACGCGGCGCGCCGCCAGCAAGGTGCCGCCGACATAGGGCGCCGCCGAGGTCCCGGCATCGTGGCGGATCACCAGCCGCTCGTCGGGCAGGCCGAACACCGCCTCGCAGGAAAGCACGAAGCCCGGCATGCGCAGCGAATGCACCTGGACCGGATGCGGGCTGCCGAGCGCGGCGCCGCGCGTCTCGCGGGCTCCGCCGAGCTCGGAGACCGGCTTGGCGGTGCCCGCCATCCGTTCGGCTCCGAGCGTCTCGGCGAGCTCGCGCCCGGTGCCCGAGGGCGTGTCGGGCTTGCTGGCCGAGGCGTAGTCGATGATCTCGACATCCGGCACATATTTCACGGCCTCGCGGGCGAAGCGGCGCAGCAAGGTGGCGGTGATCGAGAAATTGCCGGCGGCGAGCACGCCGACCCCGGCCTTGCGCGCGGCCGCCTCGATCTCGGCATAGTCTTCGGCGGTCATGCCCGAGGCCCCGACCACGACATGGCGCCCGGCGGCGACCGCCGCGAGCACATTGCCCTTCACGCTGTCGGGCTTGGTGTAGTCGATCAGCACTTCGGACGGCACCGACAGCGCCTCGGCGGCAGAGGCGAAGACCGGCTTGCCGTTTGCCGGCTGACCCGCCGCCTCGCCGAGATCGCGTCCAGCCGCCTTGCGCGAGACGCCGGCGACCAGTTCGAGATCGGGCGCGGCGTCGATCGCGGCGACGAGCGCCTTGCCGACCCAGCCGGTGCAGCCGGCGAGCGTGATGCGGATCATGGGGGAGCTCCAAAGAGAGACCGGCATTTGAGCCGGACAACCAGGCCGCTACATTGAATCGATCGATCCTCACAAGCGAGTCCAACCGATGCGCGTCGCGGTCAATGGCGTCCAGCTCTACGTCGATATCGAGGGCGCCGGGCTCGTCGCGGATGGCCCGGTCATGCGCGAAAAGCCGGTGCTCATCCTGCTGCATGGCGGCCCGGGCGCAGATCACAGCATCTACAAGCCCGGCTTCTCCAGGCTCAGCGACATCGCCCAGATCGTCTATTACGATCATCGCGGCTGCGGCCGCAGCGAGGACGGCCCGCGCGAGGGCTGGACGCTGGCGCAATGGGCCGATGACCTCAAGGGCCTCTGCGACACGCTCGGCATCGACAAGCCGATCGTGCTGGGAAGCTCCTTCGGGGGCTTCGTCGCGCAAGCCTATGCGACGCGATATCCCGATCACGCGGGCAAGCTGATCCTGATCAGCACCGCGGCGAAGATCGACTTCCCGACGATCTACGACGCCTTTGCGCGTTTCGGCGGCCCGGAAGCCGGCCGTATCGCGCAAGCCTACTGGTCGAGCCCTTCGCCCGAGACGCGCGCACCCTATATCGAACGCTGCATCCCGCTCTACCGGGTGAAGCGGCGCGGACCGCCCGACTGGGCCCAGCGCGCCATCCTGCGCAACGAGACCGGGCAATGGTTCAACGGACCGGCCAACGAGCATGGCCGCATGGATTTCCGCGAGGCGCTCGGCAAGGTCCGCTGCCCGGTGCTGCTCATGGCCGGCGAGTTCGACCCGATCACGCCGATCGCCTTCAATGAGGAGATCGCTCGGCATCTTCCCGCCGGCCTCGTCCAGTTCGAGCGTTTCGCCGGTTGCGGCCATGGCATCGTCGAGGATGATCCCGAGCGCTATTACGCGACGATCCGCGATTTCGTTCTCGCCGGGGCCTGAAACGCGTCAGAGCGCCAGCCGCATCAGCGGACGGCCCGGCTTCTGCCGCGCCACCTCGCTGAAGCCGGCGCGCAGGAAGACGCGTTCGGGACCGACATAGAGGCCCTCGCTGCTGCGCTTGAATTCATGGTCCATCGGCGCGGCCTCGAGCAGGCGGGCGCCGCTTTCGCGGGCGAAGGCGATCGCGCCGTCCAGGAGCGCAGCGGTCACGCCCTTGCCTCTCCACCCCTTGCGGACGAAGAAGCAGGATACCGCCCAGTTGCGCTCGTCCTCCGCCGGCGCATCCGGCAGCGGCGTCGAGGCCCGGCGCGGATTGTTCCACTCGGGAACATGGGCCCGCGGCCCGGCCTGGAGCCAGCCGACGCAGGTCTCTGCGTCATAGGCCAGGACGCCCGGCGGCGGCCCCTTGCGCACGCGTTCCTCGAACAGCCGGCGCGCGCCCTCGCCGAGCAGCGGCATGCGCTGCTTCTGCGGCATGCGGAAATGGTTGCACCAGCAGCCGTAGCAGGGACCTTTCGGCCCAAAGAGGTCCTCGAGATCCGGCCAGCGCTCCGGCGTCAGCGGCAGAACCTGCAAAGCCGTCACGGTCATCTCCGATAGTCCATTCGCATAACGCTGTCCTCGGGGGCTCGACATGCGGGCGGCGACGGCAGATGACTTGCCGTTCAAGATGGAGATCGCTCCCATGTCTGTCGAGATTTTCGCCGCCTATCTCCTCGCCTGCGTCGTCATCGTCATCGTGCCCGGGCCGACCGCGACGCTGATCATCGCCAACAGCCTGAAGCATGGAACCAGAGCCGGCCTCCTCAATGTGGCAGGAACGCAGGTCGGCCTCGCCGTGATGATCGCCATCGTCGGCATCGGCCTGAGCTCGGTCATCGCGGCGATGGGCCACTGGTTCGACTGGATCCGGCTGGCGGGCGCGGCCTATCTGATCTGGCTCGGCTGGAAGATGTTTCGCTCGGCCGGCGGTGCCGGCGAGGCCATCGCCGCAAGGCCGCCGCGGGGCGGCTTCCTGCTCCAGGGCGCGCTGGTCGCGCTGAGCAACCCGAAGACCCTGCTCTTCTTCGGCGCCTTCTTCCCGCAATTCCTCGACCCCGGCCGCGATCACATGACCCAGATTGCCATCATGGGCGCGACCACCCTGGTCGTCGCCGCCATCAGCGACAGCGCCTATGCGATCCTCTCCGGCCGCGCCGGGCGCCTGCTGTCGCAGCATCGCGTCCGGCTGCTCTCGAAGGTCAGCGGCGGCTTCCTGATCGGCGGCGGCCTCTGGCTCGCCTCCTCCCGGGCGAGCTGATCACCAGGGGATCGGCGAGCCGTCCCAGTTCCGGAAGCTGTTGGTCTGGGCGATTCCTGAAGCGTCGATCGTCGCGATCAGGCCGGCGGCGCTTTGCTCCGGCGTGATGTCGGCGCCGCTGCCGCCCATGTCGGTCTGCACCCAGCCCGGATGGAAGAGCAGGATGCTGACCCCGCGCTCGCGCACCGCATTGCCGAAGGCGACCATGGTCATGTTCACCGCGGCTTTCGAGGAGCGATAGGTCACCGCCCCGGAGGGATTGCTGCCGATCGAGCCCATCCGGCTCGAGATCGTCGCGATCTTGCGCGCTTGCGAGGCCTCGACATTCGGCAGGAAGGCCTGCGCCACCCGCAGCGGCGCATAGACATTGACCTCGAACACCTCGCGCCACGCGTCGAAATCCATGTCGATCGCCGATTGCTTGTCGCGCGGGCCGTAGATGCCGGCATTGTTGAGCAGCACGTCGATCGGCCGGCCGGCGAGCGCCGCCTTGGCGGCATCGACGCTTGCCTGCGAGGTCACGTCGAGCGCCAGCGGGGTCACCCGATCCGGATGCTTGGCGGCCAGCGCCTTGAGCGCGGCGGCGCCGGGGTCGCGTGCGGCGGCGATCACATGGTCGCCGCGCTCGGCGAGCGCGGTCGCGATCGCCAGTCCGATACCGCGATTGGCGCCGGTGATCATCCAGGTCTGGGGCATGTCGGTCTCCGTGGGCAGGATGTTCGTCATTGCGAGGAGGGAAGCGACGAAGCAATCCAGGGGTCGCGTGAGCCGCAGGATTGCTTCGCTTCGCTCGCAATGACGGCACGCGCCCCGGAGCTAAGCCTCAGCCCTTGGCTTTTCCATAGCCGCCGGCCGTCGGCGTGATCACGGTCACCGCCTCGCCCGCCTGAAGCAGCGTCTGGTCGGAGGGCTTCAGCTCCTCGATGGCGCCCGACAGCCGCCGGACCAACGTGCGCCCGAGCTCGCCCGGCTCGCCGCCCTTGACACCGAAGGGGCGCACGCGCCGATGCGAGGCGAGGATGGCGCAATCCATCGTCTTCAGGAAGCGGATGGTGCGGCTGGTGCCGTCGCCGGCATTCCATTCGCCCTTACCGCCCGAGCCGGTGCGGATGTGGAAATCCTCCAGCATGACGGGGAAGCGCGATTCCAGGATCTCCGGGTCGGTCAGGCGCGAATTGGTCATGTGGACATGCACGCCCGAGGTGCCGTTGAAGCCGGGGCCGGCCGGCGAGCCGGAGCAGATCGTCTCGTAATATTGGTACTGGTCGTTGCCGAAGGTCAGGTTGTTCATCGTGCCTTGAGAGGACGACATCGCCTCCAGCGCGCCGAACAGCGTGTTGGTGACGGCCTGGCTGACCTCGACATTGCCGGCGACGACGGCGGCCGGATAATGCGGCGCCAGCATCGAGCCCTCCGGCACGACGATCTTGATCGGCCTCAGGCAGCCCGCATTCATCGGGATCGCGTCGTCGACCATGACGCGGAAGACATAGAGCACGGCGGCGCGGGTGACCGGCGCCGGTGCGTTGAAATTATCCTCGCGCTGCGGCGAGGTGCCGGTGAAATCGACCGTCGCCTCGCGCTTCTCGCGATCGATGGTGATCTTCACCTTGATCGCGCAGCCCTGGTCCATCGGATAGGTGAACTCGCAATCGTGCAGCTTGGCGAGCAGCCGCGCGACGCTCTCGGCGGCATTGTCCTGGACATGGCCCATATAGGCCTGGACGACGTCGAGGCCGAAGGAGCGGATCATCTTCTTCAGCTCCGCCAGCCCCTTCTCGTTGGCGGCGATCTGCGCCTTGAGGTCGTTGACGTTCTGCACGACGTTGCGGACGGGGTAGCGCGCGCCGGTCAGGAGCTTGACCAGTTCCTCCTCGCAGAAGCGGCCCTGATCGACGATCTTGAAATTGTCGATATAGACGCCTTCTTCCTCGATATTGGTCGCCAGCGGCGACATCGAGCCCGGCGCCGTTCCGCCGACATCGGCATGGTGGCCGCGGCTCGCCACCCAGAACAGGATGTCCTTGTCCTGCGCATCGAAGACGGGCGTGCAGATCGTGATGTCGGGCAGATGCGTGCCGCCGTTATAGGGCGCGTTCAGGCAATAGACGTCGCCCGGCCGGATCACCGGGTTGTTCCTGATCACGGTCTCGACCGACTTGTCCATCGAGCCGAGATGCACCGGCATGTGCGGCGCGTTGGCGACGAGCGCCCCGGTCTGGTCGAAGACGGCACAGGAAAAGTCGAGCCGCTCCTTGATGTTCACCGAATAGGCGGTGTTCTGCAGCGTCACGCCCATCTGCTCGGCGATCGACATGAACAGGTTGTTGAAGATCTCCAGCATCACCGGGTCGGCCTTGGTGCCGATCGCGGCCTGCTGCACCAGCGCCTTGGTGCGGGTCAGGACGAGATGGTCCTTCGCCGTCAGCTTCGCGCTCCAGCCCTCCTCGACCACCACGGTCTGGTTCGGCTCGATGATGATCGCCGGCCCCGCCACGCTCTGTCCCGGAGCCAGCGCCTCGCGCCGCACGATGGCCGCCTCGTGCCATTGCCCCTTCGAGAAGAAGCGGGTGCGCTCGGCGACCTCTGGCTCGCCGGCGTTCTCGGCGGCCGCGGCCTCCTCGAAGCGAGCGCCGCCGCCGACGGCCTCGACCTCGACCGCCTCGACGACCAGTGCCTTGGTCTCGTCCACGAAGCCGAAGCGGGCCTTGTGCGCCGCCTGGAAGGCTTCCTGCATCTCGGCGCGGCTGCCGAACGGCGTCGCGATTGCGGTGTCCGTGCCGGCATAGCGAATATGGGCGCGGACATGGATGGCGATATCGGCCTCGGCCACGCCCTGCCCGGCCACTTCGCCCTTCGCCTCGGCGCCGAGCCTGTCGGCGAGCGCGCCGATAGCGGCCTTGGCGTCGGCATCGAGCGCGACGTCCAGCGCCGCGGTGCGGGTGGCGCGGATCTCGGCGAGGCCCATGCCATAGGCCGAGAGCAGACCGGAGAACGGGTGCAGCAGCACCGTCTTGATGCCGAGCGCGTCGGCGACCAGGCAGGCATGCTGGCCGCCGGCGCCGCCGAAGGAGTTCAGCGCATAGCGGGTGATGTCGTAGCCGCGCTGCACCGAGATCTTCTTGATCGCCTCGGCCATGTTGGCGACGGCGATCTGGACGAAGCCGTCGGCGACCTCTTCCGCGCTGCGACCATCGCCGACCTCGGCCGCAAGCGCCGCAAACTTCTCGCGCACCATCCCGACATCGAGCGGCTGGTCCTGGCCAGGGCCGAAGATCGCCGGGAAATAGGACGGGATCAGCTTGCCGGCCATGACGTTGGCGTCGGTCACCGCGAGCGGTCCGCCGCGACGATAGGCAGCGGGGCCCGGATTGGCGCCGGCGGAATCGGGGCCGACGCGGAAGCGTGCGCCGTCATAGTGGAGAATGGAGCCGCCGCCGGCCGCGACCGTATGGATCAGCATCATCGGCGCGCGCATGCGCACGCCGGCGACCTCGGTCTCGAAGGCGCGCTCGTACTCGCCGTCGAAATGGGCGACGTCGGTCGAGGTGCCGCCCATGTCGAAGCCGATCACCTTGTCGAAGCCGGCCGAGCGGCCGGTCTCGGCCAGACCGACGACGCCGCCCGCCGGACCGGACAGGATCGCATCCTTGCCCTGGAACAATTCGGCGGCGGTGAGCCCACCCGAGGACATCATGAACATCAGCCGCGCGCCGGTACGCGCGATGTCGAGCTCTTCCGAGACCTGCGCGACATAGCGGGCGAGGATCGGCGAGAGATAGGCGTCGACCACCGCGGTGTCGCCGCGCCCGACCAGCTTGATCAGCGGCGAGACCTCGTGGCTGACCGAGACCTGCGGGAAGCCGATCTGGCGGGCGATCTTCGCGGCGAGCTCTTCGTGCGCCGGATAGCGATAGCCGTGCATGAAGGCGATGGCGACGGCGCGGAAACCGGCATCGTACTCAGCCTGCAAGGCGGCGTGGATCGCGGCCTCGTCGGCAGCCTTCTCGACCGAGCCGTCGGCGAGCACGCGCTCCTCGACTTCGACCACCGCTTCGTAGAGTTGCTCGGGCTTGACGATTTCCTTGGCGAAGATGTCCGGCCGGGCCTGGTAGCCGATGCGCAGCGCGTCGCGAAAACCCTTCGTGGCGACCAGCAGGGTCCGATCCCCCTTGCGCTCGAGCAGCGCATTGGTCGCGACCGTCGTGCCCATGCGCACTTCGTCGATTACACCCGCCGGGATCGGCTCGCCGGCCTTGAGCCCGAGATGGTCGCGAATGCCCTGCACGGCCGCGTCGCGATAGGCGCCCGGATTCTCGGAGAGCAGCTTCCTGGCGTGAAGCTTGCCTGCCGGATCGCGGCCGATCACGTCGGTGAAGGTGCCGCCACGGTCGATCCAGAAGTCCCAACGGCTCGCGGTCATGGCACCCTCCCCAGCGTCGCGCTGGCTTACATTGACAATTCATCGATAAATTGTCGATGAAACGTTGACAAGGCGGATTCTGCGATTACGGTTGCAAAACTGATCGGGACATGGCTGAGGGGCCGGGCCGATCGAGGGAGGCTTTCATGACGGGATCGATCCTGGCAACCGCCGTCTTGCATATGATCGCAAGGCCAGATGCGGCGCCGCACCGCCGCGAGGCACGAGCATGATCCGTCGCCTGCTCGATACCCTTTATCTGGTGTCCGGTTGGCTCGCCGGCGTCGGTCTCGTCGCGATCTTCTTGCTGATGATGTTCATGTCGATCGGCCGGGAGATCAACTTCAACATACCGTCGGGCGATGATTTCGCCGCCTGGGCGCTGGTGGCGATGGCCTTCCTCGGTCTCGCCCATACCTTCAAGCGCGGCGAGATGATTCGCGTCGGCCTGCTGATCGAGCGGCTTCATGGCGCTCCCCGGCGTGCGGCCGAGCTGATGTGCCTGACCGTCGCATCGGCCTTCATCGGCTATTTCACCTGGCAAAGTGGGCGCCTCGCGCATGATTCCTGGCGTTTCAACGACATGTCGACCGGCGTCGTCTCCGTCCCGCTCTGGATTCCGCAGCTCGCCATGGTGATCGGCCTCGCGCTCCTGTTCATCGCCCTGATCGACGAATGGATCGTCGTGGCGCGTGGTGGACGGCCCAGCTATCAGCCCGAGCCGCCGAAATCGGTCGATGAACTGATCGAGCGCGTCGCGCAGGGCGGAGGCGTCTGATGTCCCTGCCCGAACTCTCGCTCGTCCTGCTGCTCTTCCTGATCGTCATCCTCGGCAGTGGCATCTGGATCGCCGTTGGCCTCGGGCTGGTCGGCCTGCTGGCGATGAACCTCGTCACCAATGTCCCGATCGGCCAGGTCCTGGCGACGACGGTGTGGAGTGCGACATCGTCCTGGACCCTGGCCGCGCTGCCCCTCTTCATCTGGATGGGCGAGATCCTGTTCAGGACACGGCTTTCCGAGCAGATGTTCCAGGGGCTCTCGCCCTGGCTGCAATGGCTCCCCGGCCGCCTTGTCCACACCAACGTCGTCGGCTGCGGCATCTTCGCGGCGGTCTCCGGATCGTCCGCCGCCACCGTCGCGACCATCGGCAAGATCGCCCTGCCGGAGCTGAAGAAGCGCGGCTATGACGAGCAGCTGAGCCTCGGCACGCTCGCCGGCTCGGGGACGCTCGGACTGCTGATCCCGCCGTCTATCCCGATGGTGGTCTATGCCGTCACCGCCAATGTCTCGGTGCTGCAGGTCTTCCTGGGCGGCTTCCTGCCGGGCTTGCTCGTGATGGCGCTCTACATGGGCTACATCATCGTCTGGTCGCTGCTCAATCCCGACAAGACGCCGCCGCGCGACCCCGTCCTGCCCTTGCGCGAGAAGCTGCGCCAATCGGCGAGGCTCGCGCCGTGCCTGCTGCTGATCGCTGCGGTCTTCCTCTCGCTCATTCTCGGCTTCGCGACGGCGACCGAATGCGCCGCGTTCGGCGTCACCGGCGCTCTCCTGCTCGCCTGGTGGAGCGGCACGCTGACCTGGCCGACGCTGCTTGAAAGCATCATGAGCGCGACCCGGCTCACCTGCATGATCATGCTGATCCTGGCGGGCGCGGCCTTCTGCACGGCGGCGATGGGCTTCACCGGCATTCCGGCGGCGCTGGCGCAATGGGTCAAGGGCATGGAGCTGTCGCCGCACATGCTCGTGCTGGCGCTGACGGCGATGTACATCCTGCTCGGCTGCCTGATCGACGGCATCTCGATGATCGTGCTGACCGCGGTGATCGTGCTGCCGATGATCAGGGAGGCCGGCTTCGACCCGGTCTGGTTCGGCGTCTACCTCGTCGTCCTCGTCGAGATGGCGCAGATCACGCCGCCGGTCGGCTTCAACCTGTTCGTGCTGCAGAACATGAGCGGCAAGGACACCTGGACGATTGCGAGGGCGGCGTTTCCGTTCTTCATTCTGCTGAACGTCGCCGTGCTCATCATCACCGTCTTCCCGCAGATCGTGCTCTATTTGCCGAAGCTCGCCTTTCCGGACTGACCACAAGACCAACAGAGAGGGACCGTACCATGATCAACCGCAGGAACATCGCCGCCGCGCTCGTGCTCGGCGTCAGCCTGTTCGGCCTCGCCGCGCCGGCCGCCGCGCAGACCAAATGGAACCTGCCGGCCGCCTATCCGGCCGACAATCCGCATTCGGAGAACCTCGCCCTCTTCGCCAAGGACGTCGAGGCCGCGACCGGCGGCAAGCTGCAGATCACCGTCCATCCCGGCGCCGCCCTGTTCAAGGCGCCGGAGATCAAGCGCGCCGTCCAGAGCGGGCAGGCCCAGATGGGCGAGGTGCTGATGTCGATCCACGAGAACGAGGATCCGGTCTTCGGCATCGACGTCGTGCCGTTCCTGGCGACCTCATTCGCCGACTCGATGAAGCTCTACAAGGCCTCGAAGGCCGCGGTCGAGAAGAAGCTCGACAGCCAGGGCATCAAGCTCCTCTTCATGGTCCCCTGGGCGCCGCAGGGCGTCTACACCAAGAAGGAGCTGAACACGATCGAGGACATGAGGGGCCTGAAATGGCGGGCCTACAATGTCGGCACGGCGCGCCTCGGCGAGCTGCTCGGCATGCAGTCGGTCACCATCCAGGCGGCCGAGCTGCCGCAGGCGCTGGCGACCGGCGTCGTCAACTCCTTCATGTCCTCCGGCGGCACCGGCTACGATTCGAAAGCCTGGGAGACGCTGACGCATTTCTACGACGTCCAGGCCTGGATCCCGAAGGACGCCACCTTCGTCAACAAGGCCGCCTTCGACGCGCTCGACAAGGCGACGCAGGAGGCCATCTTGAAAGCCTCCGCGGCCGCCGAGGCCCGCGGCTGGAAGATGTGGGAAGAGAAGACCAACTGGTATCTCGACCAGCTCAAGGCCAAGGGCATGAAGGTCAACGCCCCGAGCAAGGAGCTGGCCGCCGGTTTCAAGAAGGCCGGCGAGACGCTGACCGCCGACTGGCTGAAGAAGGCCGGCACTGAGGGCCAGGCGATCGTCGACGCCTATAAGAAGATGTAAGGCGGCCCGCCGAGGGCCGCGAGGCCTCTTCCCTTCTCCCGGATGGGAGAAGGTGGCGCGGAGCGCCGGATGAGGGCCTGCCGGTCCCCTGGAAGACGCGACGGCAACGCCGCCATCCGACCTCGAGAGGGCCGGCCCTCACCCCTACCCCTCTCCCATCCGGGAGAGGGGATCCCGCGCTCTACCCGGCACAGTGAGATGCACCCTTCCGACGACCTCGGCCCCATCGTCTCCTCCGGCCATCTCGCCTCGGGCGCGATGCCGGCTCTCTCCGAGTTCGAGTTCGCGCTGAACATGTCGGTCCACGCCTTCCAGCGCTGGATGCTGCGCTGCATGACGGCGGCCGGGGTGCCGGACCTGTCGCCGATGGACGTGCTCGTCCTGCACAACGTCAACCATCGCGGCAAGGCCAAGCGCCTCGCCGATATCTGCCTCGTCCTCAATATCGAGGACACCCATGTCGTGAATTATGCGCTGAAGAAGCTCGAGCGCCTGAAGCTGATCAAGAGCGGCCGCAAGGGCAAGGAGAAAACCGTCGCGATCACGCCCGCCGGCGAGGAGGCCTGCCGGCGCTATGCCCAGATCCGCGAGCAGCTCCTGGTGAAATCCGTGCTGGCGATCGGCATGGACCCGACCCGGCTTTCCGAGATCGCCGCCGTGATGCGCTCGCTCTCGGGCCAGTACGACCAGGCGGCAAGGGCGGCGGCGAGCCTGTAGGACGGGCGGCCGAGCCGCGCCGTCTTTCCGGCCTGAGCCTGGAAGCGTTGACGCTGGTCGCATAGGCAAGCGGAATCGTCTCATCTTTCCTCCCGGAACCTGCGGTTCTGGGGCCCGGGCTCGCTGTTGCAGCCTGTGCCTTCCTTCTCCCCTCGGGGAAAGGCGCGGGGAACCCTCTCCCGGAGGGAGAGGGGATGGCCGTTTGACCAGCTGCGCGAGCGCTCACCGCTGCTTGCGCTGGAACTTCACTGGTGTTCGGTCCGGCCCTCACCCCTACCCCTCTCCCACCCGGGAGAGGGGATCCCGCGCTCATGCGTCATCCCGCCCGCGTGCCTGCACGCGGGCGTTCGTCATGAGGGGCAGCGGAGCGCCGCGAGGCGCGTGGGTATCGGTCCGCATCCATTGAGCCAGGACGCGGCGCGGATGGATTGAGCCACCATCCGCACGCCCCGTGGCGCTCCGCCAGACGGCGATTTTCAAGCTCCGGGCCGCGCTTCTGCGAATCCGGCTGCGGGCGCATCCCAAAAGCCCTCGGAAGCCA
>JAESGM010000104.1_pt1 | contig 226093 bp, 208 predicted proteins | sample 9269721 | NCBI WGS metagenome assembly JAESGM01 (sample SAMN15720920, study PRJNA650825) | algae metagenome | isolation source: Komarekiella atlantica HA4396-MV6 and co-occurring heterotrophs from... | place: USA: Theobald House, Kauai, HI | collected 2009-07-29
TCCCCGAGCGGGGTCCCGGCCAAGGGCGGGAAGACGCGGAAGAACCGCAAGCCGGGCGGCAAGGCGATCGTCCGGCGGCGGCCGGCCGGCCCGTTCCAGAACACCGCGTGACGGTCCGTCCGAGCCGACGGGCGATGAAAAATCAACTGGTCGGGCGGGCGGACGGCCACTACAGTGAACAGCCCGGTCCGAACGTGCCGGGGTTTCGTTTTGTGCCGCGTGCCGGCCCGGGAGCAGGACAGACGCCATGAGCCGGTCGCTGAAGAAGGGCCCGTACGTCGACGAGCGGCTGCTGGCGAAGGTGGACCGGCAGGGGCCGAACCGGGAGCCGATCAAGACGTGGGCCCGGGACTGCACCATCATCCCGGCGTTCATCGGGTCGACGTTCCTGGTGCACAACGGCAAGACCTTCCTGAAGGTCTACGTGACCGAGGATATGATCGGGCACAAGCTCGGCGAGTTCTCCCCGACCCGGACGTTCAAGGGCCACTCCGGCGGCAAGGGCAAGGCGGCCGGCAAGTAGAGTCGTCAGTTGCCGACTGACCACTGACAACTGACCACCGACCACTGTTATGAAGTACACCGCCAAGCACCGGTTCGCGGACGTCGGCCCCCGGAAGATCCGGCCGTTCGCCCAGCTCATCCGCGGCAAGAACGTGGACGAGGCGCTGCAACTCCTGCGGTTCTACCCGAACCGCGGGGCGAAGCTGCTGCTGGCCGTCGTCCAGAGCGCGTACGGGAACGCGGACGACCAGGAGAACCCGGACCCGGACGGGCTGGTGGTGAGCGAGTGCCGGGTGGACGGCGCCCCGATGTTCAAGCGGATCCAGCCGCGGGCGCGGGGCACCGCGTTCTCGATCAAGCGGCGGATGTCGCACATCGTCGTCGCCCTCTCCGACCCGGACGACCTGCTCAAGCCGGGCGGCGGGGACGAGGGCGGGGCGGCGCCCGGCCCGAGCGGCGAGATCCCGCAGGTGGTCGGCGGGGAGACCACGCCGCTGCTCACCGGCCCGGCCGCCGTCCCGACGCCGCAGTGACGGGCGGGGCGGGTGGTCCGGTGCGGGGGCCGGCGGCGGGCCGGTCCCCGGTTGTTTAACGAGGGGTGTCGTTCAGTCGCGGAGCGAGGCCGAGTCATGGGGCAGAAAGTTCGGCCGACCGGGTTCCGCACGGGCATCATGCGGCCGTGGCGGAGCACCTGGTACGCGGGCAAGGGCGACTTCTCGGAGCTCCTCCTGGAGGACTTCCGGATCCGCCAGTTCATCCAGCGGTTCCTGACCAACAAGAAGGACCGCAAGGAGCAGCGGCCGGCGATCGCCGACATCCGGATCGAGCGGACCCGGGAGCGGGTGACGGTGGTGGTCAGCTCCAGCCGGGTCGGGGCGATCATCGGGAAGAAGGGCGAGAAGATCGAGAAGCTGACCAAGGCGCTGGAGAAGCTGACCCGCCGGCACATCGAGGTGAAGACGGTCGAGGTGACCCGGCCGGAGATCGACGCCCAGCTGATCGCCGAGGACATCGCGGAGCAGCTGGAGAAGCGGGCGAGCTTCCGGCGGACGATGAAGCAGGCGATGCAGCGGGCGATGGAGGGCGGGGCCCGGGGCGTCAAGCTCCAGCTGTCCGGCCGGCTCGGCGGGTCCGAGATGGCCCGGTGCGAAAAAGGGATGGAGGGGTCGATCCCGCTGTCCACCCTGCGGTGCAAGGTCGAGTACGGGTTCGCCGAGGCCAGCACCCCGCAGGGGAACATCGGGATCAAGGCGTGGGTGAACCAGGGCGACTACCTGACCGGGGACATCGCCGACTCGACCGACGCGGCGGCCGCCGGCCAAGGCCAGCGGCGGCGCGGGCCGCGGCGCGGCGGGTTCGGCGGGGGCGGCGGCGGGCCGCGGTGACGGGACGCTGGAGCCGGCCTCTGTGAGGCCGGTGCTCGACGGGCGGTGTCGCCCCGGGGTCACAGACCCCGGCTACAGGAAGACAGACGGGGGGCGGGTCCGATGCCGCAGATGCCGAAGCGGGTGAAGTTCCGGAAGAGCGGCCGCGGGGTGGTCCGCGGGCGGACCACCCGGAAGAAGTACAACGGCGTCATCAAGGGGTTCGCCCACCGCGGGAACTACGTCGCGTACGGCGACTTCGGGCTGCAGTCGCTGGAGGGCGGGTGGCTGTCGGCGGAGTGCATCGAGAGCGGGCGGATCACGATGACCCGGTTCGTGTCCGGCGAGGGCCGGTACTACATCCGGGTGTTCCCGCACAAGCCGGTCACGTCCATCCCGGCCGAAACCCGGATGGGCAAGGGGAAGGGCGAGCCGGAGTACTGGGCGGCGGTCGTCCGCCCCGGGACGGTGCTGTTCGAGATCGGCGGGCTGCCGGAGAGCGCCGCCAAGGACTGCCTCGCCCGGGTGGCGTACAAGATGCCGTTCAAGTGCCGGTTCGTGACCCGGCGGCCGAACGTTTAGACGGAGTGCGGGTGTGAGTGTGAGTGTGAGGAAAGCAGCGGTCCCAGTCTTTCCTCACACTCACACTCACACCCGCACTCCTCACCGCAGGTGAGGCGATGCCCAAGACGAACGAGCTCCGGGGGATGAGCGACGAGCAGCTCGGGCTCACCCTGAAGGACACCGAGAAGCACCTGTTCCAGCTCCGGTTCCAGTCGGCCACCGACCGGCTGGAGACGCCGTCGGAGATCCGCAAGGCCCGGCGGGACATCGCCCGGGTCCGGACCGTCCAGCGGGAGCGGGAGCTGGTCGAGCTGGCCGCCCTGCCGGCCGAGCAGCTGGCCACCCGGATCGCCTCGCTGGAGGCGAAGGTGACCGACGCGGTCCCGGGGAAGCGGCAGGCGTTCCGGCGGGCGGCCCGGCTCAAGCGGTTCCACGCGGCGAAGGCCGGCACGGCGGCCCCGGCGAAGCCGGCGGCGGCGAAGGGGAGTAAGAAGTGATGGCGGACACCACGGGCACCCCGGCGGCCGCCGGGAAGACGACCGGGCGGCGGGTCCTCGAGGGGATCGTCACCCGGGACAAGATGGCCAAGACCCGGCGGGTCGAGGTCGAGCGGCTGGTCCGCCACCCGAAGTACGGGAAGTACGTCAAGCAGCGGACGGTCTGCTACGCCCACGACGAGAAGAACGACTCCCACCTCGGCGACACCGTCGAGATCGTCGAGTCCCGGCCGCTGTCGAAGCTGAAGCGGTGGGAGCTGGTGAAGGTGGTGAAGAAGGCCCCGAGCCGGACGCTGTCGAACCTGGAGGGGGCGGTCGCCGGCAGCGACGCCGCCGCCCCGCCGGCCCCGGCCGCCGACGCCGCGAAGAAGTGACGGGTGGCGCGAACGCGGAAGTGGGAACCGAGCCTTCTGCCTTCACTCCGCATTCCGAACTCCGCGTTCCGCATTGGGGGCTGCCGTGATCCAGATGTACACCTACATGGACGTGGCCGACAACACCGGGGCCAAGGAGGTGATGTGCATCCAGGTGCTCGGCGGGAACAAGCGCCGGGTCGCGCACCTGGGGGACATCATCCGGGCGAGCGTGAAGAAGGCGATCCCGGGCGGGGACGTGAAGCCCGGGGACGTGGTCAAGGGGGTGATCGTCCGGACCCGCGTCGCCACCCGCCGCGAGGACGGGAGCTACGTCCGGTTCGATCGGAACGCCCTGGTCCTGCTCGACAACGACAACAACCCGCGCGGCACCCGGATCTTCGGGGCCGTCCCCCGGGAGCTGCGGGCCAAGTTCAACAAGATCCTGAGCCTGGCCGCCGAGGTGGTGTGACATGTACATCCGCAAGGACGACGTGGTCGAGGTGGTCGCCGGGGACGACAAGGGCACCCGCGGGAAGGTGCTCCGGGTCCTGCGGGCGAAGGGGCAGGTGGTGGTCGAGGGCGTGAACCGCGTCTACCGCCACCTGAAGCCGTCGAAGAAGAACCCGCAGGGCGGGCGGCTGTCCAAGGAGATGCCGGTCGACGCCTCGAACGTGATGATGATCGACCCGGCCCGGAACGCCCCGAGCCGGGTCGGGGTCCGGTACCTGCCGGACGGCAGCAAGGAGCTGTACGCCAAGAAGAGCGGGGCCCGCATCCGGCTGCTCGCCAAGGCGGACCCGAAGTACGCGGCGAAGAAGTGACGGCGAGAACCCGCGGGCGGCCCGTCCGGTCGCGTTGAGGTGCAAGGTCATGGCCCGGCTGCTCGACAAGTACACCGCCGACATCGTCCCCGCCCTGGGGAAGAAGTTCGGGCGGGAGAACCGGCTCAGCCTGCCGCGGCTGACCAAGATCGTCCTGAACATGGGCGTCGGCAAGGCGCTGCAGGACAAGGAGCGGATCAAGCAGGCGGCGGAGCACCTGGGGGTGATCGCCGGGCAGCGGCCGCAGGTGACCAAGGCCCGGATGGCGGTCAGCGGGTTCCGGCTCCGGGAGGGGAACGAGATCGGCTGCCGGGTGACCTTGCGCGGCAAGCGGATGTACGAGTTCCTGGACCGGCTGATCAACGTCGCCCTGCCGCGGATCCGCGACTTCCGCGGGGTCAACCCGAAGTCGTTCGACGGGAACGGCAACTACAGCATGGGGCTGACCGAGCAGCTGGTGTTCCCCGAGATCGACCCGGACAAGGTGACGTTCACCCAGGGCATGGACATCACCTTCGTGACGACCACGAAGAACGACGACGAGGCCCGCGAACTGCTCCGCGCCTTCGGCATGCCGTTCCGGGACGAGACGAAGTAGTGGACGGTGGAAGGTGGGCAGTGGACAGCCGGCAAGTAGACGGCTTTCTTACTGTCCACTGCCCACCTTCCACCGTCCACGACCCAGGTACGGCCGGCCCCGCGGGACTCCCGAACCGGGCCGGTACGCCACACGAGGAACCGAATGTCCACGACCGCCAAGCTCGCGCGGCACAAGAAGGAGCTGGCCGCCCTCGACGCCCACCGGGCCGAGATGAAGAAGCCGGAGGACCAGCGGGACAAGAGCAAGCTGCTCCGCCCCCGGGACCTCATCCGGATCCGCAACCGGTGCCAGCTGACCGGCCGGTCCCGGGCCGTGTACCGGAAGTTCGGGGTGTGCCGGATCGTGTTCCGGGACATGGCGTCGAACGGCCTCATCCCCGGCGTCCGCAAGGCGTCCTGGTGACCGAACCGCGAAGGGGGACCGCGCCATGATGACCGACCCGATCGCGGACATGCTCACCCGCATCCGGAACGCGAACGAGATCGAGCGGCCGCTGGTCGAGATGCCGGCCACCAAGCTGAAGGTGGCGGTCGCCGAGGTGCTCCTGAAGGAGGGGTTCATCCTCGGGTACCGGACCGGGGCGTACGCCGCCAACGGCGAGACCGGGGCGAAGGAGTTCGGGGAGTCCGCGGACCTCAGCAAGCCGCACGCGGTCCTGCAGGTGTTCCTCAAGTACGGCCCGGACGGCGAGAAGGTGATCCGCCACATCCAGCGGTACTCGAAGCCGGGCCGGCGGGTGTACCAGGGGTACAAGGACGTCCGGCGGGTGCTCGACGGCCTCGGCATCGCCATCCTGTCGACGAGCCGGGGGGTGATGTCCGACCGGGACGCGAAGCGGGAGAAGGTCGGCGGCGAGATCCTCTGCACCGTGTGGTGAGAACTGGGGCCGCGGTCCGGGCGCGGCGCCCGGTGAAGCCCCGAGGAGAACGACGATGTCGCGGATCGGGAAGCAGCCGGTCGCCATCCCGGCCGGGGTGAAGGTGGCGATCGACAAGGGCGTGGTCCGGGTGGAGGGGCCGAAGGGGAAGTTGTCCCAGGCGGTCCACCCGAACATGACGGTCGCGTCGGACGGGAAGCAGGTCACGGTGACCCGCCCGGACGACGACCGGCTGAACCGCGCCCTCCACGGCCTCACCCGGGCGCTGATCAACAACATGGTGGTCGGGGTCACCGCCGGGTACGAGAAGAAGTTGAAGATCGAGGGCGTCGGGTTCCAGGCGGCGGCGAAGGGGAAGGGCGTCGAGCTGACGGTCGGGTTCGCCAACCGGATCGTCCACACCCCGACCCCGGAGTCCGGGGTGACGGTCGAGGTCCCGGACCCGACGACGATCGTGGTGAAGGGCGCCGACAAGCAGAAGGTCGGCCAGTTCGCCGCCGAGGTGCGGGCGAGCCGGAAGCCGGAGCCGTACAAGGGCAAGGGCGTCCGGTACGAGAAGGAAGTCGTCCGCCGCAAGGAAGGGAAGTCGTTCGCGGCGGGCAAGTAGTGTGAGTGCGAGTGCGGGTGTGAGTGGAGGACAGAAGCGGGCCGTTCACTCACCCTGCACGACACTCCGGGGATCGGGTTTTCCCTCACACTCACACCCGCACTCACACTGGTCGAGCGATGAACGCACAGAAGCTGAAGCAGCGGCAGGCGGAGCGGCGGCGGAACCGGGTCCGGAAGGACCTCTACGGCACCCCCGAGAAGCCGCGGCTGAGCGTGTTCCGGAGCAACCTGCACATCTCCGCCCAGCTGATCGACGACCTGAACGGGGTCACCCTGGCGGCGGCGACCAGCTGCGGGAAGAAGTCCGGGCTGAAGCACGGGGCGAACATCCCGGCGGCGGTCGAGGTCGGGAAGCGGCTGGCCGAGGCGGCGAAGGCGAAGGGGATCAGCCGGGCGGCGTTCGACCGCGGCCCGTTCCGGTTCCACGGCCGGCTCGCCGCCCTGGCCCGGGCCGCCACCGACGCCGGGCTGGTGTGCACCGGGCCGGAGGTGGTGAAGCCGAAGGCGGAGGCCGCGCCGGAGGCGCCGGCCAAGGGCAAGGGCGAGAAGAAGGGCGGGGACAAGCCCAAGGGCGAGGGGAAGCCGAAGGGCGAAGGCAAGCCGAAGGACAAGGGCGGCGAGAAGAAGTAACACCGTTTAGCCGCGACGCGAAGCGGAGCGAGGACCAACGATGGCGCGCGAACGACGGGACCGGGGCGACGGCGACTCGCGCGACAACGCGCTGGTCGACTTCGTGGTGAAGATCCGCCGCAGCGCCTGCGTGGTGAAGGGCGGGCGGCGGTTCAGCTTCAACGCCCTGGTGGTGGTCGGGGACCGCCGCGGCCGGGTGTCCTACGGGTACGGGAAGGCGAACGAGGTCCCGCCGTCGGTGGAGAAGGCGATCAAGGAGGGCGAGGGGAACATCCAGCGGACCCGCCGCGTCTCCATGAAGGGGGACACCATCCCGCACCGGGTGATCGGCCGGTACGGGGCGAGCAAGGTGATCATGGTGCCGGCCGGGCCCGGGACCGGGGTGAAGGCCGGGCCGGGCGTCCGCGAGGTGCTCCAGGCCTGCGGGGTCGCCAACATCCTGACCAAGGTGCACGGCAGCACCAACCCGCTGAACCTGGTGAAGGCCACCATCGACGGCCTGCTCCAGCTGCGGACCAAGGAAGAGGTCGTCCGGCTCCGCGGCGTCGCGGTCTGACGGCGGCTGGAGGCGCGGCGTGGCAGACGCTGCTGACGACGCCCAAGCCGCCCCGGTCCCCGACCCGGAGAACGGTCACCCGCCCTGGGTCGTCCCGTTCTGGGTGGTGTTGGCCTTGGCGGCCGCGTTTCTCCTGGGGTTCGGGTGCGGCTTTTCGGTCATGGGGTGGCTCGTCTTTGCCGGCTCCGGCGGGCGGCTGGGGCCGGACTGACGCGGCGGTTCGGATTACCGGTGGGCGGCGCCCACCCTTTTCGAGGCACAACGGTCATGGACCTCACCGCCGTCTCCACCGGGATCGAGAAGCGGAAGCTGAAGCGGCGGGTCGGCCGCGGCATCGGGTCGGGGCACGGGAAGACGTGCGGCCTCGGGATGAAGGGGCAGTACGCCAGCGCCGGGGCCCGGCTGCCGAGCGGGCTGTTCGAGGGCGGCCAGATGCCGCTGTACCGCCGCTGGCCGAAGCGCGGGTTCAGCCACGCCACCTGGGACAAGCACTACGCGATCGTGAACGTCGGCGACCTGGAGGCGTTCGACGCCAACAGCACCGTCGACTTGGCCGCCCTGAAGGCCCGCCGGCTCGTCGTCGGCACCTTCGACGGCGTCCGGATCCTGGGCGAGGGCGAGCTGACCAAGCCGCTGAAGGTCCGGGCCGACCACTTCTCGAAGTCCGCGGCCGAGAAGATCGGCAAGGCCGGCGGGACGACCGAAGAGCTGCCGAAGCCGAAGAAGCCGGTGCGGAACAAGATGGGGTCGCGGAAGAAGGCGATCCAGGCGGCGGCCGCCGCCAAGGCCCCCAAGACCGCGTGACGGGCCGGGTGCCGGCACTCGGCACGGGCCCGTCCCGCTCGGCACTCCCGGCCCCGAAGGATTCGTCATGTCCTGGCGCTCCGCCTCCTTGTTCCTCGGCATCCTGGCCCTGGTCGGCGGGCTGGTCGTGTTCTCGCAGGCGCCCGCGAGCTTCGCGTGGGCCGGGTGGACGCTGGTCGTCGCCGGCGGGATCGCGTTCGTCGTCGGCATCGCCCCGGAGCAGCTGTTCCTGATCTTCCGCATCCCGGAGCTGCGGAAGAAGATCCTGATCACCCTGATGTTCCTGACGGTGTACCGGATCGGGTACTACGTCCCGCTGCCGATGGTCGACCAGGAGAAGCTGGCGGTCAAGATGCAGCAGGCCCAGAGCGGGGCGATCGGGCAGGTGCTCGGGTTCGTGTCCCAGTTCTCCGGCGGGAACCTGAGCACGGCCACCATCTTCTCGATGGGGATCATGCCGTACATCTCGGCGTCCATCATCATCCAGCTGCTCGCGAGCGGGGTGGTGCCGTCGCTGGAGCGGCTGCGGAAGGAGGGCGAGGCCGGGCGGAAGAAGCTGAACGAGATCACCCGGTACCTGACCGTCCCGATCTGCATGATCCAGGGCCTCATCATCGTCCAGTCGGTGATGCGGCCGGAGAGCATGGACGGGATGGGGCTGGCCCCGCAGGGGTACGACAACGGGTTCAACCTGTGGTGGTTCGGGTTCGCGGCGATCGTCACCATGACGGCCGGGACCATCTTCCTGATGTGGATCGGGGAGCAGATCGACGAGTACGGGATCGGGAACGGGATCTCGCTCATCATCATGGCCGGGATCGTGGCCCGGATCCCGGACGCCACCCTGGCCCTGCTCCTGGACAGCGCGTCGGGGGAGGTGAAGAAGTCGGTCCTCACCCTCGGCGGGGCGCCGGGCGAGATCAGCTTCGAGAAGCTCTTGGTGCTGGCCTGCCTGTTCCTGGCGGTGGTGGTCGGGGTGATCGCCATGACCAAGGCGCAGCGGCGGATCCCGACCCAGAGCGCCAAGCACGTCCGCGGCCGGCGGGTGTACGGCGGGACCCGGCAGTTCCTGCCGATGAAGGTGAACGCGGCCGGGGTGATGCCGGTGATCTTCGCCAGCACCCTGCTGATCCTGCCGTGGTTCTTCTTCAACGTGCTGTACAACGTGTCGGACGGGCAGCTGGCGTGGGCCGGGACGCTGTCGAACCTGTTCCAGAACCACCGGTCGTGGCTGTACAACGTGATGTACGTGGCCATGATCTACGTGTTCACCTACTTCTGGGTGGCGATGACGTTCAACCCGAAGGAGATCGCGGACAACCTGAAGGACCACGGGAGCTTCATCCCGGGGTACCGGCCGGGGAAGCGGACGGCCGACTACCTGGAGCGGGTGTTGACCCGGATCACCTACGTCGGGGCGGCGTTCCTGGCGGTCATCGCGATCATCCCGAACATCATCTCCAGCGAGCTGGAGATCCCGCCGCAGGTGGCCAGCTTCTACGGCGGGACCGGGCTGCTGATCGTGATCAGCGTGGCCCTGGACCTGGTGCAGAAGATCAACAGCCACCTCGTCATGCGGAACTACCCCGGGCTGACCGACGGGGACTGACGGTCGGCGGGGCGGGTCCGGCGAACCCGGAGCGTCAGCGACGGGGTGTCACCCCACCCGGGGTGACGTCACCCCGTCGCTGACGCTCCGGGTTCGCCGTTCCGCGGACCGAAACGGCCCCCCCGCCCTTGCTGATCCCCCGGTTCCGGCGGACAATACGGGGGTTGCGACGCGACAACCCGACCCTCCCCGCGGCCGCGGACCCAGGCGGACGGCTCATGCGACTCGTGCTCGTCGGACCCCCGGGCAGCGGCAAGGGCACCCAGGCGGAGCGGCTGGTCGAGCAGTTCGGGCTGACCCAGGTCGGGACCGGGGCGATGCTCCGGGAGGCGATCGCCCGCGGGACCGAGATGGGCCGGCGGGTCGAGCCGCTGTTGCGGGCCGGGCTGCTGGTGGACGACCCGACGGTGAACGACGTGGTGGCCGAGCTGTTCCGCGCCCCGGACCGGCCGGACAGCTTCGTGATGGACGGGTACCCGCGGACGTACTCCCAGGCGATCGCGTTCGACGCCCTGCTCCGCCAGCAGTTCCTGGCGCTCGACGCGGTCGTGAACCTGACCATCTCGGACGACGAGGTGGTGCGGCGGATCAGCGGCCGGCGGTGCTGCCCGAACCCGGAGTGCGGCCAGAGCTACCACGTCGTGGCCCGCCGCCCGAGGGTGGAGGGCAAGTGCGACCGGTGCGGGTCGCCGCTGGTCTTGCGGGACGACGACAAGGAGGAGACGGTCCGCCGCCGGCTCGGGGAGTTCCACAAGAACACCGACGCCCTGGTCGAGCACTACCGCCGGCAGGGGCTGGTCCGGGACGTGTCCGCGACCGACCCGGTGGACGTGACCTTCGCGAACGTGCTGAAGGCCCTGGGGAAGTGAGGCGGGGCCCGCAACCTCCGGTTAGCGACGCTTCGCAGAAGCGTCGGCGATCCGCCGACGCTTCTGCGAAGCGTCGCTAACCGTGCGGGGTATAATTCCGCATTCCGAACTCCGCGTTCCACATTACCCCCCGATGCTCCGCGCCAACACCAACCGCCCGCCGGAACTGAAGTCGCCCCGCGAGCTGGCCATGATGCGGGAGGCCGGGAAGCTGGTCGCCCGGGCGCTGCGCATCTGCCGCGAGATGGCGAAGCCGGGGACGAAGACGATCGAGATCGACCAGGCGGTCGAAGCGTTCTACGCCAAGCACCACGCGGTCCCGCTGTTCAAGGGGTACCCGGGGAAGACGCCGTTCCCGGCGGTCACCTGCCTGAGCGTGAACGAGCAGGTGGTGCACGGCATCCCCGGGCCGCGGGTGCTGAAGGAAGGCGACCTGCTGAAGGTGGACACCGCCTGCCGGCTGAACGGGTGGTGCGCCGACCGGGCGGTGACGCTGCCGATCGGGACGGTGTCGCCGGAGAAGGCCCGGCTGGTGAAGGTCGGCGAGGAGGTGCTGCAGCTGGCGATCGACCTGCTCGGGCGGAAGAAGTGGTGGACGGAGGTGGCCAGCGCGATGCAGCGGCACGTGGAGCAGGCCGGGTTCAGCGTGGTGACGGCGTACGTCGGGCACGGGATCGGGCGGACGATGCACGAGAACCCGCAGGTGCCGAACTACGTGGACAAGGAGACGCGGAAGGGCGACTTCCGGCTGGAGCCGGGGCTGACGCTGGCGGTCGAGCCGATGGTGAACATGCGGCGGGGCGAGGTGGACACGCTGAGCGACAACTGGACGGTGGTGACGCGGGACCGGATGCCGAGCGTGCACGTCGAGCACACCCTGGCGCTGACGCCGCAGGGGGTGCAGGTCATCACCGCCGACGAGGGGGCGTTCGACGACGAACCCGCGGCGGACAAGGCCCAACAACCCGCCGCCGGTTAGCGACGCTTCGGCGAAGCGTCCGAATTCCCGTGCCGGCCTTGTCGGTCGTCCGGGCTTTGCTAAGTTGATGGTTTACCGGGTGACCCGGGACATTCGTGCGACGGGTGGGCCATGAAGGTGCGAGCCAGCGTGCGGCGCATTTGCGACAAGTGCAAGCTGATCAAGCGCAAGGGCGTCGTCCGGATCATCTGCGAAGACCCCCGCCACAAGCAGCGGCAGGGCTAAGAAGGCAGCGGCCGAGACGGCCGCGCTCCAGGACACAAGACCATGCCTCGGATCCAGGGCGTCGACATCCCGCCGGACAAGCCGACCCACATCTCGCTGCGGTACATCCGCGGGCTCGGGCCGACCACGGCCCTGGAGGTGTGCGAGAAGCTGAACATCGACCCGCAGCGGCGGGCGAAGGAGCTGTCCGACGCCGAGGTGGCGCAGATCGCGGTGCTGCTCGACAAGGAGTACCTGGTCGAGGGGCCGCTCCGCCGGACCGAGGGGTCGAACGTCGCCCGGCTGAAGGAGATCAAGTGCTACCGCGGGGAGCGGCACCGGCGGAACCTGCCGGTCCGCGGCCAGCGGAGTAAGACGAACGCCCGCACCCGCAAGGGCCCCCGCAAGACGGTCGCCGGGAAGAAGGGCGTCAAGGACCTCCGCTGACGCGAGTGGGCAGTGGCGAGTGGTCGGTGGGCAGTCCAAGGCTGCGACACCGACCCGCGAGCCGCCCCTCTTTACTGTCCACCACCCACTGACCACTGTCCACCGTCATGGCCAAAGGCAAGAAGAAGAAGGCCCGCCGCAACGTCAGCCGCGGGATCGCCCACGTGCAGAGCACGTTCAACAACACCATCGTCACCATCACCGACACGAACGGCGACACCCTGTGCCACTCGTCCGGCGGGGCGGTCGGGTTCAAGGGCAGCCGGAAGAGTACCCCGTTCGCCGCCCAGCGGGCGGCCGAGGAGTGCGCCGCCAAGGCGTCCAAGTTCGGGGTGAAAGAGATCGAGGTGCGGGTGAAGGGCCCCGGCGCCGGCCGGGAGTCGGCCGTCACCGCCCTGCAGGCCGCCGGGCTGAACGTCAAGGCGATCGAGGACGTCACCCCGCTCCCGCACAACGGCTGCCGCCCGCCGAAGAAGCGGCGCGTCTGACGTGGTAGTGGTCAGTTGTCGGTGGTCAGTGGTCAGTCGAACCCGGGCGACCGGGCGGCCGGCCGCTGACCGCGCTGTCGTTTGTGCGCCACCCGACCCGACCCTGGGGTTCGCCGGGTTCCCCGCCTGACGACTGACGACTGGCGACTGATACCGGCCCGCCCCGCGGTGCCGAACCGACCCCTGGTTCCGAGTCCCGGTGTCCACATGGCCCGCAACGTCGACCCCGTCTGCAGGATGTGCCGGCGGGAGCAGATGAAGTTGTTCCTCAAGGGGGAGCGGTGCTTCAGCCCGAAGTGCCCGATCGACCGGGAGCGGCCGCCGCCCGGGATGCACGGGCTGCGGCGGAGCAAGACGTCCGAGTACGGGCTGCGGCTCCGCGAGAAGCAGAAGCTGAAGCGGTTCTACGGGGTGCTGGAGGCCCAGTTCCGCCGGTACTACGCCCTGGCCACCAAGACCGTCGGGAACACCGGCGAGCAGCTGCTCTCGATTCTCGAGCGGCGGCTGGATAACGTCGTCCACCGCCTCGGCCTGGCCGTCAACCGGAACGCCGCCCGGCAGCTCGTCAACCACGGGCACGTCCTGGTCAACGGCCGGAAGTGCGACATCCCGAGCATGCTGCTGAAGCCGAACGACGTGGTGAAGGTGAAGGCGAAGGAGAACAGCCTGAAGATGGCCCGGGAGGGGCTGCAGAAGAACCTGGTCCGGGTGCCCGACTTCCTGGAGATGACCGGCGGGCCGGAGCAGCCGGAGGGGCGGCTGACCCGGATGCCGAACCGCCAGGACGTGGACGAGCGGATCACCGACATCCGCGAGCAGCTGATCATCGAGATCGCCACGCGGTGACGTCGGGCATTTCTCCCGTGGGCGAGGCACTCCTGCCTCGCCCGACCCGGTGCGTGCGAGGCAGGAGTGCCTCGCCCACGGACGGTCTACCGGCCGCGACCGCCGGGGGTTTGTTTCACGACACGCCGTCTGGCTCGTCCGCCCCGCAGGTCGCGCGGGGCGGGCGGAAAGCCGACGGCAGGGGGGTTCGACCATGCGGGTGCGCTGGCGCGGGCTGGAGCTGCCGAACCGGCTCCACGCGGACCGGACCGGGCTGACCGACACGTACGGGAAGTTCTACGCCGAGCCGTTCGAGCGCGGGTTCGGGATGACGATCGGGAACAGCCTCCGGCGGGTGCTGCTGTCGAGCCTGGAGGGCAGCGCGATCACCCGGGTCAAGATCCAGGGGATCCAGCACGAGATCTCGACCATCACCGGGGTGGTCGAGGACGCCACCGACATCATCCTGAACGTCAAGTCGCTGGTGGTGAAGAACCTGTCCGACCAGCCGAAGGTGATCCGGATCCAGAAGCACGAGGCCGGGCCGGTCCGCGGGGCGGATATCGAGCACGACGAGACGGTCCAGGTGATCAACCCGGAGCACCACCTGGCCACCCTGACCAGCGACGTCCCGTTCGTCGTCGAGATGACCGTCGAGAACGGCCGCGGGTACCGGACGGCGGAGGAGAACGCCGGCCGGGAGCGGGAGATCGGGGTGATCCCGGTGGACTCGAGCTTCTCCCCGGTGGTCCGGGTGAAGTACGACATCGAGGAGACCCGGGTCGGGCAGAAGACGAACTACGACCGGATGGTGATGGAGATCTGGACGAACGGGACGATCGGCCCGCAGATGGCCCTGGTCGAGGCGGCGAAGATCCTGCGGAAGCACCTGAACCCGTTCGTCCAGTACACCGAGCCGGGGCCGGAGGTGCCGCTGGACGAGCCGATCGAGATCGGGTCGGCCCGCCCGGCCGGGGGGGACGTCGGGGACGCCGAGCTGGAGGGCAAGCTGAACATGAGCCTGGCCGAGCTGGAGCTGTCGGTCCGGGCGACGAACTGTCTGGAGACGGAGGGCATCCAGACCGTCCGGGACCTGGTCATGCGGACCCCGGACGAGCTCCTCGAGGTGCGGAACTTCGGGGACACCACCCTCCGCGAGGTGCAGGCCAAGCTCGCCGAGCGCAACCTGTCCCTCGGCATGCGGATCCCCCCCCGCCGGGGGTGAGTCGTGGTCAGCGGGCGGTGGACAGTGGGCAGTCAAGACCACGAACCACCGCCCGGGCGTATCCCCCGCGTCCCTTGGCACGGCGCGGGGTTCTTACCTGACCACTGTCCACTAACCACTACCCACTGGATCAGCCATGCGCCACCGCAAAGCCGGCCGCCACCTGAACCGCACCCCGGACCACCGCCGGGCCCTGTTCCGGAACCTGGCCCGGGCCCTGTTCACCCACGAGTCGATCCGCACCACCGTCCCGAAGGCGAAGGAGCTGCGGCCGTTCGCCGAGCGGCTGATCACCCTGGCCAAGAAGGCGGACGCGGTGGTGAAGGGGGTCGGGCCGGAGAACGAGAAGCTGGACGAGAAGGCCCGGGCGGTGAAGGCCCTGCACTACCGCCGGCAGGCGATGGCCCTGCTCGGCCCGACCCACGGGACCGGGATCTGGGACAAGAAGGACCAGCCGGTCGCCGGGGACACGGTGCTGAAGAAGCTGTTCCGGGACATCGGCCCGCGGTACGCGGACCGGCCGGGCGGGTACACCCGGGTGCTGAAGGAGCACTACCGGCGGCTCGGGGACGCCGGGCCGACGGCGGTGATCGAGCTGTTGAAGGCGGGGGAGAAGAAGGTGCGGGTGAAGGAGCGGCGGCCGGCCGCCGCCCCGGCCCCGCTCGCCCCCGCCCCGGAGCCGGAACCGACCCCGGCGGCCGAGACCCCGCCGGCCACGACCTGACGGCGGCACCTCCCGTTCCGGTGTGACGCGCCCGGGTCCGAGCCCGAGCGCCCGCGAGGGTCCTGCCTCACCCCTCGCGGGCGCTCGGGCTCGGACCCGGGCGCCCCCGTTTTCGGTTGCCCCTCCTTCCCCCGTCGGGTCTAATCGCGGGACGTGATCGGCCGCGCCCGGAGGTGGGGATGAACGCTCGCGCCTGGACGGTGCTGGGGGTCGGGGTGCTCGTCCTGGTCGGCGTCCTGGGGGCGCTGACGGACGGGCTGAAGCGGCGGGGCGGGTTCGGGGCCGGCGGGCCGCGGGACACCCCGGAGCTGCGGGCCGAGCGGGAGGCGAACCGGCGGGAGGCGGCGGTCGCGTTCAACGACCCGGTCGAGCCGTCGGCCGAGGAGGCCGGGGAGTTCGTCCCGGTGCTGGCCCGGTTCAGCGCCGCCGTCCGGGACGAGGACGCCGGCCGGTTGGCCGACCTGTTCGCGCCGGACCGGGTGTTCGACGAGCTGGTCCGGCAGGCCGGCGGCGGGCTGCCGTTCCCGAGCACCGCCGACGCCCGGGCCGGGTTCGAGCGCGGGTTCCGGGCGGGGGCCCGGAACGTGGTGTTCAACCCCCTGCTCCAGTGGGACGCGACCGCCGTCCGGCGGGTCCGGTGGTCGGCCGACCGGTCCGAGGCGGTGGTGGCGGCGGCCCACCGGCGGCGGGTGGAGGCGGCCGGGGGGTCGGTCCTGCTGACGCTCAAGATGCGGTGGTGGCTCGTCCGCCGGGGCGGCGGGTGGCGGGTGTACGACTTCGAGGACCTGGACGGCGGGATCCGGATGACGGCGGTCATGGCCTCGGCGGCCGCCCCCGGGCTGGTGGACCGGCTGCCCCGGCTCCGGGCCGCCCTGGTCGGGATGAAGGACGCCCAGGTGGCCCTCCTCGGGGGCGACCTGGACGCCGCCGACGAGGGCCTGGCCCGGGCCCGGGGCGCCGACCTGCCGGCCCCGATCGACGCCGCCGTCACCACCCTGGAGGCGGTCGCCCGGCTCGGCCGGGGCGACCCGGCCGGCGCCCTGAAGCGGCTCGACCGGGCGGGGGAGCTGAACCCGGACATGCCCGGCCGGCACGCCCTCCGGGCGACCTGCCTGAACCTCACCGGGGACTCCGCCGGGGCCCTGGCCGCCGCCGACCGGTACGTCTCCCTGCTCGGCCCGGACACGGAGGTGGACGTCCAGCGGGGAACCGCCCTGGCCGGGCTGAACCGGATCGAGGAGGCCGCCGCCGCGTTCCGCCGGGCGCTGGACGACGACCCGGACGACAAGGGCGCCCTGAACGGGCTGCGGGCGGCCCTGCCGGCCGGGGACAAGGCCGAGCTGGCCGACCGGTTCGCCAAGGCGCCGGGGGCGGTGAAGACGTTCGGGCCCCTGGTCCTGGCGGCCCGGCAGGACAACGACGAGGACGGGGTGAGGGCGCTGGAGCGGGGGCTGCGGAAGGCCGCCCCGGCGGACGGCCGGGGGGTGGCGGCGGCCGTCCGCCGGCTGGTCCAGGCCGGGGCGTTCGCCGACGCCGCGGCCGAGCTGAAGGCCGGGCTGGCCGCCGTCGGGCCGGACGACCGGGCGGAGGTCCGGAACGCCTACCTGTACGCGATGGCGGCGGCGGACCGGCAGTTGGACGCCTACGCCGCCGTCCCGCCGGCCGACGCCGCCGACGCGTTCCGCACCCTGGCGTCGGGCTTGGAGGACGAGTTCGAGGAGTTCGACCCGGCCGACCCGCCGAGGGAGGCGGCCCGGCTCCGGGAGCTGATCGCGGCCCACCGGAAGCAGGCCCCGAAGGACCCGTGGCTCGGGTTCTACGAGGCCGCCCTGCTCCAGTATGCGCGGGAGTACGAAAAGGCGGAGCGGGCGTTCGCGGCGGCCGAGGCCGCGTACCGGAAGGCGGCTGCCCCGCCGAAGGCCGCGGAGAAGGACTGGGACGCGGACGGGTTCCGGTTCCGCCGGGTCTTGTGCCTGTACCGGGCGAAGCAGGGGCTGAAGGCGTACGCCGAGGTCGGCCCGGCGGCGGACACGTTCGGGCAGCTCGCCAACTCCTACGAGAACGACAACGACGCGGCGGGGCTGAAGGCGCTGGTCGCGGCCCACCGGGAGCGGTCCCCGGACGACCCGGCCCTGGCGTACTGGTCGGCGGCGCTGCTGTACCTGCAGGCGGACTACGGGCCAGCGGCGGACGGGTTCGCCGCGTTCCTGAAATCAGCCGGGGAGAAGGAGCCGCGGCGGTGGTCGGCGACCGACCGGTGCGTCCGCGGGTACCTGCGGGCGGGGAAGGTGCGGCAGGCCCGGGCGGCGCTGGCCGAGTTCGGCGGGGAGTGGGCGGGGCCGGGGCTGCGGGCGGCGGTCGCGCTGGCGGACGGGAAGGAGGCGGAGGCGGAGGCGGTGCTGGCCGAGCTGGCGAAGGGGCCGGGCGGGTTCGGGTGGGTGTACCACGACGAGGACTTCGCCCGGCTGGTCGCCCGGCCGGAGTTCGCGGGGCTGCGGAAGAAGTACCCGGACCCGCGGCCGGGGAAGCCGGCCGGGCCGGTCGGGTGAGTAGAATTCCGGCATGACCGACGAGGACGCACTGCTGGCGGCGATCGCGGCGGCCCCGGCCGAGGACACCCCGCGGCTGGCGTACGCCGACTGGCTGGACGAGCACGACCGGCCGGTGCGGGCGGAGTTCATCCGCCTGCAGGTCGACATCGCCCGGAAGCAGGACGCGCTGACCCGGGCGGAGTTGGACCGGCACGTCGCCCTGTTCGAGCGGCAGCAGGAGTTGTTGGACCACCACCGGGCCGAGCAGCTCGGCCCGCTCGCCGGGCTGCCGGCCGAGGTGAAGGTCGAGTTCGACCGCGGGTTCGTGTCCGAACTCACCTTCGACGCAGACCACTTCGTGGCCCACGCCGATGCCATATCGGCGTTGAAGCCGCTCCCCGGGATCAGGCTTCAGGGCGCCGGGGCACGGCTCGACGAGCTGTCTGACGTTTCCCACCACCTGGAGTTGGTGTCGGCCCTGGAGATGCAAACCCCGCGGGCGGCGGAACCGGTCGCACTCGAGCCGAGTGAGGTGTGGAGCATCTTTGTCGAATGCTGGCCGTGGGACAGGTTGAAGGAGTTGAGCCTGGAGGGTTGTCAGATCGGGGACGACGGGTTGCGCCGCTTGGGTGCCAGTGAGAGCCTGGGGCTCCTCGGCGACCTCGACCTGTCGAACAACGACGTCACCGACGCCGGGGTCGTCCACCTGCTCGACTCCCCGTTCCCGCGGCAGCTGAGGCGGCTGATCCTCGGCGGGAACCCGATCGGCGACCAGGGGGCGATCGAGCTGGCGGACCGGTGGCCGAAGGGGGCCGCCGACAAGCTCGAGTACCTGAACCTGCGGTTCACCAACATCGGCACCCCGGGCCGGCAGGCGCTGCTCGCCCGGTTCGGCGGGCGGATCGACCTGTTCTGACGGGCCGGAGGCCAGGTTCTGGTCTTCACCTCTCCCCGCTGGGGAGAGGTCGGCCGTCAGGCCGGGTGAGGGGCGCCCCGTCGGGAGGAGCCCAGGCCGCGACCCCGCGCCGCCCGGCTCACTCGGCGTCCAGTACGTGGGGCCCCTCACCCGCCGGCTGCGCCGGCGACCTCTCCCCAGCGGGGAGAGGTGAAGAACCGACGCCCTTCGGGGCGTCGCTAACCCGCGGGCGCGTTGACGTTTCCGCCGCGGTGCGTATCACAACCCGTCGTTGCCCCGCCCCCGTCCGCGCGCCACCGACGATGACCCACCCGGCCGGCCAACCCCCGACCCCCGCCCCGCTCGGGTCCTGGTCCCCCGCCGGGCACGACCCCGCCGACCTCCGCGCCGCCCTCGGCGATCTCCACGCCCCTGTCGCCGTCGTCCGCACCGAGCACGGGTTCGCCGCCGCCCGCGGCGGAACCGTCACCCTCGGCCCGGCCGCGGCCGGGTCCGTCTCCGTCGTCGCCCACCTCCCACCGCTCCCCCCCGGCAGCCTGGGCGACCCCCAGTTCGTCCGCGACCACGGGCTGACGTACCCGTACATGACCGGGGCGATGGCGAACGGGATCGGGTCGGTCGAGATCGTCGAGGCGATGGGCCGGGCCGGGATGCTCGGCAGCTTCGGGGCCGCCGGGCTGTCGCTGGAGCGCATCACCCAGGCCCTCGACCGCATCCAAGCGGCCGGCCGCCGGCCGTACGCGGTCAACCTGATCCACAGCCCGAACGAGCCCGCCCACGAGATGGCGACGGCCGACCTGTTCCTGCGGCGCGGGGTCCGGCTGGTCGAGGCGTCCGCGTACCTGGACCTGACGCCGGCGGTCGTCCGGTACCGGGTCGCCGGGCTGACGGAGAACGGGCCGGCGAACCGGGTGATCGCCAAGGTGTCGCGGGTCGAGGTGGCGACGAAGTTCCTCAGCCCGCCGCCGGACCGCATCCTGAAGGAGCTGGTGTCGGCCGGGCACGTCACCGCCGCCCAGGCCGCGGCCGCGGCCAAGTTCCCGGTCGCCGACGACCTGACCGCGGAGGCCGACAGCGGCGGGCACACCGACAACCGCCCGGCGATCACCCTGCTGCCGACGCTGCTCGCGCTGCGCGACCGGCTGCAGCGGCAGTTCAACTACCCGACCGCGCCGCGCGTCGGGTTGGCGGGCGGGATCGCGACGCCGGCGGGCGTGGCGGCGGCGTTCGCGATGGGGGCCGCGTACGTCGTCACCGGGAGCGTGAACCAGGCGTGCGTCGAGTCCGGCAGCTCGCCGGCCGTCCGGAAGATGCTGGCCGAGGCGGGGCAGGCGGACGTGGCGATGGCCCCGGCGGCGGACATGTTCGAGATGGGGGTGAAGGTGCAGGTGCTGAAGCGCGGCACCATGTTCCCGATGCGGGCGGCGAAGCTGTACGAGCTGTACAAAAGTTTCCCGTCGTGGGAGGCGATCCCGGAGGCGGACCGCGTCCAGGTGGAGAAGACGTACTTCAAGGCCACGTTCGCCGCCGTGTGGGACGAGACGAAGGCGTTCTTCGCCCGGCGCGACCCGGCCCAACTGCCGCGGGCGGAGGCCGACCCGCGGCACCGGATGGCGCTGGTGTTCCGCTGGTACCTGGGGCTGTCGAGCCGGTGGGCGAACGCCGGCGAGCCGGGCCGGCAGCTCGACTACCAGGTGTGGTGCGGGCCGGCGATGGGGGCGTTCAACGAGTGGGCCAAGGGGTCGCCGCTGGAGGCCCCGGAGAACCGGACGGTGGTCGGGGTCGCCCACAACCTGCTGTACGGGGCGTGCGCCCTGCTCCGCCGGCAGGCGCTGCGGCAGGCCGGGGTGGAGCTGCCGGACGAGTTCTTCCCGGCCGGGCCGCTGCCGGCGGACGAGGCGGCGCGGCGGCTGGGCTGAACCGGACCGTGTGCGGTCCGGGCCGTCACAGGCCGCCCGGGGTTCACACCCCGGGCTATTGGCTGCCCACCCCTTCGGGGTTCAAGGCGGTTCTTCAGCCCCGAAGGGGCGACCAGGTAATAGCCCGGGGTGTGAACCCCGGGCGGCCCCCGGGGCGTATCGGAGTGACACGTTGGCGACCGAAGACCGGACCGAACCCCTGGCGCTCGTCGGCATCGGGTGCCTGTTCCCGAAGGCCGCCGGGCCGGGGTTCTACTGGGCGAACGTGAAGCACGGGGCGGACTGCGTCGCCGAGGTGCCGCCGACCCACTGGGACCCGGCCGACTACTTCGACGCCGACCCGAAGTCCCCGGACATGACCTACGCCCGCCGCGGCGGGTTCCTGGACGCGGTCGAGTTCGACCCGCTCGAGTTCGGCATCGCCCCGCGCGACCTGGAGGCGACCGACACCACCCAACTCCTCGGGCTGGTCGCCGCCAAGCAGGCGCTGACCGACGCCGGGGTCACGTTCGCCGACGGCGCCGTCGACCGCTCCCGCGTGTCGGTCATCCTCGGCGTCACCGGCACGCTGGAGCTGGTCATCCCGCTCGGGGCGCGGCTCGGGCACCCGCGGTGGAAGAAGGCGATGCGGGCCGCCGGCGTGCCGGACGAGCAGGCCGCCGACGCGGCCGCCCGGATCGCCGACAGCTACGTCCCGTGGCAGGAGAACAGCTTCCCCGGGCTGCTCGGGAACGTGGTCGCCGGGCGGATCGCCAACCGCCTCGACCTGCACGGCACCAACTGCGTCGTCGACGCCGCCTGCGCCAGCTCGCTGTCGGCCGTCCACCTGGCGGCGCTGGAGCTGCAGACCGGGCGGGCGGACGTGGCCGTCACCGGCGGGTGCGACACGTTCAACGACATCTTCATGTACATGTGCTTCTCGAAGACCCCGGCCCTGTCGCCGACCGGGGACGCGAAGCCGTTCGACGCCGACGGGGACGGCACCATCCTGGGCGAGGGCATCGGGGTCGTCGTACTGAAGCGGCTGGCCGACGCCGAGCGGGACGGGGACCGGGTGTACGCGGTGCTCCGCGGGCTCGGGTCCGGGAGCGACGGGAAGGGGACGGCGATCTACGCCCCGAGCGCCGACGGGCAGAAGCGGTGCCTCTTGGCCGCGTACCGCGAGGCCGGCATCACCCCCGACACGGTCGAGTTGGTCGAGGCGCACGGCACCGGCACCCGCGTCGGCGACGCGACCGAGGCGGCCGCGCTGATCGACGTGTACTCGACGGTTAGCGACGCATCGAAGATGCGTCCGCCGCGCCCCTGGGCCGCCGTCGGGTCCGTGAAGTCGCAGGTCGGGCACACCAAGGCGGCGGCCGGGGCGGCGTCGCTCATCAAGGTCGCGCTCGCCCTGCACCACAAGGTGCTGCCGCCGACCATCAAGGTGACTCGCCCGGTCGAGCCGCTCGCCGACCCGGACTCGCCGTTCTACGTCAACACCGCGATGCGGCCGTGGCTGCCGCGGCCCGACCACCCGCGGCGGGCGGCGCTGTCCGCGTTCGGGTTCGGCGGGAGCAACTTCCACGCGGTCCTGGAGGAGCACCGGCCGGGGAAGACGGAGGTCGATTGGGACGGGTCGGTCGAGGTGGTCGCGCTCGGCGCCGACTCGCCGGAGCGACTCGCGGCACAACTGGCCGACGTGCCGACCGACTGGCCGGCGTTCGCCCGGTTCGCGGAGCAGTCCCGGGCGGCGTTCGACGTGTCCGCGGCGTGCCGGCTCTGCTTCGCCGCCCACCGCACCCTCACCGACCTGCCGAAGCTGCTGGCCGGGGCGAAGGCCAAGCTCGCGTCCGACCCGGCCGGCGAGTGGGCGACCGTCGAGGGGGCGTGCTACGGCACCGGTCCGGCGCGGGGGTCGGTCGCGGTGCTGTTCCCCGGGCAGGGGTCGCAGGCGGTCGGCATGCTCCGCGACCTCGCCTGCCTGTTCCCCGAGGTGCTCGGCAGCCTCGCCGCCGCGGACGCCGCCGTCGCCGCCGCGGCCACGGACGAGTCCGACGCCCTGCGGCTGTCCGACCGCATCTACCCGCCGACGAGCTTCGACCCGGGCGCCGCGGCCCGCCGCGACGCCGACCTGCGGCAGACGCAACACGCCCAGCCGGCGCTCGGGGCGGTGAGCTGGGGGGCGTGGCGGGTGCTGGCCGACCGGTTCGGGGTGGAAGCCGCGGCGTTCGCCGGGCACAGCTACGGGGAACTCGTCGCCCTGGCCGCCGCCGGCCGGCTCGCCCCGGCCGACCTGTTCGCGCTGTCGCGGCTCCGCGGCCGGCTGATGGGCGAGCAGCGGCCCGGCGACCCCGGGGCGATGCTCGCGGTGCTCGCGCCGCTGCCGGACGTCGAGCGGGTGCTCGCCGAGGGCAAGTTCGACCTGACCGTGGCGAACCGGAACGGCCCGCGGCAGGCGGTGCTGTCCGGGGCGACGGCCGAGGTCGAGAAGGCGGAGGCGGCGCTGGCCGCGGCGGGGCTGCGGTGCGCCCGGCTGCCGGTCGCGGCCGCGTTCCACAGCCCGCTCGTGGCCGATGCCGCGGCCCCGTTCCGGGCCGGGCTAGAAGGGGTCGCGTTCGCCGCGGGGGCGGCGCCGGTGTACTCGAACACGACCGCCGCCGCGTACCCGGCCGACCCGGCCGCCGCCCGCGACCTGCTCGGCGAACAGTTGGCCCGCCCGGTGGCGTTCGCGGAGCAGGTCCGGGCGATGGCGGACGCCGGGGTGCGGACGTTCCTGGAGGTCGGGCCGGGGGCGGTGCTGACGAAGTTGGTCGAGTCGATCCTCGCCGGGGCGGACGGGGCCGCGGCAATCGCGCTGGACGCCACTGGGGGGCGGCGGCCGGGTGTGCTAGACTTGGGTGCCGCTCTCGCACGGCTCGCCGCCCGCGGACACCGGACCGACCTCGCCGCCTGGGAGCGGGGGAGCCGGTGCCGGCCCGCGCCGGCCGCCCGGCCGGGGCGGACGGTCCCGCTGACCGGGGCCAACCACGTCACCCCGCGGCCGCCCCGCCCGCCGGCCGCGCCCCCGGACCGCCGGGCGGAGGCCAACGGCACGCACCACCCGTCGCCCCCGACCCGGGTCCGCCTGGATCACCCCGTCAAGGCCCCCGCGATGTCCGACCCCGACCCCGGTTCGCTCGCCCGCGCCCTCCAGGCGACGCAGCAGAGCCTGGCCGCGCTCCAGCGGATGCAGGAGCAGACGGCGGCCCTGCACAAGCAGTTCCTCGACGGCCAGGACGCCGCCCACCGGACCCTGCACGCCCTCGTCGAGCAGCAGCAGACCCTGTTGCTCGGGGGCCTCGGCGCGGCCGCCCCGCTCCCGGCACTGCCCCCGGCCCCGGTCGCCGCCCCGGTCGTTCCGCCCCCCCCTGCCCCGGTGCCGGCGGCCCCGCCGCCGGCGCGGGAGGTCGAACTTCCCCCGCCCCCGCCGGCCCCGGCGGACGACCCGGACGTGGGGGCGGCGGTGCTGGCGGTGGTGGCGGAGAAGACCGGGTACGGGGCGGACAGCCTGGGGCTGGACATGGCCCTGGACGCGGACCTGGGGGTGGACTCGATCAAGCGGGTGGAGATCCTGGCGGCGCTGCAGGACCGGCTCCCGGCCGCCCCGGCCGTCCGCCCCGAGCACCTGCCGAACCTGCGCACCCTCCGCGACCTCGCCCACCTACTCGCCGCCCCGCCCGCGGGCCCGGCCGAGCCGCCGCGCCCGCCGGCCGCGCCGGCGTCCGGGAACGGGGTCGGGGCGCGGGAGAACGGGACCGGGGTGCGGGCGGTGGAGGCGGCCGGGGCGGCGGTGCTGGCGGTGGTGGCGGAGAAGACCGGGTACGGGGCGGACAGCCTGGGGCTGGACATGGCCCTGGACGCGGACCTGGGGGTGGACTCGATCAAGCGGGTGGAGATCCTGGCGGCGCTGCAGGACCGGCTCCCGGCCGCCCCGGCCGTCCGCCCCGAGCACCTGCCGAACCTCCGCACCCTCCGCGACCTCGCCCACCTGCTCGCCGCCCGCCCCGACCCCGGCCCGCCCACGGCCAAGATCCCGATCCCGGTCCACCCGTTCGCCCCCGCCGCCCCGGCGGAGGCGCCCGCCCCGGCCGCCGGCTCCGCCGTGCGCCGCCCGCCCGAGGCCCCGCCGGCGGTCGTGATCGACCGGAGCGTCCTCCGGGTGGCGGACCTGGACCCGGCCGGCCCGCGGCCGCGGGTGGCCCTGCCGGCCGGGGCCGAAGTGTGGGTGGTCGGCGGGGCCGACCCGCTGCCCGCGGCGGTGGCCGCGGCGCTGGCCGGCCGCGGGCTGAAGCCGAAGGCGCTCGGCTGGACCGACCCGGCCCCGGACAAGGCCGCCGGGCCGCTCGCCGGGCTGATCCTGGTCGCCCCGCCGGACCCGGCCCCGGACCTCAACCGGCGGGCGTTCGGGTGGGTGAAGGCGGCCGGGCCGCGGCTCCGCCAGGCCGGCCGGGCCGGCGCGGCGGTGCTGGCCACCGTCGCCCGGCTGGACGGGGCGTTCGGGCTAGCCAACCTGTCCGCGGACGCCGACCCGACGGCCGGGGGGTTGGCAGGGCTGGCGAAGACCGCACGGCACGAGTGGCCGGAGGTGGCGTGCAAGGCGCTGGACGTGGACCCCGGGTTCGCCGACGCCGCGGCCGCGGCGGCCGCGGTCGCCGACGAGGTCTTGGCGGTCGGGCCGGCCGAGGTCGGGGTCGCGGCGACCCACCGGTGCACGCCGGAGTTGGCCCGGGCCGCCCGCCGCCCCGGCCCGCCGCCGCTCGACCTCGGGCCGAAGGACGTGGTGCTGGTGACCGGCGGGGCCCGCGGGGTGACGGCCGAGGCCGCGGTCGCCCTGGCCGAGGCGTTCGGCCCGACGCTGGTGCTGACCGGCCGGACCCCCCCGCCCGGCCCCGAGCCGGCGTGGCTGGCCGGGGTGGCCGGGGAGGCGGAGCTGAAGAAGGCGATCGCCGGCCACCTCGGCCCGGGCGCCGCCCCGCGGCAGGTCGGGGAGCAGTACCAGCGGGTGCTCGCCGGTCGGGAGGTCCGCCGCACCCTGGACCGGCTCGCCGGGCACCGGGCCTGGTACGCCCCGGTGGACATCACCGACCGGCTGGCGGTCGCCGACCTGCTCCGGCAGGTGCGGGAGCGGTACGGCCCGGTGACGGCCGTCGTCCACGGGGCCGGGGTGCTGGCCGACCGGCGGGTCGAGGACCTGACCGGGGAGCAGTTCGACCACGTGTACGCGACCAAGGTCGGCGGGCTGCGGAACCTGCTCGACCTGCTCGGCCCGGACGGGCTGAAGGCCCTGGTCCTGTTCAGCTCGACGACGGCCCGGCTCGGGCGGGCCGGGCAGGCCGCCTACGCCTGCGCGAACGAGGTGCTGAACAAGGCGGCCCAGGCCGAGGCCCGCCGCCGGCCGGGGTGCCGGGTGGTGGCGGTGAACTGGGGGCCGTGGGACGGCGGGATGGTCACCCCCGGGCTGCGGCGGGTGTTCGAGGCCGAGGGGGTCGGGCTGATCCCGCCGGCCGACGGGGCCGCCTTCCTGGTCCAGGAACTGACCGCCGCCGGGCGGGCGGTCGAGGTGGTCGCCCTGGCCCGCCCGCCGGGCGCCCCGGGGTCCGGGATCCTGCCGGCCGGGTCGGGGGCCACCCCGCCGCCGGCCGCCACCCCGGCCGCGGCCCCGGACCTGGCCCCGGCGTTCGAGCGGGCGGTGGACGCGGACACCCACCCGGTGCTCAAGGCCCACGTGCTCGACGGCCGGGCGGTGCTGCCCTTGGCCGTCCACCTGGAGTGGCTGGCCCACGCCGCCCTGCACGGCAACCCCGGGCTGGTGTTCCACGGGTTCAACGACCTGCGGGTGACCAGCGCGGTGCAGGTGGACGGGGCCGGCCCGGCCCACCTGCGGGCGCTCGCCGGCCGGGCGGTGAAGCAGGGGAAGACGTTCGTCGTCCCGGTCGAGCTGCGGGGCCGGCGGCGGGACGGGCGGGACGCGGTCCACTCCCGGGCCGAGATCGTGCTGGCCGCGGCGCTGCCGCCGGCCCCGCCGGCCGACCGCCCGCCGGCGGTCTCGGCCGTCGGGTACACGGTCGCGGAGGCGTACCGGGACCGGCTGTTCCACGGCCCGGAGCTGCGCGGGATCGAGGCGGTCGCGGGGGCCTCCTACGACGCGTTCATCGGCACCGCCCGCCCGGCCCCGCCGCCGGCCGAGTGGTTCCGGGCCCCGCTCCGGTCCGGGTGGGTGGCCGACCCGCTGGTGCTCGACGCCAGCTTCCAGATGATGATCCTGTGGACCCAGGCCCGGCACGGGACCGGGTCGCTCCCGTGCTTCGCCGGCCGGTACCGGCAGTACCGCAAGGGGTTCCCGGCCGACCCGACGACGGTGGTGATCCGGGTCCGCCGGGACGACGGGACGTTCGCCCGGGCCGACATCGACTACCTGGACGCCGACGGCCGGGTGGTGGCCCAGATGCAGGACTACGAGTGCGTCATGGAGAAGACGCTGAACCAGGCGTTCCGCAAGAACCAGCTCGTCCGCCGGTGACCGCCCCGGGGTCGGCGCCCGGGGTAGAAACCCCGGGCGATTTCCGGAGACCCCGTTGGGGTCACAAGGCGCTTGGACCCCGAAGGGGTCACCGACAATAGCCCGGGGTTTCTACCCCCGGCGGCACCCCGCATTCAACCCATGCCCGACCGCGTCGCGATCGTCTCCTTCGCCGCCCGGCTGCCCGGGTCCGGGCCGGACCTCGACCGGTTCTGGGCCGACGTCGCGGCCGCCGCCGACTGCTCCCGCGAGGTGCCGGCCGGCCGGTGGGTGCTGCCGCCGGACCGCTGCCTCGACCCCCGCGTCGCCCACCCGGACACGGTGTACTCGGCCCGCGGGTACTACCTCGACCCGTTCGACCCCGACCTCACCGGCCTCGACCTCGACCCGGGATTGGTCGCCGAACTCGACCCGCTGTTCCACCTCGTGCTGGACGTCGGGAGCCGGGCGTGGCGCGGCGCGAAGACCGACGCGGTCGACCGGGCGCGGGTCGGCGTCGTGCTCGGGAACATCTGCCTGCCGACGGACAAGGCGAACGCCCTCTGCCGCGAGGTGCTGGGCGGGGCGGCCGGCCGCACCCACCCGCTGAACCGGTACGTCGCCGGGCTGCCGGCCGGGCTGCTGGCGAAGGGCCTCGGCCTCGGCGGCGGGAGCTTCACCCTCGACGCGGCCTGCGCCTCGTCGCTGTACGCCCTGAAGCTGGCGGCCGACGACCTGCTCGCCGGGCGGCTCGACGCGGTCCTCGCCGGCGGGTGCTCGCGGCCGGACTGCCAGTACACCCAGATGGGGTTCTCGCAGCTGCGGGCGCTGTCGCCGTCCGGCCGGTGCTCGCCGTTCTCCGCCGCGGCCGACGGGCTGATGGTCGGCGAGGGGGCGGGCGTGTTCGTGCTGAAGCGGCTGTCGGACGCGCTGGCCCACGGCGACACGATCCTGGGGGTGATCGCCGGGGTCGGGGTGTCGAACGACCTGCGCGGCAACCTGCTCGCCCCGGCGAAGGAGGGGCAACTGCGGGCGATGCGGGCGGCGTACGCCAAGGCCGGGTGGCGGCCGCAGGACGTGGACCTCGTGGAGTGCCACGCGACCGGCACGCCGGTCGGGGACGCGGTCGAGTTCGACAGCCTGCGCGAGCTGTGGGGCGGGTCCGGGTGGGAGCCGGGCCGCTGCCCGATCGGGTCGGTGAAGTCGACCGTCGGCCACCTGCTGACCGGGGCCGGGGCGGCGGCGGTCGGGAAGGTGCTGCTCGCGATGCGGGCCGGGCTGTTGCCGCCGCAGGCGAACTTCGCCGGCCCGGCCGACGGGCTGCGGTACGCCGGCGGGCCGTTCCGGGTGCTGGCGGAGCCGGAGCCGTGGGGGCGGCGGGCGGGCGGGGGGCCGCGGCGGGCGGCGGTCAGCGGGTTCGGGTTCGGCGGGGTGAACGCCCACTTCCTGATCGAGGAGTGGACCGGGGGACCGGCGGCCGAAACGAGTTACCCCGAGCCGCGGCGGGAGGCGGTGCCGGTCGCGGTGGTGGGGGTCGGGGCGCACTTCGGGCGGTGGGGCGACCTGCGGAAGTTCCAGGAGCACGTCTTCGCCGCCGACCCGGCCGCACCGGCCCCGAAGGCGAACGGCTGGGGGCAAGCCGCGGGGCCGTGCCCGCCGGCGTTCGGGGTCGAGGAGGTGGGCGTCGCGGCGGCCCGGTTCCGCACCCCGCCGAAGGAGGTCGCCGAGACGCTGCCGCAGCAACTGCTGATGCTGAACGTCGCGGCCGCCGCCCTGGACGACTGCCGCGGCGCGGCGGCCGCCGGTGAAGACCCGACGACCGGGGTGTTCGTCGGCCTCGGGCTGGACCCGAACACGACGAACTTCCACCTGCGGTGGAGCGGGGCCGGCGCCAGCCCGCCGCTGACCGCGAACCGGACGATGGGGGCGCTCGGGAGCATCGCCGCGAGCCGGGTGGCGCGGGCGTTCCACTTCGGCGGGCCGAGCCACACGGTCTGTAGCGAGGAAGGCTCGGCGGCGCGGGCGGTCGAACTCGGGGTGCGGGCGCTGCGGGCGGGGGAACTCGACCGCGTCGTGGTCGGCGGGGTGGACCTGGCGTGCGACCCGCGGGCGGTGCTGCCGGGCGGGGTGGCGGTGCCGGGCGAAGGGGCGGCGGCGTTCGTGCTGAAGCGGCTGGCCGACGCGGAGCGGGACGGGGACCGCGTGTACGCGGTGGTGACCGGGGTCGGGGTGGCGGCCGACGCGGCGACCGCGGCGGCGCGGGCCGGGGCGGCGGACGGGGCGGTGCGGTTCGACGCGGCGGCCGACGTCGGCGAGGCCGGGGCGGCGTCGGCGGCCGCGTCGCTGGCGAAGGCGTGCGTGGCGCTGCGGCAGGAGATCTTGCCCCCGAGCGGGGGGCGTGAGCCCCCTGTGGCGCCGGCGCCACAGGGGGCTCACGCCCCCCGCTCGGGAGGCGCCCGGTACTGGCTCCACGACCGCGAGGCCGGGCCGCGGCGGGCGGTGGTGGAGGCGGCCGGCGCCGACGGGACGCACTACGCGATCGCGCTGGAAGAGCACGCGGGGAACGCGGCCGGCGCCGACCCGGAGCGGCGGCAGCCGCTCGGGGCGCGAGCCGAGGCGGTGTTCGCGGTCGACGGCGACTCGCCCGCCGACCTCCTCGCCGGGCTGGATCGGCTGCGGGAGTTCGCGGCGCGGCACCCCGACCGCAACATCGAGGCGGTCGCGCGGGAGTGGTTCCGCACGTCCCCGCCGGCCCCGGACCGCCGACTGGCCGTGGCGCTGGTCGCCCGGTCGGCGGACGAACTGGCCGAGCAGGTCGCGTTCGCGGCCGGCCACCTGCGGGCGAACCCCGACGAGCCGTTGCCCGCGAGCGCGCGACCGGCCGTCCGCGACCGGGTGTTCTACGCCCCGCGGCCGCTCGGCCCGGCGGCCAAGGTCGCGCTCGTCTTCCCCGGGTCCGGGAACCAGTTCGACGGGATGGGCCGCGACCTGTCGGCCCAGTGGCCGGAGGTGCTGCGGCGGCAGCAGGCCGAGAGCGGGCTCTTGCGCGGCCAGTTCGCCCCCGAGCACTTCTGGGACGGGGCCGCCGGCGCCGCCCCGCCGCGCGACCTGATGTTCGGGCAGGTCACGGTCGGCGCGCTGGTGAGTGACATCCTCCTGTCACTCGGGGTGCGGTGCGACGCGATGGTCGGGCTGAGCCTGGGCGAGAGCGCCGGGCTGTTCGGGGTGCGGGCGTGGCGCGGCCGGGACGAGATGTTCCGGCGGATGCAACGCTCCACGCTGTTCGCCTCCGACCTCGCCCCGCCGTACGACGCCGCCCGGGCGCACTTCGGGCAGGCGGTCGATTGGGTGGTCGGGGTGGTCGCGGCCGGCCCGGACGCGGTGCGGGCCGCCCTCCGCCCGGGGCGGCGGGCGTACCTGCTGATCGTCAACACCCCGGGCGAGTGCGTGGTCGGCGGGGCGCGGGCAGACGTGGCGGAGTTAGCGGCCGTGCTCGGCAAACCGATCACCCCGCTGACCGGCGTCACGCTCGCCCACTGCGAGGCCGGGCGGCCGGTCGAGGAACCGTACCGCGAGCTGCACACCCTGCCGGTCACCGCCCCGCCCGGCGTCACCGTCTACAGCGGGGCGTGGGGCCGGGCGTACGAGCCGACCGAGGCGGACTGTGCCGCGTCGATCACCGCCGGGCTGGTCGGGCCGATCGACGTGCCGGCGGTGGTGGAGGCGGCGTACCGGGACGGGGTGCGGGCGTTCGTCGAGGTCGGGCCGGGGAGTTCGTGTACCCGGGTGGTCGGGGCGATCCTCGGCGACCGCCCGCACCTCGCCCGGGCGGCCCACGCGGCCCGGCAGGACGCCGTCTCGCAGGTGCTCCGCCTGGTCGCCCACCTGGCCGCCGAGCGGCTGCCGGTCGACCTCGCCGCGCTGTACGGCGGGGCGTCGCCCTGCGTGGGGCACCGCGAGCCGGCCGCCGCCGGGCGGGATGTGGTGGTCGTGCCGGTGGGGGCGCCGGGGGCGCTCCTGCGAAGCGTCGCTAACCGGGATGGGGCGGCACCCGGTGCGGTTGACACCGCGTTGTCACTCGTCCCGGTGATCGAGGCGGCCGCGAACGTCCGCGTGCTGAACATGCAGGCCCAGGAGGCGTTCCTGCGGGTGAGCCAACGGCTCACCGAGTCGGTCGCCGGGGTGGTCCGGTTCCAAACCCGGCTGCTGGCGGCGGGTGCCACCGTGGGCGAGGCACTCCTGCCTCGCGCCCCCGGCGAGGCAGGAGTGCCTCGCCCACGGGACGGGGTGCCGCGGTCGCTCACGTTCGAGCAGTGCTGCACCTTCGCCGCCGGCCGGATCGCCGACGTGCTCGGGCCGCGGTTCGCCGAGATCGACGCCTTCCCGACCCGCGTCCGCCTCCCCGACGGGCCACTGCAGCTCGTCGACCGCGTCACGCTGATCGAGGGCGAGCCGCTGTCGCTCACCCGCGGCCGGGTGGTCACCGAGCACGCTGTCCGCCCGGACCGCTGGTACCTCGACGCCGGCCGCATCCCGACCGCCATCGCCGTCGAGGCCGGGCAGGCCGACCTGTTCCTGTCCGGGTACCTCGGCATCGACCTCCGGACCCGCGGCCTCGCCGTCTACCGGCTGCTCGACGCCGTCGTCCGGTTCCACCGCGGCCTGCCGGCGGCCGGCGAGGCGGTGGTGTACGACATCCGCATCGACGAGTTCACCCAGCAGGGCGACGCCTGGCTGTTCCGGTTCCGGTTCGACGGCACGGTGGACGGCGAGCCGTTCATCACCATGCGGAACGGGGTGGCCGGGTTCTTCACCGCGGAGGCGCTGGCCGCCGGCAAGGGGATCGTCCAGACCGCCCTCGACAAGAAGCCGATGCCGGGGAAGCGGCCGGCCGACTGGCGCGACCTCGCCCCGCCGCGGCCGTGCTCGCTGTCCGCGGAGCAGGTGACGGCCTTGCGCGCCGGCGACCTCGCCGCCGCGTTCGGCCCGGACTTCGCCGGGCTGCCGCTCCGCGCCCCCGCCACCCTCCCCGGCGGGATGCTCCGGCTCGTCGACCGCGTGCCCGTGATCGACCCGGCCGGCGGGCGGTTCGGCCTCGGGTACGTCCGGGCCGAGTTCGACATCCGCCCGGACGACTGGTTCCTCACCTGCCACTTCGTGGACGACCGGGTGATGCCCGGGACGCTGATGTACGAGTGCTGCCTGCACACCCTGCGGGTGCTTTTGATGCGGCTCGGGTGGGTCGGCGAGGCGGGCGAGGTGGCGTGCGAGCCGGTGCCGGGCGTCGACAGCCGGCTGAAGTGCCGCGGGCAGGTGGTCGAGACGACGCGGACGGTGACGTACGAGGTGACGGTGAAGGAGTTGGGGTACGGCCCGGCGCCGTACTGCCTCGCCGACGCCCTGATGTCCGCGGACGGGAGGCCGATCGTCGAGATCACGAACATGTCGCTGCGGATGTCGGGGCTGACGCGGGACGCGCTGGAGCGGACGTGGCTGAGCGGGGGGCGTCAGCCCCCTGTGCCGCCGGCGGCACAGGGGGCTGACGCCCCCCGCTCGGGGCGGGTCTACGGCTCCGCGTCGATCCTCGCGTTCTCGAACGGCAACCCGTCGGAGGCGTTCGGCCCGCCGTACCGGGTGTTCGACCGGGACCGCGTCATCGCCCGGCTGCCGGGGCCGCCGTTCCAGTTCCTCGACCGGGTCACCCCGACCGCCGGCGAGCCGTTCGTGATGAAGGCCGGGGCGGCGTGCCGCGCCGAGTACGAGGTCCCGGCCGACGCTTGGTACTTCGCCGCCGAGCGGTCCGGGGCGATGCCGTTCGCGGTGCTGCTGGAGGTCGCCCTGCAGCCGTGCGGGTGGCTCGCCGCGTACTGCGGGTCCGCCCTCACCAGCCCGGACGATCTGTCGTTCCGGAACCTCGGCGGGAAGGGGACGCAGTTCCGGCGCGTCACCCCCGACACCGGCACCCTGACGACCGTGGTGAAGCTGACCGGCGTGTCGCACTCGGCCGGGATGGTCATCCAGCACTACGACATGCAGGTCCGCGACCGGGCCGGGCCGGTGTACGCCGGGACGACGTACTTCGGGTTCTTCACCAAGGCCGCGCTCCGCGACCAGGTCGGCATCCGGGACGCGCCGGTGCCGTGGCCGACGCCCGCCGAGGTGGCCCGCGCCGAGACAGCCGTCCTGCCTCACGACGCCCCGTTCCCGGCCCCGATGCTGCGGATGGTCGACCGCGTCACGTACGTCCCAGACGGCGGGCGGGCCGGCCTCGGGCTGGTCGTCGGGACGATCGCCGTCGACCCGGACTTCTGGTTCTTCAAGGCCCACTTCCACCAGGACCCGGTGTGGCCCGGGTCGCTCGGGCTGGAGTCGTTCCTGCAGCTGCTGAAGTACGCGGCGTGGCGGCGGTGGGGGACGGCCCCGGCCGTCGCCCTCGGCCGCCCGCACGCCTGGACGTACCGCGGGCAGGTGCTCCCGGCCGACCGGGAGGTGACCGTGGTGCTGGAGGTGACCGCCGCGGACGACGCGGCCCGCCGGCTGACCGCCGCCGGGTTCCTGACTGTGGACGGCCGGGTCATCTACCAAATGACGGACTTCGCCCTAGACTAGCAGTCGCCCCGGGCCGGACTCCGGGGCCGGCCTTTCGCCCGACTCGCGCGTGCGCATGAAGTACACCCAGGTCCACATCGAGGCGATCGGGTACGAGCTGCCGCCGGTCGTCGTGTCGACGGCCGAGCTGGAGTCGCGCCTGTCGCCGGTGTACCAGGCCCTCCGGATGAGCCCGGGGCAGCTGGAGCTGTTGACCGGGATCAACGAGCGGCGGTGGTGGGAGCCGGGGTACCCGCTGTCGCTGGGGGCGGCGGCGGCCGGGAAGAAGGCGCTGGCCGCGGCCGGGCTGGGCGGGGCGGACCTGGACGTCCTGATCTACGCCGGGGTGTGCCGGGAGGCGTTCGAGCCGGCGACCGCGTGCGCCGTCGCCCACGAGCTGGGGGTCGGGCCGGACGCGGCGGTGTACGACCTGTCGAACGCCTGCCTCGGGGTGCTGAACGGGATCGTGGACGTGGCCAACCGGATCGAGCTGGGGCAGGCCCGGGCCGGGCTGGTGGTGTCGGCCGAGACGGCCCGGGAGATCAACGAGAACGTGATCGACCGGATGGTGTCGACCAAGTCGGTGGAGCTGTTCCGGGAGTCGGTGGCGACGCTGACCGGCGGGTCCGGGGCGGTGGCGGTGCTGGTGGTGGGCGAGGAGCTGTCCCGGGAGAAGCGGCGGCGGGTGGTCGGCGGGGTGACCCAGAACGCCCCGGAGTACCACGCCCTGTGCCGGTGGGGGATGCGGTCGCTGCTGCCGGCCACCGTCCACACGGTCGAGAAGGTGTTCGGGCAGCACGCCGGGGCGCTGGTCCAGCGGAGCATCGACCTGGGGCTGCGGCACGTGATGGTGCCGTTCATGGAGACCCGGGCGGGCGAGGTGCTGAAGTACGGGGTGGACCTCGGGCTGCGGACCTGGAAGAAGTTCCTCGGCCGGCTCGGGTGGGCGGCGGACCAGCTGGACAAGGTGATCTGCCACCAGGTCGGGGCCGGGCACCGGGACGCCATGCTCAAGGCGTTCGGCATCCCGCCGGAGAAGGAGTTCAGCACGTTCGAGTTCCTCGGGAACATCGGGACGGTGTCGCTCCCCTTGACCGCCGCCCTGGCCGAGGAGCGGGAGTTCCTCCGCCCCGGCGACCGGGTCGGGCTGCTCGGGATCGGTAGCGGACTGAACTGCCTGATGCTCGGCGTCGAATGGTGAGCCCGCTGTACCCGTTCGCCCCGCACACCCTCCTGCGGCCGGCCGGCCGGCTGAGCTACCTCGACGAGGGGTCCGGCGACCCGGTCGTGATGCTCCACGGCAACCCGACCTGGAGCTTCCTCTACCGCAACCTCGTCCTCGGCCTCCGCGACGCCTACCGCTGCGTCGTCCCGGACCACATCGGGTGCGGGCTGTCGGACAAGCCGCCGCAAACGCTCTACGACTACTCGCTGAAGTCCCGGGTGGACGACCTCGAAGCCCTCCTCGACCACCTCGGGCTGCGCGAGAACCTGACCCTCGTGCTGCACGACTGGGGCGGGATGATCGGGATGGCGTTCGCGGCCCGCCACCCGGAGCGGGTCAAGCGGATCGTCGCGACGAACACCGCCGCGTTCCCGCTGCCGAAAGCGAAGCGGCTGCCGTGGTCGCTGTGGCTCGGCCGGAACACCCGCCTGGGGGCGTGGCTGATCCTGAAGCGGAACGCCTTCTGCCGGGCCGCGGCGAGGTGGTGCGTCACCCGCAAGCCGCTGCCGCCGGACGTGCGGGACATGTACCTGCGGCCGTACGACACCCCCGAGCACCGCGTCGCGGTGCTCAAGTTCGTGCAGACCATCCCGCTGAAGGAGTCGGACCCGGGGTACGACATCGTCCGCGACACCGCGTTGTCACTGCCGAAGTTCGCCGGGGTGCCGGCGCTCTTGCTGTGGGGGCTGCGGGACTTCGTGTTCGACCGCCACTTCCTCGCCGAGTGGCAACGGCACCTCCCGCACGCCGAGGCGCACACCTGGCCGGACTGCGGGCACTACCTGCTGGAAGACGCGCCCGACGAGGTGGTGCCGCGGGTGCGGGAGTTCCTGGCGAGGCACCCGATCTGAGTTGGTGGGGCAGGCATTCCTGCCTGCCTTCGCAGGATCGTGGCAGGCAGGAATGCCTGCCCCACCAGAAGAGAGAATGCCCCCTTCCCCGCTGAACGTCGCGGCCCACCTGGCCCGGATGGCGGCCGACCACCCGGCCCGCCCGGCCGTCCACGTCCCGCGCCGCGGCGTCAGGCCCGACGGCCCGTCCGAACACCTCACCCTCACCTTCGCCGACCTGAACGCCGACGCCGACGCGGTCGCCCACGGCCTCGCCGCCGCCGGCATCGGCCGCGGCGTCCGCACCGCCCTGATGGTCCCGCCGTCGGCCGACTTCTTCGCCCTCACGTTCGCCCTGTTCAAGGTCGGGGCGGTGCCGGTCCTGGTCGACCCCGGGATGGGCGTGCGGAACCTCGGGCGGTGCCTCGCCGAGGCCGAGCCGGTCGGGTTCGTCGGCGTCCCGAAAGCCCACCTCGCCCGCCGGCTGCTCGGGTGGGCGAAGCGGACGGTCCGCGCCACGGTGAACGTCGGCCGGGGCCGGTTCTTCTGCCGCCACGCGCTGGCCGAGCTGCGCGAGACGGGCCGCGGCCGCGGGCCGTACCCGGTCCCGGACGTGGCGGCGGACGAGCCGGCGGCGGTCCTGTTCACGAGCGGCAGCACCGGCCCGGCAAAGGGGGCGGAGTACACCCACGGGAACTTCGCGGCGCAGGTCGGGGCGCTGAAGGCGACCTACCGGATCGAGCCGGGTGAGGTCGACCTGTGCACCTTCCCGCTGTTCGCCCTGTTCGGCCCGGCCCTCGGGATGACGTGCGTCGTCCCGGACATGGACGCCACCCGCCCGGCCCGCATCGACCCGCGCAAGGCGGCCGCCCAGGTCCGGCAGTTCGGGGTCACCAACCTGTTCGGCTCCCCGGCGGTGGTCCGCCGGCTCGGCGAACTCTCCGACCCGCTCCCGACGCTCCGCCGCGTCATCTCCGCCGGCGCCCCGGCGTCCGCCGCCGCGGTCGAGCGGCTCGCCAAGCTCCTGCCCGCGTCGGCCGAGGTGTTCACCCCGTACGGGGCGACGGAGGCGCTGCCGGTGGCGAACGTCGGCAGCCGGGAGATTCTGGGGGAGACGCGGCACCTGACGGAACAGGGCAAGGGGGTCTGCGTGGGCCGGCCGGTGCCGGGGGTGGAGGTGCGGATTATCCGCATCTCGGACGGGCCGATCCCGGAGTGGGACGATACGCTGCGGGTGCCGGCCGGCGAGGTGGGGGAGGTGGTGGTCGGCGGGGCGGTAGTGACCCGGCGGTACGTGAGCCGCCCGGAGGCGACCGCCCTGGCGAAGATCCGCGACGGGCGGACCGGCGAGGTGCTGCACCGGATGGGCGACGTGGGTTACCTGGACGACCACGGCCGGCTGTGGTTCTGCGGGCGGAAGGCGCACCGGGTCGCGACCCCGCACGGGACACTGTTCACCGACATGGTCGAGCCGGTCTTCAACGCCGTCCCGGGGGTGGCCCGGACCGCCCTCGTCGGGGTGACCCGGGACGAGGTGACGCACCCGGTGCTGTGCGTGGAGCCGGGCGGGGCGGCCGGGCGGGCGGTCGTCGCGGACCTCCGGCGGGCGGCCGCCCAGCACGACCACACCCGCCGGGTCGGCACCTTCCTCCTCCACCCCGGGCCGTTCCCCGTGGACGTGCGGCACAACTCGAAGATCGCGCGCGAGAAGTTGGCGGGGTGGGCGGACAAGAGGCTGGGCCGGCGGTGGCGGCCGGCGGCCGCGGCGGAGGCGGCCCGATGAGGGCACTGGTCACCGGCGGCGGGGGGTTCCTCGGCGGGGCGGTGGTCCGGCTGCTCCGGCAGCGCGGGGACGTGGTCCGGTCGTTCACCCGGTCGGCGTACCCGTGGCTGGACGAGGTCGGGGTCGAGCAGTGCCTCGGCGACCTCGCCGACCCGGCCGCAGTCGAGAAGGCGGCGGCCGGGTGCGACGTCGTGTTCCACGTCGCGGCGAAGGCCGGGGTGTGGGGCCGCCGGGCCGACTTCGTCGCCACCAACGTGACCGGGACGGAGAACGTGATCGCCGCGTGCCGGAAGCACGGCGTCCGCAAGCTCGTGTACACCTCGACGCCCAGCGTGGTCCACGCCCGGGCCGACATCGAGGGCGGGGACGAGTCGCTGCCCTACCCCGACCACTTCGACGCCGACTACCCGGAGACGAAGGCGACCGCCGAGCGGGCGGTGGTGGCGGCGAACGGCCCGGACCTGGCCACGGTGTCGCTCCGCCCGCACCTGATCTTCGGCCCCGGCGACCCGCACCTGATCCCGCGGGTGGTGGCCGCCGCCCGGAAGGGCCGGCTCCGCCGGATCGGCACCCGCCCGGTGATGGTCGACGTGACGTACGTCGACAACGCGGCCGAGGCGCACCTGAGCGCCGCCGACCGGCTGGCGGTCGGGTCGGCGTGCGCGGGCAAGAACTACTTCATCTCGAACGGCGAGCCGGTCGAGTTGTGGGGGTTCATCGACCGGGTGCTGGCCGAGGCGGGGGCCCCGCCGGTGACCCGGACGGTCGGCGCGTGGAAGGCCCGGCTCGCCGGCCGGCTGTTCGAGTGGCTGTACCGGGCGTTGCGGCTGAGCGGGGAGCCGCCGATGACGCGGTTCGTGGCGGTGCAGATGTCCACGTCCCACTGGTACGACATCTCGGCCGCGCGCCGCGACCTGGGGTACGAGCCGAAGGTGACGGTGGAAGAGGGGCTGCGGCGGCTCGGGGAGCGGCTGCGGGCGTAGGGTTACCTCCCGTGGGCGAGGCACTCCTGCCGCGTCGGAGTTGGTGCGAGGCAGGAGTGCCTCGCCCACGGAAACCGGATCAGTCGGTCACCGGCTCCAGCACCAGCAACTTCACCCCGACGACGTAGTCCTTCACCCGCGCCCGGTACTCGGCCATGTGCGGGGCCGTGGTGTGGGCGTACAGCGCCTCCACGCCCGCCCACTTCTCCACGACCGTGACCACGTCCGGCCGCGGCGGGTCCTGCACCGCGAGCGTCGTCGGCACGTCGACCGTCGCTTGGTACTCGACGCACCCGTCCTCCCCGCGGACCAGCGGGGTGAGCCACCGGAACACGTCCAGGAACGCGGCCCGGGTGCCCGGGTTCAGGGTGATCGTGGCGACGACGTGGATCATCTCGGGTACCTCCGCCCCGAGTGTACCGCCGCCCGGCCGCGCGTCCAGCGGGCCGGGCGGGAGAAGTCGGATTCAGTAGGTACTGGGACCCGTCGGCACGAACCCGGGCGGCGGGAACTCGGTCGGCACGACGTCGGGCGGCGGGAGCGGGTCGCCCGGCCTCACGGCCGGCGGGCGGAGCCCGCCGAAGGGCGGGGCCGGCGCGGTCGGGACCGCCTCCGGCACGGGCACGCCCTCGGGCACGACGGGTGGCGGGCCGTAGCCGCCGGGGGCGGCCGGCCCGGGCAGGACGACGAGCAGCACGTCGTCCTTGAACAGGGCCAGCTCGCGCGGGTTCGGGAGCTTCCCGTCGAACGCCACCAGGGCGTGCACGTCCGCCTTCAGCTTCTCCTTCCACGCCTTCGGCGGGAGCCGGTTCCCCTTCATGTCGAACACGGTGACGTCGGCCGCGTCGTGGGTGACCGCCTGCGGCCCGGACCGCCGCTCGTAGCTGGTGACCGGCTGGCCGCCGGCGACCCGCGTCACCGGCTGGAAGTGGAACCCGCGCTGGCGGACGACCAGCTTGCCGTCCTCGACCCGGACGACCGCCTGCGCCGGGAACGCGGGGTACGGCACGTCGTCGTCCTCGATCCCCTTCGCGGCGACCTTCTCGGCCTTCCCCGGGGGCGGGGCGTCGGCGGGGACCGGGACGTAGGAGTAGGTGCGCCCGACGGCCGGCGGGGCGGCCTTCAGCGGGACGTCCTTCGGCGGGTCGAGCCGCGCGGGGGCCGGCCCCTGGGCCAGGCCGTACGCCCCGAGGCCGGCCAGGCCGAGGGCCGCGGCGGCCCCGAGGGCGAGTCGCAGGCGGGTCGCGAGCATGGTCTTCAGTACTCCGTCGGCGAGGAGGGAAACGGACGCGGGCACCGCGCCCGCCGGGACCGCCCCGGCGGCCGCGGCCCGGGCCACCCGGGCGGTGAGGACGGCCAGCCCGCGGGGGACGGCGGTGGCGGCCGCGCCCGGCCCGAGGGCGGCGGCGACCGCCGGGGCGGTGGCCGTCACCCCGCGGCGGGTGAGCCGGTCGGCCAGCACCTTGCGGGCGTGGGCCAGCCGGCTGGACAGCGTCCCCTCGGGGACCCCCAAAACGGCGGCCGCGGCCGCCCGGGACGCACCCTCGAGGTCGCACAGGACGACCGCCGCCCGGTACTTGTCCGGCAGCCGGGCGAGCTCCTCGTCGACCACCCGGCGGAGGTCAGCGGTGTCGTCCGGCTCGGGCCGGGCGGCGGGTTCGGGCGCGGCCGGCACGGTTCGCTCCTCGACCCGGCGGCGGGCGGCCCGGGCCTCCCGGGCGGTCCGGTACGCCACCCCGTACAGCCAGTTCGCCAGCCGGTCCGGGCGGCGGAGGTGCCCGGCCCGGCGGGCGAGGACCACGAACGCGGCCTGGAACGCGTCCTCCGCGTCGTGGGCGTGCCCGGTCACCCGCCGGCACACCCCGAGGACCATCGGCCCGTGCCGGCGGACGAGTTCGGCGAACGCGTCCCCGTCCCGGGTCGCGGCGAACCGGGCGACGAGGTCGCGGTCCGGGACGTCCCCGGGCCCGACGGCGAGGCGGAGCAGCAGGCGGGCGGGGTCCGACGGCATCATGCACTCCGGACGCGCTTCCGACAGGTACTGGGGGGAAAGGCCGCGGCGCGTCGGTCGGCCGGCGAAAAATCCCCGTCACCCGGGGCGGGCGGCGGCCCGGTTCAGGAGCAGGATCAGCGCCCCGCCGACCGCGATGCCCGGCCCCTCGCCGAGCGCCCACGGGGTCGGCATCCCGGCGGAGAGGTCGGTCGCGAGGACGGCCGCCCCGAGGAGCAGGTGGAGGACGCCGACGAGTCGGACGAGCGGCCGGTACCGGGGGAGGTCGAACGACAGGGCGAAGACGACGGCCCCGTGGACGGCGTACAGGGCCGACAGGCTGCGGGCCATGTACTCGACGATCGGCCCCTCGGGCAGCGTGCCGAGGCCGAGGACGCGGCGGTGGACCTGGTCCATCCACGGGACGGGGAAGAAGACGAACGGGACGGCGAGCAGCTCGACCCCGCCGACGGCGCGGAGGAGCCACTTCAGCACGGCGTCGGCGGCGCGGGGGCTCACCCCGGCAGGATACCCGGCGGTCAGTCCCCGGCCACCGTCGGCCGCCCCCGGCGGGCGTCACTCCAGCCGGTTCCGCTCGATCAGCCGGACGAGCGCCGCCTTCGTCTCGGCGTGCAGCCCGGCCTTCAGCGCGTCGTACACGGCCTGGGCCTCCGTCTCGCACACCTCCACCAGGTTCCCGGGCGACGCCGGGAACACCTCGTTGATCTCGATCACCACGTCCTCGGCCTTCGGGCCGGCCTTGTGCACTTCCAGCCGCATGGGTGCCTCCGGTACGGGTCGCGGGCACCGCATCATCCCAGACCCCGGCCGCCGGTCAACCGCTTGCCCGCGGTTTGCGGCGGCCGTACAGTCTGCGGTAATCCGCGCCCCAGCACCTCCGGGGGCTTACGCCCCCGGCTCGCCACCCTTCGGAGACTCTCCCGTGGGCTTCAAGCAGACCGACGCGCACCGCAGCGGCAAGGGCAGCTACCACCAGATCGGCCTGGTCCGCGGGCAGTTCGGCGGGGTCGACTTCCCGAAGTGGCTGAAGTTCGTCCAGGAGGCCGGGTTCGACGGGTACGAGGAGGCCACCTGGGAGGGCCAGTTCGACCTCCGCCAGGCCGACACCGACGCCGGGGCCGCCGCGTTCGCCAAGCAGCGGTACGAGACGGCCAAGGCCCACGGGCTGGAGATCTTCACCCTCGCCACCCACCTGCAGGGGCAGGTGCTCGGCGACGAGCCGAGCGCCAAGACGCTCAACTTCTGCCGCCCCGGCGAGGCCCGGGCGGCGTACAAGGCGTGGCGCGCCGCCGGCAACGCCCCGCCCCGGACCGACCCGTACTACGTCCCGCCGGAGGTCGGCAAGCTGATCCACGGGGAGGCCCGGAAGGACCTGCTGGCGTGCGTCCGGGTCGCCGGCCACCTGTCGAAGCTGCAGAACCGCAAGGTCGCCCTGCCGGGGTTCGTCGGCAGCCCGGCGAACTGCTGGAGCCACTGGTTCCTGTTCCCGCCGCTGCCGGGGAACATCGAGGGGTACGACCTGCCGGACGTCCGGCAGGTGTCGCTGGAGCTGCTGGTGGAGCGGTTCGCCCCGGTGTGGGACGAGTGCAAGAGGTACGGGGTGACGTTCGACCTGGAGTGCCACCCGAGCGAGCGGGCGATGGGGGACCTGGAGTCGGCGGCCGACTACATCAACCACATGTGCAAGGCGGGGTACGAGGGGGTGGTCGGGTTCAACCTGGACGGCAGCCACATGGAGTGGCAGAACGTGTCGGTGATCCAGTTCATCCGGGAGTTCGCCCCGTTCATCCACTGCGCCCACGTGAAGGGGGTGCAGGTGGAGCGGGAGCACTGCCGGGGCGGGCGGCTCGGCGGGCACCGGGGGATGGGGCACTGGACGAACGGGTGGAAGTTCGTGACCGCGGGGACGATGCGGGACGCGAACTCGCTGGAGGAGATCTTCATCGAGCTGAACCGGGTCGGGTTCGACGGGGCGGTGTCGATCGAGTGGGAGGACAACGACGCGGACCAGTTCGCCGGGGCGCGGGCGGCGCTGGCGAACTGCCGGCGGGCGGACCAGCCGCCGAGCGGACTGAAGCACGACGAGGCGCTGAAGGGGTGAGGCGTGGTACAATCCGGGTGGGCGGGATCGGCTCCCCGCCCGGGGGCAGGGGCAACGAGGTGGTTCATGCCGACGCCGACGGACGAGCAGTTGCGGGAGTACGCCGCGAAGTTGCCGGCGATCTACCGGGACATCCTCCGGGCGTTCCCGGCGGTCGCCCCGGACCGGCGAGACGGCGACGGGTTATCCGGGCCGACGTTCGAGGACTACGTCACCGAACTCGGCGCGGGCCACCGCCTGGGCGATGTCATGGACGGCTTGCGGCGGCTCGTGGATAACGGGTTTCTCGAGTACACCCCGGTGGCCGCCTTCTACTCCCCGACTCCGCTGGGGGAGCGACTGGTCGCCGCGGTCACCGGCCACAAGCCGGCGCCGCGCGGCATCCCGGACCTGCCGGTCCCGACGTGGGGGTGATCCGCCGTGTTCTGGCAGATCGCCTCGTTCCCACGGTGCGAGTACCACGCCTTCCTGTCGCACTGCCAGGAGGACCGGGACGCGCTCGTCCGCCCGGTGTACGACCGCCTGACGGCCGCGGGGGTCGCCCCATGGCTCGACCAGGAAGATTACTGGTACGGGCGGGACTCCCGGGCCGCCCTCCGGGACGGCATTCTCCGGTCGCGGCACGTCGTCTTCTTCGTGACCGGGGAGATGCTCGAGAGCGCCCGCGGGTGGTGCGTCTTCGAGCTGGCACTGACAGAGACGGCTGAGTTGAACTTCCGGACCGCCGGCGGGCAGTTCGCCCACCTGTTCCTGCCGCTGTACCTGGTCCCGCAAGCCGACCCCCGGCTGCCGCGGACCGTGTGGCAGGTGGTGCGGGACCGCGGCCGCTTTCACGACCCGAAGACCGACGGCGACCCGGTCGGCTGGTGTGAGCGGGAGGTCCGAGAGTTCCTCCTGCGGGAGCAGCGGCTCGCCCGCGAGATGGCGGCGGCGGCGACTCAGGACCCGCGGTTCGCCAAGCGGCTGAAGGACGTGCCCGGGCTGTTCGACCGGGTCACCAGGTTCCACCCGCGGCGACTGGCCGCGGGGCCGCCCGTCCCGGGAGACCGCCCGTGACCCGCCCCGCCGTCCTCGCCGCCCTGCTCTCCGCCGCACCGGCCGCCGCCCACGACTACTGGCTCGTCCCCGACACCTTCACCCCCAAGCCCGGGACCGCCGTCCCGGTACGCCTGTACGTCGGCGAGGCGTTCAAGCCCGAGCAGGAGATCGCCTACCAGCCGAAGCGGACGGCCAAGCTCGAACTCCACGCCGGCAAGCAACTCACCGCCGACTTCCCCGGCCTCAAGGACGGGGCGAAGCCGGCGTTCGCCTTCGCCGCCCCGAAGGCCGGCACCGCCGTCCTCCGCGTCGACCGCGACTGGGCCGGCCTCACCATGAAGCCGGACAAGTTCGCCGCGTACCTGAAGGAAGAGGGGTTCGACCACGTGCTCAAGGCCCGCGCCGCGGCCGGCGAGGCCGGCGCCGACGGCCGGGAGCGGTACCGCCGGTACCTCAAGACGGTCGTGCAGGTTGGCCCGGACGGCGACGACACCCCGACCCGGCCGCTCGGCCAGCGGTTCGAGATCACCCCGGCGAAGAACCCGTTCGCGCTCAAAGCCGGCGACGAGTTGCCGGTGACCGTGACGTTCGACGGCAAGCCGCTCGCCGGGGCGAGGGTGGCCGCCTGGCACCGGGACGGCGACCAGCTCACCGCCGCGACCGCGACCACCGCGGCCGACGGCACCGCGGCGCTGAAGCTGACGAGGAGCGGCCCGTGGGTGGTGCGGGCCGTCCACATGCGGCGGGTCGCGGAGAAGAACCCCGACCCGCCGGCCGACTGGGAGAGCTTCTGGGCGGCGGTCACGTTCGCGGTCCCGTGACGCCCCGCCTCACGGCTTCTTCGCCTTGTCCAATTCCGCCTCCAGGAACGACTTCGCCTCCGCGAACGCGGCCGCCCCCTTCACCCGGAACAGGTCGTGCTCCGGCGAGTCCTCCGGCGGCATGTCCGCGTCCGTCGCCACCCGCTTCAGCAGCCCGGCCAGCACCTCCTGCTTCCGCTTCTTGTCGGCCGCCGCCCGCACCCACGCCGCCCGCCCGACCGGGTCGAGCGGGTCGAACGCCAGCGCCGGGATCGGCTCGAACAGCCGCGGCTGGCCGCCGCCCCGGACGTCGTGGCACCGCAGGCAGGCGCTGGTCGGGACCACCGCCGCCTCCGCCTCCCCCGCCGCCTGCGGGTCGTACCGCGGGCCGCTCGCGTACTCCCGCCGGTCCGGGGCGAACCCGCCGGCGGCCGGGTGCGCCGCCGCCAGGTGGGCGCCCAGCCCGGCGACGAACCGGTCCTTGAACTCGTCCCGCTCCGGGAGCGGGCCGCCGGCGACCACGGCGGCGAACTCCGGCCCCTCGAACACCGCCCGGGCCAGGGTCGCGGCCGTCACCTTCGTGTTGTCCACCCGCCGGGCCGCGGCCGCCAGGGCGTCGGCGAAGAACCGCCGGTCGCCCTCGGTCAGCCCGACCGCCCCGGCCAGCATCACCGGGTTCACCATCGCGGCCGGCCGGGGCGAGGACACCGGGGCCGGCTGGACGAACGCCCGCGGGTTGCTCGGCTGGGCCGCGCTCGGGATCCCGACCCGCCCCAGCCCCCGGGCCGTGTCCAGCCCGACCGCCTGCGCCAGCTGCGGCCGCAGGTTCGCGACCGCGGCCTCGTTCTTGGCGACCACGGCCGCCAGCTTGCTGGCGTACGCCTGCTCCTCCGCCGGGTTGGCGAAGTTCGACGGCGGCTGCGGGAGCGGCTCGATCACCTGCAACTTCGCCCACCACGCGTTGGCGCTCGGGGGGATCATGTTCCGGTCCCCCAAGATGCCCGACGGGGTGGCCTTCGCCAGGGCCGCCCAGTCCGCCCGGAACCGGTTGTACGAGTCGTCGTTCCCCCAGGCGGCGGTGGCCGCGGTGGCCGCCGACTTGGCCGGGTCGAGGTCCCCCGGGTCGGTGACCGCGACCAGCATCCCGACGAACGCCTTCCGGCCGCCGACCGGTTCATCAGCCGGAACGTCTCCCGGTTCAGCCGCAGGACCGTCCCGAGCCGGACCCCGGCGTCGACCGCCGCCGCGGCGGGCGCGGCCAGGGCCAGCCCGTCGACCCGGTCCCGCACCCCGGCGCCCGCCCCGGGCGGCAGCACCTCCGCCACCTTCAGGGCGCCGGACACGAGGAACCGCAGCCCGCCGTGGTGGGTGGTGTTCGACCACGGGGCGGCCCCGAGGATCGGCCCCTTGTTCTTGTGGCAGCTGAAGCACCGCCCGCCGTCGACCAGCCGCAGCTCCGGCTCGCCACCCCCGCCCATGTGCTCCACCACCCCGAAGTCGAACCGGCGGCGGAGGGTGTTCCAGGAGATGAACTCGACGGACGTGACCCGCGGGTCGGCCCCGTCCGCCCCCTTGTCCAGGTTCGCGGCCAGGAACAGCCGCCCGCCCAGGTTCGGCTCGGTCACCCCGGCCGGGCTCAGCCCGGTGACCACCGGGGTGAGGACGACGCGCGGGTTGGCGAGGCCGGCGTCCCGCCGGACGGCCGAGAACACGACCGGCAGTTGGGCGAACTTCCCGAGCCTGCCGAGCACCGTGACGAGTTCCGCCCCGGTCGCCGGGAACCTCCCCCCGTTGGCGTCGAGGACGGCGGCGACCGCGCTGCCGGCCAGGGCCGAGACCCGCGGCGGGGGGGCCACTTCGGGGGGCGCCTCGGGCCCGGCCGCGGCCGGCCGCAGCCCGACGACCCCCGCGGCCAGAACCAGTGTGAAGGCAGCCGCGCCGCCGTGCGTCCGTTTCATCCCCGGTCCTCGCACCGTGCCCGTCGGTTCCCGACGTGGTTCACCGGTAACGTAACGACCCGGGCGGCCCGGCGTGAGCCGGAAAAAGTCCGTGGCCGGAAGCCCCGCCGCGGGTAAGGTGACCGCTCCCCGAGAGGGCGGCGGATGTTCCCCACGTCGGCCAAGGTCGAGGCGCTCCGGGCCGGGGTCGGCGGCGACCTCCTCCTGTTCCTCCCCGAACTGGTCGTCTGCGTCGGGATCGTCGCCCTGCTGCTGGCCCGCCTCCTCCCGCTGTTCGACCGCGCCCACCTCGGCCCGTTCGCGGCCGCCGTCCTGGCCGCCGCCCTGTTCGCCGCCGGCCACCAGGTCGTCGAGAACACCGGTGACCAGGTCGCCGAGAGCAAGTGGGCCGGCCCGTACTTCGGCGGGATGCTCGCGTCCGACCCGTTCGCCGGACTGGCCCGCTGCCTCGTCCTCGCCGCCGCCTTGCTGACCGCCGTCCTCACGCTGCTCACCCGCGTCCCGGACCGGGACGACTCGGCCGACTTCCACGTCCTGCTCCTCGGCGGCACCCTCGGGATGCTGCTGATGACCGCCGCCAACCACCTCCTGATGGTGTTCGTGGCGGTCGAGATGGCGAGCCTCCCGGGGTACGCCCTGGCCGGGTTCCTCAAGGGGCGGCGGACCGGGAGCGAGGCGGCCCTGAAGTACGTCGTGTACGGGGCCGGGGCGAGCGGGGTCATGCTGTACGGCATCACCCTGCTGGCCGGGGTGTTCGGCACCGGGTTCCTGCCGGACGTGGCCGCCGGGGTCGCCCGCCGCGGGCTCGACCTGCCGGTCCTGGCCGGGTTCGCGCTGGTGCTGTTCGGGCTCGGGTTCAAGCTCGCCGCGGTGCCGGTCCACTTCTGGTGCCCGGACGTGTTCGAGGGGGCGGCGGCCGAGGTCGCCGGGTTCCTGTCGGTCGCGTCCAAGGCGGCGGCCGTCGCCCTGACCGTCCGGGTGCTCTCGACCCTGAACGCGTCGGCCGGCGGGTGGGTGGTGCCGGGGTCGGTCGGCTTGGCGGTCGGGGTCGCCGGGGCGGTGACCGCGACGGTCGGGAACCTGGCCGCGTTCGGGCAGACGAACCTGAAGCGACTGCTCGCGTACTCGACCATCGCCCACGCCGGGTACATGCTGCTGGCGGTCGGGGTGGTGACCCGGGCCGGGACCGCCGGGGTGCTGTACTACCTCGCCGCCTACATCGTCATGAACCTCGGGGCGTTCGCGGTGGTCGCTCTCGTCCGGAACGCGACCGGGTCGGAGGACCTGGCCGCGTTCCGCGGGCTGGTGCGGCGGGCGCCGGTCCTGGCGGTGACCATGACCGTGTTCCTCCTGTCGCTGCTCGGGCTGCCGCCGCTGGCCGGGTTCGCCGGCAAGTTCCAGGTGTTCGAGGCGGTGTACGAGGCGGGCCGGGGGGCGACGGCCGCCGGGCACGGGTCGCTCGGGACGGCGTTCTTCGTGCTGCTGGGGGTCGGGGCGGTGAACACCGCGCTGAGCGCGTACTACTACCTCAAGGTGGTCCGGGTGATGGTGCTCGACGACCCGGCCGACCCGGCCCCGGTGCGGACGCCGGTCGCCGCCGGGGTGTACCTGGCGGCGCTGGCCGCGGCGCTGGTCGCGCTGGGGGTGGCGTGGGACCCGCTGGCCCGCGCCGCCGCGACCGCGGCGGGGGCGTTCGGCCGCTGACGCATCTTCGATGCGTCGCTAACCGGTGGCCCCTGATTCCACGCTCTGAAATGCTCATCGACACCCACGCCCACCTGTTCGACGACCGGTTCCGCAAGGACCTGCCGGCCGTCCTCGACCGCGCCGCGGCGGCCGGGGTCGAGCGCGTCGTCTGCCTCGGGATCGACCGTGAGTCCTCGCTCGCGTCCGTCGAGATCGCCAACCGGTTCCCGCTGGTGGTGGCGGCCGTCGGTATCCAGCCGAACCACGCGGCGGAGGCCGCCCCCACCGACTGGGAGGAGGTCGTGCGGCTCGCCGAGACCGAGCCGCGCGTCGTCGCGGTCGGCGAGACCGGCCTCGACCGGTACTGGGACCGGGCCCCGTTCCCGCTCCAGGAGGAGTTGTTCGCCCGCCACATCGCGTTGGCCCGGCGGCTCGGCAAGCCGTTCGTCATCCACTGCCGGGAGGCCGAGGCGGACGTGGTGCGGGTGCTGCGGGCGGAGTTCGAGGCCCACGGGCCGGTGCGGGCGGTGATGCACTCGTTCAGCGGGGACGCGGGCACCGCCCGCGCGTGTCTGGAGATGGGCCTGTCCGTGTCGTTCGCCGGGATGGTGACCTACCCGACCGCCCAGAGCCTGCGGGACGTGGCGGCGGACGTCCCGCTCGACCGGCTCCTGGTCGAGACGGACTGCCCGTACCTGGCCCCGCAGCCGGTCCGCGGGCGGCGGAACGAGCCGGCGTTCGTCGCCCACACGGCGGCGCTCTTGGCCGAGGTGAAGGGGGTGGGGGTCGGGGTGGTCGCGGAGCACACGACGCGGAACGCCCGGGCGCTGTTCGGCCTGCCGGGCGGGTAGGGTGGGCCGAGCCGGCGCTTCGCCGGCTCGGCCCACCCTACGGACCGCCCCGGCCTCAGTCGTCCGGGTCCTTCCGGGCCTTCTCCAGCGCCTTCTGCCGCTTCCGCTCGGCCGCCTCCGCGGCCTGCGTCGCCTTCCGCCCGGCCTTGTCCGCGGCTTCGACCGCCGCCTCGTCGACCTCGGGCGGCGGGGCGTCGGACCGGCCGCACCCGGCCGCCGCCACCGCCCCGCCGAGCACCAGCGCCAGCAACCGGGTCCGCACGGCCGTCCTCCGCCCGGGGTCAGTAGTCGAGGCTCAGCACCGCCCCGTCGGCCTTCTCGGTGAACCGCCGCATCTGGGTCGGGTCGGCCCCGTACCGGACCTGCCGGACCGACCCGTCGCACAGCACGAACTGGCACACCCCCGGGTGCGACGACCCGAACTGGACCAGCCCGGAGTCGATGGGGTCGAACGGGGGGTTGGCGGTCGCCAGGACGTCCGGGTTCGGGCCGCGGTTCCCGGGCGGGAGGGTGGTCCCGGACGGGACCCGGGTGTCGTCGTCGGCGGACGCGTACCGGACCACGTCGGTGTCCCACCCGGCGTTCGCGTACGACTCGTTGTCGTCGGTCGACCGCCCGAGCCAGTCCAGCTTCAGCCGCTTCTCCCCGACCAGGGCGGTGTTCGCCGTCCCGTCCTTGATGTCGGAGAACCGGACGAACCCGTTCCCGGTCCGGAGCATCACCCCGAACGCGTTGTTCGCGTCCGAGCTGCCCCGCCCGGCGTTCCCGGCGTAGTCGAGCTTCGCCAGGAGCGTCCCGGACCCGTTCGGGTACACGGTCGGGGCCCGCCGGGCCGGGCAGTAGTACGTCTTGATCGCCGTCGTCCGGACGGTGGTGTTGTTCGTGTTGTTGTACACCGTGCTCTGCTCCAGGTACGGCAGGACCTGGTACGCCCAGCTCCACTCCTGCCGCCGCTCCTGGATCGGCCCGGTGCCGTGCGTGTACGGGTCGCTCACGCTGCTGTCGAACCCCGGGGTGGCCGGGTCGGTGCAGTTCTCGGCCACCAGGGCCGGGTGGCGGGGCAGGTCGCACCCGTCCTTCCCGGCGGTCGGGAACCGCCCGTACACCCCGTGGTAGTTGTGCAGGGCCAGCCCGATCTGCTTCAGGTTGTTCTGGCAGGTCGAGCGGGCGGCCGCCGCCCGGACCTTCTGCACCGCCGGCAGCAGCAGCCCGATGAGCACGGCGATGATCGCGATCACGACCAAGAGCTCGATCAGCGTGAAGCCACGCCGGGCGCGCATGACACTCCCCCCGAATGACCCCGGGCCGCGGCGGCCGGACGCCGGCCGGCCCGCCCGGGAAGGATAGAACACGTTCCTCACCGGCCCGCGGCCGGGACGTCGAAGTCGACGGTCGTGGTCGCCCGGGGCAGGTCGGCGGCGGTGACGTACGGGTCGAACAGCGGCTTCCCCTGCGGGGACGTCTCCGTCACCCGCACCCCGTCGCACCCGAGGACCGTCACCCGGTGCGGGCCGCCGACCGTGCCGCGGCCGCCGCGGGCGGTGTCGTAGGTGCCGCCGGTGATCGGGGCGAACCCCTGCGGGCCGTCGTTCCCCTTGGCCGCGTCCGGCTCGAACACCACCGTCCCGGCCGGCACCGGCTTCCCGCCGAACGTCACCTTGCCCGACACGTCGTACCGCCCCGCCCCGCCGCCGCACCCGGCGGCCGCCGCCAGTCCCAGCGCCAGGGTGACACGCCGGCCGAGCATGGCCCCGCCTCCGCCACGCCTCCGACGCCCGCCCGGGGTTCACACCCCGGGCTATTACCTGGCCGCCCCTTCGGGGCTACCGGCCCTGTCCTGAACCCCGAAGGGGTGGGGAGCCAATAGCCCGGGGTGTGAACCCCGGGCGCCGGGTGCCAACCCCTGGCGGCCCGGGCCTCCGCCCCCCTCAGTCCAGCCCCAGCGTCTCCCCGCCGTTGCGGCTGGCGGCCGCCTTATACGCCCCGCTGTTGACCGCCTCGGCCACGAACCGGACCGACCCGTCGGCCAGCGCGAACACCACCCCGCCGGTGTGGTTGCTGCTGAAGCTGATGTCGTTGAACTGGTCGGCCGAGTTCGGGGTGAGCAGCACGTTGATCCCGAAGTTCACGTTCTTCGCGGCCGACATCCCGGTGGTGCCGGTCGCGTACGTCGTGGTCCCGAACGCGATCCCCCGCACCCAGCTCGCCCCGTCCCCCCCGGGCCGGCTCAGCTCCCCGGCCAGGAGCGTCTGGGAGGTGCCGTCGGACACGTCCTTGATCGCCACCCTCGAGTCCCGGCCGAGGACCCCGTTCAGGGCGAACCCGCCCTGCCCGGACGGGGCCGGGTCGAACGGGTAGGCGGCCGCGGTCGCCGGGTTCGTCCCCTTCGCCCCCATCACCCCGAAGTAGTGCTTGGCGAACGTCTGCCGGCCGTCGGACAGGGTGCTGCTCGGGTGGGTGGCGAGCGGCTGGGTGGCGCTCGGGCAGAGGTACACCGGGACCCGGTTCAGGGCGTGGACGTTCTTGTTCGGCCCCTCCTGGTTCGGGGCCCCGTTGAACGCCCCGCCCGCCCGGGAGATCAGGTCGGACAGGGCCGACTGCTCCAGGTACGGCAGGACGAACACGTTCCACGACAGGTTGTTGGCGACCGTCGCCCCGGGCGGGAACGCCCCGGCCGCGTCGTGGTACAGGTGGAGGGCGAGCCCGATCTGCTTCAGGTTGTTGGCGCACTTGGCGCGGGCCGCCGCCTCGCGGACCTTCTGCACCGCCGGGAGCAGCAGGCCGACCAGCACCGCGATGATGGCGATGACGACCAGCAGCTCGATCAGGGTGAACCCGCCGGGACCGCGGCCGTCCCGGCCGCTGCGTTGCGAAGAGCGGCCGGGACGGCCGCGGTCCAAGACGGGCGCGAAGGCGCACCGGAGGGGCATGGGTGCCTCGGGGAGGGAGGACGGCGCCCGGCGTGTCCGAGTGTAATCAATCCTCCGTCTCTCCGCCAGCCCTCCGCGGCGGCCGCCGGCCGGCGTCACCGCTCGCCCTGGCTCGCCTTCCTCTGCTGCTCCTCGAGCTTCTTGACCGAGTCCGGGTCGGTCGCCGGGGAGGACGGCTGCGACTCGCCGCAGCCGGCGGCCGCCGCGGCGAGGGCGAGGACGAGGGCGGCGAGGAGTCGGGTCATCGGGGGCCTCACAGGTCGCCGAGGTTCAGGACCCCGCCGTCGTTCCGGTGGCAGGCCCGCATGAACTGGACCGGGTCGACGGCGTACCGGACCGCCCGCACCGACCCGTCCCCGAACACCGCGTTCATGACCGCCGGGTGGGCCGACCCGAACCGGTACACGTCGTCGACGGCGCCGAGCCGCTGGTCCTGCATCGGGGTCATCCAGTTCGTCCCGCTCCCCGGCGACCCGCGGATGATGTCCCCGTCGAGCCCCGGGCCGGCCCAGAACTCGTTGTCGTAGCAGCACGTCGCGTCGGCGTTGAGGAACTTCTCGGCCACGAACAGGGTGTTCGACAGCCCGTCCGGGACGTCCTTCAGCTTCAGCACCCCGGGCTGGGTGCCCTTGTCCGACCCGCGGCTGCGGACCACCGGCCCGGTGCCGGCGGTCCCCGGGTTGGCGTTCGGGTTGGTCCCGCCGTTGCCGGCGTAGTCGCTCTTGGCGCTCGACCCGACCAGCCGCGGGCCGCCCCGGGTCGGGCACCCGTACACCGGCAGCCGGGTGGCCCGGACGACCGCGTTGCTGGCCACGCTCTGGAGCGGCCCCTGCTCGACGAACGGCAGGATCTCGTACGCCCACCCCCAGTCCAGCCGGTTGACCGGCGGGTTGTCGGTGGTCGCCGGGGCCACCACCACCTCGGTCCCGGCGGTCGGGAGGAACCCGGTGGCGTCGTGGTACGACTGGAACGCCAGCCCGATCTGCTTGAGGTTGTTGGCGCACTTGGCCCGGGCGGCGCTCTCCCGCACCTTCTGGACGGCGGGGAGCAGCAGCCCGATGAGGACCGCGATGATGGCGATGACGACCAGCAACTCGATCAGGGTGAACGCGGACCGGCCCCGGGGGCGGAGGGGCATGGGACACCTCGTGGGCGGGAATGATGCGGCGGGTCGGAGGGAAGCCGGCAGTGTACCCAACTCATAGCGTTCTAACCCGGGACGGCAAGTCGCGGGCCGCCGGCGACGGGGATTTCATCGATTTGAGGTGCGGCGGGAAGGGAACAGACCGGGCCGGCGGCCCGTGGGGGTGGGAACACAAGAACCCAGGCCGGTGGCCTGGGTTCTACCGGCCCGGGTTCCACCGGCCTCCGTCGGTCACTGGAACTCGTACCCGATGTGGAACGTGACCCGGCCGTCCGGCAGCCGGCGGATGTTGGTGATCCACACCGGCAGCCCGCCGCCGAGCTGGCCCTTGCTGCTCGGGATCGTGTACGGGGTGAACGCGTCGTTCGACGGGCTCGGGAACGGGACCGCGGCCGGGAACGACCCCGGCCCGCGCGGCCCGTCGATCCCGTGCGACTCCTCCAGGGCCGGCTTGTTGTTCACCACCCGCCAGATCAGGAGCCCCTCGGCCGGGAGCGACTGGTCCCACCCCTTCTTCGCCCGGTTCTCCAGCAGGAAGTACTCGCTCCCGTCGGCCCGGACCATCACCTTCACGCACTGGGTCGGGTCGTCCTCGACCGGGGACAGCACCACCTTCTGCCGGACCCGCGGGTCCACGACCGCCGGCTTCACCCACCCGAGCTGCTCCTTGCTCCAGGCGCAGAAGTGCTGCGGCCGGCCGTTCCCCTGCTGGTTCGACATCGCGCACCACACCCCGACCCCCTCGCTCCCCGGCTGCTCCGGCCGGGCGTACAGGTCGGGCAGCCCGAGCATGTGGCCGAACTCGTGGCAGAACACGCTGATGTCGTTCATCCGCGGCCCGCCCTCCTGGACGATGAAGTACGGGATCGACCGGTCGGCGTACCGGACGCTCGCCCGGTGCGGCCAGTACAGCCCGCCGCGGGTCGTCTGCACCCGGGCCCCGGCGTACAGGAAGAACACCCCGTCGAACGCCTTGAGCGAATCCTTCCCGTTCTTCTTCGTGTACACGTCCAGGGCCTCGGTCAGCAGCGACGTCTTCTCCTTCACGCTCGTCCCGCTCCCGCTGCTGTAGTCCATCCGCTTCTTCGACACCTCCACCCACCCGACGAACTTCCCCTCGACGGTGAACGTCCCGCTGCTCAGCTCCCGGTAGTAGTCGTTCATGCTCCCGTACACCTTGTCCCCGGTCGCGCTCTTGCCGGTGTAGGTGCCGGTGCTGAACATCGACGCCTCCCAGTCGGCGTCCTTGATCTTGTCGTTGTGCTTCACGTCCGGGTACTCGACCCCGACGATGGCCAGGTTGTACGACGGCCGCCGCCACGCCCGCGGGATCCGGTCGTCCCACCCGCCGCCCCGCGGCCCGACCCGCTCCTCCGCCTCCAGGGTGGCGGTGACCTCCAGCTTCTTCTCCCCGCGCAAGACCACCAGCTCGACCCGGTCCCCGGCCGCCTTCCCGGACAGGGCGTCGCGGAACCCGCCGTCCCCGGCCACCTCCTTCCCGTCCACCCGCAGGACCACGTCCCCGGCCTTCAGCCCGGCCTTGGCCGCCGGCCCGCCGGCGGTCACGTCGTCCAGCTTCACCCCGCCCCCGCCGGCCGGGGCCTGCCCGAGGGTGATCCCGAGGATCGCCCGCCCGGTGCCCCCGGTCGCGGCCATCGGCTTGGTCGTCGCCTTCAGGGTGGCGGTCGCCTCGACCGTCTCCGCCCCGCGGCCCACGGTCAGCTTCACCGTGTCCCCGGCCAGCTTGCCGCGGAGCAGGTCGCGGGCCTCGGCCGTCCCGCCGACCGCCGCCCCGTCGACCTTCAACACCACGTCGCCTTCCTTCAGCCCGGCGGCCTCGGCCGGGGAGTCGGGGGCGACGACGTCGACCACCGGCTTGCCGTTCTTGTCGGCGAGGACGACGCCGAGGAACCCGGCCGGGGCGGCCGCGGCGGCGGTCGGGCGGAACTCCTTCGGGTTGGCCCGGAGGAGGTCGGCCGGGGCCTTGTACCCGACGAGCACCGGCCGCGGGGGCGGGGCGGCGTCCGGGGCGGGGCGGGCGACGGCGGCCCCGAGCAGCACGGCGAGCGCGGCCGCGGGGAACAGGCGGGTGCGGGTCATGGGGGCACGGGGGAAGTAGGTCGTCGGGATGTGGTGTCGGTTGTACCCCCGCGGAAATGAAAAGGGGATGAGACGCCCCCGTTTAGCCGCGACCCGAAGGGGAGCGCGGGCGCCGCGCTCCCCTTCGGGTCGCGGCTAAACGGGGGCGCGTGCCCCTTGCGGGCCGGGTTCGTATCCTGCAAACTGTGTCCCGGCGACCGGGTGTTCCCGTCCCGTGTTCCTGCTCGCGAGGAGTTCCGATGTTCGCGGTCCGCACCGCCCGCCTGACCGGGCTGGCCCTGGCCCTGTGCTTCCTGTCCGGAGCGCCCGCCGGGGCCGGCGGCCAGGACAAGAAGGAGGAGAAGAAGGCCGAGGGGAAGAAGGTCAAGTCGAAGCTCAAGATCACCGTCCCGCAGGACGACGCGGAGCTGAAGATCTTGGGCAAGGACACCAAGCCGACCGGCACCACCCGGGAGTTCGAGACCCCCGAGATCGAGGCCGGGAAGCTGTGGGAGTACGACTTCTCGGTCACCTGGCGGCCGAACAACTACACCGTCCTGACCCGGACCAAGACGGTCGAGTTCAAGGGCGGGGACGACGTGGTGGTGGACCTGACCAAGGCCGACCCGAAGGCCCCGGACAAGGCGGTGATCCGGTGGGTCCCGACCCCGGACGACATCGTCGACGAGATGCTGAAGATGGCCAAGATCACCAAGGACGACGTGGTGTACGAGCCGGGCCCGGGGGACGGGCGGATGCTGATCGCGGCGGTCAAGGCCGGGGCGAAGAAGGGGGTCGGGATCGAGCTCGACGCGGAGAAGGCGAAGGAGGCGGCGGCGAAGGTGAAGGAGGCGAAGCTGGACAAGCAGATCGAGATCATCACCGGGGACGCCCTGAAGGACCGGGACTACAGCCAGGCGACGGTGGTCCTGCTGTACATGGGCAACGAGTTCAACAACCTGCTCCGCCCGATCCTGGAGAAGCAGCTGAAGCCGGGCAGCCGGATCGTGTCCCACCGGTTCGTGATGGGCGACTGGGCCCCGGACGAGACGAAGACCGTCACCGGGGCGGACGGGGACGAGTACAAGCTCCACATCTGGACGGTGAAGAAGAAGGAGAAGGACGACAAGTGACCGGGGCCGGCGAGCGGGGGGCGTCAGCCCCCTGATCCACCACGGATCAGGGGGCTGACGCCCCCCGCTCGCCGACCGGCACGGCGGTTGCTTCCCGCCCACTCATCGAGCCGGGCCCGCCGGTCGGGCCCGGCCGCGCCGAGGAGTTCCCGCGATGACCCCCGCCACCCCGACCCCCGACGCCGCCCCTCTGGCGGCCGGCGAGCAAGCCGTGCCGGACGAGGAGATCCGCGTCTACGGGCACAGCAACCTGTTCTACTGGTGGCCGGTCTGGGCCCTCGGGTTCCTGTTCGCCCTGCTGACGTACCTCGGGGACAACCGGATGCTGGTGGTCCCGGCCGGGACGCAGGAGGAGGTGGTGAACGCCGGCGGGCAGCCGCGGGAGGGGATCGTGCTGCCGGAGGGGAAGGCGCTGCCGGCCCAGCCGGGGGCGCGGGACGCGGGCGGCCGGGCGCAGGGGCTGATGGTGGCGGCGAACAGCAAGTACGGGGTGATCTTCCTCGGGTCCATCCTGCTGGTGATCGTGATCACCAACTTCATCTTCCGCGGGCTGGTGTCGGTGCTGGTGATCGCCGCCGCCGCGATCACGGTGCTGTTCGTCGCCCTGATGAACTGGTCGGACGACGTGCTGGCGGCGCTCGGCGGGCTGGACGTGCGGATGAACGCCGGCGGGTACCTGGCCCTGGCCGTCCCGCTGTTCCTGATCTGGCTGTTCTCGACGTTCGTGTACGACCACTACGTGTACCTGATCGTGACCCGCGGGCAGGTGCGGATCCGGAAGGACATCGGGGACGGGGAGGTGGCGGTGGACACCGCCGGGCTGCTGCTGACGAAGGAGCGGGACGATTTGTTCCGGCACTGGCTCTTGGGGCTGGGGACCGGGGACCTGCACGTGAAGACGGGCGGCCCGGCGAACCTGGACTTCGAGCTGAACAACGTGCTGTTCATCGGGTCCAAGCTGACCCGGATCCAGAACCTGTTGCGGGAGAAGGAAGTGTCGAACCAGGCCCCGGCCCCCGCGGCGTGAGAGGGCGCCCGGTGGCACCGGCATTCCTGCCGGTGCGCCATCAGAACACCGGCAGGAATGCCGGTGCCACCAAGCCGGGCCGCGGGTCACGCCGCCCGGCACAGCTCGGCCAGCACCGCCATCCGCACCGCCAGCCCGTTCGTCACCTGGTCCAGGATCGCCGACGCCGGGCCGTCCGCCACCTCCGGCGTCACCTCCACCCCGCGGTTGATCGGCCCCGGGGCCAGCAGTAGCACCCCCGGCTTCGCCCGCCGCATCCGGTCCCCGTCCACCCCGAACAAGAGCCGGTACTCCCGGATCGACGGGAACAGCCCGCTCCGCTGCCGCTCGAACTGGATCCGCAGCAGGTTCAGCACGTCGCACCGCGGCAGCACCTCGTCCAGGCTGTGCGCCACCTCGACGCCGAGTTCGGTCACCTCCCGCGGCACCAGCGTCGTCGGCCCGCACACGACGACGTGCGCCCCGAGCGTCTTCAGCCCGTGGATGTTGCTCCGGGCGACCCGGCTGTGGGCGATGTCGCCGACGAGGCCGACGGTGAGCCCGGCGACCCGCCCGAGCCGGCGGCGGACGGTGAGGATGTCGAGCAGCCCCTGGGTCGGGTGCTCGTGCGCCCCGTCCCCGGCGTTCACCACCCGGACGTGCGGCCGGAGGTGCCGGGCCAGGACGTGCGGGGCGCCGGGGGACGAGTGCCGGACCACCACCGCGTCGACCCCCATCGCCTCGATGTTCTTGGCCGTGTCGATGAACGTCTCGCCCTTCGACGTGCTCGACCCGCCGGGGGAGAAGTCGAGGACGTCGGCCCCGAGCCGGCGGGCGGCCAGCCCGAAGCTGACCCGGGTGCGGGTGCTCGGCTCGTAGAACAGGTTGACGACCACCTTCCCCTTCAGGTCGTCCCGCTTCGGCACGTCGCCCACCCCGACCCCGGCGAACCCCTCCGCCGCGTCCAAGAGCCGGGTGAGGTCCGCGGCCGACAGCCCTTCCAGCCCGAGCAGGTGCTTCATGATCAACACCGAAGAGGATTAACCACAGAGTCACAGAGGGCACAGAGGAAGGCACAAAGCAGAGAAAAGAGTTGTGTTCAAACCCTGCATTCCCTCGGTGTTTCTTCCTCCTCTGTGCCCTCTGTGACTCTGTGGTTAATTACTGCCTTCTCAGCCCCCGCCCGGGGCGGGCCGGGGTCCGCTCCCCGTGCGCCAGCACCGGCACGCCGTTCACCAGCACGTGCTCCACCCCGACCGCCAGCGCCTTGCCGTCGTCGTAGGTCGAGCGGTCGGCGATCGTGTCCGGGTCGAACACGACCACGTCGGCCGCCATGCCCGGCCGGAGCAGCCCGCGGTCGGTCAGCCCGAACCGCCGGGCCGCGTGGTACGAACACTTCATCACCGCCTCCTCCAGCGGCCAGTCGCCGTTCCGGACGTGGTGGCCCAGGTACCGGGCGATGCACCCGGTGCCGCGCGGGTGCGGGCGGCCGCCGACGTAGATGCCGTCGCTCCCGGCCATCATCAGCGGGTGCCGCATCAGCCGCAGCACGTCGGCCTCCTGCCGGGCGGCGAAGTGGCGGATCACGCACCCCGCCGCGAGGTTCGTGGCGACGAGCAGGTCGCAGGTGAATTCGACGAGCCCCTGCCCGCGCGACCGGGCCGCGTCCGGCAGCGTCATCCCCTCCAGCGACCGGTACCGGTCGTGCGGCAGGCTCGCCAGCCGGATCGTCTCGATCGGGAACCGCGGGTTGGCGAACGCCGCCTCCAGCTCCGTCCGCACCGCCGGCGACTTCAGCCGACCCACCGTCGCGGCGACGCCGCCCTCCAGCACCTCCGGCGGGAGCGTCAGCATCGCCACGATGGTGCTGCCGTACAGGTAGCAGTACAGGTCGAACGTCACGTCGATGCCGTCCGCCCGGGCGGCGTCGAGCAGCGGGACGGTCTGGTCGGCGAGGCAGTTGAAGTGCGAGACGTGGACCCCGCACCCGGCCCGCTTCCCGATGTTGAACACCTCCCGCAGCGCCGCCGGGGCCTTCTGCTCGTTGTACCCGCGCATGTGGGTGACGTAGACGCCGCCGAACGGGGCGATCTCGGCGCACAGCCCCGCCAGCTCGTCCTCGTCGGCGTAGATGCTCGGGACGTAGTCCAGCCCGCTCGACAGCCCCACCGCCCCCTGCTCGATCCCCTCGCGGACCAGCGCCCGCATCCGCCGCAGCTCGTCGGCCGTCGGCTTCCGCGGGTCGAGGCCCATCACCTCCATCCGGACGTTGCCGTTCGGGATCAGGGTGCAGGCGTTGATCGCGGAGTGCCCGTCGTACTGGGCCAGGAACTCGGCGACCGTGCGCCACGCCTTGCCGGGGGTCGGCAGGTTGCCGTTGAACCCGGCGGTGTACTGCCGCATGTACTGCTGTGTCTCCGGCGACCCCGGGGCGAACGCCACCCCGTCCTGGCCGATGACGTGCGTCGTCACCCCCTGCCGCACCCCCGCCTCGTGCTCCGGGTCGGCGAGCAGCGGCAGGTCGCCGTGGACGTGGGCGTCGACGAACCCGGGGCAGACGACCTTGCCGGCCGCGTCCAGGACGGCCCTCGCGCTTACGTTCCCGAGCCGGCCGACGGCGGCGATGCGGTCGCCGGTGACCCCGACGTCGGCGTGGAACCACGGCAACCCGGACCCGTCCACGACCCGGCCGTTGCGGATGACGAGGTCGAGCATGACGGTCCCGGCGAGCGGCCGGCGTCAGCCGGCTGATGGGGTGGTGGGGTTGTGAAGAAGAGTACGCGCCGCGGCGGAAGGGGGCCAGGGCTGGTGGCTCTTGTGGCACAGGTCTCCGACCTGTGTCCCGTTCACAGGTCGGAGACCTGTGCCACAAGCCCGGTTCCCGGTCCGGCCCCGGGCCGCTATCTTGGGCCGGAAGCTCGCCACCCCACCACCCCACCACCCCACCACCCGCGATGCGCCGCCTCACGCTGACGCACTGGATCCTGATCGCGATGGCCGTCGGGGTGGGGGTCGGGTGGGGGTTCCCCGAGACCGCCAAGGAGCTGAAGCCGCTCTCGACCGTCTTCCTGCGGATGATCAAGTCGCTCATCGCCCCGCTCATCTTCGCCACCCTGGTCGTCGGCATCGCCGGGCACGGGGACGACATGAAGCGGGTCGGCCGGCTGGCCCTGAAGTCGATCATCTACTTCGAGGTGGTCACCACCCTCGCCCTGGTCATCGGGCTGGCGGCGGTCAACCTGGCCCGCCCCGGCGACGGGGTCCCGCTCGCCGCCGCCGCCCCCGACAAGGGGAAGGAGTTCGCGGCCAAGCAGACGACCGTCGCCGGGGTGCTCGAGCACATCGTCCCGGCCAGCGTGTTCGCGGCCGCCGCCGACAACGAGGTGCTCCAGATCGCGTTCTGGTCGATCCTGTTCGCCGTCGCCCTGACCCGGGTCCCGGCCGAGACCCGCGGCACCGTGATCCGCGGCCTCGACGCCCTGGCCGAGGTGATGTTCAAGTTCACCGGGCTGGTGATGGCGTACGCCCCGGTCGGGATCGCGGCGGCGATGGCGGTGACCGTCGGGAGCGGCGGGCTGGACGTCCTCGGGAGGCTCGCCCTGCTCATCCTGACGCTGTACGCCGCCCTGGTGGTGTTCATCGTCGCGGTGCTGATCCCGGTCGCCCTGCTGTTCCGCATCCCGCTCGGGAAGTTCCTCCGGGCGACGAAGGAGCCGGCCCTGATCGCGTTCTCGACCACCTCGTCCGAGGCGGCCCTGCCGAAGGCGATGCTGGCGATGCAGGGGATCGGGGTGCCGAAGCGGACGGTCGCGTTCGTCATGCCGACCGGGTACTCGTTCAACCTCGACGGGTCGACCCTGTACCTGGCGGTGGCGTCGGTGTTCGCCGCGCAGGCCGCGACGTTCACCGACCCGGTCCGGTACCCGCCGATGCCGCTCGGGACGCAGCTCCTGATGATGCTCACCCTGATGGTGACGAGCAAGGGGGTGGCGGCGGTCCCGCGGGCGTCGCTGGTGATCCTGGCCGGGACGCTCACCCAGTTCAACCTGCCGCTGGAGGCGGTGGCCGTCATCATGGGGGTGGACACGCTGATGGACATGGCCCGGACGACGGTCAACCTGATCGGGAACTGCCTGGCGGCGTGCGTGATGGCCCGGTGGGAGGGCGAGTTCGACGACGCCGCCACCGGGGTGCCGCCGGACGAGGCGCCGGCCCCGGCCGACCCCGTCCCGGTGGCGGACCCGCAAGCCGTTCCGGATGCGAACGCCGTCGAACCCGGGCCGCGGTGAGTTCCCGAAAATCCGCCCGACCGACCCCCGCGGCTAACGCGCGGCAGCGGGGTGTTGCTGGCTCTCACAGACTGTTAACCTGACCGCGGATTCTCGCGCTTCCCGGCCGCCCGGCGCGTTGCACGCCCGCCGGCCCGGGGTATGAATCTGTTGTCCCCTCCCGTCCGGTTCGACTCGCGACTCGCTCAACCCCCTCCAGCTCGGCCGGCTGCCTCCGGCCCGGTGGCGTCCATTCTTCCGCCCTGCCGTCGCCCGCCGCCGCGGGCCGGTCCGGGGTGCGCGCCCTTTCACGGGAGACTCGTCATGCTCCGCTGCGAACGCCTCGAAGCCCGCGAAGTGATGTCCTCGGCCGTCCTCCAGAACGGCCTGCTGGCGGTGACCCTGGACAACGGGGCCGCCCACACCGCCTCGATCGACGCGTCCGGTACGAACATCGTCGTCACGGTGGACGGCAGCGCCATCGGCACGTTCGCCGCCGCCAACGTGTCGCAGCTGGTGGTGAACGGCGGGGACCGGCGGGACGTGATCCAGAACAACACCGCGGTCACCGGCACCCTGCTCGGGAACGCCGGGGACGACACCCTGTTCGGCGGGACCGGGCTGAACGTGGTGTCCGGCGGGGCCGGCCGGGACACCACCTACACCCTGCTCGGGACGAACACCGTCCTCACCCAGGGCGGGGGCAAGGACCGGGTGTTCGCGAACGCCATTGCGACCGTGTCGGCCGACAAGTCCGACTCGGTCGTCCGGTTCTTCGCCGCCGGCCGGACCCCGGGCAGCGGGTTCGTCGGGCAGGACGCCGACGGGGTGCTGTACGTCGCCCCGACGAACAACGGGTCGTCGACGTTCATCAGCCAGACCGGGAAGGCGGCCGACGCCCTGACGGTCCGGACCGACCTGGGGGACGGCAAGGGGGTGCAGACCCTGTCCTTCACCGGGGTGAAGGGGGTCGCGTTCTTCGGCGGGACGGGCAAGGACGTGTACGTGAACGACTCGACGGTGGTGGACGCCGCCTACGGGTCGGGCGGGGACGACCTGCTGGTCGGCGGGCGGGGCGAGTTCACCCTGCTCAAGGGGAGCGGCGGGAACGACCTGCTGGTCGGCCGGGCCCGGCAGAACGACGTGAGCGGGAACAGCGGGGCGGACGTGATCCTGCTGGTGAACGAGGACAGCCGCAACGACGTCCTCCGGTCGGACGCGTCCGACGTGCTGTTCGGGAAGAGGGCCGACACCCTCGGGATCAGCGGGTAGGTCGTTGCATCGCTCCCCGGTTAGCGACGCGTCTTCGACGCGTCGCGAACCGCGGGCCGGATCGTCACACGTCCTTCCGGCTGAACCCGACCAGCCCGACGGCGGCGGCCGCGGCGCACAGCCCGGCCGACCCCGCCACCAGGTTCAGGACGAACCCGTCGCGGACCTGGCCGCGGAGGACGAACGTCAGCCGGGCCAGTTCCCGGCCGGGGCTGGGCCACGGCTCCGGCAGGAGCGACAGCAGGAACCCGGCCCCGTACAGCACGAGCCAGAAGACGGTGATCCCGAGCACCGTCCCGTTCGCCAGCGCCCCGACCGTCACCCCCCACGACACGATCGCCGCCAGCACCGCGGCGACGGCGGCGACCGCGGCGGCCGCCCCGCCGAGGGTCAGGTCGGTCTCGGCGTCCGTCTTGAACAGGAGGTGGCCGGCGGCGAGCACCCCGGCGGACAGGGCGGCGAAGGTGAGGACGACGGCGGCCAGCCGGGCGTGCCACTTCGCCAGGAAGTACTGGTGCCGGCTGATCCCGCGGCTCAGCACCGCGTCGGCGGCGCTGCCGCGCTCCGCCCCGACCGCGGACACCGCCAGCACCACGACGAGGGCGAGGCTGCCGAGCACCAGGAGGCGGAACAGGTCGCCGCACTGGTCGGCCGCGGACTGGACCAGCCCGGCCTCGCGGTGCAGCCCGACCCGGTACAGGAGGAACCCGGCGGCGGCGACGACGGTCATCAGCACCCAGAGCCGGTACACCCACCCGCGGACGGTCTGGCGGAGGTCGGTGCGGAACACCGCCCAGTACGGCAGGAACTTGTTGAACCGGACGGTGACCACGGGCGGCGAGTCCATTGCATCTCCGGTGGGCGAGGCACTCCTGCCTCGCCGGACCGGGGCGAGGCAGGAGTGCCTCGCCCACGGGGGTCAGGCCGCCTCGGCGTCCCGGTACAGCCGGGCGAACCCGCGGCTCTCCTCGCGCTCGACCAGGTCGAGGTACGCCTGCTCGGTCTGCATCCCGACGCTCCGGACGGTGACCAGCCCCACCTTGTGGTCGGCGAGCACCTGGAACACCTGGGCCAAGAGCGCCGCGTTCGGCACCTCGTCCCCGAGCTTCAGGTCGAGCCGGCGGTGGCGGAGCTGGGCCTGCGTCACGTCCTTCAGCCCCTTCAGCGCCCCGACCGCCTTGGTGATCGCCTTCTGCTCCCCGTCCAGGTCCAGCTCGTAGTGGTTCTTGCGGATCCGCCCCTTCAGGTCCTGGAGGGTGCCGTGGAAGATGAGCTGGCCCTTGTTCAGCACCCCGGCGTGGTTGCACACCTCGTCCACGTCCCCGAGGTTGTGGCTGCTGAGGATCAGCGTCTTCTCGGCCGCGAGCGTCTTGATGAGCTCGAGCATGCCGCGGCGGGCCTCGACGTCGAGGCCGTGGGTCGGCTCGTCCCAGATGAGCAGGTCGGGGTCGTTGATGAGGCTGGCGGCGACGGCCAGGCGGGCGGTCATCCCGGGGGTGAAGTGGGCGACCGGTTCGCCCGAGTGCGGGAGCAGGTCGACCGCCCGGATGAGGGTGGCGAGGCGCGGCTTGCGGGCGCCGGCCGGGAGGCCGAACAGGCGGGCGATGTAGTCGAGGTAGGTGATCGGGGTCATCCCGCGGGGGAACTGCGGGTTGGTCGGGATGTACCCGACCCGGCGGCGGAGGTCGGCGGCGTTCGGGGTCATGACCCGGCCGAACACCTTGGCGTGCCCGGCGGTCGGGCGGTGGAGGCCGAGGACGAGGCGGAGGAAGGTGGTCTTGCCGGCGCCGTTGGGGCCGAGCAGGCCGAGGACGGTGCCCGGCTCGACGGCGAGGGAGACGTCGTTCAGGGCGATCTGCCGGTTCTGGTAGATCTTGGTGAGGTGGGCGGTCTCGACGATGAGTCCGGTGCCGTCGTCCGCCACGGGTGCCCCTCCGCGCTGGCCGCGGGGAGATACCGGCCGGCGGGCGGGGTGTCGAGGGCAGTTTCCGCGCCCGCGGCGGTTTGACGCCGCCCCGGGCGGCGGGTAGCCTGAGCGCTGACCCGCGGGCGGAGGGCGTGCGATGCAGTTCGAGGTCGAGGGGCCGGTGTTCGCCAACGACGGGGACGACGTCGAGGTGACCACCACCATCAGCCCCGGGGACGTGGTCTGGTTCGAGCGGACCGGCCCGCGGAAGGTGGTGATGCGGGTCGTGACCGGGGAGGTCGCCGGGACGCGGTACCGGGTCGAGCTGGGGGGCGAGCCGAACACGCTGCGGTTCGTCGCGCTCCAGTAGGGGCCCGCCGACGGACCCGCGCCCGCCGCCCCGGCGTTCCCCGCGCCGCCCGGGCGGGGTATCATGTCCGCCCATGACCGACGAAGACGCCCTGCTCGCCGCCATCCGCGCCGCCCCGGACGAGGACACCCCCCGCCTCGCCTACGCCGACTGGCTCGACGAGAACCGCCCCGACCCCGCCCCGTCCCCGGCCGCCGGGCCGTCCGCCCGGGCCGAGTTCGTCCGGGTCCAGTGCCGGCTCGCCGCCGCCGGGGCCGACGACCCGGACTACCCCGACCTGCTGGAGCGCGCCGCCGACCTGGCCGACTGGCTGAACACCCACCAGCCGGCCCCCGACCCCGGCCTCCCCGACCTGTACTACCAGACCGCCTACGACACCGCCGAGTGGGGCGACTACCGCCGCGGGTTCTTCGAGTTGGTCTCGTTCGACGACTACGTCAGCGAGCCGGAGACGACGGTCGGGACGATGGCCGGGGCGCTGGCGGCGGCGTTCGCCCGGTCCGCCGCCCGCACCCTGCACCTGGAGGACGCGACCGCCGACGAGGTCACCCGACTGGCCCGGCACCCGGTGTTCGCCGGGGTCCGCGGGCTGTACCTGGACTACCTGAGCGACGGGGACGAGGACGAGGCGGTGGCCGCGCTCGCCGCCTCCCCGCACGCCGCCGGCCTCCGCCGGCTCCTCCTCGACGTCCCGGTCGGGCGGGCCGGGTGCCGGGCGCTGGCCCGGTCCCGGCACCTCGGCGGGCTGGAGTCGCTGGCCATCGACTACCCGCTCCCGGCGGACGCGGTCCGGGAGTTCCGCGGGTCCCGGTGGTTCCGCGACCTCCGCCGGCTCCACCTGTGGACCGGCGGCGGGGACGTGCTCCGGGTGCTCGCCGACCTCCCGCCGATGCCGCGGCTCACCGCGCTGGCGCTGAGCGGGTCGGTCGGGCCGGTCGGCGGGGCGGCCGCGGTCCGCCGGTTCGCCGCCAGCGGCACCTTCCCCCGGCTGGCCCACCTGGACCTGTCCGGGGCGCGGCTGGCGGCCGAGCACGTGGCCCTGTTGGCCCGGGCCCGGTGGCCGCTGCGGCACCTGGACCTGAGCCAGTGCGAGGTGCGGCGGGCGGGGGCGGAGGCGCTCGCCGGGGCCGGGTTCGCCCCGACCCTGCGGGTGCTGGAGCTGCGGGAGTGCGAGGTGACCGCCGGCGGGGCGCAGGCGCTGGCCGACTCGGTCCCGCTCGGCGGGCTGCGGCGGCTCGACCTGTCCGGCAACCCGCTCGGCCCGGGCGGGCTGCTGGCGGTCGCGACCGGGCGGGCGTTCCGCCGGCTGACGACCCTGAACCTGGCCCGGACGAACACCCCCCGGGCCCCGGTCGCCGCCCGGGACGTGCTCGCGCTGCTGTCGGCGGTCGGGACGGCGGAGCTGCGGCACCTGGACCTGTCGGCCCTGCCGGTGGCGGTCCGGGGGGCGCGGGCGCTGGCGGCGTCCCCGGCGTTCGCCCGGCTCACCCGGCTCGGGCTGGCCGGGTGCGGGCTCGGGGAGAAGGGGACGGCGGCCCTGCTCGGGTCGCGGACGCTGACCGAGGTGGTGGTGCTGAACCTGGGCGGGAACAAGGTGGGGGCGGCGGCCGGGAAGCTGGCCAGCGCGAAGGTGTTCCCGCGGCTCGGGTCGGCCCGGCTCGGGGTCGGGGTGCCGAAGACCGCGGCCCGCCGGCTGGCCCGCCGCCCGGGGGTGCGGCTGTGACGCCGAGCGGGCGAACCCGGAGCGTGAGCGACGGGGTGCGACCCGACCCGGGGGTGCGACCCACCCCGTCGCTCACGCTCCGGGTTCGCCCCCGGCGGGTATAATCCGCCCCATGACCGACGGGGACGCCCTGTACCGCGCGATCCTGGCCGCCCCGGCCGACGACACCCCCCGGCTGGTGTACGCCGACTGGCTGGACGAGCACGGCCGGGCGGTGGAGGCCGAGTTCGTCCGCCTCGGGTGCGGGCTGGACGCGGGCGGCCCGGACCACCCGGCGTACGCCGACCGGGTCGCCCGGCAGGAGGAGCTGCGGCTCTGGCTGACCGAACACGTCCCCGGGCCGGAGCCGACGTTCCCGGCCGGGCTGACCCTGGGGGACGGGGTCGGGTGGTGGCGGCTCACCGGCCGCGGGTTCCCGCTGTACCTGGCCTTCAGCGGGGACGGCCGGCCGGGGCTGAAGCCGATCCGGGCGCTGGCCGCGGCGCTGGAGCAGGCGTTCGCGACCGTCCCCGCCCGGATGCTCGTCCTCCAGTACGTCACGGCGGAGCAGCTGGCCGAGTTCGTCCGCCACCCGGTCGTCGAGCGCCTCGACGCCCTCTCCCTGAACCTGTACTACGGCGACCCGCACGAAGACGCGGCCGGGGTCGTCGCCGCCGCCCCCCGGCTCGGGAACCTCCGCGAGCTGAACCTCTATTTCGACCCCGGGGAGGCCGGGCACCTCGCCCTCGCCGGGTCGCCGCACCTCGGCCGGGTGGAGCGGCTGGCCCTGGGCTCGGACGGCCCGTCCCCGGCCGCGGTCCGGGCCCTCGCCGGGGCCGGGTGGTTCCGCGACCTCCGGTCCCTCACGGTCCACGACCTCCCGGCCGGGTCGCTGGCGGAGCTGGGCCGGGCCGGCCCGTTCCCCCGCCTCCACACCCTCCACCTGCGCGGCGGCGGCAGCGGCAACCAGGTCCCGGTCGCCGGGTGGCAGGGGTTCGCCCGGTCGGCCGCGTTCCCGGCCCTGGCCGGGCTCGGCCTCGGTAACTCGGACCTGAGCGGCGGGCGGGCCGCGGGCCTGTTCGAGGGCCGGTGGCCCCGCCTCGCCCACCTCGACCTGTCGTACTGCGCGGTCGGGAACGACGGGGCGGCGGGGCTGGCGGCGGCCCCGTGGCTCGGGGGCGTCCGGTGGCTCGACCTCCGGGCCAACCTCCTCACCCCGGCCGGGGTGGCGGCGGTCGCCGGGAGCCCGGCGGTCGCGGGGCTGCGACACCTCGACCTGTCGCACAACACGCTCGGCCCGGGCGGGCTGAAGGCGGTCGCCCGGAACCCGGCCCTCCGCGCCCTCCGCACCTTGATCCTGGCCGGGGACCCGGAGTTCGACCAGCGGCTGACGGCGGCCCACCTCCACGCCTTCCTGTCCGCCCTCGACCTGCCGGACTTGCGCCACCTGGTCCTGAACGAACTCCCGGTCGGGGACCGGGCGGCCCGCCTCCTGACCGCCGACCGGTTCCGGTCGCTGACCCGGCTCGGCCTCCACGAGTGCGGGGTGAGCGACGCGACCGCCGCCGCCCTCCGCGACGCCCTGCCCGACCTCGTCGAGTTCGTCGTCTAGCCCGGAGGGTCAGCCGGTGACCGACGGGGACGCCCTGTACCGCGCGATCCTGGCCGCCCCGGCCGACGACACCCCCCGGCTGGTGTACGCCGACTGGCTGGACGAGCACGGCCGGGCGGCGGAGGCCGAGTTCGTCCGCCTCGGGTGCGGGCTGGACGCCGACGCCCCGGACCACCCGGAGTACGCCGACCGGGTCGCCCGGCAGGAAGAACTGGAACTCTGGCTGAAGGCCCACGCCCCGCAACCGCGGCCGGAGTTCGGGGCCGGGCTCGACATGGCCTGGGAGTCCGGCTGGTGGTACCACACCGGCCGCGGGTTCCACCCGACCTTGGGGTTCAGCGGGGACGGGCGGGCGGGGCTGGGGCCGATGCGGGAGCTGGCCGCGGCGCTCGAGAAGGCGTTCGCCGCGGTCCCGACGCGGCTCCTGTACCTCTCTTCCGTCACCCCCGAGCAACTGGCCGAGTTCCTCCGCCACCCGGTGGTCGGGCAGCTCGACGGGTTGATCCTCTCCCTCTGGTCCCTGGACCTGCCGGGCCCCGAGTTCGCCCGCCTCGTCGCCGGCTGCCCGCGGCTGGCGAACCTCCGCCGGCTGGGGCTGGGCTTCCACCCCTGGGCGGACGGGCTCGCGGCCCTCGCCGGGTCCCCCCACCTCGGGCGGTTGGACGACCTGTTCCTGGAACTGGAGTCGGTGAGCGCGGCGGAGGCCCGGGGGCTGGCGGCCGCCGACTGGTTCCGCAACCTGCGGACCCTGAACGTCCGCCCCCCCATCGACCCGGGGGCGTTCGAGGAGCTGTGCCGGGCCGGCCCGTTCCCCCGCCTCCACACCCTCGACATCAGTGGCGGCGGGAACACGTTCCCGGCCCCCGCCTGGGAGGAGTTCGCCCGGTCGGCCGCGTTCCCGGCCCTCGCCCGCCTGAACCTCGCCCACTCGGACCTGGGCTACGGTCGGGCGGCGATCCTCGCCGGGGCCCGGTGGCTCCGCCCGGCCCACCTCGACCTGTCGGAATGCGGGCTCGGGAACGACGGGGCGGCGGCGCTGGCCGCGGCCCCGTGGCTCGGGGCGGTCCGGTGGCTCGGGCTGGGGGGGAACCGGCTCACCCCGGCCGGGGTGAAGGCGATCGCCGGGAGCCCGGCGGTGTCCGGGCTGCGGTACCTCGACCTGTCGGGCAACGCCGTCGGCCCGACCGGCCTGAGGGTGGTCTCCCGGAACCCGGCCCTGCGCGGCCTCCGCACCCTCCGCCTGCGCGGCGGCCTGGTCGACCCCCCGGCCGCCTCGCCGGCCCACTTCCACCGGTTCCTGGCGGAGCTCGACCTGCCGGCCCTGCGGCACCTCGACCTGTCGAACCAGCGGGTCGGGGCGCGGGCCGCCCGCCTCCTGACCGCCGACCGGTTCCGGCCGCTCGCCCGGCTCGGCCTCGAGCGCTGCGGGCTGACCGACACGACCGCGGCCGCCCTCCGCGCCGCCCTCCCGGACCTCGTCGAGCTGAAGCTGTAAGCTGACCCCCACCCCCGGAGACCGCCCGTGAAGCTGCTCCCGCTCCTCGCCCTCACCGTCGTACTCCCCGCCGCCGCGGCCGCCCCGCCGATCGACCCGGCCGGGTCGCCCGGGCCGCTCGTCATCGTCGGCGGGGGGAAGATGCCGGCCGACGTCCGGAAGGCGTTCTTCGACCTCGCCGGCAAGGACAAGGCCAAGATCGTCGTCGTCCCCACCGCCAGCGGCGCGGCCGACGACCCGAAGGAGGCCGACTCGTTCCTGAAGCCGTGGCAGGACCTGAAGCCGGCGTCGGTGGAACTGCTCCACACCCGCGACCCGAAGAAGGCCGACGACGCGGACTTCGCCAAGCCGCTCGCCGACGCCACCGGCGTGTGGTTCAGCGGCGGCGACCAGAGCCGGCTCACCGCCGCGTACCGCGGCACCCGCGTCGAGAAGGAGTTGATGAAGCTGCACGCCCGCGGCGGGGTGGTCGGCGGCACGTCGGCCGGGGCGGCGGTGATGAGCGACCTGATGATCACCGGCGGCACCGACGCCGCGAAGACCGGGCCGGGGTTCGGCTTCCTCCCGGGGTTCGTCGTCGACCAGCACTTCGTCGCCCGGAAGCGGCAGAAGCGGCTCGACGGCGTGGTCGCCGAGCACCCGGCCTACGTCGGCCTCGGGATCGACGAGGCGACGGCGGTGGTGGTGCGCGGCCGGGTCGCCCGGGTGATCGGCGAGTCGACGGTGACGGTGTGCGCGGCGAAGGGGGCGGGCAAGCCGGCGGCGGCCGACGAGTACAAGGCCGGGGCGATCTTCGACCTGGTGCAGCTGCGGCGGGCGGCCGCGAACCGGGCCGAGAAGGAGGCGTTCCCGCCGGCGAAGCCGCCGGCCGCGGTCGTCCCGAAGGGGACGCTGGTGATCGTCGGCGGGGGCGGGGCCGGCCCGGACATCTGGAAGCGGTTCATCGACGCGAGCGGCGGCCCGGACGCCCGGATCGTGGTGATCCCGACGGCGATGGACGACCCGCTCGCGGCCGAGTCGGTGGAGGAGAAGGTCCTGAAGAAGTCCGGGGCGAAGAACGTCGTCGCGCTGCACACCCGCAGCCCGAAAGAGGCGGACGACCCCAAATTCAGTGAGGTGCTGCTGAAGGCCGGCGGGGTGTGGTTCAGCGGCGGGCGGCAGTGGCGGTTCGTGGACGCGTACGCCGGGACGCTGACGGAGAAGCGGTTCCACGAGGTGCTGGCCCGCGGCGGGGCGGTCGGCGGGAGTTCGGCGGGGGCGAGCATCCAGAGCGAGTTCATGCCGCGCGGCCACCCGCTCGGGAACACGGTGATGGCGGCGGAGGGGTACGAGCGGGGGTTCGGGTTCCTGCCGGGGTGCGCGGTGGACCAGCACTTCTTCGCCCGGAAGCGGACCGCCGACATGACCGGGCTGATGAAGAAGTACCCGCAGTACCTCGGGATCGGCATCGACGAGGGGACGGCGATCGTCGTGACGGGGAGTGTGGCGGAGGTGGTCGGGCGGACGAAGGTGGCGTTCTACGACACCGGGAGGAAGGCGGACGGCGACCGCGACTACGAGGAGGTGCCGGCCGGGGAGAAGTACGACCTGGCGGCCCGGAAGAAGCTCGGGAAGTGAGCCGCGGAGGCCGGGCGGGTGAATGCGTTCGTGAGGCCCCGAGGGAGGACAGATGGCGACCGCCCGTAGCACCGACCCGGAGGCGGTCGCCCTCACGGCCGAACTGGCCGGGCGGGGCAACGTGCAGGACGACTACAACCCGCTCGGGAACTACTTGCTGGAGTTGTGGCAGGTCGACCCGGCGCCCGACGCCCCCGCCCGGGTCGAGCGGGTGTTCGCCGGGTTGGGGCCGGAGTACCGGCCGTTCCTCCCCGACCCGGTCGGGGCCGGGTACTTCCCCCGGCTCGACCCCGCCGCGGCGCGGGCCGAGTTGGTCGAGTTGCTGGCCACGGGGTTAGGGTACTTCGAGGCGTTCGCGGACCGGGCGGCCGGCGAGGAGTTCGTCGGCCGGCTCCAGGCGTGGCTCGGGCCCGGGGCGGAGTACCTGTCCGGCCGGGGGCGGACGGTGTTCCGGGTGCCGCACTGGGTGGACGAGGGGGTGGCGTTCGCCTCCCCGGCGCGGGCCGGGTTCCTGTGGTGCCTGGGCACGGACTGATACGGTTCACGGATGGGAACGGCCGGGGTTGGAGTCCCGGCTTCAGCCGGTCTTCCCCCGGCACCGGCTGAAGCCGGGACTCCAACCCCGGCCGCCGACTCCTGGGACGCGGATGAGACGGCCGCGGGGGGTTGCGGATGCGGTACGCGATCGTCTGCATCGACACCCGCGGCGGCCTCCAGCCGTACCTCGCCCTCGGCCTCGGGCTCGCCCGCGCCGGGCACGACGTCGTGGTCGTCGCCCCGGAGAACTACCACGGGTTCGTCACCGCCCGGGGGCTGCGGTTCGGGGCGCTCGAGGGCGACGTCCAGGGGCTGATGGAGGGGCCGGCCGGGGCGGGCGTCGCCGAGAAAGGGTTCGTGGCCGCCCAGCGGTTCGTGGTCCGGGCGGCGGCCGAGCGGGTCCGCGGTTGGACCCGCGACTGCCTGGCCGCGTGCGCCGGGGCCGACGTGATCCTCGGCGGGGTCGGCGGGATGCTGGTCGGCGAGGGGGTGGCGGAGAAGGTCGGGGCGCGGTTCGTCCAAGCCCACGTCCAGCCGGTCACCCCGACCGGCGACTTCCCCGGGCCGATGGCCCCCGGCTGGCTCGCCCGCCTCGGCCGGGCCGGGAACCGCCTCTCGCACGCCCTCACGCGGCAGGTCGTGTGGCAGCCGCTGCGGCCGGCCGTCGACGCCGCCCGGCGCCACGTCCTCGGCCTCGGGCCGGCCCCGTTCTGGGGCCGGCTCGGGACCGCCCGCCGCGACGGGGAGGCGGTCCTGTACGGGTACAGCCGGCACGTCCTGCCGCGGCCGCGGGAGTGGGGGCCGCGGGTCCACGTCACCGGGTACTGGTTCCTCGACCCGGAGCCGGGGTGGGAGCCGCCGGCGGAGTTGGCCGCGTTCCTGGCGGCCGGCCCGCCGCCGGTCGTGGTCGGGTTCGGGAGCATGAGCAGCCGGGACCCGGCGGGGACGACCGCCCTGGTGGTCGAGGCGGTCCGGGCGTGCGGCCGGCGGGCGGTGCTGCTGGCCGGGTGGGGCGGGCTGCGGCCGGCCGGGCTGCCCGACACGGTCTTCCCGCTGGACGCCGCCCCGCACGCCTGGCTGTTCCCGCGGGCGGCCCTGGTCGTCCACCACGGCGGGGCCGGGACGACCGGGGCGGCGCTCCGGGCCGGGGTCCCGTCGGTCGTCGTCCCGTTCGCCGCCGACCAGCCGTTCTGGGGCCGGGTGGTCGCGGCCCGCGGCGCCGGCCCCGACCCGCTCCCGCGGAAGCGACTGACCGCAGCCCGGCTCGCCGCCGCGATCGCCGCCGGACTGGATGAGGGTGTCCGCCGGGAGGCGGCCGCGATCGGGGAGCGGGTGCGGGCGGAGGACGGGGTGGCGGAGGCGGTGCGGGTGCTGGCCGCGGTGTGACGGGGGGCTGGCGTGTCGGGAGTCGCCCGGACGGGCGGACCCGCGGCCCGGGGGTTGCACCCCGGACCACCATGTCCGCCATCCCGCGCGACCCGTGGCCCGACAGCACCCTCGCCCTGCTCAGGGACGGGTACACCTTCATCCCGAAGCGGTGCGAGCGGTACCGGTCGGACCTGTTCGAGACGCGGCTGATGCTGCAGCGGGCGGTCTGCGTGCACGGCCCGGAGGCGGCCGAAGTCTTCTACGACCCGGCCCGGTTCCGCCGGGCCGACGCCGTCCCGGGGCGGGTGCGGAAGACGCTGTTCGGCGAGGGGGCGGTGCAGGGCCTCGACGACGCGGCCCACCGCCAGCGGAAGGAACTGTTCCTGTCGCTCGTCGGGCCGGAGGGCGTCGCCCGGCTGGCGGGGCACACGGCCGAGGAGTGGGACCGGGCCGTCCGCAGGTGGGAGGCCGCGGACCGGGTGGTGCTGTTCGACGCGGCCGGCGAGTTGATGTGCCGGGCGGCGTGCGCCTGGGCCGGGGTGCCGCTCTCCGACGCCGAGGCAGCGGACCGGGCGCGCGACTTCGTGACCATGGTGGACGCGTTCGGCGGGGTCGGGCTGCGGAACTGGCGCGGGCGGCGGGCGCGGAAGCGGGCGGAAGCCTGGATCGCCGGCGTGATCGAGGAGCGGCGGGCGAAGGGGCCGGACGGCGACGACCCGGCCGGGGTGGTCGCCCGGTACCGCGGGCCCGACGGCCGGCTGCCGGACGCCCGGGTGGCGGCCGTCGAGCTGATCAACCTGATCCGGCCGACGACCGCGATCGCCTGGTACGTGGCCTTCGCCGGTCTGGCCCTGCACCAGCACCCGGCGGCCCGGCGGCACCTCGAAGCGGGCGACGACCGGTCGGCCGGGGAGGTGGTCGACGAGGTCCGCCGGTTCTACCCGTTCGCCCCGTTCCTCGGGGCCCGGGTGCGGGCCGACTTCGAGTGGCGCGGGTACCGGTTCCGGGAGGGGACGCTGGTCCTGCTCGACGTGTACGGGGCGCACCACGACCCGCGGCTGTGGGACCGGCCGGAGGAGTTCCGGCCGGACCGGTTCCGCGACCGGGTGCCGTGCCGGTTCGACCTGATCCCGCACGGCGGGGGGGAGTCCGACACCGGGCACCGGTGCGCCGGCGAGCAGGTGACGACGGAGGCGCTGAAGGTCGCCCTCCGGTACCTGACCCGGGGGATCACCTACGAGGTGCCGCCCCAGGACCTGAGCTACAGCCTGTCGCGGATGCCGACGCTCCCGGCGAGCGGGTTCGTGATGGCCCGGGTGCGGCGGGCCGGGCCGGGCTGAGCGGGCCGCCACGGAGGGCGGCCCCTACCGGATGGTGCCGGTAGGGGCCGCCCTCCGTGGCGGCCCGCGCCCGACTACCGCTTCAGCCCGGCGGGCAATTCCTTCAGCCGCTCCAGCTCTAGGATCTCGGAGAAGTACCACGGCTTGCCGGTGGCCGTCCGGTACCCGACCGTCTTCGCCGGGTACTTCGCCCCGTCGTGCTCCTTCCAGTCGCTGAACCGGTGGACGCTGTCGCGCCAGTCGACCCGCACCAGCCGGCTGTCCGCCTTGTCGAAGTACACGTCCATCGCCGGGGTGACCGTCCCGCTCACCCGCACCCCGGCCGCCGGCTTGTCGTTCTCCGTCACCTCCGGGAGCGCCTCCAGCTTCGTCTTCGGGTCGGCGAACACGCCGAGGGTCCACGCCCAGACCAGGAACGTCGCCGGCTCCTTCTCCTCGACCACCCGGTCCGCCCCGTCGACCCACCAGTGCCCCGGCGGCTCCAGCACCGACACCCGCTCGTACCCCTTCTTCTCCGGGTTGCTGCTGACGTTGAGCCGCTCCTTGATCCGGAACAGCTTGAGCAGCTTGTCCTCCCCGCCGGCGGCCTTCACCGCGGCGGCGGCGACGGCCTTCGGGTCGGGGTCGGCGGCGCGGGCGGGCGGGGTCAGCAGGGCGACGGCGGCGAGCAGGAGGCGGAAGCGCATCACGCACCCTCGGGGACGGGCGGTACGGGGTGCGTTATCCGGGCGGACGCAGGCGGGGACAAGGGACGTGCTCGTCCGGATGCGCCTCCGGTACTGGTGGCACCGGCATTCCTGCCGGTGCTTCCCCGCGCGCACCGGCAGGAATGCCGGTGCCACCAGAAGCAACTTCCGGGGGTGGCCTCACTTCGCCGGCGGGACCGGCGGCGGGGCCACCTTCCGGAGCACGTCCTTCTTCCCGTCCCCCGCCATCGCCTTCGCCACCTCCGCCCACGCCGCCTTCCGGTCGTTCGCCTTCGCCACCAGCCCGAGCGCCAGCCGCTTCTCCGCGTCCGTCGGCAGCCGCCCGGCGGTCACCAGGGTGAGCGCCTCCAGCACCTCGGCGTCCGACTTCCTCGCCGCCAGCAGCTCGTCGATCAGCTTGGCGAACGGGTCCGCCGCCGGCTGCGGCGGACCCGGCGGGTTCGGGACGACCTTCGGCAGGAGCACGTCCGGCTGCTTGGCGGGGGTCGGCGGGACCGGCTTCGCGCCCGGCACGAGCTCGACCTTGAAGTAGCGGTCGACGACCTTCGGGTCGAGCGGGACCGCCCGCCGGTAGTCGTCCGCCGCCTTCGGGAGGTAGAAGTACTGGAGCGCCCCCTCGTAATCGAACGCGCCCGGGGCGGCCAGCACCCGCTTCTTGAAGTCGTCGCCCAGCTTCTTCGCCACCGCCGGCTCCTTCAGCAGCAGGTCGACCAGCTTCTCCCGCTTCTTCGGGTCCTTGTCCTCGGCGAAGTACTTCTCCTCCAGAGCGGTCGGCGGGGTGCCGCGGGCGGCCGTCGTCACCCGCTTCAGGAAGTCGAGGTCCGACTCGGCCATCGAGGCGGACCGGTCCCGCCGCACCAGACTGTACAGCACGTCGGCCCGGGCCGCCTTGCCGTCGGCCGCGTCCCACACCCGGACGGCCCCGTCGCTGAGCAGCTTCACCACCTGGGGGTTCTTGGGGTCGGCCGCGGCCTCGAACCAGTACAGGACGTCCCCTGGCTTCGCGTCCTTGTCGGCCACGGTGAAGTTGAAGCTCCGGGGGCCGACCGGGTCGAACACCTCGATGAAGTCGGCCACCCGCCCCGCCACCACGTCGAAGTCGACCGTGCCCTCGACCACCACCTGCTTGCCGTCCGGGGTGAAGGCGACGGCCTTCACCCGGTCCCGCGGCTCGTCCTTGAGCACCAGGACCTCGCCCCGGGCCCGGCCGGACGTGTCCTGGGCCAGCCGGAGCCGGGCCCACCGGGCCGCCGGCCCGCCGCCGATGTCGTCCAGCAGCCAGTCGGTCACCTTCGCCCGCTTGTTCCCGTCCCCGTCGGCGGCGAACAGCAGCGTCTCGATGTCGGTCGCCGGGGTGCCGCGGAGGTCGAGCACGAGCCGCTTCAGGAACGTCACGTCGTCCACCGGCCCGGGCGGCGGGCCGGGCGGGTCCGCGGCCGGCGGGCGCGGGGCCGGCATCACCTTGACGGCCCGCGCCGGGGCCGGGTCGTCCCCGGCGGCGACCGCCGGGACCAGCCCCAGCCCGAGCCCGCCGGACAGGGCGGCGGCGGTCAGCGCGACGACCGCGACCGCCTTCAGCTTCGTGAGCAGCATCATCCGGATCACCCCTTCGGAAAGTTGGACGGCCGCGGCCGACACGCCGGGGAGAACGGCCCCCCCGGCGGCCACGGCCTCGACGGCCCGGACCAGTGTGTGGACGGCCGCCGGCGGGACGGCCCCGGCCGTCCCGTGGGCGGTGAGCAGGGCGGCGACCGCGCCGCCGGACAGCGCCACCCCGCGCCGGGTGAGGCGCTGGGCAAGGGTCCGGCGGGCGGCCGCGAGGCGGGTGGCGAGGGTGGCCGGCGGGAGGCCCAACTGCCGGGCGACCTCCCGCTGCGGCCGCCCCTCCAGGTCGCACAGCACGACCGGGGTGCGGAACTTCTCGGGCAGCCGGGCCAGCTCCTCGTCGATCACCGGGCGGAGGTCGGCCCAGTCGCCGGGCGACGCGGGTCCCCGGACGTCCGGCGCGGCCGGCTCGGGCATGGGGTCCACCTGCTTCTCGCGGGACCGGCGGCGGGCCAGGACCGCCCGGGCCTTCAGCGCCGTCCGGTGGGCCACCCCGTACAGCCAGTTCCCGACCCGCTCCCGCGGCCGCACCCCGGCCGCCCGCCGGGCCAGCACCAGGAACACCGCCTGGAACGCGTCGTCGGCGGCCGCCCGGTCGCGGACCACCCGGCGGCAGACGCCGAGGACCATCGGCCCGTGCCGGCGGACCAGCGCCGCGAACGCGTCCCCGTCCCGGTCGGCGACGAACGCCCCGAGGAGTTGCCCGTCGGACCGGTCGGCGGCCGAGGCGAGGACGACCCGGCGGAGGGCGGGGATCAGGCCGGCGGGCCTGGTCGGCATGGGGAGGCTCCGTGTGGCGCGTCCGTGCGACGGGGTATTGCCCGCGGGCGGGGGAGCGCTCGGATCATTCTCGGTGGGGCAGGCATTCCTGCCTGCCGCCGACGACCGCGCCCGAAAATCGGTGGCGGGCCGGGCGGCGGGTGTGGTACACCTCGGGCATGAACACATTGCCACCGGTCGCCGAGATGCGGCGGGCGTACCTCGGCCGGGACGCCTCCTACGACGGCATCTTCCTCGTCGGCGTCCGGACCACGGCGGTCTTCTGCCGCCCGACGTGCCCGGTCCGGAGCCCCCTGCCGAAGAACGTCGAGTTCTTCCCGTCGGCGGCCGCCGCCCTGTTCGCCGGGTACCGGCCGTGCAAGCGGTGCCGGCCGATGGCCGCGGCGGACGAGCCGGGTTGGGCGGCGGCCCTGCGGGCGGACGTCGAGGCCGACCCGGCGGGGCGGGTCACCGAGGCCGACCTGCGGCGGCGCGGGGTCGACCCGGCGACGGTGCGGCGGCACTACCTGCGGACTTACGGGATGACGTTCCAGGCGTACACCCGGGCGCGGCGGCTGTCGGCGGCGTTCACCCGGATCCGGGCCGGGGGCGACCCGGACGGGGCGGCGTTCGACCACGGGTACGGGTCGGTGAGCGGGTTCCGGGAGGCGTTCGGGCGGTCGTTCGGCCACCCGCCGGGCGGCGCCCGCGGCCGGGACTGCGTGCGGCTGGCCTGGCTGCCGTCGCCGCTCGGACCGCTCGTGGCCGGGGCCACCGACGCCGGCGTCTGCCTGCTGGAGTTCACCGACCGGCGGATGCTGGAGGCGCAGCTCGACGCCGTGCGGGAGCGGTTCCGGGTGCCAGTGCTGCCCGGAACGAACGCCCACCTGGAGCAACTGCGGGCGGAACTCGGCGACTATTTCGCGGGCCGGCTGCGGGCGTTCACCGTGCCGCTGGTGTACCCGGGGACGGCGTTCCAGCGGCGGGTGTGGGAGGAGTTGTTGCGGATCCCGTACGGGGAGACGCGGTCGTACCACGAGGTGGCGGTGGCGGTCGGGTCTCCAGGGGCGGTGCGGGCGGTCGGCCGGGCGAACGGGCTGAACCGGGTGGCGGTGGTGATCCCGTGCCACCGGGTGGTGAACAAGAACGGCGACCTGGGCGGGTACGGCGGCGGGCTGCGGCGGAAGCAGTACCTGCTGAACCTGGAGCAGGTCGGGGTGGAGGCGGCCCGGGGTTGAAACCCCGGGCGGCCGACGCCGGCGTCACAGGTCGACGTCGAACACCGCGAACTGCTTGTTGCTCCCGCCGACGGCGCAGGTCAGCCCGTCCGGCGAGAACGCGACGCACCGGACGTACCGCCCGAGGGCGAAGTCGAGAGCCCGGACCGGCCGCCCATCCTCCAGCCGCCAGACCGCGAGCGCCTCGTCCTCGCGCAACGCAGCGAACAGCGGGTACACCGGGTTGAAGGCGAAGAGGCCGCGGGTCGGGGAGAACGCGACGCCCTTCGCCCGCACCGTCCGCGTCGGGATGTCCCACACGGCCAGTCGGGCGGGAGTGACGGTGGTGGTGACCAGCGTGTGGCCGTCCGGGGAGAACCGAGCCCGGTGCACCGGCCCGACACCGGCGACCGGCACCAGGTCGCGGAGCGTGCGGTCGTCCGCCAGCCCGAACAACACGGCCGGCCCGTGGTGGTCGAGGACCACGACGACCGACCGGCCGTCCGGCGACAGCTCGAAGTTCCGGACGAACGACAGGAGCGGCACCTCGTCCGGGACGTCGAAGCCGGGCTCCGGGGCGCCCGTGCCGAGGTTCCAGGCCGCCGCCGACCGCTGGCGGTCGCGGGAGTAGTACACCCGCCCGTCCGGGCGGACGTGGGCGTAGCTGTTGTTGCCGAGCCCCGGCGGCTCCGACTGCCTCAGCAGGACCCCGGCGGGGTCGAGGACGGAGAACGCATCCGCCCGGACGACCACCCGGCCGTCGGCGAGGACGTACAGCCGGGCTAGGTCGTACCGCCGGTACAGGCCGTGGGCCAGGCGGCGGCCGGCGCGGGCGGCCACGTCCCAGGCGGTCAGCCACCCCCCGCCGTCGAGCGTGTACAGCGTCCGCCCGTCCGGCGCGAACGCCAGCGCGTCGACCCCGCCGCCGGGAACCTTTTGAACCCACATCGTCGGTCGCGCTCCGCTTCGCGTCGCGGCTAAACGTCCCCTTCTTCGTCCTCCGCAGCGGCCGGCTCGTCGTCCACCGCCGCCTTCATCACCTCCCGCAGCAGCACCGTCGCGTAACTCCCGGCCGGCAGCGTAAACCCGAGCCGCAGCCCGTCCGCCTCCCACCCCGCCGACAGGTCGTCGAGGTACACCAGGTTGTGCCGCCGCGTCCCGAGCACCAGCTTCCCGAACCCGCCGAACGAACCCAGTGACAGCCCGTTGTCACGCAGCACCACCGCCTCGCGGTCGGCCGCCGCCCCCTCCGCCGGGTACGTCTTCTTCCCGAACATCGGGCCCGCCGGCACCGTCTCCCGGGCGTCGAGCCGGGCCTGCTCGGCCGGCACGTCCTGCGCCACGAACATCCCCCCGGCCGGCCACTTCGCCATCACATCCCCGGGCAGCACGGTGCGGTACAGCCCGTCCGCCATCCGCCGCCCGAGGTAGTCGTTGAACAGGAGCGACTGCACCGCCGACAGCGCGAACCGGAACAGGAAGGGCCGGATGCGGCGCGGCGCCTTCCCGGCGAGGCACTGCAGCCCGAGGTCGACCGTCCCACCGTCCCGGCCGAACCGCTGCGGGCCGTAAAAGTTCGGCAGCCCCTGTGCCCGGATGCGGTCGAGCACCGCGTCGGGGTTGGCGGCGCGGTCGGCGTCGCGGACCAGGATGCGGAACCGGTTCCCGCGGAGGTGACCGGGCTTCAGCTTGTTCGTGTGCAACCCGGTCTTCAGCACCCGCACCCCGCCGCCGTCGACGTTCTTGACCCGCGGCTCGCACTCCTTCGGGACGGACACCCACTGGCGGGTGACGGCGTGGCGGTCCTTCAGGCCGGCGGTGCCGACGTTCCCGGGGTGGGTGCCGAGCCGCTGGGCGACGGTCCGGGCGAAGAACTCCGGCGCCATGCCGCGCTTCTCGACCCACAGGAACAGATGCTCGCCGGACCCGCACGGCTCGTACGACGGCACCTCCTCGACCTCGAAGTCGTCGTCCCGGGCGCGGATGCGGCCGCCGACCCCGGGCAGGTCCGGGGTGAGCAGCGGCGGGGTCATCGCGGGGTGGTTCATGTGGGCGGCTCTCGGGGAGGTGCCATTGTACCCAAGCGCGGGGAGCGGGGTTGACAGGTTCGCGATTTGCGAAGACACTCAACTGTCGGATTGGCATGGGATGCGGTTCCCCCACGGAACCTGACGCGGAGTGGGAAGGGCTAGGGAGGGCCACAGAAGGGCAGGACGGCTGACCCATGCACGTCATCTCGAAGAAGAAGCTCCGGGAGTTCTGGGAGGAACACCCGCGGGCAAAGCCACCGCTCGAGGCGTGGTACCAGGTCGCCCGGCACGCGGAGTGGGAGACGTTCTCCGACGTGCGCGAGACGTTCGGCTCGGCGGACCAGGTCGGGAAGTTCACGGTCTTCGACATCGGGGGCAACAAGTACCGGCTGGTCGCGGTGATCCACTTCGACCGCGGGAAGCTGTACGTCCGGCATGTGCTGACGCACGCCGAGTACGACGAGGAGAAATGGAAAGGCGGGTGACCATGCCACGGGCGAAGGACACGACCTCGAGCCGGGCGGTGTACGGGAAGGGCGAGGACCGGTACCTCGACCTGGTCCGCCGGTTCCCGCTGCGCCCGCTCCGCACCCCGGCCGACCTCGACGCGGCCGTGGCCGTGGTCGACGCGCTGGTCGACCGGGACGACCTGTCCGCCCCCGAGCGGGACTACCTCGACGTGCTCGGCGACCTCGTCGAGGCCTACGAGGACGAGGCGGTGCCGGTGCGGCCGGTCGGGGACGCGGACCTGCTCCGCTTCCTGATCGGGCAGAAGGGCGTCACCCAGGCCGGGGCGGCGAAGGGGGCCGGGATCGCCGAGTCCACCGTCTCCGACGTCCTGGCCGGGCGGCGGAAGTTGACCCGCGCCCAGGTCGGCAAGCTGTCCCGCTACTTCCGCGTCGGCCCGGGCACGTTCGCGGGCTGAGGGCGCGCCGGAGGTCCGGCCCCGCCAGCCCCCGCCTCGGTCGAGTTGTTGGCCGTCCCCGCCGCCGCCCGGACCGGGCCGCCCGGCCCGCCGTGCCGATGGTCCCGGCGTCCGCCGCCCGGGTCCGGAACGGCCGGCGGCCCGCGGGCGGGTTCCGACGCCGCGGCCCGATTTTCGCCCGCACCCCGCCGAAACTTGTCCTACGAGTTGAGCATCTCGCGACTCCGCCTCCCCTCTCCCCTTGCCCACGCCGCCTGGAGGTTGGTCATGTACCGGTCCGCGCGCCCCGGGTGCCGGCGCCCGGGGTTCACCCTGATCGAACTGCTGGTCGCCGTCGCCATCGTCGCCCTGCTCATCGCCCAGCTCCTGCCGGCCGTCCAGCGGGTGCGGGAGTCGGCCGCCCGGGCGAAGTGCGGGAACAACCTGAAGCAGCTCGGGATCGCCGTCAACCTGTACCACGACACCCACGGGGTGCTGCCGGCCGGGAACCAGTCGACCGTCCCCGGGGACATGGGGCGGGGGTGCGGGGACTTCCACGGGGAGACGAACCAGAAGGGCCGGGCCCCGTGGGCGGTCCGGGTCCTCCCGTACCTGGAGCAGTCCGCCCGGTACAAGCGGTTCGACCAGGCGGCCAGCTTCGCCGGGCTCTTGACCGACAACAACATGACCGGGACCGGGCCGGCCCCGGCGGCGGCGAACGCGGCCGCCCAGCGGGAGCCGAACAAGGCGTTCCACTGCCCGTCCGACCCGCGGGCCGGGAACCCGGACTCGTTCCACACCAACTACGTCGCGGTCCAGGGCGGCGGGCCGGTGGCGGCGTGCACCGGCAGCCACGCGGGCAGCCACTGGTACACGAACGGGGTGATGTACCACAACTCCCGGGTCCGGCTGGCCGACGTGGCGGACGGGACGTCGGCCACCTTTCTGCTCGGGGAGAACCGGTACGGGGAGGGGCCGGAGGCGGCGGTGTACGCCCTCGGCGGGCAGCCGGTCACGTACGCGGTGAGCTGGGCGTCGTCCGCCCGGATCACGTTCCGCCACCACCTGCCGGTGGCCGTGTCGGCGGCGGCCGACCCGATCAACGGGCCGAGCCCGAGCCCGTCGAACCGGACGTTCGGCAGCCACCACTCCCGGGGCGCCCAGTTCGTCCTGTGCGACGGGAGCCTGCGGTTCGTCCGGGAGGACGTGGACGTGGACCGGTACCGGCAGATGGGCGGGCGGGCGGACGGCGGCCCGGGCGGGGCGGCGGACTGACCAGGAGCGGGCACAACCCCCCCGACCCCGCCCGGCGGACCGCCCGCGGCCCGCCGGGCGGGGTCGCGACACACCGACCGGAATCCGACGACTGGGTCTTGCGGGCGACGGGCGGGTCGGGTTGAATGCAGGCGGCCTTATCCATCGCCCGCCCGGTCGGTCCCGCTCATCCCGCCCCGGAGACCCGTCATGTCCCTCCGCCCGCGCCCCGCCCGCCCCCCCGGGTTCACGCTGATCGAGTTGTTGGTGGTGATCGCGATCATCGCCGTCCTGGTGGGCCTCTTGCTGCCGGCCGTGCAGAAGGTCCGGGAGGCCGCCGCCCGGGCCAAGTGCGGCAACAACCTGAAGCAGATCGCCCTGGCCGCCCAGAACTACCACGACGTGTTCATGAAGTTCCCGCGCGGCGGGAACTACAACCCGGACGACGCCCTGACCAGCGCGGCGTACGCCGGCACCGACCCGGCGACCGGCCTGCCGTGGGGCAGCGCGCAGGGGCGGGCGAGCCGGGGGAGCTGGCTGTTCCTGATCCTCCCGTACGTCGAGCAGGACCCGCTGTACAACTACAGCAACGCCGGGAGCAGCCCGCTCAGCACGATCGTCGGGGTGCCGGTCGAGCCGAACTACGGCGGCATGTGGTTCGGCCAGCCGGAGCCGCTCCGGTGGGCCCGCCGGAGCGGGTCGAGCCTGTTCGACATCGCCAGCGGGATGGCGGCCCTGAACGGGGCCCCGAACCCGTTCCTGTCGACCACCGTGTCGGTGCTGCGGTGCCCGGCCGACGGGACCTCCGCCCCGGCCGGGCGGGAGGGGCTGAACTGCAACTACGTCGGGGTGCACGGCCCGAGCTGCCCGTTCGAGAACTGCGGCACCTCGGCCACGTTCCGGGCGAACTGCTCGAACACCGCCTGGGGGCTGCCGGCGGCCGGGACCTCGGTCGAGCGGACGGTGAACAAGACCCAGGTGCTCGGGATGTTCAACTGGGGCGGGGTGACCATCCGGATGGCGGACGTGTCGGACGGGACGACGAACACCATGCTGGTCGGGGAGGTGCTGATGGGGGAGAGCGCCCGGGTGAACGAGATGGCCCCCCAGGGCGGGTGGGTGGACGCCAAGTCGTGGGTGAACCTCGGGTACACCAACATCCCGATCAACCACTTCACCCCCGAGGACCCCGGGCTGATCTCGTGCTCGGCCGGGGCCAACCCGATGCGCAGCAGCGCCAACTACGCCGTCTCCCTCGGGTTCAAGTCCCGGCACCCGCAGGGGGCGAACTTCGCGTTCGCCGACGGCAGCGTCCGGTTCGTCAACCAGTTCATCAACCAGGAGGCGTACACCTACCTGAGCTGGCGGAACGACGGCCGGGTCATCCCCAACAACTGAGGGCGTCCGCCATGACGCGCGCGATTTGTGGGGCGGCCCTCGCCCTGGCCGCCCTGGCCGCCGGTTGCTCGGACCCGAACACCCCGGTCCCGGTGGGCGGGGTGGTGACCCTGGACGGGGTCCCGGTCGACGGGGCGACGGTCAACTTCTACACCGCCGGGGGCGAGGCCCAGGCCCGCCCGGCCCACGGGGCGACCGGCAAGGACGGGGCGTTCCGGCTGAGCACCATGGGCGACGGGGACGGGGCCGCCCGGCGGAAGTACAAGGTGGTCATCACCCGGTACGTGCCGTCCCGCCCGGACCTGAAGGTGCCGACCTTCCCGGACACCCAGGAGGGGCGGGACGCGAAGGCCGACTTCCTGTACCGGAACTTCGAGGCCAAGGGGGTCCAGCCGTTCAAGAACGCCCTCCCGGCCAAGTACGGGAGCTCGGAGACCACCCCGCTGGAGTGCGAGGTGACCGGGGAGACGACGGTCAAATTCGACCTGTCCAGCAAGTAGCCGCCCCCGCCCCGGGGCGGCCCGGCGCCGCCCCGGGGTCCGCACGTCCCCGGAGACCCGTCATGCCCCCGACCCGCCGCGGGTTCACGCTGATCGAACTCCTCGTGGTCATCGCGACCATCGCCGTCCTGGTCGGCCTCCTGCTGCCCGCCGTGCAGAAGGTGCGGGAGGCCGCCGCCCGCGCCCGCTGCGCCAACCACCTGAAGCAGTGGGGGCTGGCCCTCCACAACCACCACGACGCGACCGGCCGGTTCCCCCCGGGCCAGACCAACCCGCACGGCCGCGACTTCCCCGCCACCGACTGGTCCGACACGAACTGGAACCGGGCCAACTGGTGGCACTCGGCCCTGCCGTACGCCGAGCAGGAGAACCTGTACCGGGTGCTGGCCGCCTTCATGAACACGACCCCGCGGCCGCCGTGGATGTGCTGGGCGGTGAACCAGAGCGGCAGCGCCCGGAGCGAGCCCGGCCGGCACAGCGTGGTCCCCATCTCGAACTGCCCGTCCGACCCGGCCGGGGTGAAGAACCAGACCGTCGCCGGGAACGAGCAGGGGTTCCACGGGAACTACGTGCTGTGCGCCGGGGCCACGTTCTTCAACCCGGCCGGCGACCCGGACGGGGTGAGCCTGGGCGGGACGTTCTACTTCAAGTCCCGGGTGACGATCGGGGGGGTGACGGACGGGGCGTCGAACACCCTGGCCGGGGGCGAGATCCTGGTGACGACCGACGCCCCGGCCGCCCACGACCTGCGCGGGCGGTACTACAACTCGTGGCAGGGGAACGTGCTGTTCAGCACCCTGTACCCGCCGAACACCCCGGTCGGGGACCGGTCGAACTACTGCGTGAACACCAACCCGCGGGCCCCGTGCCAGGGGCTGACGGCGACCAACACCGTCCAGTCGGCCCGCAGCGCCCACCCCGGCGGGGCGAACTTCCTGCTGGTGGACGGGTCCGTCCGGTTCGTCGCCGACGCGGTGAACCTCGCCACCTACCAGGCGCTCGGCACCCGGGCCGGCGGCGAGCCGGCCGGGGACTACTGACGGAGGGCCGGCCGCGATGCGCCTCTTGCTCGGGTCGGCCGTCCTGGCCGCGGCCGCCGGGTGCGACCCCGGCCCGCGGTACCACGTGGTGACCGGGACGGTCACCCTGGACGGCCGCCCGCTGGAGGCCGGGGACATCCTGTTCGCCGACCCCGGCGGGGCCGCCGGCCCGGACCCCGGGAAGGTGAAGGACGGGGCGTTCGAGTTCCGGGCGAAGGAGGGGCGGAGGCGGGTCGAGATCAGCGCGTCGCGGATCATCCCGGGGTCCAAGACCCGCGGGGCCGGCGGGGAGCCGGTCCCGGAGGAGGTCGTCCCGGACCGGTACAACGTGGCGTCGGAGCTGACCGCCGAGGTGGCGCCCGGCGGGCCGAACCGGTTCGAGTTCAAGCTGACCACGAACAAGAAGTAGCCCCGGGGTGTGCCGTGTCCCGCCTGCGCCGCGCGTTCACGCTGATCGAGTTGCTGGTCGTCATCGCCATCATCGCGGTACTCGTCGGCCTGCTCCTGCCCGCGGTGCAGAAGGTGCGCGAGGCGGCCGCCCGCGCCCGGTGCCTGAACAACCTGAAGCAGCTGGCCCTGGCGGTCCACAGCTACGAGGCCGCGAACCGGGCGCTCCCGCCGGCCGGGAAGGGGTACGGGTGGTGCAGCAGCACCCCCGGCGGCCCCGGGGACCCGGTCATCCAGAACATGAGCGGGTGGGTGCTGGTGCTGCCGTTCCTGGAGCAGTCGGCCCTGGCGGCCCGGCTGAACACCGGCGGGGCGTTCGGCCCGCAGGCCACCGGGTACTGCTGCGGGTACACCGGCAACGCGAACGGCACCCTGCCGGACAACCCGGCGACGAACGGGAACGGGGCGCTGATGGCGACGGTGATCCCGACGTTCGTCTGCCCCACGGACAGCGGGAACCGGGTGACCCCGGCGGGAAGCGCGTACGGCCCGGGCGGGGCCCTGACCGGGGCGCGGGTCAACTACGACTTCGTCACCTCCCGGAGCGACTCGGCCCTCGGGACCGACACCAACTCGTGCAACTACTGGCGGCGGGCCGGGGCCGGGGTGCGGTACATGTTCGGGGAGAACAGCAACACCAGGCCGACGGACGTGCGGGACGGGCTGAGCAACACGTTCATGCTCGGGGAGAGCGTGGTCGAGGTGTGGAACGGGGACCCGAGCTGCTGGGGGTACCGCGGGTGGGTGATGACCGGGGTGGACCCGAACGGCGGGCTGAACGTCTGGACCTTCCCGTCCAGCCTGACCAACCCCCGCCCGGGGCAGCTCGGCAGTTGGGGCCAGGCCGGGAGCCTGCACCCGGGCGGGTGCCACTTCGCGGTGGGGGACGGGTCGGTCCGGCTGGTCCGGGAGACGGTCGGGAGTACGCTGCTGGTCCAGGCGGCGCGGATGGCCGACGGGTTCTCCCCGAACCTCGACTGACGACGGGTTCGATTCCGTCTGTAGCCGGGGTCTGTGACCCCGGGGCAACACTCACCGGGTAGCCCCGGGGTCACAGACCCCGGCTACAGAACGGAGCGGACGCCAGATGACCGGAGGGCGGCCGATGCGGCGGGCGGCGGTGCTGGCGGTGGCGCTGGCCGGGTGCGGCGGGGGCGGGGCCGGGGACGGCCTGGTCCCGGTGTCCGGGGCGGTGACGGTCGGCGGGGCGCCGGCCGCCGGGGTGGTGGTGACGTTCGTCCCGCGGGGCGACACCCCGGGGAACGGCGGGCACGGGGTGACGGACGCGGCCGGGCGGTACGAGGCGGTGACCCCGTACCTGAAGAAGGGGCTGCCGCCGGGGGCGTACAAGGTGACGCTCAGCCTGCGGCAGAACGCGGACGGGTCGGCGGCGGACCCGGACACCCCGCCGATCGAGTCGGCGGCCCGGGAGAAGCTGCCGGCCCGGTACACCGACCCGGAGCGGACGGACCTGACCGCGACGGTCGGCGACGCCGGCGGGGCCGGGTTCGACTTCGCGGTGCCCCCGGGCAAGAAGAAGTGACGGCGGGCGCGGCCGGCGGACGGGCGGGGCGGGTCGGCGGACCCGCCCCGCGGCGTTTCCCGGTCGGTAAGATGGGGGTAGACCCGACGGAGGCCCGACATGACCCCGGCGACCGCCGAGCCCGACACCCTGGCCGACGTGGTCGCGGCGCTCGGCGACGTGCCGCTCCACCGCATCCTGTTCACCCGCCTCGGGACGGCGACCGGGGACGACGGGTGGGCGTTCTGGGACCACAAGATCCGGGCCGAGCTGGTGGACGGGGTGTTCGTCGTCAAGGCGGTCGACCGCGACGTCCTCCGGGAACTCCTCGACCAGTTCGTGCCGGGGACCGAGACCCTGGCCGACGTGGTCGAGCAGCTGGGCGACGTGCCCCTCGACCGGATGCTCTGGACCCCGCGGCCGGGCACCGCGACGGAGGCCGACCAGTTGCGGCTGCTGGACGGCGAGCCGAAGCGGCTGGTCGAGCTCGTGGACGGCATCCTGGTGGAGAAGCCGATGGGCCAGCGCGAGGGGTTCTTCGCGGCGTCGCTGATCGCCCTGATGTGGACCCACGTGCGGGCCCACCGGCTCGGGGTCGTCGGGGCGCCGGACACGCTCCTGCGGCTGGCCCCCGGCACGCAACGGCTGCCGGACGTGTCGTTCACCGCCTGGGCGAACCTGCCGTCGGCCGACGCCCACCTGCAGCGGGTCGGCCTGTACGCCCCGGACCTGGCGGTCGAGATCCTGTCCCCGGCCAACCGGCCGCGCGAGATCGCCCGGAAGCGGCGGGAGTACTTCGCCGCCGGCACCAAGCTCGTGTGGGAGGTCGACCCGGAGGACCGCACGGTCGCGGTGTACGCCGACCCGCAACGGCCCGACCTCATGACCCTCCTGCGCGAGACCGACACCCTCGACGGCGGGGCCGTCCTGCCCGGCTTCGCCCTCCCGCTCGCCGACCTGTTCGACGACCCGCAACTCAACCCCCGGCCGTGACGCCGGGGCTCACCGGAGTTCCCCCGATGCCCGCACCGATGACGATGACCGAGAAGATCCTCGCCCGCCACGCCGGGAAGGACCACGTCTCCCCCGGCGACAACGTCTGGGCCGCCGTCGACGTGCTCATGACCCACGACGTGTGCGGCCCCGGCACCATCGGCGTGTTCCAGAAGCACTTCGGCGGCGACGCCGCCAAGGTGTGGGACCGCGAGAAGGTGGTCATCATCCCCGACCACTACATCTTCACCGCCGACGCGATGGCGAACCGGAACGTCGACGTCCTCCGCCGGTTCGTCAAGGAGCAGGACCTGCCGCACTTCTACGACGTCGGCACCGACCGGTACAAGGGGGTGTGCCACATCGCGCTGCCGGAGGAGGGCCACACCCGGCCCGGGGAGGTGCTGCTCGGGACCGACAGCCACACCTGCACCGCCGGGGCGTTCGGCGAGTTCGCGACCGGGATCGGGAACACCGACGCCGGGTTCGTCATGGGCGCCGGGAAGCTCTGGCTGAAGGTCCCGCCGACGATGCGGTTCGTGTTCCACGGCACCCTGCCGCCGTACCTGATGGCGAAGGACCTGATCCTCGCGGTGATCGGCGACATCGGGGTGGACGGGGCGACGTACCGGGCGATGGAGTTCGACGGGGACGGGGTGTTCGCCCTGAACATCGAGGAGCGGATGACCCTGTGCAACATGGTCATCGAGGCCGGCGGGAAGAACGGCGTGATCGCCCCGGACCGGGTCACCTTCGACTACGTGAACGCCCGGAACAAGACGGGGAAGGCGTACACCGCGGCGTACACCGACCCCGGGGCGAAGTTCGACTTCGAGAAGGTGTACGACGTGTCGAAGCTGGAGCCGGTGGTGGCGAAGCCGCACTCCCCGGACAACAAGGCGACCGTCAGCCAGGTGAAGGGGACGAAGCTGGACCGGGCGTACATCGGCAGCTGCACCGGCGGGAAGCTGACGGACTTCAAGGCGGCGGCCGAGCTGCTCGCCGGCAGGGCGGTGAAGATCGACACGTTCGTGGTCCCGGCGACGACCGAGGTGGCCCGCGGGCTGGACACCGAGCGGGTCGGCGGGAAGTCGCTGCGGGAGGTGTTCCTGGGGGCCGGGGCGAAGATCGGGGACGCGAGCTGCGCGGCGTGCCTGGGCGGGCCGAGTGACACGTTCGGCCGGCTGAACACGCCCCTGAGTTGCATCAGCACGACGAACCGGAACTTCCCCGGGCGGATGGGGCACAAGGAGGCGAAGGTGTTCCTGGCGAGCCCGCTGACGGTCGCCGCGAGCGCCCTGGCCGGGACGATCGCCGACCCGCGGGACCTGCTGGTATGATTGACGGGCGGACCCGAACCGGAGGCGAGCATGACCGTGACGACGATCACCATCACCGACCCGGAGCTGCTGGCGAAGCTGGCCGCCGCCGACGGCCAGATCATCTTCCACGGCCCGGCCGGGGAGTCGGTCAAGACCGTCGAGACGGTGGCGGTCGGGAAGCTCCCGCCGGGGGTCCGGTCCCCGTTCACGGACGAGGAGATCGAGGCGGCCCGGAAGGAACCGGACAGCGGCGTCCCGCTGGACGAGTTCTGGCGGCGCGTCGAGCGCGGGGAGTGGCGATGAGCTACACGGTCTCGTGGGTGCGGGCGGCCCTGGACCTGACTCGCCGCGATCTGGGTGGCGTCGGCCGACCGGGCGGGGGTGACCGCGGCGTCGCACTGGCTGGAGCAGGAACTCCGCCGCCGGCCGTTGTCACTCGGCGAGTCCCGCCGGGCGTCCGTCGTCCGGGTCGCCCACCGGCCGCCCCTGGGCATCGAGTTCGAGGTCGTCGAGGACGACAAGAAGGTCCGCGTCCTCCGCGTCTGGTCGATCTCCTGAACCGGTGACGCCCGTGCCCCGCCTCCCGCTGCTCGCCCTGCTCGCCGCCCCGGCCCTCGTCGCCGCGCCGGAGGAGCCGAAGCCCGAGGACCTGGTGCTCGTCCGCAAGGGAACTTTGCCGGTCATCGTGTCGGCCCCGCACGGCGGGCGGAAGCCGATCCCGGACGTGCCGGAGCGGGTCGGCAAGGGGGTCGCCCAGTTCGCCACCGTCCTCGACGCCAACACCGACCTGCTCGCCGAGACGTTCGCCGCCGAACTCGAGAAGCGGCTGGACGGGAAGCCGTGGGTCGTCGTCGCCCGGTTCGGGCGGAAGTACGTGGACGCGAACCGCCCGCCCGAACTGGCCTACGAGTCGGACCGGGCGAGGCCGCACTACGACGCCTACCACGACGCCCTGGCGGCCGCGTGCAAGGCGGTGAAGAAGGGGTTCGGCCGCGGGCTGCTGCTCGACGTCCACGGGCAGGGGGAGTTCAAGGACGCGGTCTGCCGCGGCACCCGGGACGGGAAGACCGTCGCCCTGCTCGTCGACCGGTTCGGGCGGGCGGCGGTGACCGGCCGGCGGAGCGTGCTCGGGCACCTCCAGCGGAGCGGGTACAAGGTGCTGCCGGACTGCGGGGCGGACGACAGGGCCAAGGAGGAGGCGGGGTTCAGCGGGGGCCACATCGTCGGGACGTACGGCAGCCACGGCGGGTACGGGATCGACGCGATCCAGCTGGAGTTCGGCACGTCCCTGCGGGCGGACAAGGACCGGTGCCTGAGGACCGCCCGCGACCTGGCCGACGCGGTCGCCGTGTTCCACGACGAGTACCTGAAGGACGCCGAGTAGGAGGGGTGCGATGGGCGGCGAGCGGGTCACGCGCCGGCAGGCGCTGGCGGCCGGGGTCGCGGCGGTCGCGGCCGGGACCGGGGCCGGGCCGCCGGCCCCGAAGGCCGACCCGTCGTGGGTCGGGACGACCGTCCTGCCGAGGGCGTACGCGGCGACGGGGGCGGTCCCGGCGCCGGCCCCGGACCGCCCGGGCGCGCCGCCGGCCGAGTTCCCGGCCGTCCTCGACGCCGCCTCCTACGAGGTGAAGGCGGAGAAGGGGGCGCGGGTCGAGGTGCTGCTGTCGTCCGGGGCCGGGTGCTGGGTCGAGAAGGCCGACCTGGTCCCGCTCGCCGACGCCGTCGCCCACTTCACCGCGGCCCTGAAGGCGGACGCCAAGGACACGTTCGCGCTCGTCTCCCGCGGGTGGGCCAACCACCTCCTCGGCGAGCCGGGGAAGGCGGTCGAGGACTTCACCGCGTTCCTGGGGCTGACCCCCGCGGCCGGGCCGCCCGTCCCGCCCGGCGGCCCCCAGCGGTGGGAGGGGCTGGTGAACCGCGGGCTGGTGTTCGCCGGGCGCGGGGAGTTCGGGAAGGCGGCGGCCGACCTCGACGAGGCGGTCCGGGACTGTCCCGGGATAGCGGTCGGGTGGGTGAACCGGGGCTACGCCTTCGAGCTGGCGGGCAAGTACGCCGAGGCGCTGGCGGACTACGAGCAGGCGGAGCGGGCCGGGGCCGCCCCGCTGGCCCGGAACAACCGGGCCTGGGTGCTGGCCACCTGCCCGGCCGCCAAGGTCCGGGACGGGGCCAAGGCGGTGGAGCTGGCCCGGGCGGCGTGCGAGGCGACCCGGGACCGGGAGGGGATGTACCTGGACACGCTGGCGGCGGCCCACGCCGAGGCCGGGGGGTTCGCCGACGCGGTGAGGGCCCAGGAGAAGGCGCTGGCGGACAAGGGGTACACCGCCCGGTACGGCGAGGACGGGCGGGCGCGGCTCGCCCTGTACAAGGACAAGAAGCCGTTCCGGACCGCGCCGGTGAAACCGAAGTAGCCGGCGGGCGTCGTTCCCGCGACCCGGAGGTGCGTGATGCTGCGGACGCTCGGTGCGTGTGCGATGATGCTGGCCGCGGGCTACGCGGCGGCCGACGACAAGAAGCCGGACCCGCCGAAGGGCGAGGCGGTGACCGGGACCGTCACCCTCGACGGCAAGCCGCTCCCCGCCGGGACGGTCACGTTCGCGCCGAAGGACGGGAAGACGGTCGCCGCGGAGGTGAAGGACGGGTCGTACAAGACCGCGCTGCCGGCCGGCGAGTACGGGGTCGGGGTGGCCGGGCCGGTCGTCCCGGCCCGGTACGGCGACCCGCAGAAGAGTGGGATCGTGGTGAAGGTGGCGGCCGGGAAGAACGAGGTCAACCTCGACCTGAAGTCGAAGTGACCCGGTTCCCGGGTGGGAACGGCCGGTGTTGGAGTCCCGGCTTCAGCCGGCGCTCTGCTGGCGCCGGCTGAAGCCGGGACTCCAACACCGGCAGCCGATTCCTGGGATGCGGACGAGGGGCGGAGCCGGATCCGTCGTGGCACACAACCGTCCTCGGTTGTGCCACGACGGACCCAACTGGTCACTTGATCTTGTCCCGGAGTTCGGCGAGGCGGTCGAGCGCCTGCTTCACATTCTGGCGGTCGCCGACCGCCGGGGCCGGGCCGACCACCGCCCCGACCTCGTCCAGGTCGGCCAGCGCCCCGGCCCGCAGCTTCTTCAGTTCCGGCTCCCGCGGGTCGCCCGGCGGGATGGTCGCGGCCGCCTCCGCCAGGTTCGGGGCCAGCCCGTCCCGCACCACCTCCCCGACCAGGTCCGCCAGCTCCGCCACCCGGTCCGGGTTCCGGTCGTCGGTCGCCGCCCGGCCGAGGTAGTTGGTCAGGGTCCGGGCCGTCTTCCGGCACTCCTGGGCGCGCCGCAGCGGGTCGTCGGCGTCGGACAGGGCCAGCCCGTTGGTCACCAGGCCGTCGAGCAGCGCGCGGTTCGCCCGGAACAGGGCCAGCCGGTCGGCGGGGGCCAGCGGCGGCGCCGGCCCCTGCGCCCCGGCCCAGCCGGCGAGGGCGGCGAAGATCGTCAGGAGTACGGCGACGCGGGCCACGGGCGACTCCCCCTCACAAGCCGGCCTGATTCCGCAGCTCCTTCTCCCCGTCCCGGGCCGTCTCCGCGATCCGGTTCAGAATCCGCTTGGCGTCCGGCGGCGACTCCCCGGCCGCCCGCCCCGCCTCGTCCGCCGCCGCCCCGAGCCGCCCGGCCAGGGCCTCCAGCTCGGCCTTCCGCTCGGCCGGGGGCATGGCGTGCGGCGGGAGCGCCTTGGCCTGCCTCACCAGCCCGTCGGTCACCACCTTGCGGAACCACTTCTCCACGTCCCCCAGCTCGTCCGCGGTGGCCAGCCGGGACAGCTCGCCGGCCTCGGCCGACAGGTCCCCGGCCAGGTCCCCGAGCGCCCGCAGCTTCTTCGCCGGGGTGTCGGCCTTGGCCAGCGCCACGTCCCGCTTGACCACCTTGTCCAGGAACGGGTCCCGCGGGGCGGCCTGCACGAGTTGGGGGCCTCGACCGTTCCCGCCGAGCAGCCACCACCCGCCGGCCACCAGCACCGCCGCCGCCAGCCCGCCGACCAGGGCCGCGTTCCGCCGCACCCACCCGGCAGCCGGTGGCCGGACGGGCTCGGCGGCCGGGCGGCGGGAGAGGTCGTCGACCAGCGCGTCCTTCTTCCCGGCCGGGGCCGGCGGGACCGGCAGCTGCTCGAGCAGGGTTTCGAGCCGGGCCGCCTGCTCCGCCCACGCCCGGCACCCGGGGCAGTCGGCGACGTGCGCCCGGAGCGGGGCCGGCACGCGCCGCGGGTCGGGCAGCGCCAGCACCTGGTTCCGGACGGCGTCGCAGTTCGCGGTCATCGGTTCACCCCGTCGCTCACGCTTCCGGCTCGTCTCGTCCCTGCCGTCACGCCCCGGGCTCGCCGGACACCGCCCCGGGCGGCAACAGCTCCGGGGCCAGCACCTTCATCAGCTTCTGCCGGGCCTTGAACACCCGCCACCGGGCGGTCTCCTCGGTCGTGTTCAGGATCCGGGCCACCTCGCGGAAGGACAGCCCTTCCTCGACCCGCAGGGTGAGGGCCGACCGGAAGTCGGGCGGCAGCTCGGCGACCGCCCGGGCCACCGCCTCCAGCGCCTCCCGGTTCTCCGCCCCGGCTTCCACCTCGCCCACCCCCGGGGCGGCCGCGTCGTCCGGGAGCGGGTGCCGGGTGCGGCGGTCGGCCCGCTTCTGGTTCACGAAGTTGTTGTGCCCGATCCGGAACACCCAGGCCCGGAAGTTCGTCCCGGGCCGGAACGAGTTCACCGCCGCCAGCGCCTTCAGGAACGTCTCCTGGGTCAGGTCCTCGGCCGCGTGCCGGTCCCGGGTCAGGTGGTACAGCCACCGGTACAGCCGGTCCCAGTACCGGGCCACCAGCCGGGCGAACGCGCCCCGGTCGCCCGCCTGGGCGGCCCCGATCCAGTCAGCCTCCTCGTCGGGGAGGAGGGGGTCCGTGTCCCGGGTCACGCGGCGGCGGGTCCGGCGGGGTCGGGTTGGGGCGGCGGAAACTTCACCATATCCCCCGGACCGCCCGGTTGTCCAGCGCCCGTCGGCCGTTGCGCCCGCCCGGAGTCTAGAACGGGGCCGCCCCGCCGGCGTTGGCGGGCGGGGGCGGGAAAGTCGGCCGGCGGGGTTTGATCTTGTGGCACAGGTCTCTGACCTGTGTTCCTGAAGCACAGGTCAGAGACCTGTGCCACAAGACATCGATCACTTCGGCGGCAGGAAGTGCTCGATCAGCTTCGCCTGCGGGTCGGCCGCCCAGTCGCGGGCGCCGGCCGCCCGGCCGACCGCGGTGCCGTCCGGGCCGACCAGCCAGACGGTCGGGAGCGACTGCACCCCGTACCGCGCCACCCCGAGGCCGGTCTCCTCGGTGAAGGCCGCCGCCCCGGGGGCGACCCGGTCGAGCACCGCCTGGGCGGCCGCCGCGTCGTCCTCGTCCGTGCAGACGTGCAGGACCGCCAGCCGCCCGGGGTGCCGCCGCTCCAGCGCGGTCAGGGCCGGCACCTCCTTGATGCAGTGCGCGCAGCCGGTGCCCCAGAAGTGGAGCAGCACGAGCTTGCCGGCGTGGTCCTTCAGGCGGACCGACCGGCCGGCCGCGTCGGTCAGGGCGAGCGGCGGCGGGGCGGTGCCGAGCAGGCTGACGAACCCCGCGGCGGCCAGCGCCTTTTCGTCCGCGGACGGCGTCTGCACCGCGACCGGCCCGGCCGTCGCCAGGCGGTGGACGTGGGCGACCACGGCGTCGAGGTCCGCCGGCGGTAGCGTGCGGAACGACGCCATCCCGGTCCCGGGGATGCCGTCGAGGGTGGCGCGGCGGATCGCTTCCGGCGTCGGCTCGGTCCGCCACGGGCGGGCGGCGAAGTCGCGCGGCGGCGGACGCAGCTCCGCGGCGGACGCGCCGTCGCCGTGGCCGTCCGGCCCGTGGCACGACGCGCAGTACGCCTGGTACACCAGCGGCCCGCGGTCGGCGGCCGGGGCCGGCGCGGGGGTGGGCTCGGGCGGCTTCCGCAGTTGCGTGCCGAACCACCACCCCGCACTGAGGGTGGCCGCCACCACGCCCGCGGCGGCGACCGGGAACGACAACTTCATTACTTCGCCCCCGGTTCGCCGAGGCGGGTGACCGCCACCGCCTTGCCGGCCTCGTCGAGTTCGTTCCAGGCGACGACCACCTCGCCGGCCGGGGTGCCGGTGACCGCCGGCCGGGTCTGGAACGCCCCCGGCTTGGCGCGGACCGCCCGCGCCTCCCCGAACCCCGCGGCGCCCGCCGGCCACGACCGATGCATCACCGCCCGCCCGCCGACCCCCGGCGTCGGCGCCGCCGGCTCGTGCCGGTGCCCGGCGTCGGCCGGCGGGTCCGCCCCGGCGCTCTCCTCCCACACCGCGTGGAGCGTGCCGGCGGCGTCCGCGAACAGCTTGGCGTTCCCCTGGGTCCCGGCGGCGATCGGGTTCAGTTCCCGGGCCGTGAACGTCATCTCGGAAAGTCGGGCGGAAGCGTGGTAGCACCGCGGCGGGCCGCCCCGGGCGTCCATCCAGGCGACGTGCAGGGTGTCCCCGACCCGGGCCAGCGACGGGCCGTCGTGCGGGCAGCCGTTGAACTCCCACGCCGGCGGCACCACCGGGTGCAGGGTGAACGCGGACTCGCCCGGCTTCTTCACGCCGACGGCGATGTCGCGGTACCCGTTCGCCACGTTCCGGAAGGCGACGAACGCGGCCCCGTCCGGGCCGACGAGGGCGGCCGTCGGGCAGCACGGGCAGACCCCCTTGTCGTCGTCCCCGGCGTGGACCACCAGCTCCGTGTCGAACGCCGCGGCGCCCGCCCGGCGGACGGCGGCGTAGCACTGCTGGGCCTTGTTCCGGTTGTCGAGCCAGGACGCGAGGAGGGCGCCGTCCGGGCCGGCGGCGAGGGCGGTGTAGGTGGCCCGCGCCCCGGCCCCCTGGTGCCACGGGGTCGGCGGGCCGAACGTGTCCCCGCGGTCGGTAGACGCGGCAACAATTGCCCGCACCCCGGATCGGTCGGCGAGGGCTTCGATCCACGCCAGGTGGACCGCCGGCCCGGCCGCGACGAGGTGCGGGACCATCCGCACCTCGCGGGTCACCGCCTTCCCCTTCGTCTGCGCGACGGACTTGAACACGCCGGACTTCGCGACGGCCCGCGGGCCGTCGAACCGGCCGCCGGCGTCGTCCGACCGGGCAAGGTACAGGGTCCGCTCGTCGTCCCCGGTCCGCGACGCCCAGGCGAGGTAGAGACGGCCGGCCGGGTCGGCGGTCAGGACCGGGGCTTCGAGCGTGTCCTTGGCGTCGGCCGCGGTCAGCGGGAAGCGGTGGACCGGAACTTCCGCCGGGCCGACCGGTGGGCCGGCGGGGGTCGGCGAGTAGGCGGCGAGGTACACCCCGCCGCCGAGGCCGGCGGCGGCGAGGGCGGCCAGGGTGAGGGGCTTCACCCACCCGGCCCGTGCGTGTGGTGCTGGGGTGCTCATGGCGGACGTCTCCGGGGTGAGGGGGTCGGGGCCGTGGTCCGAGCCCGAGCGCCCGCGAGGGTCTGCGCTCGACCCTCGCGGGCGCTCGGGCTCGGACCGCCGCGCTTCGGAACAGCGCGGTCTAGAAGTCGCCGCCAACCTCCCCGCCGGCGCGGGTGGACGCGGCCCGCCAGGCGTCCAGGTCGACCCCGTCCCGGACGAACCGGACGCTCCCGTCGCAGAACGCCGCGTTCACCCCGCCGGCGTGGTTGCTCCGCGGGGCGAAGTACCCGCGGCCGTGCGCGCCGCAGTCCGGGAGCGGGTCGTTCGGCCGCAGGGCGGTGCCGAACACCACGTTCCAGTCCCGCCCGCCCCAGAACCAGGTGCTCCCGCGGTTCCCGGTCCAGGTCCGGTCGCCGGAATCGCACTCCGCCGGCCGGGACACCACCAGCCCGCCGTTGATCCACCCGCCGGTCGGCGCCCCGCCGGCCTGGAAGGTGGTCGTGTTCAGCCCGACGTAGTGCCGGGCCGGGGTGGTCGGCGGGGTCGGGGCGGTCACGTTCGCCCCCGTCCCGAGCCGCGCCTCGGACGCCATCAGGGTGCCCGACGACCCGTCCCGCAGGTCCCGGAACCCGGTCCGCGACCCGTACCAGTACACCCCGTCGGTCGGGAACTGGGAGTCGTAGAACGCGAACTCGCGCGGGGTGAGGCCGGCTCGGGCGGTCCCCATGTTGAACACGTAGTTGGTGCCGGCCAGGGTGAAGTTCGGCCCGCCGGCCGGCGTGGCGGCGGCCCGGGCGCCGGTCGTGTCGGCGAACGCGAACTCCGCGGCCTGCCCGTCGCTCGGGCAGAGGAACAGCGGCACCCGGGTGGCGGCGGCCGCGTCGTGGGCCGGGTTCAGGATACCGCGGAAGAACTGCGGGCCGAGCACCGCCGGCTTCGAGAAGTCGATCAGCTGCTGGAGGTTCGCCTGCTCGATGTACGGCAGGGCGCTGGCCAGCGGGCCGAACGCCTGGGCCTGGCCGATCGACCCGGTCGCCTCCCCGCCGAGGCCGGGGAAGTACCCGCGGACGCCCTCGTAGTTGTGCATCCCGAGGGCGATCTGCTTCAGGTTGTTCTGGCACTTCGCCCGGGCGGCGCTCTCGCGGACCTTCTGGACGGCCGGGAGGAGCAGGCCGATCAGCACCGCGATGATCGCGACCACGACGAGCAGCTCGATCAGGGTGAAGGCGCTTCCTGGAGCGCGGCCGTCTCGGCCGCTGCTGCCCCGGACGGGAGCCGACCCGATGGTCCCGGGGGCGGTCGGGGTGGGGTCGGTGGAGCGGCCGGGACGGCCGCGCTCCAGGAAGAGGGTGAAGGCGCGTTTGCGGCGCATGGGTGTGCGATTCCGTCGGGGTGTACGGGGTGGAACGCGGGCGGGCCGCGGCGCGCGGCGGCGACCCGGACAGGGTTGTCGTGGGTGGTGGCCGGCTCAGACGTGTCGCGGGGGTGGGTCGGCGGGGAGGTGGCGGACGGACGTGGGGAACCGGTCGGTCGGGGCGACGACGCCGGTGCGGTCGGGGCCGGCGAGGGCCGTGCCCGGCGGCCCCGGCGGGACGGACGGGGCCTCGGCGGCCAGCCCGAGCGGCCCGTCGCCGCGGCACCCGCCGGCCTTCACCCAGGCGACCCGGGCGGGCGGGTCAGGCTTCACCGCGGCCGGCCTCGCAGCGGCCTTGGTGCGGCAGTTCGGGCAGGCCGGCTCGGGCTCGGGCGGGGGCGGCGGGACCACGCAACACGCGCCGGCGTCGCAGCAGCACGACGCGGCCGGCCCCTTAATCGGGCACCCGCACGCCCGGACCGTCTGCCCGGCCCGGACGACGAGCGGGAACCCGAACGCGGCGACGCCCTGCGCCAGCACGAGCGCGAGCAGCCCCGCGGGCCGCAGGGCGCGGCGGAGCCGGCGTGTCGCGCGTCCGCACAGGGAGGGCATCGGTGACGGTGTACGCGGCCCCGCCGCCCGCCGCAAGGGGCTACGCCGCGGGAACGCGGTACGGCTGGAGCAACTCCAAGACGACCGGCGGGAGCGGCTCGCCACGGGCCAGGCCCCACGGCCACGTCTTCTCGCCGGTCCCGTCGATCCTGGTCACCAGCATCGAGTAGCTCTGGTCGACGGCCGTCTTGGTGAACCGGTACCAGTGCCCGACCAGTTGGGTGAACGCCTCCCGCACCGCCCACGGGACCTGCCCGGTCGCGGTCGTGTACACGACCTGCACCGCCCCCGGCCAGTCGTCGCGGCGGCCGGGCCGCGGCGGGAGGAACGGCCCGTCCGCGTTCTCGACCACGCCCCGGTCGGCGAGGACCACGAACGTGTCGGCCGCCCGCTCCGTCCCGGCTCCGAACTGGCGGGCCGGGTCCACCTTCAGGCTGGTGACCGCCGCGACCGGGTAGTTCCGGAGGAACACCAGGCTCCGCCCGGCCGGGTGCGTCTCGGCGAACGCCCCGCCGACGAAGTCCCGGCCGGTGAACCCGGACACGAACCCGTCGGCCGCGTCGAGCAGGCGGGTCAGGACCGCGTCGTCGGCCGTCCCGGAAATCATGAGGGCGGTCTTCACGTTGGCGAGGGTGTCGAGGGGCATGGCGGATCGGGTGGTGAGGTGGTGGGGTGGCGAGGTGGCGGGGGTGCTTCTTCTCTTGTGGCACAGGTCTCCGACCTGTGTCGCGTTCACAGGTCGGAGACCTGTGCCACAAGAGGCCACCCCTCCGCGTCAGATCGTCTTCTTCTGCTCCCCGATCACCGCCGCGACGTCGGCCGACGGGGAGGTGCCGGCCAGGGTGGCGGCGTACCGGACGTACCGGGCCGACCGGGCGAACCGGATCACCTGGGTGTCGAACCCGGCGGTCACGGCGGCGAACGCCGCCCCGGGCACCGCCGCCCAGGTGGTGCCGTCGGCCGACTGCTCGACCCGCCCGGCCAGGGAGTCGGCGGCGAACGCCCCGACCACCTGGACGGCGAAGCACGGCCCGTCGGCCGCGATCAGGTCGACCGTCGGCCCGGTCGGGGAGCTGGTGTAGGCGTCCGGGTACAGCCCGGTGGCGTAGTCGGCGGACGAGGCGAGGTCGTGGAGCGCGGTGGACACGGGTTCTCCTGGTAGCAAGGTGGTGTGGTAGCGGGGTGGCGGGGTTACTTGTTGTCTTGTCGCACAGGTCTCTGACCTGTGAAGCCTTCACAGGTCAGAGACCTGTGCCACAAGACGGATGGCCACCCCACCACCCGGAAGCGGTCACGCGACCAGGAGCTGGTCGCACAGGACGAAGCTGGCCGGGTGCCGCGGGCCGGCGTCGATGTGCTGGATGCCGCGGAGCACCGTCTGGTCGTTCTGCAGGGCGGTGTCGCCCATCCCGCTGGCCAGGAACTCCATCACCCCCATCCGGGCCACCACCCAGTCCGGGAAGTTGCCCAGCAGGATGTACGTGAGGTTCGTCCCGGACCCCTTGACCCGGGTGTTCGACACCTGGGCCGACCGCACCACCCGGGTGCCGTACAGCTCCGCCGGCAGGGCGGCCGGGGCCTGAGCCGGGCCGCGGAACAGGAACGGGCCGCGGCCGTCGCTGGCCGCCACCGCGTCCGCCCGGCGGTTCATCAGGGCGGCGAACATCGCCTTCCGCATCACCCACGCGGTCGGGGCGTCGACCGCGTCCGGCAGCTTCGCGTCCATCAGGGCGACGTCGGCCGGGGTGAACGTGTCCCCGTTCGCCCCGGTGGTGCTCGCGGTGTGGGTGCCGATCCCGGCGTAGGTGATGAGCCCCTTGATCTGCGTCCCGCCGGTGCCCTCCAGCATCGCCAGGTCGGCCTTCAGCGCCGCCGCCCGGGCCATGTCCTGCCGGACCAGCCCCTCGGCGCTCGGGGACGCGAACCGCAAGAGCTCGTTGTTCAGCTTCACCAGCACCCCGAGCTTCTTCGCCTGCAGGTCGAGGTTCCCGGTCGACGGCTGGCTCTCGGTCACCGGCCCGCCCTCCCCGACCCAGTACGCGGCCGAGGCGGCGGTCAGCTTCGGGAACTGGATCCGCCCGCCCGGCGGCAGGGCCACCTCCCGCGCCCCGGCGGTGGCGAACACCTCCATGCTCCGCTGCAAGTCGATCAGCTCCCCGAGCACCGGGAGCGGCACCATCGTCCCGCCGGCGGTGTCGACGACGGTGCCGAGCGCCTTCCGCCGGAACCCGATCCGCCGCCCGATCCAGTCCGCCTCGTCCGGGTCGAACCGGCCGGCGTGGGCGGTCATCTTCTGGTGCAGCTCGTCCCGCAGCCGCTCCCCCTGCGGCTCGAACGCCGGCAGGTGGGCGCTGGCGAGCGGGACCAGGAACGACTGCTGCCCGTGGTGCGGGGCGAACCCGTACCCGGCGTACAGGTCCCGCAACTGGTGGTGGGCGTGGATCTCCTCCTTCGCCTGGTCCGGGCCGACGTACCCGAGGGCGTACGCGGCCGCCTTCAGGACCGAGTACCCGGCCGAGTCCTGGCCGACCGGGCCGGCGGTCGCCCACGGCACCCGCCGCTCGACCCGGGCGGCCCGGTCGACCGCGGTCGCGGCCTGCTCCTCGATGAACGACACCAGCTCGTCGCGGGACTGGAACTTGTCGGCGGCCGCGGTCGGGGCGGACATGGGGAACCTCGGGGAACGGATGGTGGGGACGGGCCTTGTCTTCGTGGCACCGGCATTCCTGCCGGTGCTCCCGGGCCGACGCACCGGCAGGAATGCCGGTGCCACGAAGGACGGGGGTTCACTCGCTGTGCCGGACGACGTCCGGCTCGACCAGGTCGCGGAGCACGTCCGGGCCGCGGAGGCCGCGGAGCAGCCAGGCGCACAGGGCCGGGTCGCGGACCAGCCCCTTGGTGACGGCGACGGTCACCGCGGCCGGGTTCTCCGGGATCGGCACCGCCGAGTACTCGAGCAGGTCCCACTCCTCGAACCGCCGGCCGGGCGGGGCGTTCGGGTCGGCCGCCAGCAGCCGGCGGGCCTTCCGCGGCACGAACCCGATCGACCACCCGCGGAGCACCCCCTGCTGGTACAGCCGGAACACGTCCTGGGCGAACGGCACGTCGCGGGCGAACCGGGTCTCGGCGACGACCCGCCGGGGCTGGACGTCGATCCACTCGCAGACGCCGATCGGCGGGAACTGCTCACGCTGGTGCGCCCACAGGACGACCGGGTTCAGCAGAAATTCTTCCGCGTTGCGGAGGCCGGTCGGGACGACCACGTCCCCGGCCCGGTCCGGGTCGGCGGTGGTGATGACCGCCCGGACGGTCAGCTTGTCCGGGTCGACGGCCAGGGTGCGGGCGGCGGGGTCGGCGCGGGTGAGCGGCATGGGGCACCGGGCGTTGGGGGAACGGGCACTTCGGGTAGCGACGCTTCGCAGAAGCGTCCGCGGGTCAGCCGCCGAGGTCGCGGGGCAGGATCGGCTTGTCGAACCGCGGGTCCGGGAACGGGGCCAGGCCGCGGGCCTTGCGGATCTCGTTGAACGTCCGCAGCCCGAGCCGGGCGTCCAGCTCGTCGTCCTTCCGCCGCTGGTCCAGGTTCCGCGGGGAGCAGTCCGGGAACCCGACCGCCACGTCCGGCCCGTACCGGGAGGCCAGGTCCCGGGTCAGCGCCTGCCCGATCAGGTCGAGCTTCGGCTGGATCGTCCCCTCGCAGAACATCACCCGCGCCCCGAACCAGATGTCCGCCCCGAGGCCCAGGTTCTCGACCACCCCGGTGATCGGCGGCGGGACGCGGAACACCGCCAGGATCTCGTCCCGGGTCATCCGCGACGAGTTCAGGAAGTCCATTTCGGCCGGGGTGAGCGTCCACGGGCTGGCCTTCAGCCCCTGCTCCAGCACCAGCGGGCGGTGCCAGTTGTCCCGCCCGCCGAACTTCGCCGCCAGCTTCTCTTCGAGCCGCGTGACCGTCTGGTCGGTCAGCGTCTGCTCGGTCTGGAGCACCACCCCCGGCCGGGACCCGGCGAGGAACGTCTGGTGGCGGGACCGGAGCAGCTCGGTGTTCGCGTCCACGGTCAGGGCGTTCGCCTGGAGCGGGGACAGGCCGTGGTGCGGGTCGAGCGGGTTCGGGTACTTCAGGTGGATCACCTCCCCCGGCCCGAACTCCTCCGCCGGCACCCCCGGGGCCTCGACCCGGTACGCCCGGACGTACTCCGCCTTGTCCGGCACCACCCGCACCCACGGGGTCGGGATCACCCACAGCTCCCCCGGCCCGCCCCCGGCCCCGCGCGGGGCGACGTACCAGAACGCGTTCCCGGTCAGCTCCAGGTACACCACCGTCAGGTACCACAGCTCCCACGGGGTGAGCCACGGGTTCGGCCGGTCGAGCAGCCGGGCGAGCGGGTGGGTGTGCGGCAGCGGGGTCATCTCGTGGTCCGCCGGGCCGGTCGTGCGGTACAGGAACGGGCGGTGCCGGGCCGCTTCCTGGGCGATCGCGTTCACCGCCGCGTACACCCACGACCGGTAGTTCCGCAGCTGCTCCGCCGGGTCGTCGTGCCACCACCCGGCGGCCGGGTACGGCGGGGCGAACACGGCCGCCACCCGCGGCGGGGGCGCCTTCGGGGCCGCCGGCCGCAGGGCCTTGATCAGGCGGGCGACGAGGGACATGGGTGGCTCCGGGGTTGGGCCGCGGGGCGGCGGGCTACTCGGGCGGCGGGGCGGGCGGCCGGGGCTCGGCCACCGGGACCGGGTCGGCCACCTTCCGGTAGCCGAGGCAGGCGGCGACGTGCAGCACCTCCCGCCAGGTCGGGTACCGGCGGCCGGTCCGCTTCTGGAAGGCGGCGACGGCGAGCAGGAACTCCCACTCGTCCGCGGTCATCTCCGACCCGTCCAGGGCGGTCGAGTACGACGTGTGCCCGGGCTTCCGAGGCATCGGGACCCCCGTTCCCGCCGGGGGACGTGACCGGGCGGAGGAGCCGGGTACCCTGAGGCCGACTCCCCCGCCCGGCGACGGGGAGGGGTCCGTCCCGACCGGTCCGACCGGTCAGTGATATTCTGTACACCTACAGATATGCACAACGACCGGCGGCGGGTCAAACCGCCGGCGGCGATTTTTCCGCCCGCGGGGGGTACGATGGGTGTTCGCCCCGGCACCGAATGGGGGAATCGCGATGAGGTGGGCGGCAGTCGCGGCGGCGGCCCTGGGCGGCGCGGTGGTGGCGGCCGAGCCGCCGAAGTACGAGACCCGGAAGGACCACGACCCGAACGGGATCGGGAAGTTCTACCTGGGGCGGGAGATCGCGCATGTGATGGGGTTCCAGGCGGCCGGGTGGCTGGAGAGGGCAGAGCGGGTCAAAGAAGAGGAGCCGGCGAAGCTGGTCGCGGCGCTCGGGCTGAAGCCGGGGATGGTGGTCGCGGACGTCGGGGCCGGGAGCGGGTACCACGCCTTCCTGATGGCCCCGCTGGTCGGCGACAAGGGGAAGGTGATCGCGTCCGACATCCAGCAGGAGATGCTCGACCTGGTCGCGGCGCGGGCGAAGAAGGACAAGGTCACCAACGTCGAGCCGGTGAAGGGGACGGCGACCGACCCGAAGCTGCCGCCCGGGGGCGTGGACCTGATCCTGCTGGTGGACGTGTACCACGAGTTCGAGTTCCCGTTCGAGATGGCGGAGAAGATGGTGGCGGCGCTGCGGCCGGGCGGGCGGCTGGTGTTCGTGGAGTTCCGGCTGGAGGACGAGAAGGTGCCGATCAAGCTGGTGCACAAGATGAGCGAGCGGCAGGTGCTGAAGGAGATGGGGGTGTTCCCGGAGCTGGAGCACAGCAAGACGGTCGGGACGCTGCCGTGGCAGCACGTGGTGGTCTTCACCAAGAAGGAGGCGAAGAGGTAGAATGCCGGGGTCGGCGGACCCCGCGGGAGGCCCGGCCCATGTCGCTGTCCCGGTTCACGAAGCAGGTGCGGATCGCCGCCAGCCCGTTCCCGCCGGAGGCGTGGGAGAACCCGGCGGCCGTGCTGCCCGGCCTGTTCGACCTGGCCTTCGAGTTCGCCGACATCTGGCTCACCCCGGCGGCGCTGAGGGGGTACTCGGACGCCGACCTCGGCGGGGTCCCGGCCGCCGACCGGGACCGCCTCCGGGCCGCGGTCGCCGCGTTCCGGGCGGTGGCGGACGCGGTCCCCGAGGGGACCCGCCCGACCGAAGACCAGGTGCGGGCGGCGCTGCCGGCGTTCGCCACCATCCTCGATGTGCTGAGGCCTTCCCTTGCCGACCCGGAGTCGCTGGCCGCCCGGCGGGCGGTGTGGCGGGGGGTCGGGCCGTACCGGGACTGGGTCGCGGCGTTCGACCTGGAACTGGGGGAGGACTGGACCGGGGACCCGGCCGTCCGGGTCTGGTTCGTCCTCCGGGACGGCGTGGACGTGACCTCCCGGGCGGTGGTACACCGGCTGTACGACATGCGGGAGGGGATCCGCCGGGAGTTCCGGGCCGACCGGGTCTCCGGCGAGCTGTACGGGTCCGAGTGGGGGCGGTCCGAGATGCCGGAGGTGATGGCCTGGGGGCCGGCATGAGCCTCCACGCCGAGTTGCTGACGACGGCCCGGTACCTGCTCCGCCGGAACAACAACCGGCCGTCCCCCGCCGACGTCCGGCGGTCCGTCTCGACCGCCTACTACGCCTTGTTCCACCGGGCGATCGACGCCGCCGTCACCCGCCTGTTGCCGACCCCGGGGCAGCACGAGGCCCTCGCCCGGTCGTTCGAGCACGGCCGGATGAGGGCTGTCTGCCAGGCGGTCCGGAAGCAACCCCTCCCGCCACCGGTCGCGGCGCACCTCGGCGGGGCCGTCCCGGACGAGCTGAAGCGGTTCGCCGAAGTCTTCGTCGTCGTTCAAGACCTCCGGCACGAGGCCGACTACAACCGGGCCGCGGGGGCCGCGACCCGGGAGGCCGCACAGGCCTCCCTGGGCCGGGTCGAAGCCGCGTTCGCCGACCTGGCCGCGGTCGAACCCACGCCGGCCGGCCAAGCCTTCCTCCTGTTGCTCCTCCTCGGCGAGCCGAAGGCCCGCTGACCACCCGAACGGAGACATCCCGTGAACCTGTCCGGCAAGCGCGTCGCCGTCCTCGTCGAGCAGAAGTACGAGGAGCTGGAGGTGTGGTACCCGGTGTACCGGCTCCGCGAGGCCGGGGCGGAGGTGGTGCTGGTCGGCCCGGAGGCCGGCAAGACCTACCCGAGCAAGCTCGGGTACCCGGCCAAGGCCGACGCGGCGGCCGCCGACGCCTCCGCCGACCGGTTCCACGCCGTCGTCATCCCCGGCGGGTTCTCCCCGGACTACGTCCGCCGCAGCGAGCCGATGCTCAAGCTGGTCCGCGACGCGTTCGCCGCCGGCAAGCCGGTCGCCGCCATCTGCCACGGGCCGTGGGTGCTGTGCAGCACCGGGAGCCTGAAGGGCCGCACCGCCACCGGGTTCCACTCGATCAAGGACGACATGACCAACGCCGGGGCGACGTTCGTGGACCGGGAGGTGTGCGTCGACGGGAACCTCATCACCAGCCGCCGGCCGGACGACCTGCCGGCGTTCACGGTCGCCCTCATGAAGGCGATCCAGGCCGCGTGACGGCCACGCGGCCTGGACGGCGGTCAGAGCCGGAACCGGGTCAACAGCTTGCCGAGCGGGACGGACCGGGCGAAGACGACGCGGCGGACATCTCGCGGGGTGACGAGCCGGGCCCGCAGCCGCCGCCCCCGCAGGTCGGGGCGGCACGCCGACAGATAGATGAGTCCGACCGGCAGACACCCGGCCGCGAGCCCCACGCACACCGCCGCCACCGCCCACCCCGGCCACCCCCTCCGCCCGACCGCCGCCGGCCGGCGCCGGCCCCACGGCGACCACACCATCCGCCGCAGGCTCCGCCGGGCCGCCGCGCTCGCCCGGGTCGGGCCGCCGGCCGGCGGGTCGCGCGGGCGGTGCGGGGCCGGCGGGGACCGGCTCCGCTCGGCCCGGTGGAGGAACCGGAGGTCGTCGGGGGGGACCGGGAAGTCGACGGGCTCGGTCACGGCGTGTCCCCGGATCGGATGGAGATGACGGCCGGGAAGCCGCGCCCCGATCCTACCCGCCGGCCGGCCGGCCCGCTACCCTCACCTCACGACCGCACCCCCACCTCACCCGAGACCGCCATGGCCTTCTTCCCCGACGTCCCCGCCATCAAGTACGAGGGGCCGGACTCGAAGAACCCGCTCGCGTTCCGCCACTACAACCCCGACGAGCTGGTCGAGGGCAAGCCGATGCGGGACCACCTGCGGTTCGCGGTGGCCTACTGGCACACGTTCCGCGGGACCGGGTCCGACCCGTTCGGCCCGGGGTGCGCCGTCCGCCCGTGGGAGGACGGCACCGACTCCCTCGACATGGCCCTGAAGCGCGTCGACGTGGCGTTCGAGTTCATGGGCAAGCTCGGCGTCCCGTACTACTGCTTCCACGACCGGGACGTCAGCCCCGAGGGGAAGAACCTGGCCGAGACGAACCGGAACCTCGACGCCGTCGCGAAGAAGCTCGCCCAGAAGCAGAAGGACACCGGCATCAAGCTCCTGTGGGGCACCGCCAACCTGTTCTCGAACCCGCGGTTCGTCCACGGGGCGGCCACCAGCCCGAACGCCGACGTGTTCGCCTACGCCGGGGCGCAGGTCAAGAAGGCGCTGGAGGTGACGAAGGAACTCGGCGGCGAGAACTACGTCTTCTGGGGCGGCCGGGAGGGGTACCACACGCTGTACAACACCGACCTCCGCCGCGAACTGGACCACCTCGCGAAGTTCCTGTCGCTGGCCGTTGCCCACAAGAAGAAGATCGGGTTCGGCGGGACGTTCCTGATCGAGCCGAAGCCGATGGAGCCGACGACGCACCAGTACGACAGCGACTGCGCCGCGTGCATGGCGTTCCTCCGCACCTACGGGCTGGAGGGCGAGTTCAAGTTCAACGTCGAAACGAACCACGCGACGCTCGCCGGCCACTCGATGCACCACGAGCTGACGTACGCCAGCGCCTACGGCATGCTCGGCAGCATCGACGCGAACCGCGGGGACGAGTTGGTCGGGTGGGACACCGACCAGTTCCCGACGAACCTGTACCAGACGATGCAGGTGATGCTGGTGGTGCTCGGCCAGGGCGGGATCGGCACCGGCGGGCTGAACTTCGACGCCAAGGTGCGGCGGGAGAGCTTCGAGCCGGTCGACCTGTTCCACGCCCACGTCGGCGGGATGGACGCCTTCGCCCACGGGCTGAAGGTCGCGGCCGCGATCCGCAAGGACGGGGTGCTCGCCGACTTCGTCAAGCAGCGGTACGCGACCTGGGGGAGCGGGATCGGGGCGGACGTCGAGAGCGGGAAGGCGACGCTCGAGGAGCTGGAGGCGTACATGCTGAAGAAGGGCGACGCCGAGAAGAACGCGTCCGGCCGGCAGGAGCTGCTGGAGAACGTCGTCAACCGGTACCTGCGGTGAGGCGGGGAGAAAACGGAACGCGGGTGACGCGGGATAAACCCCGCGGATCGACGCCGATATGAACAAAGATTTTTGTCTGAATCCGGCGTTCATCCGCGGGCCTTGATCCCGCGTCATCCGCGTTCCGTTTTCTGCCCTCCCCCTACACCTCCAGGCCGACCGCCCGCATCAGGGCCAGCCCGTTCCCGTGCGGCACCACCCCGGGCCGCATCGTGTAGTCGAACCGCGGCTCCCCGCCGGCGAACCCGTCGCAGAAGTGGACGTTCACCGTCCCCGGCAGCCGGTCGGCGACGGCGGTCAGGGTGAGGTCGTGGGTGGTGACGAACCCGACCGCCCCGGCCGCGGCCAGCGCCCGCACCACCCCCTCCGCCCCGGCCACCCGGTCGGCCGAGTTCGTCCCCGAGAACAGCTCGTCGAGCAGGAACAGGAGCGGCGGCCCGCCGGCCGTGGCGATGTCGAGCAGCTGGCGGACCTTGGTCACCTCGGCGAAGAACCGCGACCGCCCGGCCTGCAACGAGTCCTGCACCCGCATCGTCGCCCCGAGGGACACCGGGGTGAGGGTCAGGCTCGCCGCCCGGACCACCCCGCCGGCCAGCGCCAGCACCGCGTTCACCCCGACCGCCCGCAAGAGCGTACTCTTCCCCGACATGTTCGACCCGCTGACGAGCAGCACCCGCGGGCCGTCCCCGCCGAGGGTCACGTCGTTCCGCACGCAGCGGTCGGCCGGGATGAGCGGGTGGCCGACGCCGACCGCGACGACGCGCACCGGGCCGGGTTCGACCGCCGGGAACACGTCGGCCGGGTTCTCGAACGCGTACCCGGCGAGCGACGACAGGGCCTCCGCCTCGCCGACCGCCCGCGCCCAGCGCCCGACCGCCGGCCCGGACCGCGCCCGCCATTCTTCCAGCTTGAACGCGAACCGGACGTCCCACATCCGCAGGATGGCCACCGGGATGAACAGCGGGTTGCGGCGGCCGTCGTACCACCCGAGGAGGTTCTGCAGCTCGCGGATCTGGGCCGACGCCGACAGCCCGCCGGCCGACATCGCCGCCTGGAGTTCCCGCAGCCGGGGCGAGGTGAACGGCTCGCGCTCCAGCTTGGCGAGGACCGCTTCGAGCAGGGACAGGTCGCGGGCGGCCCGGTCGAGCGGGGCGAGGACCCGCCGCGCCCACGGCAAGAGCGGCACCGCGATCAGCAGCGACGGCAGGCCGAAGGCGAGCACCGGCAGGGCGGTGGTGTCGGCGAACAGCCACCCGGCCACCGCCGCCAGGTTCGCCCACCCGAGGAGTTCGACCGCCCACCGCTTCCACGCCGCCGGCGCCGCGACCGGGGCCGCGCCCCACTCGGCCAGCTTCCCGTAGTCGGCGGCAGGAACGTCGGACCCGGCGACGGCCACCGCCTCGCGCAGGTCGAGCCGCGGGGCGAGGTCGGCGACCGCTTCCTGCCGGGCCTTCACCTCCGCCGGGTCGGCGCCGGCCAGCAGCCACGCGGCGAGCGTGTCCTCGCCGACCCGGGTGCGGCACGCGGTCAGCCGCTGGAACACCGACCCGGGGCCGAACAGGTCGAGGTCGGCGGCGTACGGGTGGGCGTCGTCCGCGAACCGCCCGCCGTCGGCCGCCCCGCCCAGCTTGCCGGCGAGCCGGTCCAGCCCGCCGGCGTAGAACCCGGCCGCCCGGTCCGCCCACCCCTTCCGCCCGCGGGTCATCTCGAACGCCGCCACCAGGTACAGGAACGCGGCGACGGGCAGAAGGGCGGACCACGGCGACAGCAGCTGCGTGCCGAACCCGACCCCGGCGGCCGCGACGGCGAGGAGGAACGCGACCAGGCGGGCGGTGCTGAGCCGGTCGAGGCGGGCGGCCAGCGCCGCGGCCGTCGCCCGGCGGGCGGACATGCGGTCGGCGTACACCGCCTCGGGGGAAGGGTTGGACAAGGGGAGGTCCCGGCGCAGGGCAGGTCCCCCAGGGCGTTGCCCTGGGCTGGGGTTGTGGCAGACCTTCGGCCTGCAAGGCATTTGACCCCGAAGGGGTCGGACAATCTCAGCCCAGGGCAACGCCCTGGGGGACCTGCCCGGCCTGTTGACAATACCACTCCGTCGCCTGCCGGATGCCTTCGTCGAACAGCACCCGGGGGGCGTACCCGAGCTTCGTCCGGGCCTTGGCGATCGAGAAGTCGAGGTTCAGCCCGGCGAACTTCAGCTGCGCCTGGGTGATCCGCGGCGGGTGCGGCTTCCCCTTCTTCCGGAACACGCCCTCCCGCCAGTTCGCCATGAACCGGGCCAGCCACACCGGGACCGACGGGAACCCGCGCGGCCGCTTCAGCCCGAGCCCGTCGGCGACCGCGTCGAAGAACCGCCGCTTGCTCACGAACTCCCCGTCGGTGACGTTGAACACCTCCCCGACCGCGGCCGGGCTGTCGACGGCCAGCAGGACGGCGTCGGCGAGGTTCCCGACGAAGGTGGTGTTCAGGGCGTACTTCCCGCGGGCGATCAGGATGACGCTCCGCTCCCGCAGCCGGTCGGCGAGCCGCGGCAGGATGCTCCGGTCGCGCGGGCCGTACACGAACCCGGGCCGGAGCACCGTGACCGGCACCTGTTGCTTCCGGTGGTACTGGAGGGCGAGCCGCTCCGCCTCGACCTTCGACTGGGTGTACCCGTCGATGTGGCGGTCCGGGAGCGGCTCCGTCTCGTCGGTCGCGTGGTGGTGGCGGGCCTCGTACACCCCGAGCGTGCTGACGTGGACGAACCGGTGCAGCGGCTTCCCGAGGGTGGCGTCGAGCAGCGCCCGCAGCCCCTCGACGTTCACCCTCCGGTACTCGTCCACCGGCCCCCAGTCGCCGACCTTCGCGGCACAGTGCACCACGACGTCGGCGCCGTCGACGGCCGGGCCGAGGGACGCGGGGTCGGACAGGTCGCCGCGGACGACGGTCGCCCCGAGCTGCTCGAGGAGGGCGGTGTCGGCCCCGGGCCGGGCGAGGCCGCGGACCGCGTCGCCGCGGCGGGCCAGCGCCTCGGCGACGTGCGACCCGACGAACCCGGTGGCCCCGGTGACCAGGACGGTGTGCGGCATCGGGTTGTTGTCGGGGGAACGGCGGGCGGCGACAACCCCGGCTGTTGCATCCGCGGCGCGGCGGGTTACGATGGCGGGCACGCCACCACCGGGGATGAGTCATGTCGAAGCCGACCCGCCGCGACTTCCTGTCCGCCACCGCCGCGCTGGCCGTGCCCGGGCTGGCATCAGGGGGCTTACGCCCCCCGCTCGCCGGCGGGACGGCGAAGTCGTGCATCTTCATCAACCTCGTCGGCGGGCCGGCCCACCTCGACACGTTCGACCCGAAGCCGGACGCCCCGGCGGAGGTGCGCGGGCCGTTCCGCCCGATCCGGACGAAGGTGCCGGGCGTCCACCTGAGCGAGCTGTTCCCGAAGCTCGCCGGGCTGACCGACAAGTTCTCGCTGGTGCGGTCGATGCACCATACCGCCCCGCCGATCCACGAGGCCGGGTTCCAGCTACTGAACACCGGCCGGCTGTTCCGCAACGGCCCGGAGTGGCCGAGCATGGGGGCGGTGGTCGGGCACCTGTTCGGGGACCGACCCGGGGTGCTCCCGTCCAAGTCGATCAGCACCGGCGTGTCCGTGAGCCACGGTCAGGGGTCCGGGTTCCTCGGTTCGGACCGCGAGCCGTGGGAGGACGACGCCCTCCGTCACTTCTTGTGTCACATGCGGCCCGGCGGCGCGGACCCGATCTTCGCGAACTACGGGCAATCCTGGTTCGGGATGAACTGCTGGTACACCGGCACGTGGGTGCAAAGGGGGACGCGGTTCGTTACCGTCAACCAGTTCTCGACCGTCTTCGACTCGCCGTCGTGGGACTGCCACGCGGACGGCGGGTCGCTCCGCACCGACCTCAGCGACATCCGCGACACCGTCGCCCCGTCCTTCGACACCGCGTTCGCCGCCCTGCTCACCGACCTCGACGAGCGCGGGCTGCTCGACACCACCCTGGTCGTCGCCACCGGGGAGTTCGGCCGCACCCCGCGGCTGAACTCGAACGGCGGCCGCGACCACTGGGCCGGGGCGTGGACGGCGCTGGTCGCCGGCGGCGGGGTGAAGCCCGGCCGCGTGATCGGCCGGACCGACGCGAAGGGGACCGAGCCGGCCGACCGGCCGGTGGCGCCGCAGGAGCTGGTGGCGACGGTGTTCCACGCCCTCGGGGTGCCGGCGGACGCGACCATCCCCGGCCCGGACGGCACCCCGGTCGAGGTGTACCCCGGCAAGCCGGTGGCGGAGCTGTTCTGAAAGCAGAAGAGACTTAACCACAGAGTCACAGAGAGCACAGAGGAAGAAGAAGCACCGAGGAAGACAGGAGAACAGGTCGTGTCCAAAACCATGTCTTCTCTCGGTGTTGGTTTTCTCTCTGTGCTCTCTGTGACTGTGTGGTTAAATCCTTCTTCTGCGGCCGAGCTGCCCGGCACGAAGCCGCTGACCGCCGACGGCGACCTGGCGGCGAAGATGGTCGCCGGGATGCACGCCTACCTCGACCGCGAACTCGCCGCGTCCGTCGGGAAGCGGCAAGCCCTGTGGAAGCCCGACCTCACCTCGGCCGAGAACTACGCGAAGTCGGTCGAGCCGAACCGCGAGCGGCTGCGAAAGCTGCTCGGCGTCGTGGACCGGCGGTCGCCGCCGAAGCTGGAGTACGTCCAGGGGCCGGGGACCGCCCGGTCGTGGGCCATCCCCGGCGGCGGCAGCGCGACCCGGGTCCGGTGGGCGGTGCTGCCCGGCGTCGACGCCGAGGGGTTGCTGCTCGAGCCGTCCGACAAGTTCCCGAAGTTCCTCGCGAACGTCGTCTTCGTCCCGCACGCCGACGTCCCGCCGGAGGACTGGGCCGGCCTCCGGTTCGGGTTCGGTTGGTGGTACGCTGCCTCGCTCGCGGAGCAGGGCTGCCGGGTCCTCGTCCCGACGGTGATCGACCGCAAGGACGCCCTGTCGGCGAACCCCAAGTTGGGCCGGGCGACGAACCTGCCGCACCGCGAGTTCGTCCACCGGATGGCGTTCGAGATGGGCCGCACCCTGCCCGGGTACGAGGTGCAGAAGGTGCTCGCGGCGGCCGACTGGTTCGCCTCGTCCGAGGTGAAGCTCCCGCTCGCGGTCGCCGGGTACGGGGACGGCGGGGGGATCGCCCTGTACGCCGCCGCCCTCGACACCCGGTTCGACGCCTGCCTGGTGTCCGGCGACTTCGGCTCCCGCGCCGGCGATCCGTCCGAGCAGCCGATCGACCGCAACGTGTGGGGCCTGCACCGGGAGTTCGGCGACGCGGACCTCGGCCGGCTCGTCGCCCCGCGGAAGCTCCTCGTCGACGACCGGCCCGGGCCGGCGTGGGCCGGGCCGGTGGCGGCGAAGCCGGGCCGCGCCGGGGCGGCCCCGGGCAAGCTTGAGCCGATCCCGGACAAGGTCACCCGAGGGGAACTCGCCCGGCTCGCGAAGCTCGGGCCGCCGGGGTGGGACCCGCCGGCCGAGCGCGGCGACGGCGTCGAGATGCTGGTCACGGCGCTGGGGAAGAAAAAGCTCGACCCGCAGGAGAAGGTGTTCGAGATGGTCGGCCAGCCGTTCCCGGACGACGTCGCGGACCGGCACCGGCGCCAGTTTGACCAACTCGTCGGCCACGTCCAGAAGCTGTGGCGCGACTCGGAGGCCGTCCGCAAGGAGTTCTGGAAGAAGGCCGACGCCACGTCGCCGGAGGCGTGGGAGAAGTCCTGTGACTGGTACCGGGACTACTTCCACACTGAAGTCATCGGCAAGCTGCCGGAGCCGACGATGCCGCTCAACCCGCGCACCCGGCAGGTGTACGACGAGAAGACGTGGACGGGATACGAGGTGATGCTCGACGTGTATCCCGACGTGTCTGCATACGGCATCCTACTGATGCCGAAGGACCTGAAGCCCGGTGAGAGGCGGCCCGTCGTGGTGTGTCAGCACGGCCTCGAAGGGACGCCGCGGAGCACCATCGACCCCGAGAAGCGGGTCGTCTACAACGAGTTCTCGCGCAAGCTCGTCGAGCTAGAATACATCGTGTACGCGCCGCAGAACCCGTACTACGGCGAGAACCAATTCCGCCAACTGAACCGCAAGGCGAACCCGCTGAAGCTGTCGATGTTCAGCTTCGTCATCCGGCAGCACCAGCGGACCCTCGACTGGCTCGAGACCCTGCCGGGCGTGGACCCGAAGCGGATCGCGTTCTACGGCCTCTCCTACGGCGGGAAGACGGCGATGCGCGTCCCGGCCGTTGAGAAGCGCTATTGTCTCTCGATCTGCTCCGGCGACTTCAACGAGTGGGTCGGCAAGATGGTGTCCGTGGATCTCGACCGCAGCTACATGTGGACGCGCGAGTACGAGATGTACGAGTTCGACCTCGGCAGCACGTTCAACTACGCCGAGATGGCCCACCTCATCGCCCCGCGGCCGTTCATGGTCGAGCGCGGGCACGACGACGGGGTCGGGACGGACGAGATGGTGGCGTACGAGTACGCGAAGGTGCGGTACCTGTACGCGAACCGGCTGAAGCTGCCCGACCGCACCGCGATCGAGTTCTTCCCCGGCGGGCACCAGATCAACGCCAAGGGGACGTTCGCGTTCCTGACGACGCACCTCGGGTTCCCCTAGTCGGGTGGGCCGCGCCGGCGAAGCGCCGGCTCGGCCCACCCTACCAACCCGCCCGCTTGACAAGTCCCGCCCCGCCGCCGAATGATGGGGTGCGTGAGGCACTTCCGCCCACGCGCCGATTCCCCGCCGGGTGCGGACCGCCCCGGCGAGCAGGAGACGACGATGCACCCCTGTCACTGGGCCTGGGGCTCCCCGGGCCGCGCCCCCCACCACCCCCGCCACGCCGGCTGGGCCCGCGGCTGCGACCGCGGAGGCGAGCACATGGGCCACGGCACCGACGACTTCGAGGGCGGGTTCGGCGTCCGCCGCCCGCTCCGGTTCCTGGCCCACCGGCTGGAACTCACCGACCCGCAGGTCGCCGCCCTGGCCCGGGTCCTGGACGAGCTGAAGACGGAGCGGGCGCAGGCCGCGGTGGACGGCCGGCGGGCCCTCGCCGAGCTGGCCGACGCGGTCGGGGCCGACCCGTTCGACGCGGCCAAGGCGCAGGCCGCCGGCGACCGCCGGGTGAAGAGTGCGGAGCGGCTCCGGGACGCCGTCCTGGCCGCCCTGCGCGACATCCACGCCACCCTCACCCCGGAGCAGCGCGGGCGGCTCGCGTACCTGATCCGGACCGGCGCCCTGGTGGTGTGACCGACTGGGCGGGTCTTGTCTTCCCCCTCGCCCCCGGCAGGGGGAGAGGGCGGCGACCGGCCGAAGGCCGCGAGCCGGGTGAGGGGTGGAGCGACACGGCCACCCGTCTAGCCCTCCCCCTCACCCGGCCGGTCGCTCCGCTCCCGGCCGCCCTCTCCCCCGGCCGGGGGCGAGGGGGAAGACATCGACCCGTCCGCCGGCTTCTCGAACCGGTTGCGGACCACCCGCGCCGGCACCCCGGCGGCGATCACGTCCTCCGGCAGCGGCTTCGTCACCACCGCCCCGGCCCCGACCACCGTCCCCTTCCCCACGTCGGCCAGCACGACCGCCCCGGCCCCGACCCACGCCCCGGCCCCGACCGTCACCGCCCGCCGCTCCCCGCCCTGCTCCCGGATCGGCCGGTCCGGGTCGTCGAAGTGGTGCGTCCGCCCGCCGGACGGGATCTGCACCCCGGGGCCGAGGAGCACGTCCCGCTCCAGCCGGACCAGCCCGAGCAGGCACCGCGGGCCGACGTACACGTTCTCCCCCAGCACCGCCCCGGTCTTCGACAGCAAGGCCCCGAACTCGACCGTGGCGGTGGGGTGGAACCCGGCCAGCACCCGCCCGAGGAACGCCCGCCGGAGGTACTGGCCGGTCACCCCGGGGAGCATCGACAGGAGCTGCGACGCCCCCTCCAGTGCCCGGTCCCGGCCGACCAGGAGGGAGTTCAGCACGTACCCGAGCAGCACCGGGGAGACGGCGACCAGTGCGGCGAGGCGGGCGGCGGCCTTGGCCAGCTCCTTCGCGCGGGACGGGCGGGGCGGGGCGGGGCGGGCGGCGGGGTCTGTCGGGAGCATGGGCGTTCGCGGCCGGGCCGGGCGGGGGCGGTACGGTTCGTGATACGGACCGGGGGGCGGAATGCGCGGGACCCGCGGACCCGGACGCGTTACACTGGCATGAACTACCCACCGTCGGCCGGCCCGCGCCGGCGCCGAGCTCACCCCACGGGCGCCCATCCCGTGACCGACCCGATCATTTCCCTGTTCGCGCAGGCGTGCGGCGCGGCCGCCCCGCTCGACCTGCGCGTCGACCTGGCGGACGGCAAGGTGCTGGCCGAGGGGTCGGTCCCGATGCCGTTCGCCCTGGTCGGCCAGGACGACGCCTGCGACGTGACCCTGACCGACCCCGAGGTCGACCCCCGGCACGCCTGGCTCCAGGTGGTCGGCGGGCGGGTGTTCGCGGTCGACCTGGGCGGGCGGGCCGGGCTCGGGTGGCCGGGCGGCCGGGCCGGGTCCGGGTGGCTGGACCCCGGCACCCCGCTCCGGCTCGGCCCGTTCCTGCTCCGCCTCCGGGCCGCGGCGTCCGCCCGCCCGGGGGCGGACGCCGGCGGCGACCCGCTCCGCCCGGACCCGCCCGGGCCGCGGCCGGCCGTCACCCTGGAGTTCCGGAACGGGAAGCGGGCCCGGGACCGGTGGGAGGTGAACCGCCGGCTCACCCTGGTCGGGCGGGCGGCGGACTGCAAGGTGCGGCTGGCGGCGGACGACGTGGCGGCGTACCACTGCGGGCTGGCCCTGACCCCGGACGGGCTGTGGGTGGTGGACCTGTCCGGGCACGGGGTGGTGGTGAACGGGGAGCGGATGCGGGTGTCCCCGGTCGGGCACGGGGCCGAGCTGTGGGTCGGGCGGTTCCTGATCGTGCCCCAGTACCACGGGGCGCCCCGCACCCCCGGCCGGCCGGCCCCGCCCCCGCCCGCCCCGGCCGACGACGAGGTGCCGATCGGGTCCCCCACGGCCGCCGACGCCGGGCTCGGGCTGCCGGCGTCGCACGTCCTGGGCGACGAGTTCCGGCGGTGGGCCGGCGGGGCGGACGGCCCGGTGTCGAGCCCGGTCGTGGTGGCCGAGGCCGGGGCCCCGACCCCGCCGACCGGGCACCCGCCCCCCGACCCCGCCCCGCCCGGGTCGCCCCCCGAGGCCGCGGCCCTGGCCCGCCGGCTGGCCGAGCTGGACGCCGGGGCGTTCGAGGCCGCCCGCCAGTCGCTGGCCCCGCTCGGCCGGCTGTTCGCCGTGCTGCCCCCCGACCGCCGGCCGGCCGCCCACCGGGAGTTCGACCGGCTCCTGGAGCTGGACGGGGAGCTGTCCGCGCTGCTGGGCGAGGTGGCCCGGCGGGCCGGCGAGGCCCCCGACCCGCACGCCCCGCCCGACTGGGCCGCGGCCCGGGTCGCCGCCATCCGGCGGGAGCGGCGGGCGAGGTGGCAGGCCCTCATCGCCCTGCTCGACGCCCCCGCCCCGTAGGTCGGGCTGTGGCCGACGCCCCGAGTCGGGCACAGCCCGACCTACGCGGTCAGCCGCTCCAGCGCCTCCCGGTACTTCGCCGCCGTCTTCTCGACCACGTCCGGCGGGAGCGGCGGCGGCGGGCCCGCCTTGTCCCACCCGCTCGCCTCCAGCCAGTCGCGGACGAACTGCTTGTCGAACGACGGCGGGGCCGCCCCGGGCCGGTAGGTGTCGCGCGGCCAGAACCGGGAGCTGTCCGGGGTCAGCACCTCGTCGATCAGGATCAGCTCGCCGGACGGCAGCCGGCCCCACTCCAGCTTCGTGTCCGCGAGGACGATGCCGCGGGCCTCGGCGTGGGCGGCGGCCCGCCGGTACACGTCCAGGGTGCGGTCGCGCAGCTCCGCCGCGGTGTCGGCCCCGACGAGTTCGGCCATCCGCTCGAGGCTGATGTTCTCGTCGTGCCGCCCGCCCTCCTCCTTCGTCGCCGGGGTGAAGATCGGCCCCGGCAGCCGGTCCGCTTCCCGCAGCCCCGGGGGGAGCGGGACGCCGCAGACGGTGCCGCCGGCCCGGTACTCTTTCGACCCGCTGCCGGCGAGGTACCCGCGGGCCACGCACTCGACCGGCACCACCGCGGTCTTGCGGACGAACATGGTCCGGCCCTCCAGCTCCGGGGTGCGGAACGGCGGCGGGAGGTCGGCGAGGTCGGTACCGAGGAGGTGGTGCGGCACCTTCAGGAAGTCGAACCAGAAGACGCTCAGCGCCGTGAGGACGCGCCCCTTGTCGGGGATCGGCGGGGAGAGGACGTGGTCGAACGCGCTGATCCGGTCGGTGGCGACGACGGCGAGGGTGTCGCCGAGGTCGTACACGTCGCGCACCTTGCCGCGGCGGCACGGGAACCCGGGGACGTGGCTCTGCAGCAGCGGCTCGGTCGGCATGGCGCGGCCCGGCGGGGGGTGGGCGAGTATTGTAGGTGGGATGCTCAGGCACGAGGCGAGGCTGATCGACCCGACGCCGGAAGAGGCGGCGGGAGCGCTGTCGGCGGCGGCCGTCCTGGCGAACGCCGACCACCCGGACCGGCGGGTCGCGGACGACCCGGCGGAGTGGCGGAAGTTCGCCCGGCGGATGGGCAAGCAGCCGGAGGGGTGGCAGGTGTGGCGCGGCGGCCCGGCCGAGTACCACCAGTCGACCACCAGCTTCGTGCTCGCCGGGTGGTGGACCGACCCGCCCGGGCGGAAGCACCTGGCGGCCCGCAGTTGGCGCGTCACGCGCTACTACGAGGAGCTGTTCCGGAAGCCGGACCTGGACCGCCGCCCGCCGCTGTGGCACGTCTACCCCGAGTTCTGCTGCCTGCGGCACGATCGGGACGGGACGCACCTGGTCTGTGCATGCGGGTGCGGGGCGGTCGGGACGCCGGCGACGCTCGGGTGGGTCGGCGACCGGTGCGGCCCGTGCTCCGACCACTCACAGGACGGCGGGCTGTTACCGGCCGGGGTGCCGGGGGTTCTGCGGAGGAGCGACCCGGTATCCGACGCGGACACCGTCTCGTGGGTGGCCGAGGCGGCTGCCCTCGGCGCCGTCCGGTGGGCGGGGGCCGGGGAGGTCCGCCTCGCCGACCCGGGCCTCGCCCTGTCCGTCCAGACGGTCGCGTGGGAGCACTACCTGCGGCTGAACCGTCGCCCATCGGGCGAGGTGGTCCGATCGCTGCAGTTGCCGCGGACCTTCGGCAACGGCGCCCCCTTCGCCGTCTCGCCTGACGAAACGTTGGTCGCCGCCGTGACCGGGCAGGCGGTCCTGGTCGACCTCCGGACCTGGGCGGTGATCGGGTCGGTGCCGGCCCCGCCCGGCGGGGAGTGGGGCGGGGTCGGGTTCGCGCCGGACGGGTCGCGGCTCTTCCTGGCCGGGGGGCTGGACGTGTGGGCGTACGACACCGCCGGCTGGAAGCGGGCGGCGTCCGGCTCGGTCCGCGGGGCGTTCGGGCAGGGGCACCGGAAGGACGAGTGGGTCCGGCGCCTGGCGATCGACCCGGCCGGGGAAGCGGTGTACCTGGCCGGCGGCGGTCCGGTGTACGCCCTCGACCCGGCGACCCTGGCCCTGCGGGCGACGCTCGACTGGCACCTCGGGGCGGTGACCGACCTGGCCGTGTCGGCGGACGGGGAGCGGCTGTTCACCGCCGGGGCCGACGGGTGCGTCCGGGTGTGGCCGGTCCGCCGGCTGCTGGAGGGCGCGTGACCCCCGCGTTCAAGCACCCCGACGTGCCGGCCTCGCCCGTCGCCCGGTGGGACGCCCGGTGGAAGCTGGCCGCCCTCGCCGCCGCCGCGCTCGGCGCCGCCGCCCTCACCCGCCTCGGGCCGTCCGCCGCCGCCCTCGGACTCGCCGCCGCGCTGCTCCTCGCGTCCCGGCTGCCCGGCCGGTGGGTCCGCGGCCGGCTCGGGCTGCTCGCCGTCGCCGCCCTGCCGTTCCCACTCGTCCTGCCGTTCACCCACGGCCCGGAGCGCGGGCTGGAGGTCGGGTGCGCGGTGTTCGCCCGGTGCCTGGCGATCGGGTGCCTCGGGCTGGTGCTCATCGGCACCGCCCCGCCGCACCACACCCTGGCCGCCGCCCGCCGGCTGCGGGTGCCCGGCGTCCTGGTGCTGCTCGCCGGCCTCGCCTACCGGTACGCGTTCCTGCTCGGGGCGGAGCTGCGGCGGGTGCGGGTCGCGCTGCGGACCCGCGGGTTCCGGATGTCCGCCGGGCGGCACGGGTACCGCACCCTCGGGCACGTCGTCGGGGCGGTGCTGGTCCGCGGGGCCGACCGGGCCGACCGGGTCGCCGAGGCGATGCGGTGCCGCGGGTTCGACGGCTCGTTCCGCACCACGGCCGCGTTCCGCACCGCGGCGGCCGACGTGCTCGGGTTCGCCGCCGCCGCCGCCGCTACGATAGCCCTGCTCGCGTGGGACCGCCTGGGGCATTCGTGACGCCGCACGCCGCACTCCGCACCTCGTCCCTGACCCACCGCTACGCGGACGGCCGGGTCGCGCTCGACGGGGTGTCGTTCGCCGTCGGGGCCGACGAGTGCGTCGCGGTCGTCGGGCCGAACGGGGCCGGGAAGACGACGCTCTTCCTCCGGCTGTGCGGGGTGCTCGCCGGCCGGCCCGGGGAGGCGGCCGTGTGCGGCCTCGACCCGGCCGACCCGGCCCACCGGAAGAAGCTGCCGGCGGCCGTCGGGGTGGTGTTCCAGAACCCGGACGACCAGCTGTTCAGCCCGACCGTGCTGGAGGACGTGGCGTTCGGCCCGCTGAACCTCGGCCTCACCCCGGACGAGGCGAAGGCCCGGGCGCTCGAAGCCCTGGCCGCGGTCGGGCTGCCGGCCGACGCGGCCGACCGGGTGCCGTTCCGGCTGTCCGGCGGGGACAAGCGGCGGGCGGCCCTGGCCGGGGTGCTGGCGATGCGGCCGGCGGTGCTGCTCTTGGACGAGCCGAGCGCGTTCCTCGACCCGCGCGGGCGGCGCGACCTGATCGAGTTGGTCCGCCGGCTGCCGGGGACGAAGCTGGTCGCCACCCACGACCTCGACCTGGTGCTCGACGTCTGCCCGCGGGTGCTGGTGCTCGACGGCGGGCGGCTCGCCGCCGACGGCCCGGCCGCGGACATCCTCGCCGACGCGGCGCTGGTGGGGCGGCACGGGCTGGAGGTGCCGCACCGGCTGCGCCGTTAACCCCGTCCGAGCCCGGGCGCCAGCGAGGGTCGGCGCTCGACCCTCGCTGGCGCCCGGGCTCGGACCCCGCCGTCCGTATACTTCCCCCGATGCCCTCGTCCCTGCTGACCGAGCCGCCGCTCGACCCGGCCCACCCGCCGTTCCGCGTCGACCGCATCCTCCGCCCGGCCGCCCCGGAGCCGCCGCGCGGCCACAAGGTGATCGCGGTGCTGCCGGCGTACAACGCCGCGCCCACGCTCGCCGCGACGCTGGCCGCGTTCCCCCCGGGGTGCGTGGACGAGATCCTGCTGGTGGACGACGGGAGCACCGACGACACGGTGAAGATCGCCCGGGACATGGGGCTGACGGTGGTCGTCCACGAGAAGAACACCGGGTACGGGGGGAACCAGAAGACGTGCTACCGGTACTGCCTGGCCCACGGGGCGGACGTGGTGGTGATGATCCACCCGGACTACCAGTACGACGCCCGGGTGATCCCGCACGCGGTGGCGGTGGTCGAGCTGGGGATCTGCGACGTGGTGCTCGGGAACCGGGTGCGGAGCCGGGCGGAGGCGCTGCGGTGCGGGATGCCGTGGTGGAAGTACGTCAGCAACCGGGCGCTGACGGCGTTCGAGAACCTGTTCCTCGGGCAGAACCTCGGCGAGTTCCACAGCGGGTTCCGCGTCTACCGGCGGAACGTGCTGGAGACGATCCCGTGGGAGCGGAACAGCGACGACTTCGTGTTCGACACCCAGTTCCTGGTGCAGGCGGTGCACTGGGGGTTCCGGCTCGGGGACGTGCCGGTCCCGGTCCGGTACTTCGACGAGGCGAGCCAGATCAACTTCCGGCGGAGCACGAAGTACGGGCTGCAGACGGTGAAGACGGTGGGGCAGTTCTGGCTGCACCGGCTCGGGCTGTGGAAGAGCGCCCTGTTCCGGCCGAAGGGGGTGAGGCCGACGTGACCCCCCCGCCCCCGGACCCGCCCGCCGACCCCGGCGATCCGCCGCCCGGCATCGCCCCGACCGACCACTCCCGGCTGCGGTCCCGGCAGGGGCGGCCGATCGGGCAGGTCGTGAACGACGTCCAGCGGGCCGGGCCGGGGGACGTGTTCGTTCAGCCGGAGGACGGGCGGTACGTGGTGCGCGGCCCGGGCGCCCGAGAACACGTGCTCGAGCCGGACGGCGAACACGTGACCTCGATCCGGCCCCGGTCCGACGCGGCCCACCGGGCGCGGCTCCGGGGCGGTACAATACGCCCGGCGACGGACGACGAGTTCCGGCGACTCAAGGGCATGGTGGGGTGAGGCGCGCGATGGACGAGGACGACCTCCTGGACCTGCGGTGCGGCGACTTGGTCTCGCTCGCCCGGCTGGAGCCCGGGCTGCTCCATCTGTTCCGGGCGAAGGCGGCCGGGGAGTGGGTGCCGGTGGCGGAGCTGTACCGCGCCGCCGGGCAACCAGCCGCGGACCTCAAGGACGGGTTGGTCGCGGCGTGGCTGCCGTCGCCCGACGGCGACCCCGGCGGGGCGGTCGTCCTCTTCACCGATACGCTCTGGTCGATGACCACGTGGTACAACACCGGCCGGCTGCGGGAGCGACACCCCGAGGGGGCCGCAGCCGGGTGACCGGCCGTGTCAGAAGTTCGGGGTCACCTCGCCGGCGGACCGGGAGCACAGCGCCCACCAGTCGTCCGGGGTGATCGACGGGGCGATCATCCGCACCGCCCCGTCCCCCATCGCCACCACCAGCACCGGGTGCGGCCCCTGGGCCCGCGGGTCGACCCGGCTGAACGGCTTCGGGTCGAGCCGGAACATGCTGTTCGCCGGGGTCGCGGTCGTCTGCCCGCCGGTCGCCGTCGCCCCCCACGCCATGAACACCGGCTGGCCGTTGTCCAGGTTGTCCCACCGGAAGATCATCACCGCCATCTTCTCGGCGAAGAACACCGTGTTCGACACCCCGTCCTGGAAGTCGCGCGGGATCCGGTTCTTCCCGGCCCACTTCACCACGTTGGCGTTGGTCAGGCTCCCGGTGCCGACGGACGTGGACGTCAGGTTCGGGTCGGCCGCGAACGCCCGGAAGTTGATCGCGTACGACCCGTGGCTCCAGCCCCACTGGGTGACCTCCGTCTCGTACGGGTCGGACGGGCACTTGTACAGCGGGATCGCCCGGGCCAGGTCCGTGTCCCGCCCGCTGTTCGGGACGGCGGGCGTGGCCCGGCTGTCGTACACCCCGGCCGCGTTCACCGTCGCGGTCCGCACCTTGTTCCCCTGCTCCACGAACTCCAGCATGTGGAAGAACGCGTTCCCGATCCCCGGGCCGTACTGCCCGAACGCCGGCGGCAGCGCCCCGTACGTGTCGTGGCAGTTCTGGGCGGCCAGCCCGATCTGCTTCAGGTTGTTCTGGCACTGGCTCCGGGCGGCCGCCGCCCGGACCTTCTGGACGGCCGGGAGCAGGAGCCCGACCAGGACTGCGATGATCGCGATCACCACCAGCAGCTCGATCAGCGTGAAGGCGCGGCGGCGCGGGGTCATGAGAGTCCCGGGTACGGGGATAACGCTGGGCGGGACGGCGGTGAGGAGGGACCGCCGTGTGAAGATACCATTAAACCCGCCGGCCGGCGGGCGGCAATGTGAAATTCGGCGGGGTGTCAGACGGCTCTCATCCCGCCCGCCGGGACCCGCCCGGCGGGTCGCCCAGGTTCCGCCGCTCCCGCACCACGTACGGCTTCTTCCCCTGGCTCTCGAAGTACACCCGGGTCAGCACCTCGCCCACCAGCCCGAGCGACACGAACTGCACCCCGATCATCCCGGCCACCGCCCCGAGCAGGAACAGCGGGTTCGCCGTCATCCCCATCCCGACCGTGTACTTCATCACCACCGAGGCCGCCACCCCCACGAACCCGAGGAACAGGCAGGCCAGCCCGAACAGCCCGAACAGGTGCATCGGCCGGGTCTGGTAGCTGCCCTGGAACTTCACCGTCATCAGGTCGAGCACCACCCGCACCGTCCGCGACAGGTTGTACTTCGACACCCCGGCCGCCCGCGGGTGGTGCCGGACCGGCACCTGCGCCACCCGCGCCCCGCCCTGGATCATCAGGGCGGTGATGAACCGGTGCATCTCCCCGTACAGCATCAGCCCGTCCGCCACCTCCCGCCGCATCGCCCGGAGGGTGCACCCGAAGTCCTTGAACGGCACCCCGAGGACCCGCCGGATGAGCCAGTTCGCGCACCCGCTCGGCAGCTTCCGCAGGAGCACCTTGTCCTGCCGGTTCAGCCGCTGCCCGAGGACCGCGTCGTACCCCTCGTCCAGCTTCGCCACCAGCCGCGGGATGTCGGCCGGGTCGTTCTGCAGGTCGCCGTCCATGGTCACGATCACGTCGCCGGCGGCGGCGTCGAGCCCGGCCTGGGTGGCGGCACTCTGGCCGAAGTTCCGCCGCAGCCGGACCGCCTTCACCCGCGGGTCGGCGGCCGCGACCGCCTCGACCTCGGCGAACGTCCCGTCGGTGCTCCCGTCGTCGACGAACACCAGCTCCCACGGGCCGCCGTCCCGGAGGGCGTCGCGGACCCGGTCGAACAGCGGGCGGACGTTCTCCCGCTCGTCCTTCACCGGCACCACCACGGACAGCAGGCGCATGGGCGTTCCTCGTCGTCACCCGACCCGCAGGCCGGCGACCAGCGGCTCGGACCCGTACTGCGAGAAGGCGCTGTCGAGCAGGTCGATCGGCTCGGCGTCGATCAGGTCGGCGTGCAGGGCGTACCGCCCGGGGGCGACCGGCGGGAACCCGGCCGCCAGCTCCACCGCCCCGCCCGGCCGGACGGTGCGGGCGAACTGCCCGGCCCGGCCGCGGTAGACGAGCGCGCCCGGCAGCCCGCCCGGGGTGCGTAGGTCGTACCGCAGGTGCACCCCGCCGCCCCCGCCGGTCACGAACTCCCACGGGGCGACCGCCCGGTTCGTCGCCCGGATGGTGACCACGAACCCGGCCCCGGCCGGCACCGCCAGCGGGAGCGGGGAGACGACCTCCAGCGCCGCCCGGAACGGCCCGGGGCAGTAGTGCCCGGCGACCCACTCGCGGAACCGGTCCGGGGTGTGCGGCCCGTTCCCGTCGGCCAGCCAGGCGTCGTAGAAGTCGAGGAACTCGTCCAGCCGGACCGTCCGCCCGACCGGGAGGTGGCCGTACCGCGGCCACAACTGCCGGCGGGCGACCGCCGGGGTCGCGTCGGTCAGCAGCAGCAGGGCGATCGCCGACGCCATCCCGGTCCGGTCGGCCCCGCGGGCGCAGTGCAGGAGCATCGGGTACTCGCCGCGGTCGAACACCTCGACCAGCCGGGCCACCTCGCCCGGCGGCGGGTACCGCTTGGCCGAGAACGTCAGGTCTTCCTGGCTGACCCGGCGGGCGTGGGTCGCCCGGGCGTCGTCCTGGTACCAGTCCGTCTCCGGGCAGCAGCCGCGCAGGTTCACCACCGTCCGGAGCCGCTTCTCGGCGATCGCCCGCTCCAGCTTCTCCCGGCTGAGCTGCGCCGACCGGTACACCTTCCCGGGGACGACGGTGTGCTCGTTGCTCCCGAACGCCACCCGGGCGACCTCCGCCCCGGCCGCGGCCGCGACGCCCCACCCGGCGAGGCGGAACAGGGTGCGGCGGGTGAAGCGGGGCTTCCCCGGGGCGGCGGGCGGGTCGGGTGCGTCCATGTCGGGGGGAACATGCCAAAGACGGGCAGGCGGGACAAGCCCGAAACGGCCGCGACCCGGGCGAACCCGGAGCGTCAGCGACGGGGTGGCGCCCCCCCACCCGGGAGCGTGACGGAGTGAGGACGCAACCCCGTCGCTGACGCTCCGGGTTCCCCTGTCCCCCGGCCGGCGGCCGCGGGTATACTGGGGGCTTCGTCCGCGCCCCGAGGCCCCCGATGCAACCCGCCTCCCCCAACCTCGACGACCCGGCCCTGTACCTCAACCGCGACCTGAGCTGGCTGGAGTTCAACCGCCGGGTGCTCGAGGAAGCCCAGGACCCGACCGTCCCGATGCTCGAGCGGATGAAGTTCCTCGCCATCTTCAGCTCGAACCTGGACGAGTTCTTCATGGTCCGGGTCGGCGGGGTGCAGCAGAAGGTGCAGGCCGGCATCCCGACCGGGTCCGGGGCCGACCACACCCCGCCGGCGGTCCAGCTCGACCAGGTCCGCCGCACCACCCACGAGCTGGTCGCCGAGCAGTACCGGGTGCTGTCCGCCGAGGTGCTCCCGGCCCTCCGGGACCGGGGCATCGTCCTCCGCGGCCCGGCCGACCTCTCCGACGACGAGCGGCGGCACGTCCGGGACCTGTTCCGGCGGGAGATCTTCCCGATCCTCACCCCGCTCGCCACCGACCCGGCCCACCCGTTCCCGCACTTCCTGAACAAGTCGCTGAACCTGGCCGTCTCCCTCCGCCGGCCGGGCGACCCGGACCCGCTGTACGCCGTCGTCCAGGTGCCGAGCGTGATGCCCCGGTTCGTCGCCCTGCCGACCGCCCGCGGCGAGTCCGCGGTCGTCCCCCGGGACGCCACCGTCCGCCGGCCGGACGCCGCCACCGAGAACGGGGAGGCGCTCATCCCCCCGCCGCCCCCGCCGGTCAACCACGCGTTCATCGCCCTCGAGGACGTGATCCGGCTGCACCTCGGGGACCTGTTCCCGGGCATGGACCTCGGGCGGTCGGCGGCGTTCCGGGTGACCCGGGACAGCGAGTACGAGCTGGACGACGAGGTGGACGACCTGCTGGAGGAGATCGAGGCCCACGTGAAGGCCCGGCGGCGCGGGCTGCCGGTCCGGCTGGAGGTCGAGGCCGGGGCCCCGGCGGACGTGGTCCCGTACCTGACCGAGGGGCTGCGGCTGGACCCGGCGGACGTCTGCCCGGTCCCCGGCCCGCTCGACCTGACCGGGCTGTTCCAGGTGTACGGGGTGCCCGGGTACGCCGACCTCCGGGACCCGCCGTTCGCCCCGGCCCCGGTCCCGGGGTTCGCCCAGGCCGCCGCCCCGTGGCCGGCCGTCCGGGCCCGGGACATCCTGCTGTTCCACCCGTACGAGTCGTTCGCCCCGGTGGTCGACTTCGTCGAGGCGGCGGCGAACGACGAGCGGGTGCTGGCCATCAAGCAGACGCTGTACCGGACCAGCAGCGACTCCCCGATCGTCCGGGCCCTGCAGCGGGCCGCCGACCGGGGCAAGCAGGTGACCGCGGTGATCGAGCTGAAGGCCCGGATGGACGAGGAGCGGAACATCATCTGGGCCCGCGAGCTGGAGAAGAGCGGGGTGCACGTGGTGTTCGGGTTCGTCGGGCTGAAGACGCACTGCAAGGTGAGCCTGGTGGTCCGCCGGGACGAGGACAACACGATCCGCCGGTACGTCCACCTGGCGACCGGGAACTACAACCCGCAGACCGCCCGCATCTACACCGACCTCGGGCTGTTCACCGGCAACCCGGAGTTCGCCGACGACGTGTCCGCCCTGTTCAACTACCTGACCGGGTACGCCGAGCTGCCGCAGTGGCGGAAGCTGCTCGTCGCCCCGAGCCGGCTGCAGACCGTCATGGTCGAGAAGATCGAGCGGGAGGCGGCGAACCAGCGGGCCGGGAAGCCGGCCCGGCTCTTGGTGAAGGTGAACGGGATCCTGGAGCCGGCGGTGGTCAAGGCCCTGTACCGGGCGAGCCAGGCCGGGGTGCCGATCGACATCTCGTGCCGCGGCATCTGCTCCCTGCGGCCCGGCGTCCCCGGGGTGAGCGAGACGATCCGGGTGACGTCGGTGGTGGACCGGTTCCTGGAGCACTCCCGCATCTTCTACTTCGAGAACGCGGGCAGCCCGGAGGTGTACGTCGGGAGCGCCGACTGGATGGACCGGAACCTGAGCCGGCGGGTGGAGGTGGTGTTCCCGGTCGAGCAGCCGGACCTCCGGCAGCGGGTCATCGACCTCCTGAAGACGACACTCGCCGACAACGTGAAGGCCCGGGAGCTTCAGCCGGACGGGACGTACCGGCGGGTGCGGCCGCGGGAGGGCGAGCCGGCGCTGCGGAGCCAGCAGCGGTTCATGGAGCTGGCGGCGGAGGCCGGCGGGCGGCCGGCGGCGGCCGCCGAGCCGACCCCGACCCCGGCCCCGCGCGGGGCGCGGCGCGGGGGTCGGGACAAGGCCCGGCGGGGGAACTGAGGCCCCGAGCGGGGGGCGTGAGCCCCCTGTGTCCGTGAAACCCACAGGGGGCTCACGCCCCCCGCTCGGGGCGGCCGCCGTCAGTTCCCGCCGTCCTTCTTCTCCTCGACCTTCTTCTCGTCCTTCCCGGCGTCCTTCAGGTCCTTGTCGGACCCGGCGTCCTTCTTCGGCGGGTCGGTCTTCGGGTCGAGCTTCGGGTCGGCGCTCAACCCGGGGACCGGGTACGCCGGGTACGCCGGGGTGGGCGGGCCGATCGGGTAGTCGGCCGGGTTCCACCCGCAGTCGCTCGTCCCGCCGATGTGGTAGCAGCCGAGCCCGGCGGCCAACCCGCCGAGCACGGCCGCCGTCGCGATCTTTCGGCGCATGACCGGAACCATCCGTGGCTTGGGGTAACGGGACCCGGGTCCGCCGCCGGGCCGGGCGCGGCCCGGCGGCGGAGCGGGTGAGACGCCCGCTGTTCGGCGGGCGGCCGGGGCGGGGGTCGGCTCCTGCCGGCCCGCACCCGACGCCGGTTCCATCGGCCGCCCGGGTTCCCCCGGTTCACCCGTTTCCGCGAACTGGCGGGATCGCCGGACCCGTTCTATAACCCCGGCATGGACGCGATCATCCTCGCCGCCGGCAAGGGCACCCGGCTCCGGCCGCACACCGAGACCACCCCGAAGCCGCTGCTCCCGGTGCAGGGCCGCCCGATCCTCGACTGGATCATCGGGGCCCTCCCGCCGGTCGACCGGCTCGTCGTCGTCGTCAACCACCTGGCCGGCCACATCGAGGAGTACCTCGCCGCGCAGCGGCACGTCCGGGACTGGGTCTCGGTCCGGCAGGAGGTGCCGCGCGGGACCGGGGACGCCCTGATGAGCTGCAAGGGGAAGGTGACCGCCGACCGGGTGATGGTGCTGAACGGGGACGACCTGATCGGCCGGGCCGACCTGGCGGCGCTGGCGGCGGTCCCGATGGGGATCCTGGCCCGGCCGGTGGACGAGCCGGAGAGCTTCGGGGTGATCTTCCGCCACCCGGACGGCACCCTGAAGGGGATCGTGGAGAAGCCGAAGGGGCTGGCGGCCCCGCAGCTGGCGAACATCGGCGGGTACGTGTTCCCGCGCCGCGTCTTCGACCTGACCCTGCCGCTGTCCCCGCGCGGCGAGTACGAGATCACCGACGCGGTCGCCCAGTTGGCCGCCGGCGGCGGGTTCCGGGTGGTGGAGGCGGGGTACTGGCTGCCGATCGGCACGGTCGAGCAGTGGGACGCGGCGCAGGCCGCGGACGTGTCCGCGGTGCGGTGACCCCGTTCCGTTCAGCCCCGGTTAGCGACGCGTCGAAGACGCGTCTTCGACGCGTCGCTAACCGGGGCCTTGGTCCCCCTTCTCGAACCCCTTCAAATTCAGCCGCGTCTGGTGGGCGTCGAAGTCGGCCCCGTCCGGCGTCTTCCCCTGGAAGTAGTCCTTCTGCCACCCCTGCTTGACCGCCCCCGGGTCCCGGGCCGACAGCCCGGTCAGGAACCCTTTGCGGCTCGCCTCCCACCGGTGGTACTGGTCCTTCAGCTCCGGGTCGGACGCGATCGCCGCCCGCCGCGGGACCAGCATCTCGGCCAGCCCGCGCGGGACCGGGACGAGCATGCAGAACGGGTCGCCCTTCTCGAACCGCACCCACTCGCACACCCGGGTGACCTTCCAGTTCATGGTGAACGTGGACGCCAGCCAGTCCGCCTCCACCACCCCCTCCAGCGGCTGCGCCCCGTCCTTGATCCAGTTCGCCGGCCCCTTCACCCACAGGTTCACCCCCGGCGGGGTGCGGAACAGGAACGGGACGGTGAACGTCACCACCCCGCTCCCGAAGTGGCTGACGATCCGGTTGTCCGGGGGGCCGTCGAACCGCAGCTCCAGGTCCTCCTTGGCCGGCCCGCCGTACCAGTAGGCGCGGAACGCGGCCGGGCTCCGGAGCACCCACCCGGCCTGGTTCGCGATCACCAGCGGGAGGCACCGGTACGGGTGCCGCTGGTGGGCCGCGTCCATCCAGTCCCGGGCGATCGGGGCCGGCTCCAGCGGGGTGTCGGCCCCGGGGTGCAGCTCGTACGCGGTGAAGGCGTTCTCGTCCGGCATGGCGGTGGTGCGGTTCGGGTGGGTTGGGCTCAATGTACGCCCGCCCGGCGGCCGATTCCAACCCCCGCCGGGAGTCCGCCGCCCCGCCCGGGGCCGGGGCCCGCGGCGGACTCCGGCGGGGGTGGCGGGTGCGGGTCATCATCAACGCGGAGTGCGCCCTGCACTCCCGCGCCGGGATCGGCCACTACACGAACGAACTGGTCCGCTGCCTGCGGGCCGGGGCCGGGCGGTTCGACGCCTTCCCGGACCGGGCGTCGGCCGCCGGGTTCTGGGTCCGGCACGTCGAGCGGTACCTGGCCCGGCGCGGCCGCCCGGGGGTGCTGCCGCGGCTCGAGTCGCTCGCCCGCCGGGCGTACCTGGCCGCGTTCCGCCGGGCCGCCAAGCTCCTCGCCCCGCGGCTCCTCGCCCACGCCCACCCGTTCGACGCGGCCGTCCGCCGCGGGGCCTACGACCTGTACCACGAGCCGAACTTCCTCCCGTACCCGACCGACCTGCCGACGGTGGTGAGCGTCCACGACCTGTCGGTCCTGGTCCGCCCGGAGTGGCACCCGCCGGAGCGGGTGGCGGCGTTCACCGCCGGGTTCGAGCGCGGGCTGAGGCAGGCGTGCCACCTGGTCGCCATCTCCGAGTTCGGCAAGGGCGAGATCGTCCGCCACCTCGGCTGGCCGGCGGACCGGGTGACGGTCACGTACATGGGCGTCCGCCCGGGGCTGCGTCCAGTCCCGCCGGCGGGGTACGCCCCGGTCTTGCGCCGGCTCGGGCTGGAGCCCGGGTACCTGTTGCACGTCGGCACGCTGGAGCCGCGGAAGAACCTGGGGATGCTGGTCGCGGCGTACGGGGCGCTGCCGGCGGCGGTGCGGGGGCGGCACCCGCTGGTGCTGGTCGGCGGGCGGGGGTGGAACTCGGCCGAGCTGGAGGCGCTGTTAACCGCCCGCGGGCGGGGGTGGAACGTCCGCCGCCCGGGGTACGTGCCGGACGCGGACCTGCCGGCGGTGTACTCGGCCGCCCGGGCGCTGGTGTTCCCGACCTTCTACGAGGGGTTCGGGATGCCGACGATCGAGATGCTGGCGTGCGGCGGGGCGGTGCTGGCGTCGACCGCCGGGGCGGTGGCGGAGACGGTCGGCGGGCGGGCGCACCTGCTCGACCCGCTGGACGCGGACGGGTGGCGGGCGGCGATGCTGCGGGTGTGCACGGACGACGACTGGTGGCGGGGGCTGAGGGCCGGGGGCGGGGAGGTCGCCGCGCGGTTCACGTGGGAGCGGTGCGCCGAGCAGACGCTCGGGGCGTACCGGACGGTGTTGGGACGGGCGGAGCCGGCGCGGCGGGCGGCGTGAGGGCGTGCCGTAGTGCTCTCCACCCCTTCGGGGTGAAGACACCGGCCGGTCAGCTCCCGCCCGGCTCGACCTTCTCCGGCGGCCCCTTCCGCGGCTCGACCGTCAGGTCCAGCCCGGCGATCCCCCCGGCCGGCACGTCCACCTCTTTCAGCGGGGCGTCGAGCCCGGCGTACCGGGACCCGACGGTCGCCTTGGACGGCCCCCAGTCCGGCGGGACGAGCAGCACCTTGTACCGCCCGGGGATCACCCCCGCCCCGAGTTCCTGGGTCTTCATGGTGAAGTTCCCCCGGTCGTCCACCGGGCCGTACGCGTCCCGGGCGCCGGGGGTGTGGCCGTGGACCGGGGCGAGGTGGACGGTGATGCCGGCCACCGGCTTCCCGCCGGCCGCCAGGGTGCCGGTGACCGGGGCCGGGGCCGGGCCGCCGCCGCACCCGGCGAGCAGCCCGGCGGCGACGGCGGGGAGGAGGCGGGTCACGGCGGGCTCCCGGTGGGGGTCTCAACGTAGCAGGCACACGCCGCGTGCCGTCGGCAAGCCGCGGCACGCGGCGTGTGCCTGCTACACTCAGTCGATGTTGAACAGCGTGCCGTCGGCCGGCAGCAGGAACCGGTCGATGTCGGTCGAGGTGACCGCGTACCGGACCCCGCGGACCGACCCGTCGCCGAGGACGAACTGGGTCACCCCGGGGTGCGCCGACCCCCAGTTCCCGGTGAAGAACGTGGTCCCGGCCTGGTCCGACGTCTGGTCCGGGAACAGCCCGGTCCCCTGCCGGGACACCCCGTCCGTCCCGCCCGAGAACGCCGGCTCGTCGTAGTACCAGGTGCCGGTGTTGTAGCTCCGGGTGTCCATCGCCTTCTCCCCGAGCAGCGGGCAGTTGGTCGTCCCGTCGGTGATCTCGGTCAGCTTCCAGTTCTTGTCCCCGGCCCCGGTCCCGGACACCCGGCGGTTGGCCGCGTAGTCCGTCTTCGCCCACCGGTTCGGGTGGATCAGCGGGTCGAACCGCCAACCCGGGAACACCGGGTCCTCGGCCGGGGCGACCTGCGGGTTGGTCCGCCCCCGGGCCGGGCAGAGCAGGATCTTGACCCCCGCCCCGTAGTCCCCGTAGGTGCCGGCCGTCGCCACGTTCTCCTGCTCGATGTACGGCAGGATCGACCACGCCCACCCGCCCGGCTGGTCCTTCGGCCGCCGGTCCCGCCGCCCGAGCCCGCGGTACGCCGTGTCCCCGGCCGGGTTCTGCCGGGAGAAGTACGGCTGCTCCAGGAACGTCGGGGACCCGGCCGCGGCCGTGGCGCTCAGGCTGAACCCGCTCTTCGGCAGCACCCCGTAGGTGTCGTGGTGGCCGTGGAACGCCAGGGCGAGCTGCTTCAGGTGGTTCTGGCACTGGGTCCGGGCGGCCGCCGCCCGGACCTTCTGGACGGCCGGGAGCAGGAGCCCGACCAGCACCGCGATGATGGCGATGACGACGAGCAACTCGATCAGGGTGAACGCGCGACGGGGCAGCGGTGGGCGGGCCACGACGACCCTCCGGGGAGGAGAGGGGGACGGAACGACCGGGCACGCCGGTGATGGTGACGCGCCCGGGCGGGAGGTGCAAGGGGAAAATGTAACGACCGTTCGCGGCTCGGTCAGCGGTCGAGCGGGATGTCGTACGTCTGCTTCCCCGGCCGGACCTCCAGCCCGAACCCGGACGAGGCGGCGTCGGCGTACCGCTTCGGGATCGGGACGTGCTTGAACGGGCAGGCGGCGGCCCCGCCCTCCCACAGCTGGATCAGCTTCTTCACCGACTCGGTCTCGACCGCCACCCCGACCGGCCCGGTCGGGGCCTCGGTGCAGGAGTACGTCCCGTCCGGCTCGATCATCGCCGTCGTCACCATCACCTGGGCGTCCGGCGACAGGGCCTTGAGGTGCACCCGCCCACCGGGCAGCGGCGCCCCGCCGAGGGTGACCCGGCCGGACACCACCCCGGTCCGGTCCGGCGGGCCGGAGCAGGCGGCCGCCCCGAGGCAGCCGGCGGCGAGCAGGAGCAGTCGCGCGCGGCGCATCGCCGGCCTCCGGGCGGGGTCACCAGTCGGCGCCGAGCACCTGCCCGTCGTCCGGCACCAGGACCCGCTGCCAGGTCAGCTGGGTCAGCCCGGAGGTGACGGTCCGGACCGACCCGTCCAAGAGCGACACGTTCATCACCCCCGGGTGCAGCCCCTGGGCCTTGTTCGGGTCGCACGCCTCCAGGGGCGGGGTGAACTGCGGCGGGAGGATGCCGACGTTCCCGGCCGGCACCCCGGTGAACGGGTCGGCCTCGAACGCGAACGAGCAGTCCTGCGGCCCGAGCCCGGCGGCCAGCCAGTTGTTCCGCCCGACCGACCCGTCCAGCCGGTTGCACAGCCGGTACCGCTCGACGTGGGCGATCGTGTTGGACAGCCCGTCGGTGGCCGTCGCCGCGGTCGTGTACCGCCGGTACCGGGCGAACGTCGCGTTCTGCCCCTGGCCCAGCGCCTGGACGTTCGGCATGTAGTTCGTCATGTGCCGGAGCCCGGTCAGCCCGGGCACCTGGACGGCCGGCGGGAGCGGGTCGGCCGGGCACAGCAGCACCTTCGGGGGCGGGACGTCGAAGCTGGTGCCGGCGGCCGTGCCCCCGACCAGGGTGACGTCCCACGCCCCGGCGACGGAGGTGAACCGGCCGTGCAGGGCGTCCTGCTCGACGTACGGCAGGAGGAAGTAGAAGTTGCTCCCGCGGGTGGCCGGGGTGGCGTTCCCGTCCGCCCCCTTCGGGTACGTCCACCCGGGGTTCTGCTTCCCGGTCGCCGCCGGCGGGTACGCCAGGAACGTGTCGTGGGCGTTGTGCAGGGCCAGGGCGAGCTGCTTCAGGTGGTTGGAGCACTGGGTGCGGGCGGCGGCGGCCCGGACCTTCTGGACGGCGGGCAGGAGCAGCCCGACCAGGACCGCGATGATGGCGATCACGACCAGCAGCTCGATCAGCGTGAACCCGCTGCCTGGAGCGCGGCCGTCCCGGCCGCTGCGACCCCGGTGGGGAGGCATCACGACCGTCCCGGGGGCGACCGGAGTCGGGTCGGTGGAGCGGCCGGGACGGCCGCGCTCCAGGAACAGCGTGAACGCCGAGCGCGGGGAGGAGCGGGGCACGACGACCCTCCGGGGAGAAGGGGGACGCCGCTGATGGTGGCCGGGCGGGGCCCGGAGTGCAAGCGGAAAATGTCCGGGCGTTGCTCGAAGCCGGAGCGGCTTTGGTCTTCACCTCCCCCACCAGGGGGAGGTGGAAGCCAATCACGTCCGGCCGGCGTCGGTGACCGAGCAGACGAGCGGCTCTGCCGGGCGCCGGCTGGATGCGCACGCCCCCACCTCAGAACGGGATGTCGTCCCCGCCCACGGACGGGCGGTAGACCCGCTGGTGCTCATCCGCGAAGATGCCGCCGAATCCGCCGGACCCGCCCCCGCTACAGCAGAACTCCCACAGGAACTCGGGCACCTGCTCGCGGCCGACCGCGCGGGACGCGTACACGTCGAGGTGCCCCGCGTCGTAGTACCCGGGGACCCGCAACTCGGCGTGCAGGTTTGTCGCCTCGTACCGCTCGACGCCGTCGAACACCGCCCGGAGGGGGAACGCCTCGCAGAGCCGGGACCGGAGTTGTCCGACGTTCCGCACGCCGACGCTCATCGACCCGTGTCGCCCGGAGCAGCGCTCGCAGGCCGACCAGAACACGAAGCGCGATACCGATGGGTACCGCCTGTCCTCCAACCGCACGTACACGCCCCCTGTATCCCATCGGTACGTGTGCACCGGAGGGTCGTCGTGGCGCAAGTCCTCGTGCCGGATCGCCCGATGCTCCTCGTCTGAAAAGTCGAAGATCAGCGACAGGACAGGGAGGCCCGGGACCGGCGACAGGGCCGGGCTGCCCGGAAGCGGGCTGAGGATGTTGGGCTCGTCACGGCCACCGTCACGGAGGTCGAGGGCGAACGCGACGTACTCCCGCACGGACGGCGGCAGCGTCATCCCGAGCCGCCGCTCGGCCGCCTCGACCTCCGACCGCCGCCCGCCGACGTCCGGCATCGGGTCGCCGGTCCACCGCTCGTGGGCCTCCCGGATCAGCCGCCAGCCGTCGCGCCAGCCGGCCGGGAACGGCTCCCCGCGGAACAGCGGCTCGCAGTCGGTGCCGTAGCCCATCGCGGTCAGCCAGGCCGGGTCCGTCCGCCCGCGCAGCTCGTTCCGGCGGGGCTTCAGCCGCCACAGGGTCTCGTCCCAGGCCACCCGCCCGCGGCACTCCTCTTCCAACCGGATCAGTTCGCCGCGGGGGTCGTCGTGGTCGTCCAGCCAGTCGGCGTACACCAGCCGCGGGAGGCGGTCGTCGGCCGGGGCGGCCGCGACGGCGGCCAGGAAGTGGGCGTCGGTGGACATCGTGGTCAGGTCCGGCCGTCGTCGTTCACCGAGCACACCAGCGGCTCCGCCGGGCGGTCGTACGTCCGCCCGCCGGCCCCGGTGGCGTGGTTCCGCAGCGCCAGCTGGTACATCTGCTCCCCGGCCGGGGTCGGGTAGTCCCCGGTCACGCACGCCCGGCACAGCCGGTCGGCCGGCAGGTCGATGCACCGGGCGACCGCGTCCACCGGCAGGTAGAACAGGCTGTCGGCCCCCAACTCGGCCGCCATCGCGTCCTGCTCGGCGGCGGTCGGCACCTTCCCGGCCATGAACTTCGGGGCGAACAGCTCCCCGACGGTGCTCATGTCGATCCCGTAGAAGCACGGGGCGACGATCGGCGGGCACGCCACCCGGACGTGCACCTCCTTCGCCCCGCCCTGGTCCCGCAGGTGGTGCAACAGGCTCTTCAGCGTCGTGCTCCGGACGATCGAGTCCTCGACCAGCAGCACCCGCTTGCCGGACAGCACCTCCCGCAAGGGGGTGAACTTCAGCCGCACCTTGTCCGCCCGGTTCGCCCCCTCGATGAACGTCCGGCCGATGTACCGGTTCCGGATCAGCCCCTCGACCGACGGCACCCCCAGCGCGAACGCCATCGCGTCGGCCGCCGCCTTCCCGGTGTCCGGGACCGGCACCACCACCGTCCCCTCCGGGTCGAGCGGGACGCGACCCAGCGCCCGCTCCTGCCGGGCCAGCTCCTGCCCGAGCCGGGCCCGGGACAGGTACACGCTCCGGTCGTCCAGGGTGCTGGACACGTTCGCGAAGTACACCCACTCGAAGAAGCAGTGGGCCTTCCGCTTCGCCTCGGCGAACTTGTGGACGGAGAGTTCCCCGTCGCGGATCAGGATCATGTGCCCCGGCTCGAGCGACCGGACGGTCCGGAACCCGAGGTTCTGCAGGGCGACGCTCTCGCTGGCGGCCCCGAACATCGGGCCGTCGTGGGCGTACACCAGCGGCCGCAGCCCGAGCGGGTCGCGGGCCACCACCATCTCGCCCATCGCGTTCAGGAAGACCAGGTTGTAGGCGCCGTCGAACTTCGCCGCCAGCCGGCGGAACACCTCGACCAGGTCCGGCCGGTCGTCCCCGCGCACCTCGTGCGCGAGGTAGTGCATGATGACCTCGGTGTCGTTGTCCCGGGTCAGGTGGTAGTCGTGCTGCTTCAGGAGCCGGTCGCGGAGGTCGGCGAAGTTGGTGAGCTGGCCGTTGAACGCGAACGCGAACCACTTCCACTTGCACCCGTGCCGCCGCTCGAACGGCTGGGCGTAGCTCCGGGTCTGCCCGCCGCAGGTGGCGTACCGGGTGTGCCCGATCGCCGCCCGCCCGGCGTACTCCTCCATGATGCTGGCGTACTTGTGCGGGTGGTTGATCCGGAACGCCTCGATGACCGTCCCGACCTCCTTGTACGTGTCGACGAGTTGTTCGCGCTCCGGGTTGTACGTCGCCATCCCGGCCGCGAGCTGGCCGCGGTTCTGCAGGTCGAGGAGCATCCGCGGCATCAGCCGGGAGACCTGGTCCGGGTCCCCGGTCCAGACGGGCGAGCGCGCCCCGGCGGGCGGCAGGTGGTACAACGCCGCCACGCCGCATTCGTGGTGCAACTCGTCCATGTCACCGCCGGTGGGGTGGAGAGGCGACCGCCGTCCTACGGGCAGTATAAGACCCGGCCGGCGGCGGTCCAACCGCCGCCGCGGCGGCGCGTCCAATCCGCCGGGCCGGCACCGTCGTCTGACCGGTGTCGTCCGCACCTACCGAGTTGGAGGGTTGAGATGTCGCGCCGGATTCTGCCGCTCGCCCTGGCGTTCGGGTTCGCCGGGTTCGCCGGGGGTCAGGAGAAGAAGGAAGACAAGAAGGCCGACCCGGCCGCCGGGCCGCTGGAGGTCTCCGTCACCGGGAAGGCGACGAAGTACGAGCTGGACCCGGCGAAGTCCGGGGCGGAGTTCAAGAAGATGCTGGAGGACCTCGGGAAGAAGAAGGGGGGGCTGGGCGGCCGGCCGCCGGCCCCGCCGGCGGTGGACCTGGCGGTGTCGGTCAAGAACACCTCCGACAAGCCGGTCAACGTGTGGGTGAAGGGGGACCCGGTGGTGCTGACGCTGGAGCTGAAGGGGAAGGGGGCGGTGAACGTCGACTCGTTCGGCCCGATGACGCTCGAGTTCCGGATCCCGGAGGCGGTCGAGATCGCCCCGGGGAAGACGTACGAGATGCCGCTGAAGTCGCTGGCGAGCGGGATGCGCGGGCAGACCCGGTTCTCGTACTGGACGGAGCCGGGCGAGTACGAGCTGGTGGCGGCGCTGAAGACCGGGGTGAACCCGGCCCCGAAGGGGTCGAAGGAGGGGACGGACGGGTTCGGGGTGGTGACGGCGACCGGCCCGGGGCTGAAGCTGACGGTCGAGGCGAAGAAGTGACGGCGGGCGGCGGGGCACCGCGCCCGCCCGGCCGGCGGGTCCGGACCCGCGGCCGACGCGGGGGCGCCCCGCCGCCAGTACCCCGAGAAGGAGTCGAACCTTACCCGTAGCGACCCCTACCCGGCGAGGCGTGCGGTCCCCGACCAGATCGTGATCGAGTTCCGCGCCCGGCCGGGCCACGGGACGGCCGCCTGACCTGGCTGGTCAGTACCCCGGCCAGGAGTCGAACCTGGACCTGCTCCTTCGCACGGAGCCGTGCTGTCCGTTTCACTACCGGGGTGTTGGGTTCCGGGGGTCGATTCCGACCCAGCCTGCATCAAGTAGACATCCCACCAGGAACGAGGTTCGGCACCGGCTGCGGATTCTCGACCGGCTGCTCGCCGAGGGGGTCGGGGCCGGGCGGCCCGGCGAAACCCCCTCCGCGGCCGACCCCCGGAAAAGCCCGCCTCACCCGCCGGCCCGCCCGTGCCCTCCCTTGCGGTAACCCCCGACCCCGGCCCCGACGCCCCCGTAGAGGGCATGCTCGGGCCTGCGGGCGAGGTCCGGGGCGAAGTCCCCGGTCCCTGGGGAGTGCAGGGGGCCGTGCGGGTTTCATCGCCACGCCTCGGGCGGTCCCTCCTCCCGGACGGCGAGCACCTGGACGGTGACCCGCGCGACCTCCCCGTCCAGGCCGGGCGGGACCAGCCTGCCCCGCCCGGCCGGGGTGACGTAGGTGCCGCCCGGGGCGACCCCCGGGGCGTCGTCGAACACGGAGTAGACGACGTGTTCCTGAAGGAACGCCCCGTCCACCTCCCGGCCGGACGCCGCGTACCCCCGGATCCGGGCCGTCACCCAGCGGACCGGGCGGTTCCCGGTGTTCCTCCAGTCGACGTGCACCATCGTGGTCGTCGCCCCGGTCGTGGTCCGGAACGGCTCCAGCCGCACCGCGACGACCTCGACCGCGTGCCTCGGGGCCCGCTCCTCCTGCCGGCGCCGGGCCTCGGCCTCCCGCCTCGCCTGCTCCTCCGCGGCCCGCTGCTCCCGCCCGGCCCGGACCTCGGCCACCACCTCCCCGACCGCCCCCTTCCCGGCCGCGGACAGGTCCACCCCCCGGTCCAGCGCCTCCCCGACCGCGGCCCGGGCCGCCGCCCCGTCCCCCCGCCCGAGGTCGGCCTCGGCCACCCGCAGGTACACCCGGGGCAGCTCGGCCGCCGGCGGGACGCCCGGGGCGGCCCGGCGGAGGGCGGCCCGGTACCGGTCGGCCGCGGCCCGCGGGTCCCCGGCCGCCCACAGCCGGTCGGCCTCGGCCAGGTCCGCCCGGGCCGCCTCCCGGTCCCGCGAGGTCTGGTACACGGCGACCCCGGCGGCCGCGGCGAGGGTCACCAGGAGGACGGTGGCGCACCCGCACCCCCGGCCGGAGCGCTGGGGGGCGGCGGAGCGGTATGACATCGCAGGTTCCCGTAGGCCCGATACCCGGGGTCGGTCGGCACCGGACGGTCTGATTGTGAATTGACACGCAACCCGTGTCAAGGGGCGGGTGGCTTACCCTCGGCCGGGATGGGGACGAAGTCGCAGCACGCCCCGGCCTACCGCCCGGCGATGGAGTTGCTGCGCGCCCTGCGGGACGAGGCGGGGCTGACCCAGCGGGAGCTGGGGGAGTTGCTGAGCAGGCCGCAGAGCTGGGTGCACAACTGCGAGGTCGGGAACCGGCGGGTGGACGTGGCCGAGTTCGCCGCCTGGGCCGCCGCCTGCCGGGCCGACCCGGCCGCCGCGTTCGCCCGGTTCCTGGCCGCTGGCGACCCGAACCCGCCGCGCGGCAGCGGATGAATCAAGGAGTCTGACTTGGTCGGCCAACTACGGCACAGACCGCTTGCCCGCGACCTCCCGGAAGCGGTCTCGACCGCGAGTCGCCGCTGGTTGAAATGGGTTGGTGGTGGACTGCCTGAACGACGACCCACACCGGGGCGGGCGCCGGAGGACTCGCCCCGGTGTGGGTCGTCGGGGACTTTCCGCAGGTCCAGCCGTGGCGGGTGCGCTGCGGGCATTGGGGGCGGGACGCCCGGACGAGTGCTCAGCGGTGGTATGGATGAGCCGCCCGGCGCCCGTCAGGGCTCTGCCCAGCCCCTCCCGGGCGAACACCTCCTCGACGACCTTCGCCTCCACCGCCCCGGCCGGGTCCCGCTCGTCCCGGCTTAGCACCAGGTCGCCCGGCCGCAGGTCCTCGATGCTAGCCGACCCGGCCGGCGAGTTTCGGGCCGCAGGAGACGGCTCATCTCGACATTTCAGTCTGGTTCAGCTGCACCAAGCTTCCGGAGTTCATCCAGCCCAGCGAGGAGATTACTGAGTTCTTTTTTCTTCGCGCGTTTCGGAGCGACCAATACCACGTCTGGGGCGCCACCGCTCAGCTCAATTCTCTTACGATACGCTGTACTTCCTCAGCCGCTTTGCGTCGCGTAGCCGCTTTATTTGTAGAGGCGACCCAAACACGGACCGTTCGATTTTTTGCCATGTGCGTAACCTCGATCATGGCACCTCTGGCGGACGACAAGACTCCTTTACTGTAACCAACTCGCACATCCCAAACATTTAAGTCTATCCCCAACTGCTTCGCGATGATGGCCCCCGGATCAGTTCTATCTTCTGAAACCGACTTACTTTTCGCCATTGTGTTCCTCCGGCAACTCGATAACGAACACCTCCTCGTCCTGAACCGCCTGAGTGTAGTACCGCTTGGCGTCATCACCAGGGAAGTCGTTAGGGCCTACTTCGGCTTGCTCTAGAAGTTCGCACCTTACCCATCCATCATCTCGCAAGAAGCCTAGTGCGATGTACTTGGCATTGCTAGGTGTTTGCCCCTTGATGAAGCAGTGTGCGGTGCCGCCCTCGTCGCTCGCCTCTGACATAGTTTCCGTATGTACGCGAAATCTCAGATACTGCATAAACGGCTTGTCGATCATGTTGTTTTCTCTCGTAGTTCACGTCATACCGCGCGTCTACCCAGGCCCTCGGTTGAAGATTGACGCGGACCCGCCCCGCCGAAACACGTGGTAGATTTTTGGCAGTACCGGGACACGCGAACTCGTCATGTCCCCACCCGCGTGAGTGTGACCTCCCCACGATTTTCCTGGTGGGGTGGGAGAGTTCGCGTGACGGTCCACTCTGCCCCACACTCTGCGATCTTGACCTCTCACATCTTTTGCGACACCCTTATTCGTGCCCTTGCCCGCCTCCCGCATGCTCTTGTGTGTCGAGTGAGTCACAACGTGACGTTTTGGGAATCCGCTGGGTCCAAGCTCACTTAGGCTGTACCCCTTCTTTGCGAAGTGCGCCCTCCTCTCGGACGCCGACATCGCCTTCAGAGCGTCATGGCTGCAACGGTTGTGGGCCCAGACGCTGAACCCCCACTCCTCCTTGCCGACGAAGTAGGTGTGGTGGTCGGCGACCCGGAGGTTGTAGACCGCCTCCCACTCGCCGGTGTCGAGCAGGTCCTCGACCGCCGCCCACGTCCCGTCCTCGGCCAGGAGCAGGTCGCCGGGCTTCAGGTCGTGGCACGCCACCCACCCGTCCCCGGCCCGGTAGAACGGGTGCTCGGCCGTCGTCCGGACCACCACCCCGCCCGGCAGGTGCAGGTGCCAGACCAGCCCCTCCCGGGCGAACACCTCCTCGACGACCTTCGCCTCCACCGCCCCGGCCGGGTCCCGCTCGTCCCGGCTTAGCACCAGGTCGCCCGGCCGCAGGTCCTCGATGCTAGCCGACCCGGCCGGCGTCCGCAACGGCGTCCCGGCCGCGAAGCACACCTGGAACCCGAGCCGGTTCAGGTGGGCCGCGGCGAAGTCGTGGGCCCGGGTGCTGACCCGCCCCAGCCCGCCGTGGACGGCCACGCTCAGCGGGGCGTTCACCGTGTGGTACGCGGCCTTCCCAACCGCCCGCCCGACCCCCGGTACCCCGAGGCCCCCGCCGACCGTTTGGAGCACGTTCCCGACGCTCGCCCCGTTCGCGGCCCAGTCGGCCGCCCCTTCCACGGCCGCGGCCGCGTTCGCCGCCCGGTCGGCGCCGATGTACGTCCGAGCCGCGCCCCCGACCGCACCGGCCTTCCCCGCCCAGCTCGTGGGCACGACGGAACTGAAGATCTCGTACCCGACCCGGGCCGACGTCAGGGCCTGCTGGTAACTCCCGTCCGCCAGCTCCTCCTGCGTCGGGGCCCAGACGGTGGCCTCCTGCACCGTGTTGATGGAGACGGTAGACACAACCGTGCTCGCGGCCGCGTTCACGTTCGCCTTCAGCCCGGTCCGCAGGCCGTCGACGAACACCTCGCCCCGGGAGGGCTCCCGCTGCGGGAGCCGCTGGCGGACCGCGGAGTGCTCGTACGCGGCGGCCGGCGGCCGGACCGGCTCCTGGCCGGGGACCGACCCGGCCGGCGGGGCGCCCTCGACCGGGCGCTGGACCTCGCGGCCGAGCGTCGGGCTGTAGTCGCCGCCCCCGGACCAGTACAACCCCGTCCGGGCGTCGTACCGGTCCCCGCCGGCCAGGTATCGCCACCCGTACGCGCTGCCCGCCGGCCGCTCCTGCCACCCGGCGTCCAGCACCAGCGGCAGGCCGTACGGGTCGTACGCGAACCGCTCCACCACCTGGCCCTGGCCGTTCAGCAGGGCGGTCACGTTCCCGTCCGCGTCCTGCTGGACCCACAGGCGTTCGTCCGCCACCCCGTCCCCGGTGAGGTCACGGTCCCGGAGCACCAACTGCCCGTCCGGGTTGTAGACGTAGGTCACCCGGGTTACGCCGTCCACCCGCTCTTCGACGACGTCCGCCCCGTCGTGGTACAGGTGGGTGGTCACCGCCCCCGGGGCCGCGGAGACCGGGCCGTCCGCCGAGATCTGGACGTCGTCCACCAGGACGGTCGCGTCCCCCCCGACGACCCCCTCCAGCCGTACCCCGACCGGCCCGGCCCCGGCCAGGGTGAAGGTGCCGGTGAACGCCTCGTACCCGGCCCCGGCCGGGGTGAAGGTGCCGACCACGGTCCCGTCCACCAGCACCCGGACGGACTGCGGCCCGTCCGGGTTGTAGTTCCCCCGCTGGGCGGCCTGGAACGTCAGGGTGTACGTCCCGGCCGCCAGCCCGCCGACCGTCTGGGCGGCCGACCCGGTGCTCTGGAGGAAGGCGACCTGGACCCCCTCCGGGGCGTCCGGGTTGCCGGCCGTGAACCCGCTCCCGCCGGCACTCACCCCGGCCGCCCCGGTGTACGTCCAGGCCGTCCCGGTCGGGACGGACTGGAAGTTCCCGGCCCCCACCCCGGGGGCCTCGAACCCACCGTCGGCCAGCGCCGGCGGGGCGGCCGCGACCGCCCGGACGTCGTCGAGGAGGGCGGTCGAGTCGCCCGACCCGAGGCCCTGGAAGCTGATGCTGGTGGTCCCCCCGCCGGCCACGGTGAACGCGGCGGTGGTGAACGTCTGGTAGCCCGCCCCGGCCGGGGTGAAGTCGCCGACCGACACGCCGTTCACCAGCACCCGGATCGTCTGGTCCCCGCCCGGGTTGTAGTTCCCCCGCTGGGCGGCCCGGAACGTCAGGGTGTACGTCCCGGCGGCCAGGGTCGCCGACTGGGTGACCGACCCGGCGTTCTGCAGGAAGGTGACTTGGTCCCCTTCCGGGGCGTCCGGGTTCCCGCTGGTGAACCCCGAGCCGTTCCCGCTCACCCCGGCCGACGGGGTGAACGCCCACGGGCTGCCGGACCCCGGGCCCGGGGACGCGATCCCGCCCGGCCCGACCGCCGGCGTCTCGAACCCGCCGCCAATCACCCCCTCCGCGGCCCCGGTCGCCATCGTCTCGGTGACCCGCCGGCCCAACCCGTCGTAGGTGTACGCAGCCAGCACCGTTCCGGTGGCCTCCTCCGTCACCCGGACCAGTCGGTCCCAGGCGTCGTACGTCAGCAGCCGCCCCTGCTCGTCCCGGGTCATGTTCCCGGCCGCGTCGTACGTCGGGTCAGTCGCCGCGCCGAGCGAGATGATCTGGTTCCAAAGGTTGTGGGCCCGGGGCTGGGGCACCCCGTCGGTCGTTACTCGGTCCCAGTTCCCGGCCCCGTCGACCCGCCACGCTTGGGTCCGGGTCGTGGTGGTCCCGACGACCCCATTCCGGTCGTCGTTCAGGACCCCGCGCTCGAACCCGGTCAGGTCCGGCCCGAGCCGGTTCGGCTCGTTCGGCACGTCGTAGTGGTACACCTCCCCGAACGCGATGTTGACCAGGTTGTCCCGGTAGGTGACCCGCCCGGCCAGGTCGTACCCGTAGACGTACTTGTCCGTCTCGGTCCCGTCGCTCCGGACCCACCGCTCCCCGGTCACCCGCCCGAACGCGTCGAGCCCGGTGTACTGGCCCCCCCCACCCCCGGTCCCGACCCCGACGTGGGTGTAGGTGAGGTCGGGCGGGCCGAAGACTCCGACGTACAGGTCCCGGACGACGACGGTATCCGCCCCCAGGTACTTGTAGTCCTCCAGCCGGACCAGCCCGTCCCCGATCGAGGACACCCGGCTGACCCGGTCGTCGATCCCGGTGCCGTAGGAGTACGTCACGCCGGGCCCGCCGGGGAACGTGCCGCCCGGGTAGGCGACCGCGATGAGGCGGCTGTGGTTGGCCCCGTTGGCGGCCTCGGTGTAGTGGTACTCGACCTTCGGGGCCGACGCGCGGTCGACCGCCCCGGTGTGGGACTGCCACTCCCGGACCAGTTGGCCGAACCCGTTGTAGTACCGGACGACCTCGTTCCGCACGACCCCGCCGGCCCCGAGGCTGGTCAGCCGGGCGACGTTCCCGAGGGTGTCGTACCCGGTGGTGATCGACTGGACGAAGGTGTCGACCCCGCCGCCCGAACCTTCGTCCTTCACCACCCGCCCGAGCGCGTCCCTGGAGTAGATGTGAAGAGTTCCGCCGCGGTTCTGGACGGACGTCGTCTCGCCCAGCGAGTTGTAGTTGTACGTCTCGGCCTGGGTCGCGGTGGGGATCCCGGTCACCGGGTCGGGGTACTCCATCCGCTCCACGAGGTCGGGCCGGGCGGGCGAGTAGACCCACCGGGTGGCGGCGGCCTCGACCTGACCCGCGTCCCGGTTCCGGCGGTAGGTGGTCCGCTTGGACAGACGCCCCTTCTCGTCGTACTCGAATCCCGTGACGCGGTTGTCGAACTCGGACGGGGCCAGCGGGTCAGCAGTCCCCGTGAGCAGGAGGACGGTCTCCGTGAACTGCTCGATCACCCGCTTCGTCCGCCCGGCGGCGTCGTACTCGGTGTGCGTGACAAATCCGGCGGGGTCGGTCACCTCCTGGAGCCACCCGGCCGGGTGGGAGTAGTCGTACCGGGTGACCAGCCGGCTAGGCGTTGTGGTCGGCACCTCCACCGGCCGGGTCCAGAAGGCCCCGTTGTTCGTCCCGACGTCGACCTCCGCGACGAGCCGGTCCAGGCCGTCGTAGTAGAACTCCTGGTAGGACGTCCGGCCCTGTAGCGGGGTCGCGCCGGCGAGGCCGGTCTCGGTGTGCGCCCGGTCCCAGGTCCGCACACTGATCGTGTTGCCGTTCTTATCGAACTCCGTGTTGGTCTTGGTCAGGACGAAGTCGCCCGTCAAGTTGAAGTGATCGTTGTCGTTAACGTCCCCGCCGCCGTCGGACAGGGCCGACTGGTAGACCCGCTTGAGGCCGTCGTACTGGTACTTGGTCACCATCCCGCCCGGGGCGACGACCTTGGCCACCTGCGAGCCGTTGGTGTACCAGGTGTTGGTGGTCAGGTGGGCGCCCGCCACACCGGTCTCCTGGTTGACCGAGAACTCCCGGGTGCGGTACGCCCGGCCGCGGTCGTCGTAGTCGATCTGCACTTTGGCCCGCAGCTTGGCGGAGTCGAGACGCTGAGGCACCTCGTTCACGACGTTCGGCACCGCGCTGTCCGCGTCGTACGTCAGGACCTCGGTCACCTCCCCGAGGTTGTTGTAGACCGTGTACACGAGCGGGCGGTTGACGTCGTCCGCCTCGGTGGCCTCGACCCCCGACTTGACGGCCACGGGACGGTTCCGCCAGTCGTACCACGTCTGCGTCACCCGGTCCGCCGCACCGCCGCCGGGGATCTCCGTCACCTTCGTCAGGTTCCCGTCCCCGACCACGCCATTGTCATACTCGAACCGGGCCACGTCGTAGACGGAGCTGAGGTTTCGGAAGGGGTCGCCGGGTCCGGAGAACTCGACCACCCGCACGGGGCGGCCGAGGACGTCGTACTCGGTGCGGACGGTGGTCCCGGCCGGGGTGGTCGTGTAGGACGCCCGCTGCTGGGCGGCCGTGCCCAGCCGCGCCCGGACGAAGTTCCCCCCCTCCGTGCCGTGCGCGGCCTCGGTGGTGTGGGTGACCCCGGTGAGGTTAAAGTAGGTGTCGACCGCGGTCGGCTGGCCGAACGGGGTGGTTTGAGTCCGGGTCAGGGTCTGCACCCCGGACACTCCCTCGCCCCCGCTCGGCCGCCCGGACTGGGCGTCCACGACGGGGGCGGCGGTCATACTCAGCGACTCGACGTACCCCCGGGCCCGGTCCTCGCGGGCGACCAGGGTGGGGCCGAGCGGCCGGTTGGTGTCGGGGTCCCACCCGGCGTACGTCCGGACCTCCCGCTTGACGTCGTCGTAGGTGTGGTAGGTGACGTTCCCCTTGAGCCGGTCGGGGACGTCGGGGTCGGCGCCGTAGGCGTTCGGCGAGACGATCTTCTTCGGCCGCCCCCAGTCGTCCCGCTCGATGTCCGTCTGGACGTGCGCGGGCGCGTCTCCCCGCACAGGGAACGCGGACGGGAACGGGGCCCAGTCGGTCGGCTTGTCGGGCAGGTTGTTCCCCACGAGGCTCGCGTCCATCACCACCTTGGTGGTGGTCCCGGTCGGGATGTGGAACTGCTGATGGTGGACGATTCCGTCGGGGTCCCGGAACCAGGTCGCGTTCCCGTACCGGTCGAACCGGGTGACCGTCTCGACCCGGTACAGGCCCGCGTCCCCCCGGCCGTTCTGGGCGGCTCCGACCACCGGCACGCCCACGTACACGTCCTTCGCGCGGGCGGTCCGTATTGGGTCGCCCCCCCCATCCACCTCCACTTGGTGCCAGTCGTACCGGTAGTCGGTATCCGCCTGCTGACCCCCGCCCTCCCCCCTGAACACAGAGTTGCGGGCCAGGGGGGCGATCGCGGCGGCCCCGCCGAAGACGGGCACGTCGAAGTACTCGGCCTTGTCGATCAACCCCTTCTCGCCCACCTCCCCGTGGCTCACGCTCGTGGACTCGTACTTCCCCCGCACCTGGCCGCGCGTGGTCGCGGTGGCGGTGGTGGTGTCGTAGTACCGGGTCCAGACCACGAGCCCTTTACCGTCCTCGAGGTACTGGGCGTTGTTACCGGTGAACTTGACGAGGTCCGCGAACTGGTGTCCGTGGTACGACACGACCGACGGGCCCGCGGTCATGACGGCCCGCCCGCGGTCGTCGAACCGGGTGTAGTACCGCCACTTCCGGTAGTCTCCGGAGTTCTCCTCGACAACGGACAGCATCACCTGGCCGTAGGCGTTGCTGTAGTACGTGCGGCTGTGACCGTCCGGGTGAACGACGACGGTTTCGACCGCCCACGAGTTGAACCCGTCAGGGTGTTCGCTTGCGCGGTAGGTGTACCCGAATTCGACGGGCCCGGCCGTCGACCCGCCGCGAACGGTCCGCTTCGACACCTGGTGCGTCCCGCCGGGGAGTCCCGGCGATTTGACGTACTCCAGCTGGAGGTCGGCGTACTGTCCGATCTGGTCGTCGGGCAGGGCGAACGCGTTGAGCCCCTTCTCCTGCCGCATCCGGGCAACCGACCCGGGGTTGTAGACCGCCTTGAGCCCGCCCTTGTACCGGCCGACCCCGGTCGTCGTGTAGTACCGGTAGTAGAAGGTGTCCAGCGTGTTGCTCTCAGCGTCTCTGACTTCGGCCGTTTTCAGGTCTCCGGCGTTCCCGTGCTCGGCTTCGGTGCTGCCGTCGTAGTACGAGTAGATGACCTGCCGCAGTTGCCGCCACTGCTCGAGCACGGTCGGTGGCTGCTGGGTTTCCGGCCCGTAGTGCCGCCGTTGGGTGACGGCCCCGAGGCGCCACCGCCCGCCACCGATGTTGTTCCATGCGTATAGGTATGCGTCGAAGTACTTCTGGCCGTCCGCCGTACCCTCCCGCTGGACGTGGGAAATCTGCCCGAACGCCCACGCCTTGACTTCGGTCAAGTTCCCGTACGGGTCGTAGTGCTTCAGGAACTGCCCCGGCCGGGACCCGGGGCGGGCGGGGTGGCTGGCCGAGAGGTCGTTGAAGACGAAGCGGCTGCCGTCCTCCCGGTACAGCGTGAACAGGCGGGCGGTGGCGTCCCGGACGAGCCGGTCGCGGACGAAGAACCGGGGCCGGTAGCCGTGAAGCGGCGCGTAGTCGAACACCAGCTCGTCGGTGCCGGCCACCAGCCGGACGGTCCACTGGTCGCCGGTCAACTGGGGTAGGTCGAGGACCGCCCACCCGTTCCCGTTCGGCCCGCCGGCGGAGTACCGCGGGTCGTTCGACCACTGCCGCCGGTGCCCCCACGGGGTGCCGTACCCGCCGGTGGTGATGTCGGCCGCCTCCACCCCGATGACCCCGTCCACCGGCCGGACGTCGCCGCCCATGGCCAGCCCGGTCGGGGCCAGGGTGCGGTCGTTCTGGCCCGGCAGGTGCGGGGCGTCCCGGTCCACAATGAGGGCGTGTGGGGCGGTCGCGTTGACGACGTACCCGGCCACCGGCCCGAGCGTCAGGCGGACGTACTCGGTCGGCTCGTCGGTCTCGTCCGTAGCGGGCAGCACCGCCAACCCGACGGAAGGGGTCGTGGCCGGGACGGTCGCCGTGCCCGGGAGGGTCGCGTAGTCCATCCCGGTGGCGGCGTCACCGGAAGCGGACAAGGAGACAGTGACCTCGGCCGTGCCCCCCAGCCGGACGACGCGGAACCGGCCAGTGCTGGCCTGGTACTCGGACGACACCGGGTCGAGCACCTGCGTGAGAACCAGCGGTAGAGGCGGCTCGCCTGGCAGGTAGCGGGTGATGAAGATGCCACCGTCGAGGCTCTCTCCACTCGTGTCGCCGGGCCCCGCACCGGCCCAAACGACGACAAAGCCCCCGTCGTCAGACGCCACCACCGGGAGAATTTGGTTGTTAGTGGTGTGGGTGTTGACCCGGAACTCGGGGCCGGCCGCCGCCCCGCTGGCGTCGTACCGCTGGGCGTACACCCCGGCAAAACTCCCGTCCTGGCCATGGCTTTGCCACGCTACAACAAAGCCCCCATCCACGGTGGCGGCGACTGCGGGCCTCCACTGCGCATCGGTAGTGTAGGTGTTGACTTGGAACTCAGGCTGGACCGCCACCAAGGCTGCATCGTACCGCCGGGCGTACACCCCGACAAAACTCCCGTCCGGCCCGGAAACATCCCAGGCGACGATGAAGCCCCCGCCCGCGGCCGCCGCAACGGCCGGTGCGCTGAGTTCCGAGATGACCTGTTGGGTGAGTGTGTCGATCCGGAACTCGTCCGCGCCCGCCCCGCTGGCGTCGTATCGCCTAGCGTACACCCCCCACCCGGGGCCTCCCTGTCCCCGGCTTCTCCAGGCGACGACGAAGCCCCCGTCCGCGGCCGCCGCGACCGCGGGCTGGCTCTGGTCATCCGTGGTGTGGGTGTTGACCCGGAACTCGGGGCCGGCCGCCGCCCCGCTGGCGTCGTACCGCTGGGCGTACACCCCCCACCCGGACCCGTCCTGCACCCAGCTTCTCCAGGCGACGACGAAGCCCCCGTCCGCAACCGCCGCGACCGCGGGCTGGCTCTGGTCACTTGCGGTGTGGGTGTTGACCCGGAACTCGGGGCCGGCCGCCGCCCCGCTGGCGTCGTACCGCTGGGCGTACACCCCCCACCCGGACCCGTCCTGCGCCAAGCTCTGCCAGGCGACGACGAAGCCCCCGTCCGCAACCGCCGCGACCGCCGGGTTGAACTGGATGCCGGTGGTGTAGGTGTTGACTCGGAACTCGGGGCCGGCCGCCCCGCTCGCGTCGTATCGTCGGCCGTAGATTCCCGTAGAGCTTCCGTCTTGACCCTGGCTCGACCAGACGACGACGAGGCTTCCGTCGGCGGTTGCTGCGACAGCAGGTTCAGTCTGGGAGTTGGCGGTGTAGGTGTTCACCAGGATCTCGGCGGCCTGCCCGCCGGACGGGGCAACTGGCGGGGAGCTTGGGGGACTCCCGGTGCCGATTAAGACCGCCGCGGTCGCGGCCGCCTGGTCAGCGACCACCGTTTCAGACGGGAGCAGGGTGACGGTCACCGTCTCGTCGCTCTCGGTCTCCGCGTCCGCGAGGGTCCGGACAAGCACGGTAGCGGCGGACGCGTACGGTGCGAACCGGACCACGGTCGGGGTCGGGTCCGGGAGGGTGTAGTCGGACCCGAACCCGGCCGTCCCCGTCACCGAGAACTCCACCGCCAGCGGCCGGGACAGGTCCGCCCCGGACCGGATGAATGTGAACTCCCCGACCCCGCCTTCCTCCGTCGCCGGGCGGCTCGCCACCACCCCGACCACCGCCGCCCGCGGCTCCTCCTCCACCGAGTATCGGTCGGCCAGCGACACCACGGCCGTGCCGGGGCCGTCCACCAAGTACTCCGTCCCGACGGCGGCCAACCCGCCGAGCACCACCGTTCGGGTCGGGCGGAAGTCGGGGCTGTCAATCGGGGACACCCGCACGGGGACGGCCGACTGGCCTGGCGCGAAGGTGACGGACCCGGACGGCGCGACGTAGTCGGCCTCGGGGAGGGCCGACCCGCCGAGGGTGTAGGTGACGACGAGGGACTGCGACAGGTCGCCGCCCGAGCGGGTGACGGCGAACACCGCCTCCGGGCCGGTCTCGGCCCCGTCGGCCAGGGCGACCGCGCCGAGCCGGACCGTCCCCCCGCCGCCACCGCCCAGATCGTCGTCGTCCCGGATGGACACCGTGGCGGAGCGGTCGGAGAGGGTCCCGTCCGCCCGGTAGAGGGTGACCGTCACCGCCTCCGGTCGCTCGACCGCCCCGTCGGCGAGGGGCGTCACCATTACCGCCACCGACCGCTCCCCGTCGGCGAAGTCCACAGACCCGGAGAGGCTCTCGTAGTCCTCCCCGTTGACCGCGTTCCCGGACACAAGGTAGTTCACGGTCAGCGAGCCGGTTGCGTCGCCCAAGCGGGTGAAGCGGAACACCCCGGTGCTCTGCCCGCCCTCGCTCGCCACCCAGTCGACCGCCTCGACCAGCACTTCGCCCCCGACCGTCAGCAGCGCGGCGCCGCTCTGGGCTTGGGCCGGGGCTGCCCCGGCGGTGGTCGGCGGGACGGGGGCCGCGGGTGCGGCCGTAGCTGCCGTTCCGGCGGGCGCCGCGGGCACGCCCACGGCCGCCGGGGCGGCCGCCTGCACCGCCGGGGCGGCCAGGAACGCCGCCGGCAACCCATCACCCACGCCGCCCCCGCCGACCAGGGGGGCTGGAGCGGCTGCACCGAAGCCGCCGGACACCGGACCAAGGGCGTCGGCGCTAGACCCGGCCGAGACGGGCGACCCGGACACGGGGAGGAGAACGCCGGGGTACCCGAACCCGTCATCCGGGTCCAGGAACGCGGGCGGGGGCACCATGACCGCTGCGGCCTGGGCGGTCGTGTCCTGGCTTTGGGGTTGGCTCGTCCCGTCGGTTCCGGAACCCGACGTGATGAAGACGAAGGGGTCGGACGGGTCGTCCACGGGCGGCGACCCGACGTCCGGCACGGCAGTCAGAGTTGCCGGGGCAGGCGCGGGCGACGCCACCGCGCCCTCGCCGACGGCCAGGGCCATCGCGTCGAGCGGGTCGGTGAACCCCAGCCCCAGCGCCGCGAGGGCCACGCCCCCGGCCAAACTGCCGGCGTGGTCGCGGCTCTCGAACGGGTGCAGGCCCAGAACTGTCCGCACCGGCCGGGGCGGTCGAGCGGCCCACGGGCGGCGCCGGCGGGTGAACGGGACGAGGTCGGAGAGGCGGGCGACGAAGTGGGACAGCAACCTGACGGCGCGGGGTGGCATGGGGGTTCCGGGGTGGGCGTCCGCGGGACCGGCTATGAGTAATTCATGGTAACTGCAGAGAAGTCGGCTGCAAGTAGAGAACGGGGGACTTGGGCGGATTTTACCGATTACTGCACCGGCGGAATACCGCCTCGGGCAGGTTCTGTCCCATGCGTACCGGACACTCCGAGGAGGTAGCGCCCGTGTTCACCCCGACCGGCCCGCCCGCCGGGAACGGCTACGACGAGGTCTCGCACGAGGGCCCCCCGTACCCCTAGACCGAGCCGTCCCGGCTGTTCGCCGTCACCACCTTATTCAGCCTCCCCCCGGTCGAGACCGCCCGGGTCCTCAAGCTGGGTGCGCCGCCGGCGGGAACCTGATCCCGATGGCCGAGGCGTTCCCGGCCGCCTCGTTCGTCGGGGCCGACCTGTCCGCCCGGCAGGTGGCCGACGGGCGCCGGGGCAGTTGTGCGGGCGGTCCCGACCCGGCGGCACGAGGTGGCCCGGGTGACGGACCTGGAGCGGCACCTGCTGCCCTGCTGGACGGGACCCGGGGGCGGGCGGAGCTGGCGGACGCGGTGGCCGACGGGGTGGCCGGGGGGCGGCTGCACCTGCACCGGGACGGGCACCCGGTGACCGGGCCGGCGGAGGTCCGGGCGGCGGTCGGGGCGGTCCTCGACCAGGCCCTGGAGAACCTCGCCCGCCAGGGGCTGCTCCTCGCCTGACCCGAACGGGCCGCCCACCCTTTGGTCAAGAACGGTACCGGGCGGGGCGGACACGGCCCGGTGGACCCGCAGCGAGTCCTCATCCTTCCGAGGGGCACTGGGCTTCCGTCGGCAGGTGCTGCACGCCGACAAGATGAGCAGAGCCGCCCGTCAACACGACCTGTACGGAGCGGAAGTCGACCGTCGGGTGGACTGCCGCATTACCCCGGCCGCTTGGCGGCCTTCGCCACCCCAACCTTTCCAACGAGCTGAGAAGACCTCGTGGCCGAGCCGGGACGCCGTGGTGGGCGACCGGTGACCCCCCGCCGGAGCTGCCCAAAGTGGAGCCGTCTGAAACGTCCGTGCACCGCACGACCTACCCCACCTCGTCGCCTCCGCTCGCAACCCGCTCCCGCAGAGCCAACGCGTCGTGGTGACCGAGTGAGACAAGTCGGCTGCAGAGTGAGAGGTATGCTCCGCGCAACTGCGCGTCCGCCGCGACGGCGTGGCGGTGACGCTCGAGGGCGGCCCGGAGCGTGTCCGTCAGGGCGCCCGCGAGCCCGTCACGCTCCCACGCCCACTCGGACCACGACGGCTCGGCGGCCGCCAGCCAGCGGATGCCCGGGAGCAGGAGTTCCGCCCCGGCCACTGTCAGCGCGAAGCGGCAGAACCCCGTCGCCACCCGCGGCCGGCAGAACCACCGGCCAGCGGTCCTCTCGAACAACGGCAACAGGCCCCCGACCGGCCGCGCGTACCGGGCGTCGCCACCGAGCACGGCCCTCCCCATGTCGAACCCGAGGAGTTCGGTCACCACTTCCTCCACATCCCGCCACCCGCCTCCCCCCGCGTCCCAGTCCGGGTCGTCGAGGGCGCAACCGATCATCCGCCCCCACAAAGCCACAAACTCGCCGGGCTTCACCGCGGGACCGCGCGCGACTTGGAACCAGTCCACGAGGAAGTACCTCACCCACCACTCCCCCCGGACTCCGACCGCCAGGACCGGCCGCCACAACTCGTCGCCCCGCCCGCGGCACCCGACCCGGATCAGGGTCGCGGCGACCCGCTCGAACACCCACTCGTCGTACTTCGACGGGAAGCGGGATTGTCGTCGGCCCGTCCGGGGCGCGGCGGGTATCGTCCGCCGTGTTACGGCGAGCAGGTCGAGCACCGTCGCCAAGGTGCTCGCGGCCGCGGTCTCTTCAGACGTCGCCGCCTCCAGCCACGCGAACCCGGCGCGCAGGTAGTTTGGGTCGAGCCCCGGCCAGGCAGACGGCACGCCGTGCCGCTGAGAGGGGTGCTCGGGCTCTACCTCCTGGTCACCATCGAGGTCGCCGTCCAACTCGGGGGACGGGGGGTCCGGCTGGCCCGGAAGGACCCGCCGCGCGCCGTTGTCGGGTTGCTGCTCCCACCGAGCCCGGCGCTCGTCGAAGAGCGCCGCGACCCGGCCGCGCCCCGCGGCGTCCACCGCGGCGACGGGGCGGCTCGTCGGCACGGGACCGCCCCTCACGAAGGCTTCGATCCGCGGCACGCACTCGGTCTCCCATACCCGCTCTGGGCAGAGTTGCCACTCCTGCGACCACCGCCACGCCCACAGGCAGGCGGCCCACTCCCCGACGAACCCCTTCACCCGGTCGAACTCGCCCCCGAGCCGGGACCGCAGCCGGTACGCCCGGCACACCGTCGCGGCGACCGTTGTGTACCGGAAGGAGACCAGCCCCAGGGCCACGAGTTGGCGGGCGAGCGGCTCGGCCGGGTCCTCCGCCAGTAAGGTCACCCCGCATTCGGCGGCGAACGCATCCCAGTTCCAGTTCCCGGCCGAGTCGGGCGATTCGTACGGCCCGCGGCCGGGCGGCTGATCGAGATACCGGCGGAGTTGCCCGCGGCACCAGTCCTCTCGGCCCACGTCCTCACGGACCCAGTCGCGGTGGAGGATGAGGAGTACGGCGACGCCGCCCATTACCGCATCCGCGATCCGCGTCTCACCGTCCGGCGGGTCCGGTCGCTCCGCCAAACACCGCAGCGAGGCGAGGAACGGGACCAACTCCCCGTCAGGTAAGGGCGAACCCTCGTCGAGCCTCTTGCGGCACCGCGGGCCGAGGGTCAGCGGGAGGAGCTCTTCGGTCAGCCGCCGGTCGGCGGCCGCGGCCTCCTCCTGTCGCGCCTCCAGCCACGCACGGAACTCGGGCAACTTGTCCGCCCCGCCCGCCGCCGCTTCGAGGTAACGAGTGACGACGGCGAAGTGGTTCACGGCCGCCCGCGGGGCCGGGTCGTCGGGGTTGTCCCGGAGGCGCTCCTGCCACCGGCGGTAGAAGTCCACCGCGTCCGCCCGGACGGCCTCGTGCTGCAACACCAACTGCTGAACCAGTGGCAGCAGTTCGGCCTTCCGGTGGGGCATCGTGTGCCAGTCGCGGGCCGTGTTCCAGGCGCCCTCCCCGAGCCTCATCCAGTCCAGACTCCAGAACGCCACCCCGGACCGTTCCAGGAGTGCCCGGTGGTCCATCGTGTAGACTTCGCACGCCCCGATGAGCGGCCGGAGCGGGCCGGCCAGCAGCTCGGGCTTGTACTTCCCGAGTGCCACGAGCACGCCGACCAGGGCGGCCGAGCGCCCCTCCGACAAGATCCGCCCCACCCACCGGTCGACCGCCCGCCCGGCGTCCGCCTCGTCGTAGAGCCACTTCTCGACGGCCATGAGCATCGACGACAGGACCGCCGGGTGCGTCCGCCAGCCGCCGTGCCAGTGCAGGACGTTCGGGTCCCCGGGGCACTCGACCCAGCCGCCGTCGGGCACCCGAACGCACCCGGGGCCGTCGCCCCCGTACCTCGCGACGAGTCGGGCGTGGTGCTCTCGCCAGCGCTCCGTGGCGAAGTTGACCACCCGGATGATGAGGGTCAGGGCGAGCTCGGCCGTCGTCGGGTCGCAGCGGAGGAGGGCCCGGAACGGCCCCTGGTGGTGGAAGGGCGGTTCACAGGTGCGGGCGTCGGCGAGGCCGAACTTGTCCCGCTGGAACTCGCTGTCGCCGTAGTCGCGGTAGGTCGGGTGTTCGATGAGAGCTGCCAGCAGCACCTCGAGGGCCTGCTCCGGCCGGTTGACGGCGAGGGGCAGGACGGCCTGCCAGTCCAGGCACGCGGCCTGGAACGACTGGTCCACCCGTCGGGCGGGACCGTCCGGCCACGGCGGACGCCTCGGGCCGAAAAGCCTCTCCGGGGTGGGCCGGGTGTCGAGAAGTTCCGCGGCCTGGGGGTTGGCGTCCGAAAGCTGTTCGGCAGCTCGGTGCGCCCGTTCTTGTGCGGCCTCGCGGCGGAGGCGGATGGGTTCGGCCTCGGGCCGGCGGTTCGCGAGTTCCAGGCAGAGTTCGGCTACTTCGGCGGGGTGCTCGGGCGCGGCCCACAGTAGGGCCACGTACACGTCGGTCCGGACGTCGTCCTCGACCGACCCCCGCCCTTCGGCCTCGAGAGCCTGTACCTCCCGGGCGAGTGTCAGGGTCAGGCGGGCGGCGGCGCGGCGGAGGGGCTTCGTGGACCGCCTCGCCGGGGTGACGTTCGAGAGCCAGAGCCGGAGCAGTTTGGCCGCCGGGGCCAAGGCGCAGCGGATCACGTCTTCCGGGTGGTCCGCGAGGACTGGTAGTACGCCCTCCCAGAGCGGTTCGAACGGGACCCGGATCAGGTGCTCGAGCCGGGCCGCCCGATCCGGGATCGCCGCGAGCACCCGTTGATCGGGAACCGTTCCCACGTACCCGAACCGATCGATGAGGAGGCGCAGGAGTTCGCCGTCCCCCTCCACCAACGCCGGCCACGCCGCCGCGAGCAGGGTCCGCGGGTCGTTCGCGAGTACCAAGGCCTCGAGGAACAGGTCGCGGACGATGACCCGCTCCCGGGCACCCGTCCCGAGGGCTCGCACGCACTCCCGCCAGCGGTCGATCCCGCCGACCGGCCGCTCCAGAAGCCGCTGGGCGTACAACCGGACCGCCCGGTACCAGCCGGCCGTCGCCGCCCGGCGGATGGTCGGTTCGGACTCGGGCAGGCCCTGCTCGACCAGGTACTTCAGCCGGGCCCAGTCGGAGAACATGTCGTGGACGAACCGGACCCGCTCGTCCAGGCGGCAGACGACCCCTCCGGCCTCCAGCGCGGGCAGGAGCGCGAGGTCGGGGGTGCCAAGCTCCGAAAGAGGCTGCCCCAACAGCAGCCGGTCTGCCTCGGCGGCGGCGAGCCGTTTCAGCAGCCCGGCCCGCCCGAGCCCGTCCGGCCCCCCTTCGACGAAGTGCGCCCAGAGGCGGTCGATGAGGGCCGTGAGACAGCCGACACCGTCGGCGTCGGCGAGCCCGCCGCCGGCTTGGAGCCGGACCGCCCAGTCGAACACCTTGAGGTTCCGGAGGAGGGACCGGAACTCCGGCCGGAGGGCGGCCGGCGACAGCCCCGGGCACCGGGCGAGCAGGCGGTCGATACTCCGTCGGCCCGGGGCTTGGACGGCGAGAACCTCCCAGGAATCGGGCGGGACGGCCGCGGAGGCGAACGCCGCCCGTAGCCGGGTGAGGCCGTCCGGCTGGACGGTCAACGCCACCCGGACCCGCCCGGCGCAAGCCGCCCGCAGGGACGCGACGAGTCGGGCGACGAGTTCGAGGCCGGGTTCGCTGAACCCCTCGAGCCCGTCGAACACGACCAGACACCGCACGGGGGACGCCGCCACCACCTGGGCGAGCGGGTGGCGCAGCCCAAGCGCCGCTTCGAACGCGGTCCCCCGCCCCGACTGGAAAAGGTCGGCGGTCAGCCAGACGAGCCGATCCCCCGCACCCGCCGCCCCCCGCGCGAGCGCCGATTTGCCGACCCCCGACTCCCCGACCAGGACGCACGTCCGGCCCTCGCGGAAGTGACCGCGCAGCCGCCCGCGGGCCGAGCGCCGCGGCAACCGGGCCCGGCCACCGATGGCGAGCCCGATCACCTCGAACCGCTCCCGGGAGCGGCGGTCGAGTTCGGTGAAGTCGTGGCGGTAGTCCGGATGGTCGCGCAGGGCGAACCGGGCGCGAAGGCGGGCGAGGAGTTCAGGCAGGTCGATGCTCCCACCGCGTCCGCGCTTCCGCGCGGCCACCCCGACCAGGAAGTCCCACAGTGACAGGGCCTCATCGGCAGAACCGCTCCTTAGCACGGCCCGGGACGCCGCCAGGGCGTCCGAGCGGGCGTGCGACGGGGTGCTCTCGAAATCGAGGTGGACGAGCCGGATGTGCCGAACGAGTTTCGCGGTCTCGACATCGCCGGTGGCCCCAGAGCGTAGGGCACCGGGGCAACGCAGGCTTTCGAAAAGGGATCGCTGAGTGTCGGAGGAGAAGGCGCCTCCAGCCCCCGCGGTCGGGGGCTGGAGGCGGGTCACCAAGCGATCGGGGGCGGCCGCGAGTTCGATGGCCTCGCCAAGAGTTTTCTCCCAGGCGGTGCGGACCCCCTCCGCCAGCACGCCGGCGACCAGCACCAGATGGTCCCGATCGACCTGAAATCGTCGACTGGTCCCTACGCCCAGCCACTGTTCCCAGCAGGCTTCGGTGAAGGCGGCGGGGAACCCCGACTCCGTGACCTGCTTGTGATTCTTGATCGACACCCCGGCGGCCCGCTCCGAGCCGCCGTCGGCAAACGTCAGCGCCAGGTCTTCGAGCTTCCACCCGGCGTCGGCAGCCTGCCAGTCGATCCTGACCAACCGCCCGACGTCCGAACCGAGCGGGTGTGTCGCTCCGAGTAAACCCAGAAGAAACCGGGCGGCGACGTGGTCTTCGTAGTTGAACCCTTGGCCTCCGGTGAGTTTGGCCGGGGCGTTGTGTTTCGCCATGCCGTCGCCTGCGACTGGGCTGCTCGATAGCTCCTCACTCGTACTATCCCTCAGCGGCAGGGAGTGCGGGAGGCCAGTCGTGGCGCGGAACACCGGTGGGCGGAGTCGTACAACCCGGGCCGAGGGCGCTCAACGTTCCCGCGCCGGGGCGGGCCCCGTTTCTTTCCCGATACCGGGACACCATCCAGAGTGTTGACGCTGTGGTCGTACGCTGTCGTCGTGGAAGGTACAGTCCGGCATGCTACGGGGTGATCGGACTGTATCGTTGGCCGGTGGCCGGGTTCGCGTCCGACACGGCGGCGAACTCGAGCTGCTCGAGTCGCTGTCGGGGCCGACCGGGTGCCGCCCGTGACCCCCGAACAACCTGCCGGTGAACCCGACCACCTCTCCGACCACATCGCCCCGCCCGCACGGGTAGCTAACCCCGGCCGTGGGCGAGCAGTCGGGAGGCGGGACACCGACCCAAGCCCGAAGGACGGCGGTCGGGGTCGATGCCCGCCGGAGCGTCGGGATGGCGTCCTCCCCCGTCCCCGTCGGCTCTCCTTCGACCCGCTCTCTGGGGTTCTCGCTGACGGCCCGACTGTCCTCGCTGAGCAGGTCGAACACTCGGTAAGTGTCGACCCGCCTTCCGGGGCGAAGACGACGGACTCGGCCCCGGCAGGCCAAGACGCGTGGCGTTGGCACGGCTACTTTACCCCGCATTAACCCCCACTTCGGCTAGTGTCCTGAGTCAGAAGTCCGTTCGCAAACCCTCTTGAGCCGTTCGAGGATGGAGTCGGCGGTGGCGGTCCACACGAACGGCCTGGGGTTCTGGTTGTGCTCGGCCAGGTACTCCGCGATGGCCTTCTCCAGTTGTGCCACGCTGGTGAACACGCCCCGCCGGATGCGCTGCTCGGTGATCGCGGCGAAGAACCGCTCGACCTGGTTGAGCCACGAGCTGCTGGTCGGGGTGAAGTGCAGGTGATACTCCGGGTGTCGAAGAAACCAGCGCTTCACGGCTGCCGTCTTGTGCGTCGCGTAGTTGTCCAGAACGATGTGGACCGACACGCCCGGTTCCTTGGGGAGGGTGGCGTTCACGTGGTCGAGGAACTTGACGAAGTCCTGGCTCCGGTGCCGCCGGTGGCACCTACCCACCACCGCCCCGGTGGCCACGTTCAGGGCCGCGAACAGCGAGGTGGTGCCGTGCCGGGTGTAGTCGTGCGTGCCCCGCTCGGTCCGGGCCGGGGCCATCGGCAACACCGGCTGGGTTCGCTCGAGGGCTTGGACCTGGGGCTTCTCGTCCACGCACAGCACGATGGCCCTCTCGGGTGGCGACAGGTACAGGCCGACGACGTCCCGCACCTTCTCCACGAAGTACGGGTCGGTCGAGAGCTTGAACGTGTCGGCCCGGTGCGGCTTGAGGCCGAACGCCCGCCAGATCCGGCCGACGGTGGACTGCGAGATCCCGCTCGCCCGTGCCATGCCCCGCGTGCTCCAATGGGTGGCGTTGGTCGGCTTGGTCTCCAAGGTTCTGGTGACGACCTCCTCGACGGCGTCGTCGGTCACCGTGCGCGGGGCACCGGGTCTGGGCTCGTCGGCCAGCCGTTCGAGCCTCCGGGCGACGAACCGGTTGCGCCAGGTGCCCACGGTGGCCCCGCACACGCCCAGCCGCGCGGCCACGGCCTTGTTGCTCGGCTCGTCGGCGCAGGCCAGCACGATCCGGGCGCGGAGGGCCAACCGCTGGGTGCTCTTGGGTCGGCTCGCCCACTTGGTGAGCGTCTGCCGCTCGTCGTCGGACAACACCAGTTCGCGCTTGGGCCGTGCCATACCGCCTCCGTTTCTCGGAGGCAGTAGCGAACCGACGGTTACTGACCAGCAGCCGGGTTATGTCAAGGACTTCTGACTCAGGACACTAGGGGGCCTTCAAGAATAAGGGGTGAAGTAACCTACCGGCCGGCGACTTCCCCCGCCCGAACCGGTCACTCGGACCAGCCTCCCGTGCCGGACCCGCCCCCGGGGGCTCCGGCCCGCCCACGACCGGCGTCGGCCCGGCTCGCCCCGGCCTCCCTGAGGCCGCCCGACTCGACCCCCGTCTGCCCGTCGCCCCGGTCACGAGGTCGGCCGGGTCCCGGCCGCCGCGGCACCCGTGACCGCGGCCCGTGACTACGTCCCGTCCCACCCACGCCCCCGGCGATCCTCATGGGCGGGCCGCCCGGGCCGACGGGCCCGCCCGCGGTAGACGGCCAGACCCCGCCCGGCCGTGTCGTTCCACGCTCCGGGTCCGCGGCCGGCAAAGGCCGGCACCGACCGTTAATGCTACCATCGCCTAATAGTCTTATTTTAGGGCCGGGTAGCGTTAGCCGCGGCCACCCACCCGCCCCGCTGCCCGACCTTCTGCACCCGGCCGGCGGCCCGCAGCTCGCCGAGCAGCGCCCGCACCCGCTGCTGCGACCGCCGGAGGGCGCTGGCCATCTCGGGCACCTTCCCGACCGCCGGCTGCCGGCCCCCGGGCACCACCCGGTACAACTGACCCAGGACCCGGGCCTGGGCGTCCGTCAGCGGGGCGAACCGCCCGGGGTCGGCCACCGGGTACCCATTCCGCCTGTCGTCCGCGTCCGCCGGGGCCGGGTTCTCCCGGGTCACCGCGTACACCGGCGCCCCGTCCGGCAGCACCCCCCGGCCCCGCCCGACCGCCTGCACCAGCTCGGCCCGGACGAGCGAGCCATACGCGGCGTGCCAGTCGTGGTCCCGGTAGTGGGGGGGGTCCGGACCGTCACCCGCCCGCCCGTCAGGTCCGAGCCGGCAGCGCCGGAAGAATTTGACGATGGCTGGAGTAAGCCGAATTTGCTCGCCGATCGATGGCATGAACGGCAGACTGGTGCTACTCTCCAACGTCCCACGGCCCGCCGGACAATGATCGCGCTTCCGCCCCAAGCCGTGCTGGACCGGCATCAAGCCCGCCGCGGCCGCGGGGTCCCGACGGTGAGCGTCCTGGCCGGGCCGACCGGTCTCGCCGTCCGCACCTGGTGCGGGTGGGGTGCGGCGACCGGGCGACCGGCTACTGTGGTCCCCGGTACCGACCCCGCCGTGTTCCTAGCCGCTTGGGTGGCGGACGCTCTCGCCACCGCAGACCCCGCGGCCCGCGCCGCGCGCTGGCTCGCCGGGTTAACCGGCGGGGTGGCCCCCGACGTCGGCCGGGCGACCCAGTTCGACCTTCGACAACTCTGGCGATCGCTTCCGGTCGACCCCGCCGACCCGTCGGCGGTTGCGGCCTTCCTCATACTCGGCGACCGCGCGGCCGGCGTGGCGACCACCCCCGGGCGGCTCGTGTCCGGACTGCGCGGGGGAGTGGGCGACGCCCAAGAGGTGCGGGTGATCCGCGCCGCCACCGGCCTCTATCCGGAGGGTTCGTGGCCCGCTCTCCTACTTCTGCCAGAGGGGCGGGCCGGGGGGATCGACCCGGCGGCCGGGGTCCGTGCTCTCGAACCGCTCGCGGCGGCCGAACCGCGACTGCCCCTCGGCGTCGCCCTCACGTCAGGGGGGTACCGGACCCTGGTCGCCGGCGGGCCGGCGTCCCGCGCCGCCGCCCTGGCCCGCGAGGGCCTCGTCGAACTCAGCGGAGTCGACGGGAACGAGTTGGCTAGGCGGCTGCGCGCCGCCGGGATCGAGCCGTTGCCCCCGCCCGCCACGATCCACCGCCTGACCGAGTCCGGGCTGGCCGAGGAGGTGGCCGAGGCGTTCGTCCGGGCCGCGGGCGCCGCCCGCGGCCCGGACCCGGACGCGGCGCGGGAGTTCCGCAGCGCGGCCGAGCGGTTCCTCCACGAGCAGCTCGAGTCCCTGCCCGAGACGGCCGGGCTGTTCCGCCCGAACCGCCCGCTCGGGTTCCGCCACGGCCCCCAGCCCGCCGAGGCCGACCTGCTCGCCGACCGGCCGAAGGTGGTGGTCGAGGTGGACGGCGGGCACTACCACCTGACCCCGGACCAGTACCGGCGCGACCGGCGGAAGGACTGGCTGTACCAGCGGCACGGGTACCTCGTCCTCCGGTTCCTGGCCGAGGACGTGGTAGAAGACCTGCCCGCCATCTTGGCCACGATCCTGGAGGCGGTCGCCGCCCGCCGGCCCCCGACCCCGACGGGAGGTGACCCGTGACCGGACCCGCCCTCCTCGACGCCCCGGCCGCCACCCCCGCGGCCGCCGGCGACGCACTCGCCGACCTGATCCTGGTCCGGCTGCTGCCGGCGGCGAAGAGTGTTTCCCCGCGGCGGCTCCGGGCCGACCTGGCGGGGTTCTTCCGCCGCCCGCCGTCCGGCGGGGAAGTCTCCGAAACCGTCGACGGTCTGCGGGCGGCCGGGCTGGTGACCCGACGTGGGCAGCGGCTGACCGGCGCCGGCCGCAAGCGGGCGCTCGCGTACCTGGGGGTGGCGGCCCTCCCCGCGGGGACGAAGTGGGCGGGGGTGCGGGCGAAGTACCTCGTCCCGAAGGCGCTCGGCCTGTCGCCGGAGTCGGAGGGCGACGCGAAGGTGCTCGGGGACGCGGACAAGCTCGCCGTGCTGCTGCTCAAGCGGAAGCTGCGGCTCCCGGCCGGCACCGGCGGCACGCTGAACGCCGTGTTCGAGGCCATCGCCTGCCGGGAGCTCGGGTACCGGGATCATTCGAGTCTGGCAAGCCTCGTCCCGGTCCTGCTCGGGAAGGCGATCGGCGGCGAGCCGGTCCGGAAGGGCGACGCGGGGAAGGTTGTGCCGCGGGTGCTGTTGGACGCGAAGCGCGGCGGGATCGACGGCCTGCGCGGGGTCGCCCTCGCCGGTTGGCAGGGTCCGGAGTCCGACGAGGCGTCGGGCCCGGATTCGGCCGGCGAGGCAGGGTCGTTCGACCTGGAGGCGTTCGCGGCCGCGGTGAAGGCGGCGGCCCGGACGTCCCCGACCGGCCGGTTCGGCGGCTACAAGGTGTTCATCAGCCACGTCTGGAACCGACTCCGCGGCGAGCCCCGGTTCGCCCCGCTCGGGCTCCCGGGGTTCAAGGACAAGCTCGTCGAGGCGAACCGCCGCCGCCTCCTCACCCTGAGCCGGGCCGACCTGGTCCAGTTCATGGACCCGGCCGACGTTCGCGAGTCGGCCACCAACTACCTGTCCTCCGTCTTCCACTTCGTGCTGATCGAGAAGGAGTAGGTCATGCCCCCCGCCGCGGTTTCGACCCCGCCCGCCGCCGACTCGCGGGTGGCCGCGTTCTGCGCCCCCGCCGGGCCGGACGTGTTCAGTAGCGTCGTCCACGGGAATCAGGTCTGGCTCCCCGACCCGTTCGACGTCGAGACGGTCCACGCCGGGGCGCGCGACGAGTTCGCCCGGCTGCTGGACCGGGCGTCCGCGCCCGAGCCGCCCCCGGCCGGAAAGTCCCTCCTACTCCTCGGCGAGGCGGGGAGCGGGAAGACGCACCTCATGCGGGCGTTCCGGGGTACCACCCACGCGGCCGGGGCCGGGTACTGCGGGTACCTGCAGATGATCACCCGGGCGGAGAACTACACCCGGTACACCCTCAGCAACCTGATCGACTCCCTCGAACAGCCGTACAAGCCGGCCCACCCGAGACCGGGTTGCGCCGCCTGGCTCGCGGCCTGCTCGACGCCCTGGACATGATCCCGGCCGAGGACCGCCGGCAACTGACCGACGACGCCGTCCTGGAGCCGGCCGAGACGGCCCACCTGGTCCACCGCCTCGCCCATGCCGCCGTCCAGGACGCGCGCTTCAACGGGATCGACATCGACCTCATCCGGGGCGTCCTCTTCACCTTGGCGAACGACGTCCGGATGCACGCCCTGGCCCTCACCTGGCTCCGGTGCGAGGACCTGTGCCGGTACGACCGGGAACTGCTCGGGGACCTGGTGCCGAGGCCGCAGCCCGAGATGCCGGTCCGGACCCTCGTCGGTCTCGGCCGGCTCATGTACGCCGTCCACGCCGCGGCCCTGGTCCTGCTGGTCGACCAGATCGACCAGGTGGTCGACCTGGACCGGCCCGGCGAGCAACAGGGCGACCAGTTGCGGTTCGCCGTCGCCGCCCTGCTCGACGTCGCCGACAAGCTGCCGAACGCCGTCGTCGTCATCGGGTGCATCGAAGACCTCTACACGCTCCACGGGCAGAGGCTGCCGCGGTGGGCGCTCGACCGGCTCGAGCGGGACCCCGCCCCCCTCCGGCTGTCCGGGAAGCCGAACCCCGACGCGGTCGCGAAGGTCCTCGCCCGTCGGCTCGAGGTGTTCTTCGAGTCGGTCGGGGTCAAGACCGACCCTGGGAACCCGACCGCCCCGTACGCGCCCGGCGACCTCGACCGCCTGAGCGGGCTGCAGATGCGTGAGGTCCTGGGCCGGTGCCTGGAGCACCGGCGGCGGTGCATCGACCGGGGCTGGCTCCCCGCTCTCCCAGTTGAGCGGGGGCGAGGCGGGGCGCGGGGAGCCGCAGGCGGGCTGGGAGCAGCGCTGGAACGAGTTCCACAAGTCTTACCCCGCCCCCGTCCTCACGGACGAGCCGGAGCTGGCCGGCCTGCTCGCGTTCGCCATCCACACGGTCTCGGCCGAGATGCCCGAGGGCGTCCACTTCGGGGCCGACCCGGACGGGCGGGTCGTGCCGGTCGAGATCCAGACCGGGAACGCGGTGGACAAGCTGTTGGTCGCCGTGTGTGACAAGAGTACCCGCGGGGGCGGCCTGACCAACCAGATCCGGGACGTCGCCAGGCGGGCCGGCGAGATCCCGGCCGTCCTGGTCCGGTCCACCGACTTCCCGAACAACACCACCTCCGAGGCACAGAAACTGATCACCCCGCTCGTCGCCCCCCGCGGCAAGGGCCGGAAGGTGGTTGTGGCGAACAGCGACTGGCGGGCCCTGGCCGCGTTCCGGGAGTTCCACGCCCGGCACCGCCGCGACCCCGGGTTCACCGACTGGCAGCGGGCCGACCGGCCGCTCACGGAGATCCGGGCCGTCCACGCGGTCCTCGCCCTCGACAAGCTGGAGGCGGCGGGGCCGGCCCGCCCGCTCCCGCCCGGCCCGCCCCCACCCCCGGCCGGGCTGCCGAAGGAGGTGGCCGCGCCCCCGCGCCCCCCGGCGGTCGCCCCGCCGCCCGCGCCCGGCCCGGCCGTCAATAGCTCCCCGGTCCGCGTCGGCCACACCCGCGGCAGCGCGCGCCCCGGTCGACCTCCCGCCGAAGGCGCTCTGCCGGCACGCCGGGTTCCTCGGCGGGCCCGGCAGCGGGAAGACGACGGCCGCCCTCGCCCTCGTCGAGCAGCTCCTGCTGGCCGGCGTCCCGGCCGTCCTGCTCGACCGGAAGGGCGACCTCGCCCGGTACGCCGACCCGGCCGCCTGGACCGCCCCCGAGCCCGACCCGGACCGGGCCGCCCGCCGGGCCGCGCTGCGGGCCGCGGTCGACGTCGCCCTGTACACCCCGGGGGCCGCCGCCGGCCGCCCGCTCACCATCCCGGTCGTCCCGCCCGACCTCGCCGCCGCCCCGGCGGCCGACCGCGAGCAACTCGCCCAGTACGCCGCCGCCGCCCTCGGCGGGATGATGGGGTACAAGTCCCGCACCCCGGACCCGAAACTCGTCATCCTCCAGAAGGCCATCGAGACCCTCGCGGCCCAGCCTGGCCGGGCGGTCACGGTGCGCGGGCTGCAGCTGCTCGTCGGCGACACGGAGGACGACGCGCTCGCGGCCCAGTTCGACGGGCAGTACGAAGAGAAGCTGTTCAAGACCCTCGCCCGGGACCTGCTGACCCTGTCCCACCAGCGCCGCCGGCTGCTGGAGGGTGCCGACCTGCTCGACGTGGACGCGCTCCTCGGGCGGGGTGCCGCGGTCGCCACCGGGAGGACGCGGCTGACGGTCGTCAGCACCCAGTTCCTCGGCGACGCGGCGGCGACCGACTTCTGGGTGGCGCAACTCCTCCTCGCGGTCGACCGGTGGCGGGGGAAGAACCCCGCCCCCGACGGCGTCCTCCAGGCCGTGTTCCTGTTCGACGAGGCCGACCAGTACTTGCCGGCGGTCGGCAAGCCGGCGACCAAGGGACCGATGGAGGGGCTGCTCAAGCGGGCCCGGTCCGCCGGCGTCGGTCTGTTCCTGGCGACCCAGAGTCCCGGCGACTTCGACTACCGGTGCCGAGACCAGGTGCTGACGTGGTTCGTGGGCCGGGTTAAGGAGCCGGTGGCGATCGGCAAGCTGAGGCCGATGCTCGACGCCCGGCCGGGGGCGGCCGACAAGCTGGCCGAGCAAAAGGCCGGGGAGTTCTACCTCGTCCGGGAGGGGGACGTCCGGCCGGTCCAGGCCGACCGCAACCTCATCCCGACCGAACAACTGCCCGAGGACCGGATCCTCGAGCTGGCCAGGCTGTCCGCCGCCGGACAACTCGGCCGGCGGTGAACTCGTCCCGGAACGTCGGGCCGGAGTGCCTGGATGCGGCGGGGGTCGGCTATCCGGATTCTTCCGGCCGCCCAGGGTCTGGAATCCCGGCTGGCGGATTGTGGCGCGGCTATACTCCTTGCTCGTCACGGCCGCCCGTCTGTGCGCCGAACCCGGTCGGCCCCGGACGCCAGCGGGCCGCGGGTCCGGCTTGCCCTGCCGTTTCCACGCCCGTATTAACCGACGCCGGGCCCCACCGGGTTACCCCGACTCGGGGTAGCGGGGTAGGCCGGCGGGTACTCGCGGTCGCAACGCCCCCCCCCGGTCAGGCTTCGCGATCCGAGCTACCCCCGGACGCGGTCGCGGCGCCCCGGATGGAAGTCACCGGAGCCGGCGGAGTCCCGCCCGCTCCTTCTCGCCCTCTCTGTGACCTTCGCCCCGGTATCGACCCTCCTCCGCAGGACGGGCCGCGGGGGGCCAGTTGTCCTCAAGGTGTAACGCCCGCTCCCCCCCCGCCGATCACCGGGTCGCTGTCGCAGGGCAGGTAACCCGGAGTAGCCCGCTGTCGTCGTGCTACCAGAGTGACGTCGAGCAAACCGCCGGGCGGACCGGGGGTCGCTTGACGCCGAAACCGCCGGCTTGGGGCGGGCGGTTTCGGCGTCAAACGGTCCGGAGAATGTCCTCCGGGCGGACGAACAGGCCGGTGAGCTTGGCGGCGGTGTCCAGTTTCCGCTCGTCGATCCGCCGGGTCAGGTCCTCGGCGGCTTCGACCCTTCTCGCCCGGACGACCCCGTTCAGGTGGCGGACCCCCTCAGGGATGCGGCGCAGGTTCAACGCCTTCGCGGGGTTGGTGTTCCCCGCCCGGATCAGGCGGTAGACCTCCCGTGCCACGCCCGCCAGCGAGCCCTGCGCCCGACCCGCCGACGTCTCCCTGAGCGCGAGCGCCTCCAGCCCGCAGCCCGTCTCGGCCGAGAACCGGCCCATGGCCCGGAACCACGCCCCGTGTTGCTTGGGCGTCCGGAACAGGAACGCAGACGACTTGATCACCTTGTACGTCTGGACCGCCTTTCTGGGGAGACCGAGTGGGTAGTACACCCCCGGGGACTCGACGCACGTTTCCCGCACCCGCCCGCCGGGGCCGGGCGGGCGGTCCAACGGCTCCCGCTCGACCAGCCGCCCGGGAAGCCGCCGCAGGGCCGCGCGGGCGGCCGCGCACGCGGGCTCGTACCGGAGCAGGTGCGTCGACTCCAGCACCGGGGGCGGGGCGTCGTACCGGTCCGTCGAGTACGCCCGGACCAGCCACGGGGCGAGGGCGTCCTTCGCCTCCCGCTGGAACGACCGGGCCTTGAAGTCGACCGGGGCCCACCCGCCCCCGGCCCGGGCGAGCTTGACGTAGTTCGCGGACCCGTCGCAGCACAGCCCGTCGAACGCCCCGCCCTTGTGGGCCAGGTCGTGCCGGCCGAAGAGGTCGTCGTACTCCGGGCCGTCCACCCCGAGGAACCGCTTGACGTGGCCCCGGTACCAGGCGGTGAACCCGGCGTCGTCGTCCGGCACCGACGCGGGGTCGAGGAACGGGCCGCCGAAGGCCGCCCGGTCGATCGGGTAGTCGGGGCACCCGGCCAGGCACTCGGCGAGCGTCCCGGCCGGGACCTGGTCGCGGCGGTAGGTGCACCCGTCGGTGATCACCTGCACCCCGTTCAGGCTCAACTGCATCGCAAGCGCCAGGGCCCGGGCGGTGGCGGTGATCACGTTCGCCGCGACGACGTTGTTGGTCGGGAGGTACCGGCTCGCCAGGACCCCGTACAGGCTGTTGACCTGCTCCTTCCACGCCCGGTCGGCCGCCGGGTCCCCCCCGGCCTTCGCCCGCTCCCGGTGGTCCTGGAACATCCGGGCCAGCCCGCCGAGGTCGCACCGGAGGGAGACGTAGTCGGCGTCGAGCCGCCGCCGGACGGTCAGCTCCAGCGCGTCCATGTCGAGGGCCGCCGCCCACGGGGTGCCCCCGGACGCGTGCCGGGCCGTCAGCTCGTCGTACTCCGCCCCGGAGTCGGCCACGAGCTTCCGCGGGTAGAAGACGATCGAGTCGACCGCGAGGGTCTCGTACTCCGCCCGCCACGCGGGCGGGAGGGCCTGGATCATCAGCCAGGTGGGCCGGGCGACCACCCCGGCCTCGACGACGTCGGTGTAGATCGCGGTGTTGCCGGCCCCCGGCCTCGCGTCCCCCGCCCGGTCGAAGGCGAGGCCGTACCGGGGCGGGGGCGGCGGGGCCGCGCTCCGCCGGGCCGCGCGGCGCCGGTAGTTCTCGTTGGTGAGGGCGTCCTTGGTGGACGGGATCAGGGCGTTCGGGAACGCGGCGACCGGCCCGCTCGCCTTGACGAACCAGGCGTCCGGCCCGGCCGCGTGCTCGCGGACGAGCTCGACCGCCTCCCGCAGCGTCATCGGGCGCGGGGGCGTCCCCCTCGCCTCCTCCCGGGCGCCGGGCTCGAAGACGACTGGCCGGCCGGCGTACAGGGACATCGGCCGCATCACCCGGGCGTAGCACCCGGACAGGTCGATGTCCCGGAACCGGCCGGGGGCGTCGTGGAACAGCACGGTCGGCGACCGCGAGTAGTTGAGCCCGCCGTGGGTCTGTCCGGTCTGGTCGCCGAACTCGGACAGGCGGCCCTCGGTGAGGTGGGCCGCGGACCCTCGCGCCAGAAGGTTCTTGAACTTGGGCAGGGAGAGCGGCCCGGCCCCGCCCGCGGGAAGTTCCCTCCCCCGCCGGGACAGGCGGACGGACCCCTCCGCCGGTCGGGCGAAGCACCGGACCGCCATGTCGGCGACGCGGCTCCCGAGCGTCGGCCGGAGGGGCGGGACGTCTTCCTCCCGGAACTCGACCGCCCGGTACATGGCCCGGTGCGTCTCGCCCATCCGCTCGTGCACCAGGAGGGTCAGCACGGCGTCGAGGGCGGCGTAGGCGTACGCCCGGACGGGGTCGTTACGGAACGTCGCCCGCATGTCCTCCTTCTCGGCCTCCCCGAACCCCTCGAGCTTCCCAACCCCCAGGAAGGAGCGAGCAAGGTCCTCCAGACGCCCTCCATTGCCGAAGGCCCGGGACGTATCGAAGTACCGGGCCCGGATTTTACACGTCGTTCCCGGCCGGTACACCGTGCGGTAGTCGCTCCCGTCCCAGACCACCCGGTACTCGTCCCCGCCGCTCTCCCACCCGTGCCCGATCACCGGGTCGCGGAAGCCGCCGGCCTCGCGGAACCCCAGCACCTTCCCCGCCGCGGTCTCCAGCCGGCCGGTGAGCCGCTGGTGCTCGAGGAGCGAATGGTTGAATCCGCGACCGAACACCCGGAAGAAGTCCGCGGGCCAGAAGTGGGCGACCAGGGTCGCAGTCAGGGAGACGTCTGCCGCGCCGTCGGCGGGCAACCACCCCGGGTCGAGTCGCTCGACCCCTCGGAGTTGGTACAGGTCGGCCAGGACGACGGCGGGGGAGAGGTCGGCCGTGATCCGGCGGCCGGGGCGCATGATCACCTCCCGGCAATGTCTCCCCAGCTCGGGCGGGAAGTGGGACTGCAGGTCGCCCGGGTCGGGCGGGGCCGGGATGTCCGGGCTGGAGTACACCTGGACGACGATGTCGTCCCCGACGCGGGCGGCGAACTGGGCGGTGAGCGTGTGCGGCCCGTGGTACTCGGTGTCGCAGGCGATCGTGAGCTTGCCCCCGTACTGCTTGGACAGCGTCTTGAAGTCGTAGACCGTGTTGCCCATTCGTGTACCTCCGACGAGTCCCTCTGGCCGGCACAACGCACCGGCCCCGGCGGGGCGCGCGCCGGGCCGGGGTCGGCTCGGCCGCGGGAGCAGTATGACAAAACTGGCCGACCGTGTGCAGACCGTTACCGGAAAATGTTGGGTGGTGGCGGACGGGGACAACGGCGGGAAGGAGCTGCCGGCGCTGAGCGGGCGACGGCGTTGTACTGCTCCGAGAAGTGCCGCCCGGAGGCCCAGAAGGAGCGCCGGGGAGCGGGCCGGGCGGGCGAAGGAGGCCGCGCAGGAGGAGAGGCGGGCCGCGCGGGAGTCGTACGGGCCGGGCCCGTCCGACGAGGCCATCGACCGGTTGTCCCTGCGGCCGCTCTGCGGGTACTGCGACCGCCACTTCCGCGCCCGCCGCAAGGACGCCTCTTTCCGCTCCCCGAAGTGCAGGCGGGCGAACTGGCGGTACTCCAAAACGTGTACCATGCCCCCGCCCCACTACAGGCTGACGGACGGCCGCTCGATGGAGTACCGCGACCGGGTCCGGCGGTCGGGGGCGCCCCGCCGGGGCTAGCCGCGGGACGGCCGTCGCGTTACTCGCCGGGCCGGGCGGCCCCGACCACCTTCGGGTCGGCCCCGGCCTTGAGCTTGGCCCGGTAGAACGCCCGCGAGTCCGGCACCGCCCGGGGGCCAGCGAATACCTTGCGGACGCGGGCGCCGCGGCGGGTGTACTCGATCTCGACGCGAACCACCCGGTGGGCGGAGTTGAGCAAGGGGTTCATCCCGGGCCTCCGTGGGAACGGACCGGGTTAATTTACTGTAAATTAAACATATCAAAATTACAATCATGCAAAATAACAGATGGGCGATCTACCCGCCCGTACCGTATACTACGGTCGTCCCACCCTCTCACCTGCCCGGGTCCGATGTCATGAGCAACGCCCCCCAGTCGCAGCCCGTCCTCGCGGTCGGGTACGTCCGCCGGTCCACCGACAAACAGGAGGCGTCCATCGAGGACCAGACGGCGGCGGTCGCGGCGTTCGCGGCCGACCGCGGCTACGCCGTCCTGCGCTGGTACACCGACGACGGCGTCAGCGGCGACGACACCGAGCGGCGGCACGGGTTCCAGCGGATGCTCGCGGACGCCCAAGCGCGGCGCGACTTCGGGGTCATCATCTGCTGGGACCAGAGCCGGTTCGGGCGGTTCACCCCGCAGGAGGCCGGGCACTGGACGTACCTGTTCAGCCGGGCGGGCGTCGGGCTGGTGACCGTGGACAAGGGGCCGGTGGACTGGGACGACTTCACCGGCTGGCTGACCTACTCCGTGAACCAGCACAGCAAGCACGACTTCCTCCAGCAGCTGAGCAAGGACGTCTGCCGCGGGCAGGCCGAGGCGGCGAAGGCGGGGTCCTGGCTCGGCCAGCCGCCCTACGGGTACCGGGTCGAGGGCGGGCGCAAGACCAAGCGGCTCGTGGTGGACGACGCGACCAAGGTGCGGGTGGTACAGCGCGTCTTCCGCGAGTTCGTGGAGGAGGGCCGCAGCCTGTCCGACATCGCGCGGCGGCTGCACGCCGACGGGTACCCGACCCCGGGCGCGCGGGGGCGGCCGTGGCGGTACGACTCGGTGCGGACCATCCTGTCGAACCCGGCGTACTGCGGCGTCTACGCGAGCGGCCGGTACAGCTACGGCAAGTTCAACACCATCCGGGGCGGGCAGGTCACGAAGGGCGGCGGGCGGAAGGTCGGGCGCAAGGCCGCCCGCAACCCCGAGGCGGCGTGGACCGTCCGCCGGGACAACCACGAGCCGATGGTCGACGCCGACACGTTCGAGCGGGCGCGGGCCCTGCTCGAACGGTGGAAGACGGGCCGCGGCCCGCACACCCCGGAGACCAGCCCGTTCGCCCTCGCCGGGCTGCTCCGGTGCGGGAGGTGCGGCTGCCCGATGTGGGGCGACACCGTCAAGGCCCGGCGGTTCTACCGGTGCGGCACCTGGCAGACCCACGGCCCGGATGCCTGCGAGGGCACGAAGGTCGCCGAGGAAACCATCCTCGGCGGCGTGGCCGACCACCTGGAGACCTGGCTGGGCCTGGACGCGGAGCGGGTCGGCGGGGCGGCGTTCTACGGGACCCTCACGGCCGGCGACCTGCCAGAGGGCTTCGACCGGGTGCGGAAGCTCGTCATGCCGCCCGCGGCGCCGAAGGCGGACCGCGCCCGGCTGGCCCGGCGGGCGGGGGAGCTCGCCGCGAAGGTGGCGAAGGCCCGGGGCAACCTTCCGTTCCTGGACCGGGAGAACCTGCCGGCGGCGCAGGACGCGGTCCGCAAGCTGGAGGACGAGCGGGCCGCGGCCGAGGAGGAGCTGCGCCGGACCGAGCCGGCGGCGGAGGCGGACGTGAACGCGGCGGCGCTGCGGGTGCTCGACAACCTGTACGGCCTGGCCTACGCCTGCCGGTCACTGTCGTTGCCGGGGCACGTCGACGCGAAGGGGAACCGCGGGGTGGGCCACGGCGACGGGACGGTCACCGTCGGGTCGCTGGAGACGGCCGCCCCGCGGGCGGTCCGCCGGTTCCTGAGCCACACGTCGCACATCGTGGTTCACAGTGAAAAGCACGGGACCGGGCGGGGGACCCGGCACCGGTTCGCGGGCGGCGAGATCGTGTTCAACGGAGTAGGGGCCGCCACGGGTAAGGTGAACCTTCACGACCGGGCTTCGTAGACCCGGCGCCGACCCGTCGGCCGGGGCGCGTCAGTTCTCCGTGCAGGAGTCGAACCTGCCGACCAGGCTTCGGAGGCCCAGTTCCGCAGCCGTCGGACGGAGAGTCAGGGAGGCAGGAATCGAACCTGCTTGGGCGGGTTCCCGAAACCCGCGGCCGGCCAATGGCCCACACCCTGTTGTCGAGCAAGGCCGGGCCGCCACGGAGGGCGGCCCCTACCAACACCATCCCGTAGGGGCCGCCCTCCGTGGCGGCCCGCGCGTCCAAGTCCCGGTGGCTGGAGTCGAACCAGCTCCTCCGCGTTTTCGGCGCGGCGCTGCTACCGAGTCAGCTTCGCCGGGAGTCGTCGGTACCCCGCCAGGGGATCGAACCCTGCGTCTGCCGGTTAAAAGCCGGCGGCTTCGCCGTTGGAGCACGCGGGGCGGTCAGTTCCGGGGGCTGGAATCGAACCAGCGGCGGCCGCCTTCAAAGGGCGGCATCGGTACCAGCACCGAACCCCCCGGAGCCGTCACAGTTGCCGGGGCTGGAATCGAACCAGCGCCGCCCACCTTCAGAGGGTGGGCTCCGTACCAGCACGGAATCCCCGGCATCGTCGGTCAGCAGCGGTGGCAGGAGTCGAACCTGCAGTTTCTGCTTTAACAGAGCAGCGCCTTACCGTTCGGCTCCACACCGCTGTGGGGGCCCCGGAAACGCCCCGGGGCCGGGCGCCCCTCACAGGGGCGCCCGGCCCCGGGGTGCGACCCCGTGTGGTGCCGTGCGCTACCCGGTGAAGGGTTGCGGCCGTTGGGCGTTCCGGGGGCGATTACCTGTCAGGACCATTGGAGTACCTCCCTCGCGGTGTTCACCACAGAGACGCGGCCGCCGACAGTTGGTTCGCGGCGGCCGCGGATTTCTTCGGGGTCACCACCGGAACCCGTTGTTGAAGTCCCGCACCGGGACGATCTTGGTCGGGTACCCGAACGCCTCCAGCCGGAACGCCGCCGCCTGGGCGGTGCGGAAGTTCTCGAACCGGCCGTACACCCGGGACGGGCCGAACCCGGTCTTGTACACGACGACGAAGTCGAAGTCCACGCGCGGCGGGAACGGGACCGGGCGGGGCGGGAACGGGCCGGGGTTCGGGAACGGGTACGGGTTCCACCCGCCGCCCGGGAAGAACCCGCCGAAGAACCCGGTCCCGCGGACCGGGTCGGCCGCCGCCGCCGTCCCCGCGAACCCGACCGCCACCGCCGCCGCCGCCGCCCACCGCTTGAAGCCGCTCATCGCTGTCTCCCCCGGGCCACGCCCGGCCTCGTGTTGTTGCGGGTGAGTCGCCCGCCCACCCGTCTCATCCGAGAATCGCGGTTCGGCGGCCAAGTTGCGCTGGAGTTGTCGCCCGGCCCGACCGCGGGGTATGCTGTCGGCACGCAGGAGGCGCCCGCGATGGCCCTGTACCCGCTCCGGTTCGAGCCGCTGTTCACGACCAACCTGTGGGGCGGCCGCCGCCTCCCGGGCCTGCTCGGCCGCGCGGTCGGGCACGCCGACCCGGTCGGCGAGGCGTGGGTGCTGAGCGACGTGGACGGCAGCCCGACCCCGGTGGCCGACGGCCCGCTCGCCGGGGCCACCCTCCGCGAGCTCTTGGCCGCCGACCCGGAGCGCGTCCTCGGCCCGGCCGCCGCCGCGCAGGGCCGGTTCCCACTGCTCTTGAAGTTCCTCGACGCCCGGCAGGAGCTGTCCGTCCAGGTCCACCCGGACGACGAGCGGGCGGCGCGGCTCGGGCCGGGCCGGTTCGGGAAGACCGAGGCGTGGGTGGTGCTGGAGGCGAACCCGCGGACGAGCCGGCTGTACGCCGGGTTCGCCCCGGGGGTGACGGCCGACCGGTTCCGGGCGGCGCTGGCCGACCGGACCGTCCCGGGCAAGCTCCACAGCTTCACCCCGCGGCCCGGGGACTGCGTGTTCGTGAAGGCCGGGACGGTCCACGCGGTCGGGGCCGACGTGCTCCTGTTCGAGGTGCAGCAGACGAGCGACATCACCTACCGGCTGTACGACTGGGACCGGGTGGACGCGAAGACCGGGCGGCCGCGGGAGCTGCACGTCGAGGAGGGGCTGGCGGCCGCCGACTTCGCCCGCGGGCCGTGCCCGCCGCACCGGCCGACGGTGGCGGTGGTCGGCGGGGTGTGGTCCGAGCGGCTGGTGGACTGCCGGTACTTCACCCTGGACCGGACGACCGGCCGGGCGCCGTTCCCGGTCGGGGCGGCGGGGCGGTGCCGGGCGGTGGTGTGCGTCGGCGGGAGCGGGGAGCTGGGGTGGCGCGGGCGCCGGTACCCGGTGAAGGTCGGGGACACGGTGCTGCTGCCGGCCGAGGTGGGGGAGGCGACGTTCGCGCCGGCCGGCGACGCGGTGGTGCTGGAGTGCGGTCCCACATAGCGGCGGGCTTGCCCGCCGTTCGGCGCCAACGAAGACGGCGGGCAAGCCCGCCGCGATCTGCCATGCTCATCGACCTGAACGCGGACCTCGGCGAGGGGGCCGGCGCGGACGCCGACCTGATGCCGCTGGTCACCTCGGCGAACGTCTGCGGCGGGCTGCACGCCGGCGGGCCGGGGGAGATCGCCCGGGCGCTCGGGCTGGCGCACCGGCACGGGGTCGCGGTCGGGGCGCACCCGGGGTACGCCGACCGGGAGCACTTCGGGCGGCGCGAGCTGGACCTCGGGAACCAGGACCTCGTCGCCCTGGTCGTGTACCAGCTCGGCGCCCTCGCCGCGATGGCCGCCGCCCTCGGCCTGGGGGTGCGGTACGTGAAGCCGCACGGCGCCTTGTACCACCGGGCGTGCCGGGACCGCGCCACCGCCGACCTGGTCGTGGTCGCCGCGGCGCAGGCCGACCTGCCGGTCGTCGGGCTGCCGGGGTCGCAGTTGGAAGAGGCGTGCCGGGACCGGTTGCCGTTCGTCCCCGAGGGGTACGCCGACCGCCGGTACCGGCCCGACGGGTCGCTCGTCCCGCGCTCCGAGCCGGACGCGTTCGTCCACGACCCGGCGGAGGCCGTCGAGCAGGTGGACCGGCTGGTGCGGGGACGCGGGGTGCGGACGGTGTGCGTCCACGGCGACAACCCGGCGGCGGTGGCGTTCGCCCGGGCGGTGCGGGACGGGCTGGCCGCCCGCGGGTTCACCCTGAAGGCGTTCGTCTGACCCTGGAGCGCGGCCGTCCCGGCCGCTCCTCGCCCACCACACCGCAGGATGCGGGCGAGACGCCCGCGGTCCCAGGAATGAGCCTCGTCGTCCGTGCCCCCGGGCTGTTCTCGCTCCTGGTCGGCGCCGGGCGGCCCGGGAGCCGGGCGCTCGGGGTGCCGGTCGGCGGGGCGGCGGACCGGGCGGCGCTCGCGCTGGGGAACGGGCTGGTCGGCAACCCGCCGGACGCCGTCGCCCTGGAACTCACGCTCGCCGGGCCGACGCTCGAGGCCGCCCACCCGGTCGCGGCCGTCGTGTTCGGCGCCCCGTTCCGAGTCACCGTCAACGACTGCGACACCCCCGCCGGCACCACCTTCACGCTCGAACCGGGCGACGTCCTGCGCGTCGGCGGGACGGCGGCCGGGTGCCGCGGTTACCTGTGCGTCGCCGGCGGGTTCGACGCCCCGGAGGTGTTGGGCAGCCGGTCCGCGTTCGACCCGGTGAAGCCCGGCGACGTGCTGGCCTGCCGGCCGTCGCGGACCGAGGCGCGGAGCCTCCCGTTCGACTCGTGTGGCACCGGCATTCCTGCCGGTGCTGCCGTGTCGGTCCGCGCCCTCGACGGGCCGCAGCGCGACTGGTTCGCCGACGGCGCGTTCTTCGCCCGGCCGTTCGCGGTGTCGGCGGCGAGCAACCGGATGGGGCTGCGGCTGACCGGCGACCCGCTCGCCCGGCGGCCGGGGGAGTTGGTGTCGGAGGCGGTGGCGCCGGGGGCGGTGCAGGTGACCAACGACGGGCTGCCGGTGGTGCTCGGGGTGGACGGGCAGACGATCGGCGGGTACCCGAAGGTGGCCCACGTGGTCCGCGCCGACCTCGACGCGCTCGCCCGCCTCCGGCCCGGGGACGCGGTGCGGTTCGTGCGGGTCACGGCGGACCAGGCCGAGGCCGCGGCGCGGGAGCGGGCAGCGTCACTGAAGGAGTGGCTGACCCGACTGCGGTTCGCGGAGCGGGCGCCGGCGTTCCTTTGACCTTGCCCCGTTCCCCGCCGCGGGTATCTTCCGCCGCAAACCACGGAGGGTGCCATGCGGTACACGGCGGCCGGCTGGGTCGGGGCGGCGTGCGTCGGCCTCGGGTCCTACCTGATCCTGCGGCTCTCGACCCCGGACGCCCCCGCGCCGGCCCCGGCGGGGCCGCCCCCGGCCGCGGCCGTCGACCCGGCCCCGGTCCCGGCGGCGGTGCTGGCCCACGTGGTCGAGCTGACCGACCTCGACCCGCTCCTGGACCCGCCCGCCAAGCCGGACACCGGCGCCCCGTTCGACGCCGACCCGGCGGTGGTCCCGGCGTCCGGCCCGGCCCCGGCGGTCATCCCCCCGGCGGCGGAAGACCCGGCCGAAGAGGTCGCCCCGATGCCGCTGGGGGTGGCGGACCCGGGCCGCGCGGTCTGGTACGGCGAGCACCGGGTCCCGCGCCAGCTCTCGATCCCGGCCCGGGCCGGGCGCCTGCCGGACGTCATCGACTTCCACGAGCGGCGCCCGCCCGGCGGGGTCGCGGCGGGCGCCGGGTACTTCATCTGACCCGCGCCGGCCGTAGAATGGCCCCGGTATCGGACGTCGCCCGCACCGGAGCCAACCCCATGCGCCTGCTCTCCGCCGCCGTCCTCGCCGCGGCCGCCGCCGTCTCGACCGCCCAGGACAAGAAGGGCACCACCGTCGAGTGGGGCGGGATGAAGTCGACCACCCCGGCCGGGTGGAAGGAGGAGGCCCCGTCGAACAAGATGCGGCTCGCCCAGTTCAAGCTGCCGAAGGCGGAGGGCGACCCGGAGGACGCCGAGCTGGCCCTGTTCCGGTCCCCTGGCGGCGGGGGGGTGCAGGCGAACCTGAAGCGGCAGGAGGCCCGGTTCGAGCCGCCGGCCGGGAAGAAGCTGGAGGACGTGATCAAGGTGGACAAGGTCAAGGTCGGGCCGAACGAGGGGGTGCTGCACGACATCCGGGGGACGTTCCTGAAGAAGGACGGCGGCCCGTTCGACCCGAACGCGAAGGTGGTGAAGCAGGCCGACTACCGCCAGCTGTACGTCATCTTCGACGGGAAGGACGCGGGCGGGGACGTCACCTACTCGATGTACCTGGTCGGCCCGGCGAAGACGGTCGAGAAGCACAAGGCGGACTTCGAGAACTGGGTGAAGAACTTCAAGTGACGCGGCCGCCGGGCTGAGCGGGGGGCGTCAGCCCCCTGTGCGCTTGGAGCCACAGGGGCTGACGCCCCCCGCTCAGAAATCCGAACCATGTCCGACCCGTTCTTCGACTACCACCTGCCCGACCACCTCGTCGCCCAGCACCCGGCCGAGCGCCGGGACGAGTCCCGGCTGCTCGTCGTCCGCCGCCGCACCGGCGCCCTCGACCACCGCACCTTCCGCGACCTCCCCGAACTGCTGTCCCCCGGCGACCTGCTCGTGCTCAACGACACCCGGGTGCTCCCGGCCCGGCTCGTCGGGCGGCGCGAGCGGACCGGCGGGAAGTGGGAAGGGCTGTTCCTCCGCGAGGCCGGCGGGCACTGGGAGATGCTGGCCCAAACCCGCGGTTATCCGGACGTCGGGACCGCGTTCGTCACCGACACCGGGCTACGGCTCACCCTCCGCGGCCGGACCGCCGACCGGCACTGGCTGATGGAGCCGGACCCGGCCGGCCCGCCGGCCGAGTTGCTCCCCCGGTTCGGACACGTCCCGCTGCCGCCGTACATCCGCAAGGGCCGCGGGGAAGACGCCGACCGCGAGCGGTACCAGACGGTGTACGCCGACCGGGCCGGGTCGGTCGCGGCGCCGACGGCCGGGCTGCACTTCACCCCGGAGCTGCTCGCCCGGCTCGCGGACCGCGGCGTCGGCACCGCCCGGGTGACGCTCCACGTCGGGCTCGGGACGTTCGCCCCGGTGAAGGCCGACGACCCGGCGAAGCACGAGATCCACCGGGAGTGGTGCGAGGTGTCGGGGGCCGCGGCCGAGGCGGTGCGGGCGGCGAAGGCGGGCGGCGGGCGGGTGGTGGCGGTCGGGACGACGACGGCCCGGACGCTGGAGACGGCGGCCGGGCCGGACGGGGTGCGGGCGTTCGCCGGCGAGACGGGGCTGTACGTCCGCCCGCCGTTCGCGTTCCGGGCGGTGGACGCGCTGGTGACGAACTTCCACCTGCCGCGGACGACGCTGCTGCTGCTGGTCGGGGCGTTCGCGGGGTCGGAGGTGTTGCGGGCGGCGTACGCCGAGGCGGTCGCCCGGGGGTACCGGTTCTACAGCTACGGGGACGCGATGCTGGTGCTGTGAGGTGGGGGCGTATACCGGCCGGGCGCGATCTGTAACGTCACAGAGTTGTTACTTGCGTCCGCGCGGGGCCGGGTATTACCCTCTGGGTCCGATCGCCGTCCCGGCCTGACGGGCAGGCCGGGGGGCGGTCGGACGCGAGAGGTAGCACCGGTGAAGTTGCCCAGCTTGAAGACGTGGGTCACGGCCGCCCTGGTGGCGGCCGGGTGCGGGCTGTCGGCCGCCCCGGCCCGCGCCGTGTTCGTCGCCCCGGCGTTCGCCGGGAGTTACACCGCCACCGAACTGGGGCCGATCGCGGGGGTGCCGAACTCGTACGGCGGGCTGACGTTCCTGAACCCGAACACCCTGCTGATCGGCGGCAGCGCGAACACCGCGGCCGGGGCGATCTTCAGCGTCCCGGTGAGCCGGAACGGGAGCGGCCAGATCACCGGGTTCGGGGCGGCGACCCCGTTCGCGACCGCCCCGTTCGTCGACGGCGGGCTGGCGTTCGGCCCCGGCGGGGTGCTGTTCTTCACCGGGTTCCCGACCAACACGATCGGCCAGATCGAGCCGGGGAGCACCTCCCCGGACCGGGTCGACACGCTCGCGGTCGGGAACTCGGTCGGGAGCCTGGCGTTCGTCCCGGCCGGGTTCCCCGGGGCCGGGAACTTCGTCATCCTGTCGTTCAACACCAACCAGACGTTCACCGCCACCCTGACCCCGGACGGGACGGGGACGTTCGCGATCGGCGGGGTGACCGCCGGGCCGACCCTGACCGGCGGGCTGGAGGGGATCGCGTACGTCCCGCTCGGGTCGGCGCTGTTCCCGACCCCGAGCGCCCTGGTGGCCGAGTTCAACACCGGGCAGATCGCCGCGTACCAGGTGGGGGCGAACGGGCTGCCGGTGGCCGGCACCCGGCAGCCCGTTCGCCGGGGACGTGACCGGGGCGGAGGGGGCGGTCATCGACCCGGTGACCGGGGACTTCCTGTTCTCGACGTTCGGGACCGGGACGGACCGGATCATCCGGGTGAGCGGGTTCGCCGCCCCGTCGCCGCCCGGGGCGGCGGTCCCGGCCCCGCCGGCGGCGGTGCTGGCGCTGGTCGGGACGGGCACCCTGCTCGGCGGCCGGCGGCTCCGCCGGCGGGCGGCCTGACGCGGTCAGAGCGGCAGGTCGGCCGGGGCGGCGACGCGGAGCACCTGCCGGAGTGCCGCCTGCAGCCGGGCCGGGTCGGTGACCGCCCGGACGCGGGCCTCGACCTCCGGCGGGACCGCCCCGAACCGCTCCTCGATCAGGGCGAGCAGGTTCGCCTGGCCGTTCCGCACCGCCCCCTCCTCCCGCCCCTCTTCCAGGATCAACTGGTACGTCGACGACTCGCGCATCTTCTCCACCCCGTGGAACAGCGCCCGGGCCACCGCCCCATCATACCGCAGCCCCAGGAGCAGGAAAGCGCAGCTGAGCAGCCGGTTCTCGGCCTCGACCGACCCGGCCTCGCCGGTCACCCGGTCGGCGAACCGGGACGCCACCTGCGGCAGCCGCGGCCCGGCGTCGTCGGTCAGCAGGGCGAGCGGGGCGGCCCCCAGCCCGCCGGCCAGCAGCTCGTCCGCCCGCAGCTCCCACACCCGCACCACCGCGTACCCGAACCGCAGGTACTCCCGCCCGTCCGCGGCCCGCCGGACCAACTCGCCGGTCAGCCCGGACGTGTTCGCCTCCCGCCGGAGCAGCAGCGCGACCGTGTGGACCGGCCCGCCGTACCGGTCCTCAAGCAGCACGTTGTACAGGAGGAGCCGGTCGGGGAACCCGCCGTCCCAGCTCGACTGCGGCTCCAGGTGCAAGAGCCCGGCGGCCGGCGGGCGGAGCCGGAACACCTTGTCGGCGACCGGCCGGACGGTGGACAGGTCGGGGTCGAGCGGGTCGGCCGCAACGCCGGCGGGCAGCCCGACGAGCGGGGCGAGCCACCCGACCCAGTCCGGGGCGCAGGCGTCGAGCAGCTGCTTCAGCACGGCGTCGAACGACCCGGCCATCGGCCCCCCCCGCCGGTCGGTACGCCCGGGCCGGCTTCCGCCCGGCCGCGGGCGTGGGTATCATGGCGGCGGACACCCCCGCCGGGAACCCGACATGGCCGACGACCCCGTGCTGGCGATCTGGGACCGCCTCCTGAGCACCCCGCCCCAGCCGCTCCCGGCCGGGCTGGCGGGGTACGTCCTGCGGCTCGGGTTCGGGGACGCCGACCGCGGGCGGATGGGGGAGCTGTCCGAGAAGGCCCAGCTCGGCGGCCTGCCGGACGACGAGCGGGCGGAGTTGGAGGCGTACTGCCACGCGGCCGCGTTCCTGGCCGTGCTGCAGTCGAAGGCCCGGGTCGCCCTGCGGACCACCCCACCGGCGGCCGGGCATGGCACACCCGCGGCATGAGGCCGTCCGGGCGCGGGCCGGCGGGGCGTGCGAGTACTGCTGCCTGCCCGAGGCCCTGTACCCCGGCCTGTTCGTCACCGAGCACGTCATCGCCCGCCAGCACGGCGGGTCGGACCGGGACGACAACCTCGCCTACGCCTGCGCCCGGTGCAACCTCCACAAGGGGCCGAACATCGCCGGCCTCGACCCGGGCACCGGCGAGCTGACGCGCCTGTTCCACCCCCGCACCGACGCCTGGGACGAGCACTTCGCCTGGTCCGCCCACGTCCTCACGGGCCGCACGGCGGTCGGCCGGACGACCGTCCGCGTCCTGGCGATGAACGACCCCGTCGTCCGGGCGGTGCGCGCGGCCCTGCTGCTCGAGGGCGTGTTCCCGCCCGGGCCGACATAACGCGGCGGCTCAGTCGTCCAGGTCCCACACCACCACCCGCCCGACGTCGCCGGCGGCCGCGCACCGGAGGCCGTCCGGGGAGAGCGCCACCGCCCGCAGCCGGCCGACGTCCCACACGTACCGCCGCCGCACCTCCCACGTCGCCGCGTCCCAGACGGTCGCCGCGCCGTCGTTCCCGACGGTCGCCAGCCGGGTGCCGTCGCGGCTGAACGCGGCCGCCGTGAGGTGGTGCGCCGACCCGCCCGTCCGCCGCACCGGCCCCGACCCCGGGACGGTCGGGTCGAGCGCGTAGAGCGACCGGCCGTCGAGCAACACGACCACCCCCGTCGGCCCGGCGGCGTGCACGGTGTCCGACGGCAGCGGGTCGCCGTCCCACCCCGCGACCGACTCGCCGGTGGCGGCGTCGAACACCCGGACCCCGGTCGGGGCGGACCCCGGCCGGGCCGGGCGGCGGGCGAACGCCCACACCACCCGGCCGCCGTCGGCGGAGAACAGCACCGCCCGCCAGTGGTTGTCGACGTGGGCCGGGTCGAACGCCACCTCCCGCCGCCACGCCACCTCCCACCTCCCGGCCGCCGCGCGGGCCCCGACCAGGCCGGGGACCGACCCGTCGGCGTACGCGTAGTCCGCGGCGGCGAGCCGGCCGGCGTCGGAGAAGCAGGTCGGCTCCAGGCCGGCGGGGAGGGGGTGGTCGAACGCCGCCCCGGTCCGGGCGTCGTACCCGCGGTGGGCGTACCAGTCGGCGAGTACCGCCGCCCCGTCCGGGGCGAAGGTGAAGTACCGGGAGATGTTCCCGTCGCGGGCCGACCAGAGCGGGGCCGCCCCGCCGGCCAGGTCCCACAGAGTGAGCCCGAGGCGGTGACCGGCGGCCAGGTACCGGCCGTCCGGGGAGAACGCCAGCCGCTCGGGCCGACGGTCGCAGCCGCGCAGGAGTTGCACGGGTCAGTACGCCCGGGCGAACACCACCCGCCGGGCCGACGGCTTCCCGGTGAACACGCACGTCCCCGCCTCCTGCTCCCCGTCGAACGGCAGGCACCGGATCGTCGCCTTGTACTCCTTCTGCACCCGGTCCTCCGTCTCCCGCGTCCCGTCCCAGTGGGCGTACACGAACTTCAGGGCTTCACCCCCGCCCTCGTCCTTCTCCGCCGGGAACAGCCCCCGGAACTCGTCCAGCGAGTTCGCCGTCACCGTGCCCCGGTCGCGGTACGCCTTCGCCCGGTCGTACAGCTTCTGCTGGATGTCCCGCAGCAGCGCGTCGATGTGCCCCGCGGCCCCGGCCAGCGGCACTCCGAACTGCTTCCCGTCCTTCCCCGGCACGTCCCGCCGGGCCACGGCGCACGCCGCCTTCTCCAGGTCCTTCGGCCCGACCTCCACCCGCACCGGCACCCCGCGCACCTCGTACTCCGCGTACCGGAACCCCGGCTGCTTGTCGAACGTCGTGTCGACCTTCACCGCGATCGGCTCGTACCCGTAGAAGTCGTCCCGCGGCAGCCCGCGCAGCTCGGCCGCCAGCTTCTCCGCGGCCGCGATCGACGGACCGCGCTCGGCGTCGTTCCGGCCGAGCGGGCAGATGACGACGTGGGTCGGGGCGAGCCGCGGCGGGACGACCAGCCCGTTGTCGTCCGAGTGCGTCATGATGAGGCCGCCGATGAGGCGCGTGCTGACGCCCCAGCTCGTTGCCCAGGCGTGCTCCTCCTTGTTCGCCGCGTCCTTGAAGGTGACGTCGAACGCCTTCGCGAAGTTCTGCCCGAGGAAGTGCGAGGTGCCGGCCTGCAGCGCCTTGCCGTCCTGCATCATCGCCTCGATGCACAGCGTGTACACCGCCCCGGGGAACTTCTGCCCGTCCGTCTTCGGCCCGACCAGCACCGGCATCGCCATGAACTCCTCGGCGAACTTCTGGTACACCCGGACCATCTGCAGCGTCTCGGCCTCCGCCTCCTTCGCGGTGGCGTGGGCGGTGTGGCCCTCCTGCCACAGGAACTCGGCGGTCCGCAGGAACAGCCGGGTCCGCATCTCCCACCGGACGACGTTGCACCACTGGTTCACGAGGATCGGCAGGTCGCGGTAGCTCTGCACCCACTTCTTGTAGGTGTTCCAGATGATCGTCTCGGACGTCGGGCGGATGATGAGCGGCTCCTCGAGCTTGGCCTCGGGGTCGACGTGCAGCGGCTTGCCCGGCTCGGCCTTCAGCCGGTAGTGGGTGACGACGGCGCACTCCTTCGCGAACCCCTCCGCCATCTGCTCCTCCTTGGCGAGGTAGCTCATCGGGATGAAGAGGGGGAAGTAGGCGTTGACGTGCCCGGTGTCTTTGAACAGCCGGTCGAGGCCGCGCTGCATCTTCTCCCACAGGGCGTACCCGGTCGGCTTGATGACCATGCACCCGCGGACGTCGGAGTTGTCGGCCAGCCCGGCCTCCTTGACGACGTCCAGGTACCACTGGGGGTAGTTCTTCGCGCGGGCGGTGATGGCGTCGGCCATGAGCGGCGGCTCCGGGAACGGGGGTCGTGGTCACGATATGGACACGGACACCGGGCGGGTCGGGAGGTGACCGGGGGGCGTTTCTGCTTGCCCCGCGCCCGCGGCCGGCTTACACTCCAATCGGCCTGCGACGCTGCCCGCCTGCCCCGCCCCCCTCCCGCCTCGTCCCGCGAGATCACCCCATGCGATGGCTCGTCGCCCCCGCCTGCGTCGCCGCGCTCGCTTCGGCCCGCGCACAGGGGGCTGACGCCCCCCGCTCGGACGCGGCCCCGTCGTTCGTCCGCGACGTCGTCCCGCTGCTCACCAAGGCCGGGTGCAACCAGGGGGCGTGCCACGGCAAGGGCGCCGGCCAGAACGGGTTCCGGCTGTCGCTCCGCGGGTTCGCCCCGGAGCAGGACCACCGGTGGATCACCCGCGAGTTCGACGGCCGGCGGCTCGACCCGACGCGGCCCGAGGACAGCCTGCTGCTCCGCAAGGCGACCGGCCAGACGCCGCACGAGGGCGGCCGGCTGTTCGCCCCCGGGAGCCGCGAGTACGACCTGCTGCTCGGCTGGGTGCGGGCCGGGTTCCCCGGGCCGGACAAGGCGGAGCCGAAGGTCAGCAAGCTCGAACTGACCCCGGCGGGGACGGTGCTGAAGGTCGGCGAAGAGGTGCAGCTCCGGGCCACCGCCACGTTCGCCGACGGCACCACCCGCGACGTCACCTGGCTCACCAAGTTCGACTCGAACGACCCCGCGTACCTCGACGTCTCGCCCGACGGGAAGGCGAAGGCGGTCCGCAACGGGGCGAGCGCCGTCCGGGCGATGTTCCTCACCGAGGTCGCCGTCTGCGTCGTCAGCATGCCGTTCGACCGCCCCGTCGACCCGAAGCGGTTCGAGGGCGGGAACAACGTCGTCGACACCCACGTCCTCGCCAAGCTGAAGGAACTCCGCATCGAGCCGAGCGACCTGTGTTCCGACGACGAGTTCGTCCGCCGCGTGTTCCTCGACGCCTGCGGCGTCCTCCCGACCGCCGACGAGGTGACCGCGTTCGTCGCCGACCGCCACCCGAAGAAGCGCGAGAAGCTGGTCGACGCGGTGCTCGCCCGGCCGGAGTTCACCGACTACTGGACGCTCCAGCTCGCCGACCTGCTGCAGAACCGCAAGGAGCGCGACCACGACGTCCGCGGGGTGAAGGGCGTCCGCCAGTTCCACGACTGGCTCCGCAGGCAGGTGGCGGCGAACCGGCCGTGGGACGAACTCGCCCGGGACGTGCTGACCGCGACCGGGCCGAGCACCGACAGCCCGGCGGTCGGGTACTACGTGGTGACCGTCGGGGAGAAGCGGCACGGGGAGCAGTCGGAGGCGCCGGAGTCGGTGGCGCAGGCGTTCCTCGGGACGCGGATCGGCTGCGCGAAGTGCCATAACCACCCGCTGGAGCGGTTCACCCAGGACGACTTCTACCACTTCGCCGCGTACTTCAGTCGGGTGAAGCTCGACCGCAAGGACGCGAAGCAGGGGCCGACGGTGCTGCGGGTGTCGCACCCGGACGACAAGCAGAACAAGAACCCGGTCGGGGTGAGCCAGCCGCGGACCGGGATGTTCATGAGGCCGCAGCCGCTCGACCGGACGCCGGCGGACGTGAAGCCGGGGGACGACCCGCGGGCGGCGCTGGCGGCGTGGGTGACGGACCCGGGGAACGAGCACTTCGCCGGGGCGATGGTGAACCGCGTCTGGCGGCACTACCTCGGGGTGGGGCTGGTCGAGCCGGTGGACGACCTGCGGGCGACGAACCCGCCGACCAACCCGGCGCTGTGGAAGGCGCTGGTGGCGGAGTTCGTCGGGAAGCGGTTCGACCTGCGGGCGCTGACGCGGGTGGTGCTGACGTCGCGGACGTACCAGTTGTCGAGCGCGACCCGCCCGGGGAACGCGGCCGACGCCCGGTTCTACTCGCACTACTACGCCCGGCGGCTGCCGGCGGAGGTGATGCTGGACGCGATCTCGGGCGCGACCGGGGTGCCGGAGAAGTTCGACGGGTACCCGGTCGGGGTGCGGGCGGTGCAGGTGCCGGACCCGGGGGCCGGGTCGTACTTCCTGCGGACGTTCGGGCGGTCGGAGCGGGTGACGGCGTGCGCCTGCGAGCGGGTCGGGGAGGTGAGCCTGCCGCAGGTGCTGCACCTGATCGGCGGGGACGTGACGGCGAAGGTGGGGGCGGCGGACGGGTGGCTGGCGGCGCGGCTGGCGGCGGAGAAGGACGACGACAAGCTGTTGGACGCGCTGTTCCTGCGGTGCCTGGCGCGAAAGCCGTCGGCGGCGGAGCGGGCGAAGGTGCGGGAGCTGCTGGCGGAGGACGGGGCGGGGCGGGAGGCGGTGTTCCGGGACGTGTTCTGGGCGGTGCTGAACGCGAAGGAGTTCCTGTTCAACCGCTGACGGCCGGGGTCACACCTCCCAGTCTTCGAAGGCGAGGCCCGGGACGCGGGAGAACTCGGCGGTGTTGTGGGTGACGAGCGTCAGGCCGCGGGCCAAGGCGATCGCGGCGATCTGGAGGTCGTACGGCCCGATCACCTGTCCGGCCGCTTCGAGGGCGTGCCGGATCGTGCCGTAGACCGCGGCCGCCGCGTCGTCGAACGGGAGGCTGACGTAGGGGGCGGCGAAGGCGTCGATCTTCGCGTGCTCCGCGGCCGGGTTCGTGCCGCCCTCGGCCCCGTGCCGCAGTTCGCCGACGACCACGGCACACAGCGCGACGTCGCCCGGCGGGTGCGTGCCGAGGCGCGCCGGGACGAGCGGGTTGCCCCGGCGGCGGAGGCAGTGGATGCAGGCGTTGGTGTCGAGAAGGTACTTCAATCCAGCGGCTCCCGCTTCTCGTACTCCCCCTGCGGGTGCCGCCGGAATGCCGGGTCGTCGATCGAGCCGATGACGTTCTCGAAGTACCCCGGCGGCCAGCCGAGCTCATCCGGCGTCTTCGGCCGCCCGGCCGCCGGCTTCGGCGTCACCACCACCTGCACCTCGAACTCGCCGCCGGCCGACCCGGTCGGCACCTCCAGCCGCAGCACCCCGTCCGGCCCGGCCGTCGCGGTCAGTCGGATCACCCCCATGCCGAGCCCTCCCCGTGACCCCCGGATTGTACCACCCCGGAGACCCCCGATACGCCGGCTCGCCCTCCTCGCCGCCCTCGCTCTCGCCGCCCCGGCCGCCGCGTTCGAGCCGACCGCGAACTACGACAAGCGGGAGGTCCGCGGGTTCGCCGTGCTCGTCCACCCGGAGGTCCTGAAGCACCCGGCCGAGGCGAAGGCCGCGCTCGCCGAGCTGGACGCCCAGTTGAAGAACGTCACCGCCGTGGTACCGGAGGAGCCGCTGGCGGCGCTGAAGAAGGTCCGCATCTGGGTCGAGTGGGAAGCGAAGAAAGGCGGGGCCGCCGAGTTCCACGTCTCAGCCGGGTGGCTGAAGGGCAACGGGTACAACCCGGACAAGGCGGGCGGGGTCGAGATCAACAACGCCCGGAACTTCGTCAAGTGGTCGCGTCAGGACCAGCCGTGGATGGTGCTGCACGAGCTGGCCCACGCGTACCACCACACCGTGCTCGGGGCGCGGCACGCCGGGTTGCGGGCGGCGTTCGACCAGGCGGCGGAGCGGAAGCTGTACGCGGCGGTGGAGCGGGCCGGGGCGAAGGGGAAGCAGAAGGGGTACGCGGCGACGAACGCCGCCGAGTACTTCGCGGAGCTGACCGAGGCGCACTTCGGGCGGAACGACTTCTTCCCGTTCACCCGGGCCGAGCTGGAGAAGCACGACCCGGTCGGGTTCGCGCTGATGAAGGGGGTGTGGGGCGAGCCGCGGGAGTAGGGCGCGCACCGCGTGCCGCTGCCGCTCAGCGGTCGATCTTTCCGAGCGCTAGTTCCGCGCGAAGGCGCAACGGGTGTTCTCGTCCCCGGCGATCCGCTTCAGCTCCGGGACGGCGGACCTGGCGTCCGGCCCGAGGTCCCGGAGCAACCAGACGGCCTTCTCCTGCTCGAACACGTCGCCCCCCTTCAGGGCGGCGACGGCGAGCGGCGTGGTGGTGTCCCCGAACGCGACCAGCGCCTGGACCAGGCGGTCCGCCTGGCGGTGCTCGCCCTTGGCGAAGTGGAGCTTGGCGAGGACCGGGGCGGCCCGCTCCCGGACGACCGGCCCGAGGTCGCCGAGGGCCCGGAGCGCGTGCCGGGTCACCGCGTCGTCGTCCGGCCCCCGGGCGAGGTCGAGCAGGAGCGGGACGGCCGGGTCGGCCACCGCCCCGAGCCAGGCGAACGCGCCGATGATCCGGTCGGCCGCTTCCGGCGGCGGGTCCCGTTGCCCCAGCGCGCCCTTGAGCAGGGCGACCAGGTCCGGCACCACGGGCGCCGCCGGGGGGCCGAACCGCCCGACCGCCTGTGCCGCCCGGGCCCGCTCCACGACCGGGAGCTTCTCGTCCCGCACCAGGGCGGCAAGGAACGGCAGGGCCTTGTCGCCGAAGGGGCCGATCTCGCCGAGGGCGTCCACGACGGCCCCCCGCATCCCGGCGTCCCGCTCGGTGGCGGCCGGGAACCGGGCGTACACCTTGAGAAGGGCGGGGACCGCGTCCGGCGACCGCCGCCCCACCTTCCCGACCGTCCGGACGGCCATGCACAGCAGGTTGGACTCGTTGGCGAGGGCGACCTCGCCCACCGGCTCGACGCCCAACTTCCGGATCACGGCCGGGACCGCCGGGGCCACCAGGTCGAAGCCCCGCACGAGCCCCGCCTTCTCCCCGGCCAGCCCGAGGTGCCCGTAGGCGCTGGCCCGGAGCGCCGGGTCCTCGTCGTCGAGCAACCGGACGAACGCCCGGACCTCGCCCGTGGAGTACGTGCCTCCGTTCGACAGGGCCTTGCCGAGCGCCTGCGCGGCCGCCGCCCGGACGGCCTTGTCCGGGTCCCCGAGCAGGTCCGCGAACGGCCGGCGGGACTCGAAATACCCGGGGGCGGCCTTGCACAACTCCCCGGCCGCCCGGGCGGCCGCGGCCCGGACCTCCGGCTCCCGCCGAGGCCCCGGCCGACCGCCCGGGTGACCAGCTCGTCCGGAGTTGTTGGGGCACTCTTCGGGAGGGCCGCCAGGCCCCGGACACACTCGTCCGGGTCCGGGCTCCCGGCCCGGGTGAGGGCGGCCGTCAGGTCCAGCGCTTTGTCCAGCGACTCATCGCCGGCCGCCGGCGGGCCGGCCGGCCTCCCTTGCCCGCCCGTCGTGGGGATGACGGCCGCGACGAGGGCGGCGCCGGCGGCGAAGCAGGCGAGGGCGGTGACGCGCACGGCATCCTCCGGGGGCGGGTCACCCCCGAACTTACCCGCGCCGCCCGGCGGACGCAACTTCCGCCGTCACTTCGCCGCGCCGACCCCGGTGTGCTGCGGGTTCCCGCCCCAGCACGACCACCCGGTCAGCGCCTTGTCCCCGGTGTCGATGCAGATCAGCTTCCCGTCCTGCGTCCCGACGTAGATCCGCCCGCCCACCACCGCCGGCTGGAACCGCGTCGGGCTCTTCGTCTCCCACGTCTTCACCACCTTCCCGGCCTCGTCCATCCGCAGCACGTCACCCTTCAGCGTCGTCAGGATCAGGTGCCCGCCGGCGGCCGCCGGCGGCGCCCCGAGGAACCCGCCGTCCTTCTTCAGGTCGCCGTCCAGCTTATGGGTCCACAGCTCCTCCCCGGTCTTCGCGTCGTTGCACACCACCCGGTCGCCCATGGTGTTGAAGTTCTTCCCGTCCAGGTGCAGCACCCGCGACCCCTGGAACGCCTGCATCGTCGCCACGTTGTCCTGGCCGACGTTGCCCTTCGCCGCGTCCGGGTTCGCCGCCCCCGGGGCGCCGCCGGCGAACCCGTTCCCGGCGTCCAGCTTCATCGCCAGGCCCTTCAGCCCGGCCGCGGCCTGCACCTCGGCGTCCAGGTACGCCGCCTCCCGCGCCGCCCCGGCCGCCCGCTGCCTCCCGTCGGCCGCGTTCCAGGCGACGGCGCACTCCATCGCCGCCCCGCCCTTGTCCGCCCGCCGGCTGAAGTACACCTCCCCGCCGACCACCACCGGGGCGGACGTCGCCCGGGTCTTGACCGCCGACCGGACCGCCCCGTCCTTCCGCGCGAACCGGTACACCACCCCGCCGAAGCTGGTGCAGTACACCTCGTCCCCGGACGCCACCGGGGCGCTCATCACGTCGCTGTCCAGCCACCGCTGCCACAGGATCTTCCCGGTCTTCAGCTCCAGGGCGCAGAGCACGTGCGAACACGGCGGGGCCTTCCCCGGGTCCGCCTTGCCGCCCTTCCCGCCCCCGCCGGCGGCCGGGTACGAGGTGAACACCACCCCCTCGGCGATCGTCGGGGTGCTGGTCAGCGGGTCCCCGAGCCAGTGCGACCACAGGTGCTTGCCGGTCGCCGAGTCCACCGCGAACACGGTGCAGCTCTCGGTGTTGAACACGCACACCCCGTCGTCGCACACCGCCGCACTCGGCCCGTCGTCGTCCAGGTCGGCCGCCCACGCCAGCTCCCCGGTCGCGGCGTTGAAGCAGTAGAACTCCTTCGAGTGGAACCCGCCGCTCACGTACACCCGCCCGTCGTACACCGTCGGGGTCGGGACCGGGGCCTTGCTCGGGAGCTGCACGGTGAACCCGAGCGCGGTCTTCTGCACCGCCTTGGCGTCGAGCTTCCGCGGGGTGACGTGCCCGGCCCGGAACTCGGTCGGCGGGGCCGCGTACTTCGCTGTGTTCCACTCCTTGGCCGCGGCCGTGATGTCCTCGTCGACCGGCACCGCCCGCGGCATCGGGGCCGCCTCCGGCGCCCCGAGCACCGCCCCCGCCAGCGCCACCACCGCCGCCCCGGCCAGCGTCGTCCGCGCCATCGCCGCCCCTCCGCACGGTGCCACGGGAACCACCCGCCAGGGTAACCCCCGCGGCGTAACGGCCGGGTAACGGGCGGGTGTGTGGCCGCGCTCCAGCAAGCGGCCACGCCACCGAGGCGGCGTTGTGCCCGCCGGCAGATTCGGGTATCTGCGGCGGCGGACGGGACCCGGGAGGTGGCGCATGGGGCGGTGGGCGGACCACCCGGCGGCGGGGTGGGTGCTGGCGGCGGCCGCGCTGGCGGCGGCGGCCGCGGGGGCCCGGCCGGTCGCCGGCGGGTGGCACGACGGGAGCCGACTGGCGGCGGTCGAAGCCCTCGTCGAGCACGGCACGTTCTGCATCGACGGCACGGTGTTCGCCGCCGCCCCGCCGCCGGGCGGGGTGTCACCCGCCTACGACCCGGACTCCATCGCCGCGAAGACCGGCACCCTCGACAAGCTGCTCATCGACGGCCGGTTCTACTCGGACAAGCCGCTGCTCGTGAACCTGCCGCTGGCGGCCGCGTACCGCGGGCTGATGGCCGTCGGGTTCCCGGCCCCGTCCGAGCGGCCGGACGTGTTCGCGTGGACGGTCACGGTGCTGCTCAGCGGGGTCGGGTACGCGGCGGCGGTCGGGTGCATGTGGGCCGTCGGGACGCGGGTCGGGCTGTCGCCGGGGTGGCGGCTGGCATGGGTCGGGGCGTTCGCCCTGGCGACGGTGCTGCCGGCGTACACCCGGCACGCGAACACCCACCTCGCCCAGCTCGGGGCGGTCGCCGGGGTGTGCGCGCTGCTCGGGCGGATCGCCGACGCGGCCGCCGCGGGACGGACGGCGTGGGGGTCGCTCGCCGCCGCCGGGCTGCTCACCGGGTTCGCGTACCACCTCGACTACGGCGTCGGCCCGCCGCTGGCGCCGGCGGTGCTCGTGGCGGTCGCGGTCCGGACCCGGCGGCTCGGGCCGGTGGTGGCGTGCGGCCTCGGGATGCTGCCGCTGGTCCTCGCCGGGCACGCGGTCAACGCCGCGGTCGCCGGGGAGTGGCTCCGCCCGCCGAACATGAACCCGGAGTTCCTGTCCTGGCCGGGCAGCCCGTTCGACGCCACCAACATCACCGGCGTCGCCCGCCCCCGGCCGGTCGCCCAGTTCCTCTACGCCCTCGACCTGCTGTTCGGGAAGAAGGGGTTCGTCACCCACAACCCGCCGCTGCTGCTGGCGGCGACGGCGGGGCTGCTGGTGCTGTTCCGCCCGGGGCGCGACCGGGCCGAGCTGCTCGCCCTCGCCGCGTGGGCGGCGGCCGGCTGGGCGCTGTACGGGGTGCTGTCGAAGAACCACGGCGGGGGGTGCGTGTCGGTCCGCTGGTTCCTGCCGTTCCTGGCCCCCGGGTTCTGGCTGCTCGCCCGGGTGCTGGTCGAGCGCCCGGGCTGCCGGCCGGACTTCGTCATCCTGTCGGCGTGGGGGGCGGTGCTGGCCGCCGCCGCGTGGGCGGTCGGCCCGTGGACGGTGAGGGTGGTGCCCGGGTACTGGGTCGTGTTCGCCGGGTCGCTGGTGACGTGGGCGGTACTGAAAGTCGTAACGAGGGGCCCGTCGGCGGCCCGGCGGTGACGAAGGGGGACGGGCGAGTCTCCGTGTCTCCCTTCGCCGCCGGGCCGTTCGTCTGGCCCCCCTCAGTCCCCGCCGCCGTAGTCGTGGGGCGGGTACCCGTCGTCGGAGGCCCGGGCGCGGGCCGGCCAGGGGGCGGCGGCCGGGGCCGGGGCGGCCGGGCGGGCGGGGATCAGGCGGAGGCGGATCGGGAGCGGGTCGGCCCCCGGCCGGTCCACCGACACGGACACCTCCTGCTCCTCCGGGAGGAGGAACCCGACCGGCACGACCACGCGGAGTTCACCCACGTCGAGCTTGGTCATTCGGCACCCGCTTGCGAGAAGGGAAGGGACGGGCGTCGGCACCGGACCGTCGGCGCCGGGTGGCCGCGCGGCGGGGGTTGCTCCCCCAGACTCCGCGGGGCCGGGGTTGTGGGATGGCGAGGAAAAGAGTCCCGCCTGTCGGCTCCCACCCGGCGGCGCGGATCATACCGCGCGGCGGGCCGGTTGGGAATCACCCTCCCGGCGAATTCTTCGGGAGGGGCGGCCGCGGGTGGATCGGGGCGTCCGCGGCCGGCGGGCGAAGCCGTACCCGAATCCTAACCGGATTCAAGCCCTTCCGGAACCCGGCGGCGGCCCGAACCGCCGGGAGATGTGGAGTTTCGGGACGGGTCGGGCCGCGTGGGGAAGGTGGCGAAGCTGGCGAGCGGGTGCGGCGGGCCGGGAACGGAGACGGCCGGCGGGCGCCGGCCGTGGGGTCATGTTCTTGTGGCACAGGTCTCCAGACCTGTGTTCCCTTCACAGGTCTGGAGACCTGTGCCACAAACCAAACACCACCCTCGGGACTCGACGGACGACCGGCCGGTCACTCGTCTTCCTTCTCCGGCTTCGACTTGTCCCCGCCGGCCTTCCCCGGGCCGGCGACGACCGCCAGCGCGGCCGACCCGTCGGCGGTCAGGGTGACGGTCGCCACGTCGCCCTCCTTCAGGTCGGTCAGCTTGACGTCCTTCCCGCCGGCCGTCACCTTCCCGCCCTCGGCCAGCTTCAGGACGCGGTCCCCGCCCTTCCCCTTCTCGCCCTTCACCGTCACCGTCACGCTGGCGAGGTCGACCTGCCGGAGGACCCCGGTGATCGTCTCCCCGACGGCCCGCACCTCGCCCACCTCCTTCGACCCGTCCCTCTGCCCGCCGAAGGTGACCACCGACCCCCGCGGGACGTCCGCCAGCTTCGCCTCCTTGCCGTCCACGTACACCTTCGCCCCGGCCGCCACCCGCACCACCGGGGCGCCCCCGCCGTCCGTCTTCCCGACCAGGGCGATGGTGTTGGCGGCCGGGTCCACGGCCGCGACCGGCTTGCCCGCCGGCGCCTTCCCGCCGTCCGGCCGGGCCGGCTTCTCCCCGTCCCCGGGGCCGGTCCGGGTCTTGACCGCGACGGCGGTGGCGGTGGTGCGGTCCGCGCCCAAGGTCACGGTGGCCACGTCCCCGGGCTGCAGGTCGGTCGGCTTCGCCGCCTTCCCGTTGACCACCACCTCCGCGGCCGGGGCGAGCTTGAGCACCCGGTCCGGGAGCTTCGACACCGCCCCCCCGCCGAGCAGGGTGAGGGTGGTCGCGCCGGCGGCCTTGATCACCCCCACCAGTTTCGACCCGTCCACCCACACCTCCGAGGCGATCGGCGGCGACCCCTCCTTGCCGAACGTGACGAGGCCGAGCTCGGCGGTCGCCCCCTTCGGCACGTCCGCCAGGTTCACCTCCTTGCCGTCGACCAGGACCTTGGCGTCCTCCCGCACCTTGACCGCCTCCTCGCGCAGCCCCCCCCCGTCCGTCCGCAGCAGGGTGACCGTCCGGGCGCCGGCGTCCACCGCCCCGACCTGGCCGAGGATCACCCGCCGGTTCTTCCGCGGCGCCGCGGGCTTCTCGCCGTCCCCGTCCGGGGCCGCCGGCTTCGGCTTCTCCCCGTCCGGGGCCGGCTTCGCGGCGGCCGGCTTGTCGCCCGGCTTCTCGGGCTTCGCGGCCGGCTTCTCGGCGGCCGGCTTCTTCTCGTCGGCGCCCGTGGCGACCAGCCCGAACCCGCCGCCGGCGAGGGAGACGGACACGGCGATCGCGCCCAGGCACTTCAGGTTGAGCAGCGTCATGGAACGCAGGACCTCGGTTGAGAGGGTGAGGACGGCGGCGGGGGCCGCGGCCGACCTGGCGGCGGTCGCGGCGGCGGCCTTCGCCAGGGCCGGCGGGACGGCGGCGTGCAGCGCGTCGGCGGTGAGGACGGCGGCGAACCCGGCGGCCGGGACGGCCACCCCGCGGCGGGTGAGCCGGTCGCGGAGCATCTCCCGGGCGCGGGCCAGCCGGCTCGACACGGTCCCTTCCGGCAGCCCGAGCCGGGTCGCCGCCTCCGCCTTGTTCAGCCCCTGCACCCCGCACAGCACCAGCGGGTCGCGGTACTTCTCCGGCAGGGCGTTCACCTGCTCGTCGATCAGCGGCAGCAGGTCGGCACCCCCGCCCGGCGCGGCGGCCCGGCCCGGGGCCTGGGCGGCGTAGTCGGCCTCGACCTGCCGGCGGCGGAACGCCCGGCCGCGGGCCTTCAGGGCGGTCCGGTACGCCACCCCGTACAGCCACGGGGCGAGGCGGTCCGGCGGGCGGACGGCCCCCGCCCTCCGGGCGAGCACCAGGAACGTCGCCTGGAACGCGTCGTCGGCGGCGTGGGCGTCGCGGAGGACCCGGCGGCAGACGCCGAGGACCATCGGCCCGTGCCGGCGGACGAGCCACCCGAACGCGTCCGGGTCGCGGCCGGACCGGAACCGGGTGAGCAGCTCCCCGTCCCCGCCGGCCGGGCCGCGGGCCAGCTCGAACACCTTCCGGACCGCCCCGAGTGTGGCCGCCGCCATCGCGTCCTCCGTCAGCCGTCACGAGGTAATGCCGCCCCGGCCGGGCGCCGGTCCGGGATTTTCCCCGCCCCGTCGAGTGTACCCGATTCTCTCAACCCGGGGTTACAATGCGGGTACCGTTCGGAGGGAAGCACATGGGGGCCGCCGACATGGGCCGGGTCACGACCGAGGCGACGGTCCAGAACTTGGGCGACCTTCTGCTGGGTCGTCCGGTGCGGACGGCGGTTGTCACGGACGCCGTGGTCGATGAGTCGGTCCCGTACCTCCTGCTCCCCGCGGACGTGGTCGGAAGCCTCGGGCTGGACGTCCGATCGACCTCCTGGGGTGGCCCCCGCGGCGATCCGGTCCGGGTCGAGATCGGCGGGCGGCAGGCGACCCTGGAGCCGGTCCCGTCCCCCGGCAGCCGGGTCGTCCTCGGGCACATCGTGCTGACCGCCCTCGGGCTGAAGTGCCACCCGGAACGCGGGTTGGTGGACCACGACTACCCCTCGCGCTGACGGCTCCTCGACGCACCTTCCGGTTCGGGTACAATCGGCCGCATGAAGTACGTCGTCGTCATCCCGGACGGGTGCGCGGACGAGCCGGTCGCCGACCTCGGCGGCCTCACCCCCCTCCAGGCCGCCAACCTCCCGAACATGGACCGCGTCGCCAAGGCCGGCGTGGTCGGGCTGTCGAACAACGTCCCGCCGTCGCTCACCCCCGCGTCCGACGTCGCCACCCTGTCGCTGTTCGGGTACGACCCGCTGAAGGTGTACACCGGCCGGGCGCCGCTCGAAACCGCGGCGATGGGGATCCACCTCGGCCCGCACGACTGGGCCGTCCGGTGCAACCTGGTCCACGTCCCGGACGGGACGATGCAGGACTTCACCGCCGGGCACATCTCCAGCGAGGACGGCCGGCCGCTGATCCAGGCGCTGCAGCGCGAGCTCGGCGGGACGGAGGTCGCCGGCGGGGTGCTGGAGTTCCACCCCGGGGTGCAGTACCGGAACATCCTCGTCTGGCGCGGCAAGGGGGCCGAGTCGCCGCTCGCCGGGCTCTCCACCCAGGCCCCGCACGACATCCCACTGAAGCCGGTCGCCGACTACCTGCCGCGCGGCACCCCGGCCGGCCGCGACCTGCTCGTGTCGCTGATGGAGGCGAGCAAGGCGGTCCTCGCCGACCACCCGGTGAACCGCCGCCGCGTCTCGGAGGGGAAGAAGCCGGCGACGCAGGTGTGGCTGTGGGGCCAGGGGAAGGCGCCGACCGTCGACCCGTTCCTCGACACCTACGGCAAGACCGGGGCGATCATCTCGGCCGTCGACCTGGTGCGCGGGGTCGGGGTGCTGATCGGGTGGCACCGGGTCGACGTGCCGGGAGCGACCGGGTATTTGGACACCGACTACGCGGCGAAGGGGCGGTACGCGGTCGAGGCGCTGGGGGCGTTCGACCTGGTGTGCGTCCACGTCGAGGCCCCGGACGAGGCGTCGCACGAGGGGAAGGCGGCCGAGAAGGTGCGGGCGCTGGAGCGGATCGACGCCGACATCGTCGGCCCGCTCCTGGACGCCCTGCCGCGGTACCGCGACTGGCGGCTGCTGGTCGAGCCGGACCACCGGACGACGCTCGCCACCCGGGCGCACGCCCACGGCCCGGTGGCGTTCGCCGCCTGCGGGGCCGGCATCGCCGCGGACGCCGCGGCCACCTACGACGAGCCGGCCGCGGCCGCGACCGGGCTGGCGTTCGACCCCGGGTGGCACCTGATGCGGTGGTTCCTGAACCAGTAACCCCGGTTAGCGACGCGTCGAAGACGCGTCTTCGACGCGACCGCGAAACGGAGACCCCGACATGCGCCGGACGTTGGTGTTGTTGCCCCTGTTCGCCCTCGCCGCGTCCGCCGCCCCGACCGGCGCCCAGGACCCGAAGCCGCGGGCGCTGAAGGTCCGGTGGTACGGACAGTCGATGTTCCAGCTGGAGACGTCGGCCGGGAAGCTGGTGGTGATCGACCCGCACGCCATCCCGACCCCGTTCAACCCGCCCCGGCTGACCGCCGACGTGACGCTCGTCAGCCACCCGCACAGCGACCACAACGTGCTGGAGATCCTGAAGGAGAAGGGGAAGGTGTTCGAGGGGGTGAAGGCCGGGAAGGGGGCGAAGCAGGAGTGGGTGGCGGTGGACGAGAAGGTCGGGACGATCCGGGTGCGGAGCCTGGGGACGTTCCACGACGCGGTGAACGGGACGCAGCGGGGGAAGAGCAGCGTGTGGATCGTGGAGGCGGACGGGCTGGTGGTGGTCCACCTCGGGGACCTCGGGCACGAGCTGTCGCCGGAGCAGGTGAAGGCGGTCGGCAAGGTGGACGTGCTCCTGGTCCCGGTCGGCGGCATCTACACGCTGAACGGGGACCAGGCGAAGAAGGTGGTGGACCAGTTGCGGCCGCGGCTGTACGTGCTGCCGATGCACTACGGGGTGCCAGACTACGACGAGCTGCTCGGCCCGGACGAGTTCTTCGACGGGCAGAAGAACCTGAAGCGGATGAAGGAGACGAACGAGTTGGAGGTGCCGCTGGACCTGAAGGCGGACGCCCCGGCGGTGGTGCAGCTCGGGTGGACCAAGCCGGTCAAGAAGGACCCGGAGAAGAAGTAGCCCCGGAGGTGACCGGTGACCCGTTCCTCGTGCCTCGCGGTGCCGGCCGTTCTGCTCGCCCTGGTCGCGGCCGCGGCCGCCCCGGTGCCGGACCCGAAGGCCCCGCCCGTCAAGGCGGCGGCCCTCCGGGACGCAATGGGCAAGAGCCACCTCGGGAAGGAGGTCCGGACCATCACCCGCGGGCTGGGAGCGTTCCCCGAGATCCGGTCCCACCGCGTCCTCTTCCAGGACGCGGCCAAGGACGACGGGAAGGAGGACGAGTCCTTTTCCCTGACCTGGAAGACCCGCGGGGTCGAGATGGCCTGCGAGTCCGGCCGGGTGAAGGCGGTCTGGCTGTACAACCAGGGCGCGGACGGGTACGACCGGTACCCCGGCGAACTGCCCGCCGGGCTGTCGTTCGGCGACGACCCGGATGAGATCGAGCGGAAGTTGGGGAAGGCCGAGGACCGGAAGGAGTTGCCTGAGATCCGGAAGGTGGGCGGGAAGCTACAAGACGAACTGTGGCTCCAATACGACTCGAAGGGGTTGTGGGTCGTCCTGTGGCGGCTGCCGGGGGAGCCGTACTCCATCCGTTTCGTGTCCCTCCAGTCGCCGGACGAGGAGTGAAAGGGGGCCAATCAATGGTCGTGCTGATGACCGCAATGATTGCTTCTGCGGCACTGGCGGAGGTGCCGGGCGCCTACGAACTGGACTTCCGGATGCTGCCGGCCGCCAACACGTTCGGATACTACGAGTTCACCGTCATTCTCCGCTTCAACGGGGAACCCGACGTCAAGATCCCCTTCGGGTTCGGCAAGACGAACGGCCCGAAGGAGGTCACGGATTCCGTGATGGACTGCCTCGGCGACCCCCGCTGGAAGCTCAAGAGGGATGGGGCGCGGGTCACCGTCTACGGCTACGACGACGTTCGCATCGTGAAGGCTACCGTCGAAGGTAAGGGGCCGCAGCCGCTCGTGCGCCGCGTGCTGGTCGCACCGCCGGAGAAGAAATAGGCGCCCCACGCCCGCATCCATCTACCCACGGGGGCCGGTCATGTCGGCGTTCTTCCTCGCTGTGGCCCTGCTCCCCGGCACGACCGGGACCGCCCCCCCTGCGGAGGAGGGTGTCCTGCTCGACTTCACCCCCACGAAGACCAAGGAAGAGGTCAACGACCTGACCCTGCGCGTCGAGTTCGGCGGCGGGTTGAAGCCGTGGGTCTATTCCGGTGAAGCCTTCACGTCGGACCCCGTGGATCTCGCGTTCCTGATCCACGACAACCTCGAAAGGGGTGGGGTGAAGGCCGAGATCGTGGACAAGACGAAGGTGCGCGTCCTCGGCCGCGAGAAGGACGGGAAGCTGCACCCGCCGGTGAAGGGCACGGCCGCGTCAAAGACGCTGCCCGCTGCGAAGCTGCCGAAGATCACCAACCCGCCGCAGGGCTGACCGCTCCGCATGGGCGGGCGCTGGGGTCGCACCCTGGCGCCCGCCTCTTCCCACGCCTCACCTCTTCGCGCCGGCCGCACCCGTCTTCCGCCGCCGGTGGCACCCGGCGGTTTCCCGCTCTAAGGTTGTTCGCCCACGCCTCGCGCGCCGGGCGCCGACGCCGAGCGAGACCGCGCATGACCGGCCGCGTGTTCCTGGGGCGGTACGAGACCCGCCGGCTGCTCGGCGAGGGCGGGATGGGCCGCGTCTACCTCGCCCGCCAGCTCGACCTCGGCCGGGACGTGGTCGTCAAGGTGATGCACGACCACATCGCCGCCGACCCGAAGTTCCGCGACCGGTTCCAGCGCGAAACCATCCTCATGGCCCGGTTCCACCACCCCGGGGCCGTCACCCTGTACGACGCCAGCCTGAACGACCCGCTCGGGCCGTGCATCGTCATGGAGTACGTCAAGGGGGTAAACCTCGAGGCCGTCCTCGCCCGGAACGGGCGGATGACCGCCCCGCGGGTCGGGCGGATCGTCGGCGAGCTGTGCGAGGTGCTGCAGGCCGCCCACGACGGGAACATCATCCACCGGGACCTGAAGCCCGCCAACCTGATGCTGGTGGACGCGGACACCCCGCGGGAGCGGGTGAAGGTGATGGACTTCGGGCTGGCCAAGCTGATCGAGGGGGAGGCGGTCCGGAAGGTGACGGACACGAACGTCGACTTCGCCGTCGGCACCCCCGGGTACATCTGCCCGGAGCAGGTCCGCGGGGAGGAGATGGACCACCGCGGGGACCTGTACTCGGTCGGGGTGATGATGTACGAGCTGCTCTCCGGGCGGCTCCCGTTCACCGGCCCGACCGGGATGGACATCCTGCTGGCCCACGCCACCGAGGCCCCGCCGACGTTCGCCGAGATCGGGCTGAAGGGGTGGGTGCCGTCCGAGGTGGAGCGGCTGGTGTTCGACTGCCTGGAGAAGGACCCGGCGGACCGGCCGCAGCAGGCCCGGGAGCTGGCCGAGCGGTTCGACACGGCGCTGGAGCGGGCGAAGGCGGCGGCCGACGCCCGCCCGGCCGGCGCCCCGCCGCCGCGGCCGCCGAGCCGGGGGTCGATCCACCTGCCGGCGGTGCGGCCGAGCGCCCTGGTGGACCCGGACTCGGGCCCGGACCCGGCGCGGCGGACGCCGGGGCGGGAGCCGGCGGCGCTGCCGTTCCACCTGGAGGCGTGGATGCCGGAGGGGGTGGCGCTGATGAAGCTGCGGGGGTTCGTGCACGACTCCGGGGGGGAGGTGGTGGAGAGCCTGCCGGGGCTGGTGCGGGTGCGGCTCGGGGCGCGGAAGACGCCGGCCGGGCTGTCGTGGCTGGGGCTGGGGCGGCGGGCGGCCGGCCCGCTGGACGTGGAGCTGCACCTGCGGCACGCCCACCCGGACCAGGAGAACCAGTTGACGGTGCACGTGCTGTTCCGGCCGGCGACCGCGGGGCTGCTGTCGGACGCCGGGTGGAAGCAGCGGTGCGCCGAGGTGTTCGTCGAGCTGCGGTCGTACCTGATGGGCCGCTCGCCGGAGTGAGAGCCGCCGGCGAGCGGGGGGCGTGAGCCCCCTGATGCGCCGGCGCATCAGGGGGCTCACGCCCCCCGCTCGCCGGTTTCCCGATTTTGTTGGGTCCCCTCCGCGACGGCCGGGCACCTTTCCGGTAACCCTGTCGCCGGAGGTGCCCGCCGATGCCCGCGTCCCCCGCCGAAATCGCCCGCCGCGCCCTCGCCGACCACCTCGCCGCCCTCCCGGCCGGCCAACTCCTGCACCGCTACGCCGCCTCGCGCGACCCGGAGGCGTTCGCCGCCCTGGTGCACCAGTTCGGCCCCTTGGTGCTCGGCACCTGCCGGCGGTTGCTCGGCCCGTCCGCGGACGCCGACGACGCGTTCCAGGCGGTGTTCCTGGCCCTGTCGCGGCAGGCCGGGGGGTTCCGGGACGCGAAGGCCCTGCCGGCGTGGCTGCACCGCGTCGCGCTGCGCGTCTCCCGCAAGGCACTCGCCCGCCGGACCCCCGCCGCGGCGCTGCCGGACGCCGTCGCCGACCCGGCCGACCCGTTCGCGGACGTGGCGTGGCGGGACGTGCGGCGGGTGCTGGACGAGGAGGTGGACGGGCTGCCGGAGAAGTACCGCGGGCCGGTGGTGCTATGCTGGCTGGACGGGCTGACCCGGGACGAGGCGGCGGGGAGGCTCGGGCTGTCGCTGAACACGGTGGCGCGGCGACTGGACGCCGGGCGAGCGCTGTTGCGGTCGCGGCTGACGCGGCGGGGCCTGGCCCCGGCGCTGGCCACGGCGGCCGTGGCCACCCCGACCGGGCTGCGGGCGGTGGTGCCGGAGGCCCTGCGGGTGCTGGCGATCGAACTCGGGGTGGGTGGGGACGTGCCGGCGGGCGTCGCGGCGGTCGGGGTGGTCGTTTCCACGACGGCCCCCACCCGCCGTGCCGCGCTCGCGGCGCTGCTCGGTGCGGGCGCCGCCGCGGCCGGCGGGCTCGCCTACGCACTGACCGGCCCGCGCCGGCCTCACGACCCAGAGTTCCCGCCAGCCCCGCAGCCCGACTCCCGGCCGGTCGCCGTCGCACCCGCACCGAGGGCACGGCTCGGGCCGCTTCGGTTCGAGCCCGCCGGAGGCCCCCTGCTGTCAGAGGTGGCAAACTCCACCGCCGTACTGTTCGGCCGAGACGGGCGCACCCTGATCTCGACCGGCCTGTACGCCCCCCGGGTCTGGGACCTGACCACCCGGGAGCCACTCGACGTTGAGGAGGGAACGCGCGGCTATCGTCAGGACTTCTCGGACGTCATGGCCCTCGGCCCGGACGGGACCACGATCGTTTCGGGTCTTGCCGATATAGGTTTCATCCAGGTCTGTGATCCCACCCTGCGGAAGGCCCGCCTTGCTCGCCTCACCGAGTCTGGGGATAGCGCAAAGTTCTTCGCACTGAGCCCAGACGGAAACACAATTGCCACGGTAACCCCTTCGCGGAACGACGCGGGGACTCGTCATCCCAGGAAGCTTGTCATCTACAACGCGTCCCATCTCTGGAAGCGGCCGGGGGGTGGGCCAGACTGGGCGGCTCCCAACTTGGCACCTACCCCCGGTGGGTCGGACTGGAGGCTTCGTCCCTCACGAACAGTCTCAGTGACTGGCGAAGGGGCGTGGCCGCCAACTCTTGCCTTCAGTCCGGACGGCTCGGCGCTTGCAGGGGCCGGCTCGGGGGGTGTCTGGGTTTGGGATGTCAAGACCGGCGCCGAGAAGATGTCGGGGACTGCCAACCGCGGGGCCTACCGGGTCCGGATCGCGTTCAGTCCGGACGGGCGGTGGCTGGCATCGTGCGGGCTTTCAATGGTGGAACCGGGCGAGGTTAAGGTCTGGGATCTGGCCGCGGGCACTGGGCGAACCCTCGCGAGCCGGCTCCACTGTTTCCACTGCCTGGCGTTTCATCCGGACGGGAGGACTCTCGTCGTCGGGGACTGGGATTGTGTCACGCAGTGGGACGTCGTGACAGGGGAGAACCGAGGAGAGCTGGCGGTTCAGATCTCAAAGAAGCGCAAAGACGGCCGGCAGCCGTATGTGTGCGCGCTGGCGTTTAGCCCGGACGGGCACACGCTCGCCACAGCCGTGGCCGACTTCGATCGTCCCCCGCAGGGCGGCCGCATGAGTGCCGTCCAGCTCTGGACGGTGACGCGCGAAAAGTAACGATCCCGTAGGCTCACCACCCGGCGCCCCGCCGGCGCACCGGTCACCGCCGTCCGGGTCCGCCTCGGCGCAGAGTTGTCGTCGCGTCGCGCGGGCGGGCGGGAGCGGTAGAATGGTCGCGTCCCGCCGCCCGGGGGTGCGATGGCCGCCCAGATCCTGCCGGTCGTGAAGTTGTTCTTCGTGTGCGAGGAGGCGGCGTTCGACCCGGACGCCGCGGCCTACCGCATCCTCGCGCCGATGCACGCGCTGGCGATGCCGCCCGGGGTGGTGTCGAAGTTCGTCTGCGAGCAGTTCGACTGCTACGCCCAGCTGTCCGACGCGCTCGGGGCGTTCCGGTTCTCGGTCCAGGTCCTGCCGGGCGACGCGGACGTGGTGGTCCACACCTCGGACTCGGCCCACCTCTCGTTCGCCCCGCCACCCGGCTCGGCGTCCTCGACCTCTCGTTCCGCCTGACGGCGGTGCGGTTCCCGGCCCCGGGGCTGTACCGCGTCCGGCTCATGTGCAACCACACCCCGCTGCCGGCCGCCGAGTTCTGGCTGCGGGTCTTCCCGGGGGCGTGACATGTCCGCAGACCGTGACCGGCGCGACGAGTCGGAGGCCGACGGGTGGGTGACCGGGCGGTTCACCCGGATCTGCCAGTCCCTCCCCCCGGTGACGCTCGACCCGGTGAAGACGGACGGGGCGGACGAGCCCGGGTGGACGACCGGCCGGTTCGTCCGGGTGTGTGTGTCGCTCCCGCCGGTCGTCCTCGGGCCGGCGGAGGCCCGGCCGGCGCTGGTACTGCGGGTCGCTGACCGGGAACCGGAGGCCGTCGCCGACGTGCTCCTGCGGGTCGTCAACTCCGACTGGGCCGCCGGCGGGACCGGGCTGACCCGCGACCCGGGCCGCGAGACCCCCGAGCCGGGCGTCGTCACCCTCGCCCTCGTCCCCGACGGGCCGCCCGGGCCGGCCGCCGAGGAGCGGCTCCGCGAGCTCGCCCGCCGGGTCGCGTCCCCGACCGTCACCGCCACCGTCGTCCCGGCCGCCTGACCGCCGTCACCTCGCCCCCACCAGCAGCCGGGCGCAGCCGGCCGCCCCGATGAACCCGGCGTCCGTGCCCAGCGCCGCGAACGTGATCTTCACCGTCTTCGTCGGGAACGGCTGCCCGTACCGCTTCACGTACCCCTCGATCGCACTCCGGAACCACTCCCCCGCCGCCGTCATCCCGCCGGCGTACACGATCATCTCCGGGTCCACCGTCACGATCGTGTTGCACGCCCCCAGCGCCAGGTAGTACGCGGTGTCGTCCACCACCTTCTTCGCCAGCGCGTCCCCGGCCACCGCTAGGTCGAAGATCACCTTCGCCGTCAGCTCGTCGTCGTTCGCCGTGTAGTACGCCCGGAGCTTGGTCTCCCCCCGCCACGCCGCCAGCTCCTCCCGCACCCGCTGGGTGATGTGGGTCGCCCCGGCGTACGCCTCCAGGCACCCCCGGGCCCCGCACCCGCACAGCCGGCCCCGGTCCGGCGGCTCGATCCGCACGTGCCCCAGCTCCCCGCCGTGGCTGTGCTCCCCCTCGATGATCGTGTCGTCGATGATGATCCCGCCCCCCACCCCGGTCCCGAGGGTGAACAGGGCCATGCTCTTCGCGTCCTGCGCCGCCCCCACCCAGAACTCCCCGTAGGCGGCCGCGTTCGCGTCGTTCTGGAACGCCGTCGGCTTCCCGAACGCCTTCGCCACGTAGTCCCGGACCGGCACGTTCTTCCACGGCTTCAGGTTCGGCGGGTCCAGGATCACCCCCGCCCGGATGTCCATCATCCCGGGGGTCGCCACCCCGATCGCGGTCACGTCGGCCATCGACAGCTTCGCCGCCGCCACCGCCCGCCGGATCGTCTCGCACATCGTCTCCAGCCCGGCGCCCTGGCCCAGCTCCGGGTGGGTGTCCATCACCGCCGGCTCGCTCCGCGGCTTCCCGCCGTCGTCGACGACCGCCGCCTTCATCGTCGTCCCGCCGACGTCCAGCCCGACGAAGTGCCGCTCACCGGACATGGGCCGACCCCTGTGGTGTGGGCGCGGGCGGCCGCGCCGGGTGAGCGGCTGTTGTACCGACCGGGCGGCCCGGCGGCGGTGTTAACCCCGGTTACCGGGCCGGGCGGGAAAACTGCGGCCGGCGGACCCCGGCGGCCGAAACGTGTCTTACGGTTGTGGGTGACGCCACCTCGACCGCCCCCCGCCCAGGGCCGGCGGCCGCCGCCCACCCGCCCACCCGCCCCCGGTCGCCATGGAACCGCTCTCGCCCCAGGTGATGCACAAGCTGGTATTCACCGTCCTGGTCCACGGGCTGCCGGACGCCCAGGCCGGGGTCGCCCTGGACGTCCTGCACGACGCCCAGGGGAGCACCAACCCGCAGGTCCGGGAGCTGGCCGTCGTCGCCCTCGCCGACCTGCCGGTCCCGCCCGCTAAGCGGGTCGCCGCCCTGGTCCGGTCGATGCACGACTCCAGCGCCCGGGTCCGCCGCCGGGCCGCCCGGGCGGTCGGCGACTTCGGGGCCCACGCCGCCCCGGCCGTCCCGGCCCTGTCCGCGGCGCTCCGCGACCCGGACGCCAGCGTCCGCCGGGACGCCGCCGGCACCCTCGGCCGGCTCGGCCCGGCGGCCGGGGCCGCCGCCGACCGCCTGGTCCCCCTCCTGACCGAGCCGGACGCCCGGTCCCGGGCGGTGGTGGCGACCGCCCTGAAGCGGGTCGGGCGGGCGGCCGTGCCGGCCCTGCTCGCCGCCCTCCGCAACCCGGACGGGGACTTCCGGGCCCGGGCCGCCGCCGTCGTCCGGCACATCGCCCCGGACGACCCGGACGTGGCCGCCGCCGTCCGGGCCGCGCCCCCGCCGGCCCCGTCCCCGTCGTCCACGGTCGTGCTGGCCGGCGTGTGATGCGAACGGCCCGGCGTCAGCGGGCCGAGGTGCTGAGGGTCTCGGCCCGCTGACGCGTGGCCGTTCGCCGCTACCCGGTCTCCCGCTTCGACTGCACCCACTCGACCACCCGGATGACCAGCCCGCGCGGCAGGAACCGCTGGGCGAAGATCATCAGCTTGTTCCGCCACCCGGTCACCACCATCCGCCGCCCGCCGCGCAGCGCCCGCACCCCGGCCGCGGCCACCGCCCGGGTGTCCGCCACCGGCCCGGTGAACGCCCGCGTCCCGGCCATCCCGGACGCCGCCGCGAACTCGCTGGCGGTCGGGCCCGGGGCCAGGCAGGTCGCCGTCACCCCGGTCCCGGCCAGCTCCCGTGACAGCGCCTCGGTGAACGAGTTCACGAACGCCTTGGTCGCGTAGTACACCGCCATCCGCGGCCCCGGCTGGAACCCGGCCACCGACCCGACGTTCAGCACCCGCCCCCGGCCGCGGGCCACCATCCCCGGCAGGAACCGCCCGGTCAGCTCGGTCAGGGCCAGCACGTTCACCCGCACCATCCGCAGCATCGTGTCGAGGTCGGCGGCGGCGAACCGGCCGAGGGCGCCGAACCCGGCGTTGTTCACCAGCACGTCCACGGTGAGGCCCGCCGCGGCGACGGCGTCGGCCAGGGCGCGCGGGGCGGCCGGGTCGGCGAGGTCGGCCGGGAACACGTGGCAGGCGGCCGGGGCGAGTTCGGCCGCGAGGGCGCGGAGGTCGGCCTCGCGGCGGGCGGTGAGGATCAGGTCGTGGTCGGCGGCGAGGAGGCGGGCGACCTCCCGGCCGATCCCGGCGCTCGCCCCGGTGACCAGGGCGACGGGGCGGGCGGACGACATGGGGCTACTCCGGGCGGGGGGCGGCGGGGAGGCGGACGGTGAACTTCGTGCCGCGGCCCGGCTCGCTCTGGACGGCGACCGTGCCGCCGTGGGCCAGCACGATCTTCCGGGTCGTCGCCAGCCCGAGGCCGTGCCCGTTCGGCTTGGTCGTGTGGAACGGGCGGAACACCTTGGCGAGCTGGTCGGCCGGGATGCCGCACCCGGTGTCGATCACGTCCAGGCAGACCCCGTCGGCGTCCCGGGCGCCGACCAGGGTGAGGGTGCCGCCGTCCGGCATCGCCTGCTCGGCGTTCAGCATCAGGTTCAAGAGGCACTGCTCGAACAGGTCGCGGTCGAGGGCGACGGGCGGGAGGTCGGGGGAGGGGAACCAGCGGATCTCGACCCCAACCCGGCGGGCGGTCGGGGAGAGGAAGTCGACCACCCGGGAGACGACCGCGTCGAGGGCGGTCGGCTCGGTCTTCAGGTCGTGGACGCGGGCGAACCGGAGGAAGTCGGAGGCGAGGTCGACGAGCTTCTGGCACTCCCCGGACAGCCGGCCGACGCGGTCCAGGGCCCGCCGCTCGCGCGGGGTCTGGGGGTCGGCGAAGTCCTCGGCGAGGAGTTGGAGGTTGAGCGACAGGGTGCCGACCCGGTTCTTGATCTCGTGGATGAACCCGCCGGCGACCTCGGCCAGCTCGGCGGGCGGCTCGGCCGTCATGGCGGGGCCTCCGCGGGTCACGGGCCGGCCGGCGGGTCCGGGTTTTCGGGCTTCGGGGGCGGCTTCAGGTAGTCGGGGATCGGCCGCGCCGCGGCCAGCTTCGCCCGCTCCCGGAACTCGGGCGAGTCGTGCGGCACCATCTCCGCGACGAACTCGACCAGGATGGTGTCCACGGAACCCGTGTCCGGGGAGCGGCGGCGCTTCTTGTCGGGGGTCACAGGCGTTCCTCCGTCAGTTCCGGCGCAACCCGGGGTCTTCCGGGCCGCTGCCCGATCCTCTCTTGACGTGGCGCCCCTCACCCGCCGGCTGCGCCGGCGACCTCTCCCCAGCGGGGAGAGGTCGCCGGCGCAGCCGGCGGGTGAGGGGCGCCACCGACGGCGAAGTCCGGCCACCAACCCCACCCCCGGCCGCCCGTCAGTCGCGGTCGCGGCGCTCCCCGCCCCGCCCCCCGCCGCCCCGGCCGCTCCGCTCCCGGCCGCCGCGGTCACCGCCCCGGTCGCCCCGGTCCCCGCGGTCCTCGCGCGGCGGGCGGTCGCCGTTCCCGCCGCCCTCGCCGGGGGCCAGCAGCGCCTTCCGCGACAGCTTCACCCGCCCCTGGTCGTCGATCGCGATCACCTTCACCTGCACCTTGTCCCCGACCTGCACCACCTCCGACGGGTGCTGCACGAACCCGCTGTCCAGCTCGGACACGTGGCACAGCCCGTCCCGGCCCGGGGCGATCTCGATGAACGCCCCGAACTCCTTCAGGGTGATCACCTTCCCGTCGTACACCGCCCCCACCTTGATCTCCGCGCACATCGCCTCGATCCGCCGCTTCGCCTCCTCCACCCCGGCCGCGTCCAGCCCGGCGATCGACACCGTCCCGTCGTCCTCCACCTCGATCTTCGCCCCGGTCTCCTCCTGCATCGCCCGGATGTTCTTCCCGCCCGGGCCGATCAGGAGCCCGATCTTGCTCGGGTCGATCTTCGTCGTCACCATCCGCGGGGCGAACCCGCTGATCTCCTTCCGCGGGGCCGGCAGGGTGCCGAGCATCGTCTTGAGGATCTGCAGCCGGGCCTCCCGGGCCTGCTCCAGCGCGCCCCGCACCACAGCCTCGGTGATCCCGTCCAGCTTGATGTCGAGCTGGATGCCGGTGATCCCCTTCTGCGTCCCGGCCACCTTGAAGTCCATGTCCCCGTAGTGGTCCTCGTCCCCCTGGATGTCCGTCAGCAGGGTGAACTGCTCCCCGTCCATCACCAGCCCGACCGACACCCCGGCCACCGGCCGCTTGATCGGCACCCCGGCGTCCATCAGGGCCAGCGTCCCGCCGCACACGCTCGCCATGCTGCTCGACCCGTTCGACTCCAGGATCTCGGACACGAGCCGGATGGTGTACGGGAACCGGGTGGCCGGCGGGATGACCGCCTTCAGCGACCGCTCGGCCAGCATCCCGTGCCCGATCTCCCGCCGGCCCGGGCCGCGGATCGGCTTGCACTCCCCGACCGAGTACGGCGGGAAGTTGTAGTCGAGGAAGAACTTCTTCGAGTACTCGTCCCCCAGCCCGTCCACCTTCTGCTCGTCGGCGATCGTCCCGAGGGTGGCGACCACCAGCCCCTGCGTCTCCCCGCGCTGGAACACCGCCGACCCGTGCGTCCGCGGCAGCACCCCGACCTCCGCCGACACCGCCCGCACGTCCTTCGGGCCGCGGCCGTCGATCCGCGTCCCGCCGAGGGTGATCTCCTTGAAGATCCGCTCCCGCATCGCCCCGAACGCGGCCGACACCTGCCCGGCGGTGTACCTCGGCGCGGCCTCGCCCTCCGGCAGGTACTCCTTCTTCACCCGGTCCTTGAACTCGTCGATCGCCGCGTACCGCTGGAGCTTCCCCTTGGTCAGGTACCGGTCGCGGAATTCGGCCCCGAACTTCTTGTGGAACTCCTCGGCCAACGCGTTCTCGGGGGCGGCCGGCGGAAGCACCTTCGCCCCCAGCCCGGCCTCCGCCCGGAGCCGGTCGATGGCGTCGATCACCACGGCGCACTGGCGGTGGGCCTCGACGATCGCGTCGGCCGCCTCGGCCTCCGGCATCTCCCGGGCGAACCCCTCGATCATGCACACCGCCTCGCGCGTCCCGGCGACGATCAGGTCCAGGTCGCTCTCTTCCATCTGCGCGGCGGTCGGGAGGACGACGAGTTGGCCGTTCACCCGGCCGAGGCGGACCGCCCCGTACGGCTTCAGGAACGGGATGTCCGAGACGTGCAGGGCGGCGCTGGCCCCGATCAGCCCGAGCACGTCCGGGTCGTTCTCCCGGTCGGCCGAGAGGACGGTGGCGTGGATCTGGACCTCGTTGAAGTAGTCGACCGGGAAGAGCGGGCGGGTGGGGCGGTCGATCAGGCGGGAGGTGAGGGTTTCCTTCGTGCTCGGGCGGGTCTCGCGCTTGATGAACCCGCCGGGGAACTTGCCGGCGGCGTAGGTCCGCTCCCGGTACTCGACCTGGAGCGGGAAGAAGTCCCGCCCGGGGATGACGTTGCCGGCGACGGCGGCGCACAGGACGGCGGTGTCCCCGTACCGGACGAGGACGGACCCGTGGGCCTGTTTGGCGAGCCGGCCGGTTTCGAGGACGAGGGTGTTGTTGCCGAGTTGGACTTCGACGCGAGCCTGGTTCACCGCCACGGATGTGACCCTTTCCTGTTGTTTCGACAGGGCGCGGGCGGGCCGTGGAGAGCGGCCGGGGCGGCCGCACTTCGGCCGGAGCGACGAGCGGCCGGGACGGCCGCGCTCCGGCAGGGGGAAGATGGGGCGGGCGCGGGACTACTTCCGCAGCCCGAGCTTGCCGATGACCGACAGGTACCGCTCCCGGTCCGTCTCCCGGAGGTACTTCAGCAGGTCCGACCGCGAGCTGACGAGCTTGAGCAGCCCGCGGCGGCTGGAGAAGTCCTTCTTGTGGGCGCGCATGTGCTCGGTCAGCTCGACGATCCGAGCCGTCATGAGCGCGATCTGCACCTCGGGGGAGCCGCTGTCGGTCTCGTCGCGCCGGAACTGGCTGATGAGCTCGGCCTTCCGCTCCTTCGTGATCATCTTCCCGTCTCCGCGATTCGCTGGCCCGCCGCGTCGCACTCCTGCCGTCGGTTACGAAACGACGTCACTTTCACGCACAGTACAGTGATCTATGCACTGTACCGCCCACCGGCCAGCCGGCAAGGGGAGAAAAACCGGTGAAGCCGGCCGCCCGACGGGTGGCGGGGGCGCCCGCCGGCCGGTACCTTCGGGGTGCCCCGCACGGAGGACCGACGATGCCCGCCACACGACCCGCCGGCGTACTACTGGCCGCCACGATGTCCCTGGGCGCTGCCGCGAGCGACCCGCCGAAGGAGGACGCGGCGGCGGCCGTCCGGGAAGCGGCCAAAGCCGCCGAGGTCCACGGGGTCGGGGCGTACGGGCCGTTCCGCGTCCGGCTGCACCTCAAGGAGGTGACCGACTGGGCCGGGCTGGTCGCGGCCCTCCGCGCCGGCGACGGGCCGGCCGGGCGGGTCCGGGGCCTGCTGCCCGAGCGGACCCGGAAGCTCCTCGACGACCCCGCGACCGTGATCGGCGAGGACCCGTTCGCCGGCGAGCGGGCACTCAGGCTGGTCGGGGAGACCTTCGGCGAGCTCAGGCAGCTCCTGGCCCGGCCGGACCTGTTCGACGGCAAGAGCCTGGAGGGGGTCGAGCTCGGGAAGGAGGCCAAGGACCTGCTCGCCCTCGGCCCGAAGCGGTCCGCGGCCCAGACGATCCGGATGAACCGGCTGCTCCTGGCCGCGGCGTTCCCCAAGGCCCTCGCCCCGCCCCCGCCGGACCTCGGGGTGGTGCGGGTGGCGGTCAAGGCGGGGCGGGACGTGGTCCTGGTCCTGTCGGCCGGCGAGCCGTGCCGGTGGGAGGTGGAGGTGGAGAAGGGCGGGCGGGTGGCCGGGGTGGTGCTGACCGGGGTCAACCACCAGCAGGTGGCCGGGGTGGACTGCCCGGTGTTCGACCGGGCCGCGTGCGGCCCGGACGGGAAGGCCCGGAAGTGGCCGGCCCTGCTGGGGTACGACGAGAAGGACAAGGGGTTCGAGCGGTTCCGGGCGGGGGTGAAGGAGGTGGTCGGGCGGGACTTCGACGACTTCCAGGGGGTGGAGAAGGCGCCCGAGGACGGGTTCGTGGTCCGCCCCGTCCGCCGGAAGTAACGCCCCGCCCCGGCCTTACCCGCCCGGGACCAGGTCCGCCCCGCCGAGCAGCCGGACCGCCGACCGGCCCATCGCGGCCACCACGTCCGGGTCGTTCGCCGTCTTCGCCATCAGCATCGCCCCGTGCAGGTACGCCAGCACCATCCGGGCGGCCGCCGGCGGGTCGCACGCCGGGACCGTCCCGGCCGTGACCAGCTCCTCCACCACCGGGGCCAGGGCGGCCGCCCACGACGCGGTGATCCCCTCCAGGTGGTCCCGCACCCGCGGGTCGGCGGCGGCCAGCTCCAGCGCCAGGTTCCCGTGCAGGCACCCGCACACCATCCCGTGCGCCGCCTTCTGGTCGGCCGCCGCCCGGCGGGACGCGTCGAACACCCGCAGCAGCTTCCGGTCCGGCCGGGCCCGCCCGCGGGCGGCCGCCTCGATCGCCCCGCGGACCGCGTCCCCGTAGCGGGTCAGGGCGGCCAGGGCGAGGTCCGTCTTGGTCGGGAAGAAGTGGTACAGGGTGCCCTTGAGCACCCCGGCCCGGGCGCAGATCTCCTGCGTCCCGACGGCCGCGAACCCGCGCCCGCAGAACAGCTCGAGCGCCGCCCCCAGGATCCGCCCGCGCGTGTCCGCCCCGGCCCCCATGCGCCCGCCCCTTGACCGACCGGTCAGGTCTGCCTACCATCGGCTCTGTTGACCGACCGGTCAACTCGACCCGCCCCGACCATTCTACCCAACGGAGTCCGCCGATGCGACCCCTGGCCCGCCTCGCCCTCGCCGCCGCCCTCGCCCTGCCGCTCCCCCTCGCCCTCGGGTGCGGCAGCGCCTCCCCCACCAAGCCCGCCGACAAGATGGGCGACAAGGACAAGATGGGCGACAAGATGGGCGACAAGATGGGCGACAAGATGGGCGGGGACAAGATGGGCACCGGGAAGTAGTAAGCCGGGCCGCGCCGGGGACGAACCCCGGCGCGGCCGCGACCGGAGGGCCGCCCGTGCCGCGCCTCGTCCCCAAGCACCCGCTGGTGATCCGCGTCACCCACTGGGCGAACGTCCTCGTCCTCGGGGTGATGGCGTACAGCGGGCTGCTCATCTACTGGGCGAACGACGTGTACGCCGTCCGCCTCGGCGGGTGGGAGCTGGTGAAGTTCTTCCCCCAGTGGGTGTACGACCGGCTCGACCTGGCCAACGGGCTGGCCGCCGGCATGGCCTGGCACTTCGCCTTCGCCTGGCTGTTCGCCGTCAACGGCCTCGTCTACGTCGGGTACCTCGTGTGGTCCGGGGAGTGGCGGTTCATCGTCCCGGGCCGCGGGTCGGTCCGCCACGCCTGGCACACCGTCCTGCACGACCTGCGCGTCCGCAAGGCGCCGCCGCCCCCGGCCAAGTTCAACGGGGCCCAGCGGTTCGCGTACACCGGCGTGGTCGTCATGGGCGCCCTCGCCGTGCTCTCCGGGCTGGCCATCCTGAAGCCGGTCCAGCTCGGGTGGCTGACCGGCCTGTTCGGCGGCTACCAGACGGCCCGCGGGGTCCACTTCGCGCTGACCATCGCCTTCGGGCTGTTCGTCGTGGTCCACGTCGCCCAGGTGGCCAAGGCGGGGTGGAACAACTTCCGCGCGATGGTCAGCGGGTACGAAGTCGAGCACCCCGCCCCGGAGGAGCGCCGTGAGCCCCGAACCCCCGCCCCCGCTACCCCCGCCGCCGTCCCCGCCGCCTCAAGCGGTCCTACCGCCACCACCGCCCCCCCCTGCTGACGGGGAGGTGTCGGCGGCCGCCGCCCGGCGGCGGACCCGGCGCGCCTTCCTCGGGTGGGCCGGCGGGCTGGCCGCCGGCGGCGGGCTGATCGCCTGGGTCCGCACCCGGGCGCTCGAAGACGGCATCCCGTGGCCGCTCCGCCGGGTCCACGAGTTCAACGCGTGGGTCGGGCGGCAACTGTTCTCCCCGACCCGGCGGGCGACCGACTTCCCCCCGGACCGGGCGGCCGACCCGCGGGTGAACGGGTGGCGCGGGGCGCCGCCGGAGGGCGGCCCGGACCACGGGGTGACGGTCGAGGTCCCGGGCCGGCCGCCGGTGCGGCTCACCGCCGCGGAGGTCGTCGCCGGGCTGCCGCGGGCCGAGGACACGACCGAGCTGAAGTGCATTGAGGGGTGGAGCGAGGTGGTGACCTGGGGCGGGGTGCGGTTCGCCGACGTCGCCGGCCGCCTCGGGGTCGGGCCGACGGACTTCCCGTTCGTCGCCCTCTCCACCACGGACGGCGCGTACTACGTCGGGCTGGACGCCGCGTCCGCGTTCCACCCGCAGACCCTGCTGTGCGACCGGATGAACGGTCGGCCGCTCCCGCACGGGCACGGCGGGCCGCTCCGGCTGGTGATCCCGGTGAAGTACGGGATCAAGAACCTGAAGTGGGTGGCGGCGGTGCGGTTCGCCGCCGCCCGCCCGGCCGACTACTGGGCCGAGCGCGGGTACGACTGGTACGCCGGGCTGTGACCCGGACCTACGCCCCCGCTCCCGCCGGCACGGGCTGCGGGGCCGGGGCCTCCGGCCGGGTGGCCGGGGCCGGCTGCGGGGGCACCACCCCCGGGACCGCCCCGGACCGCTCCGCCCGCTCCCCGGTGATCAGCCGGGCCGCCCGGTTCCGGGTGACGAAGTTCCAGAACCACTGGAACAGCACCAGGATGCGGTTCTCGAACCGGGCCAGGTACATGATGTGGATGAACAGCCACGCCAGCCACGCCGGGTACCCGCTGAACCGGAACCCGCTCGTCTCGGCCACCGCCTTCGCCCGCCCGATCGTCGCCATCATCCCCTTGTCCCAGTACCGGAACGGCCCCCTCGGCTCCTTCCCCCGCGCCCGCCGCCCGACCGCGTCGGCCACGTACTGCCCCTGCTGCATCGCCACCGGGGCCAGCCCCGGCAGCGGCTTCCCGTCCGCCCCCGCCTGCAGCGCCAGGTCGCCGATCACGAACAGGTCCGGCCGGGTGCCGACGGTGCAGTCCGGGTTCACCGGCACCCGCCCGGCCCGGTCCGCCTTCACCCCCGCGGCCGCCGCCACCAGCGCCCCGAGCGGGTTCGCCCGCACCCCGGCCGCCCACACCACCGTCCCGGTGTCGATCCGGTACGCCGGGGCCCCGTCCGCGTCCGGCTGGACCGTCACCCCGTCGGGCCGCAGGTCGGTGACGTGGCAATCGAGCCGGACGTCGATCCCCATCGTCACGAGGGCCTCCAGCGCCTTCCGGCTGAGCTTCTCGTGGAACCCGCCGAGCACCCGCGGCTGGCCCTCGATCAGGATCACCTTGCACGCCGCCGGGTTGAACGCCCGGAAGTCGTACCGGATGGTGTGGATGGCCAGCTCCCGGATCGACCCGGCCATCTCCACCCCGGTCGGCCCGCCGCCGACGACGACGAACGTGAGCAGCCGGTCCAGTTCGACCGGGTCGGTGGTCCGCTCGGCCCGCTCGAACGCGGACAGCACCCGCCGGCGGATCTCGGTCGCGTCCTCGATCGTCTTCAGCCCCGGGGCGTGCCGCTCCCACTCGGGGTGGCCGAAGTAGTGGTGGGTCGAGCCGGTGGCGACCACGAGGGTGTCGAACGGGACGGCCGACCCGTCGGCCAGGGTGACGGTCTTGGCGGCGCCGTCGACGGCGGTCACCTCGCCGAGCAGGACGCGGCAGTTCCGCTGCCGCTTGAACATGCTCCGGAGCGGGGCGGCGATGTTCGCCGGGGACAGGGCGCCGGTCGCCACCTGGTACAGGAGCGGCTGGAACAGGTGGAAGTTCCGCCGGTCGATGAGGGTGACGTCCACCGGCTGCTTGTCCAGCCCGCGGGCCGCCCACATCCCGCCGAACCCGCCGCCGACGATGACCACCCGGTGCCGGGGTGCGCCGTTCGACATGACCCGTGCCCTCCGTGGGAGGGGCTTGTAACACTCCGTCACAAGCCTCCCACCCATAGTACCGCAGTCAGAGGACGGTCTATCACGACAGGTCTTGTGGCACAGGTCTGGAGACCTGTGCCACAAGAGGAGCTACGGGCGGCGGGCGAGGAATCCGAGCAGGCATAGGGCGAGGACCGCCGGGGCGACCCACCAGTACGCGTGCAGCGGCCCCGGCGGGAGCGCGAGTGACACCGCGGTGACACCGGCCTGCCCGGCCAGGAACGCGGCGAGCAGCCCGGACCGCCCCGCGGCCGCCAACCGACCCGCGCACCACACGGCCGGGACGACCAGCACCGGCAGGTCGAACACCCACCCGCCGTAGGGCGTCGTCAGCACCGACACGGCGACCACGACGGGCAGCGCCCGCCGCCAGTCCCACGCCGCCCCGGCCCGGACGCGCCACGCCACGAGCACGAGGCACGCCACGGCGCACGGCACGAACTGCACCCAGAACCGGTCCGGGGCGACAGCCGTCCGCAGCCAGTAGCTCGGCACCGGCAGCGCCCACCCGCTCAGCGGCACCGCCCCGTCGCCCGGGTCGCGGACGGCGGCGGCGAACTGCCCGACCACGCCCGGGTTCGCCGCCGCCGCCAGCCCGAGCGCCACCGCGACGACGCCGACCCCGGCGGCGAGCGCCCGCCGGCCGCCGCGGGTGAAGGCGTCGGCGAGCAGGAGCACCCCGAACCCGGCGAGGAGGTGCGGCTTCAGGGCGGTGAGGGCGGCGCACACCCCGGCGGCGACCGGCTTGCCGCGGGAGCGGAAGTGCAAATACCCGGCCAGCCCGAGGGCGAGCAGCCCGGCGTTCTGCCCGTAGACGACGACCCACCACGTCCCGACCGCCGACAGCCCGACCAGCGCCGCGACCCACCGCGGCCGGCCGCCCCCGTACTGCCGCCACAGCAGGTCGCACGCCAGCCCCACCGCCGCGAGCTGCAGCCCGACCCACAGGAGCGCCGCCCACCGGGCCGGGAGCAGCCCGAGCGGCATGTACGCGGCCAGGGACGGCGGCGGGTTCCACATCATCACCGCCGCGTCCCGGGCGGGGTCGGCGAGCCGCTGCTCGGCGAGCAGGCGGGCGGGGTCGTACGGGTTGTCGCCGCGGAGGTTCACCCGCCCGGCCGCCCAGTACTCGGGGAAGTCCTTCGGCAGCCGGAACCCGGGGGACGTCACCACCCGGTCGGCGGCGAACAGGAGGGCCGCCCCGCCGAGCGCGACCACCACGACGGACCGGATGACTTGTGACATCGAGGTGTCACCGGCTCGGGAGGGCGCGGACCCGGGCGACCGCGGCCGGGTCGGCGGTGAGGTCGAAGACGTGGACGCAGTGTCCCGGGACGGCGACCGGGGTGCGGCCGCGGAGCCACGAGTACGTCTCCGGGTCGTTCAGGAACAGCCCGAGCAGGTGGTTCGTGCTGACCGCGACGACGTGCCGCGGGGCGTCCGCCGGGATGTCTTCGCCGCCCGGCGCCCCGACCCGGCCGTACCCCGGCAGCGGCCGGAACCGGATGCCGTGCGCCTCGGGGCGGTCGGTCCCGAAGTACCCGAGGTAGACCGCCTCGACGCCGCTCGCGTCCATCCACCGCTTCAGGGCCGGCAGGCCTTGCCCCCAGTCGAGGTTCGAGTCGGCGAGGTACCGTGCCCCGCCGCCCGGGCCGCCGGCGAGTTCGTTGAACGAACTGATCTCGTGCGGGCTCGCCCGCTGGGCCGCGACCCCGCACGCCACCAGGCACGCCGCGAGCGCCACCGTCCGGACCCGACAGCACCCCGGGGCGGCGAGGCCGGCCGCGAGCAGGTACAGGAACGGCAGCACCGGGGCGACCGCCCGCACCCCGACGTTCACCCGCGCCGCCGACGCCAGCGCGAAGAACACGACCGGCGGGACGGCGAGGAGTACCCACCGCGGGTCCGGCCGGCACCGGCCGCACGCCGCCAGGAGTGACACCGCACTGACACCGGCGGCGAGGAACAGCCCGAGCGGCGGCTTCAGGGCGAGGGCGACGAGGAAGTAGTGCGGCCACCCGGCCCGCGAGACGTCGCCGTTCAGGTACGCGACGCCGTCCCCGTGGCCGCCGCGGGTGAGCTGGAACTTCAGCCCGGCGGCCCACTCCGGGAAGTGGACGAAGGCGTAGGTCGCGGCGACCGTCACGGCGGCGATCGCGGCGAGGCGGACGGCGAACTCGACCGCGGCGCGGGGCCGGCCGCCGGGTAACTCGGTCGGTGGCCGCCCCTCACCCGGCCGCTCGCGGACTCGCGGCCGACCTCTCCCCGCTCCGCGGGGCGAGGTGGGGCACTCCGGTCCGCTCGGGGCTTCCACCTCGCCCCGGTTTCGGGGAGAGGTCGCCGGCGCTTCGCCGGCGGGTGAGGGGCGCCCGCGACCGAGACCACCCGGCAGCGCCAGCACCCCGCCGCGGCACACGAACACCGCCCCCGCCAGCCCCAGCCCGGCGACCAGCCCGACCGCGGAGAACTTCGCCCCCAGCGTCAGCCCGAGCGCCACCCCGGCGGCGGCCAGCAGCCCCCGCGACGGGGCCGCCGCGTACTCCCACACCAGGTAGCACGCGAGCAGCCCGAACAGTGACACCCCGACGTCCGTGGTCAGCACGCACGACAGCGCCAGCAGCGTCGGGTCGGACGCGGCGAACCCGCACCCGGCGACCCCGGCGAGCGCCGCCCCCCACACCCGGTACGCGACCCACCCGACGAGCAGCACCAGCCCGCACCCGAGGGCGAGGTTCACCCGCCGGGCCGGGTCGAGCAGCGCCCGCGGCGGCACCCCGGACCGGTACAGCCAGGCGTCCGCGACGTGCCAGTGATTCGCGTCGGGTTCGGAAGCGAGCGGCGGGGCGTCGCCGAGGACCAGCGGCAGCGCCCACAGGAGCTTCAAGAACGGCGGGTGCTCGCGGTTCAGCCGGAAGTCGCCGGCCGTCCAGTACGCGTACCCGGCGGCGAGGTGGGCGCCCTCGTCGAACGTCGGCCCGTTGGCGGCGATGAACCGCTCGCCGCGCCAGGCGAACCACCCGACCAGCACGGCACACGCCGCGGCCGCTCGGGTCATCGGGCCGGCTCCGGGCGGGGCTTGTCCGCGACCCACAGGGCGCACGCGCAGACCACCGGCCCGACCCAGGCGTAGTGGGCCGTCCCGGTGTACACCACCATCAGCACCACCACCCCGAGGTTCGCCGCCGCGTACGCCCCGAGCAGCACCCACCGCCCCTGCACCGCCCACCCGCCGGCGTCCGCCCGGGCCGCCACCGCCACCACCGGCACCAGCAGCAGCACGAGGTCCGACGGCCACGACCCGTACGGGGCCAGGAGCAGCCCGGCCGGGAGCACCCACAGCAGCGCTTCCGGCCACTTCTCCGGCCCGCCGCGCCGCCACCAGTACGCCGCGAACCACGGGACCGCGACCGCCGCCGGGACGAACTGCACCCACATCGGCTGGCCCGGGGTGCAGTACCGCGCCCACGCCTGGACCGTCGGGTTGAACCACACGCTCAGCGACGGGTAGTACGCCGACCCGGACCCGCCGGCGGCCGCCAGGTACTCCCGCCACACGCCCGGGTTCGCCACGGTCGCCGCGGCCGCCGCCGTCAGCAGCACCGCCAGCCCGCCGAGCACCACCCGCCGGCCGAACGGCGACCGGAGGGCGTCGATCCCCAACCCGACCGCGAACAGGAGGAACAGGTGCGGCTTGAGGGCGGTGAGGGCGGCGAACGCCCCGGCCAGCCCCGGCCGGCCGGCCCGGTGGGCGAGGAGGAACCCGACCACCCCGACCAGCAGCACCCCGCCGTACTGGCCGTAGTACGTCTGCCACCAGAGCGGGCCGAACCCGACCGCCAGGGCGGCCGGCACCCACCACCGCCCGGCCGCCCCGCCGCCCGCCCGCCACACCAGCACCGCCGCGATCACCACCGCGGCGAACTGGCCGAACACCCACAGCCCCTGGGCCGCCGCGACCGGCAGCGCCCCGACCGGCATCGCCACCGCCAGCCCCCACGGCGGCACCCACATCATCGACGCGTAGCTCGACGGGCTGCGGTTCGCCATCTGGAGGCGGTACATCGCCTCCCCGTCGTACGGGTTCTGCCCGGACAGGGTCAGCCGGCCGGCCGACCAGACCTGGAGGAAGTCGTGCGGCCGCGGGACGGACGGGTCGTTCAGGTAGGCGTCGGCGACCCGGACGGCGAGGACGAGCACGGCCGCGGCGGCGGCCGCGGCGAGCAGCGGGCGGGCGAGGCCGCCGGCCGGCGGGGCGAGGGGGGCGGACGACATCGGCGGTCCTGCGGCGTGCGGATTCCGCCCGAACCATAGAACACGCCGGCCGGGCGTGGAGCGGTCCGTGTCTTCCCCTCGCCCCCGGAGGGGGAGAGGGCGGCGAGCGGCCGAAGGCCGCGAGCCGGGTGAGGGGAGCGACGTACACGGGTGGCCGTATCGCTCGTCCCCCTCACCCGGCTCGGCCCGGGCGGGCCTCACCGCCCTCTCCCCCTCCGGGGGCGAGGGGAAGACGTCAGAACGCCGCCCGGTAGATGTCGAGGATCTCGCCCTCGCTCTGCGGCATCCGCGGGTTCACCCGCATCAGCCGCTTGATCGCGAACGCCTTCGCCGCGAACCCCGGCAGCATGTCCTCGGTCACCCCGATGTCGCGCAACCGGGTCGGGATGCCGATGTCGGCGCGCAGCTGCTCGATCTCGCGGAGGGTCGCCTCCGCCCCGGCCTCCGGGGTGTCGTCCGGGTCCGGGGTGAGCCCGAGCAGCCACCCGAGTTGCCAGGTCTGCTCCACCCGGGCCGGCAGGTTGAACCGCATCACGAACGGCAGCAGCAGCCCGTTCCCGGCCCCGTGCGACACGTGCACCGCCCCCCCGACCGGGTACTCCATCGCGTGCACCAGCGCCACCCCGGCGTTCGAGAACGCCAGCCCGCCGAGCGTCGCGGCCAGCGCCATCCCGTCGCGGGCCTCCAGGTCGCCCCCGTCCGCCACCGCCCGCCGGAGGAACTGGCCGACCAGCTCGACCGCCTTCTCGGCCATCATGTCCGCCACCGGGTTCTTCCCCTGGTAAACGGACTTCTCCCCGCTCGGCAGCGGGAACGCGTCGTTGTCCACCGCGGTGAAAGCCTCGATGGCGTGGGTCAGGGCGTCGATGCCCGAGTCGGCCGTCACCTTCGGCGGGCAGCTCACCGTGAGCAGCGGGTCGACGATGGCGGCGTTCGGCCGGAGGAACGGGCTGAGGCACGACACCTTGATGCGGTTGGCGGTGTCGGTGAACACGGCCGCGGCCGACACCTCCGACCCGGTCCCGGCGGTGGTGGGGATGCAGACCAGCGGCTTCACCGGCCCCGGGACGCGGCAGTCGCCGGTGTAGTCGAGCGGGTCGCCGCCGTGAGCGAGCACCAGGGCCACGAGCTTGGCCGTGTCCATGTTGCTCCCGCCGCCGAGGCCGACCACCACGTCCGGGCCGAACGCCCGGGCCGCCGCGGCGCACTCGCGGACCAGTTCCACCGCCGGCTCCGGCGTGATCCGGTCGAACGCCTCGAAGGTCACCCCGCCGGCGGCCAGCGGCTCGGCGACCTGCGCGAGCAGCCCGGCCTTCACCAGGATGTGGTCGGTGACGACGAACGCCCGCCGGGCGCCGAGCCGCTCGCAGGCGTCGCGGAGGTGGTGGCGGACCGCGTGCCGGCCGAAGAACAGGGCGCCGGCGGACGAGAAGGACCAGGTGCGCATGGCGGGTGGTGGGGTGGTGGGGTGGTGGTACCGCGGCGGCCGACGGATAGTATAACCGTCGCCCGGACGGGCACCGCGGGTCGTCTTCCCACCACCCCACCACCCCACCACCCGCCATGAGAATCGGCATCCTGACCGTGTCCGACCGGGCCAGCCGCGGGGAGTACGAGGACAAGGGCGGGCCGGCGATCGCCGCGTTCCTCCGCGAGGCTCTGTCGTGCCCGTGGGAGCCGCACGCCCTGGTCATTCCGGACGAGCAGGACCAGATCGAGGCGACCTTGAAGGCGATGTGCGACGACGAGGGGTGCGGCCTGGTGGTGACCACCGGCGGGACCGGGCCGGCGAAGCGGGACGTGACCCCCGAGGCGACCGAGGCGGTGTGCGAGAAGCTGCTCCCCGGGTTCGGCGAGCTGATGCGGGCGGTGTCGCTGAAGTCGGTCCCGACCGCCATCCTGTCCCGGCAGACGGCCGGGGTCCGCGGGAAATCGCTGATCGTCAACCTGCCCGGGAAGCCGGCCGCGATCCGCGAGTGCCTGCTGGCGGTGATGCCGGCGGTCCCGTACTGCCTGGACCTGATCGGCGGCCCGCGCCTGACCACCCACGAGGCGGTGGTGGCGGCGTTCCGGCCGAAGGCGTCGTAATCCGAGGGGTGTGACATGCGGCTGTCATTCGCGCTCGTGCTGCTGCTCCCGGCGGTCGCCCCCGCCCAGGACGCGGCGGCGAAGAAGGAGACGGTCAAGTGGCTGCTCGCCCGGGAGGACCCGAAGGGCGGGTTCCGCCCGTCCGCGGCCGACGCCAAGCCGGGGCTGCGGGCGACCAGCGCCGCGGTGCGGGCGCTGAAGTACCTCGGGGCGGAGGTGCCGAACAAGGACCGGCACGCGGCGTTCGTGCTCGGCTGCTTCGACCCGAAGACCGGCGGGTTCGCGGAGCCGGGCGGGAGGCCGGACGTGACCCTGACCAGCGTCGGGGTGATGGGGGCGGTGGAGCTCGGCGTCCCGAAGGAGAAGTTCGCCAAGGCGATGGACTACCTGAAGGAGAACGCGAAGACGTTCGAGGAGGTGCGGATCGGGGCGGCGGCGGTCGAGGCGTGGGGCGTCAAGGACTGCCCGTTCGACCTCGAGCCGTGGCACAAGACCGCCGCCGAGGTCGGGGAACTGGACGCGGGCCGGGCGAAGGACGGCGGGGCGCGCGACTCCGGGTCACTGGTCGCGCTGGTGTTGCGGCTCGGCCGGGAACTGGCGCCCGGCAGCGACCCGGGCCGCATCCTGCTGAAGCCCGGGCAGCGGGACGACGGCGGGTGGGGCAAGAAAGGTGAGAAGGCGTCCGACCTCGAATCGACGTACCGCGTGATGCGGGCGCTGATGCTGCTGAAGGAGAAGCCGAAGGACGTGAAGGAGCTCCGCGAGTTCGTCGCGGCCCACCGGAACAAGGACGGCGGGTACGGAGCGAAGCCCGGCGAGGCGTCCGGGACCGGGCCGACGTACTACGCGGCCATCATCTCGAAGTGGCTCGACGAGATGGAGAAGAAGTGACGTCTGAGCGGGGGGCGTGAGCCCCCTGTGTGCGGGTCGCCACAGGGGGCT